>ERZ777003.4-NODE-4-length-423551-cov-9.171503_pt1 | contig 423551 bp, 365 predicted proteins | sample MGYA00374956_ERZ777003 | MGnify/ENA primary metagenome ERZ777003 (study PRJEB29302, sample SAMN06268252) | bioreactor metagenome | isolation source: Joint BioEnergy Institute, California, USA | place: USA:Joint BioEnergy Institute, California, USA | collected... | reverse complement strand
GCCACTGGTCTTCCTCACGATATCTACGCATTTCACTGCTACACCGTGAATTCCATTCTCCTCTACAATCCTCGAGCCTAGCAGTATTGAAGGCAGTTTCGGAGTTGAGCTCCGAGATTTCACCTTCAACTTACCAAGCCACCTACGCACCCTTTACGCCCAATGAATCCGAACAACGCTTGAGACCTCTGTATTACCGCGGCTGCTGGCACAGAGTTAGCCGTCTCTTCCTCTTGTGGTACTATCACTTTCTTGTTCCCACATGACAGGAGTTTACAACGAAAACGCCTTCATCCTCCACGCGGCGTCGCTCCATCAGGGTTTCCCCCATTGTGAAAGATTCTCGACTGCTGCCACCCGTAGGTGTCTGGACCGTGTCTCAGTTCCAGTGTGGCTGGTCGTCCTCTCAGACCAGCTACCCGTCATCGCCTTGGTGAGCCGTTACCTCACCAACTAGCTGATAGGCCGCGAGCCCATCCAAAAGCGCATTGCTGCTTTAGCGTCAGGAAGATGTCTTCCTTGGCCACATGCGGTATTAATTCGCCTTTCGGCGAGCTATCCCCCACTTTTGGGCAGGTTACTCACGTGTTACGCACCCGTCCGCCACTAAGCTTTGAGAGCAAGCCCTTAAAGCTTCGTTCGACTTGCATGTCTTATCCACGCCGCCAGCGTTCGTTCTGAGCCAGAATCAAACTCTCCGTAAAGAATTTGCTCCCCGATACAACTTGGGGAAATTTTTCTGACTATCCATTGTTCCAGCCTGTGAGACAGGCCGGGAATGGGTCATCAATTTTTGATTAACTCAAAATCGACGAAAGAACGCACAATTCAGTTTTTGCTGAATTTGCTGTTTCTTATTGCGTTCTGAATTTTCGCGATTGCGAAAAACTCAGATCAGACTTTCAAATAACCTTCTTCGTTTGCGAGGCCCATTACCTTCGCTGCCTGTCTCATCCGGGGACGGTGAGTCCCGTTTTGAGTTTCAAGCATCGAGGCGGTGCACCCGCTCGAGAGAACTTCGCCTCACTTCGTTACCGGTCTGACCGGTCCGTCGTGGGAAGAAAACTTCTATCACAGTGCGTTTTATCGTCAACGGTTTTTGCTGAAATTTTTCGATTTTTTTTGCCCTTGCAAGAGCTCGAAAAATTCCACCACCCGCGAAGCCTGTGTTTATGCCGGCTCGCGGGCATCGACATCGAAACCGGCTCGCGAAAAATTTTTGCGCGGCGGTGGCGAAAAGATCACTGCAGCTCGCGCTGGGCTTCGAGCGCGGGCGCGTAGTCCGGCTTGAGATCGAGCGCGCGGCGCAGCTCCCCACGCGCTTCCTCGTGCTTGCCGAGCTTGTCGTAGGCGAGAGCGAGGAAGTAGTGGGCCTGGTAGTTGCTGTCGTCGATCTTCACCGCATTCTCCAGTGACTCCGCAGCGGCGTCCGTGTTGCCGGCCCGGAACTCGGAGATGCCAAGTTTCATGAGCGCGAAAGGCTCATTGGGCTGAATCTTGAGCGCGCGGCGAAACTCGTCGATCGCCTGCGAGTATTCCTCCAGCAAGTGGTGGGCGACGCCCAGATTCACGGCCGCCATGAAGCTCTCGGGCGCACGGGTGGCGATTTCCCGGTAGATGTCCCGCGCCTCTTCGAGCTTGTCGAGCCGGGTCAGCTCATTGGCTTTTTGAGCCTGGGCGACGAGCTCTTCCGGGAGTCCGTCCACAGCCGCATTGGCGTCGGGCTTCGCGACCACGAGTTCGAAGCTGCGTCCGTTGGTCGAGGTGCCGGCGGCGGTCACGGCGGGAGCGGGCTCGGCGAAGAGCTTTTGTTCCTCGGGCGTCAGTTCGACCTCGGCACTCGCCACGGCTTCGAGCTTCTGGAGCAGTTCGGTCGAGCGAATCCGGAGTTTTCTCATCTCCTCCTCGACGAGTTTGCGCGCCTGCTGCCGTTTGGCCTGCTCCTTGATCTGACGCGAGACAATCGATTTCAACAGCGCGTTCTCGGCCGCCATCGCGCCGGTTGCGCTCGCCGTGGCCGCAGAGGTTTGCTCCAGCTGCTCGTTGAGTTCAGCCATCCGCGCCTCGCCCTCGGCGAGCAGGGTTCGCATCTCGGCAATGCGCGTGTTTGCGGACTCAAGTTGCGCCTTCAAATCCGCAACCATCTTCTCACGCTCCGGCTCGCGCGCCTCCAATTCCTTCAGCCGCGCCTCTGCGTCGGCCAGCTTCTTTTCGAGTTCGGCGTTGGCGCCCTGCAGCTCCTCTGCGGCATCCACCTTCGCCTGCAAAGACTCCACTTCCGCACGGGCTTCATCCCGTTCCTTCTCCAAACGCGCAAAAGCCTCCGACGCCTCTCCATTCTTGAGACGATCCGCCAAATCGCTCCGATCCGCGAGAAGCTGCGTGCGAATCTTCTCCGAGGCCTCGATGAACTCCGCCGCCTTCTCGAGCTTTGCGAGCAGTTCCTCGTTGTATTCGTCGGCCACTTCGACATCCGCCTTCGCCGCCTCGAGATCCGCCTCGAGGGAGGCGATGCGCTCGGCATCCGCGGAACGCTCCTTTTCGAGGCGCTGCTGGACAACCTGCATGTCGTTGAGCGCCTGCCTGGTCTGCGCGAGACTCGCCCGCAGGTCGACAACCTGAACCTTCGTGCGGTCCAGCTCCGTCAACGCGCTCTGCTCGCGAGCCTGGCTTTCGAGAAGCTTCTGCTCGAGATCCTGCGCACGCAATTCGGCCTGATTAACCTTCAGCCGCAATGCACGAATCTCCTCCTCGAGTGCCCGCACCTTTCCCTGGCCAATGACTTCGCCCGGTCGGTATTGAGGCGTAATCACCGGGGCAGGCTGCACCGGCGCGGATTGAATGGGCGCCGGCTGAACGGTCGGCGTGCGCTGACCGGGAAGCGGGATGCGCATTCCGCCGATCGTGGGCAATGAAGGCTTCGACTCCGGTCGCGCCGTGCGAGGTGCGGGCGGTGCGTTTGTCACGGGGAGATCCGGAACGCTGGTAACGGCCGACGCGGAAGCTTTGCCCGCCTGGGCGCGGGCGATTCCCTTCCGACTCTCGGCGAGGCGATACTCGATCACGACCGGCTGGTAGTCGGGGTTCTCGGTCTGCAGCTTCTCGCAAAGACTTGCAGCGAGCTCGTATTTCTTCAGCGCATCCTCGAATCTCCCGTTTGCCTCCAGTCGCTCGGCAGTCCGGCACTCGTTGTAGGCCTGCATGAAAACGCTGGAGGGATCCTCGACCGCACGGAGACACAACGCAGGGAGCAGCGCAAAAAGCGCGGCTGTCACGAGGGAAACGCGCGGGGATCGCATGGTGAGAACGGGAAGGGATACCAGAAAAGAGCCCGCACAATCAACCGCCACCGGCAAAAGCGCAAGACCGGAAAACCGCCCCGCGAGCGAGACGATTTATTCACATTTCATTCACACCTTGACACCACCTCGCGGAGAGGTTACTGAGCGCGCGGAGCGGGGCACGTCCCCTCCCAGCGAGCGAAGCGATGGACGCCGTATTGGATAGACCGGTTCTCGTTCTCAATCGCCTCTGGCAGGCTGTGAACACCTGCAGTGTGAGGCGGGCGCTCACGCTCCTCTTCCAAGGGCACGCTCAGGTCGTCCGCAACGACGCGGAGAACAATTTCTTCACCCACGACTTCCAGAGCTGGCGCGAGCTCTCACAGGCGGAACCCGAGCACGAGATGGTGCGGACCATTTCGGTAAACATCCGGATTCCCCAGGTCATCGTGCTGTTGATGTTCGACCGGCTGCCGAAGAAGGAAGTGAAGTTTACGCGCCACAACGTCTTCGAGCGCGACAAAAACACATGCCAGTATTGCGGCCAGGTTTTCCCGCGCCACGAGCTGAATCTCGACCATGTCTTCCCGCGCGACCGCGGCGGGCAGACGACATGGGAAAACGTGGTGTGCTCCTGCATCCCGTGCAATTCACGCAAGGGCAACCGCCTTCCTCACGAGGCGGGCATGCAACTGCTCCGCAAGCCGAAGCGGCCGAAATGGCGGCCGTTCCTGCATCTCTCGTTTCCAGCGGGGCACCAGCACGAAAGCTGGAAGCACTTCATCGACTTCGCCTACTGGAACGTCCAGCTCGGCGAGTAGCCGAGCTCGCTGGAAACCGTCGATAGAGGCGACGGGCCGTTACACCGGCGCCTGCAGCGTCAGCGACATGATCGAGGCTGCGAGAAATCCCAGCGCGGCGATCGCGGCGATCACCATCGCCGCCACCGAGAGAGGATCCGCCTTCTCCTTTGGCTTCGGGAACGGCGAAGCATTCACGAACGAAGCCGGACGCGCACTGGAGCTGCCCAGCGAAGCCTGAGCCCCGCCTGCCGACGGCAACGGCTGCGCACCCTCGCCTTTTTCGGCGGCGTGCACTCCATACACCGCGTCGATCTGCCCAAACCGCACCTGGTCACCGTCGTGGAGCACATGCTCGGTGACCTGGTGACCGTTGACAAACGTCCCGTTCGTCGAGTTCAGGTCGACCAGCTTGTAACCGGATCCCTCCTGCACCAGCTCCGCGTGATGGCTCGAGACCGATCCATCCTCAATCTGGATCGCGTTGTCTGCGAGTCGACCGATCGTGATCTTCTCTTCCGTGAGTTCGTGCGTGATCAGGTTGTCCGCGGAGAGGGAAATACGTAGCTGGGGCATAGTCGTCTCCAAGTATCACCGGGCCATGGTTTCATCAACCGTTTTGGCGAACTGATCGAAAAAGTAGCTCGCATCGTGAGGTCCGGGCGAAGCTTCCGGGTGGTATTGCACGCTGAACGCCGGCAGGTGCTTGTGCGCGATTCCCGCCACCGTTCCGTCATTCAGATTCACATGGGTCACTTCGACATCATCCGGCAGCGAGTCGGGGTCGAGCGCGTATCCATGGTTTTGCGAGGTGATCGCGATCTGGCCCGTGCGCAGGTCCTTCACCGGTTGGTTCGCACCGCGATGGCCGAATTTCAATTTGAACGTCTTTCCACCGAGCGCGTAGCCCAGCACCTGGTGCCCAAGGCAAATTCCAAAAAGCGGCACCTCCGGCACGAGTTCACGCACCGCCTCGTGCGCGTAGGTGAGCGCCGCCGGGTCCCCCGGCCCGTTTGAGAGGAAAACACCGTCGGGCTTGCGCGCGAGCACCTCCTTTGCGGGCGTCTTCGCCGGCACGACTTCCACCGCAAATCCCTTTCGCCGCAGCAGACGAAGGATGTTTTTCTTCATCCCGAAATCGTAGGCCACGATGCGCCGCACCGGCGCTTCGACGGGCAGAAAAAGATTGCCCCGCTCATCCGCGCGGCCACGTGGCTCGTGACCGACCGCCTGCACCCATTCGCCGCTCAACGTGCCATCGGCGTCCCACTCATACGGCTCGGCGGGAGTCACCTCCTGCACGAAATCGTAGCCTTCGTAAACCGCATCACGCGCCGCCTGCACGGCCGCCGTTTCATCCAGCTCGGTGGTCACGCAGGCTTTCATCGCGCCACGCGTGCGAAGATGCCGGGTAAGCGCGCGGGTATCGATGCCCTCGATGCCGGGAATCCCGTGTTTTTCGAGAAAATCATGAAGGGAAAACTCGGAGCGCCAGTTGCTCGGAATGCAGCTCAACTCCTCGACCACGAACCCTCGCACATGCGGGCCCCCGCTCTCGACGTCGATCGCATTCGCGCCGTAGTTCCCAATCTGCGGCGCCGTCATCGCCACGATCTGCCCGCGATACGACGGATCGGTGAGCACCTCCTGGTAGCCGGTCATCGAGGTGTTGAAACAAATTTCCCCAACCGCCGTGCCGCGCGCCCCAAACCCTTCGCCGCGAAACACCCGGCCATCTTCCAATGCAAGTATTGCGACCACGCACGCACTATGGCGGCGCTGAAGCCGGGACTCAACTGCGATCCTTCCAAACTTCCGGAAACGCAAAAGCCCGCCCGACGCATTTACGCCGGACGGGCTCAAAGCATGCCCCACACGTGCCGTTAGGTCGTGTTTCCCGTTCCCTTTCGAGAACGGTGGATAACCGCGAGACGGAACGCTGACGTCCAGTAAAGGCCTGTCATGATTCCGCCCCGCCAAGCCTCCAATAGTGTTTACATCGGACCGGGAGTCACAACCGGATCTCGAACACAGCAGGGCAAACCTTTTCCCGACAACCACTGGCCGCCAGGCAAATTCCTCGGAAAGATCTATTCGCGGAAATCGGCCGCGAGCTTCTCACGCAGCCGCGCCTTCAACCGATCGCATGCCGCGTTCACTTCGTCTGCCGTCAGCGTTCGCTCGGGCGAACGGAAAGTCAAGGAGAAGGCCAGCGACTTCTGGTTCGCGGGGAGTTTCGCCCCGGTGTCATCGGTGAAGACATCAAACGGGCGCACCTCGCAGAGCAAGGATTCATCGGCCTCCGCGAGCACACGCTCGATTTCTCCATACGGCAGACCACGTGCCACGACCGCCGCGAAATCACGCGTCACCGCCGGGAACTTCGGAATCGGAACAAACTCGCGCACCTGATACGCCGCGGAAAGCAGATCGAGTCGAAGTTCCGCGGCAAGCACGGGGCCGCGCGCATTGAGCTCACGAGCTGCTGCGGGAGCAAGCTGCCCCACAACGCCCGCGGTGGAATCCCCCACCTTCACCTCCAGAGCGAGCGCAAAAAGCGGATGCTCCGTCGGGGCAAACTTCACGCCCGGGACCAGCTTTTCCACGATGCCCTTGATGTCGAAGAAATCGAAGGACTCGACCTCGCGGTTTCTCCACGACGGCACCGATTTCTGACCGGTCATGGCGAGGCCGACTTTTCCAACCTCCTCCTCGGTCGATGCCGCGAAGACGCGGCCGATCTCGAAGAGTTGGATACGGTTCGCGCCAAAGTTGAGGTTGCGGCCCACCGCCTCGATCAGGCCGGTGATCAAAGTCGGTCGAAGGGCTGATTGCTCCTCGCCCAGCGGGTTTCTCACGCTGAGGCAGGAGTAGCCCTTGTGCGAAGCGAGCGGCACCAGGGTGCTCGTGCGCGCCTCGCTGAATCCAAGGCTGCTGAGCGTGCGTCGCAATTGCATCGCCTCGTCATAGGCCGCGTCGGCCGGTGTCGTCGGAGCCGGACGCGCCACAAGCGAGCCCTTCACATTCTCGATGCCAAGCATCCGGACCACTTCCTCGATCAGGTCCGCCTCGCGGGTCAAATCTCCACGGAACGCAGGCACTCTCCAGACACTGCCCGCCCCATCGTCGCTCAATTTCTCGAGTCCCAGACGGCTCAACGCGTCGGCAATCTGGTCATTCGAAAAATCGACGCCGAGAAACCGCCGGCAGCGGTCGAAACGAAGCGTCACCTCCGCGCGGGCCTTCGGCAATTCGCCGGCGACGACAACCGCGTCGTCCGCGGTTCCACCCGCCAGCTCGAGGATCAACTGCACCGCGCGCTCACTCGCCGCGAGCACGCCTTCGGGGTTCACGCCGCGTTCAAAGCGATAGCTCGAATCGCTGTGCAGATCGAGGCGTCGGGCGGTCGCACGTATGCCCGAGCCTGCAAACCATGCGCTCTCGAGCAGAACGTCCGTCGTCGATTCCGTGACCCCGGTTTCCTCACCGCCCATCACGCCGGCGATGGCGACCGGTCGGCCGGAATCCGCAATTACGAGGTCCGTCGCCGCGAGCGGGTATTCCTTCCCGTCGAGAGCCAGGATCTTTTCTCCGTCACGCGCATGCCGAACCACAATGCCGCCCTTCACCTTCGCCGTGTCGAATGCGTGCAGCGGCTGGCCGAGCTCCATCATCACGAAATTCGTGACGTCGACGATGTTGTTGATCGAGCGCAGCCCGACGACTTCGAGCCGGCGCTTCAACCAATCGGGACTCGGCCCCACTTTCACATTGCGAATGCGCCGCACGGAGTAGAACGGGCACGCCTCCACCGCCTCCGTGCGCGCCTGTGATTCATCAACCTTCGTCGGCGGCAGCGGAATCGCGGGAATCTTCACCCCCAGCTTCGCGTTTGCGGCCACTTCGCGCGCCACCCCCAAATGGCTGAGCCAGTCGGGGCGGTTCGGCGTGATCTCGACCTCGAGCACCGTCTCCGGCGGGTAGAGATCGGAAATGGGCGCGCCGACCGTGGCGTCCTGCGGCAGAATGAGAAGCCCGTCCGCATCCTCGGCGAGCTGCAGCTCCCTGGCGCTGCACATCATTCCCTCGCTCTCCACACCGCGCAATTTGCCGACCTTGATCTTGAAATTCCCCGGCAGCACCGCGCCCGGCAGCGCGAGCGGCACCTTGTCGCCGACCTTGTAGTTTTTCGCGCCGCAAACGATCTGTCGCGGCTCGCCGCTTCCGTCATCGACGCGGCAGACACTCAGGCGGTCGGCATTCGGGTGCGGATTCGATTCGAGAATCTGCGCCACGACGACGTTGGGAAAATCCGCGCCAAGCTGCTGGACACCTTCCACTTCGAGGCCGGCGCGCGTGAGCAGAGCCACCAGATCCTCGACCGGGCCCTCGTAAGGCACGAATTCCTTCAACCAACTGAGCGAGATTTTCATCGATGCGAAACCAGGGAGGGCATGGAAATCACGGGAGGCAGAAAACGACGTTCATCGTCACCCCCCCTCGCGTTCTCCACGGTTAAAATTGCTTGAGAAACCGGAGGTCGTTTTCGACCAGCATGCGAATATCCGGAATGCCGGTGAGATTCATCGCGAGCCGGTCGAGGCCGAAGCCGAAGGCAAAACCACTCACGACCTCAGGGTCGTAAGCCCGGTCGCCGCGCTGCTCGCAAATCGCTTCGAACACCGCCGGATCGACCATGCCGCAGCCGGCGAGTTCCATCCATTTTCCCGACAAGGCGCGGGTCTTGATGTCGATCTCGAAGCTGGGCTCGGTGAACGGGAAGAAATGCGGGCGGAAGCGCACCTCGGTGTCCGCTCCGAAAAGTTCGAGAAAGAAAAACTCGAGCGTGCCTTTGAGGTCCGCGAGGGAAATGTCCGGCCCGACGCAGAGACCCTCCATTTGCGTGAACTGCGCGAGATGTGTCGCGTCGACTTCGTCGCGGCGATACGCGGCACCCGGGGCAATGATGCGAACCGGCGGCGGCTGCGCGGTCATCGTGCGAATCTGCACGGTCGACGTGTGGGTGCGCAGCAGGCGTCCGTCGGGCAGATAAAAAGTATCCTGCTCGTTGCGAGCGGGATGATCCGGCGGGGTGTTCAGCGCGTCGAAGCAGTGCCACTCGGTTTCGATGTCCGGACCATCCGCAAGCGCGAATCCCATCCGGCGAAAAATCCGCACCGCACGATCAAGCAACTGCGTGAGCGGATGAATGGAGCCGAGCGGAGCGGCATCGCCCGGCAGCGTAAGGTCGATTCCCGCGAGCGCGGCGGCATCGGCTTCGTCGGCCAGGGCCTTTTCACGGGCTTCCAAGGCGGCGGTGACGTCAACGCGGAGCGCGTTGAGCGCCTTGCCCACGCGCGCCTTGTCCTCCTTCGGCACGGTGCGCATTCCCTCGCTGAGCGCGGGAATCGCGCCGGCGCGACCCATGTATTTGACGCGGGCGGCCTCCAGCTCCTGTGCGGTGGACGCCGCCGAAATCGCGGCCAGCGCCTCGTGACGAAGAGACTCGATCTGCGCTTCCATGGAAATTTCACCCACGGACATCCGGGTGAACACAGATCGAATCCATGTTCACCCGTGTGAATCCGTGGCAGGACGACTACGCGGCCTTTTTCGACTCGAGGGCACCGATCGCCTGCCTGACGATCGTGTTGAACGTCGCCTCGTCGTTCACGGCGAGGTCGGCAAGAATCTTGCGGTCGAGGCCGATGTTTGCGGCCTTAAGCCCCTCGATGAACCGGCTGTAGGTGATCCCCTGGGCGCGGACAGCAGCGCTGAGGCGGCTGATCCAGAGCGTGCGGAAGTTGCGCTTGCGCGTCTTGCGGTCGCGATAGGCCCAGTATTTGGCCTTCATCTGCGCGTCCTTCGCATAGCGAAAGAGCTTCGAGCGACGACCGCGATATCCTTTCGAGGCATCCACGACGCGCTTGCGGCGCTCGCGGCTGGCGGGAGCATTGGTTGCTCTTGGCATATCTCAAAAACCCCGGCTTTCGCCGGAGCCTCCGTGGAGCGGACTGTTCGTTAATCGGGATTCCGGGCCTCGTCTGCTCCATATCCCTCGCAGGTCGCGAGGGCAGACCACGGAATCGCTGGGTTCAGGAGAAAGGCAGGTTCAACTTGATGCGACCGACATCGCCTTCGGCCACCAGACCCGCCTTGGCAAGGTTGCGCTTGCGCTTGGCGGATTTGGAGGAAAGAAGGTGACGGCGCCCCGCATGCGCGCGCAGAACCTTGCCGCCAGCGGTCACTTTGAACCGCTTTGCGACAGCCTTTCTCGTTTTGCTGCGTGCGATTGCTTTTGGCATGAGGAGCCGGAGACTATGCGCGCATTCCCCGGCCGCAACAAGAAAAATAGTCGTCACGGAAGATTTTCCTGCCTTGCCCGGGGGCGGGAGCGCGAGTGGACTGATTGCCAACGCCCACATTTCATGAAGCTCCTTCTCACCCTGCTTGTCGCCGGCGGCCTTTCCCTCGCCCACGCCCAGGTTTCCACCTGGCCTCAGACGGCAGCGTCCTCCGCCGGGGAAGTCACCGTTTACCAGCCGCAGATCGAATCGTTTTCGGGCAATCAATTCAACGCACATTCCGCGGTCTCGGTGGCCCAGGGCTCCGGCGAGCCGCTTTTCGGCGCCATCTTTTTCACCGCCCAGGTCGCCACCGATCGCGATACGGGCATGGTCACCGTGCAGTCGATCGATGTAACGAAATGCGTTTTCCCCTCCGTTGACAGCGCGACAGCGGACACGGTGTCGCAGGCCATCGACGCCGCTGCCGGGGAATGGAATCTCACCCTCTCCGAAAGCCAGCTTCTCGCCCAGCTCGCGCTCACCCAGCAGCAACAAGCCGCGGCGGCGAACCTCAACAACACGCCGCCAAACATCATTTTCGAAACCCGACCGAGCGTGCTCGTCACCATTGCCGGCGAGCCGAAACTTGTGCAGGCACCGGGCTCCGACATCATGACGGTGGTCAACACGCCTTTCTTCATCGCGCTCGATCCGGCCACGAAGACCTATTACCTCCGGGGCGGCGGCCAATGGCTGAGCTCGAGCGACGTGTTGAACGGCCCGTGGACCGTCACCACCGACGTGCCGGAGGCCGTCAGCGCCCTCGCCTCCAACCATCAGGATCCGTCCACAGATGACACATCGACCTCCGGCGAACCACCGCTCGTAATCGTCGCCACACAGCCCACGGAACTCATTCAAACCACCGGCCCGGCCGAATACGGCCCCATCGACGGCACGAACCTTCTCTACGTCACCAACACGGACAGCGACGTCTTCATGGACATCGATACGCAGACGCTGTTCGTGCTGCTGTCCGGCCGCTGGTATACAGCCCCCTCGCAATCGGGACCCTGGACCTACGTCGCGCCGAAGGCCCTTCCCGCCGACTTCGCGAAAATTCCGCTCGGCTCGCCGAAGGCAGGCGTCCTCGCAAGCGTCGCGGGAACCGAGCTCGCAAAAAATGCCGCGCTCAACGCCATGGTGCCGCAGACAGCCGCCATCCAGCGCAGCGCCGCAGGACCCAACGTCAGCTACGACGGCGACCCGAAATTCGAGCCGGTCGAGAAAGGTTCCTCTGTCCGTTACGCGGCGAACACCACGCACGCCGTTGTCGCCGTGGACGATACCTACTACGTCTGCTCCGACGGCGTGTGGTTCGAGGGGCCGGCCCCCGTGGGACCATGGACGGTGAGCGTCGAAATTCCCGAGGTCATCTACACGATCCCGCCGACCTGTCCGATCTATCCGGTGACCTTCTGCAACATCTACTCCTACACGCCCAACGTCGTTTACTGCGGCTATCTCCCCGGCTACACCGGGAGCTACATTTACGACGGTGCCATCGTCTTTGGCACCGGCTGGACCTATGACCCGTGGTTCGGGACGTATTTCATCCCGCGGCCGGTCACGTGGGGATTCGGCGCAAGCTTCAACCTGGCATGGGGGACATGGGGCTTCGCACTCGGCGGCGGCTGGGGCATCGGCTCCTTCGCCTGCGGCTGGAACAGCGGCTGGTGGGGCTGGGGAAACTACAGCTGGAGCAACTGGAACTGGAATCCCGGCTGGAACGAGAACGTAGACATCACCCGCAACATCAACCGGACCGTCATCAACAAAAACATCTACCGGAGCCACCCGGACCGCCTGACCCCAAGGGAACGGCAACGCCTCGAGGATAACGAGAACCGCCTCGCGAGACAGGAACGACACGACGAAAACCAAATCCTACGCGACCGCGGCAACCCAGCCGACCGGGCCCAGCGCCAGGAAGACCGCGAGCAGGAACAGCATGATGAGAACCGGATCAACCGGGATCAAAACCGCCTCAACCGAAACAACGTTTACGCCGATAGCGAGGGCAACATTTACCGGCACGATGGCAACGGTTGGGAGCACCGGCGGGGTGGCGAATGGCACCGCGCGGACGGCGAAGCATTCCACCGCCATCGCGAGGAGCTAAACCGGCATTTCGGCGCCCGCGCCCGCGGAGGCTTCCACCCTCACCATTTCGGTGGAGGCGGCCACCACGGCGGCGGAGGCGGCCACCGCCGCTAGGCGGAGCTGACCAACCTTACCCAACTCGAATCGTCACCTCGAGTAAGAAGGGACGCAAGTTGCCACGACTTGCGCGTAATATATCGCGCTTGCTTTCGTAAGCATGCACATGCTACGGAAGCAGCGGATGAAGAGGCGCAGGGACCCAGGAGTGAGCGTCGTCGAGGCAACTGTCGGGCTGGCAATTGCAAGCGTATGCGCCATCATACTGTTCCCTGTATTTCAGCGCGCCAAATACGTTGGAGAAGATACGAAGTGCTTATCCAATCTTCGACAGGTAGGCGTTGGGATTCTCAGTTATGCAAACGATCATGACGGTCGTTTTCCCGGTCCTCTGAACAGCGCACAATATCCCTACTGGCAGCATTATACGCAGCTTTCCACTTATCTCGCGAACTATCTGTGGTTGCAAAAATCTCGCGAGAAAACAAAAGACGATGTGTTCATCTGCCCCGCCTATAAACGGATGATGAGGGACCTCGGAAAATATGTCGGGGAATCTCCAGTCTATGTGATTAACATCGAAGTTCCCGTTCAAGGCGGTGCGCGGCATGTCACTCCGTTTGGTTACGCGAACGCACAGAATCCGCGCACATTCGGGACTTTCGTGAATTTCCCGCCCATGCAGCTGACGTCGCTCTCCGACATCAGCGACGAGCACGGACCCGCGCATTCGCGCGTGTGGATGATCAAAGACGCCGATCAACTCGTCCCGCTGCGAGATAAGACGAAGTTCAATGTTCCCGACGGAATGGCTCCCGAGAAAGTGCACCGCGACCATCGCAACGCCCTATTTTTCGACATGCATGTCAGCCCGATTGATCTCGACCGCCCATCCGGCAAGCCACCTTCGACCCATGATACAAACTACCATACCAACCCCGAGACACCGACTCCCACTCCTTCTGCGTAAACACGCGATCGCGACGGTGTCGTTCGTCGCCGCGAGCTTCGCCGCACACGGTGCCTTTGCCGAACTTCTTGTTTACGAGCCGTTTGATTATCCAGTCGGTGCCGAGATTCATGGGCAGTCCGGCGGAATCGGCTTCGGAGACAATGAGTGGGAAGACAACCAGGAAGGCTCATCTGCTGAAATGGACCACATCGCAGACGGCAGTCTGTCGGTCGCGAACCCGCTTCCTCTGCTCACGACGGGGAATTCCCTGAGCCAGAACTCCATTTCGGTGAACGGCAGCACGGACATCCGCTCTTTCACCATCATTCCGGGCATCGACGGCACGACCACGTGGATGAGCTTTCTGATGCGATTCGAGGGAACGTTGAGCGAAGACACGATCGCACATTTCGGGGTGCGTCCCAATTCGAGCGGTCCGGCTCCATTCTTCGGCGTTTTCAACAATGCGGCCAACGAAATTGTTTTCGGTATCGGCTCCAATTCCGCCGGCACGGTCTTTTCCGACATCTCGTTCACGCCAGGGCAGACCTACCTCCTCGTCGCGAGCATCACGTGGAATACCGCAGTCGGAGCGTCCGAACTCGTCAACTTCTACGTCAATCCCACCCTCCAGGCCCTTCCGCCCGCCTCACCGGATGTCTTTCGTGACGACCTGAACATCGCCACCGCTGGTGGCACCAATCGGCTCAGTTCGCTGGAACTGGCCTCCGGCGGCGACGGAGTGGAATGGCGCTTCGACGAACTTCGTATTGGCAACACCTGGAGCGACGTAACCCCCGTGGTTCCGGAATCATCCACCACAGCGATGGCAGTCGGCTGTCTGCTGCTGGCGGTCGGACTGAAACGTGCTTTTTCGCACGGTCGGCGCCGGGCTTGACCGTCACGTTCCGGAAAAATCGTGAATCCCACCATGAGCATACCACGACACAGCATGATCGTGGCAACGCTCCTGGGATTTGGTGCGCTCGCAGGCATTGGCATCCTTAGAGGGGAACTTCTGGTCTACGAGGGATTCGATTACGAAGCCGGAGTGGAGATTCACGGCGAAAGCGGCGGCGTGGGCTTTGGAGATCGCAAGTGGGAGGACAATCAAGACCACGCCGCGGAACGAGATCACGTTGGAACGGGCAGCCTGACTTACGGCTCCCTTACCACTACCGGGAATTCATTGAGGCAGACATCAATTGCCGTCAATGGCAGCACGGACAACCGATCGATCAATCCGATCCCGGGGATTAACGGCTCAACCACGTGGATCAGCTTTCTGCTACGCTCCGAAGGTCCCGTCAGCCCCGACCAGCCAACCCATCTTGGCGTGCGGGCGAACCCCGTCAGCGAAGCGCCTTTTTTCGGCGTAGTCGACAACCCGGACGGTCAAACCGTCTTCGCCATCAGCTCAAACACTCCCTTCACCAAACCGGACGTTTTCACGAACATCGCGTTTGAAGCCGGGCAGACCTATCTCATTGTTGCGAGCATCGCATGGGACACGGCTCCCGGGGCAAGCGAACTCGTAAAGCTCTACATAAATCCTCCGCTGGGTGCGAACCCACCCCTCTCACCTGATGCGTTTCGGGACGATCTGAACATCGCGACAAACGGCAACACAAATCGCATTGCCTCACTGGAACTCGCCTCATCGGGGGACGGGGTGGCATGGATCTTTGACGAGCTGCGCATCGGTGAGGCGTTCTCGGACGTCGTGCCGATCACCGTCCCCGAGCCTGCCACGATCCTGGCAATCGTCGGCGCCATGGCGATATGGGGTCTTCGAAAAAGGGGGCGTCTGTTGGTTCGCTCGATCCTGCCGAAAGCATGAAGGTCGCGTTGCTCTTCACCGATATCGAGGGCTCCACACGACTGCTGGACACCGCCGATAATGCCTATAAACGTGCGCTCCAACAACATCACGACATCATTCGCCGGCACACACAGGCACATGATGGCGAGGAGTATCTCGATGTGGGTGATGGATTTTGCCTGGCATTTCGAAACGCCGCCGATGCGGCGGCTGCCGCATCCGCCGCGCAGCAGGCGTTGAGCGTGGCTGAATGGCCTACGGAAACGGGACCGCTTCGTGTGCGCATGGCCATCCATTGCGGCGACGCGGAATTTCGCGACGGACAATATCGCGGGGCTCCCGTCCATCTTGTCGCGCGTCTCCTCGCCGCCGGCCATGGCGGACAGATTCTCGGATCCGCCGCCGCCCGCGCCGGATCGGAAGATTCAGGCTTCCCATGGCGTCGGCTGGGCGCTTTTCGGCTGCGGGGATTTGGCGAATCGGAGGAAATTTTTCAACTGAACGGTGGGGAAACATTTCCGCCACTCAATGCAGACTACGCCAGGCGTCACAATCTACCCATCACACAGGACACGTTCGTGGGCCGCCGTGACGAATTGGCAAAACTCGAGCGCTTGCTCCAGCCCGAAATGTCCAACGCCTGGCTGGTAACGCTAACGGGCTCGGGCGGAATGGGCAAGACCCGGCTGGCAATCGAGACAGGGCTCCGTCTCCTCAATGCCTACGACCACGGCGTTCATTTCGTGCCTCTCGCAAGCGTATCGGAAGGAACTCTCGTTTTCGGAGAAATCCTCAAAGCGCTCGGAGTTTCCACAACAACAGACAGCGATCCGCTTAGGCAGATTTCGCAGTCGATTGGCAATGCGCCCACGCTACTCATTCTCGACAACTTTGAGCAACTCCAAGCCGAGGGCGCGGGCATTCTCTCGCGACTGCGTGCCGTAGTTCCACAGGTCCGCCTCCTGGTAACCTCACGTGCCCGGGTTGGGATCGATGGCGAGCGGGAAGTGGCATTGCGCGCCTTCCCGGTGCCCGCACAGGCAGAGGGCTTCAATAACCTCGCGCGATACGACTGCGTGCAACTGCTTGTCGAGCGGGCACGTCGCGCGGGGGATCATTTTACCCTCACAGCCGAAAACGCGGCTGCTGTCGCCGGGATTTGTCGTCTACTGGATGGTCTACCCCTCGCCCTCGAACTCGCCGCTACGCGTCTTCAGGTGCTGACCCCTCAAGAACTCTTCGACACGTTGCAAACCGAATTCTCTGGGTCGGATCGAAAAGGCATCCCAGGTGTATCAGACACCTTGCAGGCGACCTTCGAATGGAGTCGCAGCCTGCTTCCGCGGGAAATTGCCGGTTTTCTCGCGACGTTCAGCGTCTTTCGTGGCGGCGCGACAGCTGTCGCTGTCGCGAACGTTCACGAGATCACTCCGCGCCTCGCCCTTGCCTATCTGCATTATCTGCTCACCTGCTCACTCGTTCGCGCCTCGGACAACAATGGCTCGATGCGATTCGACATGCTCGAGCCGATTCGTCAAATGGCGGAAGCCGGCGGCGGTGAACAAATTGCCCGGGCGGTGGAAAAACACAGCGAGTATTTCCGCCAACTTGCCAGGAAAGTCGCTGCTTGCGCCCGCACCCCTCAGGAAGCCGACCTTCCCCGGGAAGTGGAACCCGAACTCAGCAATCTTCTCGCGGCAATCGATCGCGCTCCGTCGAATCAGCACAGGATTGCGGCAGCAGTGAACCTTCACCACTACGCGATCAATCATTCATCGAATCGATCGCTACGTGCTCTTCTGCCGGAACGACCCGACGGCGGGCCTGTGAAACCAATCCTCCGCGCGCATGGATGGCACGCAGCCGGGGCCCTCGATTTGCAGGTCCGAGCCCTCGACGAGGCAGAAAAAGCATTCCGTCGAGCTCTTGAGCTTTATGAAGAGGCGGGCGCCGAAGACGAGATGATATCGGAGCAATTCAATCTCGCCATTGTGGCAGCACGACGCGGGAACCGCGAGGAGGCCTATGCGATTTACTCGGGAATACTTGAGGCGTTTCGCAAACGGGATGCGCCACTGAAATGCGCGTATGTTCTTGCACACATGGGCAACCAAGCCCGCGAACAGGGATGGCTGGACAAGGCTTGCGAGCACCTTGAGGAGAGCATGAGATTATGCGAGCAAGCCGGCGACCTAGGGATGCTGGCAGACGTGCGCTCCACATTGGGCGAAACACTGCTGGCACACGGAAATCTGGCCGGGGCGGCGACACTGCTCCGCGAAGGTCTCGCACTCAAGGTGCGACTTGGCCAGACCAACACCCACTCCGTCCTTGCCCCGCTTGCTGAGATTGCCCTTCGAGAAGGAAACCTAGCACACGCCGCATTTTACGCCGCGGCGGCCCGAGCAGTCATCGCCAGACATCGCATCGAATGTGCCGCGGAAACCGAGGCGACTTTGAAATCCGCTGAGTCAGCCAGCGAGGCCGGGCTGGAAGCCCACACGCTGACTCGGTGGAGGGAGAAAGGAGCCACAGCCTCTCCCAATGAATGGCTTTCCTTCACGGAGCACGAAAACGGCGAATTCTCGAAAGCGTCCGGGCTGTCCCTCCTTTCAACCAACCAAAACCCATGAGAAAAGCAAAATATATCCTTCACGGCATCCTCGCCGTCTTCGTCGTCATTTTGTCAGCCTGCACAACGACACGGCAAAAGACACAGGCACAAGGCATACTCACCGATATCGCGCCACTTTACACGGTCAACGGCCCGGTGGACTTGATCCGCAAGAGCGATCTCGCAACTCCCGGTCAAGACACCCAGTTTTCGCTAATTCTACCGTCCGGCCCAAGCAGCGTGGATATTACGATTCGGGCCTACTTTGCTCATGTCCAGTCGGTTCAGGGAGGCTACACCCTCGCACTCGTAGGGCCTGTGAGCTCATCATACTTCCATACGACGAATGGTCGTTTCGATGGCAGCGAAACCTACACGGTGGAGAAAGGCGTGCCGAAAACAGTAACCTTCAAGCTGAAAAGTGACATGTTCCTGGAAGATGAGATGGGAGACTGCCTGCTCGTCCTCCTCGGAAAAAGCGGCGATTACGAAACCGGGATCATCTACAATATCGACAGCCCCTACAATCCGTAGGCCCACTTGACATTTGTGGCCCAACGGCGCCTCGCTGGAACGTGTCCTCGGCATCAACGCTCTTTCAACTTCACGACATGGCCTTCTCCAGGTGCGAGGAGACCCTGCTCTGCGAAGTCTTTGCAGTCGTTGGTGCCGATGAAGGCACACTCTGGCTTCTCGACGAAGCGCAGACGGCGCTGGTGCCAGTTTGGAATTCCGGGCCCAACGCGCACCGAATCGTCAATCACCACCGGCAACCACTCAATGCAGGTCTCGTCAGTCTCGTGTGCGTGACCGGACAGGCTATTTGTGAAAACGGCATCTACCGAAACGCGGGCCAGGACCCAACACTCGACCGCCATCTTGGCCTTTTGACCTGCGCAATGATCGCAGTGCCGCTGCACTTCAGGAGAGCGGAACGCGGAGTCGTTTCGTGTGTGAAGCTCAAGCCAGCGACCCCTTCCGCGCCAGATCCCGCTCCATTCTCCGCTGCCGACCTCGCAAGGGTAACCGCCGCAGTCCGCGATCTCGAGCGACAAATGGATCACCGGTGAACCTCTGGATCACCCCGGCAGAAGCGCGTAGCGCCATTGCCCACGGAGACGGCCACGGAGTCCGTATCGCTGTGCTCGATTCCGGAATCGAGATCACCCATCCAGATTTCATGGGCCGGTCGCTGAGCGACGACATAAACTTCGAGTCGTCACCGGCATCATCTCCCCAACCCGGAAATGGAGTGGATCGTTATGGCCATGGAACAGCACTGGCTGGAATCCTTTGGAAGGTCGCTCCCGGAGCGGAAATCGGCAGTTTTCGCGTGCTTGGCCCGAACCTCAACGCGCGCACAGCTGCCGTTGCCTGCGCCGCACAAGAAGCCATCTCAAGAGGTTATCACCTCTTGAATTGCAGCTTCGCCTGCATGCTTCCGGGACACCTGCCGATTTACAAAGACTGGGTGGACCGGGCCGCGCTCGCCGGGATTCATGTAGTGGCAGCAGGCACTCGCAACATATCTCGCAATCCGGAATGGCCGGCACACTTTACAAGCGTTCTCGGTGTGGATTGTCACGCCGCCCCACGCACACCTCTGCAGCTTGCTCGCAATGGCGAGGGGATTGTTGAATTTTCCGCACAGGGCGAAAATGTTCGTGTCCCCTGGCGGGACTCCAGCCACCGCACAATGACAGGCAGCAGTTTCGCCGCGGCACATCTTTCCGGCCTACTGGCCAGACTTCTTTCGGTGCATCCGCTTCGCGACGTGCATTTGGTCAAGGCGCTGCTCCGGCAAGTCGCAGACTGATCAGTTGCCGTCTCTATTACGACCAGCCTTTCGGCCCTTCGCCGGACAATCTCTGCAAGACGCGCAAATTGGCGCGTATTTCGGATATGCACCCGATGACATCTGCCACTTCAACACCATCCTCACCGGCCGGAACTCCTGCGACTTTTATCAGCCGCCGTTCCCCAAGCCATCACCCAACATCTTCGCCTCGTATCCGGATAGCCCGGTCGGCTTTGGCAGGCGCTTGTTGCCTGCTTTTTTCTCTCTTCACACCGTTCGCTTCGTTACACGCGTCCACACTCGAACCGTTTACCTGGACCATCCAAGACGGCGAGCAGATGCATCGATGGACGCTCGCCATGGACGAACTAATGGTGAAAAACGCCAGCGGTCTCGAGCTGCTTAGCATTCCCGTTCAGAACTCCGTCCCCCAGCTGGCGGAATATGCACGACGTTTCGTGGAGTCCGGTTCAGCGGAAAAAGCCAGCTTCGTCCTCTACAAAGATGGAGCGGAACGCAACTCCGAGCACCGCGGGATTCTCACGGACGATATCCTCGTCGAGATCGAACCTCGAGCTATTGCCAGTTTGAAGGCCGTTCCGGGTGTCAAGTCGGTGGAAAAACTTCCCTTCGGGGGGAACCTGTTCCGCGTTGTGACCTCAATTCCGAACACCGCGCTGGATATCGGCACGGCGATCAGCGCGCTTCCCGGGGTCGCCCATGTAGCACCACAAATCGCCCGTGCACACACCCCTCACATTATTCCCAACGATCCGCTCTTCGAGGATCAGATCCATCTCCAGAATACCGGGCAATTCGGAGGAACACGAGGAATTGATCTCAACGTCACAGAAGTTTGGAACAAGATCGCCGATACGGATCCCGGTCGCGGCCGAGGAGTCACCATCGGCATTGTCGATTCGGGCGTCGAACTCTCGCACCCCGATCTCGTGGGAAATGCGCGATTCGATGTTTCGCGGGACTTCTTCGACGACGATCCCGACCCGTCACCAGAATATACATTTGAAGCTCATGGGACCGCCTGTGCGGGGATTGCCGCAGGAGTTGGGTTTAACTCAATTGGAATCTGCGGAGTTGCTCCCGAGGCACGCATCGCCGGCATCCGCCTGGCCGAGGAGGACGAGGACGGCTTTTTCTACTTTTCTCCTCTTCAGGAGGCCCTGGCTATGGGGTGGGAACCAGATGCCATCCAGATCAAATCCATGAGCTACGGCTCCGCGAATCAGGCAGTTCACCTCGAGACCTATGCCATCACGCGCACCGCACTCGAAGCCGGCGCCCGGGACGGCCGGGGTGGACGAGGCACGATCTACGTGATCGCCGGTGGCAACCAAGGTTACGACGAGGATTACGGCGCCGCTTATGGCAACTCCAACCTCGATGGTCGCGCGAGTTCCATTTATACGATCGCCGTAAGTGCCGTGGATGACAGGGGGCGATGGGTCTACTCCTCTCCGGGCACCAATCTCGTGGTCTGCGCTGTGGATGCCTCCACGACCACTGACCTCACCGGAGAAGACGGCTACAGTTCCGGCAACTATACATTCGACTTCGGCGGCACATCGTCCACCGCACCACAGGTAGCAGGAGCAGTTGCTCTTATGCTTGCCCGCAATCCGAATCTTGGCTGGCGCGACGTGCAGGAAATCCTCATGCGAACCGCGCGAAAGAATGACCCAACACATCCGAACTGGATCACCAACGCTGCCGGACTTCACTTCAATTACTATTACGGAGCGGGGCTGGTGGATGCTGCGGCGGCGGTGCAAGCAGCGGCAAACTGGAGCAACCTTGGTCCCCAACGTCAATGGTCAGCCAATTTCCCCGGAGTTCCTGTCTTTGTTCCGAACAACTCGAACGCCGGTTCAACGCTCCCTGTTTCAGTCAACACATCCATCACCCGGGTCGAGCACGTCGAGGTGACGATCAATATGGAACATCAATATATCGGCGACATTGAGATCGAGCTGATCTCTCCCTCGGGCACCAAGAGTCGACTGGTCAATCAACGTTTCGCAGACAGCACCGACGGCTATCTGGGTGCAACATTCATGTCGGTCCACAACTGGGGAGAGAATCCCAACGGAACCTGGACGCTCAAGGTCTACGACCTTGCTGGCCTCGACGCCGGCATCCTCACAAATGCCCGTTTGACATTGTATGGAACGGAAGGAACCACCGTCCTCGATAATATCCCCCCCACTCTCGTCGTATCGACCGGCAAAAAGTTAAGCACGCCAAAGAAAAAGATTCTGATACAGGGAACCGCAAGCGACGACGTAGAACTCGACCGCGTGGAATGGAAAGCCAAGGGACCCTGGCAACTCGCCAAAGGGGGCAGGTCTTGGAAATTCAAAGCTCCCCTGACCAAGCGGCGCACAGTTGTTCAGGTTCGTGCCATCGATGCAGCCGGCAATCCATCGCGAGTGGCAAGGGTAACGGTGTTGCGACGGCCCCCAACTTCACCGACCCCTGGTTCGCGATAGAACCGGCATTCATGGCACCCGTCTGCAAAAGATCCGCCATTTCTGCAAGGCTCAGAAATTCGCGCGTATCCAATAGGCAGGCGGTTCGGAAGCGCTCCTCGACTCGGTGCAAACCCTGCAGGGTTGTCGAGGGGCGCTTCCTCGTTTTCATTTCACGCTAAATCAGAACTTCCCGGAAATACACCATGCCGGGACATAGGTGCGACCAAGGCTGTCTCCCGAGAGCGCTCGTTCCCACACCTTACCGTCCCCACCACGACGTCAAGTCTTGGAAAGAGGAAGAAGAAAAGACCTTAACGTGATCTCTTTCTTTGGCTCTTGATCTGCTCGGCAACCCAACCCACCCACCCCGGCTGCTCGCGAAGAATCTCACAAACGCGCACCCGTTGATCGGGAGACAGTTTTCCTTCAATTAACTCGCGGATGAGCTTCTCCACATCCTGCGGGGGGCGGGAGGAATGCCTCCCCCTCACTTCTCCGCCCAGCTTCTCAAGAAGCTGGAGCAAGCTCGCAAATCGGGCGTTCAATACACCTCTATTACGCGTCAAGGCAGGGCATTTGCAAAAGATTTCGTTGGCACGGAATTTGCCTTTTCCCGACACCCAAATAATTTTTGTATTGCCCCGGATGATTCGGGAGAGTTCCGCCCAGTTTTACGAAATCGATTTGGTGCAACGTTGCCTTCAAGGCGAGGAGTCGGCTATTCGCACGCTTCAGGCCGAACATACGTCTTATCTCAAGAGCGTCCTGTTCTCCTACGGAGCGACTGAGAGTGAAAGCGATGATGCGCTTGGATCCTTGTGGGCTGATTGCGTGGTATCAAGTTCCGACCGAGCCGCCTTGTTCGAACTCTATAACGGGGAGTCCTCTTTGCGTTCCTGGCTCACCGCCATCGTGGTCAACCGATGGATCTCCTATCGTCGCCATCGCAAAGTCTGTGTGCGCGCTCACGAGCAGATCAGCCAGTCGATCAAAATCGAACGGGACTACCGGGATTCTCTGGTCGACCCTGAATTGCTCGCCGCACTTGAAAAAGCGCTCCGCGAGGCATGCGCGGCGTGCGGAGCCGAGGAGATCGTGATGCTCCAGCTCGTCCATTTGCACGGATTGACACAGCGTGAAATCGCCACCATTTGGGGCTGGCATGAAAGCCGCGTAAGCCGTTTTCTAAGTCGCGCGGAAGAGCAGATTGCCCAGTCGACCCTGCGCACAATCGAAGAGTTCGACCCGGAGCTGAATTTGAAATGGAGCGATTTCCTGCGGCTTTGCGAATGCACCAACCTCCTCGTGTCCTGAGAAGTGCTAAGCCGTCTCGCGATCCGGACGGAAGTCCTGCACGTAGATGAGGCCGATGAGGGCGCGGGTGACCGTCGTCCGGTCGAACAGGTGCCGCATGTCGATGAAATCGCCCTCCTCGACGACCGCCTCGATCTCGCGTGAGAGTTCGCGTGGCGGATCGGGAAATGGCATTGCGCTGAACAGGACCCCGTGGCTGTGCAACAGGCAGTCGGCCTCCGGCGCGTTCGCGGGGTTGCTGTAAAATGCCGCGTTCAGCGCATCCTGGTTGTAGGCGCTGAGGTCCGAACGCAAATCCATGCCCACCGCGGTCACGAGACCCGTCACCTCGCGATGGCGTGGCTCGCGATCGACCTCGAACCACTCGTTGAAATTCTCCGGATCGATGATGCGCTTCCCGTTCTTGGGAGCATTTTCGGCAATCGGCGCCTTTGTCACCCCAGAGCCGTAAACCGCGCCGAGATCCGCCCGCATCGCCAGTCCCACGCCACCATGGAAGTCCGGCCGGCGTTCCTTCGCGAGATCGAAAATGGCGCGAAAGATCTCCGTCAACGTGGCTCCCTCCGGTCGTGCGGCCCGGAACTGGACGAACTCCCCAAACGGCCCGCTCAACGATGCGTTGAACGCCGTGCGAATCGTCACCAGGTCGCTGTCGGCCTTTGGCACGAGGAAATCGGGCGTGTCGTTTCCATCCGTGGGCAGCCACACCATGGTCCCGCCGATGGTCATCATCTCCCCAATCAGCGGAAGCACCTCGGCGTCGGACGGCCCCAGCCCGCCCAGTCCGAGTGAAAATCCCTTCGCGGAAAATTTCTTTGCGTGGAGCTTGTCGGCGGTCACCCGGCTTTCCAGCACGTCGTCGATGTGACCAAGCACCTCGACATAACCCGGCTCGTCACTCCCCGGCTGGAAAGTAAAGGTGCCGCAAGGCATTTCGCGAGGCTCGACACCGGGCTCGAACGCCGCAAGCGCCTCCGCTCCGGTCTCGAAAATCGGCAGGGCGCCATCGAGCCCGGAAATGCGGATCACCTCCCGGCAATACGGCTGCACCCCCGCCAGCGCGAACTGGCCGCCAAGGCGCGCGGCCTGACGATTGAGCTGCAAAAAGGCGCGCAGGCTCGCACTGCTGAGATACGAGACGTTTTCGAGGTTTACGACGAGGTGGAGCGCCTGCGATTCGTAGCGCTCCTGCGTGACCGCCAGCACCTCGTTGCTGTTGTGGGCATCGAGGCGCCCGCTGGGCTTTACCACCAGCGTCGCGCCAATGACATCGACTTCCAGGCCGGCCATTTACTTGGCGCGCTTTTCGGCCTCGGTCTTGATCTCGTTAACCGTCTTTTTCACCTCTTTGAGAGCGGCGCCCTTCGCGAGCGCGGCCACGGAGGACTTCGGCTTCACGTAGTTCGTGTAGCGCATGATCGACCCGTTCTCGAACGGCTCGACCCGCAGCGAGCCCTCGGAAATATCGGCGGAAGAGGATTTTACCAGGTTCCAAGCGACGTTTACGCCGTCATCGTCACTTGTGAAGGTGTTGCGAACGGTATTCGACATCGAGCCCAGGATGGGCACCTTCGAGGTGTATTCAACGACGTAGGTGTCCGGACTGGGGTGTTCGAGCACCTTCGCGGAAACAAGGCCGGCCTGAAACTCATGCGCGTGTTCGTAATCACGCAGCACTTTCTCGACGGTCGAGACCGGCGCCTTGATCAAGGTGTAAACCGTCAACTCCGGCCACACGCCGCCTCTATCCTTTGGCCGGACCACCACGTCGCCGGATTTGAGATCCGAAATCTCCTCCTTGCTCAATTCCGAGACCAGATCCGCGCGGGCTTCGGCGAAAACCCCGGCAATCAGCACGGCCAGCACGGTCGCTGCAATTCTCATCGGGCCACAGGAGCCACGGCTCCTCCTTTGTGTCAAGTTCATCAGCGTCTTCATTACTTGGGGAATCGGCTCTGCACAAAAGTTTGGGTGGAAAACAGTCGAGGGCTGGCTAATATTGACCACTCTCGCGACAGATGGCCGTTTCGCTTCCAGTCACGCTCAGCACCGCCCTGCGCCCCGCGCGCGAGGCGTTTCTGATTTTTGTCGTGCTCGGCACGTGCAGCGTGACGGCTGTCCTTCTGGCCGGCAAATACGGTGAGGAGAAGCTCGTTCAGTCCCTGGAAAAAACGGCGATGGACGCCGCCCGCACCGCGTCACTCGTTCTCGACAAGAACCTTCACCACCGGCTCGTCGCCCATGGATCAATGTGGACCGAGGAGCACAAACGCGCCCTTCGCCCGCTGGTCGCGTTGCACCAGAATTTTCCGGAAATCACCCGCATTCGCACGTTCGCGATGGAGGGCGGAAGGGTCGCGGTGATCCTCGACACGGAAACCGTCGCGGGCGAGATCGGAATGCAACGCCCCGTCGATCCGACCGACATTCATTCCCCGCTCAACGAAGCGGACCCCGCCTACGAGGTGGTTGAGAATGCGCTGGCCCGCGGCGAACAAGGCGCCTCGGACGTCTCGACCAACGATGGCTACCGCACGTTTCGTCCGGCTGCCGTCCCTTTTGGCAATGGCTCGGCGGTCGCGACCGAACTCGAGGTGAGCACCTTGGAAAACACGCTCACGACGCTGCGAGCATGGGTGCTTTTCGGCGTCGGCATTGCGGTCATCGCGTGCGGCGTTGTTTCGTTGATCTATTTCAACATCCGCTCGGCGCATATCATTTCCGAGACGACCGGGGGCGAGGCCGCGCGCGGCCAGCAATGGCAGGAAGCACGCAACCAGCGGCTCGTGCAGGCGCTCGGACAACTCGTCGTCTATCGCGACATGGAGAGCGATCGTCTGTTGTGGGACGGCGACACGCTCAAGCACCTTGGCATCGCCTTCGAGCGCATGCCCCTCCATTTCGAGGAATGGCTCAACCATCTGCACCCCGAGGACGCCCAGGCGGTGCGGACCGCCGCCCGTCGCACAACTCCGGAGAACCCCACGTATGAAGTCGACTACCGCGCGCGCAATGCCGCGGGCGAACTGATCTGGTTCAACGAGCGCGGCGTGGTCACCTACGAACTCGAGGACAACGAATACGTCGCGAAGCGTTGCGACAGCGTTCTTCACGACATCACCGCGCACCGGCGCGAGCAGGACGAAATGGCGGCCCTTGCGCTTATTGCGAGCCGCACGGACAACGCCGTATGCCTTACAAGCCCCGACGGCCGCATCCGGTGGGTCAATGCGGCGTTCACACGCGCGACCGGCTTCACCAGCGAGGAAGCGATCAACCAGCCCATCAAGGACCTCGTTACGACACAGGGGAAATCCGAGTCACTCGCCGCGCTGGTTCACGATGCCACCGCCGGCAACGGGCGTAACGCGGAACTCCTCCTCACCCGAAAGGATCGCGAGGAATACTGGGCGCGCGTTGAGATTCAGCCGCTGCTCGACGACAAGGGCGAGATCACGCGTCTCGTCATGATCCAGAGCGACATCTCCGCCGCCAAGGAAATGGAAGCCCGTCTCACGCGTGAGAAGGAGCTCGCGGAGTCGGCCGATCGCGCCAAGAGTGAATTCCTCGCGGTGATGAGCCACGAAATTCGCACTCCGCTCAACGCCGTCATCGGCTTCACCGGCCTCCTGCTCAATACCGAGCTGAACGATCAGCAGCGGGATTACATCGATACCATCCGCACGAGCAGCGACAGCCTGCTGCACCTGCTGAACGACATTCTCGAATTCAGCAAGATGGAAGCGAAGGGCATCGAGCTCGACAATCGGAAGTTCGAGCTGCGCGGCTGCATCGAGGACGCCATCGACGTCCTCAGCCAGACCGCCTCGTCAAAGGACGTGGACCTCATCGCCGACCTCGACCCCGGCCTGCCCGCAGAGGTCATCGGCGATCGCGCGCGACTTCGCCAGATTTTGATCAACCTCACCGGCAACGCGGTAAAGTTCACCGACGAGGGTCAGGTCACCGTTGCCGCGCGGCTGGCGCCGGGCGGACGCCTCCGCGTCGAGGTTGCGGACACCGGCCCCGGCATTTCGCTCACGGAGCAGGAAAAGCTCTTCAAGCCGTTCAGTCAGGCCGACTCCTCGGCCACGCGCAAACACGGCGGCACCGGCCTTGGCCTCGCGATCTGCAAGCGCCTCATCAACATGATGGGCGGTGAGATCGGCGTGGAAAGCACCCCGGGCATCGGATCGACATTCTGGTTCGAGATTCCCCTCAAGATCACCATCGCCACCCCGCCCGAGCGCTCCGCCAGTGGCATGCGCATTCTCGTCGCGGAGAGCAACTCCACACTTCGCGCCGTGCTCGCGCGACAGCTCAGCTACTGGGGCATGCAGGTCGAGGTGTGCCCGCGCGGACGTGACGCTCTGTTCGCCGCGGAATACCGCCGGTTCGACGTTGCCCTCGTCGACCTCGATCTACCCGACATCGCAGGCGACCGCCTCGCCGATCGCCTGCGCCACATGCCACGTCGAAACGTGGGTTCGGTCGTGTTGATGGGAAATCCCCAGCGCCTGCCAACCTCGAAGCGCGGCCCCGTTGAGTCGTTTTACCGGCTTCCGAAGCCCATCCGCATGTCGGCCCTCGCGGAAATGATCTTCCGCGCCGCACCACGTGTTGTGCCGCGCGCCACCATCATGCCCGAAACGGCGCAGGGCTCGTTGAACCTGCCTATCAAAGAGTCGTCGCCCCAGACCGAAAAAGCCCCCGCGACAACCCGCAAACGCATCCTTGTCGCCGATGACAACGCGATCAACCGCAAGCTCGCCAAGAAGCTCCTCGACGGCATGGGCTATTCGCCCGAGCTGGTTTGTAACGGTCTCGAATGCGTCGAGGCGGTGAAGAACGGCTCGTTCGACGCCATCCTTATGGATCTCCAGATGCCGGAAATGGACGGCCTCAGCGCCACGCGCGCAATTCGCGCATTCGGCTCGCGCATCCCGATCATTGCGATCACGGCCGACGCGATGCCCGACGACCGCGAGCGCTGCCTCCAGGCCGGCATGGACGATTACCTCCAGAAGCCGATCCGTCCCGACGCCCTGGAAGACGCCCTGTCGCGCGCGGCGGCGGCAAACGCCTGATCCTCAGGGCCCGGCTTCCCCGTCCTTCAGGAACATCCAGCGGATCGAGTGCTCGTCCAGCACGTTTGGCTCGATACCGCCGATCTTCGCGGGATCGTAGAGCTGGATGCTCACCCAGTAATAAATCGGGCAAATCGGAACCTGCTCTTCGACGAGAATTTTCTCCGCCCGCGAAAGGAGTTCCATGCGTTTCACCGGATCGGTTTCCTTCGCCGCATCGGCGATCAACCGGTCGTATTCCGGGTCGCTCCAGCCGGTGTTGTTGTTGCCGCCACCCGTCACGAAGAGATCGAGAAACGTGTTGGGATCGGGATAGTCGCCCACCCAGCTCGAACGGCTGATGTCGTAATCGAGTTCCTTTTGCGAGTTCAGGTAAACCTTCCACTCCTGGCGGGCGAGGGAAACCGTGACGCCCAGCACCTCCCGCCACATGCTCTGCAACTCCACCGCGATCGCCTCGTTGACCTCGCTTTCGCTGTAGAGATACCGCACCAACGGAAATCCCTTCCCATTGGGAAAGCCCGCCTCGGCCAGCAAACGCCGCGCCTCCTCGGGATTGTAGGATAGCCCCTCGGGCGCGACATAACCTTCGAGACCAGGGGGCACGAGAGTCGGCGCGGGAATTTCCCCGGCACGGGTGATCTTCGTGACGATGCGCTCCTTGTCGATCGCGAGCGAAAACGCCTTGCGCACGCGAACGTCCATGAACGGCCCTCTCGCGCAGTTGAAGCGCAGGAAGTAGTTCCCGAGAAATGGCGACGCGTGGAAATACGGCTCGCCCCGCAGCCGGTCGAGCAACGCCGTCGGCGCGAGCCCCTTGTCGAGGGAAAGATCGGCCTCGCCGCTCGCGAAGAAGTTGAAGGCCACGTTTGCCTTCGCGATCGGAAGCAAATCAACCGTCTCTAGACGCACGTTCTCGTGGTCCCAGTAGTTCGGATTTTTCCGCAAACGGATGCGATCGTTGATGCGCCAGTCTTCGAGCACGAACGGCCCGTTTCCGACCAGGTTGCCGGGTTTGATCCAGTCGTCCCCCTTCGCTTCGACCACGTCGACCGGCACGGGAAAAAGCGTCGGGAATGCGCAAAGATCGAGGAAGAACGACGTCGGATTTTCGAGCGTGACCTCGAGCGTGCGGTCGTCGAGCGCCTTCACGCCGACCTGCGAGAAATCATCGATCTTCCCCTCGGCGAAGGGCTGCGCGTTCTTGATGTAGTAGAGCTGGTAATTGTAGGCCGAGGCGGTCTCGGGCGTGAGCGTGCGCTTCCACGACTTCACGAAATCGTGCGCGGTCATCGGCGTGCCATCGCTCCATTTCGCGTCGGGACGAATCTTGAAGGTATAAACCTTTCCGTCTTCCGAAATCTCCCACGACTCCGCGACACCGGGAACCGCCTTTCCAAATGCGTCCATCGACGTGAGCCCCTCGAAGAGCGCCCGCACCACGCGGCCCTCGGGCTGGCCGGTAATGATCGCGGGGTCCAGCGACTCGGGCTCCGCACCGTTGATCATCACGAGATCCGCCCGCTTTCCCCGCGGGCTGCACCCGGCAACAACCAGGCCGACCAAAAACAGCAGCAAAAGCTGGGTCCACCGGGAGGTTCGCATTCGAATGACATAGAGTGCTCCCATGAAAACTTCAATGACCCTGCTCGCCTGCGCGTTACTTTCCGCCTGTGCCTCCCAATCCGACCTCAGCACCGTGCCGGAGGTGGATATCGAACGCTACTCGGGCAGGTGGTATGAGATCGCGCGCTACCCGCACGGGTTCCAGCGGCAGTGCGCCGGCAACGTCACCGCCGACTACGGGCCGCAGCAGGACGGAACCATTCGAGTCATCAATCGCTGCACGACTCGCGACGGCGCCACCGACGAAACCACGGGCACGGCGACCGTCGTTCCGGGTTCACGACACACGAAGCTCAAGGTGAACTTCGGCGTGCCGTTCATCACCGGTGACTACTGGATCATTGGCCTCGCCCCCGATTACTCCTGGGCCATCGTGGGGCATCCCTCGCGGAAATACCTGTGGATCCTCGCGCGCGAGCCGAAAATCTCCGACGAGCTCTACGAGCGGATCATCTCCGAGGTCGTCGCGAAAGGCTACGACCCCTCCCGGCTGGAGCGGACTCCACAGAATGTTCGCGTCGTTCCCGCCTCCGATCGCCTTTGACGCGCGCCACGTCCACAAGCTAGCATCGGGCCATGTCCAACGGATTGCCGGGTCCTGATTTCATCAAACGAAGCCGAGGCTGGCTCATTTTCTTCGGCATCTTTTCCCTGGTCGTCGGCTTCTTCGCGATCGGCTTTCCGCTGGCAATGACCGTGGCCGTCGAGCAGGTGCTCGGCATTCTTCTGGTGATCTCCGGAGTCTTCTCGATCGGAGGGGTCGCATTCGGGCACGAGAAGAACCACCGCATCGCGACGTGCCTTCTCGCCTTGATCCGGCTCCTCGCCGGCCTCGCGCTGATCGTTTACATCCAGCCCGGCGTGCTTGCGCTGACCGCCGTGCTCGCCGCATTTTTCTTCGCGGAAGGCGCCGTCTTCATCATCTCCGCATTCTCCCTGCGCAGCAACAAGGCATGGCCGCTCGTCCTCCTCAATGGCATCGTGTCCATCGTGCTCGGAGGAATGATCCTCTCGGAATTTCCATCGAGCGCCGCCTGGGCGATCGGCCTCCTCTACGGCATCAACTCCGTCTTCTACGGCGTTTCGCTGCTTGGTTTCGCGGCGGGATCCGGCAAGGCCGCGTGACTGCTCGAAATCGAACCCGCAGGTGATGCCAGACGCGTTTTATCCGCCCTCCCGGCTGCTTCTCGGACCGGGCCCAAGCATGGTGGCGCCCTCGGTGCTCGAGGCGATGTCGCGTCCGCTCGTCGGGCATCTCGACCCGGCCTTCGTGGCGATGATGGAGGAGATCAAGGAAATGCTGCGGGCGGTTTTTCGCACGCAGAACCGCATGACCTTCCCCGTCAGCGGCACGGGCAGCGCGGGAATGGAATTTTGCTTCGTAAATCTCATCGAGCCGGGTGACGAAGTCGTCATCGGCGTGAATGGGGTATTCGGTGGTCGCATGGCCGATCTCGCCGAGCGTTGCGGAGCGAAGGTCATCCGCGTGGAGGCCGAGTGGGGGCGCATCATCGAGCCGGCGCAGATTGCCGGGGCCTTGAAAGGGCGCTCCGTGAAGCTCGTGGCCGTCGTCCATGCGGAAACTTCGACCGGCGCCTGGACGCCCGTGCAGGAAATCTCGCATCTCGCACACGAGGCGGGCGCCCTCATGCTCCTCGATACCGTCACTTCGCTCGGTGGCTGTCCGGTGGAAATCGACGCCTGGGGCATCGACGCCGTTTACAGCGGCACGCAGAAATGCCTGAGCTGCCCGCCCGGCCTCGCTCCCGTGTCGCTCAGCGATCGCGCAATGGAGGTGGCGGCGAATCGAAAGACCAGGGTCCAGAGCTGGTATCTCGACGTGAACCTCCTTGCCGGCTACTGGGGCGAGGAGCGCGTTTACCACCACACGGCCCCGATTTCGATGAACTACGCGCTCCACGAGGCGCTCCGGCTCGTCCTCGAGGAAGGTCTCGAAGCGCGCTTCGCCCGGCACGAGCGAAATCACATCCGGCTCAAGGAAGGACTCTCAAGCCTCGGCCTCGAGCTTGCCTCCCAGCCGGGGCATCAGCTCTGGCAGTTGAATTCCGTCGCCGTTCCCCCGGGTGTCGACGAAGCCATGGTGCGCTCGCGCCTTCTCCACGATTTCGGCATCGAGATTGGCGCCGGCCTCGGCCCGATGAAGGGCAAGGTGTGGCGGATCGGCCTCATGGGCGAATCGTCCACCGCCGACAATGTCGAGATTGTCCTCAACGCTCTCGGGCAAATCCTGAGCGACAACGCTCGCTGAGCCATTCATGAGCCGACTTTTGTAATCCGATGGAATGGTATTGGTGGGCATTCTTCTTTTTGATCGTGGCCATTCTGCTGGCGCTCGATCTCGGCATTTTCCAGCGGAAGGTCCACGTGGTGAAACTGCGCGAGGCGCTCTTTGCCACGGCGCTGCGCGTGGGGCTGGCGCTGCTGTTCTGCGGCGGAATCTACCTCGGCTGGATTGGAAGCTACGACACGCTGGAGCTTCGCCACGCGGCCGGCACCGAGTTCCTCACCGGCTATCTCGTCGAGATCGCTCTCAGCGTCGATAACGTCTTCGTCTTTGCGCTCGTCTTCCGATACTTCCGGGTCGACGCGACCTATCAGCAGCGCGTGCTGTTCTGGGGCATCCTCGGCGCGCTCGCCATGCGTGCGGTTCTGATTTTCGCCGGCATTGCGCTGGTCGAGCGATTCCACTGGGTCATCTACATCTTCGCAGCAATCCTCATTTACGGAGGCATCAAGATGATGCGCGACGACAAGGAGGAGATCGACCCCGAGAAAAACCCCGTTCTCCGCCTCTTCCGACGCTTTGTTCCGATCACATCGGGATTTCGTGAGCAGAAGTTTTTCGTCCGCGAGGCAGGCCGGACGTTCGCAACCCCGCTGTTCCTCGTGCTCATCGTCATTGAAACGACCGATCTCGTTTTCGCCGTCGACTCCATCCCGGCGGTGCTGGCGGTCACGACCGACCCGTTCATCGTTTTCACGTCGAACATCTTTGCGATCCTCGGCCTGCGCGCGCTCTATTTCGCCCTCGCGGGAATCCTCACGATCTTCCGCTTCCTGCACTACGGCCTGTCCGCAATTCTCATCTTCATCGGCGTGAAAATGCTTCTCACCGCGACGCCGTTCCACATCACCACCGGCCAGAGCCTCGCAGTTGTGGGCACGCTTCTCATTGCCTCCGTTCTCGCCTCGCTGACGTTCCCGAAGAAGAACGCGTAGCCGTCCCTTGCCTGGCAGCAAAAGCTGTCTTAGGAGTCACCCATGCTGTCCTTCCGACTCCCGTCGCTGCTGACGGTCATCGCCCTCGCCGTTCTCACCCCCTCCGCCATCGCCGAGAAAAACCAAGCCGACCTCTCGGCCTTCAAAGGCAACTTCCGCGGAAAGGCCGGTGTGAAGACCGCCACGAGCAAATTCAGCGGCAAGTTCCGGGTGCGGGGCAAGGTCAGCGGCAACCGGATCGCGAACCTCAGCGCGAAGGGTTCCGTGAATGCGCGCGGCCGGAATCTTCCCGTCGACAACGATTTCAAATTCACCAGGACCGGCGTGGTGAAGATCAAGGAACTCGCCCCCGGCGACACACACGGCACGAAGGTGGAAGGCACCTACACCGCCACGGAAAATCTCATCACTTTCGAGGGCGACTGGACGCTCGGCGCCACCAAGGGCACGATCGAAGGCACGGTGAAGGTGAACAACAAGGGCAAGCTGAAGCTCACCTACAAGGTCTTCGTCAGCGGTAACGACGACCCATTCTACATTTACACCTACGTCGGGAGCTGAGCGCCCGGCGCCCTGCGATCATCCTCCCTTGCTCCGGGCAGGGGGCTCCGCTATGGGAGGCGCGAATGAACATCCTGCGCCTCGCTCTTTTTCTCACGTGTGCCGCCGCTTTCTCCGCGGTCGCCGCACCGAACACCACCATTCTCTCCGCCTTCAAGGGCAATTATCGAGGCCGCTGCTCGGTGGATGTTCCGCCGGGAAAATTTTCCGGAAAGACTCGCGTGCGCGGTGTCGCGCCCGCTTCTGGCCTGTCGCTGAAGCTCATCCTCAAAGGCTCGGTGAGCTTCAACGGCTACGAAGTGAGGATCGACAATGAGTTTCAGTTCACCAAGAAGGGAACGGTAAAGGTCAAGACGACGGCTCCGGGCACCGGCTACACGAACAAGAGCACCGGCACCTACACCGCAACCGGGACGTCCATCGCCTTCGAAGGCACCTGGAAACAACCCCAGTTCAATGCCACCGGCACGTTCGAGGGCACGGTCACGCGTCGAGGCAGGCAGATCGTGGTGCAATATACGGCGGTCGTCGACGACTCCGGGACAACCTTCAGTTACACCTACAAGGGGAAATAACTGGTGCACCCCCCCGGACTCGAACCGGGAACCAATTGATTAAGAGTCAACTGCTCTACCATTGAGCTAGGGATGCACGTCCCCGAAAACGGGAGCCGTGTTTTCTCGCACAACAGCGCCCGAATGCAAGAGGGAAGTTCGCGAAAATCGCGCTGTGCCGTCACTCGATGCCGAACAAAACCCTTGACGCCCCCGGCCGCCTGTTTAGCTTCTTCGGCAATCTTATCGAGAGTGGCAGAGGGACAGGCCCTGTGAAGCCACGGCAACCGACTCGAATCCCACGATCCGGGTGACCAGGTGCCAAATCCTGCTCCAAGGCCCCGCCTTCGGAGGAAGATGAGATGCGACAGTCCAGCTCCGGGTTCGTTGCCTCGCTCACTCTCGATCGGAGAGAAATTCCATGAGCGACAGACCCTTCTTCAGCAACCTCAAGTGCCGCGAGTGCGGACGCCTTTATCCCAAGGAGGCGATTCATATCTGCGAGTTCGATTTCGGACCACTCGAGGCCGCCTACGACTACGACGCGATCAAAGGCTCGATTTCCCGCGAAGCGATCGCCTCGCGTCCGCAGAGCATGTGGCGCTACCGCGAACTGCTGCCGATCGATGGCGCGCCGACCGTCGGCGTGCAGGTCGGCTTCACGCCGCTCGTCAAGGCCGACCGGCTCGCAAAGCGCCTCGGGGTGAAAGAGCTCTACGTGAAAAACGACACGGTCAATTACCCGACCCTGTCGTTCAAGGACCGCGTCGTCTCCGTCGCGCTCAGCCGCGCCCGTGAGCTTGGATTCAAGGTCGTCGCGTGTGCATCGACGGGAAATCTCGCGAACTCCGTGGCCGCCAATGCCGCGAGCGCGGGGCTGACGAGCTACGTGCTCATCCCGTCCGATCTCGAGCGCAGCAAGGTCGTCAATTCCCTCGTCTACGGCACGAACGTGGTCGGCATCGAGGGCCCCTACGATCAGGTGAACCGCCTGTGTTCCGAGATCGCCGGCAAATACGGCTGGGGATTCGTGAATGTGAACCTCCGCCCGTATTACGCGGAGGGCTCGAAGTCGATGGGCTTCGAGATTGTCGAGCAGCTTGGCTGGAAGGTGCCGCGGCACACCGTCATTCCAATGGCCTCCGGCTCCCTGCTCACGAAGATTTACAAGGCCTACACCGAGTTTGCGAAGGTCGGCATCATCGACGAGCAGCCGTTCAGCGTGCATGGCGCGCAGGCTACGGGATGTTCACCCATCAGCACCGCGATGAAGAAGGGCATCGAGGTCGTGAAGCCCGTGCCGAAGCCGGAAACGATCGTCAAGTCGCTCGCAATCGGCACCCCTGCCGACGGCTACTATGCGATTCGCACGATGAAGGATACCCACGGCAGCGCGGAGGATTGCACCGACGAAGAGGTCGTCGAAGGCATCAAGCTCCTCGCGGAAACCGAAGGCATCTTCGCCGAGACCGCCGGCGGCACCACCGTCGCCTGCGCGAAGAAGCTCATCGAGTCGGGCAGGATCCCGGCCGACGAATCCATCGTGCTCTGCATCACCGGCCATGGTTTGAAGACGCAGGAAGCGATTCACGAAAAATGCGGCGCCCCGCGCGTGATCAAGCCCAGCCTCCGCGAATTCGAGGCCCTCGTCGCCGATGAGCTTGCCGCTCTGGAAACTCCTCAACCCTCAACTCTCAACTCATAGTCATGTCCACCGTTCGAATCCCCACACCGCTACGCAAGCTCACGGGCGACCAGGAAGTCGTCACCGCCCAGGGCTCCACGATTGCAGAAATCCTCACCGACCTTGACCAGAAGTTCCCGGGCCTCGGCGAACGCATCTGCGACGAGGAAGGCAATGTCCGCCGGTTCGTGAACATCTTCATCAACGACGAAGACATTCGCTTCCTCGAGGAGAAGGCCACGCCGGTGAAGGACACCGACGAGATCAGCATCGTCCCGGCGATCGCCGGAGGCTAGGTCTCCAGCATACAACCGGCTTTCCGCCGGCGATCCCCTTGCGCGTCTCCGGATCGCAGCGGGCATGTTCGCCGGCGCGGAATGCCGCGAATTCCCGAATCGGAGGGCCGGCCATGCTCCGGCCTCTCGCGATGACAGAGCCCGTGCAATCGTTTCTTTGCCAGCCGGGCGCCGCCCTCTTAGAGTTGAACCATGGCCGAACAAGCAACCCGCCTCTGGCTCATGTATCCGTCGCGTCTCATCACGCGGCCGGTGATCTATGAGATCGGCAAGAACTTCAACATTGTCACCAACGTCCGGCAGGTCAGTGTGACCGACGAAATCGGGCTGGTTTCCCTCGAACTCGACGGGGAACGCGAGGAAATCAAGCGCGCCATCGCCTGGCTCGAGGAGCTCGGCATCAAGGTCGAGCCGGTCGAGATTCAGACGATCGAGGGCTGATCCCCCGGGATCGAGCGCTGCGAGGAAGACTCATGGCCGGCCGCCGCCCCCCATCCTCCAGCTCCCAATTCACGACCCGGCCGAGACCCAAGGTTCTCATCGTCGACGGCCACAGCATGATCTTCCAGTGGCCGGAGCTGCGGGCGTTGCATGCGAAAAATGGCGCGACCGCACGCGAGCAGCTCGTTCGCGGCCTGCTTCGGCATCAGGACAACACGGGCACCCACGTCATCGTGGTCTTTGACGGCAAGGGCGCACGCGCGTCGGAGGACGAAGCGAGTATCGGCATCCAGGTTTTCTATTCGAAAAGCGGCCAGACCGCCGACGCGGTGATCGAGCGCATCGTCGCCGCCTATGCCGAACGATACGAAATCACCGTCGCCACCGACGATCACATGGAGCGCACCACCGTCGAGTCGTTCGGCGCGAAGTGGATCTCGTCGGAATTGCTCGCGCGCGAAGTCGCGGATTCCGACCGGGACCTTGCAGCCCGCATCGAGCAGTTGCGGCGGCGTTGAACCCTACGCCACGGCGCGGTCGCGATTGCGCCAGACCGTGGCGGCGCTCTTCATGCGAGTGAGAATATAATAAACAGTCTGGCTGCGCTGGCGGACCAGATCCGCGCCCACAATCTTCGGAACGAAATCCGCCGGCACTTCGAGCACCTCCTCGATCGTCGCTCCTTCGAGGCCCTTGCAAAGAATGGACGTCATTGCCTTCGTCAGCGTCTGGACATGCGGGCCGAGCGTGACGCGATAATGCGTCGAGCGATCGGGATTCACCTTCAGAAAAATCCCGACCGTGTCGGTGCACTCCTCGTCCTTGCGAACATCCTCGAGATCGAACGTCTCCCCTTCGCGAGGCGCCTGGTTCTTCGCCTGGTCGGCGTAGGTAATGAGCGTCTCGCGCTTCTCCGGATCGGGAAGCGACTCGAAAAGATCGACGATCTGCTGGAGCTTCGGCGGATACATTTCCGAGCGATCGACGCCCTACGCGCCCTTCTCGATGGGGGCACGCACGCGATTACCCCACTCGGTCCACGAGCCGTCGTAGTTGCGGACTTTCTCGTAACCGAGGAGATAGGTGAGCACGAACCACGTATGGCTCGAGCGTTCGCCGATGCGGCAATACGCAACGACGTCGTCACCGGGCTTCAGGCCGGCCTCGCCTTCGTAAATGGCGCGCAGCTCATCGGCGGACTTGAACGTGGAATCGTCCCGCACCGCGCGCTTCCACGGCACGCTCCTGGCGCCGGGCACGTGGCCACCACGCAACACACCCTCCTGCGGATACTCCGGCATGTGCGTCACCTCGCCCACGAATTCGCCGGGAGAACGCACATCGATGAGCGGCTTGCGCGCCCGCGAGTGCTCCAGTGTGTCTTCGAAAAACGCCCGGATTTCCTTGTCGTGGCGCTTTTCCGGAACCGGATACTCCGTCGCCGGGTAGGTGGGCACGTCGCGCGTCAACTCGCGGCCTTCGCGAATCCATTTATCGCGCCCGCCGTCCATGATCTTCACCTTCTCATGACCGAAGAGCCGGAACGCCCACAGCGCGTAGCAGGCCCACCAGTTCGACTTGTCGCCGTAGAAGACGACCGTCGTGTCCTTCGCGATGCCGTTCTTCGAGCAGAGCTGCGCAAACTCCTCCGGCGAAATGTAATCGCGCACGGTTTGATCCTGCAGGTCCGCGCGCCAGTCGATGTGCACCGCGCCGGGGATATGGCCTGTGCTGTAGAGGAGGATATCCTCGTTGCTCTCGACGAGACGAATCCCGGGATCATTCAGGTGTTCGGCCACCCACTCCGTCGAAACCAATGCCTCTGGATGTGCGTATTCGCTCATGATTGGAAAGAAATTTCACCCATTGTCCGTGCGGCCCGCGGCGGCTCAAGTCATTTCGCGCCCATGACACGCAGGCGCCGCCGGCGACGGCGGTTCGCTCCAGGCTTGTGCTTGCCGGCCGGCGGATCCCGTGGGATCGGCGGCTTCCGGCGCATGGACGGCGGCCTCGGCACGCCCCGCTCCCGTTGCTCCTGCAGCGGCGCCTCGTAGTCAAAGCCCTCCGCGCGCTTTCGTGGAATCCCGCGACCGATGAATTTCTCCAGCGCCTTCAGCGCCGAATAGTCCTCGTTGGTGACGAAGCTGATTGCGTCGCCCACCGCATGGGCGCGACCAGTTCTTCCAATGCGGTGCACATAGTCTTCGGGGTGCATGGGGAAATCGAAATTCACCACATGCGAGATGCCGTCCACATCAATGCCGCGCGCCGCGATGTCCGTCGCCACGAGCACGCGAATTTCGCCATCCTTGAAGGCCTTCAGCGCGCGAAGGCGCTGGTTCTGCGAGCGGTTCGAGTGCAGCGTTCCACAGCGAATCCCCTGCTGCTCGAGCTTTCGCGCGATGCGATCCGCGCCGTGCTTCGTCCGGGAAAACACGAGCACCATGTCGAGCGACTCATCCTGAAGCAGATGAAGCAACAACGCCTGCTTGAGATGCCGCGGCACCTCGTAAACGAACTGCGCAACGGTATCGGCCGGGTTTGACCGCCTGCCGATTTCCACCGTCCGCGGCGAGCGCTGGAAATCCCGCGTCAGCGCCTCGATCTCGCGGGACAGTGTCGCGGAAAACAGGAGCGTCTGGCGTTGTTTGGGAAGCGGCTTCACCACCCGCTTGATCGACGGGAGAAAACCCATGTCCAGCATCCGGTCCGCCTCGTCGAAAACCAAAAATTCCAACCCCGAGAAATCCGCGCAGCCCTGGTCCATCAAATCCAGCAACCGCCCGGGCGTCGCAATCACCAGATCCGCGCCGGATCGCAGCGCCTGCATTTGCGGCCGCTCGCCAACGCCTCCGAAAACCGTGGCAATGCGCAGCGAGAGAAATTTGCCGTAGGCGCGGACGTTCTCCTCGATCTGCACCACGAGTTCACGGGTCGGCGCCAGAATCAGCGCACGCGTCTTGCCTTTGGAGGGACTCGCGGCGAGCTTCGTGAGCATCGGGAGCGTGAATCCGGCCGTCTTCCCCGTGCCCGTCTGCGCGATGCCGATCACATCGTGACCGGACAAAATCTCGGGGATCGCCGCCGCCTGGATCGGCGTCGGCTCTGTGTAACCAGCATCCTGGACAGCTCTTAATACGCGGTCATCAAGACCCAGTTCGCGAAATGACATGTTCGCGCAATATGCAAGCCATCGGCACTAATTGCTACGTATTTCCTGCGAACGGGGCTTTCCGTTTCGGGAAACAATCCCTCAGAAGCACCGCTTCAGCGCAAACCCCGCAACGCCAGCCGCACAGCCGCGCCCAGCGGTCGCGAGCCATCCCCACCTAGACGCGCATCGATTTCCTCGAGTCGCCGGATCAAATCCACCACGTCACGGCGCGCATACGGTCCGCCGGCCGCCGCGCAAAAATGCGTCCGGCACCCAAACGGCCGGTCACTATAAATCAGGCATCGTCCGGTTTCCGGGCTCAGCATGGGGCAGGAACCATCCGCGGGCTCCGGCAAAACCTTGCGTCCGGTCGCGCGAAACGCCCGCGCAGCCAGCAGCGCTTCGCCCTTCGTCAAATACGGCGTCAGGCCCGTCACCCGGAAATGGCAGCATTCCGTCCGCAGCGTGCACTGCCGTTCAACTGGCCGACCGGCAAGTTCCGCATACACCGCCCGCACCTCGTTCAGGCTCTTCGCAAGATCCGGCCTCCGACGATCCTGTTTCATCCGGAAACTCCCGCCATTGCATGACCTGCGATCCAGCCCGTCGTCCATGCGGCCTGGAAATTGAAACCGCCGGTAATTCCGTCGATGTCGAGAATCTCGCCCGCGAAATGAAGGCCCGGGCACAAGCGACTTTCCATGGTCTTGAAATCGACCTCCTTCAATCGCACGCCCCCACACGTCACGAACTCATCCTTGTTCAGCGTCTTCCCATGCACGGGAAGCTCCATGCGCGTCAGCGCATCGGCAAGTGCCAGAGCCGAGGCTCGCGTCAGGGTCGTCCAGCGCACGTCCGGGCCGATTCCCGCACCGCGCGCAAACTCCGCCCACAACCGCGCCGGCACGGGAGCAATGGGATGATTCACCACCGCCTTGTTCGGATCGGTCCCCCTCCGCGACTGAAACTCCGCAAGCAGTCGGTCCGCGGTCCAATCGGGCAGCCAGTTCATCCGCAACGGAAAATGGTAGTCCATTCCATGCAACTCCCGGGCGCCCCAGGCGCTCAGACGCAGGATCGCCGGCCCGCTCAGTCCCCAATGCGTCAGCAGCACGGGCCCGCGCTCGCGCAGTTTCGTTTCCGGAACGGACACCGCCACGTCCGGCATCGCAATGCCGGCCAGATCGCGCAACCAGTCCGCGTTGACGTGAAACGCAAACAACGACGGCACCGGCGTCTCGATGGTGTGCCCAAGCGCCTCGATCCATTTGCCGAGCGCCGCGCTGCGACAGCCGCCGATGGCGACGCAAAGCCTGGCGCACTCGAGATGGGAGCCATCGCTCAAGGTCAGATCGAATCCGTCCGGACGTGATTCCGCGGACCGCACCCCCGCACCCGTGCGGAGTGCCACACCGGCCTCCCGGGCCGCATTTCGCAGACAATCGACGATGGTGGCCGACGAGTTTGTGACCGGAAACATCCGTCCGTCAGCCTCGGCGTGCAGCCGGACGCCGCGCCGCGCAAACCATTCGACGGTCTCGCGCGGGCCGAATCGCGTGAGCGGTCCAATCAACGCCCGCCCACCGCGCGGATACTTCGTCGAGAGTTCGCGCGGGTTCTGACACGCATTCGTCACGTTGCACCGACCGCCGCCGGAGATCCGGACCTTCGTCAGGAATTGCGGCCCCTGCTCGAGCAGAACGACTTCGCGATTTCTCGCCGCGGACGCACAGGTGATTGCCGCGAAAAAACCGGCCGCGCCGCCTCCGACGACGACCACACGGGAAGGGTCAGACATCGACCAAAACGATCAGCCCTGCCCCGACGCCTGCGAATCCCGCGCGGGAAGTTCCGGCCCCGCAGCGGGAGCGGACGTCCCCGGCAGCACCTTGCGCATGAACTTCGTGAGCCCGCTCTCTGCAGCCTCCTGCTCCGCGCGCGCCTGCCGCATTGCCTGTTCCCACGCCGCGGCAAATCCCGGAGCCTGTTCGCGCATCCGCGCCACCGCCGCCTCGTAAAGCTGGAGTTGCCGGGCTTCCGCGCGCCCCGGCTTTTGCTGCGCGGCGGCGAGATTCACGCGCAGGTTCTCGTTCTGCGTTTTCAACTCGGCGAGTTCCTTCTCGAGCCGCTCGCTGCCCGCGGCGGTGATCTTCAGATGCGTGTTGATGTGCTGTTGCAGCTCCGCATTCTCCGCCTTGAGGCGCTCGATTTCCTTTTTGAAATTCGCCCGCGCGGTCCACGCCCCCTTCCACACAAACGCGACAACAAGCAGTCCCAGGGCGAGCCCCCAGGTGAACGGGTGCGAAACGACCGGCCAGAGTTGGTCCATGTGCCAACGCTAGAGCGTGTCGGACACTTTTACAGGAGAAAACGAATCGCCCCTCCGCTCATCGCGGATCCGTCACCCGCCCGAGAAACAAACACGCCGCGCTCGGCCGGTGCTGGATCGCGAAGAAAAACGGCCTGTCCACCGTCACGACTTTTGGTTCGTCCGTTCTCGCTCCTCTCACCATCATCACTGCAGTGGCTGCGGCGGCCTCCGTTCCCTCCTCGTTTACGTCGACGAAGACCTTTTGAAGGACCCCCGAAATCCAGAACGGCCCGGCGGAATCACTCTCCACCATTTTCGAGAAATCCGCACTTCCCGGCGGAATTCCAAACGCGTGCGTGATTCCCAGCCCGATCAACAGATCCCTCAGCTCCATCGCAGGCCCGTCCATTCGGAACCGCGGGAGAAAGAGCGTAATGTCGACCCGATCAAGTGCCGCACATTCCGCGAGCAGTTTTGGGGTCAGCTTCGCCTCCAAAGCGGACAATCCGCTCGGCGAATCGGGCAACAGCACGAGGAGTTGCAGATCGGGATCGGTGTAGGGAATGCCAACCACCGTCATCCCGGGCCGCCGGGCCCAGGCCAAGCTCGCGCGCTTTTTCATCATCGGCACGCTCACGCTCTGTTGCTCGTCGAGTTGAAAGGGCATCGGCGCGGTCTCGGCGCGATCAAACGCATGCTGCCAGCGCGCCTTGAAATACAGTGCGTCCACCAGCACGGCATTCGTCGCCGGACCGATACTGCCCTGCGAAAGAAAATCGCGAATCCGATTCCGCGTCTGCCGCTGGACCCATTTGTTGATCGTCGCCCGCGCCTGCTCGGCCTTGCGGAAGTCCACCAGCTGAAGCTCCGCACCAAAATCCGCTTTCAGCGTCGCCAGATACTCCGGCCGGATCGGAAACCCGTCCTGCGCGAAAATCCGATCCGCCTGCAGAAACTCGATCCGCGATTTTCCTTCGGGCAGTGCCCCAAGAGCCTTCCGGAGCTCCGCGAATGCCGCATCGCCACCTTGCTTCTTGTAACCGAGCACCGCGGCCATCTGCTCGCGATTCGCACCTCCGGCGCCAGCCCACACCATCCGCAATGCACCCTGCAGGGACCACGGAGACAATGCGACATTTCCTTTCGGCACCCCGCGCAGCAGCTCGATCCCGAGCGCATTCGTTGCCTCCGCGGCGGGATTCGTCGGCCCGTCACTCGCGGCGAATGCCACGACCGGCAGCGTCAGCGCGCAGAGCCAGCTTCGCATGGCGAAAGCGTGACTCGCGGAGCGAATGCGGCCAAGCGGAAAAACCGGAACGCTATTCGGAGGGCTTGTAATCGATCCCCAGTCGCTCCGCGTTCTCCTTGCGCCACTCCTCGCCGAGCTCCTCGAGCGTGCTTCCCGTCCAGAGCTTCCACAGGTCCGGATCGTATTTCCCTTCCCGCGACGCGGCATTCAATTTGCGGATGAGGTCCTTGTCCTTTTTCCGAACCACCCAGTCGAGAAAGTTGGCGGTCACGCGATAGCTCGAGTCGTATCTCGCGCTGTCGAAATTCCGCTCGGTGATCTCGGCGCCTTTCGCCTCCGGCTCGTAGAGAAACCATCGAATGTAGTCCGGAATCCCCTCACTCACCCACCGCGGGGCTCGCACGGCATTGGGATTCCGCCGACGGGCGTTTCCATACGCCTGCACGACATGCACCATTTCGTGGACCACTGCCCCGCAGGCTTGCTTGTCGAGCTGCTCCCGGAAAAACGGGATTTTCATCGCGATCCGGCTGCCCGCGGCATACGCCGGGGTCTCGCCCATGTCGTCGCGAAATTCAAACAGCACCTTGTCCGCGGCCTTGAAACCCTCGCTCGGAAGCATGGCGATGATCTTCGGATACCACTCCTTAACCACCGGAAGCAGCTTCTGCTCCGCCCACGGGAGAAGGTCGGGCGCCAACGTGGCATCGATCGTATAGGTGTAGGGGCCCGAGCGGAATGTCTTCTGAATCTTCTCCGGGACCACCGCCAGCTCCAGCGGCTCCCCGCCCGATTCCACCACATCGATCTCGCTGAAAAACGTGTCGGCAAACGGACTCGCGTCGTCGGTCTTCTTCACGTCGAAGAGCAGGTAACGCCACGTCCCCAAGTCCTTCCCCTGCTCCCCCGTGATGGACACGCCCACACAACCACCCGGCTCCTCCACCGTCTGCCGCGTATCGACTTCGGCAATCAGTTTCCACCCCTCGGATTCGAGGTCATCACTGGTCGGCTTCGCCTGAAAGTCCGGTGTCTCGCCGGTCGCACCATACACCTTGTAAACCTGCGGAGACCGCTCGTCGCTGTGCCGGGAATACGTCGAGATGCGCTCCATGGCGACGGGGCGCCCAAGATCCAAAGACAACCGCCCGCCATCACGAAAAAAGAAATTGCTGCGCGGCTCATCGTCTCCCCCCGGGAGCCTCCCATCGGTCAGAACGGCGAGAGCACCACCCTTTCCATCCCTTTCACCCCTGACGATCACAAACTCCCGCCCACTCGCGGCGTCATTCGCAGCGGGAGGCGGCACCGTCTTGAAACGAAAATCACCTCCGTCACGGATGCACTCCACAGAGACGTTGGCAGCCACCGCATAGCCGGAAAGCACTGCGGACACGGCTGCACAACTCAGTAATCCGGGGAGACGCATTATGGCATCGCATGATTTCCCTCTCGAACGCCGCACCGCAAGAGCGAACCATGTCATACGCCCGGGAAGGGCCGTTTTCACTGTCACTCGGTTCCTGCCCGCAGGGACACGCTTAACGATCAGCCGCTAGTCGGAATCCCGGAGTGCTACGTGGAGGGCTGGTAATCGATCCTCAGCCGCTTGGCGTTCTCCTTGCGCCACTCTTCGCCGAGTTCCTCGACGGTCGATCCGGTCCACTTCTTCCAGTCGTCCGGAGAGTATTTGCCCTCGCGCGCGGCGGCGTTGAGCTTGCGGATCAAGTCGCTGTCCTTCGTCCGCACGACCCAATCGAGGAAGTTGCCGGAAACGCGATAGCTGCTGTCGTAGCGAGCCTCCTCGAAATTCTGCTTCGTGATCTCCGCGCCTTTCGACTGCGGTTCGAACAGAAACCAGCGGATGTAATCGGGAATGCCCTCGGTGATCCATCCCGGCACCTCGGCCGCATTTCGATTCCGACGCCGGCCCCACCAGTAGTTCTGCACGACATGCACGAGTTCGTGCACGACCGCGCCGCACGCTTCGCGATCCCGCTGATTGCGGAAAAACTCGATGTTCAGCGTCACTTCATTTCCCGCTGCATAGGCGGGCGTCCCGCCAATATCGTCGCGAAATTTCATCGTCACCTCGTCGGGAGGGCGGTAACCCGGACTCGGCAGCATCTCCACGATCTTCGGATACCACTCCTCCACCACCGGCATGAGCGTCTTCTCGGTCCACGACGCCAGATCCGGCGCCTTCGTGAGGTCGACGGTGAACGTGTAACGACCGAACTTGAACTGCTTCAAAATCTTCTCGGGCACCTTGACCACTTCGAGCTTCGGGCCGCTTGCATCCACAACATCGATCTCGCTGAAGAATGTGTTGCCAAAGGGGCCGTCGTCCGTCTTCAGCACATCGAAAAGCAGGTAGCGGTATTTTCCGATCGGTGACGGTCCGTTGCCCGTGATCGCCACGCCGACCTGCCCGCCGTCCGCCCCGATTTCGTTGCGGGTGTCGACATCCGCGATCAACGTCCATCCAACAGTCGTCGGATCGGTATCGCCCTCCACCTTCGCAACGAATCCCGGTTCATTGCCGACGGCTCCGTAAACCTTGTAAGTCTGCGGAGCGCGCTCGCCGGTGTGCCACGAGTAGGTGCCGATGCGCTCGATCCAGATCGGCTTTCGCAGATCCATCGCGATGCGCCCGCCATCTCCGCTGAAAAAGAAATTCCCCGAAGGATCGTCCTGACTCGCGGGAATCCCACCATCGTGCAGTTTGTCGAGCTCGCCGCCGTTTCCATCGCGCTCGCCGGAAACGATGATGAACGCCGCCTCGGTCGCGGCGTCGTTGGTCGCCGGTGGCGGGACTTTGTCGAATTTAAATCCTTCGTCCGACGCAGCGTGCGCGATCACCACACGCGCCGCCGGAGCGGCGAAGGCACAACTTCCAAAAAGACCTGTTAGCGCTACGACGCAGAGGGAACGGGGAAGAACCATCGGTGCCTCCAACCTTCCCGGAATCAAATATCCGCGCAAGACGGAAGGTCGTCCCCGACGCTCCTATGACACGGCAATCACGCGCCGATTGCGAAGCCCCTCCTCGACGCTAAAAAACGCCCAGCAGCAGGAGAACAAGCAGGATCACCACGAGAAGCCCCAGGCCTCCGCTCGGATAATAGCCCCACCCTGAGCTGTAGGGCCATGTGGGCAAAGCTCCGATGAGCAGGAGAATAAGCACGATTAAGAGGATGGTGGACATGATGCGTTGGGTTCCCCTTGGATCGCGGGTGAACGATCCTTTGGCCGTCTGCCTCGATCACGCACCGCGTCCGAACCTAACGCGCCCTGGCGTCGAACTCCTCTTCGTGCTGACGCATTCTGCCATCGACCACGAACGGACCGAAGGGGAGCAACGCCGCGACGAAGAAAAACGCGGCCCGCGCAACGGACCAGCCCGCGATCACCATCGTCTGGATCAGCATCAGCACGAACGCGGTGAAAAGAATGCCGTGCAGCCAGCCCGCGATCTTCACCGCCATGGGCATGTCCGCGAAATACTTGAGCGGCATCGCGACGCCCAGCAGCAGAAGGAACGAGATCCCCTCGATCAGCGCCAGTTTGCGAAGCAACGGAATCGGATTCTTCACGGCGGGAACGCTAACGAGGCCGGCGGGGAAAGCAAACCCGCATTGGACCCGGATCCCTTGCACACAATCAAGACCTGCTCCGGGCCGAAGCATCTGGCAACTGGCTGGTGAGCGATCCACGGGTTAACTTCAAGTCGTTCGCCGAAGCCCATGGACTGGATCATTCTCCAACAGCTCGCGATCTCTCTCGGCATCGGGCTGCTGCTTGGTCTGGAGCGGGAGCGAACGGAGCCGTCCATCGCGGGCATCCGCACATTTCCGCTCATTTCGATGCTCGGCACCGTCTGCGCCCAGATCGCCACCGTCTCCGGCGGCTGGGTGATTGGCGCTGGATTTCTCGGACTCGCCGCCACCGTGATCTCTGCAAACATCGCCAGGCTGAAAAAGGGCGATGTCGATCCCGGAATGACCACCGAGGTCGCCGCGCTGCTGCTCTTCGGAGTGGGCGCAATGCTCGTCACCGTCAACCTCATGGCCGCCGTCGTCGTCGGAGGCGCGATGGCCGTGTTGCTCCATTCGAAGCAGGCATTGCACGGCTTCGCCGATGCCGTGGGTGAACGCGACATGCGTGCGATCATCCAGTTCGTCGTGCTGAGCATGATCATTCTGCCGGTGCTGCCCCACCAGTCCTACGGACCCTACGGCGTCTGGAATCCCTTCAAGATCTGGCTGATGGTCGTGCTGATCGTCGGCATCAGCCTGTGTGGCTACGTCGCCTACAAATTTCTCGGACCACAGGTCGGCACACTGCTTGGCGGCACCATTGGCGGCATCATCTCGAGCACCGCGACCACGGTGAGCTATGCACGACGCTGCGCGAAGGAATCCTCGCTCGCGCCGCTCGCCGCGCTCGTCATCATGATCGCGTCCTGCTTCTCGCTGGTTCGCGTGCTCGTGGAGATCGCCGCCGTCGCACCGTCGAACTTCCCGAAACTTGCCCCTCCGCTGGTCGCCATGCTGCTCGCGTGCGTTGGCATCACGATTTTCCTGTTCCTTCGATCGCGGTCCCATCACGCCGAAATGCCCGAGCAGAAAAACCCGGCTGAACTGACCTCCGCCCTCGTGTTTGGAGCCATCTATGCCGTGGTGCTGCTCGCCGTGGCGGCCGCGAAGGATCATTTTGGCGCCGCCGGCCTCTATACCGTCGGCGTGATCTCGGGATTCACCGACATGGACGCCATCACGCTCTCCGCCGCACAAATGACAAACTCCGACGGGCTAGATCCCGGCACCGCGTGGCGAACCATCCTCATCGCCATGATGGCAAACTTCGTCTTCAAATTCGGCGTCGTCGCCGCGCTCGCCACCAGAGCATTGACGGTCCGGGTCGGCGCATCATTCGCCACCGCGATCGCGGCGGGAATCGCCATCGTCCTGTTCTGGCCCTAGCTCGACTTCTGCCGGCGAATCCAGTCGTTGACCCGCTCCTCGAGCACATCGAGTGGAACGGCGCCGGCTTCGAGCACCGTGTCGTGAAATCCGCGAAGGTCGAAATCTTCGCCCAGCGCCTCCTCCGCGCGCTTTCGCAGCTCCTTGATCTTGAGTTCGCCGACCTTGTAGGCAAGCGCCTGGCCGGGCATGACGATGTAACGATCCACCTCGACCTTGATGTCGTGGCTGCTCATCGCCGAGTGCTCCGTCATGAAGTCAATCGCCTGCTCGCGGGTCCAACCCAGCGCGTGCAAACCGGTGTCCACCACCAGGCGGCAGGCGCGCCAAATCTCGAAGGTCAACCGGCCAAAGTCCGACGCCGGGTCGGTGTAAAAGCCCATCTCCTTCCCCAGGCTCTCGGCATACAGTCCCCATCCCTCGATGAATGCGGTATAGCCACGCTCACGAAGCAGCTCCGGCTTCTCGTCCAGCTCCCAAGCGAGCGCCAGCTGGAGATGATGCCCCGGCACCGCCTCGTGCAGTGTGAGCGCCTCCATTTGCCATTTGGGCCGCTTCTCGAGATTCGACGTATTCGCCATGAAGTAACCGGGTCGCTGCGCCTCGATCGAGCCGCTGTAGTAATACGCCGCGGGAGCCGCGTCGGCCTTGAATGCAGGGATCGGCTTCACACCGTAGGGCAGTCGCGGCAGCCGGCCAAACAGCCGCGGCAATTCCGCGTCGGCGCGCTTCGCGATGTCGCGATACCCCATCAACAGCTCGTCCTCGGTTTTCGCGAAATACTTCGGATCGGTCTGAAGATGTTTCGCGAACGCCTTCCGGTTCTCGAAACCGGCCCGTTTCGCCACGGCGTCCATTTCGGCCTCGATGCGCTCGACCTCCGCCAGCCCGATCTCGTGAATCTCCTTCGGCGTGAGATTGGTGGTTGTCGAACGCTTCGCCCGGTGGGCATACCACGCCTGGCCATTCGGCATTTCCGACATGCCAATCGTCTCGCGCGTGCCGGGAATGTAGGTCTCGTTCACAAACGCGCGAAACTTCTTCAACGCCGGCAGCACGGACTCCCGCAGCACCTTCACGGCCTTATCCTGATATTCCTTCTTCGCATCGTCGCTCATCAACGGCGTGTCCTTCCGAAATGGCGCGAGAATCGGATTCTCGAGCGTGTCGTCGGAGACAAGCGCATCGAGTTGCTCGGGTAATGCGGCGAGCGTCACCCGGGGCGGCGTCACGCCCGCGTCGAGCCCCCGCTTGAGCAGCTCGATGTCCTGATCGATCCGTCGCGGCACGGAATTCAATCGCGCGAGAATCGCATCGAAATCCTCCGGCGTCTCCGCAGGGACAACCTCCATCAACTCCGGAATCGACGTGTGCACGCCGCCGAGTTGCGTGAGCGCCAGCAATTCGGCAGGGAACTGCTGGCCCTCGACATCCTCCCGGAAATCGCGAAGCAGCAGCTCGTAGTCGAGGCGCCATTTTTCGCTGAGCTGATCCGCATGGATCGCTTCGAGCTCCGCGAGAAACTTCCGCTCCTGCTCCTCACGCACCTCGAGGGCCTCGGGCGATTTGTCCGTCCAGCGATCCAGCCCCTCGCGCTTGCCGAGATACGTCGCCCACTCGGGAAACTGCTCCATGTTCCACGCCCAGATCCGATCGATGAGAGCCGTGAATTTCTCATCCTCCGGCGTCGCCCGGACGGGCAAAACCGCCAGCAACCCGAGACCCCCCAGGATCGCCAATCGCAGCACGCAGATCATCCTCATGCGGTCGAAACTGATCCCCCCGCCTGCCAACGGCAAGCCGGGAGGAAACGATTCCGCCGCGGGTCGTCTTTGACAAATCCGGCCGCGGCTGTTCCCTTCTCGCTACCGATGAACTCTCCCCTTGTTCTCATCGCCGCCCTGCTCGCGCTTGCCGTGACGTCGGAAGCGCGCGCCGCCGACAAAACCTTTCGCAACCCCGTCAATCCCTCCGCCGATCCGTGGATGGCCTACGTGAAAGGCCACTACTACCTCGCCACGACACAGGGCGATCGAATCAAGCTCTGGAAGGCAAAGTCGGTGGCATCTCTCGCGGAGGCGCAACCCATCACGATCTGGGAGGGAGGTCAGGGCGTGTGGGCTCCCGAATTTCACGAGCTCAAGGGTCCGCGCGGGACGAAGTGGTATTGCTACTTCACGATGACCGATGGCCCCGATGACAACCACCGCATGTATGTGATGGAAAGTGCCAGCGGTCGCATCGAGGGCCCCTATCGCGCACCGAAGAAGATCCTCACCGATCCCAAAGACGAATTCTACGCGATCGACGGCTCGGTTTTTGTTCACCCGAATGGAAAGACCTATTTCTTCTGGGCCGCCCGTCCCCACCACCGGCTTTACGTCGCAGAGATGAGCGATCCGTGGACGCTGAAGGGAGAACGCCAGCTTATCGAAGCATCGGGCTTTGGCTGCGAGGAAGTGCGTGAAGGGCCGTTCGTCATTCAACACGGCAACCGTCTCTTCCTCACATATTCGGCGTGCGACACGGCAAAGCCCGATTACAAGGTCGGCGCACTGTGGACGACGATCGATGAGGATCCGCTGGATCCCAAATCGTGGCGGCAAATCGAGACGCCAATTCTCGAGCGGGCGGACGAAAACGGGGTGTTCGGTCCCGGCCACCACTCCTTCTTCAAGTCTCCGGACGGCAAGGAAGACTGGATCGCCTACCATGCCAAGACCAGCTCGGAATACACCTACAGGGGGCGGTCCACGCGCCTGCAAAAGCTGGAATGGACCGAGGATGGCATGCCAAAGCCGGTCATTCCTCTTCCGTTGGACGCGGAGATCCCGCTGCCTTCGGGTGACCGCGGCCGGTAAGAGCAGGCTCGCGGCGCAACTCGTCGTGCCGCGGACATTCTTTCTTTCGCAGCTCTCCGACCTCGCCCATTCTGCGGGGTTGTGTCTGCCGTTACGAATATCGCCGCCTACAAGTTTGCCCGGCTCTCCGAGCTGAAGCCACTGCGCGAGGAACTCCTCGGCCAATGCAAAGCCGATGGGCTGAAAGGCACGATCCTGCTCAGCACCGAAGGTATCAATTTGTTCGTGGCGGGCGGGCGAGAGGCGGTCGAAAAGCTGCTCGCGCGACTGCGTGCCATTCCCGGTCTGGAGGATCTCACCGCGAAATACAGCGAGAGCGCGAAGCAGCCGTTCTCACGCATGCTGGTGCGGATCAAAAAAGAGATCATCGCGTTCGGCGTCGAAGGCATCGATCCCGTGAATCATCCGTCGCCCAAGCTCGCGCCAAAAACGCTCAAGCAATGGCTCGACGAAGGCCGACCGGTCACGCTTCTCGACACCCGCAACGAATACGAGGTGAAGCTCGGCACCTTCAAAGGCGCACTGCCCATCGGCGTGGACCATTTCCGCGAATTCCCACAGGCGGTCGCGCGACTGCCCGCAGCGATGAAGGACCAGCCCATCGTGATGTTTTGCACCGGCGGGATTCGCTGCGAGAAGGCCGGGCCGTTCATGGAACGCGAGGGGTTTCGCCAGATCTTCCAGCTCGACGGCGGCATCCTGAAATATTTCGAGGAGTGCGGAAGTGCGCACTACGAGGGCGAATGCTTCGTCTTCGATCATCGCGTAGGACTCGATCCCGCGCTCAACGAGACCGAGACGACCGTCTGTTTCGTTTGCCAGGCTCCCGTGACGCCAGACGAACAAGCCGACCCTCGCTACGTCCCGAACGAATCGTGCCCGCACTGTTACAAAAGCCCCGCCGAGAAAATGGAGGCGGTCCTCGCGGAGCGGCACGCGACGCTTCACGCCGTTACGCATCCATTGCCCGGAAGCGTTCCTGCCGACAACCATCGTCCCATCAACGTGCCGGGGGAGTTCGACGGCGCTCCGTTGCTCGAGGCGCTCTGCGGAATCTTTTCTCACATTCCTCGCGAAGAGTGGCTCGTCCGCTTCGACGAGGAAATCCTCCTCGACGAGGCCCGGCAGCCTGCTTCACCCGACCGGCGCGTGCGCACCGGAGAACGCTACTATTTCCTCGAGCGCCTCGCCGTGGAGCCGAACGTAAACGCCGACATCCGCTTCCTTCACGAGGACGACGCGTTGCTTGTGATTGCCAAACCGGCGCCCCTCCCCATGCATCCTTGTGGACGCTTCAATCGCAACACGCTCCAGTCGATTCTCGAGCGCGTCTATCGCGGACAGCGCCCCCGCCCGGCCCACCGCCTCGATGCCAATACCAGTGGAGCGCTCGTTTGCGCTCGAAACCGGCGGTTTGCGAAAATGCTCCAACCGCAGTTCGAGAACGGAAGCGTCGGGAAAATCTATCTCGCCCGCGTGCAGGGGCATCCGATGCTGGACCATTTCCGCTGCGACGCACCCGTCGGCAAAGCCACGATCGAAGCCGGCGCCCGCGAACTCGATTTTGAAAACGGACTGCCGGCCAGCACCGGGTTCTCCGTAGTCGAAAGATCCCCCGACGGCACGGCTCTGCTGGAAGTCCATCCGCGCACCGGGCGCACGAACCAGATTCGGCTGCACCTTCGCCATCTCGGCCATCCCATATGCGGCGACCCGATTTACTCGGGCGTCGACGCACAGGGCTCGCCGCAAACGCTCTCCGTGGACGCACCACCGCTCTGTCTGCATTCGTGGAAGATCACGTTTACGCATCCGACCAGCGGTGACCGCGTGACCTTCGAGGCGCCCCGCCCGGCCTGGGCCGCGCCTACGGAGTGAGCGGCACGGCCTTGCCCGAATCGGCGGAACGCCGCGCGGCATCGAGGATCTCGACCACCGTCACGTTCACCGGCAGCGACGACAGGCTGCCTTCCGGATCGACTTTGCCACGCACCACCGCCGCGAGATAGGCAAAGCAATCGTCAAAGGGCGGCGGCGACGGCGGACATTCCTCGGTGCTCACGTCGCCGCCGGTCTTCGTGCGCAACGTCTCCCGATTCTCCGCAAAGAGCGCGCCTTTCCCGCCGTAAATCTCCAGGTCCTTCCGGCTGTAAGGCCAGTTCCACGATGCCTGAATGATCCCCTGCGCCCCCGGATACGTGAGCACGATGGTGGCTTCGTCATCGACGCCGGCATAAGCCGGGTCCGTCTTCAACTTCTGCGTGACCGCGAAAACCGTCTGCGGCCGGTCGCCTTTCATCAGCCACGTCATCAGATTCGCACCGTAACAGCCAAAATCGATCAGCGCACCACCGCCGCGACTTTCGGAATCCAGCAGCCAGCCAAGAAACTCCGGCCCGCACCCGATCTCCTTCGGCCCTTCGTGACCGTCATGCGCGACGATCTTTCGAATCGCTCCAATTTCGCCTTCATCGAGCGCCTTGCGTGCCTCGCGAACGGACGGATACCACGTCGTCTCGTAGTTGGTGAGCACATGGATGTCGTGCTCCTCGGCAAGGCGCGCAATCTCCCGGGCATCCTCGACGGAGACCGCCAGCGGCTTTTCCACCATCACATCAATGCCGCGCTTCGCGCAGGCGCGAATCACCTCGAGATGATCGCCGATGTCTGTAAACACACACACCGCCTCCGGCTTCGCCGCATCGAGCATCCCCTCGACGCGCGAGTAAACCAGCTCCGGCGCGAAGCCGAAGCGCTTGCGCAATCTTTCGGCCAACGCCCCGTCCGGTTCCGCGATGCCCACGACCTCCACGTCGCCATTGTTCTCGCGTCCGAGAATCCAACCGACGTGACCGTGTTCCAGCCCCACGACTCCGAGTCGCACGGGCCGCTCAGCAGCTTGCGAAGTCACGCATTCCACGAGAAGAGCCACGATTGCGAGCAGGCGAAACACAAACCGCTGGCACATGCTACTCGCCCCCGGGTTCGGGCGCTTCGGTTTCCCCGGACGGCGCCGGAGTCTCCTTTTTCGGTTCCTCCTTAGGCCTGGGGACCACCTCGAGTCCGCGTCCGACAAAATCGATCACATGCCCCTCGTGCAGCAGCCACGACAGGTCGGCGGCCACTGCAGCCTCCCGTCGATCCTCCTCGCCCGGCGCGGGCGCGGGACGCAGCGCCACCAATGCCTTCCATTGCTCCGCGCGCGGCACTCCCGGATGCTCCTCGATGTAGGTGAGCATGCCCGAAACCGCTTCGGAAACGGGCGCCGTGGAACGGTCGAGATACTTCGGCCGCGCGAGGCCGGCATACGTGATGTTTTTCTTCGCCTTGAAAATATGAACGCCCAGCGCCGTGAGCTGCCGCCCGAGATGGTTTGCGAGCGGAAGCGGGAACCGCTGCAACTCATGCCACGTCTGGCGGGTCAGCGCATGCACTCGCGGACTGGAGGAGTTCATCGCCGGAGAGCCGGGAATCGTCACGCGGTTTCGAATTTTCGCGATCACCGCCCGCGCATGATGCTCGCGGAAATGCCGCTCCACCTCCTCCATGGAGGCCAGCGGGGCAGGCCCAGCGGGAGCGGATGATTCATCCACGGTCGCCGCAGGCTCCGCGTCTGCGTTCTCCGGCGCTTCTTCCACGGGAGACTCCGGCGTTTCCTCCACCACCTCCACCATCGGTTCCTGCTCAGTGACCGGTTCCTCCGCGCTTTCGCCAGCCGGCTCGACAGGTGGCTCAGGCTCCGCGGGTGTCACCGGCTGTTCAGGCTCCGCCTGCTTCTCCGTTGGATCGATCGGATAATAAACCTCGCGCGTGCTCTCCTGGGCCTTCCATTTCTCGATGGATTCCTCGTCGCGCAACATCCGGATCCGCGATTTGAAAACCTCGAAGGGAACGCCCGGGAACCGCTCCCGATGCAGGCGGATGAGCTTCGATTGATAGTCGTGAAGGTTTGGCGGACCAAGCAGCAGACCGCTCATGCCACATTGCGCAACAAAGGGGTAGTTGCCTTTCGGCGGTTCCACGGAATGGACCTCGCGGCGGTAGTATTTGTCGAGATCGGTCGCAAGCACGTGCGCGATGACTTCCTGCTCGCTGGTCCACAGCGTGTCGTCGGTTTTCGCGTGAAACAAATCCGGAGCCGTGTCCGACGTGCGCCGGAATTCCACGAGGTAACGCTCCGATCGATCCAGCACGAGATGCGCGAGATCGAACAACGGATAGGCGCGCGCCGTGGATTTGATCTGCTTCGCGAGACCTTCCACGCCGGCGCGATCCGGCAGAAACTGCACCTTCCAGCCCTCGATGGGCGCAGGCCCGCGCGGCTCTTTCGGTTCCTCACGCCGGTCGCGACCTTTCTTCTCGCCACGACGGGGCGGACGTCGATCCTGCCGGTCGCGATGCCGCCCTTCGGGTCGTCGCTCACGTCGATGCGTGGCATCACCTTCCTTCTCGCGCCGCTCACGAGGCATCCGGGGTGGCTCGGTCGAACCACCGCTTTTTGCCCAGGCAGGAGCAAACGCCTCGGACAGGTCGATGCCTTCGAGGCTGGAAAGGGGAGACGGCTCGTCGCTCATGGGTTCGAAGAGGCTACCATGAAATGATCGAAAACAAGACTCGAAGTGCCTTCCCCAGTCAGGAAACCAAAAGGTTCCACGGAATCCACTTGCACCAACGCGCAGAGCAACTACCGATTCTCAGGTCAATGGGTGCGGCGATACGTAGAACTCTTGCAATGCTCGCGATGGCCTCCGTGGTCGCGCCCGACTTGCGCGCCCAGACTCCCCCGCCACCGCTTTCCGAAATCGAGCCCGGCCTTGAAAAGGCCGTCCGCTGGAAATGGCATCCCGAACCGTCGAATCCGCGTAACTGGGGCCTGGAGCTTCCCGTGGTTGCGCCCACGCCCTACGCGCCGGCGCTTCCGGGCGCCACCATTCGCCACGACGTCACCGGCCGGCCCGATGCGTATGTCGTGCAGCGGGGCGACGCGCTCGCGAAGATTGGCAAAAAGTTCAACGTGCCGGTCGAGGTGCTCAAGAAAGTCAACGGCCTCGAGAGCAACCTCATTCGGGTCGGCGACGTCCTGCGCATCCCGACGCCCGAGGAGGTCGCGGCATTGAGCCCCACGCCCGCTCCGGATGGAACCGCTCCGCAGCCGCCGATTCCCGGAGCTCCCACGGGCCAGCCGCTCGACACCCTGATTCTTCAGGTCTTCCTCGATCGTCAGCAATTCTCCGCCGGCCCCATCAATGCCGAAGTGAGTCCGGAGTTCCTCAAGGTCGTGCAGCTCTACCTGCAAACGCATCCGGAGATCGCCGACTCGAATGCGCTGCTCGAACTCGCTAAGGCGAAGGTTCCCGAGCCCACGACGACCTACACCCTGCGAACAGCCGACTTCCATTTCATCGCACCGCCCAAAGCGGCGCCCATCGAGCCAGGCACCAGCGGCAGCAAAAAGAAAACCGCGGCGGCAAAGCCCCCAAAGCCCACGCTCGAGGATCTCACCACCACGCGCATGCTCGCCTACCGCAGTCCGTGGGAATTCGTGGCGGAACGCTTTCACTGCAGCGAGAGCTACCTGCGGAAGCTCAACCCGCACATCAAGGAACTGCCCGGCCCTGGCACGGAATTTCGCGTGCCCAATGTCGCGCCGTTCGAGATCGAGCGCGTGTTCGCGGGTCCGCTGCAACCGCCGGCCGGCGTGGGGAACCCCTTCACCGCGGCGATCGTGGATCGTTCCCGGTTGGAAATTCGCCGTGGCGACGCTCTCGAGGCCGTGATGCCACTCTCGATCGCCCGCCCCGGACTGCGCGGCAGCGAGTGGGTTGTTCTCAACGCCATTCCCCGTCCGCAGCTGGTGACGAATCAGGAACCCCGTGTTCAGTCGCAGACGCCGACCCGCCTTTTCGGCCGCGAGTCCCCAGGCGAAGCCAGACCAACTCCCACACCCGTGCGCGAACGCCTCGTGCTCGGTCCCGGCCCACGCAATCCCGTCGGCATCATCTGGATCAATCTCGCCAAGGCTGGTGAACCCGAGCCGCTTCAGTTCGGCCTTCACGGCACCAGCATGCCGGACGAAATGGCCACTCACGAGAGTCTCGGCGGAATTCGCATGACAAACTGGGACATCGCCCGCGCCGTGCGTATGCTGCCCGAAGGAACCCCGCTGGTCTGGACCACCGGTCAGCCCCTCGCACCACCGGTCGCGCCACAGCCGCCCTTGTAGAAGTCCTATCCACCCCTCACCACCGAACACCAAACAATCCATGAAACACACCGCATCAGCAGTCTGGAAGGGCTCCCTCACCGAGGGCAGCGGAACCATGTCCACCGGATCCGGCGCGCTCGTCGACAAGCCGTATTCCTTCAAAACCCGCTTCGAAGGAGAACCGGGCACGAACCCCGAGGAACTCATCGCCGCCGCACACGCGGGATGCTTCTCAATGGCGCTGTCCCTGATCCTCGGGCAGGCCGGAATGACCCCGGAGAAACTTGAAACAACCGCGACGGTTACGCTCGAGAAGGTCGACGACGGATTTGCCGTCACCAAGAGCCATCTCGACCTCGTGGCCACCATCCCCGGCGCGAGCGAGGAGGCATTTCAGGAATGCGCGGCCAAGGCAAAAGCCGGCTGTCCGATCTCGAAACTCCTCAACGCCGAGATCACCCTCGACGCAAAACTCGCGTAAATTCGCCGCTGAAGGGACGACCATCGATCGATGGTCGTCCCGTTCAGTTTTTCCAGCACCGCGATCACCGGTTCCGCCGGCAGGCTCCAGCCTTTTTGCTGGCAGGCCTCGGCGATCAAATCCATCAGGCGTTTGCCGTCTCCAACGGTCGGATTTGAATCGGCCCCTGCAGCGACAAGCATTTCAACGACACGGGCGTTCCCAGAATGTCCACGCCGACACCCGGCGCACACGACGTCGCTGGCAGATTTTTCGAGCACCTTGATCAACGTGCGTCCATAGCGATCCCGTTCCTCCTCCTGCTGTGTGGCGAGCACCCGGGCAGCGCACGCCAGCTCTCGATCCTACCGGATCCAGCGAACCGCAAACCAGAGGATCGGATTAAACCAATGGACCGTCTGCAAGGCCCGCTCCAGCACGTTGGCCCAAAGATCCCCGCCGCACGCGGAAGTGAAAGCGAATCGTTCCAACCGCAGGCCGCGCCAGCAGGAGCATCGCCACCGCGCCCCATGTCATCCCCAACACCAGCTGCCACGAGAGAGCGATATCACAAGCTGCCGGGGCGGCCGACGATTCGGCGGGACTTTCCTCCGCCGTGGACGGGGAAGCCGCACGAGGAGCCACCACCATCTCCGGATGATCCGAAAACCCGGCCCACAGCCTTTCCCGGCGAACTCCCGCACCGGCGGCATCACGTTGTAAACGCTGGTGCGTGACGCCGGCAGGTCGGGCAGCACCACCAACACCCACAGTCCATACCGCCACCCCGGTGAAAGACGTTTTCCAGGCAAGGCCTGCACAAGCAGGACGGCCCGGATAAAATCCTGAAAAGCACTGATGCCGTTACGGCATCCCTACGCCGTCGCCCAGACGGCGCGCTCGGGGGCGACGACGAACTCAATGAGTTCGTCGCGAAGACGCTGCGGGACCGTGGCCCGCACTCGCGCGGAATTTTCCTCGTAATCCACCGCGTGCACGACTCCCTCGCGGTGCAGGCGCGCGAGCAGATCCGCGCGAGCCAGCGGCAGCTCGAAGGTCGTTTCCTCGAGACCGCGACTGACGAATTCCCCGATGCGCTCGATCAGCACATCCATGCCCTCGCCGGTGTGCACGGAGACAAAGACGGCCTCCGGAAAATGCAGGCGCAGCACGGCTTTCGCCGCCGGATCCTCGACGCGGTCCATTTTGTTGAAGACGACCAGCGTCTGTTTCATGTCGGCGCCGAGGTCGGTGAGCACCTTCATCGTGGTGTTGTAAAACTCCATGACGCGGGGGTGCGAGGCGTCGAGCACGTGAATGAGAAAGTCGGAAACGGCGGCCTCCTCGAGCGTCGCGTTGAACGACTCGACAAGCTCGTGCGGGAGCTGACGCACAAATCCAACGGTGTCGGTGAGCAGCAGCGGTTGTTTGTTCGGCAGCGCGATCTTGCGTGTCGTCGTGTCGAGCGTGGCGAACAGCTTGTCCTCGACGAGCACGTCGGCACCGGTCAATCGCCGCAGCAGCGAGGATTTTCCGGCGTTCGTGTAACCGACGATGGCGGCGTTCGGCACGGGCGTGCGCTTCCGGTCCTTGCGCTGGGTGGCGCGTGCGCCGCGCACCTCCTCGATCTCGCGACGCAGGCGGTCCATCTGCGCGCGGATGTTCCGCCGGTCCTGTTCGAGCTGGCTTTCACCTTCGCCCTTCGCGCCAATGCCACCGCCCTGCTTTCCGAGGTGTCCCCACGCGCGCGTCAATCGCGGCAGCGAGTATTGCATGCGCGCAAGATCGACCTGCAACCGGGCCTCCCGCGTCTGCGCACGCATCCCGAAGATGTCGAGGATCACCTCTGCGCGGTCGATCACCGTCACCTTCGACAGCTCCTCCCAATTGCGCTGCTGCGCGGGGGTGAGCTCGTTGTCGAAAATCAGCACGTCACATTGCAGCTCTTTGGCGCGGGCGCAGACTTCCTCCGCCTTGCCGGATCCGAGGAAATACCGCGCCTGCGGCTCCCGCACCTGCGCGAGCACGCGATCGATCACCGGAATGCCCAGCGTGCGCACAAGCTCCGCGAGCTCGTTCAGCAAATCCTCGGCGTCCGCGCGCGCCGTCGGGTCCACGAAGGCTCCGACAAGGAGCGCTCGCTCGACCATCTTTTCGCGCGGCTTGATCTCAAACATGAAGGCGGGAACATAGCAGATCCCGCCGTCCGTGCATCCGCATTTCGCGAGGCGCCGAATCAGGATCAATCAACATCGACGCCGGCGCCGACATCGACGATCGGAGTATTGACGTGCGCTCCGGTCGAGCAACCTATGGCGAAAATTCCCAAAGCAATCGCGGCGACCCCAAGGAGGATGATTCTTTTCATACGCCTTGAAATCGCGACTCGCAGCGCCGTCGGACGCCCTTTCACCTGCCGGCGGGGCTTTCCTCCTCCCCTGGAACCCAGCGGGCAAGCATGGCCTCCAGCGCATCGATGCGAATGGGCTTGGAAAGATAGTCCGTCATTCCCGCCTGGAGGCACAGCTCGCGATCGCCTTTCACGGCATTGGCGGTGAGCGCAATGATGGGAATCTGCGAGTCGTAAGAGCGAATCCGCCGCGTGGCCTCGTAGCCATCCATCACCGGCATCTGGCAATCCATCAGAATGACGTTGTGAACTCCCTGTCTCGCCGCCTCCACCGCTTCCGCTCCATTGACCACGCAATCCACATGGCAGCCAAGCCGCTGGAGAATCGTATTGGCGACCTTCTGATTGACGAGATTGTCCTCCGCAAGGAGCACGCGAATCCCGTCCCGACAACGGGCATCCCCTCCGGATTTTTCGGGTGAGAGATTCTCGCCGTTGCTCTCGCGACAAGGAATGGCGAACCAGAAATTCGATCCCCTTCCGACCTCGCTCTCAACGCCGATTTCACCGCCCATCATTTCGACGAGGTTCTTGCAGATTACCAATCCCAACCCGGAGCCGCCGTAGGTGCGCGTCGTTGAGGAATCCGCCTGGAAGAACGGCTCGAAGAGGCGATGGATGACATTCCTGGAGATTCCGATGCCCGTGTCCCGCACCTCGAACCGGAGAAAGTCGCCGTCCCGCCGAACGGATAACGTGATGCACCCATCGTCCGTGAACTTCACGGCATTCGAGCCGAGATTCAGCAAAATCTGGCGCAAACGGGTGGGATCGCCGCGAAGAAACCGCGGAACGTCGGCATCCAGCTCCGTGAGCAACCGCACGCCTTTCGGCGATGCCGAAACATCGAGGATCTCGCGCACCGAAGTGACGATCTGTTCCAGGTTGAACGGCACATCTTCCAGTTCGAGACGCCGCGCCTCGATCTTCGAGAAGTCGAGAACATCGTTGATGATCGACGTAAGCGCGTCGCCGCTGGATTCGATCACCTTCACATACTCGCGCTGATCGTCGGTAAGCTCCGTTTTCAGGAGCAGGTCCGCCATGCCGATGACGCCGTTCATCGGCGTGCGAATCTCGTGGCTCATGTTCGCGAGGAACTCGCTCTTGGCCTTGCTGGCTTCCTGCGCTTCGCCGGCAAGCCGCTCCACCCGTTCGAGCGCCGCTTCGAGCTCCCGGTTCGCCGCCTGCAGGGCCAGCTCGGATTTTTTCAACCGCGTCACGTCTTCCGTGGCCATGATGAGACCGCAGATGTTCCCCTTGTGATCGCGCCACGGGCTGACCTCCCAGCGGACCCAGGATTTCGACCCGTCCTCCCGTTCGAACAGATCCTCCTCGCATCGCTCGACGGCGCCTTGCAGACAGCGGGCGTGGACATCCTTCCATCGCTGGGGAACATCGGGAAAGACCTCGTAGTGCGACCTGCCGATTAAATCCTCGACCGTCCCGGGAAGCTCGTAATCCTCCAGCCAGCGCCGGCTGCAGTTCAGGTAGCGCATCTCGCAATCAAACATCGCCACCGCGCTGGGCGCATTTCGCACGAAGGCCATCAATTGATCGCGCGATGTGGTCAGCGCCTTTTCCGTCTGCTTGCGTGCCGAGATGTCGGAGAAAATCCCCAGATATCCCGTAATGTTCTCCTTGTCGTCCCTCAGCGCCGTGATCGAGAGCAACGCCGGATAGCGGTGGCCGTCCTTGTGAATGAATGTCCACTCGTGCTCGTTCGGGATTCCAAGGCGGGCCTTCGCCGTGAACGTGTCGAAGCCCGGCCGCAGCCGCATTCCGAGTTCCTGCGAAAACTGCTCGCATCGTCGCGCCACGTCCTCCTTGTCGTGGAGCAGACCGGGCGTGTCCCGGCCAATCAGGTCCTTCGACAGATAGCCCGTGATCCGCTCCGCGGCGTGGTTCATCGATTGGATCACGCCCGCCGTATCCGTGGTGATGATCCCATACGCGGCATTGCTCAGGATCGCCGTCTGCAGCCGGGTCAACGACTCGAGCGTTTCCTGCGTCGCCTGCCGGCGGCTGATGTCCTCTTTCATGGCCACAAACCGGCATATGCGGCCATTGGCGTCCCTCACAGGATGAATCGTCGCGAGCTCGGAAAAGATCGTCCCGTCTTTTCGCCGGTTTCGGAATTCGCCACGCCAGACCCTGCCCTCAAGAAGCGTCCGCCAGAGCTGCGCATAAAAATCCTCCGACTGCTCGCCGGACTTCAACAAGCTTGGCCTTTTCCCCAGCACCTCATGCGCCCGATATCCCGTCACCTGCTCGAAACAGGCGTTCACATACTCGATGCGACCCTCCACATCGGTGATCATGATGGACGTCGGGCTATTCGCTACGATCATCCCAAACAGCGAAAGCAACTCTTCCGCCGAGCCCTCGAGCATCTGCCTCTCGTTGCTGGGATCCATCGACTGCAGCCAGTCCGTGATCAGACTGACCGATTCAACGATACCGCATCCCGGGGAATCAGCCAGCGCTTCCGCCCCCGTTTACTTTTGATGCGTCAAAACCCGCCAAACTTTGCCACAATCCCGCCGATGCGTTTTGCGGCTCTGCTTTGGGAAAACAACCGTTCCGGCGCATGATCCCTACAAGCCCTGCAAACAGCCCTGTAACGATGCGATTCACCAACGCCGACTGGCAACGCCTTCGCGACCTCCGCGACCGCTTCCTCACTGATGCTTCCGCAGATTACTGGACCGCACGGGACCTCGAACTCTACGACGCGACCTTCGCACAACGCATCGGCTGGAAATGGGATGCCGTCCTCCACACGCTCAAGCGCCTGGGATGGCGTCCCCGCGCGACCCGCATCCTCGACTGGGGATGCGGCACCGGGATTGCGACGCGGGCGGTGGCGGAATGGTATGGGATTCGAAAGGTGGAGGTTTACGATCAATCCGCGGTCGCGATGCGCTTCGCGATCGAGGCCTTGAAGCAACGCGGCCTCGACGCAAGCCCGGCGAATCTCCGCGATGGAACAGTTCCCGGGGATTCCCTGCTGCTCATCAGTCACGTCGTCGGCGAGTTGAAACCGGAGGAACGCAAGGCGCTCGCCCATCTCGCAGCCACCGCATCCGAAGTCATCTGGGTCGAACCCGGCTCGCGGGACATCAGCCGCCAGCTGACGGACCTGCGGCAAATCCTTCTCGACGCCGGCCATCACATGATCGCCCCCTGCACGCACGATCGGCTTTGTCCGATGACCGATGCGCCGCGCGATTGGTGCCATTTCTTCGCGAAATCACCGGCGGAAATTTTCCAGTCGGCATTCTGGCGGGAATTTTCAGAGCGCCTGGAAATCGACCTCCGCGCCCTGCCCTACAGTTTCCTCGCGTCGTCGAAGCATTTCACGCGACCACTTCCCGCCGAGGCTGAACGCCTCATCGGACGCCCTCACGTTCTGAAAGCCCACTGCGAGCTGCTTTGCTGCGGAGCCGAGGGGCTTGCTGTCCGCACGCTTCGCAAGCGCGACGACTCCGAGCTATTTCGTCGCGTGACTCGAAAAGGACTCAGCGGAGTCTTCGCATGCCGGAACGGGAAAGTCGAGCTGGTCACCGGAGACAGCGACTGATTTGCGGTCGATCACCAGTCTCGGCAGCGATTATTCGAGTGTGACGCCGGGCAACGGCGGCAGGCCATGCCACGCACGCGCCCGCTGGCACTTGTCGTCACCCGACATCAACGAGCCGCTCGGTGAGCGCCTCCGGCAGATTCGCCCCCTCGGCGCGGTAGAAGGACACCCGATAGGTGGCGCAGCAGGCGCCACATGTCAGACATGGGTTCTCCGGATCGTTCAACGCACGGTGAAAGATCGGCGGATTTCATGGATCGATCAAAAACGCCTGACAACGGTCACCTCGACCCGACTTCGCGAGTTCCCGCGCAACGGTTTTGAGGTCCTCGACAAATGCCTCGTAATTCTTCTCGCGAGCCTCCCCGTCGGGCGCTCGCAGGAGCGATGACGGATGCACGGTGATCATCGTGCGCGCGCAATATTCGGACTCGATCCACTGCCCGCGATCGCGTAGCACGCGAACCTTCGATCCGAGCACACTTTGGGCGGCTGTTCCGCCGAGCAGGACAAGCACGCGGGGCTTCACCGCCGCCAGTTCCGCCTCCAGCCACGGACGGCACGCCGCGATCTCACGCGAGCCGGGTTTGGCATGGAGCCGCCTCTTTCCACGAGGCTCCCATTTGAAATGCTTCACGGCATTGGTCACGTAGGCCTGATCGCGGTCAATGCCGGCATCCGCCAGCGCGCGATTCAAAAGCTGCCCGGCAGGTCCAACAAACGCACGCCCCGCACGATCCTCCTGATCGCCCGGCTGCTCCCCGACGAGCATCAGCGGCGCATGCTTCGGACCTTCACCGAACACCGTCTGCGTCGCATTGCGATAAAGCGGGCATGCCGTGCACCCGAGCGCCGCCTTGCGCAACGTCGTGAGACTTGTGCTGTCCGGCACCGGCGCCGGATGAAACTCGTCCGCGGGGGCGGCTTTCGAGCGGCTGCGGACGATCATTTCAGCGGTGCGGCTTGGCGCCTCCCGAAGCAGCGCAGGCAGGATCGCGGTCTCCGGAAGATCCCTCCAATACTTCTTCGGCATTTCGGCCTGCATCGCGTGGGTCTTCACACGGGCGGGATTGAAGATGCTCCCGTAATACGTCAGCCACAGCGCCTCGACGCGGTCCTCCACAGGAGCCTCCGACCTTGGCACGCCGTCGGTGAAACTCAACATCCTCCCGTCCCAGTGCGCGCAGCGGTCGGGCGTCAGAATCGACCAGCGCATGCCGGCAAACCGGTCGCGAAAAAACGGCGCGTTCAGCTCGACGATGTGATGCGCGGGCTCGAACCACGCGATGAACCACGTTTCACCATCATGGGCGACTTCCCGAAATCGCACAAAGGCGCGCATCTTGTGCACGTCGCGCCGCACCGCCTTGTCCATGCGGGCCAGCTCGTAAACATCGGGATCAACCGTCACCTCCAGCAAATGCGGCTCGCCGTGCGTCAGTCGCCACAGCACGCGGTAGAGCAAATCCCAGCGGCGCGCACTCCGGTGACACGCGACCCGCTTTGCGATTTCCACAAAGGATCGCGGAACCCGAACCCGTGCTTTCGCCTGCTGCGTCGCAGCTTCGTCAAACATTCCAAGCCCCGGCTGCTCTCCATGCAGTTCCTCCCAGACGACCTCATTGGGCGCCAGCCCGCCAGCCAATACCTCTCGCGCCACTCTCTGCCATTCCCGAAACACCGGCGCGAAGGTGATTTGACGCATCGCGAAAGTTCGAATGTGCGGCGGATCTTGCGTTTACAGTTCGCCCGTGAGTGCCGTCTGCGCCGGGTCGAACAGGTCCAGCTGCCGCTCCTCCGGAATTCGCATCGTCCGCTCGATGCGATGCGGGGAATGATCCACGGTCGTGATGAATGGCATCACCTTCCGCATCGGAACGTGCAGGCGCGTGAGGTCATCGAGCCGCAGCTTGTGCCAGCGCCGGATGGCAAGAATGCGATCGACGTTGCGAACTCCGAGACCCGGCACGCGAAGCATCAACTCGCGACTCGCGCGGTTCAAATCGACCGGAAAAACCGCCGGATGCCGCAATGCCCAGGCGAGCTTCGGATCGATGTCGAGCGGAAGATTTCGCGACTCCGTGATTTCCGAAACCTCGAAGCCATAAAATCGAATCAACCAATCGGCCTGATACAGCCGATGCTCGCGAACCAGCGGTGGAGCTTGAAGCGGCAGTTTCGATGACGCATCCGGAATGGGGCTGAAGGCGGAATAATAGACCCTCCGCAACTTGTGCTCGCGATACAGCGAAGCAGCCTGCGTGAGGATGGCGCGATCATCCGCCGGCGTCGCACCGACGATCATTTGCGTGCTCTGCCCCGCAGGCGAAAAGACAGGCGCCTTCGGACTCTCACGGCGCTCGGCCTTCGACTGAGTAATCTTCCGCTCGATGACCGTCATCGCGCCGCGAATGCGCGTGAGATTCTTCTCCGGCGCCAGCACATCGAGATCCGCCGGTGTCGGCAGCTCGACATTGATGCTCAATCGATCCGCCCATCGGCCGGCCTCCTCGATCAATTCCGGCGACGCCTCGGGAATCGTCTTGAGATGAATGTAGCCCTTGAAACCGTGCTCCTGCCTCAGTTTGCGCGCGACCTGCAGCACCTGCTCCATCGTGTAGTCGGGGTTGCGAATGATCCCGGAGCTGAGAAACAGGCCCTCGATGTAATTTCGACGATAGAAGTCCATCGTCAGCTTCACGACCTCGTCGGGCGTGAAGCGCGCCCGCTGCACCCCGCTCGAGACGCGGTTGATGCAATAGAGGCAGTCGTAGATGCAGTAGTTGGTGAGCAGGACCTTGAGGAGCGACACGCAGCGACCGTCCGGCGTGTAACTGTGACAAATCCCGGCTCCGGTCGTGCTGCCCATGCCGCCTGCGCGGGAGTTTCGCGCAGTCGTTCCGCTGCTCGCACAGGAAGCATCGTATTTAGCCGCATCGGCGAGAATCGACAGCTTCCGTTCAAGATCCATGACGAAGCCAACCCTTCGTCCGATCCGCTGCGCCCCGCAATCGGGAAAGCTCCGCATTGACAACCCTGTCGCCTGCGATGATCAAAACCCGGTCGTCGATACCAGGGCGAATGCTGCCGCCTCCCGTGAATCCGCCAAATGCAGGAAGCACGCACTGGTGAGGCTGCACCCAGAACGCAGGCAATCGCAGGCTTTCCCTTGCTGGACCAAGCATCGTCACAACCGGATGCACGTGACCGCAGAGAACGGGCACACGCGACTTCGCGACGGGATGATGCCGCAGCATCCATGGCCCAAGTCGCCCGCCTTCGGAAAGAACGTTGATCCGAAGTTCGGTCGCAAGATGCAGCGCCTTCCGATCATGGTTTCCAGAGACCATCGCGATCTCGATCGACAGACCACTCCGCCACTCGCGCACCACGTCGATTGTGGCCTTTTCTCCAGCGTGTTCGGAGTGAAAGGCGTCGCCGAGAATGACGAGCCGCTGAACGTCGTGCCGTGCCATCACGGCGTCGAGACGACGCAAATCATCATTCGTCGTGCCCGGCGGAATCCATCGTAATGCCTGACGAAACGTCGCGTCTTTGCCGAAGTGAAGATCCGCAAGAAAGAGCGTCCGCTCCCGAGGCCAGTAAAGTGCCCGCTCCGGCACCGCCACGAGCTCCTCGCCGGCCCACGAAAAGTGGCAGTCGCTCATTTGCTCCTCCCCGCCCGCTCGATAACGAGTTCCATCCGCGCGATGCGATCCGATAGAGCCTCCGAACTCATCTTCTCGCGAAAGCGTTCCACGAAAATCGGGAAGGCAAACGGAGACGGCGCCTTCAACTCCACCATTCGAAGCCGCCTCTTCCGCATCTTCTCCAGCGCGGCCCGAAGACGCGTCTGCTCGAGTTGATTCTCCAAGACCTCGCGCGTCGCCTGTCTCAGCAAAAGATTCCCCGGTTCGTAGCGTTGAAAGACATCGTAAAGAAGCGATGCGGAGATCATCAACTGGCGCGCGGTCTTTCGCGCACGACCGACGCCCTCATGAGTCAGCCCCGCAATCCGCGCGATCTCACGAAACTGGCGCCTGCCCAACTCCGCGGCATTCACGCTCCCCAGCACGTCGTCGAGAAGGCCCGCCTCATCCATCAGCCCACCCTTCAACGCTTCCTCCAGCGGCGCAACGCGCGGCGACAGCAGCTCGAGTCCATGGTCATTGAAGGCAAGCGAGAACGTCGCGGGCTGAATCCGCGCCAGTCGGTAGGCGAACAGGGCTGCCAGACCCTCGTGCACGAGGCGTCCTTCGAACGGATAGATGAAGATGTGATGCCCTTCGCGGCTCTTCCAACGCTCCATCAGGAGTTCATCGATCGCGGGAATCAGCGAGAGCTTCTGCTGAATCTCCAGCACACCACGCATGCGCTCCATTTCGGGCGACGCAAACTCGCCCCGTCGCGCGGCATCGAGCCGGAGCCGCATGCCTTCCGCCAGCTTCGTCGACAATGGCAGACGACCACCCATCCAGCGCGGCACACCACCGCTCTTGCGCTTCGAGAGTCGCACGTAGGCCCGCATGTCCCGCACCCGCACCAGCTCAAGCTGGCGCCCGGCAAAGAGAAATCGATCGCCCGGCCGCATTCTTGCGATGAAGGATTCCTCGACCGAACCCAGACGCGAACCGCGAAGGAACTGCACCTGAATCGACGCGTCGCTCGTGATCGTGCCGATATTCATCCGATGGTCGCGCGCCACGCGGTCGTCCCGCATGTGAAAGCGACCACCAACCCGCGACAAACGCTGGAACTGCGGGTATGTGCGCAGTGAATCACCGCCCCGCTCCGCGAAATTCAGCGCCCAGGACCACTCGGTGTCGGTGAGTCCGTAATACGCATGCGTCGTCCTCACTTCCGTCCGCAGCGCCGCTTCGTCAAAGCCACCGGCCTCATCGAGGCCACCAGCCGCGACCGTGGCAATGTGCTGGCAGAGCAGATCAAGCGGCACCCGCAATGGCGGCCGCGCCTCGATCTGTCCCGCTTCCGCCATGTCGCGCGCCGCGGCAATCTCGACCAGTTCGAGCGTGTTCGCCGGCACGCAATAGATCACGCTTTCCGCACCCGGCCGGTGCCCGCTTCTTCCCGCCCGCTGCAGCAACCGGGAGACACCCTTCGGGCTCCCCACCTGCAACACCGCATCGACAGGGGCGAAATCAACTCCCAGATCGAGGCTGGAGGTCGCCACCACCACGCGCAACGCTCCCGTGCGCAGACCTTCCTCGGCGGCAAGTCGCACATCATTATCCAGCGACCCGTGGTGCAGGCCGATTTTGCCTTCCCAATCGGGCATGGCTTCCGCCAGACCGCGAAACCACATTTCCGCCTGGGATCGCGTGTTGGTGAAAACGATGCTCGTTGCGTGCCGCCGCAAAACATCCGTAACGCCATCGATCAACTGAAGGCCGAGATGCCCGCCCCACGGGTATTGGTCGGATTCCGGCGGCAGAATCGTCTCGATTCGCGTGCGCTTCCGCATTCCGCCCCGGACGAGTCGCATCGGTCGCGGCTTTCCGTCATGCTCGAATCCACCGAGCGCCAGCGCCGCCTCCTCGAGGTTCCCAAGTGTTGCGGAAAGTCCCCATACGCGCGCTTCCGGGGCGAGCGTGTGCAATCGCGCGAGGGCGAGCTCCGTCAATACCCCGCGCTTGGTCGTGAGCAGCTCGTGCCACTCGTCGACGACAATCAGCTCCAGCGATCGAAACGCAGGCAGAAACGATGGCTGACTCAGCAGCAGCGTCGCGCTCTCGGGCGTGGTGACGAGGCATTCCGGGGGTCGCTCGTGAATCTTCTTTCGCGCCGAGGCGGACGTATCCCCGGTGCGACGGGCAACCCGCCAGCCCGGCCAGAGCTCCGCGGCGGAATCGGCCAGCGCCGCCTCGGTGTCGGCCGCAAGCGCGCGCAACGGCGTGATCCACAGCACCCGCATGCCACCACCGCGATCACCGGCATTCATCGCCCGAAGCAAAGCGGCAAACCACACCGCGAATGTCTTCCCCGCACCGGTCGAGCAATGCAGCATCCCCGACTCACCATTTGCATAGGCCGCCCAGACCTCCCGTTGAAACGGGAATGCCTTCCACTTTCGTTTTCGAAACCAGGCGTCGAGGACTGAGGACGGCGTCAAAGCACCGCCACGTTACACCACGTTTCGAAATGGCAGCGGGGAAATCTCGATGTCGGGATTCTTGCTCTCGAAGTAGCTCAAGCCCCACTGACTCGGCAGCAGCACGACGGTCGCGCCTGCCTCGTCCAAGGCGAGCGCCGTGCCCGTCGGCATGACGAGATCCGGCAGATCACCATCCTTTGCGCGCACCCATCGGGCGACCGACCACGGTGCATTCTCGATGCGGCAGGGCGCGCCGTATTCCCCATCGAGACGGTATTGAAGAACCTCGAACTGCAGCGGGCCGACCGCGCCGAGCAGATGCGTTCTCGTGATGGAATCCTTCAGCTGAAACGACTGTGCAACTCCCTCGCGCAGCAGTTGCTCGAGCCCCTCTCGGAAGCGTTTCCCCGTCGCGGTGCTTCCACTGTGGATGTAGGCGAAGCATTCCGGCGCGAAACGCGGAATCTCATCGAATCGAATCGTCGGGTCCTCCGAGAGTGTGTCGCCGATCTGAAAATCCTGGTTTCCCACAATGCCAACGACGTCGCCCGCCCACGCCGCATCCACCGTCTCACGCTCCTGCGCGAAGAGGCGCTGCGAGTTCGACAGTCGCACCGGTTTTCCCGTGCGCGGATGAATCACCGTCATGTCGCGATTGAACTCGCCGGAGACAATGCGGATGAACGCGACACGGTCGCGGTGCTTCGGGTTCATGTTCGCCTGAATCTTGAAAACGAAGCCCGAGAACGCTGCGTTCGTCGGCTCGACCGACCCCGTGGCGGTTTCACGCGGAGCAGGCGGCGGCGCCAGCTCGAGAAAGCGATCCAGCAGCAGTTGCACGCCGAAGTTGTTCATCGCGCTGCCGAAAAAGACCGGCGTGAGCCGGCCCGCGCGCACCTCGGCAAGGTCGAACTCCGCGCCGGCGCCTTCGAGCAGGTCGATCTCCTCACGAAATGCCGCGTAGACATCCGGCGACATCGCCTCCTTCACAAACGGATCGTCCACCCCGCCCACCTGCTCGGGAGCGCGATAGGCACCGAGTCTTGTGCGCTCGAAGAGATGCACTTCATTCGTCCGTCGGTCGAACACGCCACGAAATTCCACGCCGCTGCCGAGCGGCCAGTTCATCGGAAGCGCGTGAATCCCCAGCACGTTCTCCAGCTCGTCGAGCAGCTCGAGCGGCGGCTTCGAAGGACGGTCGAGCTTGTTCATGAACGTGAAGATCGGCACCCCACGTTGCCGGCAGACCTCGAACAGCTTCCGCGTCTGGGTCTCGATGCCCTTCGCGGCGTCAACGACCATCACCGCCGCGTCCACGGCCGTGAGCACCCGGTAGGTATCCTCCGAGAAATCCTTGTGGCCCGGCGTGTCGAGCAGGTTCACCACGCAGCCACCGTATTCGAATTGCAGCACGGTCGACGACACCGAGATGCCGCGCTGGCGCTCGAGTTCCATCCAGTCGCTCGTCGTCGCGCGCTGATCCTTGCGCGCAGTGACCGTTCCTGCAAGCTGCACCGCCCCGCCGTAGAGGAGAAATTTCTCGGTCAGCGTGGTCTTGCCGGCATCCGGATGCGAAATGATGGCAAAGGTGCGGCGTCGCCCGATTTCGCGGGCGGCGGCGGGACTGATTTTCAATTCGGTCGACGGGCCAGACATGGAAAAGCGAGAAACGTAGTCGCTAACGCGCGACAGCCAACCTCTTTCGCGCGCTGGGGATCACGACACGGGCAGCGATTTTTTTTGTCCTCCGGAGGCCTGCTGATTCGTCGCAGTCATGAACCTCATTCCTGAACGCCCATGAAAACGGCCATCCCATTCCCTCTGTGTATCAAGCGGCGGTTGCCTTGCGCAAAGCCCGCAGTGCATCCTTCCGCCAACCATTCCGCGTCATGAAACACATTCCAACAGTCGCCGGCGCCATTCTTGGCCTCATGTTCATCGCGTTCTCCTCGATGGTCCTGTTCAATCTCGTGGAGGTGCCCCCGCCACCCAACGACGACTCCGCTCTGTCGCACTTCATGCGGGCCTTCCAACCGACCGGCTACATGACGTTCGTGAAGGTCTGTGAGCTGATCGGCGGGATTCTCGTGGCCATTCCGCTCACGCGAAATCTCGGCCTGCTCGTGCTCGGCCCGATCATCGTGAACATCATCGCGTTCCACGTGCTGATTCAGGGGCCGCTGCTCAACCCGATCCTGATCGCGATCGTCGCGCTCACGCTCTTCCTGCTATGGGTGGAACGTCGCGCCTTCCTCGGGTTGATCCACAGATCGCGGGCTTGAGCACACTGACGCAGTGGTGCCGCCGCTGAGCAGGCGGGCGTTTCGAGTTCGCGGCACTCAAGCCGCGAGCTCGGTCGCCATTCCGGAGACCTCGGCCCGGCGCCGCCGCTTCATTCCCGGCTGGATCGCGCGGAGGAGATCGTCCATCTCGCGCGCCACGAGAAAGTCGCCCGGCTGGCAAAGATCGCTGAGCAGATCGATCAGCGGGTCCCAGAAGAACTCGCCGAGATGGTTCGGCCGGTTGAAGATCACGACCGGCTTCCCGTCCATCACGGGGTTCTTCTGGTGCTTGAAGATCATCAACGCCAGCATTTCCTGCACGGTGCCCGCACCGCCCGGGAAGATGATGAACGCATCGGAATTTTCGATCATCACCTCCATGCGGGTGTAGATGTCCGGACGCGGCCAGAAGCAGGAAAGGCCGTCCGGCAGTCCCTCAATCTCGATGATGTGCGGCACATTCGAACCCGCGGCCCAGCCCCCTGCCTCGACGGAGCCTTTGACGACCGCGCCCATGATGCCCGATCGACCCGCGCCCGAGACGCAGCCAATCCTGTTCTCCGCGAGCATGCGGCCGAGCGTCTCTCCGTCCTCCAGATAATGCGGATCCTCCAGCGAGGCGGAGCAAAAGACACACGCATTGCCGATGTAATCGTCGGGAACCGGCGCCTCGATCACGCTGGCTTTCGGCTCGCCGATCTTGCGCCGGCCGGGATCGGGAATGCCGCGTATCTGCGCGAGCTTCAGCGCGTCGATAACCTCTTCGGGAGTGTCCACGGGCATCAGAAAATCCCGAAATTCCTGCTTCACCGTTCCCATCTTTTGCAGATGCGAGAGCAGCGAAAAAAACGGATCCCAGGATTTGTCTTCGTTCAGGATCACCGCAGGCTTGCCCGCGAGGTTCCGGTCGAGCGTCTGGAAACCCACGAAAATCGAGATGGCCTTGAACATGTCTTCGAGCGTCGCCCCGGGCGTGAAGACGAAGGCATCGGACTCGACGATCTTTTTCTCGATGTTCGAAAGCGTGATGCGCTGGTCGCCATTCGAGTTGTAGATGTCCCAGCCGGCGGCAAAGAGCAGGTAAAGCAACTTCGCACGGGTGGCACGGTGGGGATCGTCTGCGCCCAAAACGGTGCCGGAAAGTCTGATCTTGGCCATACGTCAACTACAGTTCCCCTCCACCGGTAGCACGAACCGGGCCTATCTGCATGAAAAGGACCTCTTCCACGGCCACGACGCGTCGTGATTTTCCTGCAATCCAGCTTCCGGATCGCTACGCTCGGCGCAACTCTGCCCACGCCCCCGGGTTCACACACCAATGCGGAAACTCCCCCTCATTCTGGCCATCACGACGGCAACCTTGCGCGCGGAAACCCCGCTCGTGGACTACGTCGATCCCTTCCTCGGCACAGCGCCAATCACCGATGTTCGAGACATCGGGTTCGAGCCGCCGTGGCGGGTCTGGGCGGGATTGACCTTCCCCGGTTCGTCGGTGCCGATGGCCATGGCCCAGCTCAGCCCGATCACTGAATGGGGGAGCGGCGCGGGCTACGAATACGAGGACACCGAGATCCACGCCTTCACCCACACGAACAAGGGCCACTGGAATCTCTGCCACATTCCGCTCATGCCAGCTGCCGGCGAGATCGATCCCAACGATTTCGCCTCGCCGTTCTCCCATGAAAACGAGTCGGCGCACCCCGGCTATTATCAGGTCCTGCTCAAGCGGCACGGCATCAATGTGGAGCTGACCTCCACGCTGCGCGGCGGTTTTCACCGTTACCACTACCCAAAAGGCGCGGAGAAAAAGCTCATCGCCGATCTCGGCATCTCGAACGAGCGCGTGCGCGACTGGAAGATCGAGCAGGACGGGAAAAATGCCTTCCGCGGCTACCAGGACACCGGCCGCAACAAGGTTTACTTTCACGCGACCACCAACCACGACATCACCGGCATCCGGATGCTGGAGGGAAGCGAGCGCAAGGTTCCCGTGGTGGAATTCGCCGAGGGCGACGAGCCGCTGGAGATTCGCATCGGGCTGTCCTGGGTCAACACCGACAACGCGAAGCTCAACGCTGAAAAGGAGCTGGCCGGGCGGACATTCGAGCAGGTGCGCAACGCGGCCTCGGAAACGTGGGAGACGCTTTTGTCGAAGATTCAGGTCACCGGCGGCACGGAGAAACAAACGCGGCTTTTCTACTCCTGCCTCTATCGCTCGTTCCTGTGGCCGGCGCTTCGCAGCGACGTGAACGGCGAGTTTCGCAATGAAAACGGCGAGGTCGTGAAGAAGGATTTCGAATACTACGAAATCCCCTCGCTCTGGGACGACTACCGCAACAAGCTCGTCCTGCTCGGCTGGCTCGAACCCGGGGTCACCAACGACGTGATCCAGTCGATGATCGATCGCGGCGAGTGCACCGGGTTCATGCCCACGTTTTTCCACGGTGACCACGCGGCGCCATTCATCACGGGTTCCTATCTTCGCGGCCTGCGGGGCTTCGATGTCGACCAGGCCTACGAACTTCTCGTGAAAAACGCCACCGTCGAGAACCGCCGCGCGCGGCCCCATGTCGCGGAATACATCGAGAAGGGCTACGTCTCGACGCCCGTGATCGAGAATCCGAATGTCGAAACGAAAGCGAAGGCCGGCGTCACCAAGACGCTCGAATACGCCTACGACGATTACGCAATCGCCCTCCTCGCGAAGGAACTCGGTCGCGAAGACGACTACGAGACGTTCATGAGGCGCTCGCAGAATTACAAAAACGTCTTCGACGCGGATACGGGACTCATGCGCGGGCGCCTCGAAAACGGCAACTGGGTCGAGCCGTTCGATCCGCAGTTTCCCTACTACGAATACATGTATCGCGAGGCCAATGCGTGGCAGTCGACATTCTTCGCGCCGCACGACACCGAGGGCCTCATCAAGCTCTACGGCACGCCGGAAAAATTCGAGGCCCAGCTCGACAAGCTGTTCTCGATTCCGTGGAACCCGCAGCACATCGCGATGAACGTAAACAGCTTCATCGGCCAGTATTGCCACGGCAACCAGCCCGACCACGGTTTTCCGTGGCTCTACCATTTCGTCGGCAAGCCGGAGAAATCGCAGGCGATCATCGACGAGTGTCTCGAGCGGTTTTACGGAATGGAAAGCGGCAAAACGCTCGCCGGGATGGACGACGCCGGCGAGATGTCATCGTGGTATGTGTTCGCGGCGATCGGCCTTTATCCCTACTCGCCGGCCGATGACGACTACATCGTGAGCGTTCCGATCTTCGATCGGACGACCGTGCACCTGCCGGAGGGAACCTTCACCATCACGAAATCGGGAGAGGGCCGGAAGTTGAAGGAAATCACGGTCGACGGGAAGCCGCTCGACGGTTGGTTCATCCCTCACGCCGATCTCGCGCGAGAAGCGAAGATCGTCGTTCGCACCTCAAAGGAGTAGCCTCACGGCCGCTCCGCAGCCTCGCGACCGAGAGCCGCGAGGCGGAGCACGGTGTTCCAGTTGCGCGCGGTGTTTTCGACGCCGATCCACGCGTCGAATTTCTCCGCCATCTTGCAGCGGCCGAATCCGTTCGGCGTGTGCAGATAGGCGACGCGGTCGATCACCTGCAGATCCTCGCCGTCCACGGCGCAGGCACGCACGCGTGCGACATTCGCCGGATCGGGCACGCTCTCAAGCAGCGCCGCGTGCACGGTAGTCGGCGCAGCCTCCGCCTGCGCAGGAAAGGGATTGCCCGCAATCACCGCCTCCCACTCCTCGAGCGTCGGAGCGAAGATCGCCTTCCCGAATCCAAACTCCCGCCGGCACAGCTCCGCAATCGTCGCAACGACCTTGCCACGCGAGAGCCGGCTGCGCACCACCGCATTCCCGCTGTTGATGTAGGTCGCGACATTTTCGAATCCCGCCTCCGTGAGCTTCTCGCGCAGCGGCTTGGTCGGCAGCTGTGTCTTCCCGCCGACGCCTCGAAAGAGAATCACGTAAACCGTCCGCTTCATCGAAAGCCAGCCTGCCGTGAATGCACCGGCGATTCAATTCGCGAGCGCGACCACTTTGCGGGTGTTGTCCGGATCGCGCCGCCCCGTTCGTCGTAGAGATGAACCTGTTTTCCAAATGAGCAACACCCACACCATCCGCCTGCACCGTGTCCTCCGCGCCACCCCCGACCGCATTTATCGCGCCTTCCTCGATCCCGCCGCGCTCGCCAAGTGGCTTCCACCGCATGGCTTCACGGCCACGGTCGACAAACTGGATGCCCGGGTCGGCGGAAGTTACCACATGGCATTCACGAATTTCTCGACCGGAACGAGCCACTCCTTCGGCGGGAGCTACCTCGAACTCACCCCGAACGAACGCATGCGCTACTCGGACAAGTTCGACGATCCGAACATGCCTGGTGAAATGATCACCACCGTCGAGTTGCGCGCCGTCTCCTGCGGCACGGAACTTCACATCGTGCAGGAAGGCGTGCCGGCGCTCATCCCCGCCGAAGCCTGCTACCTCGGCTGGCAGGAATCGCTCACCCTCCTCACCCAGCTCGTCGAGGCGGAAATTCCCGACCAGCCCTGACCTGGCTCGAAAACCTGCCGGCTCCGGGAATGCGCCCGGAGCGGGCAGCTCGTGCCAGGCGAGCCGCGTGTTGACGTCCAAGCTTTTCGTTGCCTATCCAAGGCAATGCCCACGCCGCCTCCGTTGCCCCCTGCGAAGCCGTCCCGCACAAAGACCCTCCTCGTTTCGCTGCTGGCATTGGCGAGTCTTGCGGCGGCAGGCATCACGATCTGGCGCACCATGTCGTCCTTCGAACCGGAGGAGGATGTTCCGGCCGAAGAGGCAGCCAGCGCGGAGGCACCCATTCCGATTCCGCTGCGCGAGATCGATGTGGATCGTCTCGTGGGACAATACCTCGACAAGCAGGATTACTTCCGCGGGATCGAAGCGGCGACGCTTGCGGAATACGACCGCGCCAACGCTCCCGACAAACCGTGGCATGCCGAGGGCAGGCAGGCGGCGCGCCTGTTCGCGGTTTTTGCAGTCTGGAACGACTTTTACGGGCAGGGAATTTTGCAGACCTGCGATGCCTTCGCCGCCGCGGCTTACAAGAAGGGCTGTCGCGACCCGCTGATCGCGAGCATTTGCGACATCCGGATTTTCAACGGCCGCCATTCCAACGACAACGCCGGCGCACAGGACCACATCCGCCGCACTCGCAAGTTGAACGCGAGCAATTACCCGCCGCTGTTCAAGTTGATCGCCACCCGCACCCTGCTGCGCAATCTCATCTACACAAAGAACCACCCCGAAGACCTCCGCGACGACCTGTCTCCCTCGTGGGCCGAGATTCCCAGCTTCGTGCCGGAAGTCGGCGCGCAATTCTCCGCATTCCTGAAGGAGAACCCGCCCACCGAGCTCCTCTTCTTCCGCACCCGCCAGCTCTTCGACGATGTCGAGGATGGTGAATGCCTCGTCCCCATCGAGCACGAGATCGAATCTGCGTTTTCCCGCGAGAACCCCACGCATCCCGTCCGCGCCGCATTGCGCGGCGTATTCCTCACCGCATGGGCCTGGCAGGCGCGCGGCGGCGGCTGGGCCAACACGGTCACCCAGGAAGGCTGGCGACTGATGGCCGACCGCCTCGAGCAGGCAAACCGCGTCCTGACCGATGCCTGCGAAAAGAATCCCGACGACTACCTCGCGGCCACCGTGATGCTCTCCGTGGAACTCGGCCAGGGCACCGGACGCTCAACCATGGAGGAGTGGTTCCGGCGCGCGATGAACGGGCATCCGGACAACTACGCCGCCTGCTCGTCAAAATTGCGGTATCTGCAACCGCGCTGGTATGGCTCGCCGCAGGACGTCGTGAAGTTTGGCCAGCAATGCGTCGAGACCGACAACTGGCGCGCAAATCTGCCGCTCATCCTGCCCAACGGCATCAGTGATCTCGCAAACTACCAGGAGGACCTCTACCTCAACGACGTCGTCTGGAATCTCGTGAGCCCCGTTTACGAGGAGTATCTGAAACGCTATCCCGACAGCATCGGGGTCCGCACGGAATACGCCAACTGCGCGGCTCTCGGGAATCGCCTCGACGTCCTGCGCAAGCAGCTCGACGCCCTCGGCGACAACTGGGATCGCTCCGTGTGGTCCGACCGGAATTACCGCCGGATCTCCGCGCTCGTAAAATAGCCGCCGCTCTCGAGCCCGTCGGCTATTCGGCCGGCGGCCATGTCACGCCCTCGAGCTCGGGAGGCAGTTGCGTCGGATCGACCGGATAGAAGAGCGAGAGATCGAGGCCCGTCGATTTCGAGCCTTGCAGAAATTCCAGCTCCTCCGGGGCGCCGACGATCAGCCAGAGAACCTCCTCCTCCGTGTCGTTGAAGACCTGTCGAAGGATTTCCGGCCGGACCAGCACGCCGCCATACTTCGGCACGGTGAGCGTCTCGTCGCCGACGCGCATCCGCCCCGTCCCCTCGAGCACAAAATAAAACTCCTCCTGCCGGATATGCTTGTGGAGGGTGTTCGCACTCTTCGGCGGCAGCCGCCACAGCCGCGCCCCGAATTTCTCGCTGCCGGTGCGCTCGAGATAGTCGGCATTGGGGATGCGCATCAGGTTCGACGGCCGCCAGTGCAAATCCTCCGGCGTAATGAGATGGTAGGCGCCGCGATTCATGAGACGGGCGTTTCGTTCGTGAGCGCATATACGGAGGCTCGCTCCGGTTCCAGAGGCCGGATCTCCAGTTCAATTCCGTAGGCGAGGCAGGGATTCTCCGCCGCGAGCTGTGCCGCCGATTCGAGGCTGTCGGCGACAATGAACCAATACCCGCCGATCACTTCCTTCGTCTCGGTGAGCGGCGCGTCGGTCACAATGCCGCCGCGCGAAACGAGGGCACCCTCGCGTTTCAGCCGGCTGCCGCCCTTCATTCGACCTTCCTCGATGCAACGCTCGATCCATTCGTAGAACCGTCCGATCGCCGCCTCGATCTCCTCCTTTGGCGCGTTGGCGTCCCACTTGCCACGGGAAATCACCAGAAACTCATGAGATGGGCTGCTGCTCATGCGCGGAGGTTACTTCGTGGCTCCCGCCCCGCACCACTCGGAAATCCGCTTGCGCATGGACACCGCCTTCGAGATGAAGACGGCATGGATTCCGTGGTCATTCGCGCGCAGGAAGGCGACCGCGTTCTGCACGCGTTCGGAGAAGAAGTGCATCTCTACCAGACCGGCGAGGAAACCGAAGGGCGCTTCACGCTCTGGCTGGAGATCACACCTCCGGGCGGAGGTCCGCCACCCCACTACCACGAGAGCGAGGATGAGTGGTTTCACGTTCTGGAAGGACGCGTGAGTTTTTTTCGCAACGGCGAATGGACGGAGGTTGGCCCGGGTGCCCGCGTCTTCGCTCCGCGCGGCTCCGTTCACACCTTCAAAAACACCGGCGACACCCCGTCGCGCATGCTCCTCACCTCCGCCCCCTCCGGATTCGAAATCTTCTTCGCCCGCTGCGCCGAAGAATTTTCCCGCCCGGGCGGACCAGACATGCCACGCGTCCTCGCCATCGCCGGGGAACACGGCATCCATTTCGTCACCTGAGGCGGCAGAAATCGTCTTCATAGGCACTGCCTATGCTCATCAAAGGAAACAAGTATTTCAGCAATACTGACCAATCTGATTATCTGATCGTTCTCCAACGGAAGTGACCATGGTCATTTCCGTTTTCGCCAATTCACTCGAAGAAGATCGCATGTCCGACGAACCCAAATGTCCGTTTCATCCCACCGCTTCCGTCACGCCGCTCGGCGGAACGACCAATGACGACTGGTGGCCGAACCGTCTGAAAATCGAGTTGCTCAGCCAGCACTCGGAGAAGTCCGATCCGATGGATCCGGATTTCGACTACGCCGCGGAGTTCAAGAAGCTCGACTACGAGGCGCTGAAAAAGGACCTCGCCGCGTTGATGACCGATTCGCAGGACTGGTGGCCGGCGGACTTCGGCCACTACGGGCCGCTCTTCATCCGCATGGCGTGGCACGCCGCGGGCACCTATCGCGTCGGCGACGGTCGTGGTGGCGGCGGCCGCGGGCAGCAGCGCTTCGCTCCGCTGAACAGCTGGCCCGACAACGTGAGCCTCGACAAGGCGCGCCGCCTGCTCTGGCCGATCAAGCAGAAATACGGCCGCCGCATTTCGTGGGCCGACCTCCTCATTCTCACGGGCAACGTGGCACTCGAGACGATGGGGCTGAAGACGGTTGGCTTCGGCGGCGGACGTGCCGACACGTGGGAGCCCGATCTGGATGTGTATTGGGGCCGCGAGAAGACGTGGCTCGGCGGCGACGTGCGCTACGCCCACGGCTCCGAAGGCGTGACGAAGGACGGCCCGGCCGTGCTCGTCTCCGATGACACCGCGGACGGCGACATTCACAGCCGCAAGCTCGAGAACCCGCTCGCCGCGGTGCAGATGGGTCTCATCTACGTGAACCCCGAGGGCCCCGACGGCAACCCCGATCCGCTGAAGGCCGCCTACGACATTCGCGACACGTTTGCGCGCATGGGCATGAACGACGAGGAAACCGTCGCCCTCATCGCCGGCGGCCACACCTTCGGCAAGACGCACGGCGCAGGTCCCGCGGACAACGTGGGCCCCGACGTCGAGGCCGCTCCGATCGAGCAGCAGGGCCTCGGCTGGGCGAACACGTTTGGCAAGGGCAAGGGCCGCGACACGATCACCAGCGGCCTCGAGGTCACCTGGACGCAGACGCCGACAAAGTGGAGCAATTACTTCTTCGAAAATCTTTTCAAATACGAGTGGGTGCTCGAGAAGAGCCCGGCCGGCGCGCATCAGTGGGTCGCGAAGGACGCCGAGGCAATCATTCCCGATCCCGAGGAGCCGGATAATCCCGCGCTCCGCCGCAAGCCGACAATGCTCACGACCGACCTGTCGCTGCGCTTCGACCCGGTTTACGAAAAAATCTCGCGCCGCTTCCTCGAGAATCCGGAGGAATTTGCAAACGCCTTCGCCCGCGCGTGGTTCAAGCTCACGCATCGCGACATGGGCCCGAAGTCGCGCTACCTCGGGCCGGAGGTGCCCGCCGAGGACTTCATCTGGCAGGACCCCATCCCGCCCGTCGATCACCCGCTCGTGACCGAGTCGGACATCGCCGCACTCAAGGAAAAGATCGCCGCCTCCGGCCTCACCGCCCAGCAGCTCGTCGCGACGGCGTGGGCCTCGGCCTCGACCTTCCGCGGCAGTGACAAGCGCGGTGGCGCAAACGGCGCGCGCATCCGCCTCGAGCCGCAGCGCAGCTGGGAGGTCAACAACCCGGCCGAGCTCGCCTCGATCCTCGCGAAGCTCGAAACGATCCAGGCGGAGTTCAACGCCTCGGCCAATGGCGGACGCAAAATCTCGCTCGCGGACCTCATCGTCCTCGCGGGCGGGGTCGGCATCGAGCTCGCCGCAAAGGCCGCCGGCCACGACATCACCGTGCCGTTCACACCCGGCCGCATGGATGCCTCGCAGGAGCAGACCGACGTCGATTCGTTCGCCGTCCTCGAGCCGCTCGCCGACGGCTTCCGCAACTACCTCAAGGGCCGCTATTCCGTGCCCGCCGAGCACCTGCTCATCGACAAGGCGCAGCTCCTCACGCTCACCGCACCCGAGATGACCGTCCTCCTCGGCGGCCTGCGCGCGATCAACATCAACGCCGACGGCAGCAGTCACGGCGTCCTTACCGAACGTCCGGGCCAGCTCACGAACGACTTCTTCGTGAACCTGCTCGACATGCGCTGGGAGTGGAAGCAGGTCTCGCCCTGCGGCAACGCCTTCGCCGGCTTCGACCGCAAGACGGGTGAGCAAAAGTGGACGGCCACCCGGGTGGACCTCGTCTTCGGCGCAAACTCAATCCTCCGCGCGCTCGCGGAGGTTTACGCCAGCGCCGACGCGCAGGAGAAATTCCTCAACGACTTCGTCGCCGCGTGGACGAAGGTGATGAACCTCGACCGCTTCGACCTCGCATAAAATCGGACGCTCTGCGCCCGCCTGCCGGACTCTCCAAAATGCCAAACGCCTTTCGCACCATCACCGGAGAAATTTGGCGGGCGGGCCAGCGCATTCCACTCATCCTGCCCGATGGCACTTCCGTCACCGAGCAGTGGGCGGGTTCCGCCACCGAGGAGCGCCTCCACTGGTGGCTGCGCGCCGGCTCGGGCAACGTGCTTGCCACCACGGCGCCTGTGGCCGCCGTCGGAACCAACGATGGTGGAGATATGATCTGGGCGGACGCCTCACCGGGCTCGCACGCGTTTTTTGTGATCGTCGCCCCCGAACCCGGAAAGAACTACCGGCTCGCGAAAATGGTCACCACCGCGGCCGCACCTGCACTTGCCGCCTTCATTCACCACGAGCGCTTTGCCCTGCTCGGCGCGCTCGACGAATCCGGTCGCATCCAACCGATTCCGCCGCCCGAACCTCCCCTGCCTCCTCCGCCCCCTCAGGGCGAGTTGTTCTAACGTTACGCCACCCGACGCCGCAGGTCGACGGACGGTGGGTGCCCGAACACGCGCGAGTATTCGCGGCTGAATTGCGACGGGCTCTGGTAGCCAACGCGGAATCCGATATCCGCCGCGCCCGCGCCGTCCGCCACGAGCAGACGCCGGGCTTCCTGCAGGCGCAGGATCTTCTGGTATTGGACCGGACTCAGCGTCGTGATTCTGCGGAAATGGTCGTGGAAGGTCGACGGACTCATCCCGGCCAGACGGGCCAGCTCCTCGACGCGCAACGGCTCGGCGAAGTGATTTTTCAAATGCGAGATCGCACGGGCAATCCGTTGAGTGCGACTGCCGTCAACGCCGAGTTCCGCGATCACCGCGGCAAACGGCCCCTGCAGCAGTCGATACACGATCTCTCGCAGGATTCCCGGCGCAAGCACCGCACGATCTCCTGCGGAATCGAGGCAGCGCAACAACCGGGCGACCGCATCGGTCATCGCCGGATCCGTGCGACCGACAAACAGCCCCGGTTGCGAGCTCGCGCTGATCGCGCGTGGCGCGCTTTGCAGGACGTCGTAAACCAGCGTCGGCTCAATGCCGATCGCCACACACAGGTAGGGTGCACGGGCCGAAGTATCGACAACTTCCCCCGTCGTCGGCAGATCGACCGTGGAAACCAGGTGCTCGCCCGCGGTGTAGCGATAGACCCGCCCGGCGACGGTCACTTCCTTCGTGCCCTGCAGCAGGAAACAGAGCGAGGGCCGCAGCACCGCGTGCACCGGCTCCGATGGCGGCGCGCTTCGCACGATCTGCAGTTCCGGCAACGCGGTGGAAACGAATCCGCACTCCGGCGCATGACGCTTCGCGATCGCGATCAGGTCCTGCATTTCGGGAAAGTGTGCCCGGTCGGAGGATTAGGCAAGCCTTCCGGTGTCCTGGTCTAACGGTGCAGCCCGTCCGCGTGGCACCGTGCCCCTCGTTATGAAAAATCAAATCTGGTTCGTTACGGGAGGTTCGAAGGGTCTGGGTCTGCATCTCGCGCAGCGTCTGGTTGCGGCCGGCGCAAAGGTCGCGGTCACGTCCCGCTCGAAGGCTTCCCTTGTGGAAAAACTCGGCAACAACGTGCTTCCGCTCAAGGTCGATCTGATGGATGAGACCTGCGTTCGCCGGGCCGTCGAACAAACGATCGCCCACTTCGGCGGGCTCGACGTCGTGGTCAACAACGCCGGTTACGGTCAGTTCGGCGCGGTCGAGGAGGTCACCGACGCCGAGGCCCGTGCCAACTTCGACGTGAACGTCTTCGGCGTGCTCAACGTCCTTCGCGCCACGCTGCCGCAGCTTCGCAAACAACGCTCGGGTCACGTCTTCAACATCAGCTCGATCGCCGGAATCACCGGCGCGTTCTCCGGCTTCGGCATCTACTGCGCCACGAAGTTTGCGGTTGCCGGCCTCACCGAAGGCCTGCACGCGGACCTCGCGAATCTCGGCGTGAACGTCACCGCGGTCTATCCCGGTTACTTCCGCACCGAGTTCCTCGCGACGGGCTCGCCCGCCGAGCCGTCGCAGCCGATCGCCGACTACCAGGCCGCGCGCGATTCGGTGAACCAACACCTGACCGGCATCCACGGCACGCAGCCGGGCGATCCCGACAAGCTCGCTGATGTTCTCATCGAGGTCGCCGCGCTGAAACAACCCCCGCTGCACCTCGTGCTCGGCAGCGACGCCCTGGGCTCGCGGAGAAAAAGGTCGAAGATCTGCGCGATGCGCTCGAAACAAATCGCGCCCGCTCGATCTCGACGGACTTCGCGGCGTAAGGGCATCCCGGGGAGCCGTCGGACAGGAGCCGGCGGCTCCTTCGTTTGTAAGGCGAAAACTTACGCCTTCAGGGTATGAACACGCGTCATACCCACTCCCTGCCAATCGACTTCGAGATGCCGTTTCTCACGGACGGTGGTCTCGAAACCACGCTCATCTTCCACAAGGGCGTGGACCTGCCATGCTTTGCGGCGTTCCCCTTGGTGGACGATCCTGACGGCCGCCGGATTCTCCGCGAATACTACGAAGCTTACGCGCGACTGGCCGTCCACTACGGAGTCGGGTTCGTGCTCGACAGCCCCGGCTGGCGCGCCAATCCCGACTGGGCAGCTCGTGTGGGATATTCCCCGGAACGCCTCGACGAAGCCAACCGGCACGGCATTCGTCTGCTGCACGAAATCCTCGCGGCCTTCGAGACGCCCGCATCGCCCATGCTCATCAGCGGGGCGATCGGTCCACGCGGCGATGGTTACCGGATCGATGCCGCCATGAGCGCCGGCGAGGCGGAGAAATATCACGCCCGGCAAATCCGCACATACCGGGAGGCCGGCGCGGACTTCGTCACGGCCTACACGCTCTCCTACGCCAAGGAGGCGGTGGGTGTGGCCAACGCGGCCGCCGCTCAGAACATTCCCTGCGTGATTTCCTTCACGCTCGAAACGGATGGCCGGTTGCCGAGCGGCCAGCCGCTGCCAGACGCCATCGCACAGGTGGACGCGGAGGCCGTGGTGCGGCCCGCGTATTTCATGATCAACTGCGCGCATCCGACGCATTTCGTTTCACGATTGATTCCGGACGAACCCTGGCTCGAGCGGATTTGCGGACTGCGCGCAAACGCCTCCTGCCGCAGTCATGCGGAGCTGGATGAAAGCCCCGACCTCGATCCCGGCGATCCGGCCGATCTCGGCGCGCACTACCGCCGTCTGCGCGAAATTCTGCCGCGGCTCCAGGTGCTCGGCGGCTGCTGCGACACTGACGAGAGGCATTTGCACGCGATCTGCGAATGCTGCCTCGAAGAACCGGCCGCGGTCGCAGGCTGAAACGACGGACGTCAAACAAGCCACCGCGTCTCGCGCTCGGGCCGATAGGAGCAGAAGGTGCCGATCTTGATCGCGTTCGCGAGGTGACGGGCGAGCGCGGGATGCACCGGCTCGAGCTTCCGGATGGCGGCGCGGATTCTCCACGTGACGATGCCGGGCGAGCGCCCTCCGATCTCGAGAGACGTGCGGTAATCACGCAGCACGAAATGCGGCACGGCCGCGTAGTAATACCACCAGGCAGGCCGGAGCGGATTCAGTGCCAGAGCCCGCGCGCCCAGCTCGGCGCCGAGTTTCGCGTCCCCCAGCAGGGCGAAGCCGACGGCGAGTTGAATGCAGACGAACGCATCGCTGGGCGCGAGTTCCAGCGCGCGACGATAGCGGCTCTCCGCGACGCGGTGCTCGCGCCGGTATTGGGAGATCTTGGCGAGGATGACCTGCACGAGGGGATCGTTCGGATCGAGCTGCTCCGCCTGTGAGGCCTGCTCGTAGGCGGCCTTCTCCTTCTCCGCCCAGCAATCCCACGCCTGGCAGCTCCATTCGTTGAAGTGCGACAGCGAAAGTCCCGCGCGGGCCCGCGCAAACGTCGGATCCACCCGAAGCGCCTGCTCGAAATATCCGCGTGCCTCGTCATCGGCCTCGATCGTTCCGCGCTGGAGGCATTCCATTCCGCGCAGCCAGCACTCGTAGGCCGCCAGGCTCGTGATCCTGCGCCTGCGCGTCGCGTTCAGCATTTCCTGATCGAGGCGCAACGTGAGCGCGTTGGCGACCTTTGCGCGACGTCGTCCTCCACGGCAAAAAACTCGTCCGCCACCGTGTCGTATCGCTCCGCCCACACATGGCGGCCCGAAGCCGCCTCGACAAGATGAGCCGCAACGCGAAGCGCGCGCGCCGACCGCCGGATGCTGCCCTTGAGGAGATAGTCCGCGCCGAGCCGTCGACTGCGCCCGGACTCGTCCGCGCCTTGCAGCGAAAATGCCGAGTCCGCCGCGAGCACCTGCACGTTCGGAAACCGCGCGAGCTCGGCGATCAGATCGTGCGCAAAGCCCAGAGCGAGCCGTTCATCCTCCGCCGTTCCGGAGAGATTATCGAACGGCAGAATGGCGATCGATGGTGCCCCACCCGACATGATGTGGACGCATACCACATCCGCACGCCGGTTCCCAGCAGATCACTTCGCGAACACGACGTGCAGCGCGGCATCGGTGGCGACGACTTCCGTGCGTCGATAGCCGAGGGCCGGAAGGTCAATTCCCGCGAAGAGGTGCTCGCCGCGGCCGAGCGCGACCGGGGAGACCGCGAGGTGCATTTCGTCGATCCATCCCGCCTGCAGGCATTGGCGAACTGTCGATACGCCGCCGCCCACGCGGACGTCGAGCCCGCCGGCCGCCTCGCGCGCCCGTTCCAGCGCGGCCTCGATGCCGTCGGTCACGAAGTGGAACGTTGTGCCGCCCGCCATCTCAAGCGGCGGCCGCGCGTGATGCGTGAGCACGAAGACGGGAACGTGGTAAGGCGGCTCGTCGCCCCACCAGCCTTTCCACGAGTCATCCGGCCACGGTCCGCGCACAGGACCGAACATGTTGCGGCCAAGAATCCACGCTCCGATGCCGGCGAATCCGCGATCCGCGAAATCGTTGTCCACGCCCGTCGTGCCACCTTCGTTGCCCTGCATCCGCTGGAACGCGCGCGTGGGAAAAAACCACTCGTGCAGCGCCATTCCGCCAACCCCGAGCGGGTGTTCGAGACTTTGATCCGGCCCGGCGCCGAATCCATCGATCGACACGCCGAAGCAATGCACGCGCAGCTTCGACATGGCTCAGGCGCGGCGCTCTTCGCTCTCGCGAATCATCCCGTCGAGATCCGCAGCGGGCCGAATCTCGAACGGTCCCATCTTCACACCGGGATGCTTCGACATGATCTGGATCGCGTGATTCAGATCACGCGCTTCGAGAATGAGAATGCCGCCGAGCTGCTCCTTCGTTTCGGCATAGGGCCCGTCGGTGACGACCACGCCGTCGTTCTCCCAGCGAAGCGTGGCAGCTGTGCGAGGCCCTTGCAGGCCGTGGCCGCCGGCGAAGTGCCCCTTCGCGCGCAGTTCGTCATCATAGGTGAAGCACGCGTCGATGGCCGCGTTGCGCTCGGCCTCCGGCATGGATTCGAATTTTCCCTCCGCGATGTATCCCAGGCAGATGTATTTCATAGGTTTCGTTCGATTTCGTTGGGTTTTGGAAGCTGGTCGATCGGGATCGACCGGTTTCGACAACGCCGCGAAATTTTTTTGAAAAATTTACGCCTTCAGCTCCTGACGACGCTTTTCCAGGTAGCGGCGTTCGGTTTCCTGCCGCGTCAATCCGAGCGCAATCTCGTAGGCGGCCCGTGCCGCTTCGAAGCTTCCCAGTCGCCGGTGGAGATCCGCACGTGCAGCGTGAAGGAGGTGGTAGTTCCTCAGTTCGCCACGCTCAAGAATCCGATCGATCACCGCGAGCCCTGCTTCCGGTCGCTCCGCCATCGCGATCGCCACGGCGCGGTTCAGCTCGACGACCGGTGATGGCGATATGCGCAGCAGCTCCGTGTAGAGCGCGACGATCTGCGGCCAGTCGGTTTCCTCCGCCATGTTCGCGCGCGCGTGCACCGCGGCGATCGTCGCCTGCAACGTGTAAACACCAGGACTTGGTGACTGCATGGCCCGGTCCACGAGGGCAAGTCCCTCCGCAATCAACGCGCGATCCCACAGGGAGCGGTCCTGATTTTCCAGCGTTACGAGTTCGCCGTCCGGCGACGTGCGCGCCGCGCGGCGCGACTCCTGCAGGAGCATGAGTGCGAGCAATCCGAGGACCTCCGGGTCCGGCAGCAACGCGACAAGCACCCGGCCGAGCCGGATTGCCTCCGCGGAAAGGTCCGGCCGCGTAAGCGAATCGCCCGACGAGGCGGAGTAACCCTCGTTGAATACGAGATACACGACCTGCAGCACCGTGCCGAGCCGCCTGGGCAGCTCGTCGGAGGACGGCACCTGATACGGAATCCGCTCGTCGCGAATCCTCGCCTTCGCCCGCACGATGCGCTGCGCAAGCGCCGGCGGCGAGACGAGAAACGCACGGGCGATTTCCTCCGTCGTCAATCCGCACACCTCCCGCAGTGTGAGCGCCACGCGAGCCTCGGGCGAAAGCGCCGGGTGACAGCACGTGAAAATGAGCCGCAGGTGGTCATCCTCCACGCCGCCATCTGGGTTCGCGGACTCCATCCGGCCTTCGAGTTCGTCGGCGAGGTGCTCCTGCGCCGCGTCGAATCGCGCCCGTCGCCGCAGCGTATCGATTGCCTTGAATCGCCCCGCCGAGACCAGCCATGCGCGCGGATTGTCCGGAATGCCATCGCGCGGCCAGCGTTCCAGCGCCGCGGCAAACGCATCGTGCACCGCATCCTCGGCGAGATCGAAATCGCCGAGCAGTCGAATGAGCGTCGCAAGCACGCGCCCCGACTCCTCCCGGTAAAGCGCCTCCAGGCGCTCGCGAACCTCGGCGGTTTCCGGCATGCGTGCACGTTACCGGGACTCCCGCGCCGAAACCGAGACGAATTCCCGACGCCCGCCTCTTTGCACGGGATCGCGACGTCGAGCAGTCCTTTCAGGTCGATCCGATGGACAGCCCGTTGAATCTTTTTCCCGATGACCAGCCTGTCCGGGACAACCGCTTGCGTTTTCTCGCTCTGCTTCCGCCCACGGACGTCGCACGGAAAATCTTCGCCCATGCCCAGCGGCTGGATTCCGATCACGATAGCAGCGCCCTTGTCTTGCGCGCGCGAAATGAAACGAACCCTGAGTTGCGGAACTTCCACAAGCGCCCCGGCCTGGCCCTTGCCGAACGCGCCGGCTTGAAAGGTGTCCGCTTCAATCTTACACCGCACATCACGATGCTCTACGCCAGCCGCGGTGTCCCGAAGACCTCGGCGAGCCGGTGGGCTGGACGCGCCCGATATCTTCCATACATCCGGCCGGGGGCCGACGTCCGATTCGCGGTTATGCGGCAGACCATGCGTCACCTTCTCGCGGCGAGCGCCTTGTTCGGAATGCTGGGCCATGCCCATGCGGTCGGATTCATCAACGGGGGCTTTGAGAGCCCACTCATCCCGACAGCGACATTCAGCGTATTCACCGCGCCGAATGCACCGACGGGCTGGGTGCTGAAGAGCGGCAACTTGAGCCTGAATGCAAACGCGGCGCGCGGCTACGGAAATGCTCACAGCGGGCGTCAGTATATTTTTCTCCCGGAGAGCGCGGATCAGGCGGGACTTTCCCAAACGGTCACCGACCTCACCCCCGGGATCGTTTACAAGTTGTCGTTCTGGTATTGCGGATTCAACAACTCGGCCTCGGAGGGTTCGTGCTACGTCCGCGTGGGCTGGGGGTCCACGGGGGATCCGCTGAGCGGGCTGTTTCTGAACGTGCCCGCCGCCACGACGGTTGTCGGAACATCGACAAATCCGTGGAAGTTTTTCTCGGCGACCTTCACTGCAGTCTCGGCCATCGAGACGTTCGAGATCACCACGATCCGCAGCGCCACGGATCTCGCCTTCCCGGCATTCGACGACGTGAGTCTGACCTACGGTTTCAACGGCTTTCCGAAGATTCGCATCAAGGCCTTCAAGAAAAGCACCACGGCATCGTCCACGATGCTGCGCGGCAAGGTTGCGAGCCGCATCCCGGTGGACCGGGTGACCGTCCGCGTCGGAAAGCGGGAGCGTCTCGCGAAGGGGACCACCTCATGGCGGGCAAAAGTCCGGCTCAAGGCCGGGAAGAACCGCATCTTTGTCAATGCAACCGACGCCGCGGGCTACTCGCCCCCGGTCGAAAAAAGGGTCGTCATCACGCGGCGGTGACGCCCACGTTACCGCAGCCGTGCGAGTTTCCCCGGATTGCGCACCGCATAGATGCGCGAAATCCGGCCTTCCTCCACATCGAGGCACAACGCGGCCATGAGCGCGTCGTCCTGAAACACCAGCATTCCTGGACGGCCGTTGAACCAGCGCGGTTCCGCGCGAATGCCCTCGCGCTCCGAATTTCCCCAGATCGACAGGAAGAACGCCGCCACGACATCGGCTCCGCAGAGCCCGGCGGGCGCCGTCTTCACCACGCCTCCGCTGTCGGAATGAAGCTCCACGGACTCCGCAAGCAGCTGCTTGAGCTGTGTCATCTCCCCATTTCGCGCGGCGAGAAAGAAGCTCTCAAGCAATTCCCGGTGTTCCTGCGGGGAGCTCGTAAAGCGCGGACGCCGATCACGCACGGCAAGCCGCGCACGTGAGGCGAGCTTTCGGCAGGCGGCTTCCGACTTCCCCAGGGTCTCCGCGATCTCCTCGAAGTCGTAGCCAAAGACATCGTGTAGAAGAAAAGCCGCGCGCTCCGTCGGCGTAAGCGCCTCCATCGCCAGCATCAGCGCAATCGAGACCGAGTCGTCGAGGGAGGTTCGCGCTGCCGGATCACCCGCACGCTCATCGGGCAGCGGCTCCGGCAGCCACGGTCCCACGTAGCGCTCGCGGCGGACGCGCGCAGACTTGAGATGATCAATTGCCAGGCGCGTGCAGGTCGCCACAAGCCACGACCGTGGCGAGCGGATCGCCGCACGGTCGGCCGCATGCCAGCGCAGATAGACCTCCTGCACGATGTCCTCCGCATCGGCGTGCGTGCCGCACATCCGATACGCGATCCCCTCGAGCAACGCCCGGTGCTCCTCGAAGACCGCTTCGCTCATACAGTGAGGCTACGCAGGAACCACCGTCGGGAAAAGCACATCCACCTCCTCGCGCGCCCGGGCGATGCGGCTCTCCAGCCTGCCATCCGGCACGCGCGTTCCTTCGAGGCAGACCACATCAACCTTCGAAATGCCCATGTAGCCAAACACCGCCCGCATCGTGGGCGTGAGATATTCCGGGCTCATCGAGGCAAATCCTCCGCGCGCCACAATCAGGCACGCCGACTTTCCGCCGAGCAGCCCCACAACCGAGTGCCCCCGCCGTTCGATCGTGCGTCCGAAGCGCACTACGTGATCCACCCATGCCTTCAGCGCCGATGGCATGCTGAAGTTGTAAACCGCACTGCTCACGACGACGGCATCGGCCGCCACGAGCTCGTCGACCACTTCGTCCGCGAGCGGCAGATCCCTCGTTGGGACGCCCGACCGGCTTTCGGCGTAGAGCACTCCGACCATGGCCGGATGCATATGCGGCAGCGGATTGGCGACAAGGTCGCGCCGGATGACGCGCCCCTCCGGCCATGCCGCCCGCCAGCAGGCCTCGTAGTGGTCCGCCAGCATTCGCGAATGGGATTCCGCCTGCTGTGCACTCGCGTCGATTCGAAGAAGCGTTTTCATCACGGCTGTGACGAGACGGCGTGAAAAAATGTGACAGAGGCTGTTAAATTACCGTTTTCCGAAACGGTTTCAGCCTCTGCTTGGCCAATGGTGGTTGCCGGGAATGAGGATTGATTTGGCGCACCGGTTTGGGGCGATGTTTTCCGGGAAGCCTTTTTTCAAAGTTCGCCTGCGGGGGTGACGGTTTCCGGTGTTTGTCGTCACTTAAATTCGAAAATCGTGGTTGCGAGGAAAACCGAATATCGACCCGAACTGGGAGGACTTAGTTTCCCATTTACCGTTCTTTGAAATTCGAATATCCGGTGCGGTTGTTCACGTTGATGAATATGCATTTCCCGACCTCTGTGGGGTCTTCGATTTGCAAGACCCTGCTGACGCCTGCCCCCGCTCCCGCCTCCATCAAACAATAGCTTTCCGCCCGGCGGAAAATTTCCGGCCTCCTCCTCATCGGCGTTCTCGCCGCGGGGTCGCTCCGCACGGATGTCACCATTCTCTTTCGGGAAGTCGACGGAAATGTCGCTGCCTACGCGAGGGGAAGCATTGATGTGCCCGCATTGGGGCATGTTTGGGCTCTGCGTGCTCCGACCGGTTCTTCGTCAGAGACCGCCGGGGACCTTTATCTGCAACGGACGGCGGACAGTGTCTACGAATATACCTCCAGCGACCTTTACGTGCGGGGGACGGGGCTGCACACCGATCCCGACAGCTCGGACGGGGATTCCTTCGGTTATCATCACTATTATCTCTACCTCCCGCTGTATGCGCGGGATCTGCCGTCCTATTCCCCCAACACGAACTGGTATTGGAACAACACCACGATTGGCGGGATCGGCCTGGGCTGGCTGCCCGCGACCGGCAGCGCAAAAGTTTTCTCCCTCAACGGGCAGAGCATCTATTACGCGCTCTACAACACCAGCATGCTCGCCGCTTCCAGCATCGACTTTGGAAGGGTGATGGCCGGCTCCTATCAATCCACCAAGCTCTGGGTGAGTCGCACCGGAGAGGGCACGGCCTTGATCAGCAGCGCGACGGCGGAAGGGCCGCTGGAGCTCATTGTTTACAACACCGTAGTCAACGACACCCCACGGGACATCGACGTGATCCTCGACACGGGAACAACCGGCAAGCTCGCCGACAGCAAGATCACGCTGGTCAACACCGCCAACAACGTCTACGGCCCCCAGACCCTGACCGCCTCCGTTGGGGGAACGGTCGTCGCGAACCGCGAGGTGACCGGCGAGGCGGACATCAGCCACAAAAAGGTTCTGGTGAACCACCTGCTCACCGGCCAGGTGGATATCACATCCGCGGGGGACCGGGATAACTTTGCCGATGTCACGGTCCTTGGCACGGCCGTTACCAATGGCAACGTCACCGTCGAGGCCGGCGGCGACACGCTCTTCAACGGCACCGTGACGAGCGTCACCCGGAATGTCGCGGGATTCTGGACCACCGCCGGCGTGAAGAGCGGGACAATCGACCTCAACGTCGTCGGCGAGGCGGGACTCGTCGGGCAAACAGCAAGTGCGACGGTCACCTACACCGACGTGCACGTTTTCGAGCCCGTGCAGCTCAGCGCCACCGTCAATGGCGGCAGCCCCTTTGTGAGCCTCACGACCGGCTCCCTCGTCACCTTGAGCAACGCCGCGGCCACCACCGGAATCAACGCCGACCGTGCCGAGGCCGCCGTCACGGGCGTGAGCTTCAGCACGCCGGCCTTCGTGCTGACCGGCCTTTCGCCCTCGGCAACCATTGCCGGTGGCGGTTCGGTGCAGGGCACCGTGGCGTTCAATCCGGAATACCGCCTTCTCGGCGGCGACCACACGGCCCAACTCCGGCTCGACTTCGCTTATGCGGACCCCGAAATCGTGGGCATCGAAGCCCTGAACTCGATGGGGTGGACCGTTAGTGCACACGTCCCGACGAACACCCCTGCCCCTACGGGGGAAACCCTCCACGCCTGGGCCGCCACGGGAGGCAGCCTCCGATATTCCGCCCGCCATACCGGCGGAAAGGAAACCCTTTTCGAGAGCTTCGGCACGGTCCGGACTCCCGAATCGCAGCTCGCAATCTCCGCGTCGTTTACGGAGCCTGCTCCTTCTCCGGGCGTGGAGTTTCTCAGCGACATCCTTTCGCTGGATGGCACCGCGAGCGAGACGTTCATTCTCCAGCTGAGTTACGACGACGCGGCGCTGACGGAGCTCGCGAGCAATCTGACACCGTTTGTCGGTTTTCTTTCCGACATCGGGAAATGGGAAAATGCCACCGAAGCCAACTCTGGCAGGGAAGCCTACGTCACGGCAGCCTTGCTGGGTTATAAGGGCTCGTTCCTGCAGGCGCTCGCTCTGGACAGTGTCGACGATCTACAGAACCTCGATCTCTCCCACTATCTGGGCGCCTACGGATGGGACGCGGCCAGTCACAAGGCTTGGGCGGTGATCAATCACAACAGCTTGTTCGCCGTCGTAGCGGTTCCGGAGTCCTCCGCCTGGGGGATTGGGATGGTCGTGCTATTGGCGGGTCTTGGTTTGCGGAGATTAACTGCGCGCGTCCGGGGTATGTGATGCCGGAGGGGACCGCCCCCTCCCGGAAAGCGACTGCATCTGGGTCCAGTCGAAATCCGTCGGTGCCAGCGTAAGCGCGGCATGCTCCCGCCACCGTCAGTGCCGGCGCCGGTCTTCTTCAGCTCTCCCCAAGAAATTGCGCTGTCCATCAATGACGAGGAGATGACGGGCATCTGCATCGTCGGACCGCGCTCATACACTTTCACCGTGCCACCCGGTTCCTGAAATACCGCGTGACTTCCCTGCGACCAGTTGACCGCCTCCCCGCCATTCCACCAGTCGAGCCCCGATTCCGTCCAATCGCCCGCCCCCCACGCCATCGCTTCCCCAAAACAACGTTTCTGCCGCGTGCAAATGCCCGACCGCAGCGGCGGTGGCAATCGCAAGCAATGTAAGTCCACCCGGAAAATTCCCACCCGCTTTCTGGCGGTTCACCGCCCCCGCCCGCCGCCGGCGGAGCCAGGCTCGAGGCCGAGCGCCCATTCGAGGCCGCCCAGCACGTGGGCGCGGAATTGCCCGGCGGTTTCAGGGGGATTTTTGCGGTCGCCGAACGTCGGGTCGATGAGGTCCTCGCGGTGGCCCAGTGCCGTATAAAAGACCCGCCCCTTGCCGTAGTCGCGGCACCACGCCAGCGGGAAATGCCCGGGCGTGCCTTCGTTCGGGTGCCGGTCAAGGATCAGCAGTTCGCGAACCTTCGAGGGCTCGTAGTCCTTGATGAGATAGATCTCCTCCTGCGCGATCGGCCACGGCCGGGGCAGCGCGGCGGTCGCCGGATGCCCGGGATCCTCGATCAGACAATCCACGCCGGTCTGGTCGCGATGATAATCAAACGACCCGCCGAGCATCTCGCGAAACTCCGGCCACGAGGGGAACGTGTCGCTCGCCGCATGGATGCCCACCAGCCCATGCCCGTCGCGAACCCACTGCAGCAGCCCCTCCCGATCCGGGATCGGCAAATCCCCCGTCGTCGAGGCAAACACCACCGCGTCATAATCCGCAAGCCGCTCCGGCGCCAACGCCTCGAGGGCGGACGCCAGTTTCTCCGCACGCCACGCGGCGAGCGCCTTTTCGTATTCGGCCCTCTCCGCCTCCGAGGCATTCCCGCCCGGACTCGCCGGCTCGCCGGCGGGTTGCGAAACGAAATCCACCGTGAACGCCCCGCCGCTGCGCGCTGAGAGGTCGCGCAGCATTTCCTCGAGTTGCGGGATCGAGCTGTGCCGGAATCCCGCGGTGGTCGTGACGACAAGGACCTTCTTCGGCTCCGCCGCAACGGAGGTGAAGACGAGCGAACAGAGCAGGAGAATTCCGGGGAGGAACGCTTTCATAAGCCGGAGCGATTCTGCCCGCGACCCGTCAAAGGTGCAACCGCCGTCGCTCCCGCGCCACCCGCGCGCGATCCGTCAGTCGAGCAGCGTGACCTTGCCGGTCTCCAGGTCGTAGAGACCGCCGACGATCTTGATGTCACCCGACTTCTCCAGCCCGGCCAGCACAGGGCTTTGCTCGCGGATGCCCGCCACGGTCTGGCGCACGTTTTCCTCGATCGTCGCCTGCACGAATTCCGGATTGCCCGCCGTCCGCTCCTCCGGCTCGAATCCCTCGACCGCCTCCGCCGCCGGCCGGATCTTCGCCAGCAGCGCCGTGAGGTGACCGAGCTCGGCCTTGTTGATCGCGCCCACCACCGCGCCGCAGCGCGAATGCCCGAGCACCATCACGACCTTCGCCCCGGCGAGCTTCGTCGCAAATTCCATCGACCCGAGCTGATCGGAGTCCTGCACATTCCCCGCCACGCGGCCAACGAAGAGGTCGCCGATTCCCATGTCGAAGACGAGCTCCACCGGCACGCGGGAGTCGAGGCACGAAAGGATCACCGCCTTCGGGTGCTGGCTCTGCACGACCGCCGCCCGCCGGGTCGTAATCTCAGGCTCCGACGGCTTGCCCTCTACAAAGCGCGCGTTCCCGGCCATCAGGCTTTCCAGCACGGCATCGGGCGTGAGTTCCGCCTGGCGCTCGCGGGTGGTTTGCGCATGGGAAGAGGTGAAAGAAAGAAGAATGGAGGCGGCAAGAAGGAGGGACGCAGGCTTCATATAAGGCTGCGATTAGATATACACCCAAATTGTAAGGCGAGGCTTTTCACAAGTGATGTGTAACGCCGGTCCGTCGCTCCTCCAGCCATGGTGAAGATGACAAATTGGACAGGTATGACCGATCAGTTGCGCCTGCGATGCGCCAACCGTGCCCGGGTCATCCGCTCGCGGAGGCCGCCTTTTTCGACGAAGTCCCTCTCCAAGGGCCGGATCTGGCGGTCGAGGAGGTAGTTCGCCTGGTGGATGAGACAGATGGCGATGTTGGCCAGCACCTCCGGCGGCCGGTCTTCGAGAAGGGCCCGTAGGTTTCAAAGCTCTCGTCGGGCTTGCGACCGAGGCGGCGCACGTAGAGAGCTTCCCGGGAATCCTTCGGCCAGATGAGGTGTCCGCGTGTTCGAAGGAAGTCTTCATAGTCGAGGAGGAGTTCCTCAAGGCTGTCTCGGGCGACGTTGGTGAGCTTTAGCTCCGCCTCGGTCGAGGTCTTCGAGGCCTTGCTGCCTTCGGCAATGTTTTGTTCGCCGGAGCGGGCGGCCTGCACCATCTGGTCGATGGTGCGGTCGCCGCGCTTCAGGAACCGTTCGCAAAAGCGGTGCGTGAAGTCGTAGAAGATCTCGGCTTTCCGGTAGGAGAGAAGCTCCCGGTAGTTGCCGCCCGCGGGAAGGAATCCTTCGGGGCGGTCGGGCATCGTGAGTTTTTATCGGTTCAATAGGTCCTATAGGACCTATGTCTGCCGGTAGACTTCGGCGCCGGCTTCGACGAACTCCTTCGATTTCTCGGCCATTCCCTGCTGCAGAGCTTCCTCGGCTGCGAGACCTTTCTCTTCCGCGTAGCGCCGCACGTCCTCCGTGATCTTCATCGAGCAGAAGTGCGGGCCGCACATGCTGCAGAAGTGCGCGGTTTTCGCGCCTTCGGCGGGGAGCGTCTCGTCGTGGAACTCTCTCGCGCGCTCGGGGTCGAGGCCGAGGTTGAACTGGTCCTCCCAGCGGAACTCGAAGCGGGCCTTCGAGAGCGCGTTGTCGCGGTATTGCGCGCCGGGATGCCCTTTGGCGAGGTCGGCGGCGTGGGCGGCGAGCTTGTAGGTGATGACGCCTTCCTTGACGTCCTGCTTGTTGGGCAGGCCGAGGTGCTCCTTGGGCGTGACGTAGCAGAGCATCGCGCAGCCATACCAGCCGATCATGGCGGCGCCGATGCCGCTGGTGATGTGGTCGTAGCCGGGGGCGATGTCGGTGGTGAGCGGTCCGAGCGTGTAGAACGGCGCCTCGTGGCACCACTCGAGTTGTTTGGCCATGTTTTCCTCGATCATGTGCATGGGCACGTGGCCGGGGCCTTCGTTCATCACCTGCACGCCGTGCTCCCACGCGCGGCGGGTGAGCTCCCCCTGGACCTGGAGTTCACCGAACTGGGCTTCGTCGTTGGCGTCGGCGATGGAACCGGGGCGCAGGCCGTCGCCAATGGAGAAGCTCACGTCGTAGGCGGCGCAGATTTCGCAAATCTCGTCCCAGTGCGTGTAGAGGAAGTTCTCCTGGTGATGGGCGAGGCACCACTTCGCCATGATGCTGCCGCCGCGCGAGACGATGCCGGTCATGCGCTTCGCGGTGAGCGGAATGAAGCGCAGGAGGACACCGGCGTGGATGGTGAAATAATCGACGCCCTGCTCGGCCTGCTCGATGAGGGTGTCGCGGTAAAGCTCCCAGGTGAGGTCCTCGGCCTTGCCGTTGACCTTCTCGAGGGCCTGGTAGATGGGCACGGTGCCGATGGGCACGGGCGAGTTGCGCAGGATCCACTCGCGCGTGGCGTGGATGTTCCGGCCGGTGGAGAGGTCCATCACGGTGTCGGCACCCCATTTCGTGGCCCAGCGCATTTTCTCGACCTCCTCGTCGATCGAGGATGCGACGGCGGAGTTGCCGATGTTCGCGTTGATCTTCACGAGGAAGTTGCGGCCGATGATCATCGGCTCGAGCTCGGGGTGGTTGATGTTCGCGGGAATGATCGCGCGGCCGGCGGCGACCTCCTGACGAACGAACTCGGGCGTGATCTCGTCAGGGATGCGCTGCGGGAAGCGGCCGAAGATTCCGGGCGTGTAGGGTCCGCGGGGATTCTGCGCGCTGCCGAGGTGCTGCTTGTCGAGCTCGTTGCGGGCGAGGTCGCGGGCCTGGTCGAGAATACGCGCGCGGCCCATGTTTTCGCGGATGGCAATGAATTCCATCTCGGGCGTGATGATGCCCTGCCGCGCATACCAGAGCTGCGTGACCGGGTGGCCGGCGCTGGCGCGGAGCGGGCGGCGCTTCGCATTTTCCGGAGCCTGCAACGGGCTCAACCCGCCGCGGCGCTCGCTGGCCTGCTGGGCGTGGCTGACGCTAAGGTAGCCGTTGTCCTCGGGCTTCACGGCGCGGCCGTCGTATTCCTCGACGTCACCACGGGCGCGGATCCATGGAGCGCGCAGGGGCGGCAGGCCCTTCTGCACGTCGCCGTGGAAATCGGGGTCACCCCACGGGCCCGAGGTGTCGTAGACGCGGACGGGCTCGTTTTCGGTGAGCGTGCCGTCGATGGAGCGCGTCGGGGAAAGTTTGATCTCTCGGAAGGGCACCCGCACGCCGGGCTGCGTGCCCTCGACGTAGACGCGGGTGGAGTTTGGCAGCTGGTCGCTGCTGTGAGGTTCGATGGCGTCCTTGGGTGCAATCATGGCGGATGCGTGCGTTGCGGGAAACCGCCGGGACACACCTCGCCCTTACTCCCTGCGCCGGCATTACCCGTTTCAGGTTCAAAGGGTCGTCCGTTGTCGCGTTCCGCGGTCGGACCTCTCAGCCCCGGTGGCTCCCCTGTTGGTTCGGAAGCTAGACGCTGGGGAAAGGACGTCAACGCCGGAGTAACACTTCGGCTCCGGGATCGACAATCCCCCGCAGACTCCGACCTTGTTCGCGCCATGGCGTTCCGGTTTGCTGTCCGCGTGCAGGAACTCATTGCAGGCATTCACAAATTTCGCTCGGAGGAATTCGGCCACTACAAGGCGCTTTTCCAGCGGCTCGCGAAGGAGGGGCAGAATCCCCACACGCTTTTCATCACCTGCTCGGACTCGCGCGTGCTCGCGGAGTTGATCACGCAGAGCAAGCCCGGGGATCTTTTCGTCGTCAAAAACGTCGGCAACATCGTGCCGCCCGCGACCAGCACCGGCTCGACGAATTCCACCGCCGCGGCGATCGAGTTCGCCATCGAGACGCTCGGCGTGCAGGACGTCGTGGTCTGCGGGCATTCCCAGTGCGGAGCGATGAAGGCGCTCGTCTCGCCGTCGGATTTGAAGGCGATGCCGCATCTCGAGGGTTGGCTGTCCATCGCCTCGCCGGTGCAGGAGGCCTTGAACGAGCGGTATCAGCACCTCACCGATCCCGACGAACGCGCAAACGCCGCCGGCGAGGAGAACGTGCTCTTCGCGCTCGAAAACCTGCGGACCTATCCGGGCGTGCATCGCCGCCTGACCGAGGGCTCGCTGCGGCTGCACGCGTGGTTCTTCAAGATCGCGACGGCGGAGTTGTTCGCCTACGAGCCCTCGGCGGGACAGTTCCTTCCGCTCGTCGGTCCGGGCCAGATGAACTTCGACTTCAAGCGCGAGAAGTAACCCCACCCAGGTGCATACTCCCGGCTTGTCGATGGCCGGGTTCCCGGGAAAACGCCCGCCAAAACCGGCTCCGGATCCCCCCCGATCACCATGGCAACCACGTTCACCGGTTCCTCCCCGATCGAGGAGGGCAGCCTTTCACCCGAAAAAAGCCTTCGCAAAATCCCGGCGATCGTTGACCGTTCTTTCCTCTCGAAACGCTTCCGCACCCATCGCCAGCTCCGTCCACCATCTTCCAAAGAACGCCCGCGTGCTCGTCATCTGCCACAAGCAGCTTGGCGACATGACCCTGCTCGAACCGACGCTCGCGAAGCTGCACGCGGCGGCGGGCCGGCCGGTCGAGCTGCTCACGCGCAGCGGCCACGCACCCTTGATCGCACTGATGGAAGGCGTGCGCATGACGAAACGTGTGTGGCTGCGGAGGTTCGACGCCATCTTCTGCTACGACGACCTCGACAAGTCGGCCCTGCACGCGTTGCTCGCCTTCGCGCCGCGCAAGGATTTGTTGCTGCGCTCGCCCTTGGAACTGACGAACCTGGGACGGCGGGCATTTCGCGAGATCCGTGCCCCGGGCATCGCCGATGCGTATCTCGCCCGCTACAACTGGGACTACACCGTGGTCGAAGCCCGGCAGCCGTGGAGGCCGCCGCAATTGAGGCACCCCGACGAGAGCTGGCGGCCGGCGGATTTCACGCTCGAGGATTACGTGCTGCTCAACTCCACCGCCGGCTGGAAGAGCAAGCGGTGGAAATCCAGCTCGTGGGTCGAGGTCGCGAAGGCGCTGCTCGACGCAGGAGTGCCGCGAATCGTGGTCACCAGCGGCGGGCAGGACTGGCAGCGCGAGCATTCCAAACGCATCGCCGACGCGCTCGGCGACCGCGCGCTGTATCTCGGCGGCCAGACGCGGCTTGAGGAGTTTCTGTGGCTCGTGTCGCGATCGCGGATGATCCTCGGTGTGGACGGCGCTGCGTCGCATCTCGCGGCGGCATTTGGCGGAAGGAATCTCACGCTGTTCTTCCGCACGAACCCGCACAACTGGCATTTCCCCACCAAGAAGTCCGTCGCCCTGCTCGCGCACACGACGGAGGCAAGCGACGAATATACGCTCACTCCGGACGAGGTCTCGGAAGCCGCGCTCGCGCTGCTGGCGCGCTAGTGCTTTTTGTTGCGGTCGATGCGCTCGCGATTCGCGAGGTAGCGCATCTGGAGAATCTCGACGAGCAGCGCGAAGCCCATCGGCAGGTAGATGTAGCCCTTCGGCACATGCTGGTGCATGCCCTCGAGGACGAGCGTCACACCGATCGTCACGAGAAACGACAGCGCGAGAATCTTGAGCGCCGGATGCCGCAGGATGAACTCCCCAATCGGCCCGGCATAGAGCAGCAAACCGCCAAACGACACCAGCACCGCGATCGAGATGACGATAAGATTGTTCGTGAGGCCGACGGCGGTGATCACCGAATCGATTGAGAAAACAATGTCGAGCAGCACGATCTGCAGGATGGCTGCGGACACGGCATTCTTCGCCGCAACGGTCGGGCCGTGCTCCTCCTTGAGCTCGACAATGTGATGGATCTCGCGCACCGCCTTCCACATGAGGAACAGGCCACCCGCAAGCAGGATGAGGTCCTTGATCGAAAGCCCGAACAACACCGGATCGGTGAGGTGCACGAGCATGAAGGCAAACGCAACAAACACGAGCCGCAGCACCATCGCGATGACGAGCCCGGTGATGCGCGCCATCCGTCGCTGGGCCTCGGGCAGTCGCGAGACGACCAGCGAGATGACGAGGATGTTGTCGATTCCCAGCACCAGCTCGAGGCCGATGAGGAGCGCCAGCGTGGCGAGGGAATTCCAGGCCAGGGCGTCGGCGAACATCTGACCGATCGGTTCCATCGCCGGCAAGGATGCCCATTCACGCGGCGGCTGCAAGCGTGGAGCTTGGCACCATTCCGCCGTCGTTTATCGTAGGGTGGATGTCGCGTCCCTCCCGGCAACCGCTTCACCCGCCACCACCGGGCCGGCTCTCCGCCGATATCGCGAAAGTTCTCGAGGCCTTCTCCCATCGCGAGGTCACGCTCGGCGAGATCATCGCGCTCATGCAGCAGCGCGCGTATTCGTTTCTCCTTTTGATCATCGCACTACCCTTCGGCACGCCGATCCCGCTGCCGGGGTTGTCCACGCCGTTCGGGTTGATCATCGCCTTCATCGGCCTGCGCATCTCGTGCGGGCTTCATCCGTGGCTTCCCGACCGCATGATGCGCGTCACGCTCCCGGCGAAGTGGCTTCCGCGCATCTTCCGCGCGGCCGGGCGGATCGTGCGCTGGCTCGAGCGGGTGCTGCGACCGAGGATGACGTTTCTCGTGCGCACGCCGATCTTCTGGCAATTGCATGGCGTGATGATTCTCATCTCGGGCCTGCTCCTGTTGCTGCCGCTGCCGGTGCCCATGACGAATTTCTTCCCGGCATGGGCGGTCGTGCTGCTCGCGTGCGCGATGCTGGAGTCCGACGGCCGCTTCACCATCGCCGGCACGATCGTCTTCCTGATCGGCTGCGGTTACTTCGCACTGCTCGGGTTCGGCGGCACCGCCGCGGTGAAGCAAATCGACGACTGGTGGCGCGCGGGTTTTTCCCCGCTTACGAGTGAGGCGGCGCGGGTTGGTGGCGCCTAGTTGTCCCGGAATGCTCCTCGAACATGTCCAGCGCGTAACGCGCGGCGCCGAGCAGTGCGGCCTGATCGTTGAGCACGATCTTCACCGGCATCGTCTCCATGAGCGATTCGAGCCGGCCCTTGGCGACAAACGCATCACGAAACGCGGGCGTGCTGAGCTTCCACAAAAGCTTCGCGGGCACGCCGCCGCCGAGAAAGACGCCGCCGGTGGCCATCGCCTTGAGTGCAAAGTTCGCCGCCTCCGTCGCGAGGCAGTGCGCAAAAATTTCCACCGCCTGCATGCACATCGGGCACGACTGGTCCTCCGCGTGTTTCGTGATGACCTTCGCGGGATCGTTCGCCTTCATTTCCTCGGCTACCGACGATTTCTGCTTTCCGTAACCGGAGTCGCGGAGGAACGCGTAGATGTTCGCGATACCCTGGCCGGAAATGACGCGCTCGTTGCTCACGTGCCCGAACAGGCCCTGCAAATATTTGAGAAGATCGATCTCGATGTCCGAGCGCGGCGCGAAATCGGAATGCCCTCCCTCGCAAGCCCAGACGCGATATTTTTTGCCGTCCCAGAACATCCCCGCTTCGCCGAGGCCGGTGCCGGGCGAGATGACGCAGCGGTTGCCGGAGGCGTTTTTCAAGCCGGTCTGCACCGTGTGGAAATCCGCCTCCTCGAGTTCGCTGATTCCGTAGGCATTCGCGGCGAGGTCATTCAGCAAATGCACCTCCTCGACGCCAAGATCGGCGCGGAGCGTGGATGCACAGATCTCCCATTTCAGATTCGTCGGCTGGGAGCGGTTGTTGCGCACCACCCCGGGAACGCCGAAGCACGCGGCGCAAATCTTCTCCTCGCCCTTGCCGAGGAACCTCAGCGCGATCGCATTGAGGCTGTCGAAGTCGCCGCTGGGATACCGCTTGTTTCGCAGCAGCGTGAGATGGTTCGTCTCCTCGTCCATCGCGAAGATGGCGAGGTTGGTCTTGGTCCCGCCGACATCGCCGGCGAGCAGCAGCCGAGGGGACTTCTTCGACATGTCAGCAACCCGTCTTCAACGGATAGTGGTGCCACGCGTGGCCGTCCTTCTCGATGAGTTCGTCGGAGGCACGCGGCCCCCACGTGCCGGCCGCGTAGTTCGGGAAATCCCGCGCCGGCAGCGCATGCCACACGTCGAGAATGGGATTCACGATCCGCCACGACGCGTCCACCGAATCGTAGCGGTGGAAGAGCGTGGTCTCGCCGATCATGCAGTCGTAGAGCAGCGTCTCATAGCCGGTCGCCGCAGTGGATTCGCCAAAGGCCTTGTAGCTGAAATCGAGCGGGATGTTCGAAATCGCAATCTTCGGGCCGGGCCGCTTCGCATGGATGTCGAGCGTGATGCCCTCCTCCGGCTGGATGTGCAGCACGAGACGGTTCGGCGGGATGTTTGCCTCCATCTCGGAGCCGAAAAGGAGAAGCGGCGCGCGGCGAAATCCGATGACCACCTCGGTGGTGTGCTCGGCGAGTCGTTTGCCGGAGCGGATGTAGAACGGCACCTCCGCCCAGCGCCAGTTCTCGACCTTGAGCTTCATCGCGACAAAGGTCTCGGTGTTCGACTGCGGGTCGACATCCGGCTCGGTGCGGTAGGCGGGAACGGAAGCCCCATCGATCATGCCCGCGGCATACTGGCCGCGCACGGTGTTCTCGATCACTTCCTCGGGCTCCATTGGCCGGATTGCTTCGAGCACCTTCACCTTCTCGTTGCGGACGGCGTCGCCTTCGATCGAACTCGGCGGCTCCATCGCGATGAGCGAGAGCACGGAAAGAATGTGGTTCTGCACCATGTCGCGCAACACGCCCGACTTGTCGTAGTAACCGCCGCGCAACTCCACGCCGAGTTTCTCGGCGACCGTGATCTGCACATACTCGATGTAGCGGCGGTTCCAGATCGGCTCGAACACCGAATTGCCGAAACGGAAGACCATGATGTTCTGCACGGTCTCCTTGCCGAGATAGTGATCGATGCGGTAGATCTGCGACTCCTGCAGGTTCTTGGTGAGCTCGGCATTGAGCTGCCGCGCGCTCGCGAGATCGTGACCAAACGGCTTCTCGACAATCACCCGTCGCCAACCGGCCGGCGTCTCCGCGGTGAGATCGACCGCCGCGAGCTGATCCACCACCTTCGAGAAGAAACGCGGCGCGACGGCGAGGTAGAACAGGATGTTTGCCGGCACCTCCCATTCCTTTTGCGCGGCCTCGATCTTGGCCTTGAGCGTCTTGAACGTCTCGATGTCCGCAAAATCGCCCGACACGTAATACATCCGCGGCGCGAAGTCGCTCCATGTCTGGTCGTCGTAGGGACGCGTCGCGAATTGCTTGATGTCGCCCGTCGCCTTGTCGCGGAAATAATTGTCGTCGCCCGGAGTGGACGCGCACCCGACGATCGCGAACTTCGACGGCAGCAGGTTGAGGGCTTTGAGATTGTAGAGGGCCGGGAGGAGCTTCCGCTTCGTGAGATCTCCGGATGCGCCGAAGATGACAATGATGCAGGGGTCACCAGGCCGATCGTGGCCGGTAAGAGGTTGGTTCACGGGCATGGCACCCCATCCGGTAACGGATTCGGCGCCGGAAGTCAGCAATGAATCGGCGGTGGCGTGCGCGAGGCGATCAACGCATGCAGCCGTTCACGCATCTCCGCGGCGGCGGTGACATACGAGACGTCCGCGATGCGATTCGTCGATTCCCCCGGGTCGCTGGCGAGATCGAAGAGCACGTCGGGCCCCTTCCCGCCAAAGGTGAGGTATTTGAGATTCCCGCACTTGAGCATGAATTCATCGGTGTCGTGCTGGGAAAACGTCTCGTTCTCCCACGGGGCATTCCGGGTGTGCAGCAGCGGGATCAAACTGCGGCCGTCAATGTCCTCCGGCACCTCGATCCCCGCCGCCTCGCAAAGCGTGGGGAAGAGGTCGATCGTGTTCACGTTTTCCCGACGCCGACCGGGCGCCCACAGTCGCGGGCAGCGAATGAAAAACGGCACGCGCACACTTCCCTCGAAAAACTGGCGTTTCGTCCACAGCGCATGCTCGCCGAGCATCTCGCCGTGGTCGGACACCAGCACAACGATCCAGTCGTCGAGGTTCTCGCCGTGGCTTTCAATCGCCTCCACCACGCGCGCGAACTGGCGGTCAACCGTCTCGACCAGCGCGTAATAAGCGGCCGTGGCCCGGCGAACCTCCTCCTCCGTGACCTTCTCCCCGCACGGCAACGCATCCCGCCCCAGCACGGGGTGCCACGACGCCTCCTCGTGCAATCGCGGACGCACCCGTTCGAGGTAGTGCGCGAACAACTCCTCGTCGGCCAGCAGCGGGAAATGCGGTTGCTGCAGACTGACGAGCAGCATCAGCGGCGGACGCGGCGATTTTCGCGGATACATGTCGTCAAAATGCATCCGGAGGAGATCGATCGCGCCGTCAACGGTGAGTCGATCGTGCAAGGCGAGCGGAGACGTGCCCGGCCCGGCAATTTCCAGTTCCTCCGCGCCTCGCCATTTCAACCGGCCAATCTGCTCGCGGCCGGCCGCCTCGGGCGTCGACGGCCATTGCACGCAACATTCCGCACCGATTCGCTGCAGCCAGCCCTGCATCTGATCGGGACCGCGATGATGGAGCTTGCCGCAGGCGACCGTGAAATAGCCCGCCTCCGAGAAGCGTCGCGCAAACGTCGTGGCCCCGGGCGCGAGATCCTCGCCAAACCGCTCGCAGCCCGTGTGCAGCGGATATTTGCCCGTGGCAAAGCATTGCCGCCCCGGCACGCATACGGGCGAAGCCGTGTAGGCATTATCGAAGACGACGGCGCCGCGCGCGAGGCGGTCCATCGTGGGCGTGCGGCAGACGGGATTTCCCATGAATCCCGGCAGATCGAAGCGGAGCTCGTCCGCCATCAGAATGAGAACGTTCCGCTGCATACGCCTACTCCAGTCGAAGGTCGTGCGTGAGCGCACCTTCGAAAATCGGCCGGCACGTTCCCGCACGTGACAGCACGGCGGCATTCTCCACACGCCCGAACTGCACGGAATTCGGCGGCAGGCGGAATGTCGCGACCGGCTGGCTGGCTCCCGGCTCCACGATCGTAAACTCCAGCGGCAGGTGAACCGGAATGCCCGGATGCAGGCAGGGATACAGGCAGCTTCGGCGGTAGCGCACGCCGGCGAGGTGACAATCCGCTCCGACGGGCGTCACGGGAAGTTTCCGGCCCTGCACGAGCAATTCGTATCGCGCGGCGAAGTCATCGTTGACCCGCACCTCGACGCGATGCATCGAGGTGTCGACGAACCGGCTCGTCGTGCCGCCTTCGATCGGCGTCTCGCAAAGCAACGGCCAGCTTTCATGCGCGCGTCGCACCTCGAGCCGGGCGCCCGCTTCGTCGTGCTCGAGAACCATCGGGAAACGCCACGCCCAGATTTTTCGAAAGACATCGCCACTGAGCGGGCATCCCGCTTCGGCCAGCTCGGCGAGCAAGTCCTCGAGATCGTTCCACATGCACGTCGGCAGGAAATAACGATCGTGCAGCGCGCCCTCGAATTTCCGCAGCGGCTTTCGCTCCGGATTCACGCACGCATACGCCGCCACGCACCGCCACAGCAAAGCGACTGCGGACATCCATTCCGCGCGCGGCAGCGACTCCACCGCGCGAAACTCGATGAGCCCGAGCATCCCGCCCGGCCAGCCCGGATTCCAGAACTTGTCGAAGCTGATCTCCGAGCGGTGGGCATTGCCCGTGACGTCCGTGTGAAGATGGCGCAGGGTTTCGTTGATCAACGCGCGGTGATCTCCCTCGCCGAGACTCTCGAGAAATGAATACGCCATCTCGAGATCGAAGATTTCCTTTGCCGACTCGTCGGGCCGCGGTGCCTGCGAGGAGGCACCGACGTAGCACCCTGTGAACATGTAGGCCAGCGCAGGGTGGTTCTGGAACATCCGGATGATCGCCGTGAGCCAGCCGGGGCGCGAAAAAAAGGGATTCTCCTCGATGCTGGGTCCGCCCCAGAGCAGGTGATTTCCGCCTCCAGTTCCGTCGGCAAATTCCCCCTGCACCTGCTTCCACGAACGCAATCCCACACGCTCGGCGCACGCCGTCAGCTCGTGCATCCACGCGTCGTATTCCTGCCAGTTCTCGCAGGGCGGGAGATTGATCTCGAGCACGCCGGGATCCGCAGCGAGACCGAGCGTCACCCAGACCTTTTCGTCATCCGCCGGCACATAGCCCTGCAGCTCGTAGAGGTTGATCTTCGCGGCCACGAGCGACTCGCCGACAAATTTCGCGAGCTTCGCAAACGCAGGCTGGAGCAAGGGCGGAAAGAAGATGCAGAGACGCCCCTCCTTCAACTCCACGACCAGGGCGCGCCGCGGCACCTCGACGGGAATCAAATACAACGGCAGTCGCAGTCCGGCGGGCCCCTCCGCGGCGATCAGCGAGCGTTGATCCGGCTTCAGTTTCCAGTCCACCGTCACCCAGCCGGTCCCGTCGTGATCGAGCGGCAGCACCCACACATGCGCGGGCGAGGCTTTCGGATCCGCAAATCGAATCCAGTCGCCGCGCACGTCGAGCCGGTCGAGCAACTCGCGAAGAAACACGACGCAGTGCGCCTCCTCGGTGCGGCGGTTCCCGGGAACCGCAGGAAACAGACTCCTGCCGTCGCGCCGCGCGACCATTCGCAGCGCCCACCGGGGATTCACCTCGCCGGGGTATTGCTTGCCCGGACTGAAAAACACGACGCCACCGGACATGCGACCCTTGAGCAGCTCGTCGGCCATTCGCCGCGCGTAGGAGAGTTTCGTAGGTCCGACCGCGGAATACGACCACTCCGCGCCCTCCGGATGCTCCGGAACAAACGTCGGCTCACCGCCGAGGGTCAGCTTGATGCCCCGCTCTTCGAAAATGCGGTCCGCCCAATCCGCGGCCGCGTGCATGGATTTCGCAGCCCCACTCATCGCTCGAAGATTTCCAGGCTGCTTTTCATGCGGCTCTCGATGATTCGATCTCCGTAATAGAACCCCCACGTTGGCGCAATCTCCGACGGAAGCAGCCCGACCGCGGCGGTGATCCGGTGATGATCGCAAAGCACGCCATTTGTCGGATCGAGGCCGACCCATCCCGCACCCGGCAGATAGGCTTCCACCCAGGCGTGGAGGGCGGTTTGAGCGCGCAGGTCATCCTCCGCGGTGTCCGGCGCCTCCCAGAGATACCCGCTGGCCAGGCGCGCCGCGATCCCGTGAATTCGCAACACCTCGACAAGCAGGACCGCGAAATCCCGGCACGCGGCCCGGCCTGCGGCAAGCGTCTCCTCGGGCGTCATCGGATCGCCCTCCTCGCGCCGCTCGTATTCGAAGTTCTCGAAGATCCAATGGTTCAGGCTCGTGATCGCCTCGACGGTTGGACGTTTCGAGCCGGTGGGCGCCAGTCCCGACGGGAGCTTGAGTTCGCGGCGCTCCAGATACGGCGCCAGAACGCGCACCTCCTGTGGCTTGTATTCAAACGGCACCTCCAGCGCATGGCTCTCGAGGAGGAAGTGAAACGGATTCTTCTCCGTCAGGTCGATGTCGAGCTCCACGAGGAAGCTCAATTCCTCGCACTTCTCGGGGAAGAAGCACACGGCCACCTCGTTGTCGAACAGATCGCGGCGGAATTGCACGTCGGCGCTCTCGTTGGTCCGAAACCGCGCCTCCCGCACATGGACGAATCGATGGCCGCGCGGAAACAGCCGCACCACATGCGGCGAAAAACTTGCCGGCTCCGCGTAGGTGTAAATCGACGAGGAGCGAATCGTGATCCTCATGCGGACGCCCGCCCCACCCGCTTCATGTTCACGCGCACTTTCATGACCTGCCCTCCAGTTCCTTTGAATGTTCCCCTTACCGGTGCCGCATCGCGGCTGTCACGCCCGAACGATACCGCGACATGCTGTTCGGCGCACCATTGATTATTCGTGGGATCGAGCGCCACCCACGTCAACCCGGGCACCAGCACCTCGACCCATGCGTGTGTCGCCACCGAGCCGACAAGCCTGCGGCCGCTCGCCGATCTCGGAGGCGAGGTCTCGATATAGCCGCAGACGTAACGCGCCGGCAGCCCGGCGGTCCGCAGCACGCTCAGCATCACGTGCGCGTAGTCCTGGCACACGCCGCGCTGCTCCTTCCAGACGCGGCGAAGCGGAGTCGAGTTGTCGGTCGCGCCCGGCACGTAGGAAAATTTTTCGTAAATCGCGGTGTTCAGTGCGCCGAGGCCGTCGCGCAACGTTTTTCCGGCCGCGAGATACTTCCGCGCCCACGAGGTCGCCGGACCGCCCGTCGGCACCGCGTCGGTGGGCAGCAGGTAGTCGTAGTAGTCGAGCAATGCCGACGAAAACACCTGCCGCGCCTCGGCGATCGGCAGCGCCAGCGCCGCCTCCGGGAGTTCCGGCGCGCGTGTCTCGACTCGCGCGAGGTTTCGCACGACCAGTCGCCGGTGCCGCAGGGTCTGCGAGAAGAACGAAACGGGATTCCCGAAGACATCGGTATAGGTCGAAGTGGGCAGCTCGGGCTCGATCTCGATGGAATGCTCGATGACCCGCTGGGTCGCGGTATTTGGCGGGGTAAGCCGCGCTTCGAGATACGCTTCGATGGCCGGCTCGGCGTAGCGGTATTCGGTCGTATGACGAATCTCAAACAGCATGACCAAACCCCGCGAGCATCGGTTGCTCCGGCCCGCGCATGTGAATCTGATGATTCAGAAACGCGTCGGAAATCAAGTGGTGCATCCCGAGCGTACGGTCGAGAAATTCGCGGACCCGCGTGGCCAGCTCGCTCCGGCCCTCGAAAGGGCCCTGCTCGATCTCGCGTTCGACCAGCGCCTCCCAGTCCACCTGCATCGTGTCGGAGCACAAATCCTCGATCGCAATGAGCGTGCGCTGCAAACCGGGCGAATCGCCGGTCTGCGCCGAGAGCAGGCTCTCGCATCGGCGCATGCAGCGCGCCACCGAGCGCGGCACCACGGGATTCGACCACAGCATGTCGAGCATCGCCGCCGGCTCCACGCGCATTTGATAGACGCGGCGATAGACATCGCGCGAATTCAGCAACCGCAGGAACGCGGAAATCTGGATCTCACGCGCATGTTCCCGCTCCGGCCCCGTGGCACGAAGCAACGACTCGGTCATCGTATCGACGGCATTGGCCGTGATCGCCGCCTGCTCGATCATCTGGCCGATCTCGCAGAACCGCCAGCCGCCGTCCTCGATCATCGACGCCTGCGCCACGCCGAAAAACTGCGCCACCAGCTCGCATGTCTGGTCGCAAATCCGCCGGGTGAGCGCGATGCGCTGCTCCGGCGTGCGATTGCGGCCCGGCTGCGCGTTCGCAAACATCGACCGCAACCGGCTCAACACGCTCCACGCCTCCATGCTCAGGCATTCGAGGATTGACTCGGCATTCCACGCCGCGCGCTTTACGGAACTCACCACGGTGCCGCTCTCGTCCACATCGAGTGCGAGCCGGAAACGGCCGGCGGGGCTGGAAATGTTCCTCCGCGTGTTTCCATCTCCCTCGAGCAGGGGAAGCATGCGATTCCAGACCGGCCGATAAAGCGCGCGCTCGGTCCTGTTCAGCTCCTCGGTTTCGAGCGCCTCGATCACCGAAATCATTCCCGCCAGGCCGCGTGCCCGTTCGAGATAGCGGCCGATCCAGTAAAATGCCTCCGCCACACGGCTGGTGACGTGTTGCGACGGCGGGTGGACGTCGCGCAGGATTCGCGTCGATGCCGAAGGCTCCGTGTCGTCGATCGCCTCGACCCACGTGTCCTTGCTCCCGCCGCCCTGCTCCGAGGCCGGGAACGTGCTCCCTTCGGCCGAAATACGCGTCAACGCCCCCGGAAAAACGCGGTAGTCTCCCTCGCCGCGCCGCACGGCGAAGAGGATGTGGTCCTGGTGACGCGGCCGCGGTTCGCCGCCCTCGTGACAGAGCGTGACGGCGGTCGACCCACGAGGCTGGGCGACGTAGAGCCCGGGATCCTGCATGATTTCCTTGATGACCGCGCGCCGACGCCGCTCGTCGAATCGCTCGCCTTCGTCCGGCGTCAGGATCCGCTCGCCATACACCGGCCGGACCACGTAGCGGCCGAGATCGCCGAGAACCATTTCCCGAATATCCAGATCGCCGAGCCAAAGCGTCTCGAGGCCCTCGAGAATGGGAGCTTCTCCAAGGTAGTAGCGAATCAATGTCGGTGCATACGCCAGCAGCGCGCGGTCGTCGGCCAGCTGCGAGCCGACCGCATTGATCACCGAGACGGTTCCCTTGCGGATGCATTGGACGAGCCCCGGCACGCCGAGCAGCGAATCGCTGCGAAACACCAGCGGGTCGAGCCAGTGGTCGGAGATGCGCGAATAGATCACCTCCACGCGCTCGAGCCCCGTGACCGTTTTCAAATACACCTGATCGTTCAGCACGAGCAGATCGCCACCCTGCACAAGCGCGATGCCCATCCGCCGCGAAAGAAAACTGTGCTCCGAATACGCCGCACTGCCCTGCCCCGAGGACAACAGCACCACCGTGGGATCGCTTTCGCGCGCGAAGGACCGCAGCGCCTCGAGCATCTCGGTGGGCGCGGCGGCGATGGATTGCACCGCGTGATCCTCGAACAACTGCGGCAGCACGCGCGCCATCGCCCGGCGGTTCTGGATCATGTAGGAAATTCCCGACGCGTGGCTGAAATAATGGTGTTTCACGATGAGGCGTCCCTCCGGGTCGCGCCCCACCGCCATTCCGCTGATGTGAAGGTAGCTGCCGCCCGGCGCCGGCAATCCCCGCGCCGCCCGCTGGTAATGGGGGCTCCCAAGGATCGGCTGCAACGGAAGAATCTCCTGCCTCAGGATTCGCTGCTCCCCATAGATATCGCGCAGAAAGCACTCGAAGGCATGCAGGCGCTGGGCCATCCCCTGGGCGAGTGGCTTCCACTCGTCGGCGGTAAAAATCTGCGGCAGCAGGTCGCAATACCATGGTCTCCGGCCCCATGGCCGGTCGCGCACGACATCGAACGTAACGCCCATTTCGCGCATCGTCGCCTCGAGCTGATCGTCCAGCCTGCGCAGCTCGGAACGGCGGGCTTTTGCGAATCGATCGAGCAGCCGGTGGTAGGGCGGGCGAGGCACGCCCTCGGCGTCGAGGAGCTCGTTCCAATGCTCCCCGGCCTCCACAATTTCAGCCGCTCCGCGCTTTGCCTGACGCACCGGGAGACGCTTCTCAGTCAACTCTTTGCGGTCAAGGGAAAAGCACCCCGGCGCCGAAGCGTCAGCGTCCGAAGAGGGCTGCAAGAAATTTTGCGTCGCTGAAGTTCGAGCCGGTTCCAAATCGAACGATCACGAGCTTGCGCGATGGCACGATGTAGCAGCGCAATCCGCCGGAGCCGATCATCGCGACAAGGTCCTCCGGAGCCGTTGCGGAAAGGCTCGACCGCCGCCATGCCGCCGGGGATCGATCCTGGCCCAGCGTGCCCTCGACCGAGATGGGCTCCGCGCCTTCGCGACGGGCATTCGCATTCAACCAGAAACTCAGGCCATACATGGAATTCGCCTTCGAGCCCGTGAACGCCCCCTCGAATGCCGAGACCGGCAGCGCGGGCAGGATCCACATGCGGCCCTTCGTGCGAATGAACTCGCCAATCTTCGCGACATCGCGGGCGGTCAGTTTCGCTCCGGCGGAAAAGAAATGATTTCCACTGCGATCGCGGCGCCAGTCCGCCGGCTGGATGCCCAGCGGAGTGAGAACCTTCCTGCGGAGATAGCCGAAGGGCGTTTCACCCCGTGGCGCGAGCTTCCGGCGCAGAATTTCCTCGATGATCTCGAAATTGCCCGGCGCGTAGTCGAATTGAGTCCCCGGCGTGTAAATCGCCGCGAGATCCACGGCAAACCGGTTCTTGTCGCGGACGCGGCTGGAATAAATCGTCGGGTAACCCGTCGCCAGGCCCGATGTCTGGTCGAGCAGCTCGCGAATCGTGATCCTGCTCTTTCGCGGGTGGTCACGCCACTCCTCCAGCGTTTTCGCGGCCGGCTCATCCAGCTCGAGCAGGCCGTCCGCCCGCGCGGCAAACACGGCGAGCGCCGCGAGATTTTTCGTGATGCTCATCACCCACACCGGCTGGCTCGGCCCCCCGCCGCGTGCGTAGCTCTCGCGCAACGTCGTGCCACCCTGCATTACGATGAACGCGCGGCCGCCACATTCGTTGGAATACTCCTCGGCGGCGGCGATCCGCTCCCCCGGCAGGCGCAGGCCCGCCGCCGGCTGCATTGCGTGAGCGCTGGCCGCGCATCCCAGCAAACAGACAGCACCCCAGCGGCGCAGATTCATTGCCTTGCGTGATCCGACTCCGGCTTCGGCGGGCGGTCCAGCAACTCCGCCATCGCACTGCGCGGCGACTTTCCTTCGTAAAGAACCGCACAAACCTGAGTGGTGATCGGCACTTCGACTCCGAGCCTGCGCGCACATTGCAACGCGCTGCGGGCGGTGGGCACGCCCTCCGCGACCATCTTCATCGATGCCTGAATCGCCTCGGGCGATTCGCCGCGGCCAAGTCGTTCGCCGAAGCCATGATTCCGGCTCAACCGGCTGAAGCAGGTCACCATCAGGTCGCCAATACCGCTGAGGCCCGAGAACGTTTCGCGACGCCCGCCCATGGCCACACCGAGACGCATCATTTCCGCAAGCGCCCGGGTGACGACCGCCGCCTTGGCATTGTCGCCCATTCCGAGCCCGTCCGACGCTCCCGCCGCAATCGCGAAGACATTCTTCAACGCCCCGCCAAGCTGGATGCCGGCCACGTCGTCACTCGTGTAGGTGCGGTAGGTGGGAAACGAAAGCGCCTCCTGCAGGGCCGGCAAAAGCTCCGTGTGCACTGATCCCACGACACCGGCCGCGGGAACATGGCGGGCGACCTCGGCTGCGAGGTTCGGTCCGGAAAGCACCGCATTGCGGCACCCGGGCAGACATTCGTCGAGCACCTGCGTCATCAGGAGCCCGGTATCATGCTCGATCCCCTTGGTGCAGGAAACCAGCACTGCACTGCACGCCGGAACCTCCTCCGCAATGCACCTCGCCACCTCGCGAAACGCGCGCGAAGGAACCACCATCAGCAGGAGATCCGCATCCGATGCCGCCTCGGCAAGACTCGTCGTCGGGACGATGGACGCAGGAATTTTCACGCCCGGCAGATAGGTTGCGTTCTCGCGGGCGGAGCGAAGTTCCCCGGCCACCGCTTCGCTGTGCGACCACAGCCGCACGGTCGTTCCCTTTTCCGCCAGCAATACGGCAAGGGCCGTGCCCCAGCCACCGGCGCCAATCACGCTGATTCGTTGAAACGTCATGGAAGATCAGGATTTCGCCCGCTTTTCGAACCTTGGTTCCTCACCCCGCGCCAGCCGCGCAATATTCGAGCGATGCAGCCAGATCGCGAGCACGGCCATGCCGAGCGCGATCAACGCAAGCGGCGGTGGCATCCACCCGATCAACCACAGGGCGGTGCTGGACACCGCAAGGGTGATCGCTGCGCCGATCGACGCGACCGACACGATGCGCGTGGTGAAAAACAGCGCGATCCAGGCCGCGATCGAAAGCACAAAGACCAACGGAGGAAAAAGCGCGATCGCGACGCCGCCGGATGTCGCCACACCCTTGCCCCCCTTGAAGCCGAGCCAGACGGGAAAGTTGTGCCCGAGGAGCACACACACACCCGCAACGATCGCGGCATAAGTCGGGTCCACCCCGAGCGCGGGCACGGCAAGGAACCGCGCCAGCAGCACTGCAGCCACGCCTTTCCCAATATCCAGGGCAAAACAGAGGTATCCCCATTTTTTCCCGAGCACCCGCAGGGTGTTCGTCGCGCCGATGTTGCCGCTGCCCTTCGTGCGGATATCCACCCCGCGCATCCGTCCCAGCACATAGCCGCTCGGAAACGATCCGAGCAGGTAGCCACCAAGGGCGATCAGCACAAACGACATATCGCTTTTGTTTGCGAGGTTCCCGCGTCATCACAAGGAATTTCGGGAAGGAAATCGCGGCGGGCGTAGCCTACATTCCGGGGATGAAAACGATTTCCGTGATGACCTTGCTGGCTGCCTTTGCCGCGATTACGGTCTCCACCATGAGCGCGTCCTCCGACCCGGTCGAACTCCCCGAGAAAGTCACTGTCCGCCTCGCGATGCCCGATGGCGAACCCGGCCCGGCGGAAACGGTTCCGAGCGTGAAGAAATCCGATGCCGAATGGCGCGCGCAGCTCGATCCGGAGGCCTATGAGGTCCTTCGTTCGGCCGCGACCGAACGTCCCTTCTGCGGAGCGCTGCTCCATAACGAGGAGAAGGGCATCTATTTCTGCGCCGGCTGTGACCTCCCGCTGTTTACATCGAGAAAGAAATTCGACTCCGGCACCGGCTGGCCGAGTTTCTACGCGCCATTCGCCCAGGAAAACGTCATGGAACGCGAAGACCGCAGCCACGGCATGATCCGCACCGAGATCAATTGCGCACGCTGCGGCGGCCATCTTGGCCATGTGTTTCCCGACGGCCCGGAGCCGACGGGCCTGCGCTACTGCCTGAACTCCGTTTCGCTGAAGTTCCGCTCGTTCGACGAGATCGCCGGGCAATAGGGCGCGTCAGCGCACAGTCCAGTCCTTCGGGGGACGGAATCCTTCGCGCCCTTCGCCGTATTCGCCGACACCCGGCTTCTGGAGCTTTCCGAACTCCTGCAGTTGCGCCACGAGATCCCTCACGACTTCCGGATGCTCCCCCGGCAAACCGCTTCGCCGTCTTGATGGATGCAGGAAAACCACGGACGTTCGGGGAGCGCTCTCTTGCAAGAAGCGCCGGCAGCACGTCATGCCATCGACATTCGAGGGAGCCTGCAACCCCGCCATCGCAAGAACCGTGGGCAGTAAATCCATGCTGCAGAGGGAGAAACTCCCGGCGGGCACGGCCGACGTGCCATTTGCCCACGAGAGCGCGACGCGCGCAGCCTGCGTTCGCGAGGTAATTCGCGATCGTCTGTTCGCTGGAGGGCAACCCGTGTTTCGACCATGGGGCACCAGGGCGCGCATCATTCCAAATCGCACGGCCGGCGCCCGTCCGCGGTTTCAGACTTTTCGCCGGAGATACCTGCGGATCTCGTAATCACCCGTCTCCTCGAGCACGGCGTCGAACTCGAAGTCGTCTTCGAAGGGCGGGAAAAACGTATCGCCCGCCGGCTCGAGCTTCACCGCGGTCAGCAGGAGCTCGGAACATTTCGGCAGCAGTCGCCGGTAAATTTCCGCTCCGCCAATCACGAAGACCTTCCGGCCATCCTGCGGCGGCACGAGGTCGTCGATATTTCTGCAAACGGTCACACCAGGCAGCTCTTCTGCACTCCGGCTGAGCACGATATTTTCGCGCCCGGGCAAAGGTTTCCCCAGCGACTCGAACGTCTTCCGGCCCATCACCACGACATGGCCCAGCGTGGTGCGTTTGAAAAATTTCAAATCGCCGGAGAGATGCCACGGAATGCGGCCCTCGTGGCCGATCACCCGGTTCAAGGCCATCGCCGCGATGGCAATCATACCGAGATCGGCGCCTTGATCGCCGGATGCGGGTCGTAGCCCTCGATCGTGAAATCCTCGAACACGAAATCGTGAATATTTTTCACGTTCGGATTGAGCCGCAGTTTCGGGAGCGGCCGCGGTTCCCGCGAAAGCTGCTCACGAGCCTGCTCGAGATGGTTCGAGTAAAGGTGCAGATCTCCGAACGTGTGGACAAACTCGCCCGGCTTCAGGCCGCAGACCTGCGCGACCATGCACGTCAGCAGCGCGTAGGAGGCAATGTTGAACGGCACTCCGAGAAACAAATCCGCACTGCGCTGGTAAAGCTGGCAGCTCAGCTCACCATCCTGCACAAAAAACTGGAACAGTGCGTGGCAGGGCGCGAGCGCCATTTGATCAAGCTCGCCGGGATTCCATGCGCTCACCACGAGGCGGCGGCTGTCGGGCGTGTTGCGGATTTGCTCGATCACCGTGTCGATCTGATTGATCGAGCGGCCATCCGGCGTGCGCCAGTCGCACCATTGCGCGCCATAGATGCGGCCAAGGTCGCCATTTTCATCCGCCCACTCGTCCCAGATCGTCACCTTGTGCTCGTGGAGGTAGCGGACGTTCGTGTCGCCGCGCAGAAACCACAGCAACTCGTAGATGATCGACCGTGTGTGAAGCTTCTTCGTCGTCAGGAGCGGAAAACTCTCCCGCAGATCAAATCGCTCCTGCGCACCAAAGACGGAAAGCGTGCCCGTGCCGGTGCGGTCGGATTTCGGTCGGCCGTGCTCGAGCACGAGGCGCAGGAGGCGGTGGTATTGCTGCATGGAAGGCGAATCAGAAGGTCAGGAATGTCCTTTCTAGGTTCCGGGGTGCGCGAGTTCCAGATTTGAAATTTTGCGCGGCGTGGTAGTTGTCTGAACCATGCTCGAAGTGACCATTCTCGCCAGCGGCAGCGCCGGAAATTCCGCGCTCGTTCGCTCGAATGGCACCAACATTCTCCTCGATGCCGGCTTGAGTGCGCGCCGGCTTGCGGAGCGACTTGTGGCGTGCGGAGCCAGCGTCGACGAAATCGACGGCGTCCTCCTCACCCACGAGCATGGCGACCACACCTCGGCATTGCGCGTCCTGTGTTCGAAGCGGGATATTCCGATTTACGCGAACCGGATGACCGCCGCGGCGCTCTCCGCAGGCTCGCTCACCGGCTGCAAGTCGTGGCGGTATTTCGGCAACGGCTCGTCGTTTACCATCGGGTCCCTGACCATCGAGGCGTTCAATGTCCCGCACGACGCGGCCGATCCCGTCGGGTTTCTGGTGCGCAACGAAACGGCCACCTTCGGTTTGCTCACGGATCTTGGTCACGCCACGCAGCTCGTGATCGACCGGATGCGCGAGGCGGACGCGATGCTGATCGAGACGAACTACGACGAACAAATGCTGCAGAATGACACGCGCCGCCCGTGGTCGGTGAAGCAGCGCATTTCCTCGCGTCACGGACACCTCTCCAATCGCGCCGCCGCCGGGGTGGTCACGGAACTCGCGGAAGGCCGGCTGTCGTGTCTGCTCCTCGGGCACCTGAGTCGCGATTGCAACCTGCCCGAACGCGCCATTGCCGCCGTCAGCGAGCCGATTCAACGCGTCGGGCGCACCGATGTTTCCATTTACTGCGCCACGCAGGATGTCGTCAGCCCCCGGTTCACGGTGGGCTCACGCGCCGCCTGAAAAGCGGAGGAGAAGGTAAATCCAGTGCACCAGCACGATTCCGGCGAGCGCCGCGCGGAAAATCCGCAGATCCGCGCCGGTCACTTCGCGAATGCGGAGGCGCGGCCATCCGAGCACACTGGCGGCGACTAGATAAACCGCGAAGAGGCCCGCAAGGATTGCACCGAAAAACACGAGCGGATTCCAGGAAATCGCAGTGGCGATGTCGCCCGAAAACAGGTGCCGCAGGCAGCGCGTTCCGCCGCATGTGATGCACGGCAGCCCCGTCAGGGAATGGAACTGACAAACCGGCGTGGGCAACCCCAGCCGCAACCACGCCGCACCCAGCAGGCCGAACGCCACGAGTGCCGCGCCGAGCGCGAACTCTCCCGAAGGAAAGCGGGTGCGCTCGAACTGGATTTTCATTGCAACGTGCTCAACGCCCCGACGCCTACGGTGACAAGGGCGATTCCCAATCCACAGCACACCAGGATCGGCAGCAGCGCCGACACGAGCGCAACGGCCGTCGTGGTTTTCTGCGCCTCCCGGAGACCGATGGTGAGTGAAACGATTCCCCAGACCACCTGGATAAACCCTCCGCAAAACGGAAAAAGATTAAAGACCACCGTCGAGGCGTTCACGTAGGTCACGACTCGAAAAGTTACCCAGAACGATCGGTTCGCCCCGCCCAGCACCATCAGGAACAGGTGGAACAGGCCTGCACTGAAAAATGCTCCAATGACCAGAAACAGCGGAGAAAGGACTGCCAGCAGAATCATCATCCCCGGGGTCATCGTGACAACGGGCACGTCCGCAGTAGCGGCGGCCTGGGCGGAAGCTGTCGGCGCTATGGCCTTAAAGATGAACTCGTAAGCCAGCGACACAACCGTGCATGGCCAGCCGATCAGGATCAGATACAGCAAAGGGCGCCCGACGTTCCCGGTGTCGGGCACATTGGAAAACGCCTCCGCCGGGGACAGCAGCACCTTCAGAATCGTGTCGAAAAGCCGCGAAAAAAAGGGCTTCTCCTCCTCCCATGGCGGTGTCGGCGGCGCGGAGCCGGCGGGATCAAAAATTTCCGATCCCGGTGCGACACTGGGATCCGTGGATTCCGGCTCCGCCGGTGCCGGCAAATCCGTGAAGGTCGCCAGCGGCTGCCAGGTCTCCATTCCCTCGCGCCACGCAAGGTCGGTGGGAAGAAACCGTCCACTTCGCAGGCCATCGGCCACTTCCTGCGGGCTGAACTCGCCAAGATTCTGCCGATTGCGGTTGACGTGAATCTTTCCCATATCGGGTGCCTAGCCAATCGCCTCCCGGGGGTCAAACCGATTGATTCCTCCCCCTCGCCCACGCGATGATGCGCCCATGCCCACGACTGCCAACGATTCCCTGCCCCTCGGCACCCCGGCTCCGTCCTTTTCCCTGCCGGATGTGGTTTCCGGGAAAACCGTCTCGCTCGAGGATTTCGCCGGCAAGCCGGCCCTGATCGTCAGCTTCCTCTGTGCCCACTGCCCGTATGTCGTGCATGTGCGCGACGAGCTGGTGCGGATTGCGAAGGAATTCCCGCAGGCGGGATTCGTCGCGATTTCCTCGAACGACGCCGTGAAATACCCCGACGACGCTCCCGAGGGGCTGCGCGCGATGGCGGAAAAATGCGGCTTCCCGTTTCCCATGCTCTACGACGAGTCGCAGGAGGTCGCGAGGGCATTCACCGCGGCCTGCACGCCGGAGTTCTTCGTCTTCGATGCGGATCAAAAACTCGCCTACCACGGCCGCATGGACGACAGCACACCGGGCAACGGCAGACCGATCACCGGCGCGGACCTGCGCGCGGCAATCACCGAGGTGCTCGCCGGGCGGCCTGCTCCGACCCCGCAGCACCCGAGCCTCGGCTGCTCGATCAAGTGGAAGTAGCCGCGCTCAGCGGTTGGCGAGGAACGACGGGAACTGGCTCCGGCTCGACGCCCACGCGAGCATGTTCTCCGCGTCGTTGAAGATATACTGGGTCTTGCTGCCGAGCTGGACGAGGATGTAGCTGCGGCCGTTGATCGTCGCGCTCGTCACGAGGCAGCGCCCTGCGGCGTAGGTGAATCCCGTTTTCATGCCATCCACGCCCGGGACGCGCCCCAGCAGCTTGTTCGTCGACTCCAGATATTTCGACCGGCCGCTGTTGAAGACAAACCGGTAGGCGGGCATGCGCATGATCGCACGCAGCTCCGGTTTCCGCCACGCGGCATAGGCGATGCGCGCCATGTCGCGAGCCGTGGAAAATTGCGGGCCGGGCAGTCCGCTCGGATTTACGAAGTGGCTGGAATAGGCGCCGAGTTCCCGTGCCTTGGCATCCATCGCCGCGGAAAACGCCTCGATGCTGCCCGCGTAGTCGCGGCCAAGCGCGGATGCCGCGTCGTTGCAGCTCTTCACCAGCATCGCGGTGAGCAACTGCCGCCGCGTGTATTTCTGGCCGGGCATGAAGCCCACATTCGTCGGCTCCACGGCGGCATCGGCGGCCGTCACCGTGACGTATTCATCGAGGCCGCCGCGCTCGGCAACGAGCAGAGCCGTAAGCAGCTTCTGCGTGCTGGCCACCTGCCGGCGCTGGTCGGCATTTTTTTCGTAGATGGTCTCCCCGGTGATCGCATCGATCAGGATCGCGGAATCCGCGTAAATCGCCGGTGCGGTGGACGGGTCCATTTTCGGTGGATTCGCCGCAACCTGCGTGGCCGGTGCCGGTGCAGGCGCCGATGGGCGCCGTGAGGTCCCGGCGGACGGGCGCTGTTCCTGTTCCATCACCGCGCAGCCGCTGATGGTCAGCGCCGCGCATCCGGCGAGAAAAAGAATCCATCGGCTCATTCAGCGCCGGGTTTTACGAGTGCGAGCGCGGCCGGCCAAACAAAAAATCCTCAGCCGTGAATCAGGAGCTGGATCGAATCCGGCAAATCCTCCGCGACTTCGCGCACGACGCTTCCCTTGAGCCAGCGAGTCACGCGGTGGCGTCGCGTGAGCCCGAGAATCACAAAGTCCACGCCAAGCGTGCAGGCGGTGTCGACCACGAGCGGTGCTGCGGCGTGCGTCGTTGCATAAATGGGAACCATCGCGACTTCCGCCTGTTTGGTCATTTTCAGCGCCGCGTTGAACACCTTCGAAGCCTCCTCGTCGTCCTGCCAGCGCGGCTTCCTTTGCGGGCGTTCGGTATAGATCACCGCCTCCTCGCGCACATACAGCACGTAAAGCATCGCGCCGCGCAGCCGGGCCTCCTCGACGGCAAACTTCAAGGCCGGCGTCACCCCGCGAAGACCGACAAGCATCCGCGGGGCATCGGCGGATTGCCCTCGAGCAGCGCTCACGGCGCCGGATTCGATCAGACTCGCCACCTCCGCGGAGACGGTGACCGTTTTTAATCCGGAGTGGCGTTGCGCCCAGGCTCGCAACGCAAGGCCGACCGTCAGCAGGCACGTGACGAAGAAAAGGGCATCGGGCTTTGTCCGCGCGAGCGTGAACTCGACCGCAATGAGAATCGCGGCGGTAAAGGCCATCAGACCGCGCTCAAACCAGCGCAGATCGAGATGCTGGTTGAAGGTGGACGAGCTCAGATTCACCGAGATCGCGCCCACGACCCCGATCGCGTAAAGCCCGGCGAGCGACTCGAAATTGTCCGTCAGCAGCAGAATGGCGATCGGCAACCCGATGGCAATCGCAAGCGGCGCAATGGGCACCCCGTGGCGATTCAGCCGGGTGAAGATTCGCGGCATCTCGCCGTCCCGCGCCACCATGAAAAGCAGGCCGACCAGCGCCGCGACGGCGGTATTCACCGCGCTCAGAAGCAGCAGCGCAAACACGATGCCAACGATCCAGCCGAAGATTCCGCCGATCATGCCGCCCAGCGCCTCCGTCACATAATGCTCCCCCACGAACCGCAGCATGTCCTCGCTGTGCGCCCGGAGATCCGCGGCCAGCGAGTGCGGCATGGAGAGCATCGCCCAGCCGAGGAAAGCCGTTCCAAGGCACACCTCGAGCGCGACCGGCAGGATCGCCTTGAAGGCATTTCGCCCCACGCGCGGATTCCCGGGCGGGGAGTCGGGATCCGGCTTCATCGTGCCGGTGAGATTTGCCACCGCCTCCACACCGCTCAGGGCAAGGATGATGCCGACGAACGAAACCCAGAAATGCTCCGGCGTCTCGTGCACCGACTGCATTTGGGAAAACGTGAGGTGCGGAATCGCGAATCCGATGATCGTCAACACGACGAGCACCGTGGGCAGCGCAAGCATCACCGCGAGGCTTCCGCTGTGACGCGGCCCGAAAAAATTCACCGCCCCCACGAGCAGGATGCAGCCCGCTGTCGCGGGCGCAATGAGGTGCTTCGGCACCCCGAGATAGCTCAAGGCCGCCCAGCCACTGAGCGCCGCAGTCACCGTGAGATCCGCCACCAGCAGGAGCGCGCCGACCACCGCGAGCAGACGACTTTGCGCCCGTGCTGCGGAATACACGCCTCCGCCATCCGGGAAGCAGCGGCAGACAATCATGTAGTTGAGCCCGACCAACGCGGCGAGCGCACAAACCGCGAGAATGATCGGAAACGACCCGAAGCCCGCCGCCAGAAAGGCGAGGCCGATCACATACGCCTTGCTCGTTCCCCAATCCCCGTAAAGCAGCGCCGAAGCTCTCGGCCAATCGAGATCGCGAGGGCGTTCGACATGCACCGTGCTCATGAGCTCACGGAACGCATCCGCAAATAATGAATTCGCTCTCGCATCAATCTCTGCTTCGCTGCTTTGGCGAAGATGCCCGCGCCAACCTCCGAAAGAAAACCAAATTTCCTCGCGCTCCTGGCGGCCGTCGTGCTGTCGGTCGCCGGAGTGGCCGCGATCGTCGCCTCGTTTTCGCTCGACGCGTGGACCCGCGAACAGGTCCTCGCCTGGCAGGGCAAGGACTGGAAAAAGTCCCCGAAACGCGAGTTCGTCGGCGCGATCAGCAAATATGGCGACTGGCCCGAGCTCATGATTCTGGGCGGCGCCGGGCTTTTCCTCGCCCATCGCGCGCGCAGCCGGGAATGGAAACGCATCCTCATCGCCGCGATGGTTGCCTCCACCATTGCAGGCGTGGTGGCCAACGCCTCACGCCTCACCACCGGCCGCACCCGCCCCCGCGAGAGCCCGAAGATCGAGCAGGGCTGGTATGGGCCCTTTCACGACGGAAAGCTCACGATCGGAAATTCGAAGTTCAACTCGTTCCCGTCCGGTCACACAGCCACCGCCTTCGGCTTTGCAGGCGTCCTGCTCTTTGCACGCCCGTGGCTCGGCCTGCTCGCGGTGGCCGTGGCATCCACCATTGCGTGGTCGCGCATGGCTCTCGGCGCGCACCATTTCTCGGATGTCGTCGTCGCACTCATCCTGTCCCTGTTGATCGCATGGCTCGTCTGGAGATACGCCGTGCAACGAGGCGATGAGCTGGCCGCGCGGGTGCGGGAAAAACTTTCGAAACGCCGCCCCGCCACGTGACCCGTCTGTTCGATTTTCTCGAGCACGTGCCCTCCCGGCGGGAATCCCTGCCGGCGCTCGCGGCCTTCGTCGTTCTGCTGTTCGCGATCGGCAACCTGCCGTGGCACCTCGACGACTACGACCAGGCAAAGCAGGCCTACGTCGCCTTCGAGATCACAAAAACCGGCGAGCTTTGGTTCCAGCACACGCCGCAAGGCGCCTCGGCCTCGAAACCGCCGCTGATGGGCTGGATCTCCGCCGCGCTGCATGCCATGGCGGTTCCCTGGGATCTCGCGTGGCGGCTGCCCTCATTTGCGTGTGCCGTCGCGATGCTGATCCTCCTCGCCCGCACCGGCGCTAGCGTGCTCCCGCAAGCCGGCGCGACGCTTGCGATCGCCGCGTTCGGACTCAATCTCCTCACGCCCCGGCTCGCGACGCTCGTCCGCACCGACATGATGCTCGGCTTTTTCATTTTCCTGATCGGCTGGCAAATCCACGGAAAACTCCGATCTCGCGAACCCTGGACCACCCGCGACCGCTGGCTGGCGTTCGCCTTCATGCTCGCGGCCTTGTTTACGAAAGGTCCTGTCCTCTACGCGTTCCTCCTGCCGGGCCTGGTCGCGTATCTCCTTTTGGTGCGTGGCCGCGAATCGCGGCGGCTGGCGTGGAGCGGCTGGTGGACATGGCTCATCCCACTGCTGCTCTTTCTCGCGTGGGGCATCGCGGGGTTGCTCACCAACCAGGAATTCTACGACGACGTCGTGGTCCGGGAATTCCTGTCGCGCTTTCAGGAAGGCGCCCGCGACGATGAGCGACCGCAGCCGCTTTGGTTCTATTTTCCGCACCTCCTTCACAAGTTCGCGCCGTGGAGTCTGCTGCTGATCGGATTTGCCATCGCCTTTCCCGCGGTGCGCCGGCATCTGCGTGAGCGTCCCGCCATTCTCTGGCTCGTGCTGTGGTCTCTGGGCGGGCTCCTGCTGATGACCTTCATTCCGGCAAAGCGGGTCGATCGCATTTTCCCGGTCGTGCCGCCGCTGTGCCTGCTCGTGATCGAATGGTGCGCGATCCTGTGGAATGACCGCCGGGCCCGCATTGCCTCGGGCGCAGCGATCGTCGCCGGGGTGCTCTTTGCCGGCATTTACTTCATCGGGCTCGTGCCGTGGAGCTACTCGCAACGCACTCCGGCCCTCGTCGAGTTTACCCAAAAGGTCCGCGAAACCGCTGCGCAGCACGGCATCGACGACATCACCATCCTGCGCGCCCGCGACGAGGGGCTTCTCCTCTACCTCGACACGCTGCAGTTCACGGAAAAGGGCGAGGCATTCAAACGCTGGAAGGAAGGCGGGCGCGGTGCCTACCTGATGTCCTACCGCACCGCGGAGCGAAACTTCTTCGAGGAGTTCGGCGCGATCGAGCCGGCATTGGATTCCGGCGAACTGATTCGGAAGAATGAAAAGGGCTATTACCTTTTCATTCGGGAGTAATTTCCGACCGCCCTCCCGCGGACGCGATCACTCACACTCCGCGACAATGCTCGCAAAGGCCGTCGCGCGATCCGGAGCCGCAAGGATGGGACGCCCGATCACGAGATAATCCGCGCCCGCCGCGATCGCCTCGGATGGCGTGAGCACGCGCTTCTGATCGCCCTTGTCCGCACCGACCGGACGCACCCCCGGCGTCACGATTCGAACATCAGACCCAACCACGTCGCGCACGGCCCGAATCTCGAGCGGACTGCAAACAATGCCGCCGATGCCGCATTCCGCGCCGAGTTGCGCGAGTTCCGGCACCCATTCGTCGGGCGACCGGCCAATGCCGGCCGCTGCGAGCGTTTCCGCCGTGCTGCTCGTGAGCACCGTCACGCCGAGAACCGTGCAATTTTCCGCCGCCTCGGTGGCGCGCCGGATCATTTCCGGTCCGCCGCTGAGATGGATCGTCAGCATCTCCACCCCGAGCGCACAGGCCGAACGCACGCCCGACGCAACCGTGTTCGGAATGTCGTGAAACTTCAGGTCGAGAAAAACCTTCCAGCCCCGCTCCCGTGCCGCGCGCACAATCTCCGGCCCCTCGCTCGTGAAGAGCTGCATCCCGATCTTGCACCAGCTGGCCACCCCCGCGAGTTCGTTGAGCACGTTCATCGCCTCGGCACGGTTCGGAACGTCGAGGGCAACGATGATTTTTTCTTTAGCGGAGGTCTTCATTCGTCGAGGATGCGCGCCCGATGAAGCTGCGCGCCCCGGCGAAAGTCAACCTTTCGCTCCGAATCCTCGGCAAGCGTCCGGATGGTTTTCACGACCTCGAATCCCTGGTCACTCCGATTTCGCTGGCCGATGAGGTGACGGTAAAAACGAGTATCGGTCAGGGCGTGAAGGTGCGCTGCAGCGACGCCTCGCTGCCACAGGACGACTCGAACCTCGCCGCCGTCGCCGCCCGGCAGTTTCACAGTCACACGGGCATCCGCTTTCAGGTGCACATCGACATCGAAAAGCACATTCCCGCCGGAGCCGGTCTGGGTGGGGGAAGCAGCGATGCCGCGACCGTGCTCATCGCGCTGGATTCCATTTTCGAGACGAACCTGGGCACGGCGGGTCTCGAGGAAATCGCCGCAAAAATCGGCTCCGACGTGCCGTTTTTCATTCGGCGAAGGCCCTCCTGGATGCGGGGTCGCGGCGAAGTCATCGAGCCCGCCGAGCTGCCGAAGCCGCTCACGCTCGTGTTGATCAAGCCACCATTCGGTGTCGACACCGGCTGGGCCTACAAGCGCTGGGCATCGGCGAGTGGCCTCCCGGGAGCATCGACCGACCCCCAGCAGGTCGCCGGGATTGAATTGTTCAACGATCTCGAGAAGCCGGTCTTCGAGAAGTATGTCTTCCTTTCGCTGGTCAAGGACTGGCTCCGCGAACAACCGGAATGCGCGGGAGCGATCATGTCCGGCTCCGGCTCGACGACGTTTGGCATTTGCGACGACATGCGCGCGGCCCGGGAGGTGGCCGATCGCGCGCGGGCTCATTTCGGGGAATTCATGTGGATTACCACGTGCGAGGCACCCGCATAGACGCGAACCCGCCGCCGCATCCCCGATTTTTCGAGGCGCTGCGGGTGTGGCTGAAGATCGGAGTCCTGAGCTTCGGCGGGCCTTCCGGGCAGATCGCGCTCATGCATCGTGAACTCGTGGATCGCCATCAATGGGTGAGCGATGCGCGGTTTCTCCACGCGCTGAATTACTGCATGCTGCTACCCGGCCCCGAAGCGCAGCAGCTCGCGATCTACTTCGGCTGGTTGCTTCACCGCGCGTGGGGCGGCATCATCGCCGGGCTGCTTTTTGTGCTGCCGGGCGCGGTGTGCATCTGGGGAATCTCCGTGGTCTATGCAATCTTCGGAGCCGTGCCCTGGATCTCGGCGATCTTCGAGGGACTCAAGCCGGCGGTCATTGCCATCATTCTCAGCGCCATGCTGCGCATCGCCCGGCGTGCGCTGCGCGGCCCGCTGCCGTGGGCGATTGCGATCGCGGCCTTCGTAGCGATCTTTGCGCTGGGCGTGCCGTTTCCGGTGATCATTGCCGTGGCCGCGGGCGTTGGAGCGTTTTTTGGAAAGGGATTTGAAGCGGCACCGGAGAAGGACGACCGTGACCCGCGGCAGTTCGTCATCGGCGACGCCTTTCACGACACGGAAACACGTCCGCACCTTCGCGACACGCTGCTTTCAATCGTCGCCTGGACCGTCGTCTGGCTGTTGCCGCTCGGCCTGTGCGCGGGGTTCTTCGGCTCCACGCATCTTCTGACGCAGGAAAGTGCGTTCTTCAGCACTGCCGCGGTCATTACATTTGGTGGCGCCTATGCGGTGCTGCCCTATGTGGCACAGCAGGCGGTCGAGACCCACGGCTGGCTCAGCGCGACGCAAATGATGGACGGCCTCGCTCTCGCCGAGACAACGCCCGGCCCTCTCGTGCTGGTCCTTCAGTTCGTCGGCTTCCTCGGCGGCTGGAATCATCCCGCTCCACTTTCGCCCCTCGCAATGGCCACGCTCGCTGCCTTCGTATCGAGCTGGGCGACCTTCGTTCCCGGCTTTCTCTTCATCTTCGCGGGAGCGCCGTGGATCGAGACAAGCCGCAGAAATTCCCGCCTGGCCGCCGCTTTATCGGGCGTCACGGCCGCGGTCGTGGGAGTGATCCTGAACCTCGCCGTCTGGTTCGCGTGGCACGTCATCCATCCCGGACCGGACCGCTACGAAGCCCTTCCGGTGCTGCTCGCAGCGGCCTTCTTCGCCCTGCTGCAATGGGCGAAGTGGGATGTGCTGTGGATCGTCGCGCTGGGCGCTGCGAGCGGCCTCGCCGCTCACTTCATCGGCTAGCCGAGAAACTTGTCGCCGCTCAACTTCTCCAGCTCGGCGCGCTGCTCCGGAGTGAGCACATCGAGAAGATCCTCCGAGCGATCCAGCCGGTCCTCGCGGAGGTAGGCAAGCCGCTCGTTGAAGCTGATCTCGCCGTTCTCATACCAGCCATTCACCTCGGAGACGTATTTCTGGCCCTTGTCCCAGATCTTCGCGATCTTCTCGAGCTGCTTCTTCGTGATGCCCAGCTGCTGGCGAACAGCCGGCTCGAGAAGCATGTAACCACCCAGCAACTGATGCTGAATCTGGGCCAGGCGCGTGCGCTGGCTGGCATTCAGCGCCTGCAAAGCGCGGCGATCATACGACCGCTGCAACGCGTCGAGCTTTTTCGTGGCCTCCTTCTTCGCCTCGACGCTGTCTCCCACCTTGGCGACGATCGCCCGCGCCTTCTCGCGGTATTCGTCGCGGATGGAATCGAGCACCGCAGCCTGCAGCGACGTCACCTTGAGCTCGCGGCGCACGCTGTCGGTTCCAAGCAGAATGGCTTCGGAGCCTGGCGCGGAAGCCGGCAGCACGATCACCTGCTTTGCTGATGCGGTCGAGACCACCAGCACGAGTGCCGAAAGAAGTGGGAGGATGGTTTTCATTGGGAATGATTCAGGCAGCGATTTCGTCGGCGATGATTTTTTCGAGCTTTACGATATCCGCACCGAAACGGCGAATGCCATCCGCAAGTTTGTCGGTCGCCATGGCGTCTTCGTTGAGCATCCAGCGGAAGGTCTTCTCGTCGATGTCGATCTTCTCGATATCGAGTTCCTTCGCAGCCTCGGGCTCGAGCTTGCGGGTGAGGGTGCCTTCGGACTCACGCAGCTCCTTGAGCAGTTCGGGACTGATCGTCAGCAGGTCGCAGCCCGCCAGCTCGGTGATCTGGCCGATGTTTCGGAAGCTCGCGCCCATCACCTGCGTCTCATAGCCGAACTTCTTGTAGTAATTGTAGATCTTGTTGACCGACTGAACGCCGGGGTCCTCCGCGCCGACATATTCCTTGCCGGTCGTGGCCTTGTAGTAGTCGTAGATGCGACCGACGAACGGCGAGATGAGCCGCACGCCCGCCTCCGCGCAGGCGATCGCCTGCGGCAGCGAAAACATGAGGGTGAGATTGCAGTTGATGCCTTCCTTCTGGCACACCTCCGCCGCGCGCACGCCCTCCCATGTGGACGCAATCTTGATGAGGATGCGCTCGCGCGGCACCCCCGCCTTTTCGTAGAGCCCGATCAGGTAGCGTGCCTTCTGGATGGTGCCTTCCGTATCAAAGGAAAGCCGGGCATCGACCTCGGTGGAGACACGACCGGGCACGATGTCCAGAATTTTGCGGCCGAAGAGAACCAAGAGATCGTCCACGATCTTCTTGACCAGCGCCGGCCCGGTGAGCGCCGAAGCCTTGTTGTCGGCGATCGCCTTTTCGAGCAGCGGCTTGTATTCCGCCTGCTGGACGGCCTTGAAGATTAGTGTGGGATTGGTCGTCGAATCCTGGGGCGCGTAGGCCTTGATCGATTCGAAATCGCCCGTGTCGGCAACGACCGTGGTGAATTCCTTGAGTTGGTCGAGCAGGTTCGTGGTGGCGGTCTGGCTCATAAGAAAAAAGTGCTGTTGGAGGAACCCTGCTCCCTCCACCGGTCGAAATCAATGTCGAATCCCGACCGGGCGGGGACCGGCCTCAGCTGTCATGCGCGAGGCACGCCCCCACGAACGCCCGGAACAACGGATGCGGGCTGTTCGGCTTCGACTGAAACTCCGGATGAAACTGGCAGGCCACGAACCACGGATGGTTGCTCAGCTCAATCAATTCCACGAGCGTCCCGTCCGGGGACGTGCCCGAGATGACGAAGCCGCGTTTCTCCATTTGCTCGCGGTAGGCCATGTTGAACTCGTAGCGATGGCGATGGCGCTCGAGGATCTCCGCCTTGCCATACACCTGATGCGCGAGCGTGTTTCGCCCCAGCACGGTCGGGCACGTTCCCAACCGCATGGAGGCGCCTTTCTCGGTGACGTCCTTCTGTTCTTCGAGAATGCAAATGACCGGATGCGAACAGTCGGGGTCGAATTCCGTGCTGTTCGCGCCCTGCAGGCCGCACACATGTCTGGCGAACTCGATGCAGGCAATCTGCATGCCGAGACACAGCCCGAGGTAGGGAGTCCGGGATTCGCGGGCGAACCGCGCCGCCTCGATCTTGCCTTCGACACCACGGTCGCCAAAGCCGCCGGGCACCAGCACTCCGGCGACTCCGCGCAGATACTTGTCCGCGCCTTCCTTCTCGAGATCCTCCGCATCGACCAGCACGAGGTCGATCGCGCAATCGTGCGCCGCTCCGGCATGCGTGAGCGACTCGTAGATGGATTTATACGCGTCCTGAAGCTCGATGTATTTGCCGACGACGGCGACGCGCACGCTCTTCTTCGGATTCACCACACGCTCGACGAAGCGAATCCACCCCGTCATGTCGGGCTCGGGCCGGTCGAGGCCGAGGTAGCGGCACACGATGGTGTCGAGCCCCTCCTCCTGGAACATCAGCGGCGCCTCGTAGATCGTATTTTCCACGTCGCGCCCTTCGATGACCGCCTCCACGGGGACGTTGCAGTAAAGGGAGAGCTTCTGGCGCACGTCGGCGTCGAGCGCATGCTCCGTGCGGCAGATCAACACCTGCGGTTGCAGACCGATCTCGCGAAGCTTCGCCACGCTTTGCTGCGTCGGCTTCGTCTTGAGCTCGCCCGCCGCCTTGATGAACGGGATGAGCGTGACGTGCATGAGGAGGGAATTGCCCACGCCCGCCTCAAGGACAAATTGACGGATCGCCTCGAGATACGGGAGCCCCTCGATGTCACCGGTCGTGCCTCCGATTTCGGTGATGCAAACGTCCGCCTCGGATTGCTGCCCCACCTCACGGATGCGGGCCTTGATTTCGTCGGTCACGTGCGGAATCACCTGCACGGTCTTGCCGAGGTAGTCGCCGCGCCGCTCCTTCGCGAGCACCGTCTCGTAAATCTGGCCGCTGGTGACGTTGTTCGCGCGCGTGAGCACGCAATTCGTGAATCGCTCGTAGTGGCCAAGGTCGAGATCGGTCTCCGCACCGTCGGAAAGCACGTAAACTTCGCCGTGCTGATACGGGCTCATCGTTCCGGGATCGACGTTCAAATACGGGTCCAGCTTCTGGAGAACGACCTTCAGCCCGCGATGTTCCAACAAGGTGCCGAGCGACGCAGCGGCCAGTCCCTTGCCAAGGGAACTCACAACACCGCCGGTCACAAAAATATGCTTCATGTGCGCCGATCATACGGACGGCCTTTTGAAAATCCAGCGTCCGCGCGAAATCGGTGAAAATTCGCCGAAAACCTTGCCTTGCCGCGCCCCTAGGGGACGGTGCGCCTGCCCTTTCAGAACCGGGGCCGCGACCGGTCGCCGCGGTTTTCCGGCTTCGTTACATTTGCTCAGGCGAATTCAGCAACTCGGCCACGCGATTCAGCAACCGTCCCGCCGCGCCGCCATCGAGCACGCGATGGTCGAAGCTGAGCGTAAACATTGCCTCGCGAACCGGCACAAATTCCTCGAGCTCCTCGTCCCAATGCGGCACCACCCGGCCCGCGCCCATGCCGAGAAGCAGGGTTTGCTCGGGAAGCGGAATCGGGGTCGCCAGCGTGAGGCCGAAAGTGCCGTAGTTGGTGATCGTCGCGATGGACCCGCCCATGTCCCCGGGTGGCAGCCTGCGCTGGCGGGCCAGCTCGATAAGGCGATTGTAGCGTTCCACGAGATCGGCGAGGCGCGTCTGGTCGGCATTGCGAATCACCGGAACGAGCACGCCCTCCTCCGCCTCGACGGCGAAACCGATGTCCACGGATCGCGGGTGCACGATCTTCTCGCCGATCAACCGCCCGGCGGGTGCGCTGTTCTCCCCGAGGGCAATCGCCAGCGCACGAAGTCCGTAAAGGGCCGGGCCGGCCTTCACGGCCTGGGCCTTGCGATGCGCGAGCATCGCGTCGAGCCGCACCGGCAGGACCACCGTCGCCAGCGGTCGCGTCCAGCTTCGCCGCATGGCGTCGGCAACGGCCACGCGCATCGATGAGGCGGGCGTGATGCGATTGCGCTCCAGATCCTCGAGAAAGCGCTCCAGATCCTCGATGGTCACGCGCCCCCCCGCGCCGCTGCCCGCGATTCCCGCGAGATCGGCGGCGTGCATGCCGAGATCGGCCATGCGCGCCTTCATGCGCGAGGAGAGATAGCTCGCGCCACCGGCATTTGCCGGCACGGGGAGCCCCCTCACCGTCGGCTCGACCTTTTCGAACAGCTTCGGTGCCTTTTTCTTGGGCGCCCGCTCCGCGCGCTTGGGCTCCACCTCTTCATCGAGCCCCAGCCGCTTCGCCTCCTCTTCACTTACCTCGATATAGCCAAGCACCGCGCCGACCGGATAGCTCTGGCCGACCTCCGCGGTGAACTCCGCAACCGTCCCGCTGCACGGCGCGGTTACGCCCATGACCGCCTTGTTCGTTTCCACTTCGAGGACGTCCGCATCGGCGTCCACCGTTTCCCCGGCTTGAACGACAATGCGAACAAGGGTGGCCTCGGCGATCGACTCGCCAAGCTGCGGCATGATGATTGGGACCTGTGGCATGGATCGGGGAGGTTAGATTTCCAACAAATGTCGCGCCGCGTCGGCAACCGTGGACGCCGTCGGTCGGTGCGTGCCCCAGAGCGCGGGATGATAGGGCACCGGCGTATCTTTTGCATTCAGGCGCTGCGGCGGCGCATCAAGCAGGCCGAATCCTTCCGCCACCACGCGGGCAATTACTTCCGAGCACACTCCGCCCCACGGCCACGCCTCGCTGACGCAAAGCAACCGGCCCGTTCGCGCCACGGAAGCGAGGACGGTATCGGTGTCGAGCGGCTTCACCGACCGCAGATCGACGACTTCGATCTCGTAACCGTCGTCCACCAGCTCGGTCGCTGCGGCGAGAGCCTCGTGCACCATGGCTCCGTAGGTGACGATGGTCGCATCGCGACCGGGACGGGCAATGCGCGCCTTTCCAATGGGCATCGCTTCGGTCGGCAGGCCGTCGGCCTTCAGGTGGTAGTAGAGAAACTTGTGCTCGCAGAAAATGACCGGGTCATCCAGCTCCACCGCGGCCAGCAGCATGCTGTAGGCATCCTCGACCGTCGCCGGCGTGAGCACCACGAGGCCCGGGTAGTGCGCGTAGATCGCCTCCATGCTCTGACTGTGAAACGGCCCGCCGCCCGGTGTGCCGCCCGAGGGCAGCCGCACCACGATCGGACACGGGACTCCCGTGCGGTAGTAGAGCGTGGCCGCGTGATTGACGATCTGGTTGAAGCCGCAGGTCGAGAAATCGGCGAACTGCATCTCGACGATCGGCCGCGCGCCTTCGATCGCCGCGCCAATCGCGATGCCGACGATCGCGTCCTCACTCAATGGAGCATCGATCACTCGACCGGGGAATTCCCTGGCAAGGTTCTTGGTGGCCTTGAACGCACCGCCGAAAACTCCGACGTCCTGCCCGTAAATGAAGACACGGGGGTCGTCGGCCAGCGCCTTCTGCTGCGCTGCGCGAATGGCGTCGATATACGTAATGCTCATCAAACGCAGTAGGAATCCTCGATTTCCGGCGTGCTCACCGCGCGCCAATCCTCCTCCGCAGGATCGGGGTCCGGCTCGCGCAGCACCCGCGCCGCCGTGCTGTCGACCTCCTCCTCGGCCTCCCTGCGCCACGCCTCGATCTCCTCGGCCGTCGCAAGGCCGTGATCGATCAGGAGGGCCTCAGCGACCTTGAGACAGTCGCGGCCCACGGGTTTTTCGCGCAGTGCGGGGTCGACATAACTCGCGTCGTCGTGTTCGCCATGGCCGACCAGGCGGAGCAAATCCGCGACCACGAGCTGCGGGCCGCCGCCCTTCCGTGCAGCCTCGATCGCGCCTCCAACGACCGACATGCATGCTGCGAGATCCGTGCCATCGACCTTGTGACCCGTCACCCCATATCCGACCGCCCGATCGACGAGATCGGCGCAGGCAAACTGGCGGGAATTCGGCGTCGAATAGGCATATTGATTGTTCGCCACGACGACCACGAGCGGCAGCTTCTCGACGGCCGCGGCATTGAGTCCCTCGTGAAATGCCCCGGTCGAAGTGCCGCCGTCGCCAATGCACGTCGCGCCAACCACATCGGTCTCTCCCCGGAATCGTCGCGCCAGCAATCCACCGGCCACCACGGGAATCATCGCCCCGAGATGGCTGATCATCGCGTAATATCCCTCCCGCGGTCTGCCGCGGTGAATGTTTCCATCGCGCCCCCGCATCGAGCCGAGGGACGAGCCGAGATACGTGCGCAGCGTGTCGAGAATCGTGTCGCCAAACGCCATGCGCCCGGCCTGATCACGAATGAGCGGGGCAAAGATGTCGCCCTTGCGCAGGTGAATGCCCACCGAGACGCTCAGCGCCTCCTGTCCGCGCCCGAGAAAGACGCCGCCCTTGATCTTTCCTCCGCGATAGAGCGCCGCGAGTTTTTCCTCGAGCACCCGCGCCCGCAGCATGATCTGGAAGGCCTTCAGCCACTCCTTTTTTCCGGAAAGTTTACGCCCTTCCTCCACGACTTCAGACATGAGCGCGCAGGCTATGAAGAAAGCCGGGGCTCTGCAAACGAAGACTTGTTTCCCAAGTGCGGGCCGTCAAATCGCCGTCCAGAGAAGGAAAAGAATGACCGCCAGAATGACGCATAGGGCCACAAATTGCAGCCGCGCCTGATTCCGTTCCGCCCGGCGCGGTCGTCGGGTCCGCTCGACGGCACGGGCATCCCGCCACTTGTCCGGCGCGGAGATGCGCGGGGCGGCAGTCGACGCCGTGCGCAGGTCGAGACGAATCGGAGCCCTCTGACGCTGCTTGATCTTCTTGAGCTTGCGCGGCGCCTCCTCGATCACACGGCGCGCGCGTTCCTGCGCACGCAGCAACTCCTCCTGCTGCGCGAGCAGCCGCTTCTGCTCGAGGGTGAGAGGATCGTCGCCTCGCTTGATTCCCGAACCTCTGGATGAGCGCTTGATTGGCATGCGTTACCGAACGCCTCCCGCCATGAACATCCACACAAAAAACGCGATCACCGCGATCACCTGCAGCGGGAGCGTGAACGCAAATCCCATGATCAGCCAGTGGACAAACCCCTTCTCCGAAGCGCCGTAGTATTCGTCGTATTCCCCGGTCGCAACGGCGGCTTCCTCGCCGCCCGAGTGCAAGCCGAGCTTCGGATGCGACTTGTTGTATTCGCCGCGCGCGTCATCCACCGCGCTGAGCGCCTTGCTGAGCTCCTTCGAGAGGTCAAGGCCGACCCATGCCTTCGGATTGATCGACTCGAGCTTGTTCAAGTGGTGATTGAACGCTTCCTGGATCGAATGAAGCTGATCGAGCCACTTTTCGGCATCCTGCGTCTCCCGCTGGATCACGACCATGGCGCGCGTGAGCTTGTCGATCATCTCCGCGCGTCCGCGCTCCAGCTCGTCCTGGCGCCGGGCCAGCTCTTCAAGGCGCTGCTTGTCGCGCTCGATCTGCTCCTGCCGGCGCTTGAGTTCCGCAAGATCGGCATGGGCTTTCTGGACCTGGCTCTGAAGCTCTTCGGAAGTCGGGACATCGTCCTCTTCGTCAAAGTCTAGAACATCTCTATCGCGGTCCGCCATGAACGATCAACAAAGCCTGACGGTAATGGAGTTCCCGGCGAATTCCAGCTAAAAGCGGTCCGTTGTCGCGCTCTTGTATCGGGACGCCCCCTGACGCCACCGCAGGGGTCCGATCAGCGCCCGGGCATCATCTCGAGCAGCAGGCCCTTCAAATAAAAAGTCTCGGGCATGTGCAGCACAATCGGGTGGTCGGGCGATTGGCGAAACTCGCCGATGAGCCGCGCCGTGCGTCTCGCGTCATACAGCCCCGCGCATGCGACATCGAGAAAGCTCACGATGTCGATGTGGTGCGAACAGGAGAACGTTGCGAGCAATCCCCCCGGCTCCAGCAGCGCGCCCGCGTGAACGTGCAGATCGCGATAGCCACGCAACGCGTCGTTCACGCGTCCGCGGCTCTTCGTGAAGGACGGCGGATCCAGAATGATGAGATCGAACTTCTCGCCGGCGCGTCCCGCGCGTCGCAAATACTCCGCCACGTCGGCACGCTCGGCCTGCACGGCAAGGCCGTTTCTCGCGGCATTTGCGCGCAGCCGCTCGAAACTGTCGCCGCCCGATTCGACGGCCACGACCTCGCGGGCTCCAGCCTTCGCGCAAGCCAGCGCGAAACCGCCCTGGTTCGAGAAACAATCGAGCACGCGTTTGCCGGCCGCATGCCGCGCAACCGCCGCGTAATTCGCAACCTGGTCGAGGTAGAACCCCGTTTTCTGCCCGGCCAGCAGATCGACTTCGAAGGTCACCCCATCGATATCGATCGTCTGCACCGGCTGCGGCGCCCCGAACAACACCCCCACCGACGGCTCCAACCCCTCCGCCTCGCGTATGGACGCGTCGTTTCGTTCGATCACCCCTTCGACGCCCAGCACGTCCCGCAGCGTCTCTGCGATCACCCGCTTCTGCCGGTCCATCGCCAGCGTGAGCGTCTGCAACACGGCAGTCGCGCCGTATTGGTCGACGATCACCCCGGGCAATCCATCGCTTTCACTCCAGACCACACGCCGCAAATCACGGCGGCATCCGGCGCGATCCCGCACCTCGGCCGCCTGCGTAATGCGTCGCTGAAAGAAATCGCGATCAAGCTCCTGCCTCCGCCGCGAGATGCGGCGCGCGATGATCTTCGACTTCGAGTTGAAAATCGCGCTGCCCAGCAACCGGTCGCGACCGTCCTTGATGGAAATCACGTCACCGTCCTCGGGTGCGCCGAAGATCTTGAGCACTTCGTTCCCGTAAACCCAGTCGTGTCCGTGCAGAATCCCTGCACGCGGTCGAACAACAAGCCCGGCCATTTACACGTTGCAGGATCCTTCGCAGGAAATCTCCGCCGGCCGGGGCTCCTTCGGAGCTCCCACGGGCTCGGGATACTCGAAAATCCGGCCCTCGTAGTTTCGCACCACGACCTTTTCCTCGTCGTGGTAGAGCACATAGCCGGGATTGATCGGCACCTTGCCGCCGCCGCCCGGGGCATCGATCACATACTGCGGAATCGCGTAGCCGCTCGTGTGGCCGCGCAGCCCTTCAATGATCTCGATGCCTTTCGCGACGGACGTCCGCAAATGCGACGACCCGCGAATGAGGTCGCACTGGTAAAGGTAGTAGGGACGCACGCGGCACTGCAGCAGCTTCTGCACGAGCGTCTTCATCACATCGACCGAGTCGTTCACACCCTTGAGCAGCACGCTTTGGTTGCCCAGCGGCACGCCGTGATTGGCGAGCCGGCCGAGCGCCTCCCGCACCTCGGTGGTGAGCTCACGCGGGTGGTTCACATGCACGCTCATCCAGAGCGGATGATGCTTCTGCAGCATCTGGCAAAACTCCAGCGTAATGCGCTGCGGCAGGAAAATCGGAACGCGGCTGCCGATGCGCAGAAACTCGATGTGAGGGATCGCCCGCAGGCGCGTGAGAATCGCGTCGAGCTTGCTGTCGGAGAGCAGCAGCGCGTCGCCGCCGGACAGCAACACGTCGCGAATCTCCGTGTGCGCTTCGAGATACTGAAACGCCTCCTCGAAATCCGTGTGCAGCTCCTGCTCGCCCACCCCGCTCACCACTCGCGCCCGCGTGCAATACCGGCAATAGCTCGCACAGCGGTCGGTCACCAGAAACAGCACGCGATCCGGATACCGATGCACCAGCCCCGGCACCGGCATGTGGCTGTCCTCCCCGCACGGGTCCGCCATTTCCCACGGCGCGGTCGTTCCTTCCTCGAGACGCGGAATCACCTGCCGCCGGATGGGACACGCAGGGTCCTCCGGATCGATGAGATTGAAAAAATGCGGCGTGACCGCAAACGCCAGCTTGCTGCCGGAAAGAATCACCCCCGCGCGTTCCTCGGGCGAGAGCTTGATGTGTCTTTCGAGGGCCTCGAGGGTCGTTACGCGATTGCGCAACTGCCACTTCCAGTCACTCCATTGCTCCGGCGCGACCTCGGGCCAGAAACCCGGGGCATGAGAGCGGAAAGGCTTCTCATGCGCTGACTGTGCTGCATCCATGGGTTGGTGGGAAAAACCGTAGGACGGCCTTGCGCAAAGTCAACGACGCATTGTTCGATGAACGTCATACGACTGAAAAATCGGGGAAATGACCTATAGGCCGTCGAGGGCGGCGGCCTGTTGCCGCGCCTGCCTGCGGCGTTGCGCATCGGCAAGGAATTCCTCCTGCGCATTGAAAGGCGGCTTGTTCGATTTCCTTGGTGCGTAACGTCCGTCCGACTTCATCACACGCGCCTTCACATTGTCCTTCCAGAACCATTCGAGGATCTCCTCGACATGCTCGCGCATACCCGGCGCCACCACCGGAAAGACAGCCTCCACACGACGGAAGAGATTTCGCTGCATCCAGTCCGCACTGCCGAGATAAAGCAGCGGATCTCCGGCGTTCTCGAACCGGAAAATGCGGCTGTGCTCGAGGAACCGGCCGACAATGCTTCGCACTTCGATGTTCTCGCTCACACCCTTCACTCCGGGCCGCAACGAGCACATCCCGCGCACAAGCAGCCGCACCTTCACTCCCGCGCAGGACGCGCGGTAGAGCGCTTCGATGATTCCCTCCTCGATGAGCGAGTTCACCTTCGCATAGATGCCGGCCGGCTTGCCTGCCAGCGCGTTTTGCGTTTCCTGCTCGATGAGTTCAATGAACTTCATGTGCAGGTTGAACGGCGCAACAAGCAGCTCTTTCATGCCGGTGAATTTCGAGACACCGGTGAGCAGATTGAACAGCTCTGCGAGGTCGTCCGTGACGGACTCGCGGCACGTAAGCAGCCCGAGGTCCGTGTAAATTCGCGCCGTGGACGGGTGGTAGTTTCCGGTGCCGAGGTGCGCGTAGCGGCGAATGCCATCCCCCTCGCTGCGCACCACGAGCGCGGCCTTGGCATGCGTCTTCAACCCGCTGACGCCGTAAACGACATCCACGCCCGCCTCCCGCATCGCGCGGGCCCATTTGATGTTCGCGGCTTCGTCAAAGCGCGCCTTCAGCTCGATGACGACCGTGACCTGCTTTCCGTTGCGCGCCGCTTCGATGAGCGACTGGACGATCGGCGAGTCGGAGCTCGTGCGATAGAGCGTCTGCTTGATGGCGAGCACACTCGGGTCCTCCGCGGCGAGCGCGAGGAAATCCACGACCGTCTGAAAGTTGTCGTAGGGATGGTGCAGAAGAATGTCGCCCCGTCGAATGTGGTAGAAGAGATCGGTCCCCTGCTCGAGGGACACGACGGTATTCGGCGAGAAGCGCTTGAACCGCAGATCCGCCCGATCGATCTGCAGCGCCAGCGGCATCAACCGCACGAGATTCAGCGGGCCGTCGATGCGATAAACGTCCTCCTCCTCCAGATTGAAAAGCTCGGTAAGCCGTCGCACAACGCGTCCGGGGCAATCCGCCATCACCTCGAGCCGCACCGCCGCACCGCGGTTCGCCCGGCGAAGCTCTGCCTCGATCGCGTGCAACAGGTTCTGCACCTCCTCCTCGTCGAAGTAGAGGTTGCTGTTTCGCGTCACGCGGAAGAGATGCGCACCCTTCACCTTCACGCCCTTGAAAAGCGTGCTGACGTGCTCCTGGATGATGTTGCCTAGGAAAACGTAGTCGTCGCCCTCGACATCGTCCGCGAATCGCACCACGCGCGGCAGAATTCGCGGCACCTGCACGACGGCGATGTCCGTCTCGAGGTCCTCCCCTTCGAGCTCGACGACGACGTTGAGGCTCTTGTTCAGGAGCTGCGGCATCGGGTGCACCGGGTCGATGGCCAGCGGTGTCAGCACCGGATAGATCTGCTTGTGGAAAAATTCCTCGAAATGCCTCCGCTGCGCCGCAGGCACTTTCGGATAGTGGAAGAAGCGAATCCGCTGCGCCTCGAGTTCCGGCACGAGCTCGTTGCGCCAGCATGCGTATTGCTCGTCGACCATCTTGCGGACGCGCTTGGAAATCCTCGCGAGCACCTCCGCGGCGGACATGCCATCCGCTCCCGATTCGTGCGTGTGCGTTTGCTTCTGCTGCTTGAGACCGGCAACCCGCACTTCGAAAAATTCGTCGAGGTTGGAGCTGACGATGCAGAGAAACTTCAGTCGCTCGAGCAGTGGGTTGCTCGGGTCGCGCGCCTGGTCGAGCACACGTTGATTGAACTCCAGCCAGCTAAGCTCTCGATTGATGAAATACCGGGGGTTGCGAAAATCCTTTGCTGCCATCATCACTCTCCGTCCCCTGCGCGCCGCCTCCACGCTCTCGCATCAGGACCCGTAAGGCTAGGTGAGCCGCCCCCCCCACGCAATGGGTTTCGGAACTTTCGCTCCCCGGTTGCACTGACCGGGCCCAAAACTAGCGAATCCGCTCGATGATCCGGGATTCGACGCGCGAGCGGATGCCTTCCGTGTCCACGGCAAACGCCTTGATGCGGTTGCGGCCCCGCTTCAGACGCACCGTGGTGCGAAACTTCACATGGTTGCCGCGATCGATCAGGCGGGCGTCCTGCCACCTGTCGCCCGCGACTTTCACCCGCACGCGGACCACCCACACGTCATCGTAGCCATCGCCCACGACGGGAATCACAGCCTTCGTCGTCTGCGTCCGGCGCGGACGCCGATACTGCACCACCGGCGGGGAGCCGTCGGCCAGCACCGGAGCGACCTCGCCAAGCAGGAATGCGGCGGCGAGGGCAACCGCCGAAAATCTATACCGCGATGTCCTCATTCCAGAGATCCGGTCTCTCGGCGATGAACGTCTTCATCATCTCGATGCATTCCTCGTCCTGCAGCACCGTGAGTTCCACGCCCTGCGAACGGAGCCAGTCCTCGGCGCCGAGGAAGTTCACGTTCTCCGCGATGACAATTTTCGGAATCTTGTAAAGCAGCGACGTGCCGCTGCACATCGGGCAGGGCGAGAGGGTCGTGTAGAGCACGCAATTCCGATACACCGAGGCGGGCTGCCGGCCCGCGTCCTTGAACGCGCTCATCTCGCCGTGCAGCAACGGATCGCCAGCCTGCACGCGCATGTTGTGTCCGCGCCCGAGAATTTTGCCCTCGTGCACGATCACCGAGCCGATCGGAATCCCGCCCTCGGCCAGTCCCTTTTTTGCCTCGTCGATCGCCGCCTGCATGAATTCGTCGCGCATGGCGGACAGCGTAATCGAGATCGCGATCCGCGAAAACCGAATTGCGCTCGGTCCCGGGATTCGGGAACTCTCCGTCAATGCCGAGAAAGCCGCCCCCGCAAACCCGAAACGAAGCCTGGATCGGCGACGCCGTCCTGAGCCTTTTTGCGCGGCAGCACATCCTTCGGGAAAGCGCGTCGATGGACGGCGAGCAACTCGCGCGCTTCACCTCGAATCAGTTCCTATCCGCCTTCGGAAACCCCACGGAAGTCGAGGCGCAGATTGGCCGCCTCTACGCTACGAGCGGTCTCGAAGCCGCCTTCGCCGAAATCGAGACGCGTCTGCTGCCGCTGTTTCTCGCCCAGGAGAAGCGGCGCGCCCGACAGCGGCGTTGAATTCCGCCATTCGGCTCGCGCCGGCGAGGATTTCCGTTACATTCCGGCCATGTCGAAGCTCCGGTTTCTCCTGGCTGTCCCCCTGCTCAGCTTCCTCGCATCGGCGGTCGTGCACGCCGAGGACATGCGCGCCGCATGGGTCGCCTCGGTTTACAACATTAATTTCCCGTCGAAATCCGGACTCTCGGCCGAAGCCCAGCGTCGGGAAATCGCCCAGATTTGCGAGATTGCAAAATCGGTCGGGCTGAACGCGCTCATGGTGCAGGTGCGGCCGGAGTGCGACGCGCTCTACGAGTCGCGCTACGAACCGTGGAGCCGCTTCCTCACGGGCAAACAGGGCGTCTCCCCCGGCTACGACCCGCTGGAGACATTCATCGTCGAAGGCCGCAAGCGCGGCATCGCAATCCACGCATGGCTCAATCCCTACCGCGCCGCAACCAGCGCCTCCGCCTCTCGCAGCAGCAAGCACGTGGCCAACCGCCTCGGCAAGCACGTCAAGCGCGTCGGCAAACAGCTCTGGCTCGACCCCGGCTCGCCCGAGGTGCAGGACTATCTCGTCGAGGTCGTGCGCGACCTTGTGCGGCGCTACCCCGTCGCCGGCGTTCACCTCGATGATTACTTCTACCCGTATCCCGACACCTATTCGGGAAGCTTCCCGGACGACGATTCCTACGCGCGCTATCGCGCCTCAGGCGGCCGGCTCGACCGGGACGACTGGCGCCGCCACAGCGTAAACACCCTCGTTCGCCGACTCTCCGAAGCCGTGCACTCGGCACGTTCCGGCGCGCAGTTTGGCATCAGCCCGTTTGGCATCTACACGAAAGGCCAGCCGTCGAATGTGAAGGCCGGCCTCGACCAATATCATCAACTCTACGCCGATCCGGTCGCGTGGATGAAGCAAGGCTGGGTTGATTATCTCGCGCCCCAGCTCTACTGGAAGGACGGCGGGCCGCAGAGCTTCAGAAATCTCCTCGAGTGGTGGCGCAGTCCGGAAGTCAACCCCCGTGGCGTGCCGATCTACCCGGGCATCGCCATCGAGCGGCTGGTCGGCTCGCACAACTGGCCGGCGAGCGAAATCGCCACACAGCTCTCGCTGGAGCGTTCGATCGGCCCGCGGCCCAAGGGCGGCTTCATCCTGTGGGATTTCGGTCCCCTCAAGGAAAACAAAAAGGGGATTCGCTCGGTCGTCCGCTAAGACCTAGTCGTCCGACTCGTTTGAGGCGGGCTGATCCGACGAAGTCAGCTCGAGCGGCTCCGGTGTCGGAGGCGGCTGCAGCGGAATCGTCGGCGCAATGCGATACTGCCCGACGCGGCGCAGATACGCCTGCTCCATTGCCCGGCACTTGTCGGCAAGGTTGCCGTCGATCGACACCATCTTCTCGAAAAGGAGACGGTAATATTCCCGCAGGGCCTGACGCTTTGCCTCGTCGGTCTTCGCAATGTCCGCCTTCTCACGCATCTGGCGCACGGCGGGATCCTTCAGCGCCTGCAGTTTCACTTCCTGGTAGCGAACCCGCAGCTTCCGCTCTTTCTCGGCCTTGCTCTCCACGACCGTCGGCGGCGGAGGCGGCATGTCATCCCCCGTGTAAACGTCGTCGGGAATGAGGTCGTCCGGATTCGGGATATCCTCGGCGGTCATCCCCTCCGTCGGCAGGTCCGCGTCCAACGGCGCCCCGAGATCTTCCGCCGTGGGCTCGGGCAGAAAATCGATTTCGCCCGCCGCGGCCTCGGTCTCCTCCCGGGCCATCTCCTCGGCCCCCACTTCCGCTTCAGTGACTTCCGTTTCGGAAAGCGGCTTCGGTGTCGGCACGGGATCGACAGGTTCCTCGAGCTCGGATTCCGGCGACGGCTCGTTTTCGGCCGCTATCTCCGCATCCTTCTCGGTTTCGTTCAAAATGGTCTTTGCATCCGCAGGGGGCGCCCCTTCCTCCACGGCCGTCTCTGCAGCCGCGGCGGAAACCCCGGCATCGAAGTCGGCCTCATCCTCCCCATCGACGTCCTCCTTGGGAGCTTCGGCTGCGTCGTCCTTTTTAGCACCCTCCTTCCTGGCGGTGTCTTTCTTTTGAGCCTCCTTGGGAGTCGGGGTGGGAGCGGCTTCCTCAGCAGTCTCCGGTTTCGAATCCTCAGCCTGCTCTTGGGCAATGGCGACTCCCAGCCACGCAGTGGCACCGAGCGCGAGAGACAGGATGAAGCGTTTATTCATGTTCGAATCGTTCCAGCCGATACCACTGGAGCTTGAAAAGCAAACAACTTTGTCCAGTGTTTGCAAGCCATGGACGCCGGTTTCCTGCGCATGGTCACGATGGACGCCTCGCCCGCCGAGGCCGCCGCCGGACTGGCGCACCGCAAGGGCTTCGTCTTTCTGGACTCCGCCCTGGAGACTCCCGGGGCAATTTCCCTTCTCGCGAGTGATCCGGAGGAGATCCTCGAAGGAAATCTCGCCCACCCCGAGGCACTGGCCCGACTCCTCGAAGCGCGCCGGGTGGACTCCTCCGATTCCGGTCTTCCCGCCGGCGCCGCCATCGGCTGGGTCGGCTATGACGGGAATTTCCGCTTCGGAATCTACCCGAACCTGCTGATTCACCTCCACGATCACGATCGCTGGATCGCGGTGGGCGACCCGGCGCTCCCCGGGCCGGCTCAATCGACCGCCCCGCCGGACCGCCCGCAATTCACTCCCGAAACGACCTGCGAAACCTACTGCGAGATGGTCCGTCGCGCTCACGACTACATCGCGGCGGGCGATATTTATCAGGTGTGCCTCGCGCATCGGTTCACGGCCCGTTGGCCACGGGATCCCTGGCCACTTTATCAAGCGCTCCGGCACTACTCGCCCGCGCCCTACTCCGCCTACCTCTCGTTGAACGACATCACGGTGCTCTCCGCATCGCCCGAATGCTTCCTGCGAATGAGCGACCGGCGCATTCTCACCCGCCCGATCAAGGGCACGCGCCCCCGCCGCGCCGATGCCGATCAGGACCAGCGCCTCGCCTACGAATTGCGCACCTCACAAAAGGAGATCGCCGAGCTGGTAATGATCACCGACCTCGAGCGCAACGATCTCGGCCGCGTCTGCGAATTCGGCTCCGTGCACACGACGGACATGCTCCGGCTCGAGCAATACGAGCAGGTCTTCCACCTTGTCTCGACGGTGGAGGGCACCTTGCGCCCGGGCGTTTCCCATCTCGAAGCACTCGCCGCCTGCTTTCCCGGCGGATCGATCTCCGGTGCGCCGAAGAAGCGCGCCATGGAAATCATCGCCGAGCTCGAGCCCTCGCCACGCGACATCTACACGGGCGCGATCGGCTTTCTGGGATTCAATGGCGAAAGCCGGTTCAACATCGCCATTCGCACCGTCGTCCACACCGCGGGTCAGCTTTCGTTTCACGCCGGCGCAGGCATTGTCGCCGATTCCATCCCCGAGCGCGAATGGCAGGAGACGCTCGACAAGGCCGCGGGTATCCTTCTCGCCGCTTCGCGAATGGAAATCAGCGAACCGTCCCCGCAAGCGCTCCCAGCAACTGGTCGAGACTGATCCGCAATCCCTCGTTCCAGGCGTCGACAAGCGCCTGCGGAGTTCGTTGCGAGAAGGGAATGGACTGGGAAAACGTCTTTCGCAACACGAGGTCGCGGCCATTCGGCTGGCGCTTGAAAACCTGGATCTCGAACTTCATCACCGCCTTCGGCGAGGATGGATCCTGGAAATCGCCGTAAAGCTCCATCACATCGCAATCGATGATGAACGTCTGCCCGCCTCCTTCTCCCGGGATCGCGACGTTCCCGTAGAGCTGGCTCTCCTGAATCCAGTTTCGCAGCACGCTGGTCATCATCTCGGCCGGCGAAACCAGGAACTGATTGTAGGGATCGACCTCCCACCGGTCGTCGTTCAGGCGATAGACAAAGCCGGCCGACGAATACGGTGCCCCGATATCGACGAAGTTCACCGACACGGTCTCGCTCGTGCGCATCGCCTTCATCGACGGCGGCTCGCCGGGATTCAGCACAAAATACTTCGGCTCAACCCTCGGCCCGAAAACGCATGATGAAAGCAGAAGGCCGGCGGCGAAAATCGGGAGGGCGATTCGTTTCATCAGCGTTTTTTGGAGTTCGGCGGATCCATCACGCTCGCCGGCTTCGGAGGCCGGCTGAAGATGAGCTTCGACGGATCGCGGGACAGCTCGGCGCTCGCCGCGCGAAGGTTTTCGGAAATGATTCGCAGGTTCGCGAGGGTCGCGGCGATGTCGTCCGCATTCAGCCGCGAGGCTGGCTCGACGTTGGAAAGAATCTCGCGGAGATCGTTGTTGGATTTTTCGATCTCGGCAATCAGCCGCCGCGTGTCGGCGCTGAGCTGCTTCACGTCGGCATCGATCACCGCCTGATTCACGCTGTCAAACGCCCGTTGCGCATCCTGGCTCAGTTTGCCGAGCTCGGCGCTCTTCACCGCCTCGTCGACGTTATCGAGTAGCGTGAGCAGCTTCTCGCCGATGCCCTGGATGTTCAGGTTCTCGACCTCGTGCATCATCTTGTTCACCGAGTCGAGAATGCTGGTGAGTTCGCCCGGCGCGTAGGGAAGGTAATAGTGATCGGGCTTCCACGTGACCTTGATCGGCGTGAACCGCGACGGCTCGACGTAATTGATCTCCATGTAATTGAGCCCGGTGATTCCCTGCGGCTCGATCTGGATGCGCAGGCCGCGCTCGACCGCGCGATCCAGCACCCTCTGCAGGTTCGCCTGCTCGAACATCCCCGGAAAAATCTCCTGATCGATCTCGATGACGATCACCACGTAGTTGACGAGCTCGGAGCGGTCGACCTGCGGATACTCCGTGAAAAGAAATCCCACGCTGCTCACCTTTCCCACGGTCACGCCGCGAAACTTCACCGGCGACCCGACCTCGATGCCCTGCACCGTGCCGTTCACGTAAGTCTCGAGGTAGATCTTCTCCTTGAAGAACTGCCCCACTCCGAAAACCACCAGCGCGCCGGCAAGCAGGAGCATGCCGGTGATGATGAAAAGACCGATGCGAAAATAGCTCGCCTGCGCGCTCACTCTGCGACCTCCGTGACTTCGCGATGGAAAAACTGCCGCACGAATGCGTTGTCGGAATGATCCCGCAGATCGTCCGGTTTGCCCTCGGCAATGATTCCCTTCGTTTTCTTGTCCAGCATGATCACGCGGTCCGCTATGGCGTAAATACTTGGCAGCTCGTGGGTGACAATCACGAATGTCATCCCGAGCGTTTTGTTGAGTCGCAGAATCAACGCGTCGAGATCGGCGGAAGTGATCGGATCAAGACCCGCCGAAGGCTCATCGAGGAAGACGACCGCGGGGTCCATCGCCATCGCGCGCGCCAGAGCCGCCCGCTTCTGCATGCCGCCACTCACCTCGCTCGGCAGGCTGGCCACGTAGTTTTCCAGGCCGACCAGCTTCAGCTTCATCCATGCGATGAGATCGAGCGCGTCGTTCGGCAGGTCTGTGTATTCCTCGAGCGGCAGCCGCACGTTTTCGGAAAGCGTCATGGAACCAAAAAGCGCCCCGCTCTGATACGACACGCCAATGCGCTTGAGAATCGCCTGGCGCTCGCGTCCCTCGGCCTTCGGCAGACTTTTGCCCTCAATGAGGATGTCGCCCTCCAGCGGCGGCAGCAGGCCGATGAGGTGCTTGAGCAGCGTGCTTTTTCCGCAGCCCGATCCACCGAGGATCACGAAGATTTCGCCCTTGTGGACGTCAAACGTCAGGTTCTCTAGGATCGCGGTGCCGCCGTATCCCGCGGTCAGGTTGCGCACTTCGATGATCCCGCCCATCGCCTAGAAATTCGTGGCCCAGAACACGACGGCAAAGATCGCGTCCACCACGATGATCAATGTGATGCCGCTCACCACGGCGCGCGTCGTCGATTCACCAACCGCCGTCGCCCCGATCTTCGTTTGCAGGCCGCGCAGGCATCCGATCCCGCCGACGAGAGCACCGAAGAAGAACGATTTGATCAGGCCGGTCGCGATGTCGCTGAGATCCACGGCTCCGGTGAGCTGATTGTAAACCGCGGCCCACGGATGCCCGAAAAGCATCACCACCATCAGGCCGCCCGCGATGCCGATGACGTTCGCGTAAATCGTCAGCAGGGGCGTTACGAGAATTGCCGCCATCACCTTCGGCACGACGAGAAACCGCACCGGGTCGAGGCCCATCGTCGTCAGCGCGTCGACCTCCTCATTCACCTTCATGGTCCCGATCTCCGCGGCGAACGCTGATCCGGAACGCCCCGCGAGCACGATGGCGGTCATGATTCCGCCCAGCTCACGGAGCATCGCAAGCGCGACAAGATTCACAACGAAGATATCGACGCCGAACTGCTGCAGCGGCACGGTCGACTGGAAGGCCATGATCATGCCGGTGAGGAATCCGATCATGCCGACGATGAAGAGCGCATTCACGCCGGCGGTTTCAAACGTGTGCCACATGTCCCGCCAGCGGACGAGGTCCGGGCGAAAGAGTCCCTGAATCAGGGCCACTGAAGCCTGGCCGGTGAAGATGATCTGGTCTCGCGCGTCGCGAACAAGGCCCACGGCGACCCGGCCGATCGCGGTCGGAGCGGACTCCTTTCGCGGCGGTTCTTTTTCAAGCTTCGGAAATTCAATCTTCTCGTATGGCTTGAGCAGACTTTTCGCCTCTTCGGGCAGCCCCTCGATTCGAACGCCATTGCGCTGCTGGAGATCGTAAAGAAGTGCCGCACCCGCGGAATCACAGTAGGTAACGCCCGAGGCGTCCACGACGGCACCCGGCTGCGCTTCGCGCACCGCGCGCTGCCACACCGCGGCGGAACCTGCGGCGTCAAGACGCCCTTTGAGCGAAAGGCGCGGGCCGTTCTCCGAACGCTCCACCGCCAGTTCCGCTTTGTCTTGGGCCATCCGCGCAGCTTATCGGATTCGCGGCAGTCGTCTAGGACTCAGCCCAGCCACACGGTGGCTGCCGCGGCGCCTTCGGGATACTCCGCAGGCGGCGGCACCGGATGAGCGGCAAGCCCGGCTTTTCGCCCGATGCGACGCAGAGCGGCCACGTTCATCGTCGTCGCATTGGTCGAGAGAAGAATGCGGGCATCCGGCGTCGCAATCTGCCTCGCGAGATCGAGCAGGGTTTCCAGATCACGCTCCACGCGAAACACACGCCGCTTCGCACCGCGCGAAAAGGTCGGCGGATCGAGAATGATCGCGTCGAACTTCTCGCCCCGTTTCGCGAGCCGCGGCAGCACCGCAAAGACATCGTCTGCGATGAAGCGGTGCCCTTCAAGGTCGAGGCCGTTCAATTCGAAGTTTGCGCGGCCGCGCTCCAGCGACTTGCGCGACAGATCGAGGCTGAGCGTCGCGGCTCCCGCTCTCGCCGCAGCCACGGAAAATGCGCAGGTGTAGGCGAAGCAGTTGAGCACCCGTTTCGGTCGAAGCGTCTCGAGATGCGCGCGGTTCGCCCGCTGGTCGCAGAAAAGACCCACCGAATACCCGGCGGAGAAGTCGAGCCCGAATCGCAACCCACGTTCGAGAACGGTCGTCTCGAGCGGCGCGACCGGATCGCCATGCACGAGCACGGGACGATCCTCCTCGCCGGGCTGCTTCACGAGATGCCGCACGAAGATTCGCGAACAGCGGAGCCCGAGATCACTACTCCAGCCAAGCACGGCATCGACCAAGTCGTCCGGCTCCGAGACGGAGATAAGAAAATCCTCATTGAACCGCTCAACCCATGCGCCACGCCCCGTCCAGAGGCGATGCGCATTCGTGCCTTCCTCGTGCAGCTTCGCGAGCTCACCGGGCGAAATCAGTCGACCGGTCATTGCAGCGGAGGCAGCGGACAATCCAGCACGTCGGACACTGCGCGAAGAAGCGCCGCCTCTCGCGGTCGCACGACTCCATCGTGCCGGACGGCCGCCACGCACGCGTGAAAAACCTTCCGCCTTGTGGGCGGGTCCGACTCGACAATCCGGTCGAGCGCTGCCTCGAGTCGCGGAAAATCGACCGTCGCGGCGCGCTCCATCGGAAAGGCCCCTGGCTTGATGTTCAGCGCCGAAACGCCGGCCGCGAAGGCGGCATCCCGCTCCGCGTCCGTTTCTCCCGATTGCCATGCGAGCGCCGAGAGCACCACGGAAACGTCCGGCAAAATCGGAATCAGCGACCGAACGCGAATCGTGGGTCCGCCGCTCTTTGTGAAGAAATGGTCCACGTGGCGGACCAGCGCCTTGTGGAGCACGAATTCGAACAAATCCACCCGGTCGTCCGCAGCGATGAGCTTTCGCACGTTCTCGCGAAACACGGCGTATTGCGCGTCGGACAGCCGGCGCAGCGCGGGAAGGCAAAGATCCATCAAGGCCAGCGCGTCGTTGATCTCGGTGCGACGGGCGAGGTCGCGATCCACCTGCTGTCGCTGGCCCGGCATGAGTTCGATCGCGGCAAGCTGCTTCTCGCGCACTTCCGGATCGCCGCTCAGCAACAGGGAGTAGATCAGCGGCGCGGCGCTGGCGGCGGCATTCGCCTCGTTTCGTGCGAAGTCGGGCAGGCCGGCCAGAATCGTCGCGGCCACTGCGAGATTGCCGCCGGTCACGCGGGTGGCCGGGCGAATCTCCGACGGGGCCTCCTCACGCCGTTCGCGAACCGACGCGGGATCAAACTGCGGATTGATCGCCCGGATTCGCGCCTCGATCGGCGGATGCGTGGCAAACCAGCCGATGAAGGCGTCACCCAATCCATTGCCGAAAAACATGTGGCTCGCCTCGTCGGCTCGCGAGGCATTCAGGCGCGAGCCCGCCTTGCCAATCTTGTAGAGCGCGCCCGCGATTCCGTCGGGATTTCGCGTGAATTGCACCGCCGAGGCGTCGGCGAGAAACTCGCGCTGACGGCTCACCGCGGCCTTAATCAGCTTGGCGAAAAACACGCCGATGTATCCGACGGCAAACAGCGCGAGCCCGATCAGCACAATCGGGACCTGGCTGCTGTTTCCACTCCGGCTGGAACGCACTCTCGACCATCCCGCCATGTCAAAGACGATCCGCCCGAGAATCGCGAGCAGCAGAATGCCCGTCAGCACCCCGATGAGGCGCACATTAAGCCGCATGTCGCCGTTGAGAATGTGACTGAACTCGTGCGCCACCACTCCCTGCAACTCGTCGCGGCTGAGATTCTTCAACGCTCCGCGCGTCACGGCCACCACGGCATCGCCGGTCGTGTTGCCCGCGGCGAACGCGTTGATTCCCTCCTCCGCGTCGAGCACGTAAATTTCCGGGACCGGAACGCCCGAAGCGAGAGCCATTTCCTCGACGACGTTTCGAAGCCGTTGCTCGTCGAGGTCCGTGGTGTGCGGCTCCACGGGACGCCCGCCGAGCATTTGCGCAACGACCGCGCCCCCCTGCGAAAGCTCCGCGATGCGAAACAGCGAGCCCAGCGTCACGACGACGATCACGCCACCGGCGACCATTCCCAGCAGGCGCCAGTCCGTCAGCGACTCACCGAAGACAAGGGCCGCGACGACGTGCAGCGTCAGGATGATTCCAATCACCGCGAGCGCGAAATAGACGAGCAACCACTTCGTGTTGCGATGTGCTCGCGCCTGGCTCTCGAAGAAATCCATCGTTACTCGGGAAGCGCTTCGTCGGGCGGCGGGGCATCCGTCGGCAATTCCCCGAGGAAGCCGAGCACTCGTTCACGCATGGCTTCGGCGTTCGGCCCGAACCAGACGAGGTGTCCGGCGCCCTCCACTTCCACGACCTCCGCGACCGGCAGCTTCCCGGTGATCACGGTGGGGTCGGCCCATTTCTTGGAACGATCCGCCGATCCGTAAACGACGAGCGTCGGCGCCTTGATGTTCTCGTAGGCGACCGGCAGCAGGCCGCGCAGCATCGAGAGGTCGGTGCGGGTTCCGATCTCACGAGGGCTCAGTGGAGCTTGAGTGCCGAGCATCTCGTGGAAAAACTCGAGTTGCTGCGGATTGCCGAGCACGTCCTTCACGAGCTTTGCTTGCGCGGCCTTGTCGAGGTCGGTGTCCCGCGCAATGGCGCCCGCGAGCACCCGCCCCGGATCCCGCCCGGCCATTTCGACCGCAACCCACGCGCCCATGTCGCCCGTCAGGTCGGTCAGGGACGCCTCGCCAAGCAACGGAGGGTCGTCCTCCTGCGGATTGTAAAGGTATTGCCGGGTGACCGGCGAAACGAGGACGAGGCCTCGCGTGCGATCGGGATGGCGAAGCGCGAAACGCGACGCGACCTGCGCGCCGGTGGAAAATCCAATGACCGCCGCATCCTGCACCCCGAGCGTGTCGAGCAATGCCGCCATCGCATCCGCCTGCTCGTCGAACAAAACGCCCGACTTCAGCGGCGTGCGGAGAAAGCCCGGGCGCGAAGGCGCGATCACGCGATAGCCGGCATCGGCAAGGGATTTCCCAATGAGCAACGCCTGGTCATATCCACCGGGTGATCCGTGAAACACCAGCACGGCCGGACCGGAGCCCGTCTCGGCGTATTCGATCGGCCCCACCGCCGTCTCCGCGATCTGGCTGCCGGCATCCAGCGCCTTGAACTTCTCGGTGCGCCAGCCGGTGAAGATCCAAATGACGACTCCACAAGCCAGGAGGCCCAGCACACCCAGCGCAAACAACGATCGGCCAAACCAGCGGAGGAAGGAAATCATCGGCGCCATCCTTAGCGGGACGGCGGACCGGGCTCAACTCCAAGTGCGAAGCGGCGAAGCCCGAGCCCGGGACTTCGCCGCTGGTTGATCATTGATTGTTGTGACCGGGGCTCAGCCGTTCGGCGTCCTCAACACGACCCGCTTTACGACGGAGCGCTGTCCCGCGGTGTCCACGGCAAACACGCGCACGTTCGTTTTGCGGCCCTTGAGAGCCACGCGGCGTTTCCAGCGATCGGTCCCGTTTGCGCTCATCTTTCCAGAGCCGCTCACACGCAGGACAACGTCGTTCACGCCGCGATCATCGCGGGCAATCCCCTTGAGCAGGGCCTTCTTGTTGCCAAGCACCTTCCGTTTCTTGACCTTCACCGTGGGCGGCGCGTCCGGGTCGGGTTGCTGCGGCTGCTGCGTCACGGTTACGTTCGTCACGTCCAGGGAAGCAATGTCCGGCACGAGAAGTTTGAGGTCGTCGGGAACGATGTCCCCCACCGCATAAACGAGCTGAACCGGAACCTGAAGTGCCCCCGTCAAACCCTCAAGCAGCTCGGCGAGATCGACACCCGTGAGCTCGTCGAGGACATTTCCATCTCCATCCACCAACTGAATGCCATCCCCAAGCCCCAACGACGCGAGGAACGCCAGCACGTCGGAAATATCGAGATCCAGGGACACGATGTAGGTGGTATTCGGGTCGGGATCGATATCGAGGTCGATCGTTGCCGCCCGCACTCCGCTTGCTGAGATCAACAAGCCCAACGCTAGAACACACAGTATTCGCATACTCCGGGATCGGTAGGATCCGGTATCCGGATGTATGGGGCTGTTATGGCCAAAAAGTAACATATCCCCGCGCGATGCCGCGGCGGGGTCAGTGCTCGGGCGTGCGAAGTCTCAGCGCAGCTCGTGCATCAGCGCCTCGAGTCGATCCACGGCCTCCTGCGCATCGGGGCCTATGGCCTCGAGGGTAAAGGTGGCCCCCGCCCAGAGATCCGCCATCAAAACCTCGAGAACGCGGTCGGCGCGAAAGCGGCCCGTCGACGTAACGAGGTGGATCTCGCTACGAAAGGTGCGTGCCTGCTTCACGAACTCCGCGGCGGGTCGGGCGTGCAGACCGAGCTCGTTGAGCACGGTGAGCTGGCGCGAGACCTTGACGGGGGCGTTCACGGAGCGGACGCGGCAAGCTGCAGATCGAGAAAGTCGATGACGAAGTCGTTGCCGGGGTTCATGCGAACCTCGTCCGGCGTGCCGATCTGCTGCACTTTCCCCTGGTTGATGATCACCACCCGGTCGGCGACCTCGAAGGCCTCGTCCTGATCATGCGTGACGAACAGCGTGGTGAGGTGCGTCTGGTCGTGAAATTCGCGCAGCCAGCGACGGAGGTCCTTGCGCACCTTCGCGTCGAGCGCGCCAAAGGGTTCGTCCAGCAGGAGCACCTGCGGTCGAATCGCGAGCGCGCGGGCAAATGCCACCCGCTGCCGCTGCCCACCCGAGAGCTGCATGGGCAGGCGCTTCTCGTAACCGGAAAGTTGCACCGCCTCCAGGAGCTCGCTCACACGGGTGCGGATCTCGCCCGACGAGGGTCGCTGCCGGCGCGGCAGCACACGCAGGCCGAAGGCGATATTCTCGAACACGCTCATGTGATTGAAGAGCGCGTATTGCTGGAAAACAAAACCCGCGCGGCGCTTGTAGGCGCTGTCGTTCGTCACTTCGCGACCGTTGAAAAGAACGGAACCGGAATCGGCAAACTCCAGTCCCGCAATGATGCGCAGCAGCGTGGTCTTGCCGGAACCGCTGGGACCGAGCAATGCGACGAGCTCGCCGGTCTCAACCTTGAAGCTGGTTTCATAGACCGCGGCCAGGTGGCCGAAGACCTTGTTGATGGAGCGAAGTTCGACACTCATTGGGTGGTGGTAGTGGTGTTAAGTTGGCGGGCCGCCTGCCACTCGGCAAACGTCTTCAGGAAAAGCGTGAGAAGCGCGAGAAGCGCGAGAAGCGATGCGACGGCGAATGCCGGCGCAAACTCGTATTCGTTGTAAAGAATCTCGACGTTGAGAGGCATCGTGTTCGTGCGATTGCGAATGTGGCCGGAGACCACGCTCACCGCACCGAATTCGCCCATCGCACGGGCGTTGCAGAGGATGACTCCGTAGAGCAACCCCCACTTGATCTTCGGCAGCGTGATCCGGATGAAGATCTGGAAGCCGTTCGCGCCAAGCGTCGCGGCGGCCTCCTCCTCCGCCTGACCCTGCGCCTGCATGAGCGGGACGAGCGTGCGCGCGACAAAGGGGAAGGTGACGAACGTCGTCGCCAGCACGATTCCCGGCACGGCGAAGATGATGCGGATGTCGTGCTCCGCCAGCCACGGGCCGAGCCAGCCCTGGCGTCCGTAGAGCAGGACGTAGATCAAACCGCCAATGACCGGAGACACCCACAGAGGCAGATCGATCAGCGAGGTCAGCAGGGATTTTCCGCGGAAATTAAACCGCGTGATTGCCCACGCCGCGGCCATGCCGAAAAGCGTGTTCAACGGCACGGTGATCGCCGAGACGAGGAGCGTAAGCCAGATGGCGTGCTGCGTCGCCTTGTTCTGAAACGCGTTGAAGTAGGCGGCGACGCCTTTCGAGAAAGCCTCCTGGAAGACGACGACAAGCGGCAGGAACAGGAAGATTCCGAAGAACGCAACGACGATTGCGATGAGCGTCCACCGCACGAGCGCGGATTCCGTCGTGGCCCGGCGGGCGGGCCGCGTTACCGCGCGAACGGGTAATGCAGTTGTGACTCCAGCCATGTCAGGCAACCCCCCTTCTTCTTGCGTCCCACGATTGCAGGCCGTTGCTCACGAGGACGATGACGAACGACGCGAGCAACATTACAAATCCCAGTGCGGCGGCGCCGGTGTAGTCGTATTGCTCGAGCTTCGTGATGATGAGCAACGGAGTGATTTCGGTTTTGAAGGGCAGATTGCCGGCAATGAAAACGACCGAGCCGTATTCACCGACCGCGCGCCCGTAGGCGAGCGTGACGCCGGTGAGGATCGACGGGAAAAGCCCGGGCAGGATCACGCGCCAGAACGTCTGCCAGCGATTCGCGCCGAGGCAGGCGGCGGCCTCTTCAACATCGGCGGAGAGATCAAGAATCACCGGCTGCACCGTGCGCACCACAAACGGAAGCCCGATGAAGGTAAGCGCGATGAAGATGCCGAGTTGCGTGAACGAAATCTTGATGCCGAACGGCGTGAAGAACTGCCCGATCCACTCGTTTGGCGAATAGAGCGCGGTGAGCGCGATACCGGCGACGGCGGTGGGAAGCGCGAAGGGCAGATCGGTCATCGCATCGAGAAGGCGCCGGCCGGGAAATTGATACCGTGCGAGCACCCATGCCGTAATGACACCGAAGACGCCGTTGACCAGCGCGGCAAGGAACGAAATGCCGAAGCTGATCTTGTAGGACGCAACGACGCGAGGATCGGTGACGGATTGCCAGAAATGCCCCCAGCCGCCGGATGCGGTTTTCAGCAACAGGCCGGCAAATGGGACAAGCACAATGACTCCAAGCCAGATCCAGGTAATGCCCATGGTCAGGCCGAAACCGGGTAGAATATGTCTTCGTCGACTCATCAGATGTTTTGGGCCTCGGCGATCACGGCGCGGAAGTTGAGAAGCACGGCTTCGAGCGCGAGGCACTGTGCCTCGACCTGTTCTTCCAGCGGCGCAAGGCCGGGTGTTTCAAAAATGATCTCCAGGGGCTGCGGATGTTGCCCGGGCGGTGCCGAAAGGATGCCGGGATAGCAAACCTCGATGATGCCGAGATTCGCCTGAAAGTTGTCGATGCTGCGGTCGTAGTTGCGCGGCAGCATGGTCTCGGCCCGGGCCAGCGCCGGCTCGAGCACGTGGCGCGTGAGCGCATGACCTTGCACGAATCCATAGATACCCTCGCTGGTGTCATCCGCGTGGAGCGAGACGATGCCGTCGAAGACGAGGTTTCGAAGCTGCTTCTCGAGCAGGACAACCTCCGGCTCCGACGAGTCGCGCCAGAACTCGCGGTTCAGGTCCTTTCCACTCCGCGACTCGCGCGTCCCGTGCGAATAGCCCGTGGGATTGCAAACCGGATAAACGAAAAGCTCGTAGCCTTCGGCGATGTCGGGATTCTCCACGAGCCGCTCGAGAAAGCGGACGGCCCCGAGCACACCCGCATCCTCGTCACCATGGATTCCCGCGAAAATCCCGAGCCGGAGGAAACTGGCGTCGCCGGAGTTCGGTCCGGCGAAAAGGAAGCGCGGAAACAACAAACGCTCGCCGCGAGGCCCCGCGCAACTGGCGTGCGCAGTAAAAAGCAAATCGGAATGCCGCGCCAGCTCTTCGAGCGGACGAATCACCTCGCGAACACTGCGACGCGCGGCGGTGCGCGCCGCCGGAATGTGAAGAGTGGCGCGGCTCATGATCAGCGACCCTGGGCGTAGATCTGGTCGAAGGTTCCACCGTCGTCGAAGTGGACCTTCTGCGCTTCCTTCCAGCCGCCGAATTCCCCGTCGATGGTGACGAGATTCACCTCGGGGAAAATGTCGGCATACTTCGCCTTCGCCTTCTCGCTCGTCGGACGGTAGAAATTCTTTCCGATGACGTCCTGCGCCTCGTCGCTGTAGAGATACTCGAGATACTCGGTCGCGATCTCGCGGGATCCCTTTTTGTCCACCACCTTGTCGACAACGGCGACCGGAGGTTCAGCGAGGATGCTGATCGAAGGCACAATGATTTCGAAGTTGTCGCCCTTCTCCTTCAGCGCGAGATGCGCTTCGTTCTCCCACGAGAGAAACACGTCGCCAATGCCACGCTCGGTGAACGTGATCGTCGCACCGCGCGCACCCGAATCGAGCACCGGCACGTTCTTGAAGAGCTTCGCCATGAACTCGCGAATCTTCGCTTCGTCACCGTCAAACTTCTTCGCGGCATAGGCCCATGCCGCGAGGTAATTCCACCGCGCGCCGCCCGAGGTCTTCGGATTGGGCGTGATCACCTGCACGTCGTCCCGCACAAGATCATCCCAATCCTTGATGCCCTTCGGATTTCCCTTCCGGACGAGAAACACGATCGTCGAGGTGTAGGGCGAGCTGTTGAACGGAAGCCGCTTCTGCCAGTCGGGCGCGATCAGCCCCCCTTTATCCGCGAGGATGTCGATGTCGTAGGCGAGCGCAAGCGTCACAACATCGGCGTCGAGTCCGTCGAGCACCGCGCGCGCCTGCTTGCCTGAGCCACCGTGCGATTGCTCGATGGAGATTTTTTTGCCGGTCTTTTCCTTCCAATGCTTCGTGAAGAGAGCGTTGTATTCGTCGTAAAGCTCCCGCGTCGGATCGTAGGAGACGTTGAGCAGATCGGCCGCGAAGGCCGATGGAATGAGCGCTGCAACGAGCGCGAGGATGGTTGGTAATTTCATGGTGATGTTGAGTGGGTTTAGAAGGTGACTCCGAATTGCGAGCCGAGAACGGTGGCGTTTTCGACCAGGCCTTCCCCGTTGGGCCGGATGATGTATTGGATGAATGGCTGGATGTAGGCGAAGTTGTTGAGCTGAACACGGTAGTCGCCCTCGAGCACCGCTTCGTAGGTGCGCTGAATCGTCTGGCCGGCCTGCTCGCGGGCCAGGATGCGGTAGTAGCTGTAGTTGCCGTAGGCGATCGCGACACCGAGCTGGTCCTTGTCACGCCCCGGAATGAGGCCCTGATAAATGAGACCGCTCTGGAAGTAGAACGGGAACGCGCTGTTGTATTTCGGCGCGTAGTTGATGAGGTTGAACGCGTAGAGGCCCTGCTGGTTCAACTTCGGCTTCTCGAGCGGCACCGGCTCCTTGAAGGATTTCCCATCGGCGACCGTCTTTCCGTCCGACGGTCCTTTTTCACGCACCGGGGTTTCCTTCGACGGTTCGCGGAAGAGCATTTGATCCGCCTGCCAGTAGAACGAGATGTTCTGGCCGTAATTCGCGCCAAAGAACGACGTGTTCTCCACGCCCCAGTAGATGAAGCCTGCGGCATACCGCCCCGGCAGCTCGCTCGGTCCAAACTTCGGCGTCACACCGGTCTCCACGACGAAGTAGAGCCCGTTGAGGCTCGGATCCTGCGCATAGCCTTCGAAGGCAAGACCATGGTTCGCGGTGCTCGTCGCCTCGGGATACGCCATGTAGAGGCCGGCCTGCACGTAGTGCCATGGCACGGTCTTCACCTTGAGATCACCACCCCACCCGACAAATGCCGTGCCCCACGGAATGTTGTTCGGCGTAAAACCGCGCCCCGAAGTGAGCGTGTTGTTGACGAAGAATTTCGACTCCGGCTGATAGATGAAGGCGTCGGCCGGGTTCAGCCAGCCGCCCCGGAACGAAATGGCATCCTCGGTCCAGAGCAGGTCCTGCGACTCCCATTTCAACGCGACGGTTTGCAGACGCCATTGCTTGCCACCCTGGAATGTGGAGGGGTTGAACAGACTCGAGGCGCCGACGTAGGAATTCGGGTCTTCGCCATCGCGCCAGCGGACGTTGCCCTCGGCGGAAAGACCGGTGATTCCGGCGAGCTTCTCGAAATCGACGTTGACCCCGAACTTCAGTTCCTCCTGAAACGCACCCTTGCCGGGATCCACACCTCCGTCTGCAAGAAACAGAAAGTTCGCCTTCCACAGGCCACCAAAGGTGATGCCCTTGTCGGCCAGCGTGTCGCGGACGCCGAACCAGTTTCCGGTGGCATGTTTACCATTCCACCACTCGGCAAGGGCGGAATCCTCCGCCTGCACAAACGAAGCCGCCGCCAGAAGAGTGAGAGTCGCAAGATAGGATTTCATGATTTGAGAATGAAACCGTGAACTCCGTTGGTCTGGTCGTTGTGCGGTTGCGGGTGGGAAAGGAACCTCCAGTTGACTGGTCGGCTTGGGAAATTACCGATCGTCGATTCGCATGCGACGAATCTGACGGATCTCCGTGATGCGGTGATCGTGAACGACGACTTCCACCATTCCATACGCGATCTCCCGGACAGCCTTGATGACAGCTTCCTCGGCTTCCAGGCGCGCCTCCGTCGAAGCGGGACGCTGTGATGGTGAGGTGGTGTTCATTACTTACTTGATCGGTAAACAATGAATTCCTTATCGGAGCAGTAAAGAATTATTTTCGAAAAAATTCCTTCCTCAGCAATACTCCTCACCGGCACGCCGACATGTGGGCCCCGTAGACGACGAGGCACGGGAAAACCTTTAAAACAGCCGACCCGGCCTGACCTATTCGGTGGAAAGCGGCAGCAGGATCGCCGGCGAGTCACCGTGGTCTTCTTCCGAAAAAGGAATCGGCAGATTGTCGCGACGGAGTTTTCGCAGCGTGATGTCGATGACCTGGCCAAGCGTGTAGCGGTCGAGGATGTCGGCGATGGAATTTCTGACATCCATCATCAGCATTCGCAGCCCGCAATGCTCCTCATCCGGGCACGTGCACTTCTCGTAGGCCGTCTGGCTCACGCATCCAATGGGCGCCAATGGCCCGTCAATGAGCCGGACCACCGAGCCCATCGAAATCGTGTCCGCCGGCTTGGCGAGGAAGTAGCCGCCGTTTTTTCCCCGTTTCCCATCCACAAAGCCGGCCTGCCGAAGCTGCGCGAAGATCTGCTCGAGGAACGCCGTGGGAATCCGCTCCTTCTCGACGATTTCCTGGAGCCGGAGCATCTTGCGCCCGGCAGTATGAGCGATGCCGAGGTCGATCAATGCGCGAAGTGCATATTCCCCTCGTTTCGACAGCTTCATTTCCTGATCCTACCGATCACCAATTCCCGCGCAACCGTTTTGGAATGCAAGCTGTCGAAACCGGGGAGAAACCCCACGCTATCGCTTTACGATCACCACGCGCTGAACGGGCGAGGTGTTTCCCGAGTCGTCGATGGCGCGGATGCGGATGACGTTGCGCCCGTCCTTCAGGCGGATCCGGGTGCTCCATTGATTTCCGCGGCCGATGCGGCGGAATTTCTTCCCGTCGATTGAAGCCTCGACGCGACGCACCTTGCGGTCATCCATTGCCAGACCGCGCAGGCGAATCCGGCTGCGGGTGGTGACAGCCGGCGGGGCCGATACGAGAAGGCTTGGCGGGGTCACATCCATAGCCACCTCCTGCCGGTCACCGGCAAGGAGCTGGAGCACGGCCTGCGCGAGAATCGCGTGGCCGACGCGCGTGGGATGCGTCGTGTCCCAGAAAAGATACAGGTCGACATCGTCACGCACGTAGCCACCGAGGGGCAGCAGCGGGTCCGAAACGTAGGAATTCTCCGTGACGTTGATGAAATTGTATTTTCCGGGATTGGTGATTGCGTCGTTCAACAACGTGTAGGCGTCGAACGCGTAGATGGTGATCCCCGGAAGCGAGCTGCGCAGCGAGGCGATCTTTGCGGCGAGCTTCGGATTGTAGGCCTCGACGATTGCCGTGGCCTCGCCGGCATAGAAGGGGTTCGTGCGATAGTTTGGCTTTTTGCCGAGATCGGGCAGGTTGGGCACAATGAAGTAACGACCGCCGTGTTGATAAAGCGTGGTAATGGCCGTGGCGATGTTCTCGGCCATCTGCGTGCTGAGGGCGTCGACATCAATGGGCTCGCCGCCCTGCACGGCATCGATCACGTCGTTTCCACCGCTCCAGACCGAGAAGAGCTTCGTGCCGACCTCGTAGTCGAACTGCGGACCGACAAACGGATTCTCCAGATAAAACTGAATCTGCTGAAGGAGATTCGGCAAAAGATCCTCCTTGTAGCCGGTGCCGCTGCGGCTCCCGCCCCAGGCGAAATTCTGACCGAGCGACCATGCGTTGCCGTTGTTGCGACTCCACGAGGTGAAGCCGAGCGCGGTATTCACGTGCTCGATCCACACCGGGCCATTCGACCAGCGGCCGTCGTCGTAGAAGTTCGAATTGTAAACGTCCGTCTCGTTCAAAATGATCCCGAGCTCAGCGACGGTATTGCCGCGATCGGTAAGGCTGTCGCCAAAAGCTCGGATGCCGGAAAACGTCACTGCGGATGCCGACGTGGCAAGCGCCGCAGAAAGGGCCAGGAACAAGGTGCGGATACTCATTGCGTAGCACTGATCGCAAATTTTTGGAGCCCGTCAATCGCCCGGCAAAGCGAATCGCTGAGCCCATTGCCGATGTTCCCTTCGGCAATCGCGGAATCTTTCTTATCCGCCCGCCAGCGGGAAAAGTGGGGGCACCCGGACTTGAACCGAGAACCAACCAGTTATGAGCCGGCTGCTCTAACCATTGAGCTATACCCCCGGAAAGCGATTCCGGAGGGATAGCCCAAATCACCGGTAGACGCCAGCGCCAAGCCGCGCGTCGAAGAACTCCACCACGCGCCGCCTCGCATCCTTTTCCGCCCGCGCGCCAAACGTGTGGCCTTCGTTCGGATACATGACCGTGTCGACGAATCCGTTCGCGTGCCAGACGATCCTGGCAAGCGCCTCGGCGCGATCCGGCGGAAACTTCGTGTCGTGGTCCCCGTGCAGGATCAGCACCGCCGGCACATGCTCCGGCACGTGATCCGTATCGCATCCTTCCATGATTCCGCCGGCCATGATGGTGATCGCCTCGATTTCCGGGGTATCCGCGGCCGCAGACGCAGCCAGCACACCCCCTATCGAAAGTCCGAAAACACCGACGCTCCCTCCGCTTTCAGCGGCGTAATGTTTCGCAACCGCCTGGATCGCCCGTCGCCACTCGTCGAAATGCTCCCGCGTTCCCGCCTGGGTCGCAAGCAGGGTTCCCGTCGCATTGAAGTAGTGGACCACGCACACCCGAAAATCCCGCTGCGCGAGATCGCGCGCCATGCGGCGAAGCAATGCCCCGTCGCTCAGCAACCCTCCCGCTCCGTGAAGAAGCAGAATGGTCGGACGCTGGCTGCCTCCTCCATAAATGTCGATCCGCGCCTCGCGATCTCCCACCTTTACGTATTCGATCTGTCGCGCGGCGTTTTCAGGCGACGCCGCCTGCGACGCGATGGCGAGATCCATCGTTAAACTCGCATTCATTTTCCCTCCCAATGGTTATACGTTTTCGACGCATCAACTGCGTCCTTTGTTCAATTCGGAGCCTTCGCCCTCCCGCTCCTCCGCTGCTGCAATCGGCGACTTTCCTCTGTGCCCCACCCTCCTGCTGTGGTTAATTCCTCACCCGCCATGCGTATTTTGTCCGGCATTCAACCTTCGGGAAAACTGCACCTCGGGAACTATTTCGGGATGATGCGCCCGGCCATCGAGCTTCAGAATCAGGGCGAGGCCTTTTACTTCATTGCCGATCTTCACGCCCTGACCACCGTGCGGGACCCCGAGGCGCTGCGGGCGCATTCGCGCGAGCTGGCGATCGACTTCCTCGCGTGCGGACTCGATCCCGCGAAGGCATGCTTCTTCCGTCAATCGGACGTGCCTGCAGTCACGGAACTGACGTGGATTCTCAGCACGGTGACGCCCATGGGCCTGCTCGAGCGCTGCCATTCCTACAAGGACAAGACCGCGCGCGGGCTGGCCGCTTCACACGGGCTCTTCGCCTACCCGGTGCTCATGGCGGCGGACATTCTCATTTACGACAGCGACCTCGTGCCGGTCGGAAAGGACCAGAAGCAACACCTCGAGGTCACGCGCGACATCGCGATCAAGATCAACGAAGCGTATGGCGAAGGCGTTCTCAAGTTGCCCGAGCCAAGCATCCGGCAGGACACCGCAACGGTGCCGGGGCTGGACGGCGCGAAGATGAGCAAGAGCTACAACAACACGATCGAGATCTTCGAAGAGGAGAAGGTGCTGCGGAAAAAAATCATGGGCATCAAGACCGACTCGACACCGGTCGAATCGCCCAAGCCGACGGAAGGCTCGACGATCCTCGATCTCTACAAGCTCGTGGCCTCACCCGCCGAATATGAGACGATGGTCGCGGAATTCCGCGCCGGCGGCAAAGGCTACGGGGATTTCAAGAAAACGCTCTTCGCTGCCGTGTGGGACTACTTTGCTCCGATGCGGGAGCGCCGGGCAGAAATCGTCGCGGACCCGGCATTTGTGGACGACGTGCTGGCCGCCGGCGCTGCCAGGGCAAATGAAATTGCCGCCGGCGTCATGGAACGCGTGCGTCGCGCGGTCGGCCTCGGCTGAGCGCGCTCAGGCCGTTGCCAGCTTGCGCAGGCTCTCGAAGTAACGCAGCACCTCTTCGTCGGTGAAGTTCTTCAACGTGCTGCCGGTCCGTGCGCGAATCTGCGGAATCTCCGTGCGCATCCCGAAGAGCTGCGACAATTCGCGACGGAGGATCAATCCGAGATCCGTCTCGCGACCGTGAGGGTCGAGCACGCGAATCGTTCGAAGCTTCGCGAGCAAATCCTCCCCCAAAATCTCTTCCGTGAATCGCAGCTTGAGCCCCGGCGAAGGAGGTGGCGGCGACACACGCGCGGGCTGCGGATCCGGTGTTGTGGCCGACCGGGTGGCCGGTGATCCGTTTCCCGGCACGGACGCGGTCTGCGCCGGAGCGGGGGCCGGTTTGTGAACTGGGGACGGCGACGAAAAATCAATCTGCAAGGGCAAATCGGCTTCGAAGCTGATCGGCGCGCCGGATTCTCCGAAAATCTCGATGCGAATGCGCCCGAAGCCCGCACCACTCACTTTCACCCGCTTGAGTTTCTCGGTTGCCATGGCCCCCAACTATCGCACTTTCGGCGGAAGATGCACCTTCTATATACGAAAACTACTGGGTGCCAACCCCGGAAACTCGCATTCGCACCCCATAAAGTCCCTTGCTGGCGGTAATAAAAAGCGTGCGGCCGTCGGCGCCCCCAAAACAGACATTCCCCGTCCACGGCTCCGGAATCGCGAATTGCTCAATCTGCTCCCCTTCCGGATTGAACACGGTCACCCCCTCGCGATTGGTCAGGTAAACATTGCCCTCCGAATCGATCGTCATGCCGTCCGATCCCACCCGGCAGAAGAGCGTCTTGTCCGCGAGCGTGCCGTCTTCGTTGATCCGATAACGCCACGTCTCGCGCGCTCCGATGTCGGAAATGTATAGCGTGCGACCGTCCGGCGTGCCGATCAGACCATTCGGCTCCTGTAGATCGTCCACGACCACCACCGGCTTCTTGCCACCGGGCGGGAGATAAAAGACAAACTTCCCGGGCTGCTCCATCGGCCCGCGCTTCCAATAGTCGCGCTGGTAATAGGGATCCGTGAAGTAGAGGCCGCCGTCGGGGCGAATCCAGATGTCGTTTGGTCCGTTGAAAAGTCTGCCCTCGAAGTCCTTCAGCACCACCTCGACCTTGCCCGAGGGATCGATCCGCCACAGTTCGTTTTGGTCATCCGCCGCCGCCCAGAGGTTCCCATCCCTGTCGAAACAAAGGCCGTTGGCGCGCCCACACGGCTCCATGAACGTCGTCAGCTTCCCATCGACGCTCCACTTCAGGATCCGGTCGTTCGGCTGGTCCGTGAAATAGACGTTGCCCTCGCGATCGCTCGTTGGTCCTTCGGTGAATTTGAAGCCGTCCGCCAGCAACTCCACCTTCGCGCCAGGCTCGACAATGTCGGAGCCCTGAACGGCAAGCGGGGAAAGCAACGTGGCGGCGCAAAGCGCGGCGATCGAGGGGAATTTCATACGCCCGTTCTAGCGCCCGTCGGAAGCGGCGGGAAGCCTCTACCGCTCTCCACGCGCGATCACGGCAAGCAGGCCGGGAAACCGTTCCTCGATTTCCTTGCGACGCAGCGACGTGCGGCACTTGTTTCCGTCACTGCGCATGCGCACCAATCCCGCCTCGCGCAATACCTGGAAATGGTGCGAACGCGTCGCCTTGCAAATATCCATCTCGAAATCGCTGCACGAAAACTCCTCGTCGCCCGACTCGAGCAGCCGGCGCACGATCGTCAGCCGCCACGGGTCCGACAGGGCATGCAGCACCCCCACCAGGGAAACCGATTTCAGTGAGGGATGGCGGTAGCGCTTCATGGACGGCGAACACGCTAATGTATCATCTGGTTCGACGTTGGTCGAATTTCCATTTGCTCATTTGCATGACGCGGCACTTCGCATAATGTTCGATCGATATCGAACTTTATCCTCAATGACATCCGTTCTCCAGACTCCCCTTCGCGCCGGTGCATTCGAACTTCGCAACCGTGTCGTGATGGCACCGCTCACGCGCTGCCGCGCGGCAGCCGGCCGGGTGCCTGCGCCGCTGGCGATCGAATACTACCGGCAGCGGGCAAGCGCGGGATTGGTTCTCAGCGAAGCCACGAGCGTGGACCCGATGGGCGTCGGCTATCCCGACACGCCGGGAATCTGGTCCGACGAGCAGGTCGAAGGCTGGAAGCCAATTACCGAGGCCGTTCACAAGGAGGGCGGGATCATCCTGCTGCAGCTCTGGCACGTCGGCCGGGTCTCCGATCCCGTTTATTTGAACGGCGAGCTTCCCGTGGCACCCAGTGCGATCGCGGTGAACGGTCACGTGAGTCTGATTCGACCGCTGAAGCCATACGTCACCCCCCGTGCGCTGGACCGGGCGGAAATCCCCGGGATCATCGAGGCCTACCGCCGCGGAGCGGAGAACGCGCGGAAGGCCGGCTTCGACGGCGTGGAGATTCACGGCGCAAATGGCTACCTGCCCGACCAGTTTCTGCAGACGGGCACCAACCACCGCACCGACGACTACGGCGGACCTGTCGAGAATCGCGCGCGATTTCTCCTCGAGGTGACGGACGCCGCGATCTCCGTATGGGGCGCGGATCGTGTCGGCGTGCATCTTTCACCTCAGGGAGAGTCCCATGACATGAGCGATGCAAACCCGCTCGAGACCTTCAGCTACGTGGCACGGGAGCTCGGGCGACGAAAAATCGCCTTCCTCTTCGTGCGCGAGGCGCACGACGGCCGCGAGGTCGGTCCCCGGCTCAAAGACGAATTCGGCGGCGTGCTCATCGCCAACGAGGGATTCACGAAAGAGACGGCTGAAAACGTGATCTCCTCCGGCAAAGCCGATGCCGTTGCATGGGGAAGGTGGTTCATCGCAAATCCCGATCTTCCGCGACGCTTGATCGAGGGGGCTCCGCTCAACGAACCCGACCCCTCCACATTCCACGGCGGTGGCGCCCACGGCTACGTCGATTACCCCGCGTTGCCCTGATCAGCCCACTCTCGCCAGTCCGCGCAAGCCCGGCTATAGGGGACTGATGGTCCGCGTGCCCCCCCTCGTCGCCGCCTGCTTGGTGGCCGGCTCCGCGTTCTCCGCCGAGGCGGAGTTTCGCACATGGACCGATGTGCAACAGCGACAGATCGAAGCCTCGCTCGAACGCACCGAGGCGGATCAGGTCGTATTGAAACTGCGAAGCGGCGATACCATCACCGTTCCGCTCAAATCGCTTTCCGAGGCCGACCGCAAATGGATCGAGCAGCCCACTGCCGGCGCGCTCACCTACAACGGACCTCCGGCGGAAGCCGACTGGCCGCGCACGGTTTCGCTCAAGGAATTGCCGGAAGTTACGGTCGTTCACGAGGATCCGGAGACAAAGGAATTCGTCTACGAGTCCGAGCACTACGAATTCGTGTGCGACTCGAAGCTCAGCGCGAATCTCATGCGCGAAATCAGTCGCGTGTTCGAAGCAACGTGGCTGGTGAACTGCCTGTTGCCGCTCGACTTGCGCCCCGTTCCGGAGGGGGAGCGGAAGAAGTTCCTCGCGCGGATTTTCACGAACAAGTTGGACTACAGCAAAGCCGGCGGGACGCCGGGGTCGGCGGGTGTTTACTCCCCGTCCAAACAGGCGTTGATGGTCCCCCTCGACAGCCTCGGCGTAAAGATGGTGGGAAGCCGGGTGGCGGTCGATTACGTCGCCGAAGATTACAAGACGCTCATCCACGAAATCACCCATCAAATGATGAACCACTGGCTCTCGAAGATTCCCGTGTGGTTCACGGAAGGTGCCGCCGAATACGTGGAGCTCGCGCCCTACGACAACGGTCGATTTTCCTTCCTCAAGCAGGGCAACAATCTCAAGCAGCGCCTGACTTACCTCACCGGCCCCGGCGAGTTCCCGATGGTGCCATTGGAGCGGCTTTTCAATATCACCAACAAGACATGGGATGAAGCCCTCGCCAGGAATGAGGAATCCAATGCCCAGTCATCCGGCACTCAAGGCTCCGCCATCACCAACGTCGCCTGGCGCAACTACGCCTCGGCCCTCGTGCTCACCTATTATTTTTATCACATCGACGACGACGGCAAAGGCACGCACATCAAGGATTACCTTCGCGAGATCGAAGCAATCAAATCGCGTGACAAAAAGGGACTGGACGACGCCGTGTCCAGGCATCTGATTCGCGGGCGCAGCTACGCGGAGATTGAGAAGGACCTGCAGCGGGGCCTCCGCCGCGAAGGCATCGCGGTGAAATTCACCGACTAGCGGCGACGCTACACCGCCGCTTCCGCGGTTTCCCCCGTGCGAATCCGCACCGCCTCCTCGATTCCCGACACAAAAACCTTCCCATCGCCGATTTTCCCGGTCTTCGCCGCATCCGTCACAGCATCGACCAACGTCGGCGCCAGCTCGTCGGGCACGACGATCTCCACCTTGATCTTCGGCAGAAACTCGATCGTGTATTCGCTCCCGCGATAGATCTCCGTCTGACCCTTCTGGCGGCCAAACCCGCGCACTTCGGTCACCGTCATTCCCTCGATGCCCATGGCGGCCACCGCTTCCTTCACCTCCTCAAGCTTGAACGGCTTGATGATTGCTTCCACCTTTTTCATCCCTGCATCTCCGTGTGTTTCTTTTTAATATTTTTCCGTTGCATTTCCTGCAACGCTTAAACCGGAGGAGAGCAATGCGAATGCCAGAACGGACATTCTTTTTTATCCTGATGTAATCTATCCTCGCGAAGCATCCCCGATCTTCATCGCAAACAAAAACATTCTTCTCTCGAGCATGGCACGATGCATGCTCACATTTGTTTCCTATCACGCAACATATGTTGCAGAGAAAAATCGGTCTCAACTCTTAAACCCAAAATGCCCGAATTCCTTTCCACGAAACCTGGCATCCAGTTGCTGAAATACGGCTCCGCCGAGATGGTCGATCTCGAAAAGAGTTACCAGTGCCCGGGCCTCAAGAGCTCAATCCTCGATCTCCCGGTCTCCGGCGAATCCCGACCTCTCACCGTGGGGCGTTTCGAAATGCGGCCGTCCGTGGATTTCCCGTTTTTTTACGAATACCTCGAAGTGAAGACCGTGGTGACGGGCAAAATTGTCGTGCGGGACGAGGACGGCGTGAAATACGAGGGCACGCCGGGCGACGTCTTCATTTTCACACCGCCGCATCTGGTCATGTTCTGCGCGGAATGCGACGGCACGGCGGTCTATGTCGGCCATCGCGCATCGGAGCCATCATTCCTGCCGGGATTCGAAGGGACCGTCGAAACGCCAATCCCCGAGAAGGTGACCGCATGGTGGAAGAAGGAAGATCTGCTTGCAACTTGACGCCTCGCCATGGGTTGGGTGCGAAGCAAACCAGTCTACGTCGATCTCGCTGTCGTTCCCGGCGCGGGGAGACATCTCTTCGCTAGCATGGGTGAAAGGGGAGCGCGTGCGGTGCGGCGCGCGCTCCCCGAGTCCCCCGAAAATCTCACGCATCTCCACACCGGAGATGGCGCTCCCCCGGAAGCCATCGTGCTTCGTAGCGCGGCATTTCTGCTTGCGCGGCTGGAGGCGGAGTTGAAAAGCAGCCCGGCATCAACGGCGCTCTATCTCGCGGGCCCGGAGCAATTCATCTGGCGGGCATTCCGGATCGGACGCGACTGCGGGCTGAGCCTGGACCGGATCCTGGCCGAACTCGCGGGCAGTGCCGCACGCACGGTTTACTGCGTCCATTGCAAGGCATTCACCGCGAACGTCGTCACCAACATTGTCCCCTGCAGCGGCTGCGGACACACTCTCTTTGTGCGGGATCACTTTTCCCGCCGGCTGGTCGCCTACGCCGGCGTGCGCGTCGATGCGGAGGTTCCTGGCGAACTTCCTGAACAGGAGGTGCTCTACGCGTGAAAACCCGCGTCGCAAAGATCGAGCAACTTACCTCACGGGTGCGTCGCTTCACTCTCGTCGCGGAGCGTGGATCTCTCCCCGTCTGCTCCGGCGGCAGTCACATCGGCGTCGTGCTGCCAACGCCCGGGCGCACCATACGAAACTCCTATTCCATCACCAGCTCGCCCTATCAGCGCAGTTTTCTGCAGATCGTCGTTCAACGCGATCCGCAGTCCCGGGGCGGTTCCGCATGGCTTCACGAGGTGCTGCGGGAAGGCGATCCACTGGAAATCACAAATCCGCTAAACCAGTTCGCCCTCGCGCGCAACGCGACGCGGCACCTTCTCATCGCCGGCGGCATTGGCATCACACCCTTCATTTCGCAAATCGAGTCGCTGCGTCGCTGGGGAGTTCCGTTCGAGCTTCATTACATCTACCGCGGCGTGGAAAACGCCGCCTTCCTTCCCCAGCTTCGCGACGGGCTGCGCGGGCTTTTCACCGGTTATGACACCACGATTTCCTCACGGCCGGATCTCGTTTCGCTTCTCTCGCGTCAGCCCGTCGGATCCCACGTTTACGTCTGCGGCCCGGCCTCGCTGATCGACGACGTCGTGGCCAGCGCCACGTCACTTGGCTGGCCAAAACACCACGTTCATTTCGAGCGCTTTCAGCCTCCGCCGCAGACAACGGCCCGCCCATTCGTTGCAAAGCTCGCGAAGACCGGACGGGAGATTCATGTGCCCGCCGAAGCGACGCTGCTCGATGTGCTCGAGCGCGAGGGCATTGCCGTGCCGTATTCCTGTCGCATTGGCGGCTGCGGCACGTGCGAAGTCGCCGTGGTGGGTGGCGAGATCGATCACCGCGACCATTGCTGGACCGACGAAGACCGCTCCTGCGGCACCCGGCTGCTGGCCTGTGTGTCGCGCGCCAGAAACGGACATCTCCATCTCGACCTATGAACCCGCCCGTCTCACCGCCACCGATGGCGGACCGTTTCCGCAACAGCCCGACCGCTATTGCGCGATTTCCGTTTCCATTTCTTGGCGACAGCTACGAATACTCGGTGAACCTCGTGAAAGCCGGCCAGGGCGCACCCGGTGCGTTCGACGAGCATTGGTTCGACGTCGATGAGCACTACGTCGCAGAAATGGAATTGCGCGAGCAGGTGCTGGCGGAGGATCCGGACCGCTATCTCTCACTACCTCACACGATGGATCATCAGTGGGACGTCCTCGAGATGATCATGGAGCGATACAGTGCCGACTATCCCCGACATTTTTCGCTCACCCGCGAGGGCGATCGCTGGACGTGGGAAAACCGGCTGCTCGGCCTGCGCGATACCTTCACTTTCGGCGATCCTCTCACGCTGCCGCGAGAACCGCTCGATTACATCACGCGTCAGGCACAGGGCGACTGGATCGTGCTGGACCAGCGCGAAGGCGATCTCTGGCTCGACGCAGGAATGCTTACCTTCCCCGCGGACTGGTCCCTCAAGTTCGACCTCGGCATGTCTTTCGAGGAATGGCACGGCCCGGTGCCACTCGCGCACGAAGCTGGTGTGTTCAAGCGCGCGAAGCAATTCCTCATGCGCATCAAGCCCGGTGAACCGTGGCAGCGATTCAACTGGACGATGACCATTGGCCGCCGCTGGGACACCTCCAGCGAGACCTACGACCAATGGGGCGTCGACCGCACCGCGGTCACCCTGGAGAACGCCGGGGAAAAGGTGCACCTGCGCGTCGAGGTGCAGATCCTCCCGCGGCTTCCTCGCAGCAACGGGCTGCTGTTCCTCATTCGCACGTATTTGATCAGTCTCGAAGAGCTGGCGACGAATCCCGCCTGGGCAAAGCGCCTTCGCCGGGTGCTCCAGTCGCTGCCGCCCGAGATCGCCGATTACAAGGGCCTCACGCGTTACAGGGACACCGTGATCGAGTGGTTGAGCCCTTACGAAGATCACCATCCGTAGCCCAGCCGCCGGACAAAAGGACTCCGCTGGAAGCCATTCGCTTATGACCCTGCCCGCCGCCATTACAATTCAGGATCACGTCGCCATCGTCACCGGTGGAAGCAAGGGCATTGGAAAAGGCATTGCCCGCGTGCTGGCCGGAAACGGCGCAAAGGTTCTCCTCGCGTCCCGCACCGGCGCGGAGGTCGAAGCCACCGCCGCTGAAATCACCGCCGCCGGAGGCGTGGCTGCGGCATTTTGCGCGGATGTCTCCAAGCCTGCGGAATGCGAAGCCCTGGTCGCGGAGGCGACAAGGCTCTGGGGGCGACTCGACATCCTTTGCTCGAACGCCGGCGCCTTTCCGTCGTGCACGCTGGAGGACATGACCGAGGAAACCTGGGACGCATTGATGGCGCAGAATCTTCGCAGCACCGCGTTCATGGTGAAGGCCGCTGCGACGGAAATGAAAAAGGCCGGCTACGGGCGCGTCATTCTCACGTCGTCGATCACCGGGCCCATCACCGGCTATCCAGGCTGGTCACACTACGGAGCCACAAAGGCGGGCCAGCTTGGCTTCATGCGGACTGCGGCGCTCGAACTCGCGCCGTTCGGGATCACGGTCAATGCGATCCTTCCCGGAAACATCGCCACGGAGGGAATCGCCGCTCTCGGCCCGGAATACGCCGAGACAATGTCGAAGGCGATTCCGGCCCGGCGCCTCGGCGACGTCGAAGACATCGGCTACGCCGCGCTCTTCCTCGCCTCCCCGCAGGCGAAGTTCATCACTGCGGAAACTCTTACCGTCGACGGCGGCCAGGTCATTCCCGAAACCGAAGCTGCGATTCTTTAGCTGCTACTCGCCGGGTTCGACATCCGACGCCGGCTCTTCCGGCGTGGTCTCTGCGGGTCTCTCCGTTTTCGCACCTTCCAATTCCTCCGGACGCAGATCCAACGGGTAGATCCGCTGAAGCGCGTCGAGCATCACCGGCTGGTATTGCTCGGCCAGTGCCGGCTCGCAGAAGAAATAGGCCACAACACTCGTCGTGCCGCGCGTCAACGCCGCCGCGAGCACCAGCACGTCCGCTCCATCGACCGTCGCCGTGCCGCCGCCCACCCATGCCTGAAAGCCATTGAGCGGACCAATGTCCTCCGGCTCCTCCTCGACCTTCAACTCCACGTCGTTCGCGAAGCTGGCAAAAAGCTCTTCGCTCGTCGTCTCCTCCTCCGCCGCCACGATGAGATACGAAATCCCCCCACTCTCCGGCGAAGCGACGAACGTCTCCTCGGACTCCGCGACCTTCCATGAGGCCGGCACGTCGAACCGGATATTAAACGCCTCGGCCTCGTAAGTTTCCCACTCCATCTCGTCCTCCGCCTGCAACCCTGCCGTCAATGCCACGCCCAGCGCAAGCCACACCATAAACACGCGAAACATTCTCATCCTGCTTCGTTCGAGCCGGCGTGGACCTCTGGTCTTCATCGTGTTCGCAAGTATTTCGAGTTCGGGTCGCCGCGTCGCGCCCAAAGTGGCCCGCTCTCTGCTTCGCAGGCAACGAAACTCCACGCCCGATGATGAGCCCTGCAGAAACGACCGAGACATCGACGCTTCATCCCCTCACGCCACTCTCCGCCGGGGAAATCTCCTCAGCCGTTGGAATTTTCCGTGCATCCCGTTACGCCACACCCACGATGCGCTTCGTGATGGTGACGTTGCACGAGCCCATCAGGAGCGACGTCCTCAACTGGCCTTCCACTCCCGTGGCACGCGAGGCGTTCCTCATGCTCCTCGACAACGCAACCGGCCAGACTTACGAGGCAATCGTCGATCTCTCCGCAGGGAGGATCTCGAGTTGGGAACACAAGCCCGGCGTGCAGCCACCGGTGATGCTCGACGAATTTTTCGAATGCGAGCAGACGCTGCGCGAGGATCCGCTCTTTCAGGAAGCTCTTCGCAAGCGCGGCATCCACGACTTCAGCCTGCTGATGATCGATCCGTGGTCCGCAGGCGTCTACCACAGCGACGACCCTGCGCACGCCGGCCGCCGGCTGGTCCGAGCACTCACATGGGTGCGTGGCGGAGAAGGCGAAAATGGCTACGCCCATCCGGTGCAGGGGCTGATGGCGCTTTTTGACCTCAACGAGATGAAACTTATCCATCTCGAAGACACCGGCATCACGCCTCTCCCGCCAGAGCCGGGAAACTACGCCCCGCGATTCCTCGATCGTTTCCGCCCCGGAACAATGCCGCTCGAAATCAGCCAGCCCGAGGGCCCGGGGTTCACCGTGACCGACAACCTCGTGGAATGGCAGGGCTGGTCGTTTCGCGTCGGCTTCACTCCACGCGAAGGCCTTGTCCTGCACCAGATCACCTACGACGACGACGGCAGGAAACGCCCCATCATCTACCGCGCCTCGCTCGTCGACATGATCGTGCCGTATGGCGACCCCTCGCAGGACCATGCGCGAAAGAACGCCTTCGACTGCGGCGAATACGGCATCGGCATGCTTGCGAACTCGCTGGAACTCGGCTGCGACTGCCTCGGCGTCATTCGCTATTTCGACGCCCACCTCGTCAACAGTCGCGGCGAGCCGGTGACCATTCGCAATGCCGTCTGCCTTCACGAGGAGGACTACGGGTTCCTTTGGAAACATGTGGACTGGCGCACGAACGAAACGGAACTCCGCCGCTCACGCCGGCTCGTCATTTCGTTCGTTTCAACCGTCGGCAACTACGAATACGGCTTCTTCTGGTATTTCTACCTCGACGGCACCATTCAGCACGAAATCAAGCTCACGGGCATCATGAACACGGGCGCGCTTCCCGTGGGCGAGACGCGAAAATACGGCACGCTCGTCGCACCCGGACTCTACGCGCCGATCCATCAGCACATCTTCTCCGTGCGACTTCACATGCAGCTCGATGGCGAAGGAAACTCCGTGCAGGAGATCAACACCCACGCCGAACCGCCGGGCGAGGCAAATCCCTACGGCAACGCCTACTACGCGGAAGCAACGACTTTGAAAAGCGAGTGCGCACGGGATCTGGATCTTCCCTCCGCACGCTATTGGAAGGTGATCAATCCAAACGTCACCAACGCGCTCGGCACGCCCACGGGCTACAAAATCATGCTCGCTGAGAATGCGCTGCCGTTCGTCCATCCCCAATCAAGCGTTCGGCGGCGCGCGGGATACATGGACCACCACTTGTGGGTCACTCCCTACGATCCTGCGGAAAAATACGCGGTGGGCGACTATCCAAACCAACGCTCACCCGACGTCGCGGACGGCCTTCCAGCCTGGATTCAGCAGCAACGTTCGATCGAGAACACGGACATCGTCTGCTGGGTCACGCTGAACAGCCACCACATTCCGCGGCCGGAGGATTGGCCGGTGATGCCCTGTGGTTACATCGGATTCCATCTGAAGCCGGTCGGATTCTTCCACCGCAACCCCGCGATCCATCTTCCACCAGCCCCTTCGCGACACAGCGTCGAGGTCGGCCGCAATGGCTCCTCATGCGGCTGCCATGCAAGTTGAGCGTGCGCCCCAAAAACGGGACGCACGCCCGATTCCATCAACGCCGCTCAGGCGACGTCCTGCAGAATTTTGAGCTGCGAAATGTGCGCCTCGGTTTGTGGCAGCAGGGAATTCCGAATGAGGCCCTTGCATGAGTCCATCACCTCATCGTCTTCGAGGGCGTATTTGTAATCGCTTGCGCCGGCTTCCTCGCCGGACTCCAACGCTTCGATCGCGGACCCCGCACCGAAGAGATTCGCCGTGCTTTGCACCGTATTGGCAAACGCGCCCCAGGCTCCACTCCCCGGGTCGGGAGTCCCGCCCATCGAGAGCACATTCGATTCGAGTTTCGCCACCGCATCCGCGTGCTCCTCGCGAATTCTGCGGAGGTCCGTCAGAACGGGCTTGTCGCCATACTTCTCGATGGCCTTGTCGTAAGTTTCGATCGCGGAGCGTTCCCCGCGAAGCAGTCGGTTGCAGACATCAATGCAATGTTTTGGATCAGTCATGGAATGAGGATTGAGTTCTTCTCCTCATCGCGACCAATCCCCTCCCCGGCGGTGCAACGAGCCTCCGCTCAGGGACCTCCCCGACACGGTAATTGCTAACGGAGACCGGCCGGTCTCTTGCATAAAAGCCAGAGACACGCGATGGCAATCAGCCCTGCCAAACCAAGCAGAATCGAATTCGGTTCCGGAACCGGCACCGACGAGTATTCCACGATAAACGCTGCGTAATTGTAGAACGCATTCGCGTCGTCCCACTGGGGCTGGATGGTTTCGATCATCAGGCCAGATCCCACATCCCAGTAATGGAGGTGGCTCTGCAACATCTGATGATTGTCAGGCTGGCCCTCGTGCCAGTTTGTATAGCCAAACTCCTCGCCCGTCACCCATCCCCAATTTTTGTCAGGCTCGTCGGGTAAGAATTCACGGTCTGAACCCCTCCGATCCACGGGCCATCCTACCAACCTTGTGACTCCGTGAATATCCAATACTCCGGCGAGCGGATCAGCGAGACGACAAAATCGTTTTCCTCCTGAGAGGTGATCGTCGCGAGGTAGCCGCCGCGAGCCTTCGCAAAATTATTGGCGGCATGCCAGGTGGCCTTTTGCGCCACGGCAATAATGAGCCAGATTCTCACTGCGTCAATACCCGCTCAGCATGTCCGGGATTCGTGCGTTTCGGTGGTGCTTGCTCTCATGTCTCCAGTTTCGCTGCGCTCCGGATATCGGAGACAAGCGGTATCTCATCCTTCAGTTTCACGCCGCTAAGGCCCAGCCTTCTTGACGAGGCAAGGAGAGCCGCAAGTTTCGTCGCTGCGCGGTCAAGGGGCAGGCCTTCGGGGCGGATGTTCGAGACACAATTGCGGTCGGCATCGGATTTTCCCGGCATCGGCGCATACGTGAAATAAGCACCCAGGCTGTCCGGCGAACAAAGACCCGGGCGTTCCCCCAGCAGCATGAGCGAGAGCTTCGCTCCGAGCAGACCGCCGATTTCGTCCTGGATCGCCACCCGGCCGTGGCGGACCACCACAATCGGCGCGAGGGTCCAGCCGTCGTCCTTCAGCAGTGGAAGCAGCCGCTTCAGCAACGGCGCACATTGCGCCATGGCGGCGAGCGTGGAGAGCCCGTCCGATGCGATGATCACCAGATCCGCAGGGGGCGTGGATGCGAGATCCAGCAGTCGGTCACGCGACGCATCGGAGAGTCGTCGGCCAAGGTCCGGTCGCTGCAAATACTGCGCGCGATCCCTCGCCTGACTCTCGACGACGACGACCTCGTGACCGGTCTCCGAAAGCGTCGCAGCGAGTGCTTCAGGATCGAAGGGTGCCAGCACCGCATCACGCGCTCGTGCGTGGGACAGCCGAAAGTCGAGCAGCGGCGCCGTCGGCAGGCTGCCCCCTGCCCGTCCGAGGGCGATCCTTGCCGCCGTGAACGCCCGCAGGTGCTCCCACCCCATTACACCGCCAGCTCCGCCTGCTGTTGAGAAAACGGTCCTCCGCTGAGCAGAGCGTGCCGCTCGGGAATGAACTCCAGCCGATTGCCCTCGCCGAAAATGCGCATCTTTTCCAGCCACGCCTCGAACTCCGGCGCCGGCCTCAACCCCAGCACCTGCCGCAGGTAATGGCTGTCGTGAAAGGAGGTCGACTGGTAGTTCAGCATGATGTCGTCCGCTCCCGGGATGCCCATGATGAAGTTGCAGCCCGCTGCGCCGAGAAGCGTCAACAGATTGTCCATGTCGTCCTGATCCGCCTCGGCATGGTTCGTGTAGCAAATGTCGCAGCCCATCGGCACACCGAGCAATTTTCCGCAGAAATGGTCCTCCAGCCCGGCACGGATGATCTGTTTGCCGTCGTAGAGGTATTCCGGGCCGATGAATCCGACGACCGTGTTCACGAGCAATGGCGAAAACGCTCGCGCCACCGCGTAGGCTCGTGCTTCGAGCGTCTGCTGGTCAACGCCATGGTGCCCATTTGCAGACAGGCACGAGCCCTGGCCCGTTTCAAAATACATCACGTTGTCGCCGATCGTGTAGCGCTTGAGCTCCAGCGCCATCTGGCGGGCCTCGGCGAGCAGCGCCAGTGAGATTCCAAAGCTCCGGTTCGCCGCCTCGGTGCCAGCGATGGATTGAAAAACAAGGTCCACGGGCTCGCCACGTTCCATGCACTGCATCGTCGTCGTCACGTGGGTAAGCACACAGCTCTGCGTGGGAATCTCGTATTCGGTGATGATGCGGTCCATCAGTCGCATCAACGAGGCAACCGCGGCGGGATTATCCGTTGCGGGATTGATTCCAATCGTCGCGTCGCCGCATCCGAAGAGGAGCCCGTCAAGGATGGATGCCGCGATGCCTTTGGGATCGTCCGTCGGATGATTCGGCTGGAGCCGCACACTGAGCCGGCCAGGAAGACCGATCGTGTTTCGAAAGCGCGTGACAACGCGAGTCTTCGACGCGACCAGGATCAAGTCCTGATTGCTCATGATCTTGCTCACGGCCGCGGCCATTTCCGGGGTGATTCCCGACGCCACGGCAGCGAGCACCCTGCCATCGGTGTCGTAGTCGAGAAGCCATTCGCGAAATTCACCGACGGTCATCCCGGCGATCGGCGCGAAAGCCTCGCGATCGTGCCTGTCGAGAATGAGTCGCGTGACCTCGTCCTCCTCGTAGGGAATGACCGGTTCTTCGAGAAACGTCTGGAGCGGCACCTCGGCGAGCCGCATCTGCGCGGCCACGCGCTCCTCGGCGCTCGCCGCGCCAACGCCGGCGAGCTGATCTCCCGAGCGCAGCGGCGTCGCCTTCGCGAGCAGGTCCTTCAGGTCGGCAAACGAGAAATTGCGGGAGCCGAGAGCAAGATGGTATGCCATGGGTCGTGCATGATTCCTGCGGCTCGAAACCGCCTGCTGTCCCATCCAGCACATCGCATGCCACAGCCCATCGCCAGGCAAACCTCCATTTCCTCCGGAGAAACCACCCATGAAAATCTACACACGCACCGGCGACCGCGGAACCACGGGCCTCTACTCCGGCGAACGACTGTCGAAGGCCGACCTTCGCTTCGAAGTGCTGGGAACCCTCGATGAACTGAATGCCGCCATCGGCCTCGCGCGGGCTTCAGGCGCCGCCCCGGAGGTTTCCGGGTTGCTTCGCGAGGTGCAGATTCAGCTTTTCCAGGCAGGTGCCGACTTCGCAACGCGGAACCCTGCGACCCTCCGGGTCGGCGATCGGGAAATCACTTGGCTGGAAGCCCAGATCGACCAAATGACGGCCGTTTTGCCCGGATTGACGAGCTTCATTCTCCCCACGGGTCATCCTGCCGCGGCTCACCTGCACACAGCGCGCGCGATCTGCCGACGCGCTGAGCGTTTCGCCACACAATTGTCGCTCCGCGAACCCCTGTCCCCTGTTTCCCTCGCCTACCTGAATCGCCTCTCCGATTTTCTCTTCACGATCGCGCGCTGGCAGAACCACCTCAGCGGCATCGCCGAAGATCCCTGGCTGCCCGAATCCTGACCTCCGCTCGCACTCCGCGAAATCAGGAAACAAAAGTATCGTGGCATGCAACGTGCTGGACATGCCTCTTGCCGGGAGGTTTTGCCTCCGTGGCCCAAAGCAAGAAAATCAACCGAGGTATGATCGATGGAAGATGAAGCGGTAGCGTTTCTAGGGGTGTTCGTTTCGGAGCAGTTCTACTATTGGGCGTCCGTAGTCATGCTCATGATTCACGTGGGATTCCTCGCCTATGAGGGAGGCGTCGCACGCACGAAGAATGTAATGGCTACCATGACGAAGAACCTTCTCACGGTAGCCAGCGTGGGTCTCGGATTCTTCCTCGTGGGATTCTGGGTCTACAACGCCTTTCCACTCTGGCCGGTGGCCGGGCCGATTTTCGGGCCCTGGATGAGCCCCGAGGGCTTGAGTGAGGATAACGGCACCCTGCTTGGTCTGGCCAATGCCGCCCTGCCTTGGGCGGAGGCGCTTGGGCCAAACGTTTCGGATCACCTCACGCCGGTGTTCATGTTTGCCTTCGCACTGTTTGCGATGACCACCGGCTCAATCATGTCGGGCGCCGTCATCGAGCGCATCAAAATGGGCGGGTTCCTCATCCTCGCGCTGGTTCTGGGCAGCGTCCTCTGGGTTATCGCCGCAGCATGGGGCTGGCATTACACCGGCTGGTTCACCACCAAGCTCGGCTATCACGATTTCGGGTGCTCCTCGGTCGTGCACGGCGTCGCCGGCTTCTTCACGCTCGGTGTGCTGATCATCCTCGGTCCGCGCATCGGCCGGTGGGTCGATGGAAAATCCATTCCCATTCTGCCGCACAACCTGCCGCTCACCCTGATTGGCTTGATGTGCATCTACGTCGGGTTCTTCGGGTTTCTCGCGGCCTGCGCGATCATGCTGCCCGAGCAAACCGGCGTCATCACGATCTACGGCACGCCAATGACGCTCGCCTCGATCGGTTGCAACACCTTCCTGGCACTGAGCGCCGGATTCGTCGGAGCCTACGTGGCGTCGAAGGGCGATCCGTTCTTTACGATGTCGGGCGGTCTCGCGGGAATCATCACTTCCGCCGCCGGAATGGATCTCTACGCGCCCGTGCTGGTGATTCCGATCGCTTTCTTCGGAGCCTGGATGATGCCAAAGTTCGCGAAGCTTATTGAGAAATTCAAAGTCGACGACGTCGTGGGCGCGGTCGCCGTGCACGGCTGCTGCGGATTCCTCGGCACGATCCTCGTGGGCATCTTCGCAGCTGGCTATGTGCAGGGTGAGGGTTATCCGCCCATCACCTTCCACGGCCAGCTCATCTGCTCGCTGATCTGCTGTGTGATCCTCGGGTTCCTGCCCGGCCTTGGCCTTTCCTGGGTGCTGAGCAAGTGCGGCGCGCTGCGGGTCTCGAAGGAAGAAGAAATCGAAGGTCTCGACCTTCTCGATTGCGGAATCGGCGCCTATCCGGAAACCGGTGCCATCAAGGTGCCCGATCCCGAGCTTCCGACGCCCGCAGGCGCGCCGGCCACAGTCACGAAGCTTGCCACCGAGTCCTGATTCAGTTCACGCAACCAAAACCAAAATCATTACGCTATGAACGTCAGCCCATTCAAAGGAGCCGAGGATTTCATCAACGCGAAGGGTGCCATCTACAGCTTCGCGGACAGTCCCGGCTTCCTTTACGCAATGACGATCCTTTCGGCCGCCATCATGGTTTACCTGGTCGTAAAGGCCTACCTCATCAAACACTCCTGATTCCAAGTCGGAGTTCACTCACTGCGCCCGGCCGGTCCCACTCCGACCGGGCGTAATTTTTTGATATGCACGATTTTGCCCGAACTTTATCGTCGGAATCCCCTGTGGATTCGATCGAGCAGCAAATCGGCAAAAAGATCCGCTCCCTCCGAATGGAGCGGGACGTCACCCTGAACCAGCTCGCCGAAGAGGCGCGCCTCACAAAGGGTCAGCTTTCCAAGATCGAAAACGGCAAGGTCTCCTGCCCGGTCTCGACGCTCACCCGCATCGCATCAGCACTCGGAGTCCAGGTCGGCGCACTGTTCGACACAAACGATACTCTGGCCCGCGCGGTGCTGGTCAAAAAATCGGAGCGCAAACCGATCGTCGGCCGCGGATCGAAGATCGGCCACAGTTACGAGAGCCTCGCGTTCGGCCTGCCGTTCGAGAAGCACTTCGAGACGTATTTGATGACGATCGAAGAGAAGAAAATCGATCCTGCGAAGAACATCTTCAAGCATCCCGGCCAGGAGTTTCTTTTTCTGCTCGAAGGCAAGATGGTCTACCGGCACGCGGACAAGACCTTCCGCATGGAGCCGGGCGACAGTCTCTATTTCGACGCAATGTATGAGCACGGCCCGGTCTCGGTGACCGGCACACCCGTCCGCTTTCTGAGTATCATTAGCAACGTCAGCTGAGCAGCACAGGCCACGCCCCCGTGCAGGCTCAGGCTGTCCCGTGAGCCTGTCTCATCGATTCAAACACGTCTTGCCACCACTCGAAGACGCCTGCATGATCCAACCTCCCCCAACGGCTTTCGCGGTCTCCGCATCAACTTCCACCCGTTTTCGCTCCGCCCGACGCTTCAAGAGTCCTGACAAGACGCGGCACCCGACGACGGTGTCCCCTTCGTTCGACCTTTCCTAACTCCGCCCATCTTCAGCCGGCTCAACGTCCGTTTTGGACTGCTGAACCAGGCATTGGATCCCATGCAGACCTTCCGACTCCGCTCCCGCATTTTTCTCTCCCTCCTGGCAATTGGCACCCTGCTCGCACCCGTCCACGCACAATCCACCGGCGCCACCCAGGACGTCCTGCCGGAGCCGCCGGCCGGCGTGCTGCTTACCTGGCAGGACGACCCCACCACGACCATGACAATCGACTGGCACCGCAGGCCCGGCGAACTGAAGGAACCGGCGAGAATCGAGGCGAGGCCACGAGGCGCGACAACCTGGAAGGCGTTCCCCGCTACGCGTCATGACTTTCCGAACAGCGATCGGAAGTTCGATCGCATCGAGTTGAAGAATTTGAAACCCGGAACCGAATACGAGTTCCGAGGAGGACAGAACTCAAGGGTTTACTACTTTCGCACCGCGCCGGCGACTCTCGACCGCCCACTCACGTTCGCAGCCGGCGGAGACACACGCCACCGCAGGGAGTGGCTCGAGGAAATGAACCGCACTGTCATGGCCTACAATCCGGAATTCATCGTCTGGGGCGGTGACCTCGCGTATGCCGACGGAAAGATCGAGAATTCGAGCCGCTGGGAGGAGTGGTTCGAGGGCAACTTGAACACGCTTGTCACCGAAGACGGACGCGTGCTTCCGATCGTTGCCGCCATCGGAAATCACGAAGTGCTGGGCGGGCGCTACCATGATGAAATGAAGGATGAGAAAGGTCGGCGAGAGCACGCACCCTTCTTCTACCAGTTCTTCGCATTCCCATCGCAAGGCTATGGCGTCCTCGATTTCGGCGATTATCTCAGTTTCGTGCTCGGCGACACAGCCCACTCGAATCCGATCGAGGGAGAACAGACAAAGTGGATGAAGGAAACGATTGAGCAACGGCGCAAACGCCCGCATCTCATCCCGGTTTATCACGTTCCGGCGTATCCTTCCCATCGAGAGTTCGACAAGGGCAACAGCCAGGCCGTGCGCGAACATTGGGTTCCCATCTTCGAGTCCAATGGCGTGCAGGTGGCATTCGAACACGATGACCACACGTTCAAACGGACGGTTCCGATTCGAGACGGCAGGGAAGATCCGACCGGCATCGTCTATATCGGAGACGGATGTTGGGGTGTCGAACCGCGCCCTGTTCACGATCCCGAGGCGACCTGGTATCTGGAGAAGGCCGCATCCGTCCGTCACGGTTTGATCGTCACCATCACCCCAGACAGCAAGAAGATCGTTGTCGTCGATCATGCAGGAAACGTGATCGACGAACTCGAGATCCCGGTTTTGAAAGATCGGCCCTAGTTGCGGACCTGGCTTGATCCTGCTGCCTCTCATGCCAGGACCGGCAAGTCCCGGGAGGCATTGCACCTCGAAGCTGCCTAGAAAGTTTCCTTTCCAGGAATCCAGTTCGTCCCGGCCAGCGGCAGCTTTGCCATCGCGGCGGCCTCGATGGTCAGCGCAGCCAGGTCCTCCGGCTCGAGGTTGTGCACGTGCGATTTGCCGCAGGCGCGCGCCAGGGTCTGCGTTTCCAACGTGAGAACGCGAAGGTAATTCGCAAGGCGGCGGCCGCCTTCCACCGGATCAAGTCGCGCGGCGAGCTCGGGGTCCTGCGTGGAAATTCCAGCCGGGTCCTTGCCGGACGGGTAATCGTCGAAAAATCCGGCCGAGCTGCCGAGCTTCTCATAGTCGGCCTGCCATTTCGGACTGTTGCAGCCGAGTGCGAAGAGGGCCGCCATGCCGATGGAAACCGCGTCGGCACCCATCGCAAGCGCCTTGGCCACGTCGGCACCCGTGCGTATTCCGCCGGAAATGATCAGCTGCACCTTGCGATGCATGCCCATTTCCTGCAGTGCCTCCACGGCCTGCCGCAATGCCGGGAGAGTGGGAATTCCCACGTGCTCGATGAAGACATCCTGCGTCGCGCCGGTGCCGCCCTGCATGCCGTCGAGCACAATGACGTCCGCGCCCGCTTTCACCGCGAGCTTCACGTCGTAGTAGGTGCGCGACGCGCCGATCTTGATGTAGATCGGCTTCTCCCAATCGGTGATCTCGCGAAGTTCCTCGATCTTGATCGCGAGGTCATCCGGCCCTGTCCAATCGGGATGCCGGCACGCGCTGCGTTGATCGATTCCTTTTGGCAGCGTGCGCATCTCGGCAACGCGATCGCTGATTTTTTGACCGAGCAACATGCCGCCGCCACCGGGTTTTGCGCCCTGCCCGAGCACGACCTCGATGGCGTCGGCCTTGCGCAGATCGTCGGGGTTCATGCCGTAGCGCGACGGGAGATATTGGTAGACAAGAATTCGCGACTGGCTTCGCTCCTCCGGCGTCATGCCACCATCACCGGTCGTCGTGGAAGTCCCCATTTGGCTGGCTCCGCGGCCCAATGCCTCCTTCGCATTGGCCGACAACGCGCCAAAACTCATTCCCGCAATCGTGATGGGAATCTCCAGCTCGATCGGTTTTTTCGCGAACCGCGTGCCGAGCGTGACATTTGTCCCGCATTTCTCGCGATACCCCTCAAGCGGATAGCGCGACATCGAGGCCCCGAGAAACACGAGATCGTCGAAATGGGGCAGGCGGCGTTTCGATCCCCAGCCGCGAATGTGGTAAATGCCCTCGTCGGCCGCGCGCTGGATTTCTGCGATGGTCCGTCGGTCGAAGAGCGCGGATTCGGTCTGCACAGGTTGGTTCATCGTCAATAGCTCGACGCGTGGTCGATGTGGAAGTTGTAGAGATTGCGCGCGGAGCCGTAGCGGCGGAATTCCTGGGGCTTCGCGTTGCACCCGGTGCGCTCGAGCATTTCCCCGAGCCACTCGACGTGCTCGGGACGCATTTCCTTCTCGACGCAATCCGCGCCGAGACTCGCCACCCGGCCGCGCACGAAAAGCCTCGCCTCGTAAATCGAGTCGCCGAGCGCATCTCCGGCATCTCCGCAAACGACGAGATTGCCGGCCTGCCCCATGAACGCGCTCATATGGCCGACCGAGCCCTTCACAACAATATCCACGCCCTTCATCGAAATGCCGCACCGCGCCGCCGCATCCCCCTCGATGATCAGCAATCCGCCATGCGACGTCGCGCCGGCCGACTGGCTCGCGTTTCCCTTCACGTGCACGAGACCCGACATCATGTTTTCCGCCACGCCAACGCCGCAGTTTCCTTCGACAATCACCGTCGCGAGCTGGTTCATCCCCGCGCAGTAGTAGCCGGCATGCCCCATGATTTCGACACGCACGGGAGCGTTCAGGCCCACCGCCAGCGCATGCGCGCCACGCGGGTTTTTCACCGTCCATGTCTCGTCGGCGCTCTCGAGCCGGTGCAGTGCGGCGTTGAGCTCGCGAACGGTCGATGTTTCCAGATCGACGATCATTCCTTCTCCCAGCTGTAAACGACCGCCGGCTCCGGTTCCCAAAGCTTCGCCGACTCGATGCCCGGCAGCGAAGCCAGCGAGCGATACTCCGATGCCATCGCCACGTAATCCTCGGTTTCGGCCATCACCGCCGGCTTGCAGGCGATGGGGTCGCGCAGGACCGCGAAACCGGCCGCGGTGCCCACCGCAAACGTGAAGAATCCGTCGAGATCCTTTAATCCAGCTTCGAGCGCCTCCTTCAGCGACATCCCCTGGCGCAATCGCCACGTCAGATAACCGGCGGCGACCTCCGAGTCATTGTCCGTGCGAAACTCGATGCCGTCGCGCTTCAGATTCTCCCGGAGCCGGTTGTGATTGCTGAGCGAGCCGTTGTGAACGAGGCAAAGGTCCATCCCCGTCGAGAAGGGATGTGAGCCGGCCGTCGATACCGCGCTCTCCGTGGCCATGCGCGTATGGCCGATCGCGTGCGTGCCGGTCATTTCCCGCACGCCAAATTGCTCGACCACTTCCTGCGGCGTGCCCGTTTCCTTCATAATCTGGATGCGCCTCCCCACGCTCATGATGGTCACCTCCGGCGCGAGCTCCACAATGGCCGCGCGGAGCGTCGGTTCGTCAGCGGGTGCCGTCAGCAGGAGGTGCGTCGCCTTCACGCTCGACGTCACCGAGCCGCCCAGGCGCGCCTCGAGGCGCTTCACCAACGAACCCCAGTCGTAGTCGATGTCGCTGTGCTGCAGGGAGGCCTTGATGAACCCCTCGGGCGCGGTGCCGTTGTAAATCGCAAACCCCGCGCTGTCCGGGCCGCGGCCGCACATCGTTTCGAGCATTGGACCGAACATTCGGCCCAGGTCCTGCTCATATTCGGGGTTCTTAAGGAACAATCCAACGATACCGCACATTTTTTCTCTCCTTCGAAAATTCTTCTTTGCTCTGCCGGAAAGTTTCTTTAGATGCAACTCAAATTTCTTTTAGATAACAGGAAACGCAAAGCTGGCTGGGAAAAATGGACAATCGAGCGGAAATCAAGGAGCGGATGAATGCGGACGGCGTCGAGTATGTGCTCGCGCAGTTTGTGGACGTGCACGGTGCGGCGAAGGTGAAGATGTGTCCCGCAGAGACGCTGGATGCGTTGATCGACGAGGGCGCAGGTTTTGCCGGGGCCGCCGTGTGGGGCATGGGGCAGGGTCCGCATTCCCACGACATGCTCGCGCGAATCGATCTCGGCAGCTACACGCCGTTGCCGTGGCAAAGGAACACGGCGCGGTTTTCAAGCGATCTCTACGTCGACGGCAAGCCGTATCCCTACTGCCCGCGCGTGAATTTGAAACGCGTGCTCTCGGAAATCGAAACGAAGCACGGCTACCGGGCAAACATCGGCATCGAACCGGAGCACTTCCTCGTCGTCAAAACGCCGGACGGCGGCATCGCGGTGTGGGACCCACGCGGCGTCGACGGGCTTGCGAAGCCGTGCTACGACTTCAAGGGCATCGCGCCCGCGATGGGCTATTTGCAGGATCTCACATCCTACTGCAATCAACTCGGTTGGGGCGTCTATCAAACGGACCACGAGGACGCCAACGGTCAATACGAGATCAACTTCAGCTACTCCGACGCGCTTACCACGGCCGACCGGCTCACGTTCTTCAAGATGATGACGAGCCAGATCGCGCCCCGCTACGGTGCGATCGCGACGCACATGGCAAAACCGTTCGCCGATCGAACGGGCAGCGGCGCGCACATTCACTATCATCTCGCCGACGCGAAAACGGGTGAAAACCTTTTCATCGATGAATCAGATCCGCGCGAGTTTGGCCTTTCGAAGCTCGCCTATCACTTCCTCGCGGGAATCCTGAAACACGCCCCCGCGCTCTGCGCCGTCGCATCACCGACGCCGAATTGCTACAAACGCCTGCAGGTCGGTCCCGGCCTGCTCAGCTCCCGCTCAGGCTTCACGTGGACGCCGGCATTCATCAGCTACGGCGACAACAACCGCACCCAGATGCTGCGTATTTGCGGCCCCGGCCACATCGAGGATCGCACGATCTCCGCGGCCGTAAATCCGTATCTCCTCTTCGCGGCGTATCTGAGCGCCGGACTGGATGGCATTCTCAACGAGCTGCCCGTTGGCAATCCCAACCTCGGAAATCTCTACACAATGTCCCGCGAAGACATTTACAAAAAGGGACTGAACACCCTCCCCCAGTCGCTGAAGGAAGCTCTCACCGAGCTGGAAAAGGACTCGGTAATCCTCGACGCGCTTGGACCGATTCACTCCGAGTTTCTGAAAGTAAAATGGCAGGAATGGAACGAATACCATCGCCAGATTTCGCGATGGGAAACCGATCAATACCTGACGCTGTTTTGATGTTCGTTGAAGTGACGTGAGATCGTTCGACGTAGCAGTTCTGGGCGTTGGCGGCATGGGCAGTGCCGCGTGTTATCGACTCGCCGAGGCCGGCCTGAGCGTGCTCGGCATCGAGCAGTTCGACATTCCGCACACGCGTGGCAGTTCCCATGGCATCACGCGCATCCTGCGCCTGGGGCTCCATGAAAGCCCCGCCTACGTGCCATTGGTCCGTCGCGCAGTCGAGCTGTGGAATGACATCGGCGTTAAGACCGGGCGCACGCTCTTTCACGCCTGCGGCAGCCTCGACATCTCGTCGCCGGATCGCGACCTCTTCAACAACTCGCTCACCGCCTGCCTTGCACACGGCGTGGAGCACGAGGTGCTCGATGCCGCTGAACTTCGCCGCCGCCACCCCGCTCTGCATCCCGACGACGACATGCAGGCCGTGTTTCAACCCGGCTCCGGATTTGTGAAGCCCGAGCTTTCGATCATCACGCATGTCGAGCTCGCCCACGAATGCGGCGCGGAGATTCACGGCCACGAGAAGGTGCTCGGCTGGGACGAGGCCGCAGGTGCGGTGCGCATTCGCACCGATCGCGACACGTATGAGGCACGCCAGCTGGTCATCACGGCCGGTGCATGGGCGGGCAAGTTGCTGCGTTCGTCTGGCATCACGGTGCAACCGCAGCGCGCCGTCCTTGGCTGGTTTCAGCCCACCGCAAATTCCGCCGCCTTCCAGCCTGACCGGCTTCCGGTCTGGATTCTCGATTCACCTTACGCCGATCACTTCTACGGCTTTCCGATTCACGGCATCCCCGGCTTCAAGCTCGGGCGTTACATCCACGATTTGCCGGAGCAGGACCCCGATCAACCGCTCACCCCTGCGGGCCGCGAGGACGAAGACGAGATCCGCCATTTCATGGCCCGTTATTTTCCCGATGGAAACGGCCCGGTGCTCACCATGGCCACCTGCTTCTTCGAGCACACGCCGGATCGTGCGTTCGTGATTGACCGGCTTCCCGGCAGCGAGCGCGTGTGGGCCCTCGTCGGCTTCAGCGGGCACGGGTTCAAATATGCGAGCGCCATCGGTGAAATCGCGCGGGACCTCGTCGTCCACGGGAGATCCGGTTTCGATCTTTCGCTTTTCCGCGCCGACCGCTTCGTATGAACGGGATCAGCGACAACGAACTGGCCGACTTTTTCGCGTTCCTTCGATTTCCCTCCGTCAGCGCAAATCCCGAGCATGCCGGCGACGTCCGCCGCTGCGCGGAGTGGCTTGCACACTGGCTCGAGGCGCGGGGGCTTGCCGCGTCGCTTCGGGAAACCGGCGGCGCTCCTGTCGTTGTTGCCACGAATCCGCACCGCCCAGACATCCCGACCGTCATGCTCTACGGGCATTACGACGTGCAGCCGGTCGAGCCACTGGAGCAATGGGAAAGCCCGCCGTTTGAACCGGAAATTCGCGACGGCTTTGTATTCGCTCGCGGCGCCACGGACAACAAAGGCCAGACGTTCTCCCACCTCATTGGTCTGCAGCGCTGGCTCGCGACGGAGGACCTTCCGGTCAATCTCACGATCCTCATCGAGGGAGAGGAGGAAATCGGAAGCCCGCATCTCGGGGCATTTGTCCGCGCCCATCGCGAGGAACTCGCGTGCGATGTCGCGGTAATTTCCGACACCAGCATGGTCGAACCCGGCTGGCCAGCGCTGACGCTCGGTCTGCGCGGCATCGCATGCTTCGAGGTTACGGTGGAAGGTCCGCCTGCGGACCTGCATTCTGGCATGTTCGGCGGGGCGACACCAAATCCCGCCGAGGCCCTGTGCCGCATTCTGGGAAACCTGCACGACTCCCAGGGCAGGATCGCGATTCCCGGTCTTTATGACGACGTGCTGGAGGTGCCGGAGGTCGAGCTCAAGGCATGGCAATCCCTGCCGTGGCAACGCGCGTGGTTCGAGCAGGCGACAGGACTGCCACCGACCGCAGGCGAGGTCGATCGCACCGTGTTGGAGCGCGTTTGGGCCCGGCCGACTGCCGAAATCAACGGTCTCACGAGCGGACACCAGGGAGCAGGGTCAAAAACGATCATTCCCTCACGCGCTTCCGCAAAACTGAGCTTCCGGCTCGCTCCTGCTCAAAAGCCGGACGACGTCGCGCGCAAGGTCATCCGCTGGTTCGAGGAACAATACGCCGCAGCCGGGATGCGGGGGAATATCTCCTTCGATCACGCAGGCGATCCCTTTTACACCGCACCGGACGACCCTCACATTTCCGCCGCGCGCGAAGCCCTCGAAGAAGTCTTCGGCCGCGCGCCGGCACTCACACGGGAGGGCCTGAGCATTCCGGTTGCGGCGCTGTTTCAGAAGGAACTCGAAATCCCCGTCGTGCTCGCAGGGCTCGGACTTCCCGACTGCCGAGCGCATTCGCCGAACGAATCCTATCCGCTCGAGCACCTGAGGTTGGGAGCGGAGGTCTTCGCGGCGATGATTCGAAGGTTCGCGCAAATTCGACCCGCCGATTCTTGATGCACTGCCCCCCGCGCTGCGCAATCTGCTTCGCCTTCGCGGCCAAATTCCGCACACTTCCCGCGTCATGAGCACAGTCGGGAAGTTTCGAGACAAGATGAAGGAAGCCGGTCTGCAGGGGCCGGCCATCCGTGCATTTGAACGCGCGTTCGACCAGCTCGTGTCGAACAAGGACGCGATGCTTCCCGAGTCTTCGATCAAGCCGGTGGAAAGCCTGCCCAAAGCCACTGATCTTCCCGAGCCGGCTCCGGATGAATGGGCAAGGCTTCTCGGCGAGTGCGCCATTCTCAAGCTGAACGGCGGCCTTGGCACCAGCATGGGGCTCGAGAAAGCGAAGTCGCTTCTCGAAGTCCGCCCCGGCGTCACGTTTCTCGATCTCATCGCCCGGCAGATTCTCGCGTTCCGAAAGACAACCGGCGCCGACGTCCGTTTCCTGTTGATGAACAGTTTCAGCACGAGCGCCGACACGCGGAAGTTTTTGGAAAGCGTTCCGGAACTCGGCTCACCGGACGACATCGAGCTTCTTCAGAACAAGATCCCAAAAATCAATGCCGAGACCCTCGAGCCTGCCGAGTGGCCCGCGAATCCGGATCTCGAGTGGTGCCCGCCCGGACATGGCGACCTCTACACCGTGCTCTCCGGCTCGGGCGTCATCGATCGCCTCATCGACGCCGGCATTCGCTATGTCTTCGTTTCCAATTCCGACAACCTCGGCGCCACGCTGGATCCACGCCTGCTCAAATGGTTCGCCAATTCCGGCGCGCCGTTCGCGATGGAAGTCACCGCGCGCACGCCGTCCGATCGCAAAGGCGGCCATCTCGCCATCGGAGCGGGCGGTGGTCTTCTGCTGCGGGAGTCCGCGCAGTGTCCGGATGAGGATCTCGACGCGTTTCAGGACATCACTCGCCACCGGTTCTTCAACACGAACAACCTCTGGCTGCGCCTCGAACCACTTCGCGACGCGTTGAACGCTGCGGGCGGATTCCTGCCGCTGCCGGTCATCCGGAACAAAAAGACCGTCAACCCTCGGGACAAGGACTCCCCAAAGGTCATCCAGCTGGAAAGCGCGATGGGAGCCGCCATCGAATGTTTCCCGAACTCGGCGGCCATCGAGGTGCCGCGCACCCGTTTTGCTCCCGTGAAGACGACGAGCGACCTGCTGACCCTGCGCTCGGATGCCTACGTCATCGATGACGAGGGGCGCGTGCAGCTCGCACCCGAGTGCGCCGGCATTCCGCCGAAGATCGACCTCGACGACCACTACAAGCTCGTCGACGCACTGGAAACCGCCATCGCGGATGGCGCACCTTCGTTGAAAGCGTGCAAGCGGCTCTCGATCTCAGGCCCGGTGTCCCTTTCCAGCGACGTCATCTTCCGCGGCGAGGTGGAAATTACGAACAGCTCCGCCTATCGCGTCCGCATCGAGCCGGGCACCTATTCGGATCAACATCTCTCGCTGCCATGACCTTCAAGTTCGACACCCGCCACAAGCTCATCGGCGTTGTTCATTTGAAGGCCCTGCCCGGCGCGCCCGCGTGGGGCGGCTCGATGGCAGCCGTGGTGAAGGCGGCGGTCGCGGATGCAAAAGCCTACGAAGCCGGCGGAGCTGACGCGGTCGTTGTCGAAAATTTCGGCGACGTGCCGTTTACCAAATCCGCCGTGCCTCCGGAAACGGCTGCAGCGATGGCCGTCGCGGGAGCCGCCGTTCGGGAAGCCGTTCGACTTCCGATCGGCTTCAATGTGCTGCGAAATGATCCGCATACCGCGCTGGCACTTTGCGCCGCCTGCGGAGGCGGGTTCATCCGTGTGAATGTCCACTCCGGTGCCATGATCACCGATCAGGGTCTCATCGAAAGCTGCGCGTTCGACACTCTGCGAACCCGCCAGCATCTCGCGCCTGACGTGCTGATTCTCGCGGACGTGTTGGTAAAGCACGCGATCCCCCTCGGGACGCTGCCGATCGAAATCGCCGCCCGCGACACGGTCCAACGGGCACTCGCCGATGGGCTCGTGATTTCCGGGACGGGCACCGGCGAGGAAACCGATCTCGATGATGTGCGCAGAGTCCGCGAGGCATGTCCCGACACGCCCATTCTACTCGGCAGCGGTGTCAACGCCTCGAACGTCGCTTCCTATCGCGAATTCGCCACCGGCTTCATCGTCGGTTCGTCCCTCAAACGAAGCGGCAAATTGTCGAATCCCGTGGATCCCCGGCGGGTCGCCGCGCTGCGAAAAAAAATCGGTTAATCGTTATCGCGATCGAGCTTCTGGCGCACGGTCACCGTTTCACCGGTAAACGTGTGCTGCTCGTAGACGACGAACCGCTTTTTGGTGAAGCGGAGCCTTCCCTTTACCTGGCCCATCCGCATGCCGCCGCCCGCACCGAGGAACCGCTCCGTTCCCGAATACGTAATGCGGCCTTTCTTCGCGTTGAACTCCGCGACCACCGTGCCCACAGCTCCCGTTGGGTAGCGAACCGTGATCGTGCACTGGTTTTTCCGTTTGAAAACGAAGACCCATTCCATTGGAGTGTTCGCATCTTCGAGGACCGATGCGATCTCGACTTCCGCAGTCTTTGGCGAGGAGGTGATTGAAAGCTCGGCCTCGCTTTCCAACGTATCCTGGGCCTTACCCCAGACCGAGACATCGGAGAACGTCCCCTCTCCCTCGAAGCTCCCGACGTATTTCTCGAACGCCTTGGGACTCCCCCCGGCCAGCGCCAAGGACAGGGGCAGCAGCAGCGCAGCCGCCAGACTTGCCGGGAATTTCACGAACCGAATTCTTTATTTGATCTCCGCGACAATAACCGCGGAGGTCCGGTCGGTGAAAGACGCCGTGAAGGCCACCTGTCCCTTCCGGTTGAACCCGGTAATCGGATTGAAGGTAATACTGCTAATCCTCTTTACCTCCTCGCCGACCGGGATCGTGTTTCCTTCAAGAGCGATGAGCGTGAGGTTCTTCCCGGATCGATCGGAAATCCAGATACCTGCATGATCTGCGGCGGTGTCAACGACCGCCTTGAACGCCACCTGTCCCTTGTTGTTCACGCCAACCGACTCGAAGCTATTGAAGTTTGCGTTCACGCCCGGAGCCTTTTGGTTGGTAAACGCCACCTGCATCAATTCTCTTCCGTTCGAGCTGCAGCGGAAGATCCCCGTTCCAGTATTTCTTCCGCTCGTAGTCGCAATGAAGGCGGTCAACTTGGCATTCGGACTTGGCGCCACAGGAGCGAAGAACTCGTTGAAACTTCCTCCGTTCGGCGCGGGGGTGCCTTTTACAACCACCGGCTGAAGGTTGACATTGCGTCCCTTCCAGATGCCGTCGTAGTCATCGGCATCGTCAGAAATGTCGGCGACCAGAAAGACGGTGTTTTTCTTGGAAAGAATACCGTCTGAAAATTCATTGAAGGTCGTAAAGTAAGGCAACCCGATAACGGTCGACTCCGTCGTTGCAATGGTCGAACGGGCTCCACCCCATACTCCGCCTGTCAGTTGCGGATAGGACATTGCGATCCCCGGGACCTCGATGTCGTCCGTGATGACAATATCCGCGGAAAAGGCCATGCCGCCTTTCGGGGTTACGGCAATCGGAGCCCGGAGAATCTCGTTGCGATAGTCATTGTAGGTGACCAACCCAACCGTCTGGAAGCCTCCACCGAGCGGAAAGACAGACCCGAAGCTTCCAACCTGCTCATCGTTGACGTTCTGAAGCTGGCCCTCATCGTTGTAGTTATAGACTTGGTAGAAGAGGGCCCCCGAGAAGGCGATCCGCTTCTTGTTGGAAATACCCACATTAACACCAAATCGGAGAAACTGGACCGTAGCCGGAGGAATCTGCTGATCACCATCCAGTTGGATGGTATCCGTAAAGGAATAATCGACCGGCACCCCCGTCTGCACCGCCACCTGCGCCGGACGCTTGCCCTTCTTCCGCATGATGATGGAGCCGTTCGAGAAAGCATCCACATTCGATCCGGTCAGGATACACGGATAGGCCACAATCCCCTTGTCGTTGATTCCAGGCGCACCAAATGACCCCTGGCGGGTGGAACCCGTGTAGGCGCGGACCTTGTCCTTTGTCTCCGCTCTCACATCGTAGGAGACTGCGGCGAAGCTGCTGGCAGTTGCAAAGGCGGCCAGAGCGAGACCGCAGAGAGAAATTTTACGGACGGACAGGCAGTTGGCGGGAGGACGCATGATCAAAACGAAAAGAAGGTGAGTGCGATCCTTGAATGAATAAGGGCCGATCTGATCGTGTCAAAGGGAAAAAGACTTTTCAGTAAGGATTGCACGCTGTTGTCGAAGAATCAGGGAACGACATCCGCAGGCGCAGCGATGAGGTCGCAAGGGAGTTCTCATCAAATCCGGCACGACATCGCATGCGAAAAAACAGCCCCGGCCTCTCGACCGGGGCTGTTTTTGAGCTTTCGCTGGGAAGCGGGGACTTAGTAGTCCATGCCGCCCATGCCGGGATTCGGCGCCGCGGGCTTCTCCTTCTCCGGAACCTCGGTGATGAGGGCCTCGGTGGTGAGGAGCAGGCCGCTGATCGACGCGGCGTTCTGCAGCGCGGAGCGGGTGACCTTCGCCGGATCGACGACGCCAGCCTTCACGAGGTCCACATATTCGCCGGTGGCGACATTGTAGCCTTCGTTGCCCTTGCGCTTCTTGACTTCCTGAACGATCAGGGCGCCTTCGAGGCCGGCGTTGTCGGCGAGCTGACGAAGCGGAGCTTCGATCGCACGCTTGACGATGCTGGCACCGATCGCCTCGTCGCCTTCGAGCTGGAGGCTGTCGAGAGCCTTCTGCGCGCGGACGAGCGCCACACCGCCACCAGGAACGATGCCTTCCTCGACCGCAGCGCGGGTCGCGTGAAGGGCGTCCTCGACGCGGGCCTTCTTCTCCTTCATCTCGGTCTCGGTCGCGGCACCGACGTTGATGACCGCAACGCCACCGGCGAGCTTCGCGAGGCGCTCCTGGAGCTTCTCACGATCGTAGTCGCTGGTGGTCTCCTCGATCTGGCGGCGGATCTGCGAAACGCGGCCCTGGATGTCGGAGTTCTTGCCTTCGCCTTCGACGATGGTGGTGTTCTCCTTGTCCACGACAACGCGCTTGGCGCGGCCGAGGTCTTCGAGCTGGATGTTCTCGAGCTTGATGCCGAGGTCCTCCGTGATGCAACGGCCGCCGGTGAGGACCGCGATGTCCTCGAGCATGGCCTTGCGGCGATCACCGAAGCCAGGAGCCTTGACGGCGCAGACCTGGAGCGTGCCACGGAGCTTGTTGACCACGAGCGTGGCGAGCGCCTCGCCTTCGACGTCCTCGGCAATGATGAGGAACGGACGGCCGGTCTTCGCGACCTTCTCGAGCAGCGGCAGGAGATCCTTGAGGCTGCTGATCTTCTTCTCGTGAATGAGGATGTAGGCATTCTCGAGAACGGCCTCCATATCCTCGGTGTTCGTCACGAAGTAGGGCGAGAGATAGCCCTTGTCGAACTGCATGCCCTCGACCACGTCGAGCGTCGTCTCGATGGACTTCGCCTCTTCAACCGTGATCGTGCCGTCCTTGCCGACCTTCTCCATCGCCTCGGCGATGATCTGGCCGATCGTGGTGTCCCAGTTGGCCGAAACGGTCGCGACCTGGGCGATCTCGCTCGAGTCCTTCACCTTCTTGGCGATCTTGCCGAGCTCGGCAACGATGGCCTCGACGGCCTTGTTGATGCCGCGCTGGAGCGAGGTCGGGTTCGCGCCGGCGGTGACGTTCTTGAGGCCTTCCTTGTAGATGGCCTCGGCGAGAACGGTCGCCGTCGTGGTGCCGTCACCCGCGATGTCGCTGGTCTTGCTGGCGACTTCGCGAACGAGCTGGGCGCCCATGTTTTCGTAAGCGTCTTCGAGCTCGACTTCCTTGGCAACGGTCACGCCGTCCTTGGTGATCGTCGGGCTGCCGAATTTCTTGTCGAGAATGACGTTGCGGCCGGCCGGCCCGAGGGTCGCCTTGACCGCCTTCGCCAGCTTCTCGACACCGCGGAGCAGCGCCTGACGCGCGCTCTCGTCGAATTGGAGTTGTTTAGCTGCCATTGTGTGCGTTGAGAGTTGTTGGTTGAGTGGTGTTGAGAGGGCGAATTAGCCGATGATGCCGAGGATGTCGTCCTCGCGCAGGATCAGGTAATTCTCGCCGTCGATTTTGATTTCGGTTCCTCCGTATTTGCTGATGAGGACCTTGTCGCCCTTCTTCACGGTGAACTCGACCTTCTTTCCGTTGTCGTCGAGCTTGCCCGTGCCGAGGGCAACGACTTCGCCTTCCTGCGGCTTCTCCTTGGCGGTATCGGGGATGATGATACCACCCTTCTTGACTTCCTTCTCTTCGAGCGGCTTCACGAGCACGCGATCGCCGATCGGTTTGATGTTGGCTGCCATGTTTGGCTCTTCTCCTTTTGTTGGTTTGGTTGTTTAACTACGACCGCCGTTGCCGGAGCCCCGGCGGTCATTTGTTAAATTCCTTCGGCAGGGACGCGCGCCGCCGTCTCACGCCGATCCGGCGAGACGCCCCCGCCATCATCGGGGTTATTTCTTCTGGTCTTCGTCGACCATTTCGAATTCCGCGTCGACGACATCGGAGTCCTTCTTGGAAGAACCGCCCCCATCGGAAGCGCCCCCCCCCGCGGCCTGCGGATTCGGTCCGGCCTGCGCGCCCTGCTGGGCGGCGGCGGCCGCCTTGTAGAGGTCTTCGCTCACGGACTGGAACTTCCGCTGCAGCTCGTCGCTTGCGGACTTGATCGCATCGGTGTCGTTGCCCTTGAGGACTTCGCGCACCTTGGCAATCGCATCCTCAATCTCCTTCTTCTTCGCACCATCGAGCTTGTCGCCAAGCTCCTTGAGCTGTTTCTCGCACTGGTAGGCGAGGTTGTCGGCGTTGTTGCGGGTCTCGATCGCTTCCTTCGCCTTGCGATCCTCTTCGGCATGGGCCTCCGCCTCGCGCTGCATGCGCTCAACCTCTTCCTTGCTGAGGCCGGAGCTGCCGGTGATGGAGATTTTCTGCTCCTTGCCGGTGCCCAGGTCCTTCGCGGAGACGTGGAGAATGCCGTTCGCGTCGATGTCGAAAGTCACCTCGATCTGCGGAACGCCACGCGGGGCCGGCGGGATGCCGTCGAGGTGGAACGTGCCGAGATTCTTATTGTCGCGGCTGAGTGGACGCTCACCCTGCAGCACCTTGATCTCCACACCAGGCTGGTTGTCGCTGTAGGTCGAGAAGATCTGCGACTTGCGGGTGGGGATCGTCGTGTTGCGCGGAATCATCGGCGTGGCCACGCCGCCGGCGGTTTCGATCGCCAGCGTGAGCGGAGTCACGTCGAGCAGAAGCACGTCCTTCACGTCGCCGCGGAGCACGCCGCCCTGGATCGCCGCGCCAATCGCCACGACTTCGTCGGGATTCACGCCCTTGTGCGGCTCCTTGCCCACGAGTGAGCGCGCCGTTTCGACAACCTTCGGCATGCGGGTCATGCCGCCAACGAGCACAAGCTCGTCGATGTCGCTGGCCTTGAGCTTCGCGTCCGCAAGGCAGGCCTCGACGGGCTTCTTCGTGCGCTCGAAAAGGTCGTCGCAGAGCTGCTCGAGCTTCGAGCGGGTGAGCTTCTTCTGGATGTGCTTCGGACCGGTCTGGTCCGCGGTGATGAACGGCAGGTTGATCTCGTATTCCTGCGTCGAGGAAAGCGCGATCTTGGCCTTCTCGGCCTCCTCCTTGATGCGCTGCACCGCGTCGGGCTGCTTGGAAAGATCGATGCCCGTGTCGGTCTTGAACTCGTCGATGATCCAATCCATCAGGCGGTTGTCCCAGTCGTCACCGCCGAGGTGGGTGTCGCCATTGGTCGCGCGGACTTCGAACACACCGTCGCCGATCTCCAGCGCCGAAATGTCGAACGTGCCGCCACCGAGGTCGTAGACTGCAATCTTCTCGTCCGACTTCTTGTCGAGACCGTAGGCCAGCGAGGCGGCCGTGGGCTCGTTGATGATGCGGAGCACTTCGAGACCTGCGATCTTGCCCGCGTCCTTGGTCGCGTTGCGCTGCGAGTCGTTGAAATAGGCGGGAACGGTGATCACGGCCTGCGTGATCTTCTCGCCCAGCTTCGCCTCCGCGTCGGCCTTCAGCTTCGACAGGATCATCGCGGAGACTTCCGGCGGACTGAAACGCTTCTTCTCGCCGTTCACGTCGACCTCGATGTGCGCGTCGCCATTCGGGGCCTCAACGACCTTGTAAGGCACGCGGTCGAGTTCGTCCTTCACCTCCGCATACTTGCGGCCCATGAAACGCTTGACCGAGAAAATGGTGTTCGCGGGATTCGTCACCGCCTGGCGCTTCGCAGCCTGGCCGACCAGACGCTCGCCCGATTTGGAAAAAGCAACGATGGACGGCGTCGTGCGCGCGCCTTCCGAATTTTCGAGGACCACCGGCTCTCCACCCTCCATGACGGCCATGCAGGAGTTGGTCGTGCCGAGGTCGATACCTAGAATTTTTGACATAAAATTGAAAAACCTCTCCTGGATTGGGAGCAGCGCGCGAGCCGAGCGAGATGGAAAATTACAATTTTCTTAAAATAAACAACTTATAAAAGATGATCCACTCCAGAGACGACGCGAGATAGCGCAATTCTGTCGCACATGTGACAGAAACTGCCGAATTTTCGGTGCAATTCTGTCTCACGTGGTCCCGGATTTCATGAGCTGGGTGACATCGTCGAAGAAGTCCCCCCAGGCGTCAAGCAGGGCTGAATGCGTGTCTCCGCCGAAGAATTCCGCGACGGCCGCGACGAGAGCCCGGCGGGCGTCGGCGTAATATTCCGGCCGCACCCCATAGCTTCCGTGCCGGCGTCCGAGTTCGCGCAGGGTGTCGGCGGGAAGGTGGTCGATGTGGCGCACGGCTTCGTCCACGGCGCCGAGGAAGACCTCGTGCATGCGGTCCATATTGGTGCGTGCAAAGAGGGGCTCGATCTCCGGACGCTCCCGAAACAGCGCGGCGTAGAACAATTTCCCGAAGCGATGCGGATCGCGCAGAATGCGATCGCGGCTGTGCTCGACGAGGGCGTGGCGGTCGCGGTTTGCGAGACCCGTGATCTCGTGCACCGACTCCCATCGGTTCGCGATGCGCACGCGGCGGCGCTGACCGGTCTCGACGGCCGACTTCACTTCGGCCAGGAAGGAGGACGACGCGAGAATGCGCGTGCCGAATCGCTTGTTCGCCTGCTCGATGCGGCTGGCGACGTTGACCGTGTCGCCAATCACGCTGAACTGCGTCTTCTGCGGATGTCCCATGTCGCCCACCACGACATCGCCGAAGTGGAGCCCCACCCCGAAATCGATGGTGACCCCGAAGCCCTCCTCCAGCGAGCGGTTGAGCGCGGCAACTCGCTCGGGCATGCGCAGCGCGGCGCGGGTGGCGTCGAGGCAGGGCGATTCGCCACCATCGAGGCCGAAGACGGCAAGAAAGCCGTCGCCGAGGTATTTGTCGATGTAGCCGCGATTGGCCAGGACCGGTTCGCAGACGGCGTGGAGGAAGCGGTTCAGAACATGAATGACATCGTGCGCGAGCTGGCCGGCCGCGAGACGGGTGAATCCGCGCATGTCGCAGAACATCACGGCCACGCGTTTCTCCTCCCCGCGCCGGACCGTGGACTCGGGCGAAAACAACGCGACCGCGGCCTCCTCGTCCCGAACGAGGCGCTCCACCGTCACGTCGCCCAGCACCCGTGCCTGGCAGGCTAGCCGGATGTCGTCGCCCCAGCCGCGTTCGGTGGAAATTTGCAATTCCTCCCCGGTGCGCGGCGAGAGGTTGTCCGCGCCGCCGAGCACGCGCACGCGGCAGGTAGTGCAGCGGGCAAGGCCGTGGCATTGGTGAAAATGGGGAACTTTCGCGCGCAGCGACGTCTCGAGCAGGGTCTGACCGTAAGTCGCGGGCACCGAAATATTCGCGAAATCCCGATAATGAACCGTCCCTTCTCCGTCAGACACCCGGCCACTTAACTTCGAGGCATATCATTCTGGCAAGTCGCCGCTTTGGGCCCTTTTGGCGTCACGCTCGTCATGCCGTCAAAAGCGCGCAAATCTGTCGCAATTTGGGCACAATTACCGGCTGTTCCCTGCGAAGTAATTCGCGACTTCGCGATCGGCCGCCGCTATCCTGCCGCCGTGAAAAGATGCTTTCTCCCAGTCGTCGCCCTTGCGGCGAGTATTCTTTCCCCGGTCCTTTCCACCACCGCCGCAACGCTCCAGGCGGGCGATTATGTGGCCATCTGCGGCGACTCGATTACCGAGCAGAAAACCTATTCCGCCTACATCGAGGAATACCTGATCGCCTGCCAGCCGGCTCCGGATCTTCAAGCCTCGCAGTTTGGCTGGGGCGGCGAGACGTCGTGGGGATTCCTCGAGCGCATGGAAAACGACGTCCTTCGCTTCAAGCCCAACGTCGCCACGCTCTGCTACGGAATGAACGACGGCGACTACTCGAAGACGAAGCCGGACCGTCTCGAGCAGTTCACGAACGCACTCACCGGCATCGTCGAGAAATTCAAGGCCGCCGGTGTGCGTGAAATCGTCGTTGGATCCCCCGGCGCCGTGGACACGACCTCGTTCAAGGGCGCGTTGTTCCGTCCGAGCACTCCCGAGGAATACAACCGCACCCTCTCCGACTTCGCCAACGCCGCGAAGAAGGTCGCCCAGGAACAGAATGTGACCTACGCCGACCTCCTTGGGCCGATGCTCGAGGTGATGGCAAAGATGAAGGAAAAATACGGCAAGGACTACCTGCTCATCGGCGACGACGGCATTCACCCGAAGGAGGCCGGACACCTCATCATGGCCTACGCGTTCCTCAAGGCCCTCGGCTGCAAGGGCGAGATCGGCACGATCGTTTTCGACGCGTCAAAGGGCCAGGCCACCGCAAGCGAGGGACACAAGGTGCTTTCCGCGTCACGGAACGCCGTCCGGCTCGAATCCACGCGGTATCCGTTCTGCTTCGAGGGCGATCCCGCCAAGCCCGAAGCGACCTCGGGAGTCATCGAGTTCCTGCCCTTCAACGAAGACCTGAACCGCTTTCTGCTGGTCATCAAAAATGTTCCGGTCGGCACGAAGTCGGTGAAGGTCACGTGGGGCACGGAAACGCGCGAGTTCACGCCGGCGGAGGTGTCGAAGGGAATCAATCTCGCGGCGGAATTCCTGACCAACCCGTTCTCCGGGCCGTTCAAGCAGGTTCACGAGGCGGTGTTGCGTCAGCAGCGCTACGAGACCCCGATGATGAAGGACCTGCTCCACTTCGTTCCGGAATGGAAGAAGAACCTTGGTGAGCAGGCCGCGCCATTTGACGACTTCATCCAGAACATGATCACGATCGACCAGGAGCTGCGGAAGGCGGCGGTGGCCAGCGTGGTTCCGGTGGAGCACGAGATCGGCATCGCGTTCAAATAACCCGGCGGCATTGCCGCGAACTTTGAAAGTGCGGGGGCGATCGCGATCGCGACGCCCCGCACAAGGGCTGGCCATCGGGCCAAAAACGTGCCATCAACTGCGCGCGACCTCCCCTGCGAGAATCCCATGCCCGCAACATCTCCCGTGAACCCCGTTCGCAAGACCCTCGTGGCCTACACGGTCCCGTTCGCTCTGTTCATGCTGGGGCTCGCTGCGGTGCAGTTCATCGAAGGCTTCACCGAGGAATCGGGCGACCTGCTTCTCGCCAGGCCGGCCTTCTGGGTCTATCCGCTGCAGACGCTCGTCTGTGCGATCGCCCTCGTCATTTTCTGGAAACGCTACGAGTTCGGTCCGTCAAAGCCCATCCCGCTCGCGATCGGCGTCGGTCTCGGCGTGTTCGTGCTGTGGGTGAGTCCGCAGATGCTCCTTGGATTCGAACCTCGCGTGGACGGCTTTAATCCCACCCTGCTCGCCGAGCAGCCTGGCCTCTACTGGGGAACCATCGCGGCGCGCCTGCTGCGGCTCGTCGTGGTCGTGCCCTTTGTCGAAGAAATCTTCTGGCGCGGCTTCCTCCAGCGCTACCTGGTCGACGACCGCGATTTTTCCGCGGTGCCGTTTGGCAAATACACCCCGCTCAGCTTCTGGGGCGTCGCCGTGGCGTTCATGCTGGTGCACCAGACGGCCGACTGGCCCGCGGCGCTCATCACGGGTGTTGTTTACGGCTGGATCGCCGTTCGCACGAAGAGCCTCATCGCCTGCGTCGTCGCGCACATGACCACCAACCTCGCCCTGGGCGTCTACATCCTCGCGACGCAGCAGTGGGGATTCTGGTAAGCCGGGAGGTGACAGGGCTTGATTTCGCCCCCAAAATGCCTGATCACCTCTTTTCCTCCGATCCGAAATTCCAAGACTGACCCGAGATGTTTAACTTGATGCGCACGCACCAGCGCTGGCTGATGGTGCTGATTACCCTTCTCACGATCGTCGCGTTCATCTTCCTCTACAACACGACGCAGCTCGAACAACTTCCCAGCGACGCCATCCTGCGGGTCTACGGAAAGGATTACTCGATCACCGACATCCAGCGCATCGGCAGAAAATTCCCGCTCGCTCTCGGTCTCGGGCTCACCCAATACGCAAACACCCTCGACCGCACGAGCGGCATGGAGGGCGGCCTGGATTTCGTGATCAACACGATCATCCTCGAAAACGAAGGCAAGCGCCTGGGTATCGTGCCGACCGAGCAGCAGATCAAGGACGCGATCACCTCCCTGCCGGCCTTCCAGACCGGCGGGCAATTCGATCCCGCGAAATACAACCGCGTGCTCTCCGAAAATCTCGGCCCGCGCGGTTTCACGATGGCCGATATCGAGGACATGGTGAGAAACTGGCTCGTGCTGCAGCGCGTCGAGGCGATTCTCGATACCGTGCCCACCGCCTCGCCCGTTGAGGTCGAGTTTCAGGATCGCGCGTTCCGTCCCGCGACGGGCGCCGCCGTCGTCTTCAACCGGGCGGACTACCTCGATCAGGTGAAGATCACGGATCAGGACATCGAGGCGTTCTACACGGTCGGGCAGGACAACTACGTGACACCGGAAAAGCGCACCGTCCGCTACGTCCGCTTCGCGCTGCCCGCGGAGGCGAAGAACCTCGAGCAAAAGGAAAAACTCGCCGAGCAGCAGAAAATTGCCGACGCCGCGGATCAATTCGTCGAAGCAGCGGTCAAGACGTCGTTCGACAAGGCCGCCTCCGACGCCGGCCTGATCGTCCAGACGTCGCTCCCGTTCGATTCCGCCGGCAACGTGGACAACCCGCAGGGCCTCTCACCGCGGGACCTCCAGGAAATTTCCGGCCCGGTGCACGCGATTGCCGCCCCGGCATTCACGCTTAGCGAAAACAATCCCGTCAGCAGCGTGATTCAGGACGGCGATGATTTTCTCGTCATCGATCTCGCTTCCGTGACGCCCGCCGAGCAGCAGACCCTCGAGCAGGCCCGCCCGCAAATTGTCGAGGAGCTCAAGGAAACCTTCTCGCAGGCGAAGCTGGAGGAGGCCGCCGACGCCGCGTTGGAGAAAATTCGCGAGGCCATGAAAGCAGGGAAAACCTTCGCCGAAGCCGCTGCGGAGGCTGGCGTGAAAACCGAGCCGTTCACCGATGTCGCGCCGCTGGATGATCAGGCCAGCCCGGAGAGTCGCGCCTTTGCCGACGCCGCCACCACCGTGAAGGAAGGCGAGATCAGCGGTTTCGTGCCGACGGAGACAGGCGGCTTTGTCGTGTGGCTCGAGAAGCGCGCGCCTGCTGACGAAAAGGCGTTCGCCGAGCGCCGCGATCAGATCGAGGATTTCGTGGTCGCCCGCAAGCAGAGCATCCTGCTCTACGAATGGCTGCGTGGCTCCGCCGAAGCAGCAGGCTTGAGTTTGGCGACGGAGGGTTGATCCTGCCTCAATGGCAGAACCTCCACCGGAAATTCTCGAGCTGTTCGACGACGCGAGCGGCGACATCGCGGTCGGCGACCTCGAGGCCGCCGTCGGGAAATACCGCCGCTGCGTCGAGGCCGCGCCGGATTTCTTCGACGCATGGCACGCGCTCGGCATGGCGCTCATGAAGACCGGCCGCTACCCCGAGGCGATCGAGGCCGGCCTCAAGTCCGTCGAACTTCGCCCGAACGACCAGCTCGCCTGGTCGAGCCTCTCGCTCTTCTACGTGCGCAACGGCCAGATCAAGGAGGCCGAGAGCGCCGGCGTGAAGGCCCGCATTCTCGGCTGGGGCGGGAAGATCGCGAAGGAATAGCCTGCGCGCAAAACCGCGCCGCCGCGAAGGGGACTCGTCAGATCGCCCCTCGTGTGATTCCCTGTTGCATTCACCGTGAAGCCATTTTTCATCACCACCGCCATTGATTACACGAATGGCGCGCCGCACATCGGGCACGCCTACGAGAAGGTGCTCACCGATGTGATCGCCCGCTACCAGCGTCTGGCGGGGCGCGACGTGTTTTTCCTCACCGGCGTCGACCAGCACGGGCAGAAGGTCCAGCAGTCGGCCGAAAAGGCCGGCATCGCGCCGCAGGAATACGTCGACCAGATCACCGCGAAATTCCGCGCGCTCTGGCAGAAGCTTGGCGTGGACTACGATGGCTGGGCCGCCACCACCGAGGCCTCGCACAAGGCCTGCGTGCAGACGATTCTCCAGCGCCTCCACGACGAGGGCCAGCTCTACAAGGCGAAGCAGTCGGGCTACTACAGCGTGCGCCAGGAGCAGTTCCTCACCGAGAAGGAGCGCGGCCCCGACGGGAATTTCGGCCCCGAGTGGGGCGAGGTCATCCTCGTCGAGGAGGAAAACTGGTGGTTCAAACTCGCCGAACACAAGCAATGGCTGCTCGACCTGCTCGACCGGCGGCCCGAACTCGTGGTGCCGAGTTTCCGGCTCGCCGAGCTGCGCAACGCCGTGGCGAAGCTCGAAGGCGACCTCTGCATCTCGCGCCCGAAGTCGCGCCTCACGTGGGGCATCGAGCTGCCGTTCGACCGCGATTTCGTCACCTACGTGTGGTTCGACGCGCTCGTGAACTACATCAGCTTCGCGCCCGGCTACGACGCCGCGGCCGGCGCCGACCTCACCGAGTTCAAACGCTGGTGGCCGGCCGTGCACGTGATCGGCAAGGACATCCTCGTGCCCGCGCACGGCGTCTACTGGCCCATCATGCTCAAGGCCATCGGCTTCTCCGACGACGAGATCCCGCAACTGCTCGTCCACGGCTGGTGGAACATCAGCGGCGAAAAAATGAGCAAGAGCCTCGGCAACGTCATCGACCCCGACGTGCTCGCCGATAAATACGGCGCCGCCGCCGTGCGCTACTACCTCGTCGCCGACATCACCACCGGCAAGGACGCCGATTTCAGCGAGGAGCGCCTTATCCAGCGCTACAACGTCGACCTCGCCAACAGCATCGGCAATCTCCTCAACCGCACGCTCAACATGGCGGCGAAATACCGCAACGGCGTGCTCAAGCAGAGCCTCGAAGGCGGGTTGAAGGAGCGCGCGGAGTTCTTCGTGCAGGCCTACGCGCCCGCGATGGAGGAATTTCAAATCAACGCCGCGCTCGAAAAGGCACTCGGTCTGGCCGTCGAGGCGAATCAGTTTGTCGAGCAGACCAAGCCGTGGGCGCTGGCCAAGGCCGGCGACGACGCGGCGCTCGACGCCGCGCTCTACCATCTCGCCGAGACGCTGCGCATCCTCGCGATCCTGCTCTCGCCCGTGCTGCCGCAGGCCGCGCGCGGCATCTGGGATCAGCTCGGTGTGAGCGGCGAATTCCGCCTTGCGGACGCGACCTGGGGCGGTCTGCCCGACGGCCACCAGCTCGGCAAGCCCGTGCCGCTGTTCCCGCGCATCGAAACGCCCGCTTCGGAATGATGGACTCCACTTCGACGGTCCACCCCCCCACCTCCGGGGTGGGGGGTGGGTCTCCCGAGGTGCCCCCCACCACCTCGAAGCCGCGTTCACGCACCTCGGAGGCGCGACATCCCGCCTCGAAGGTGCGATCACGCGTGTCGGAGACGGGATTGCCCGCCTCGAAGATCCCCTCACGCGCCTCGGAGATGGGATCCCCCGCCTCGAAGGCGCGTCAACGCGGCTCGGAGGCGGGATTGCCCGTGTCGAAGGTGCGTTCACCCGCCTCCGAGGTGCGTCAACGGACCTTCGAGGTCCGCAACGGGGCCTTAACCGTCCCCACCCGGACCGTCGCAAGCCGCCCGCTCCCTTCGAAACCCACGCGCCCCGCGCCGCCGGCGCTCCTCCACGATGCCTGACGATCCCCTTGCCGGCATCACCGGCTTCAAACGCCTGCGCTACCGCCTCGAATACTGGGCGCTGGAATTCGTCGCGTGGCTGATTCCGAAGCTCCCCTACGACGCCATCGAGCAGATCGCGCACGACCTCGGCGCGCTCGCGTATCACTTCGATTCCCGAGGCCGCACGACCGCGCTGGAAAATCTGCGCGCCGCCTTTGGCGACGAATACACGCCCGACGAACGCGAGCGCATCGCGAAGGACTCCTACCGCAACTTTGCGCGCACGATGCTCAGCCTTTTCTGGTCGCCCAATCTCGTGCGCGGCGACTGGCGCCGATACATCCGCATCGAAGGCCTCGACGCCGACCCGTGCCATCGCGACCCCACACAGGCGGGCATCTATTTCTGCGCCCATTTCGGCAACTTCGAATGGCTCAGCCACGCCTCCGCGCTCGGCATCCAGACCGGCCCGATCATTTTCCAGCGATTCAAGAACCCGCTGCTCGGCCCCGTTTTCAGCCGCCTGCGCGGGGTGACCGGGCACGAAATCATCCCCCAGGAACGCGTGCTCATCCGCATGCTCAAGGTGCTCAAATCCGGCGGCAAGTTTGGCGTGCTCACCGATCTCAGCCTCGATCCGAAACACGGCACCGTCCCCATCCGCTGCTTCGGCCTGTGGACCTCCGCCAGCCCGATCCTCCACGCCCTGCGCGGCCGCACCAACGCCACGCTCATCCCGTGCGAATGCACCCCCGAACCCGACGGAACCTATGTCGCCCGCTATCTCCCGGCGGTGAACGTCCCTCCCGACGCCAGCGCGGCCGAGATCACCCAACTCTGCTGGAACGAACTCGAGCGCTCCATCCGCGCCCGCCCCGAACTCTGGCTCTGGGCCTACAAGCACTGGCGCTTCAAGCCCTCCACCGGCGACACCTCCCGCTACCCCGCCTACGCAAACCCCGCCAAGCGCTTCGACAAGATCCTTAGGTCTTCCAGCGACGCGGAATCGACGTAATCTGGTATACAACAAGCTCAGATCTGGCGCAGCTCTTTTTCTTTCAGGGTCAACAAGCCGTCAAATTTTCCTTGGCTCGGGTCAATATTTGATATTTTCCCCAAAAAAACGGGCATCTTCTCCCCCTTCAGGATTGTATACAATGTGATTGACATAAAAACGATCTCGCTTATTTTCGAGCGCAACTCCCGGCGCAGTTTCCTGCGAACGGAGATTCTCCCCAACATCAACTCCCGATTACAAAATGAAACTCCGATTCCTTGGCTTCGCCCTAATAGGGCTGTCGCTGTCTCAGGTGTCCCTAGCGACCATTAACGCAGGTGACAAAATCTACATCGACTTCTCCAGGCCCAACGGCAATGACGGCCAATACATGCCCGGCCCGGGAACTATTGACCCCAGTGCCGGGAACCGCATCAACGAGGCGGACGCGTTTGGCAACTATTGGAACAACGCGTGGATCCTCGACAACAATTCCAATGTCACCCCCAACACCGTCGTCAACTTGATCACCACGACGAATCTGGGGACTGGAATCAATCTCTCGTTTTCCAAAGGCTGGGAGGCCAATGGATTCAATCAGGGTGGCCTGCTTAATCCAGACTCCTCTTTGCTTGGTGATATCGCATCGAAGAACGCCACGGGTGACTACTTCTACATCAACAAGGGAACCAACGCGTCCGGTATCGCAACAATGACGTTCTCGAACCTCAATCCGTCGCTCACTTACAACTTCCAGATTTTCGCCACGCGCGACACGGCGGAAGTCCGTAAGACGGAGTATTCGATCACCGATATCAACGGGACACACACCTTCCTGCTTCAGACATCAGGACCGGGTATTGGAGCGGGCGGATACAATGGCAACAACAATACGTTTGCTACCTTTACTGGTATTGTCCCGGACGAGTTCGGCAACATCACGCTCTCGGTAAAAGTGGATACCAGCAACTATGCCTACATCGGCACGCTGCAAATGACCGCAGTTCCGGAGCCCCAAGTTTACGGTTTGGTTGCCGCAGCCGGCTGCCTTGCACTGGTGATGGTTCGCCGCCGTCGGCAGCAGGCTTGATCGGCGGACTTCCCATCAAATTACTAAAAATATTCTTCCATCGAGGCCACTCCCGCACTCACGTGCGGGAGTTTGGCTTTTGGGGGCTCCCGATTATTGAACAGCTTTCCGCAAAAAATTGGGCCGCCATCATTCTGTCGAAAACACCCAACTCTCTCGTGAAGGCGTGCCGATCCCCTGAATCAGACGGATTGTATACGATGTGATTGACGCACGAAATTGTTGCGTGCGAAATGCTTCCTGTGCCGGCCGGCTTGTTACCTCCAGATCGCGCAGATGACTCAGCTACGATGGTGTTTCTCGTAGGCGGCGATGAGGTCGTGAAACCGCTGCGCCTGGACCGTCACGTGATTGCGAAGGGCAATGGCCGTTTTTTCGGCGTCCCCGCCGGTGATGGCTTTTACGATTTCCGCATGCTCGGCAATGGATTGAGGGATGCGTCCGCTTGCACGGAGCTGCATGCGGCGGAACGGGCGAAGGCGCTTCTGAAGCCGCAGCGCTTCGCTGGCAAGGAATCCGTTCCCCGCCGCGCTGTAGATCAACTGATGAAACCGCTCGTTCTGGTGGTAGTAGTCGTCGGGGTCGTTCGCTTCGCCCGCCCGCTCACAGGCACGGGCGGCCAGTGTGAGCTCCACGAGGTCCGACGGAGAAATACGGCGCGCCGACAGTCGTCCGCAAAGCGCTTCGAGTTCCCCCATCACCTCGAACATTTCCACGATTTCCACCACGCCCGGGTAGCGGACATACGCCCCCCGCTTCGGGATCAACTCCACCAGCCCGGACCCGGAAAGCATTCGCAGCGCTTCCCGAAGCGGCGTGCGCGACACGCCAAAGCGGGACGCCAGTCGCACCTCGTCGAGGCGCTCTCCGTCGGCAAACTCCCGCTCAATAATCGCCTGCTCAAGGCTTTCCCGAATTTCGTCAGCGGTGCTTGCGGCCATGTTCCCTGTGATCGCGTTGGATACGCATTGCATGCATATTTGGCGCCCACGATGGCGACAGTCAAACCAACTCCCTCGATTGATACGTAATGGCGATCTACGGCACGGCGATTCTTTCCCTTTGCGTTATTACCGGCCTTTCGATCGGAAAATGGCTGGGAAGCTTGCTTGGCTTGGACGCGAACGTGGGCGGTGTGGGCATCGCGATGCTGCTGCTCATCTTCGCCACGGACCGCCTCCGAAGCATGGGCCGCTTCACTCCGGAGAGCGAGTCGGGCGTCGTTTATTGGAACGCGATTTATGTGCCGATCGTCGTGGCCATCGCCGCCACGCAAAATGTCCGCGCCGCATTGCATGCCGGCCCGGTGGCGATTCTCGCCGGAGCCGTCACGGTGGCGGCCTGCTTCGCGCTCGTTCCAGTCCTTTGCAAAATCGGCAAACGAACCCCCGCAGAGTCCGATGAGTGACCTGATCATCGTCCTCACGGAAAATTCTCTCGTCACCGCCTTCGCCGTGGTGGGCCTTACGGTGGCGGTCTCATATTCCCTTTCCCGCTGGCTGACGAAAGGGCGCCTCCACGGCTCGGCGGTCGCCGTGCTGCTCGGGCTCGTGATGGCCTATTTCGGAGGAGTCGCAACGGGCGGGAACAAGGGGGTGGCCGACATCCCGGTGCTGGCCGGGATGGGAATCCTTGGCGGTGCGATGCTGCGGGATCTCGCCATCGTGGCCACCGCCATTGGCGTGCGCGTGGAAGAGTTCAAGCACGCGGGGCTTTGCGGGGCAATTTCCCTGTTTGCCGGAGTATTCGTTTCCTTCGTGATTGGCGGAGCCATTGCGTGGGGCTTCGGATATCGGGACGCCGTGAGCGTCACCACGATCGGTGGCGGCGCTGCCACCTACATCGTGGGGCCCGTGACGGGTTCGGCGCTTGGTGCGAGCTCCGAAGTCATCGCATTGAGCGTCGGCGCGGGATTGGTGAAGGCGATCCTCGTAATGGTCGTCACGCCATTTGTTGCACCGCTCGTTGGCCTCAACAATCCCCGCACGGCGCTTGTCTTCGGCGGCCTTATGGGAACGACCAGTGGCGTGGTCGCAGGTCTCGCCGCGACGAATCCAAAGCTGGTTCCCTACGGGGCCATGACAGCAACTTTCTACACCGGACTCGGCTGCCTTCTGGGGCCGTCTGTCGTGTTCTTTATCATCGATCGATACCTATGACCGAGAAAATCGCGGACGTTCATCCTACACCCAAAACGCTGAAGATCGTGGAACGGGCCCGTGAACACGGGAACCGCACCGCCATTGTCGACGGCGATCACGCCCACGACTACGCGGAGCTGCTGCAGCGCTCCGAGGCGGTTGCTTCCGCGCTGCTGCAGGGGCGGCCCGATCTTGCCGAAACCCGGGTGGCCTTTCTCGCGCCTGCCGGATTCGAATACTTTTCCATGCAATGGGGCATCTGGCGCGCCGGAGGCATTGCCGTTCCGCTTTCCGTAGCCGCCACCCATCCGGAGCTCGACCACGTGCTGCGCGACTCGGAGGCGGAGATTGTGATCGTCATGCGGGCTTTCGCCGCTTCGGTTCCGCCGCTTCAGGAAAACGTCCGCCTTTTATATTGGGAAGACCTCGACCCGCAGGCGACCGGCGCGCTTCCAGAGATCCAGGAATCGCGGCGGGCGATGATCCTTTATACGAGCGGCACGACCAGCCGTCCGAAGGGAGTCGTCAGCACACACGCCAGCCTGCGCGCCCAGATCGAAACGCTCGTCGCGGCGTGGCATTGGAGCGCCGACGATCGGATTCCGCTTTTCCTGCCGCTGCATCACATCCACGGCATCGTGAACATCGCCTGCTGCGCATTGTGGTCCGGCGCATGCATCGAGACGTTCCCGAAGTTCATCGAACCGAAGATCCTCAGCCGCGTCGCCGCCGGCGCCTACACAGTCTTCATGGCCGTGCCGACAATCTACGTGAAACTCATCGATTCACTGCGGCCGGGCAATCTGCCGGATGAGGAGCGCGCCCGCATTCTGCAGGGTTTTTCGCGGATGCGGCTCATGGTGTCCGGTTCCTCCGCGCTGCCGGCCAGCGTCCACCACGAATGGCGGGAGCTCACCGGGCAGGTCCTTCTCGAGCGATACGGAATGACCGAAACGGGAATGATTCTCTCCAACCCGTATCACGGCGAACGCCGCCCGGGCACGGTCGGGCATCCGCTTCCATCGGTCGAGGTGCGCCTGCGCACGGAAAATGGCGAGCCGGTCCAGCCGGGTGAGCCCGGCGAAGTGCAGGTGCGGGGCCCGATGGTGTTTCGCGAGTATTGGCAACAGCCCGAGGCCACACGCGAATCCTTCACCGACGGCTGGTTCCGCACCGGCGACATGGCCGTGCTCGAGGATGGCTACTACCGCATCCTTGGCCGCCTCGCGACCGACATTATCAAGAGCGGGGGATACAAGATTTCGGCGCTGGAGATCGAAGCCGCGGTGATGGAACACCCGGCGATTCGCGAATGCGCCGTTGTCGGCATCGCCGACCAGAAATGGGGCGAGGTCATCGCGCTTGCCGCCGCCCTCGAGGAAGGACAGAAGGACCTTTCCCTGCACCAGCTGAACGAGTGGAGCCGGACACGGCTGTCTCCCTACAAGTTGCCCCGCAAGCTTCTGGTCCTCGACCGGTTGCCCCGCAACGGAATGGGCAAGGTTCAAAAGAAGGCCATCACCTCGTTGCTGATGCAGAACCCCTCCTCGGGTTCCTGACCACCATCCCCGGCGAGCTGAAGAACAGGAGCCTCGCTAGCGACCGGCGGCGGTGATCTTCGAGAGCTGCTGCTGGATCGCCTCGAATCTCGCGAGGGCCTCGGAATTCAGGCGGTCGATTTTTTCGTGCAGGTGCGCGACTTCGAGTTCCGCCTTGAGGTTCACGTCGTATTCGATGTCCGCGCGAATCTTGTCCTTCGCGGCCTGGCGGTTCTGGCTGAAGAGCACGAGGGTCGCGAGGAAGATCGCTTCGAGCGAGACGGCGAGTGTCAAAAAGCCGAACGGGTAGGGATCGAACTGCGGAATGCCCGGCACATGAACCGTGTTCACGACAATCCAGAACGTGAAGATGATCGCGTGCAGGACGATGAACGAAATGCTGCCGGAGAAGGCCGCAATGGCATCGGCGCCTCGCTGGATCCAGTTGCGGCTGTCAGCCTCCTCTTCGTTGACGTTGCGCGTGGCCGTGTGCCGAAGCTGCTCGGCCGTGAAACGCAACCGCTTCGCGATTGAGGCGAGCATGTGCATGGCCGCATGAGGCCGGGATTCCAGAAATTCCCGCAGATCGGCATGCGAAAGCCGGAACGCCGTCAAATCCGTCACCGCGGCTACCGAGGCACTTCGACTTCCCTGCTCGAGAAACGAGAGTTCGCCAAAGAAGTCCCCTTTGCCCGGCCGCTCGAGGACGATTTTCTCGCCGGTGTCGTTCTTGAAGAAAACCTCCGCTTCGCCCTCGCAGATCACATACATCGCGTCGCCGGGATCGCCCGTGAAGAACACCGGCTCACCGGCCTTGAAATTGACGACGGTGAGCTTCGCCGCGAGCCCTTGCGCCTCGGATGGGTCCAGCAGTTTGAAGATGGGGATTTCCTTGAGCAGGTCGACTTCCGGACACATGCCCCGGCTCTATCAGAAACCCTCCGGCGGCTGAAAGATCGTTTTGCCGATCAATACACGATCCGCACCGGCGTGCCGACGTTCACGTGTTCAAAGAACTCACGCGCCACCTGCTTGCTGATGCGGATGCACCCGTGCGACGCCGGAGATCCCGGCACGGGGATCGGCCCCTGATGCATGCCAACCCCACCGGCCGTAAGCCGCATCCAATACGGCATCGGTGCACCTTCGAAGCGGCCGCCCGGCGGCGGGCGATCCTTGCGAATGTCCGCGTCGTAATTCACGACGTTGCCCGCTGCATCGTAAATGTAGCCGTAGAGGTTCGATCGCTTGTCGCGGATCTTTTCCATGATCCGGAACGTTCCCGCAGGCGTGCCGTAGCCCTCCTTGCCGGTCGCGACCAGCGCAACGCCGGCCAGCTTCGAACCCTGATAAAAATACGCCTTCTGCTCCGTCAGATTGATCGTGATCGAGGGCGGCCCGCCGCCGTAATCCACGCCATCCCAGTAACTGACGTCGTCAATAATCTCCACCGGCCCGGTCGAAGTCCCGGCCGTTCCCTGCGTCTGGCCGAAGAACTGGGTCTCGTATTGGGGACCTAGATAAGGCGTCGTCCCGCCACCTGCGCAGCCCGAGGTTATGACGACCCCCACGAGCAACATTCCCGCCCCAATCCAGCGCATGGCTACGAAAAACATGCCTGCCATTTACCACACCCCTCACATTTCTCAACCCGTGAGAATCACCCGTCGGCAACACACCGACGCGTTATTTCCTGCCACCGAAGATCGCCGAGCCGACGCGCACGATCGTCGCGCCCTCCTCCACCGCGACTTCGAAATCCCCGCTCATCCCCATCGAGAGCGTTTCCAACGGCACGCCGCAGCGGCTCGCAAGACGATCGCGAAGCTCCCGCAACGCACGGAAATGCGGTCGCGCCGACTCAGGATCCTCCGCGAAAGGAGCAATGGTCATCAGCCCCTCCACCTGCACACGCGGCAGCGCAAGCAGGGCATCGATCTCCCCCTCCAGCGACTCGGGGGAAAAGCCAAACTTCGAGGCCTCGCCGGCGACATTCACTTCGAGCAGCACCCGCGGAAACAGCCCCAGCTCTGCCGCGATCCGATCGATGGCCTGCGCAAGCTCGACGGAATCGACACTCTGGATGAGCTCAAACAGCGGCAGCGCACGCCGCACCTTGTTTCGCTGCAAGTGCCCGATCAGATGCCACCGCAAGGCACCCGGCAGCAGAGGAATCTTCGCCTCCGCTTCCTGGACGCGACTCTCCCCAAACACCTCCTGCCCCGCATCCCACGCCTCACGCACATCCGGGGCGGGAAAGGTTTTCGAGACCGCCACCAGAGTCACTTCCTTCGGCGAACGCCCCGCCCGCGCGCACGCGGCGGCAATCCGCGCCCGCACTTTTTCGAGGTTTTGCGCGAGTTCCATAAGAAAAAATCAGCGATGACAAATTGAGATTAGCAAAACTTATACTATATAATTCTCCTGTGCAGATCGAGACGTTCAAAGTCTTCCGCGACCTGGTCGAAACTACGAGTTTTTCCAAAGCGGCGGAAGCAAACGGGATCACACAGAGCGCGGTAAGCCAGCAGGTTCGATCGATCGAGAAGCGCTTCGACGTTCGCCTGATCGAGCGCGGGAAGCGTTACTTTGTTTTAACGCCGGAGGGTCGCGAGTTTCTCGCGGCGAGTCGCCATATCCTCGACGCCTACGAGGATCTCACGCACCGCATTCAGGAGATTCGCAACGTCGTCGAGGGCACCCTTCGGATCGCCACCGTTTACAGCATCGGGCTCCATGAGCTTCCTCCCTACCTCCGCGCGTTTCGCAAGCAGCATCCGCAGGTCGAGGTAAAGATGGATTACTGCCGCTACAACGAGGTCTACGACTCGGTGCGCGATGGCACCTCCGATCTCGGCCTCGTGGCGTATCCCGCGCGAAAGCCCGGCCTCAAGATGATGACGTTCTGGCGCGACAAGCTCGTGCTCATTTGTTCCCCGGAGCATCGCCTCGCCCGCCGCAAGCGCGTGGCGCTGCGTGAGATGGTCGGCGAGAAATTCGTCGCGTTCGAACCGGATCTCCCGACGCGCAAGGAAATCGACAAACGGCTGCGCGCGCGAGGCGTGCGCATCAAGCCGGTGCTCGAGTTCGACAACATCGAAACGGTCAAGCGCACCGTGGAGATCGAGGACGCGGTGTCGATCGTGCCCGAGATTTGCGTGCGCAGCGAAACCCAGTCGGGCCAGCTCGCGGCGATTGAAATCGACGAACCGGAAATGTGGCGGCCGCTCGGCGCGGTGATCAAGCGCGCGGGTGCATGCTCCACGGCATTGAAGGAATTTCTCGCGATGCTTGAAAAGACCGACCTGGGCCGGCATTAATGGGGGTGCACCTCCCGTCCCCTCATGGAAACCGAATATTCCGACCCGAATGCCGCCGCCGTAGCCGTTATCGGAGGCAGCGGACTTTATGAAATCGAAGGCTTCACAGAAGAGCGTGAGCTCAATGTCGAAACTCCGTTCGGGGCGCCTTCGGACACCATCATCGGCGGCAAGCTCCACGGGCGGATGGTCTATTTTCTTCCACGCCACGGCCGCAACCACCAGATCGCGCCGCACGAGATCAACCACCGCGCCAACATCTACGCGCTGCGAATGCTCGGCGTGCGGTGGATCATCAGCGTAACGGCCGTCGGGAGCCTGCAGGAAAAATACGCGCCGGAGGAAATCATCCTGCCCGCGCAGTTCTTCGACCGCACGAGCGCCCGGTCGCAACAGACATTTTTCGGCAACGGCATCGTGGCTCACATCAGCTTCGCCGACCCCACCAGCAACCGTCTCCGCGTGCTCATCGCGCACACCTGCTCGGCCCTGCGCAAGAACTATCACTCCGGTGGCACGTATGTGAACATCAACGGCCCGGCGTTCTCCACCCGCGCGGAGTCCGAATTTTACCAGCGGATGGGATTCGACGTGATCGGCATGACGAATCTCCCCGAAGCGAAACTCGCGCGTGAAGCCGAAATCGCGCTCGCGACGATGGCCATGGTCACCGACTACGATTGCTGGAAGACCAACGAGGACCCGGTCACCGCCGAGTCCGTCGTCTCCCACCTCAAGGCAAATGCGCAGACGGCCAAGGAGGTCCTCGCGCATGTCATTCCGCGGATTCCCACCGAGCCAAACTGGCCGGAACATCGCGTGCTCGACGAAGCGCTCATCACACCGCGGGAAGCCTGGCCGCCGGAAACACTCGACAAACTTCGCGCGATTTTGGATCGATTCGTGGAATCCTAATTCCATGAGTTTTCGATCCCGATGGATCTCGAGCGTCATCGCGCTATCCGTTTCCGCCTGCCAGTCGGTTCACACCCAGGAACCTGAGATTTCCTCGGATCCTGCCGCGCTTGTGGACCCCTCGGGAGCGGCGGCCACGACTTCGGTCGAAGCGGTCAAGCCAGCTCCCACGCCCGATCCAACACCGGCGTCAACACCGCGACCTCCCAAGTATTCCTACAACTCGGTGGAAATCTCCGAGCCCGTGGTCGCCATCACGTTCGACGACGGTCCGCATCCGAAGCTCACGCCGCAGCTTCTGGACATTCTCAAGGAGCGCGGAGTCAAGGCGACATTCTTCGTGGTCGGCACCAATGCCGCGGAGTATCCGGAAATTCTGCAACGCATGGTCGCGGAGGGACACGAGGTCGCCAACCACAGCTGGAGTCACGTCGCCCTCAACCGGCAGGGAACCGCCGGAGTCGCGAGCCAGCTCAATCGCACAAACGACGCAATCAAAAAGGCCATCGGCCACGCCCCCACCCTCATGCGCCCGCCGTATGGTGCGACCAACACCGCACTCACCCGGCGCATCAACGAGGAATTCGGCATGAAGGTCATCATGTGGTCGGTCGACCCCCTCGACTGGCGCTACCGCAATGCCGATCGCGTGAAGCGCGAAATTGTGAATGGCGCGGCGCCGGGTGCGATCATCCTCGTTCACGACATTCATCCCACCAGCGTGGCCGCCATGCCGGGCACCCTGGATGCCCTTCTCGCCAAGGGCTACAAATTCGCCACCGTTTCGGAGCTGCTCGCGATGGAAGGCGGCAGGAAAGCCTCTCCAACCCCCACGCCGGGCACGTTGTTGCTGGCCGCTCCGCCCGCTGCGGAACCCGATGCCCAGCCTTTCGAAGTGCAGCGCTTCGAACTCGTGCCTACCGAGTAAACCCAAGCGACGCGGCGATCGACGGAATCGCCTCGCGAAAACTCTCGAACCCGGGTGACCAGCCGGTCGCCCGCAGTCTGGCATTGCTGACCCGCTTGCTTGTCCATGCCCGCTTTCGCAAAGGGTTGATGGGACCTACCGGAGGCATCGGACGATCGAAATACTCCCCCAGCCACTCGCAGACCTCCCGCTGTGTCGCGGGTTGATTGTCGACCACGTTGTAGATGCCGGGAGGCGGGCCGGTCATCGCGACATGAACCACCGCTCGGGCCGCGTCGTCCCGATGGATCTGGTTGATCCAGCGGCCGCCCCCGCCCTCCAGCACCATCTCGCCGTTCAGAAATCGGGTCATGAGCACGGAGCGTCCCGGCCCGTAAAGTCCCGCCAGCCTAAGGACGAACCCCCTTTCCTCGAGGGCCACCTTCTCCGCCGCCAGCAGTTGCCGCGCGGTTTCCCGCTCCGGCTCCGTGGGCGAATCCTCCGCAACCTCGCTTCCATCCGTGTGCCCGTAGACGCTCGTGCTGCTTGTGAAAATGACACGGGCCGTCGGCAATGCTTCGCGAATCGCGCGCATCCCGTCGACATAGACCCTTCGGTAAACGCCCGCATCGCCCCGACTGGAACTTGCGCAATGCACCACCCAGTCGATTTGCCGTCCCTGCGACAGTGCTCGAACCCCCATCGCGTCGGCGACATCCGCCACAACCACCGGATACGGTTTTCCCGCCAGACGTGACGCCGACTCCTCTTTGGCGGTGACACCCGTCACCTGCCAGCCCTGCTCAAAAAACAAATCGGCTGCGGTCTCACCGAGGAAACCGCAGCCGACGATCAGAATGGTGGGCAAGGAAAGGACTAGCTCAAGTTGAAGCGGAACTTCATCTTGGCCCGCTTCGCATTCGTCTTGGCCTTGCGACGGGATTTCTGCGTAGGCGTCTCAAACGCACGCAGACGACGCACCTCATCCATGATTCCCTCGGAATCCATCTTGCCTTTGAGGCGCTTCAGAGCGCGATCGATTGGCTCTCCCTTGCGAACAATGACTTCTGGCATGCAGCTATTTCACCTACTTTCTTCTCGTCCCCGGGTTCGAGGCGGAGGTCCATCATTCACCAATCGGCCCCGGCACGCAAGAATTTCTGATAAATAGCTGCTTTCCAGTAACTTATCTGATTTCTAAGCCGTCGAGCGACTGGCCTGGCGCATCGCTTCGGTCTCCAGCACCTCGCGGCGCAGGCTCTTGCCGCGGAACCGGGTCCACCAGAGGATGATCGGCGAAGCCACGAAGATCGACGAGTAGGTGCCGATGATGATGCCGGCGAGAATTGCGAACGCAAAATCCCGCAGCACCGCTCCACCAAAGAAATAAAGCGCCGCGACGGACAGCACCGTTGTGCCGCCGGTCAGGATGGTGCGGCCCAATGTCTCGTTGATCGCGCGGTTCATCAGCGCCTGGATATCGCGTTCGCCGCCGGTCTTCAGCGTCTCGCGAATGCGGTCGAAGACGACGATTGTGTCGTTGATCGAGTAGCCGGCAATCGTCAGCACGGCACCCACCATCACCAGCGACAACTCACCGCCAATCAGCGCAAAGACGCCTAGGGTGATGATCACGTCATGCAGCACGGCGAGCACCGATGCGAGCGCGAAGGAAAATTCGAAGCGGAGGGACACATAAATCAGAATGCCCAGCATTCCGAGCGCCAGCGCCCAGCACGAGCGCTTCGCAAACTCCATCCCGATGCGTGCGCCAACCGTATCCTCCGACTCGGCACGCACCCCGCGGTCGGGGAATTCCGACTGCAATTCACTCAGGATCTGCGCCGCCGTGTGCTCGGGGCTTCGGATGGTGAGCATCTCCTGGGTGCCTTCACGCTCCATCTGAATCACCGTCGAAGTGCCAAGCCCGATCTTGTCGACGGCACTGCGGGCTTCCTCCACCGTCACCGGTTTTTCGGAATCGATGATCAGCAGGTCGCCACCTCGAAAATCAACGCCCAGAGTGGCCTGCCCACGAATTGCGTAAACCGCAAACGAGCCGACGATCATCACCAGCGACAGCACCAGCGCGAGCCGCCGCTTCCCGAGAAAATCGAAGGTGTGCTTCGGGATGATGTCCATCATCGAAATCCGCTTCAACCCACCCTTGTCCACCAGCCACCGGAAGGCGGTGCGCGTGAAGAGAAGCGCGGAGAACATCGAAGCGATAATGCCGAGCGTGAGGGTGACCGCGAAGCCCTTCACCGAGCCGGAAGCCTCGATGAAGAGAATGACCGCCGTGATCAACGTGGTCACATTCGCATCGAAGATTGCGCTGAAAGCCTTGTCGTAGGCGCCGTGCAACGCAGCCGCGAGGCTCTTGCCGGCCGCCATCTCCTCGCGAAGTCGCTCGTAAATGAGGACGTTCGCGTCCACGGCCATGCCGATCGTGAGGATGATGCCCGCGATGCCCGGCAGGGTGAGCACGAAGTTGAACATCGCCATCATGCCCAGCAGCAGGACGAGGTTCACGACGAGGCCGAGCAGCGCGATCAGGCCGACAAAGCGGTAGTAGATGAGCACGAAAACGAAAACGAGGACGAGGCCAACAAGGCCGGCCAGCACACCGCTCCGAATGGAATCCATGCCCAGAGTCGGCGAAACGCTGCGGGTCTCCACGATCTGCACCGGCACGCGCAGCGGATTTTCCAGCGCGCTGGCGAGATCCCGCGCCTCCTTTTCATCGAACCGTCCGGTAATCACCGCGCGCCCGTGATAGGCGCTCTCATTCAAGGTCGGAGCGGAAAGGACCTCCCCGTCGAGAAGAATGGCAAGCTGATTGCCGCGGTTCGGCGCGGCGAGCGCATCGAAGAGCTTTGCGCCTTCACTGTCAAACTCGAGGCTCACCCCCCAGCCCTGCTGGTCGAAATACGCGAACGCCTTTTTGACATGCTCGCCACTGAGATCCGCCCGCCGGTTCATAAGCAATGGGATCGTGATCTCCTCGCCGCGGTCGTTGACGGTCTTGTATTCCTTGACCACCGTGCCCGGCGGCATGATCGCCTGCCCGGCCTCCACCTGCGCGAGAATGCCGGCGGAGTTCGGGTTCACGATGGCGAATTCCAGTTTCGCGACTCGTTGAAGATGTTCCTTCGCCTGGTTCAGTTGTTCGTTGTCGAGCCCCGGCAACTGCACCAGAATTCGATCGTCGCCCTGCGGGGTAATATCCGGCTCGCCCACGCCGTAGGCGTCGACACGTTTGCGAATGACTTCGACCGCGCGGTCGAGCAGGTCCTTGGTAATTGGATCCGCACCCGGCTCACGAACGAGCTGCAGAAGGAACGATGTGCCGCCCTGCAAATCGAGACCCAGCCGGATTCTCTTATCGAGAGGCGTGACTTCCTCGACGCAGAAGGCGACGAGGAGAATGGTCAGGACGACGCCGAGCCAGCGCTTGCGGACCTCTGAATCGGTGGCGAAATACCATCCGAACAGCACCAGCAGCAGCAGGCCAAAGCCAAAGACAATTTCGGGAGACATAACGAAATCAGGGCGTAAAAAGGTAACCGCCCTCCCGTGGGCCGGGATCAGGCGAGCTCCGCAGCATAGGCAGCCGCCGTCCGCTGTCCAAGAAAATCACACCGCCGGAGGAGCCGATTTCCCTTCCGGCTCTATGACAGTCGCGGCGGGAGTTCACGCTTTGAGGTGGCGCCGGATCTCGCTATTCGTGCTTCCCATGAAAAAGCTCGCCCTGGCCTGTCTTTTCTCCCTCCCCCTGGCTTTTGGCGCCTCCGCCCAGAACAATCCGGACAACTCAACACCACCGCCCACTCCCGCAGCAACTCCGAGCCCCAACCAGTCGCTGAAGGACGAACAGGAAAAGCTCACCCTCGAGAACGGCATCGCCAAACAAAAGCTCGAGCGGGAGCTCGCCGATCTCCAGGCCGAGAAACAGCGCCTGGAGATCGAAGCGGCCACCATCTCGAAGAAGCTGGAACTCGAGCAGGCGAAGCGGAAGGCCGCTCTCGAGGCGGAGCTGGCGGACATCCGGGCCGAACTCGATAAGCTGAAGGCGAAAAACGAGCTCGCCGCTGCGAAGCTGGCGGAGAAGCAGAGCGAGCTTCAGTTGAAGGACCAGGAAGTGCAGCTCCGCATAAAGGAACTGCAGCTCGAGAAGACGCAGTTCGACATCCAAGTGGCGAAGTTCAGCGCAGAGATCGATCTCTGGGAGAAACGCGGCGACTGGAAAAACCGGGTCAATCGCGAGATCCAATACACGGAGGAGCCGTTGAAGGACGGCGTCCTGACCATCTCCGACCGGCGCATTCCGCTGAACGGGCCCATTACGATGGAAACCGCCGACTACATCTGCGAGCGGATCGACTACTTCAACAACCAGAACCCGACGTATCCGATCTTCATCGTCATCGACAGCTCCCCCGGCGGATCCGTGATGGCCGGCTATCGCATTCTCAAGGCGATGGAAGGCAGCCCGGCCCCGGTTTACACGGTCGTGAAATCCTTCGCCGCGAGCATGGCCGCGGGCATCACCACGCTCGCCAAGCGGTCCTTCGCATATCCGAACGCAATCATCCTTCACCACCAGCTCTCGTCCGGAAACTTCGGCAACCTCACGGTGCAACAGGAGGCCGTTCGCAACATGGAGGAATGGTGGCGCCGTCTCGCGACACCCGTGGCAAACAAGATGGGCATCCCCCTCGATGAGTTCGTCAAACAGATGTATGCGAACACCTCGACCGGCGATTGGAAGGAATTCGCCGACCGCGCGAAGGAACTCAAGTGGGTGGACGAGATCGTGGAGACGATCCGCGAGGAGTCTCTCGTGAAGAACCCGGACATCGCCGACGCGACTCCGCAACGCCAGCCGACCTCTCCCTACCTCTCGGAGCAAACGGACTCCGAGGGAAACCGCTATCAGCTTCTTCCCCGGCTGAATCCGCTGGACTGCTACTACCTCTACAACCCGGACGGCTACTACCGCACGGAGAAGTAGCGCGGCATGTTACGGCGCCGGAAGCATGGCCTTCGGGGCCTTGCCAGCAACCGGCGCCTTTCGGGAGAATCAGGCCGGTTTTTCGCCGGTTTCCTTGCCGTCGCGGATGACCGTTACGATCGCCCCGCGGTCGAACTCGATCTTCACGTTGTCGGCGACACGCACGATCACCGTTCTTTCCTTCACATTTGTGATCGTGCCGTGAATGCCGGCATTCGTGACGATCTGGTCACCGGTCTGGAGCGAGGAAATGAGCTTCTGATGCTCCTTCTGCTTCTTCTGCTGCGGGCGAATCAGCAGGAAGTAAAAGATAACAAAAATAAAAATCAGCGGCAAAAACTGCACGAGTGGGTTCGGCGCGGGCGGGGCGCCCGGAGCCGGCGTTGCAGCCTGAGCAAAGAGAAGAAGGTCGAAAGCGTTCATGAATGCGAACCGGCAACGTAAAAAGCCGGGCGGCGGGAGTCCATGCAAATCCATGCGATGGCACGGCACCGGGACAATTCTCCGCGCTTCATGGCAAATCAGGGCTCGATGCCCAGCAGCAGGACATTCGTGGGAATGACCTGCAGCAACCAATCCATGTGCGACGGCAGCGAGCGCACGCCGCCCGATCGCGCGGTGCCCGCCACAAACAGGTCAGCTCCGGAATTCTGCACAAAGTCGCAGACGGCGAATCCGGTCGTCGAATGCAGGAGCCGGCATTCCACCTCGCGTTCGAAGCCCTCCGCCTGATCGACAATGGCTGCAAGCGCCGCCTCGTCGAATCGCTGCTCGCTGTTTCGCGCGATGGCTTCGTCGAACGGCGTGACCACTCCGATGAACACGATCTCCTCCACGCCGAGCCGCGTCGCGAGAAGGCACACACGGTTGAGGAACGAAACGCTGGGCCGCTTCAAGTCCACCTCGACAACGATCCGCCGCCACCGTCGCTGCGTCTCCTCCGGCTTGGGAAAAAGCAGCAGATCGCACGGAGCGCGGCGAAGGAGTTCCCGCGCCACGCCACCGAGGAAATACCGATGCTCCGCCTCCCGCTCGAGAGCGCCGGCGATCAGCAGGTCCATCCCCTCCTTCGCGCAGGCGCCGAGAATTGCCTCGATTGGCGTGTCGGCGACACTCCAGTGAACCGGAAAATCACTGCCCGCACGCAACCGTTCAAAAGCTTCGCGAAAGCGCGACGCCGCCTCCTCGGATTCCGCCGAGGCGTGAATCACGGACAATGGACCGCCAAAGGAACGCGCGACGCGATCAGCCTCCGCCAGCACCGCAGAAAGACGAGGCGAAAAGGTCAAGGCGACACCGATGTTCTTATATACGCCTTGCATCCATGGGGATTTAAAACGGGATGGCGCCATCGTCATCCGATTTTTCGCGAAACCTTCGTGATTCGGACGTGCCCGATTGCGAACACCTCGCGTCGCCGGAGAGCGCGGTGCAAACATGCACCCCGCCCCGCCGGCGATTTTCCACCGTCAATCGGTCAAACCCCGGAGGATTCGAACCGGCGTGCAGCCGTCTGCTTCAAGGCAATCGAGCGATTGATCGCATTCAAATAGGCGCGCGCACTCGCTTCGATCACATCGGTCGCCGCGCCCTTTCCGGTCACGAGCTCGCCATCGCCAAAGTCGATCTTCACGGTCACCTCGCCCAGTGAGTCGCGGCCCTGAGTCACCGCCTCGACGACGTAGGATGCCAGCGTGCCCTTCTTTTTCACGATGCGATCAATGGCCTGCATCGCTGCATCCACCGCGCCGTTTCCGGGGCTGGAATCCTGCCAATACTCGTCGTTGCGCTTCAATCGCACGGTCGCCGTCGGCACGGTCGTGGTGCCGCTGGTGACATTGATGTAATCGAGGATGTAGGTCTCCGCGGCATTGCCGATCGAGTCGTCCACCAGCGCGCTCAGGTCGTCGTCGTAAACGAACTTCTTTTTGTCGCCGATGTCCTTGAACCGCGTGAAGACAGCATCGATCTCCTCGTCGGTCAACCGGAAGCCCAGATGTTCCAGGCGCGTCGCCATTGCGTGACGGCCACTGTGCTTCGTCAGCGGCAGCTCCGTGCCACCCCAGCCGACCTCCGCGGGATCCATGATCTCGTAGGTCTCACGCTTCTTCAGGATACCATCCTGATGAATACCCGAGCTGTGCGCGAAGGCATTCTCGCCGACGATCGCCTTGCTGCGCGCGACGTGCAGACCGCTCATCCGCGCAATCAGTCGCGACGTTTTCAGGATTTCTCTGGTCACGACTCCGGTATCGACATCACCGAAATAATCCCGGCGCGTCTTGATCGCCATGACGACCTCCTCCAGCGCGCAGTTTCCCGCGCGTTCGCCGATTCCGTTGAACGTTCCCTCGACCTGCCGCGCGCCCGCCTTGATTGCCGCCAGGGAGTTCGCCACCGCCAGGCCCAGATCGTCGTGGCAATGCACGCTGATGATCGCGTCGTCGATGTTGCGAACATTCGAGCGCAGATAGGAAATCAGCGCCGCATACTGCTCCGGCACCGCGTAGCCGACGGTGTCGGGAATGTTCACCGTGGTGGCGCCGGCCTCGATCGCGGCCTGCACGACCTGCGCCAGAAACTCCGGCTCCGTGCGCGAGGCATCCTCGGGCGAGAACTCCACATCCTTCACCATCGACTTTGCACGCTTCACGCCCTCCACGGCCATGCGGAGAATCTCCTCCTCCGCCTTCTTCAGCTTGAACTCGCGATGGATCGCAGACGTCGCCAGAAACACGTGAATGCGGGCGCGGTCTCCGGCCGCCTTCACCGCGGCGCCGGCGGCATCGATGTCCTTTGCCACACAGCGCGCCAGTCCGCAGATGATTGGACCGCGGACCTCTTCTGCGATCGTTTTGACCGCCTCGAAGTCGCCATCGCTGATCACCGGAAACCCGGCCTCGATCACATCGACGTTGAGGCGCCCCAACTGCCGGGCCACCTCCATTTTTTCACGCAGGTTCATCGACGCGCCGGGGCATTGCTCGCCATCGCGCAGCGTCGTATCGAAAATCACAACTTTGTCGGACATAACTTGAAAATCGTTTCCGGCGGAGGAAGGAATTCGTGGCATTCACCACGCCGCCAGAGTCGCAGTTATGCCAGGGAATTAAAGCGAAAGAAGGGTAAGTCGGCTCGGGAGCAACCCGAGTCGAAGCGCAAGAAGAGAAGTGCGCGCGGCTTTAACCACGATTGGTAAAATACCCATCGGTCAGTGCATGGCAATCCTCGAATCCAACTACCTACGAAAACGGATCACTTTCGACGTTTTTTGGACTTCGTCCCCATTGGATAATATTGCCACCGCCGTTACACGGTATTTACGCCCGGTTAGACGAGAAAATCGGAAGTTGTATGGCGAAGAAGAATCGGGCCCGTAATAATATCTGTTCAAGTAAAACTTAACATAGTTCACGTCCCCAGGTGATGTCGGTTGGACCACCGCCCCGGCTCGAATACTCTTACTTTGGCGGCGGTTTTTGGCATGAAGCTTAAGCCTCACGTTCGGCGCCTTGACCAGGATGCTGATCGCGGAAGAGAAAAACGAGTCCCCGTTCGTATAGTTGACCTTCGCCTGCACGCTGTATGCGTCCGCTTTCAGGTTGCCAAACGTGCGGCTGCAAGGGGCCGTATAATCGTATCCCCACTAGCTGCCATTCACATAGAAATTCACGTCGTTCACGGCTCCCGGCGTTCCTGAATAGGGCGTGCAGGTTACCGTGAACGCTCCAGGCGAACGGTTGTCCCGTTGTGTCATGCTAATCGAGATAGGCGGGGCTCCAACTGTAACTTTCGCAACCTCGGAGGAGAAGCTCCCCGATTGATATACAGCGACTGCGTAAATCTCGTAGATATTCTCCTTCAAGTTCCCCATAGTATACTCATACGGCGAGGTTCTATCATCACCCAAATATCTTCCGTTGCTGTAAAACTCGACCCGCGATAGTCCAGTTGTCGTCGTCGGGTTTGCTGTAATCTTTATCGAGTCCGAGGAAACCAGCCCAGAGGACTTGGACAGCTGCAATGTCGGCGCACCTTGACCAAAAAGCGAATGCGACTTAAGGCATGCCGCCAACGAAATAAATAGGAATAAATACCGCATAGTATTTCGTATGCCACCACTAATTCTAGCGGGCGGACAAGCAAAAATAAATGGTCTAATTATCGTCGAAGAGCGACATTTGGTTGGCGATTGCGGCCATGTCGCGACGGCGCGTGCGGCCGTTTGAAACGGCCAGCGTCGGCTTGCCATCGGCGTTGAGTTCCGACTTTTCGAGATTCGCGAGAATCTGTTTCGCGCGGGCGATCAGCGAATCCGGAAGCCCCGCCAGCCGGGCGACCTGGATGCCGTAACTCTGGTCGGCGCGCCCCGGCACGATCTTGCGCAGGAAGATAACCTCGTCGTTCCACTCGCGCACGGAGACGTTGAAATTCGCCACACCATCACGCGTCCGCTCGAGGTCGGTCAGTTCGTGGTAGTGCGTGGCGAAGAGCGTGCGGCAGCCAATCTTGTCGTGCAGATGCTCCGCGACGCTCCATGCGATGCTCAATCCGTCGAACGTCGAGGTGCCGCGACCGATTTCATCGAGGATGACGAGACTGTCTTTCGTGGCGTTGTGGATGATGTTTGCCGTCTCGTTCATCTCAACCATGAACGTCGACTGCCCGCGCGAGAGGTCGTCGCTGGCCCCGACGCGGGTGAAAATGCGATCGACGATCCCGATGTGCGCGCGCTTTGCCGGCACGAAACTGCCGATCTGGGCAAGCAGCACGAGCAGGGCGACCTGCCGAATGTAGGTGGATTTGCCGGCCATGTTCGGCCCCGTGAGAATCGCGAACCGCTTTCCGTCACGGTCCAGCGAAACATCGTTGGGCACGAACCGCTCGCCGACCGTCCGCAGATCGAGCACCGGATGACGCCCCTCCTCGATTTCCAATGCGCCGGAATCGTCCACCACCGGCCGGCAGTAATCGTGCAGGCGGGCAACCTCCGCCAGTGACGCGAGAGCGTCGAGCGCGCCAAGCGCGGCGGCGGTCCGCTGGATTCGTGGAAGCGCATCCAGAACGAGTGCACGAAGCCGCTGGAAAATTTCCATCTCGAGCGCACGCGCGCGTTCATCGGCGCCGAGGATCTTGCCTTCGATCTCCTTCAGCTCGGGCGTGATGAATCGCTCGCTGTTCGCCGTCGTCTGCTTGCGGTGGTAATCCGGCGGCACGCTGCCGAGGTTCGCCTTCGTGATCTCGATGAAATACCCGAAGACCGAATTGTAGCGGACCTTGAGCGACTTGATCCCGCTGCGTTCGATCTCGCGCTCCTGCAAACGGGCGATCCAGTCCTTTCCTTCGCGGGAGGCGGCGCGCAGTTCATCCAGAGCCGGATCGAAGCCTTCGCGGATCATTCCTCCGTCCCGCACCAGCGCCGGGGGCTCGTCCACGACTGCCGAGCGCAGGGTCGCGCACAGCTCATCGAGCGGATCGAGCTGCGAGCCAAGCTCGCCGAGCAACTCCCCGCCACCAAGCGGATCGGTCAGGGAATCGATCACCGCACGCACGGCGGGAACCCGCTCCAGCGACTCTGCCAGCGCCGCAAGGTCGCGGGCATTTCCCGACTGGCCGTTCAACCGCGAGGAGGCGCGCTCCATGTCGCGCACGCCACCCAGTGCCTCGCGCAAAGTCCCGAGTTCCGCCGGCCGCTCCAGCAGGCGCTCGATGGCCGACTGCCGGGTGCCAATCGCCTTGATGTCGCGCAGCGGGTGAAGAATCCAGTCGCGCAGGGTGCGGGCGCCCACCGACGTCACCGTGTGATCGAGCGCGCCGAGCAGCGTCATTTCCCGCCCGCCGCGCGATTGGACAAGCTCGAGGTGGGATTGTGTGACCGCGTCGAGAATCAAATACTCGCTCACGCGGAATGGCTGCAGGCCGCGCAAGTGCGAAGCATTTCGGCGCATCTGTCGCGTCAGATAATGCAGCACGGCGCCCGCCGCACCGATGCCCAAAGGCCAGTCGCCACAGCCGAAGCCGTCGAGTGACTGCACCTTGAAATGCTCGCGCAGGAGATGCTCCGCCGGTTCGCATTCGAAAATGTAGCCCTCGGTCGGAGTCGCGGACGGCAGCGCCTGCAGCAGCGCGGTCTGTTCCTCGGGGACGAGCAGTTCGGCGGGCGATACGCGGGCAAGCTCGTCGAGCAACTGGGCAAGGCTCTCCAGCTCGGAGAGACGGAATTCGCCGGTGCTCAGGTCCGCAAATGCGAGCCCGTATCGACCCCGCTTCTCACAGGCGGCGGCGAGATAATTGTGCGCGCGATCGTCGAGGCCAAAGTCGTCGAGCGTGCCCGCGCTGAGGATCTGCGAGAGCTCGCGCCGCACCAGCTTGCCGGCCTGCACCTCGCCAACCTGATCGCAGATCGCGACACGCCGCCCGGCGGCGATCAATTTCTCGATGTAACCCTTCGCGGAGTGATACGGCACGCCGCACATCGGCGTGGTGCCGCGTTTGGTCAGCGCCACATTGAGGATCGCGCTGGCCTCCTTCGCATCGTCGCCAAAGAGTTCGTAAAAATCCCCGAGCCGGAACAACAGCAGCGTGTTCGGCGGCAACCCGCTTCGCACAGCGAGATACTGCCGCATCATCGGCGTCGACGAATCGCTCATCGGGCTCAGTTCGCGCTGAGAAAGGCTTCGATCGGACTCGTCGCGGCGGCGAAATCCCCACGCGATGGCAGGCCGGCGGCAACAGCTTCACTGGCGCATTCCACGGCCATCCGGAATGCGCGTGCCATGCGCACCGGGTCCTCCGCCGCGGCAATGGCGGTGTTCACCAGCACGGCGGCGGCGCCCATTTCAATGGCCTCCGCCGCGTGGCTGGGCGCGCCGATGCCCGCGTCGACGACCACGGGAACGCTGGCCTGCCGGATGATGATCTCGATTTGTGCGCGGGTCTCGAGTCCGCGGTTGCTTCCGATTGGCGAGCCAAGGGGCATCACCGTGGCCACACCCACATCCTGCAGCCGCTTCGCGAGCACGGGATCGGCATTGATGTAGGGCAGCACCGTGAATCCCTCCTTCACGAGGATTTCCGCGGCCGCCAGCGTTTCCACGGGATCCGGGAGCAGATAATGCGGATCGGGGTGAATCTCGAGCTTCACCCATTTTGGCAGTCCCGCCGCGGCGGCCAGGCGCGCGAGGCGCACGGCTTCCTCGGCATTCATCGCGCCGCTGGTATTCGGGAGAAGCAGGTATTTTTCCTGATCGATGAAATCGAGGATGTTCGCGTAGGCGTCTCCTTTTCCGGAAAGGTCGGCTCGCCGCAACGCGACGGTCACGATCTCCGCGCCGCTGGCCGCGAGCGCATCGCGCATGACTGCGTTGGACGAGAACTTTCCCGTGCCCACCAGCAGCCGGGACGAAAATGCGCGACCGGCGATGACGAGTTGCGAATCCTGCATGGCCTGCCACAGTAACTGCCGATTTTGGCACAGCGCAAGAATGCCCGCCGCTGTCGCGGAATTTTGACGTGCGTGCTATCACCGACGCGCGATATTCGCTTGCCGACCGATGAGACCACTTACACCCGCCGACCTCGCCATACGATCCCTTGGAGAAAGGACGATCGAATCCCCGTTGAATCGGCATTTCATGGAGCTCGGGCACGACCACGCGTTCTATTCGGACGACTCGAGAATTCTCGTCGACCATTCGATGAACGCCGTGAAGGCAGCCATCGAGTCAGGTGAAGAGCTGCCCTGTTTTGAAGTGGCGGGCCCGCGAAAGAAGCTTTATTTCGACCCGTCCGAGACCGTTTGCGCCGTGGTCACCTGCGGCGGACTCTGCCCGGGCTTGAATGACGTCATTCGCGCGATCGTGATCCAGGCGCACCACCGTTACGGGGTTCCGCGCATTCTGGGCATTCCCTTTGGATTCGAGGGCCTGATTCCCGAATACGGCCACAATCTCGTCAATCTCACGCCCGGATACGTCAGCAACATCCATCGCTTCGGCGGCACGGCCATCGGGAGTTCGCGCGGACCGCAGGATACCGGCCGCATGGTGGACCGGCTGATCGAGCTCGGCGTGAATATTTTGTTCGTCATTGGCGGCGACGGCACGCAGCGCGGCGGCATGGCAATCGAAGCCGAGGCACGGAAACGCGGCGCGAACCTTGCCGTGGTCGGCGTGCCCAAGACGATCGACAACGACATGATCTACATGGATCGGAGTTTCGGCTTCGAGACCGCCTACGCGCAGGCCGTCGATGCAATCCGCGCCGCGCACACCGAGGCTCGCAGCGCGAGAAACGGCGTGGGACTCGTGAGGCTGATGGGCCGCCACTCCGGCTTCATTGCGTGCTCCGCGGCCATCGCCAGCGGCGAGGCGAACTACGTGCTCATTCCCGAGGTGCCGTTTGCGCTGGAAGGCGACCGGGGCTTCCTCGAACACCTCCGCCAGCGGGTGCTCAATCGCGGCCATGCCGTCATCGTCGTCGCCGAGGGCGCGGGACAGGAATTGCTGGAAGGCAGCACCGAGACCGACGCCTCCGGAAACCAGCGTTTGCAGGACATCGGCATCTTTCTGCGCGATCGCATCACGGAATATTTCCGGAAGTGCCACATGGATCTGACGCTGAAATACATCGATCCCAGCTACATGATCCGCAGCGTGCCCGCGTGTCCGCAGGACCGGATCTACTGCATGCGGCTCGGCCAGGCGGCCGTTCACGCAGGCATGGCGGGAAAAACCGGCCTGATTGTCGCGCGCTGGCACAGCACCTACGTGCACGTGCCCGTGCAGCTCGCCACCTCCGCACGTCGCGAAGTCGATCCCGCAGGCGACCTCTGGCTCTCCGTGCTGGAAGCCACCGGGCAACCTCCCCGGTTCCGCTGATCAGCTTTCAGCCCGCCATTCAAACGGCCCTTAAAACAGAACGGCGTGAAAGCTTTCGCTCTCACGCCATTCTTCGGAGGGGGAATGTCGAAAGTTTGCGGATTGTTCCTAAAAGGTAAATCCCCCGGATTTCCTAGTCCTTCATCGTGAGTTGAGAATACCGGCGCGCCCCGCGTGGGCAACGTCCACCCGCCCCGCCGCCCTTTCCTTGACAACCGCATCATCCACGGAATGATCGCCCGATGACCGCCCGCCCTATTTTCCGTGTCCTGACCTGCGTTCTCACCTTCGCGATTGCGAGCGCAGACGGAATGGCCGGCCAGAAAAAGGAACGTTCCCGCCCGGTAAAAATCGGCGTCCTTGCCTCGTTGACGGGATCCTGGTCATCGCTCGGGCAAAACACGGTCGCCGCGCTCCGCATCGCCGCGAAGGAACTCAAGGCCGATTCCCAGGGACGGTTCCAGCTCGTGGTTCATGACACGCAACTCGATCCGAACCTCGCCCTCGCAGCCATCAAAAAACTTCACCGCAAAGGCGTGAGAATTGTCATCGGCCCGCAGTCCAGCTCGGAACTCGCGATGATCAAGCCCTTCGCGGATTCCCACAAGATGCTCGTGATCAGCCAGGGCAGCACGGCCTCGTCCCTGGCCGTTGCGGGCGACAACATCTTCCGGTTCTGCCCGAACGACAAACGGGAGGCGTTGGCAATCGTCGCGCTGATGCGGCACGACGGAATCAGCACGCTTGTTCCGCTGTGGCGAAACGACGCGGGAAACAACGGGCTTCACGACTCGGTGACGGCGGAGTTTGAAAGCGGCAAAGGCGGCATTGCCACGGAGGGCTATCGCTATGAACCCTCGACGACCGATTTCTCCACGGCCACAAGCGAGATCGACAAGCAGATTCAGGATCTGGTCGCCAACGGCACGCCTGAGGCGGAGATCGCGGTCTACTGCGCCGCCTTCGATGAAATCGTGGACATCTTTCACAACGCGCAGAGTCTGCCGGCGCTCACGGGCGTCGCGTGGTATGGCAGCGACGGCGTGGCTTTGTCCGCCGCTCTGGTTGGAGACGCCCCGGCGGCCGAACTCGCCGTGAAGCTCGGCTATCCGAACCCGATCTTCGGCCTCAAGGACTCGCTGAAGCATAAATGGGAGCCGGTCTCCCGCGCCGTCGAGAAACGCACGGGCATCACTCCGGATGCGTTTGCGCTGTCGGCATACGACGCGCTCTTCGTGACGAGCCGCGCGCTGAAAAAGGCAAAGGTGGAGCGTTTTCCAAAATTCAGACGGAAATTCGTCCGGCAGGCAAACCGCTACAAAGGCGTAACCGGCTCCACGGCGCTGGACGCAGCCGGGGATCGTCAGAGCAGCGACTTCGACTTCTGGTCGATCCGGTCCACGGACCAGGGCAACAGCTGGATTCGCACTGGGACCTATCACGACGGCGTCCTGACGGTGTTTTAAGGCGGAGGAGGGACATCTCAGGCCCGCTCCGGGGAGCGCGGGTTGCGGGCCTTCTCGTCAGAGGTCGCACCGTTCGGGCTAAGCTCCGTGCGAACAGGCTTTTCCCCTCGACGCGTGCGTCAGGACGGAGCCGGGAGTGACAACACTCGCGCTCGCGAATGCGGCATCCTCCGATCGATTCCCGAGGATGGCCTCCTGAAATTTCGCTTCGATTGTCAAGACGCGGCAACGCCACATTGATGCCGCGCCAAAAGTGACGTAGCTTTTCCGACGCGAAAGGATTCTCGAATCCGTCCCCCCACCACAAAGGAGATTTCAATGGCACAGGCAATCATGGACCCCGAGGAGGTCCGGCGGTTCGCAGCGGAGCTGAAGCGCTTCAACCAGGATCTTCAGGTGCGGGCATCGTCGCTGCAGGCGCGGTTCGCGGCGCTCGGGTCGAGCTGGCAGGACCAGGAGCACGAGAAATTCTCCGACGAATTTGTCGCCACACTGAAGGCGCTGCGCAAATTCATCGAAGTCTCCGAGAAGCACACGCCGTATCTGCTCCGCAAAGCTCAGCGGATCGAGCAATACCTCGACCAGCGCTGATCCATGGCGACGCACGCAAACGTCACCTCGATCGACGCGATCGGCATCTTCCGCTCCCGGCTCATCGTCTTTCGCACCGTCGCGGCGAACGCACTCGACGAGGCCGCCGGCGAGGTGCGCCGTGTGCGGCAATGGATCCGCCAGGACCGGCGATTCTTTTGGGAAGCGGAACATCGCCGCCGGCAGAAGCGGCTCGACCAGGCGTTGCAGGACTTGATGGCGGCGCGACTTTCCTCGCTGCGGGATTCCACGGCCGCGCAACAGACGGCGGTCACCAAGGCGCGCGCGGCGCTGCGCGAAGCCGAGGAGAAAATTCGCTGCATCAAGCACTGGGAAGCCAACTTCCACCTCGTCGTCGGGCCTTTCGTGAAGCAGATCGACGGCCTCCGCACCGTGCTCGAGCAGGATCTGCCCGCCGCCATCGCCCTGCTGGCAAACACCCAGCGCGCGCTGGACGAATATTCCGACCGCCAGCCCACGGACACCCCGCCGACCGAACCTCAGGAGAAACCGGACGATGAGTCTTAAAGGCTGCGCATCCACGCTCGGACAAGCCTCCCGCCAGCTGTCGGCGGAGTGGCAGGATCTTCACGACTATTGGCGCGACGAAAAGGCCCGTGAATTCGAGGAGAAGTATCTCGCTCCACTCCCGACTCTCGTTCGCAAATCGGTGGAGGCCATGGAGGAGCTGGAGCGCGTATTGCGAAAGGTGAGGGCGGATTGTGAGTAACCTCGAAAACCTCGGCGTCGAGAAAGGTCTCGAAATCCTCGACGAACTCCATGCCACGCTCGGACGATTCCGCGAAGAGGAAGCCGCGCTTGTCCGCCGCATCCGCGAGCGCAAGGTTTCGCTGCAGCGCGCGGCGTGGGCGGATCGAGAGGCGACGGAGCGGCTGCTTGCCGAACGCACGCAGCAAATCGAGTCCGACTATCAAGCCGAACGCGAGCGACTCACGGAAATTCACGACCGGCGGCGGGCGCGTATTCAGGAAGTCTCGAATACCGGCCGTCGCACCCTGGCCAAACGCGCGCAGGATCATCGCGAAGCGTGGCTGGGCGACTTGCAGATGCGGCATTTTCTCATCGAGCGACGACTGCAGGCCGAGCAGGACGCAGCCGATGGCGCACAGAAGGATGCCCTGACGAAGCTCCGCGAGGAACGCTCACGACTGCAAACGCTGGAGCGCCAGGCCCGCGACAGCTTCACCGGATACATGAGCTTTCTGCGAAAGCTTCGCGAGAAATCCGCAACACCGGCGGCGGGAGGCGAGCCCGATGCACTGCTCGAAAAATTGCATGCAACCCTCGACTCGGTCGAGAGACAGCTGGCCGAGTTTCGAAGCTATCTGCTGGTGCGCATTCTCAGTTACGCGCCGGCGCTGGTGGTTCTTCCGCTCATCGTGCTTCTCGTGTTTCTGGTCGGCTATCTTCGCGGCGAATGGGTGGTCACTGGCACGGCCGGCGGAAGCATCGCCGCTGCATTTCTCGTGCTGCACGGCATTGGAAAACGGCAATCGAAGCGCCTCGCTTCCGATGTCGTGGATGGCCTTGCAGAGGCTCGCGCCTTCGCCGACGCATCCCTTGCCGCAGTGAACGGGCGTCACGCCACCGCGCTCGAAAAAATCGAAGCGCAGCGCAGCGAGCTGTCGGCGGAGATCGAGGGGAAATGGGAACGCGCCGATGTCGTGCGATCCGAATTCGAGGCCCGCGAGCGCGAGCGATTTGCCCTCCGCACACCACGCGCGCTCGCGAAGAACGAAGCGCTTCTCGCCGCACGCATCGCGAGGCTCGATTCCGAACACGAGCGCCAGCTGGCCCGGGCGCGGGCGGATTTCGACGAAGCCCGCACGCGCAACGAGCAAACTCTTTCCAGCGGCGGTGAAACGGTCGCCGGCGAGGAAGCTGCTGCGTGGCGCGACCTCGAGCAACGTTGGTCGAGCGCGATCGATCCGATCTTCGCGGAGATTGAGCGGCGAAATCACCAGGTCGCCGCGACATTTCCCGACTGGACGCCCGATTACGTCGGAAACTGGACGCCATCGCTCGAGTTCCTCCCGGCCACCCGATTTGCCCGGCTCGATGTAAACATCCCGCCCGGTCCGGGAACGGAGGGATCACGCCTTGCGCTGCCCTCCTCGGAGCCGCTTTCGATTCCGCTTGCGCTTACGTATCCGAACCTCGGCTCCGTGCTGTTCGAGACAGACGAGCCGCTCGATCCGGCCGTCACCTCCTGCCTCAACCAAATCATTCTCCGCCTGCTCGCCACGACGCCCCCGGGAAAGGTCGGCTTCACCATTCTCGATCCCGTCGGGCTCGGACAAAACTTCGCCGGGCTCATGCACCTCGGAGACTTCGAGGAGAGCCTCATCACCCGCCGCATCTGGACACAGCCGGACCAAATCGAGGAGCGACTCGCCGAGCTCAGCCAGCACATCGAGAAGGTCATCCAGATGTATCTGCGCGACGAATACGCAACGATCGCGGAATACAACGCCCGCGCAGGCAGCACCGCGGAGAAATATCACTTTCTCGTCATCGCCGACTTCCCCGCCAATTTCAGCGAGACCGCCATCAAGCGCCTGCAGAGCATTCTCACCAGCGGACCGCGATGCGGCGTGCACACGCTCATTCACTGGGACCGGCGTCAGCCGCTGCCGTCGGGCATTTTCGAGAACGAGCTTCGCGCCAACAGCGTGTGCATTCAGGGCGGTCGGAACGGACTCGCGCTCGAAACTTCCCATTCGACGTTCAACGCGCGCCTGACGCTCGACATGGCGCCACCGCCGGAGCTGGCACTGAAGTTCATCGAAAAGGTCGGCGCGAGCAGCATTGACTCGAATCAGGTCCAAGTGCCATTCGAGCAAATCACGCCAGAGCCTGCGGAGCGCTGGACCTTCGACACCACCCACGAGCTGCGTGTTCCGATTGGCCGTTCCGGCGCCACCAAGCAGCAGGTGCTCGCGATTGGAAAAGGCACACGTCAACACGCGCTCATCGCGGGAAAAACGGGCTCCGGAAAATCGACGCTCTTCCACGTCATCATCACGAACCTCGCCCTTCACTGCAGTCCGGAGCAGGTCGAGTTCTACCTCATCGACTTCAAGAAGGGCGTGGAATTCAAGTGCTACGCGACAAAGCAACTGCCGCATGCGCGCGTCGTCGCGATCGAGAGCGACCGTGAATTCGGCCTCAGCGTGCTGCAACGCGTCGATGACGAGTTGCGCCGGCGCGGCGATTTGTTTCGAAAACTCGGTGCACAGGATGTCGCCGGCTACAAGCGCGCCGGCGGCGACCAGCCGATTCCGCGCACGCTGTTGATGATCGACGAGTTTCAGGAGTTTTTCGTCGAGGATGACGCCATCGCGCAATCGGCGTCGGTGCTGCTCGACCGCATCGTGCGGCAGGGCCGCGCCTTCGGCATCCACGTCATCCTCGGCTCGCAAACCCTCGGCGGCGCCTACTCCCTTGCCCGCGCCACACTCGGGCAGATGGTCATTCGCATCGCGCTGCAGTGCAACGAAGCGGACGCCTATCTCATCATGGACGACAACAACGCGGCGCCACGTTTGCTCTCACGACCCGGCGAAGGGATTTACAACGACGAGGCGGGCGCGGTCGAAGGCAACAGCCCGTTTCAGGTCTGCTGGCTTTCCGAGGAGGAGCGCGATCAGTATCTCGATCAGGTGCGCGATCTCGCGCGGCAGCATCCGGAACTCGATGCAACGCCCATCGTCTTCGAAGGCAATGCACCCGCCGACATTGCCGAAAATGCGCTGCTCGCGAAGGCTCTGGATTCCCGTTCCTCCCAGCCCCCGATATCCGCACGCGTCTGGCTCGGCGCCCCAAATTCCATCAAAGGCCCGACGGAAGCCGTCTTCCACCGCCAGAGTGGCAGCAACCTGCTCATCGTCGGACAACGCGACGACGCAGCGCTCACCATGCTGGCGGCTTCATTGATTGCACTCGCTGCGCAATACCCTCCGGGCACCGCCCGCTTCCTCTTCGCGCATCAGTCAACGCCCGGCTCCGCCGACGCGAATTTGATCCAGCAAACGCTCTCCGCGTGTGCTCACGACGTCACTCCCGTGAGTTCACAAAATGTCGCCGAGGTTATTCACGACCTCGCCTCCGAGCTCAAACATCGCACCGAAGGCTCCGGCGGCGAGACGGAGACGTTTCTGCTCATTCACGGGCTGCACCGCTTCCGGAAACTGCGTGCGGAGGACGAATTCGATTTCTCGATTGCCGATCCCGATGCGGCGCCAAAGCCGGGCGCGGAATTCGCCGAGTTGATTCACGAAGGCAGCGCCCACGGCATCCACATCCTCGCGTCCATCGACACGCTCAACAGCGTGAACCGTTTCCTGAACCGAAAGGCGCTGAGCGAATTTGAAATGCGTGTCGTCTTCCAAATGAGCGCCAACGACTCCGCAAGTCTCATCGACTCTCCGAAGGCCGGCAATCTCGGCCTGCACCGCGCACTCTTCCACAACGAGCAGGCGGGCACCCTGGAAACCTTCCGCCCCTATGCGACGCCGGATCCTGCGTGGTTCGAGCGAATCGCCACCCCGGCCGTCTCGAACTAGCTGCGCAACGCGGCAGCCAGCGTCTCCCACGGCAGCGTCGCGCATTTGACGCGCTGCGGAAACCGGTGCACAGAGCCCATTACTTCGAGCCGCGGGCGTCCAACCACGGCGCCGTGCTCCTCGCCGGAAACCGCATACTTTCGGAAGTCCTCGGCAAGGGCCTGCGCGGCTTCGACAGTCTGCCCGGTCGTTTCGAGGGTGAGAATCGACGCCGACGCCGTGCAAATCGCGCAGGCGCTGCCCGTGAACTTCACCTCATCCAGTTTCCCATCGTTCATTTTCAGCTCGATGGTGATTTCGTCGCCGCACGTGGCATTGATGCCCTCGGCACGATGCGTCGCGCCTTCGAGCGGGCCGAAGTTGCGAGGCTTGCGCGAATGCTGGAGAAGCACCTCCTGGTAAAGCTCCATGTTCATGCCGATGCAAAAAAGCGGATCGCCTCCGCGACGGCCTCTACGCCGCGCCGGGCCTCGCCGACGGTATTGTAAAAATAAGCGCTCAACCGGCAGGAGGACGGCGCGCCGAGCTTGCGCATGAGCGGCTGCGCGCAGTGGTGTCCGGCCCGCATCGCCACGCCGCGTTCGTTTGCGAAAAAGGCCAGATCGTGCGCATGAACGCTCTCGGCCTGGAAGGTCACGAGCCCTTCCCGTCCGTTCTTCGGACCAAACACGCGCACCCCGGGAATCTCGCGCAGCGCGGCAGCCATCGTCCCGCCGAGCGCCTCGCAGTGCGCCGCGATCGCCTCCAGACCCACGCCGTCGAGATACTCGATCGCCGCATGAAGACCGACCGCTTCGATGATCGGCGGTGTGCCTGCCTCAAAACGTGCCGGCGGAATGCGAAATGTCGCACCTTCGTAGGTAACCCGCTCGACCATCTCGCCGCCGCACTGCCAGGGCGGCATCTTCTCCAGCAACCCGCCTCGGCCATACAGCAAACCGATCCCTGTGGGTCCGCACATCTTGTGGCTCGAGCACGCGAAAAAATCGCAGCCAAGACGGGTGACATCCACCGGCACGTGTCCAGCGCTTTGCGCGCCATCCATCAGGGTGACCACGCCCCGTTCTCGGGCGGCTGCGCACAGTTCCTCCGCCGGCGTCATGAAACCGAGCACGTTCGAAATATGCGGAAACGCGAAAATCTTCGGACGCCTGTCGAGCAGGCGCTTCGCGGCTTCCAGATCCAGCGAGGCACCAAGTTCCGTGACCGGCACGTATTCCACCCGCGCTCCGACACGCCGGGCCAGTTCGAGCCACGGCACGAGGTTGCTGTGGTGCTCCATCTCCGTGAGCAGAATCGTGTCGCCGGCACCGACATTTGCGGCGCCCCACGAATTCACCACGAGATTGATCGCCTCGGTCGTTCCGCGCGTGAAAACGATCTCCTCCGCGCGCGCCGCCCCAAGAAACTTCGCCGCTCGCGCCCGGGCCGCTTCATAGGCCGCCGTGGCACGCTCGCTCAGCTCATGAATTCCGCGGTGAACATTCGCGTATTCATGCGCCATGAACTCCGACATGCGGTCGATCACCACGCGCGGCTTCTGCGAGCTGGCGCCGTTGTCGAGATATGCGACCGGCTGACCGCCAACCTCCACATCGAGGAATGGAAAATCCGCGCGAATGCGGTCCAGATCGGCACCGTTCATTCTGCCATTTTCCCATGGCGTTTCGTTGTCGTCCATCGGTGACGTCACGATTCTCCGAGAATCTCCCTCGCGCGCTCCAGTGCCTGATCAATGCTTGCGCAGAAATTATCGAGGCCTATCCGGTCAACGAGCCCCGATTCGTGCATGACCTTCATCGGCTGCGGCTGCACGGCCGTGAGAAGCACCTGAACTCCATCGCGGTGCATCTTTTCCACGGCAACCTCGAACGCGTGGAGCCCGCTCGCATCCATCATTGGAACGTGCCGCATCCGGAAAATCACGAGTCTCGGCCGGCCACCGGAGCCGCGCAGGGCGACCTCGAGCTTGTCGGCGGCGGCGAAGAAAAACGGGCCATGGAACCGGTAGAGCACGACGCCCTGGGGCAGTTTCTTGTCGCGAACCGACAGGCTGCCCTCCATTTCGATATCGGACTCCGGCGTGAGCAGGCGCACGTGAGTCATCTCCTCCATTCGGCGAATGAACAGCACGACCGCCATGATCATTCCGCAACCCACGCCCGCCGTGAGGTCGAGAATGACCGTGAGCGCAAACGTGGCAAGAAGCACCGCGAAGTCGGTGCGCGGGCCGCGCCAGATTTCAACGAACGTGTGCCACTCCGCCATGCGCGCCGCGACGACGAGCAGGATCGCGCTCAGCGTCGCCAGCGGCACGTATTTTGCCAGCGGCGCGGCGACGAGGACGATGCCAAGCAGCACCACGGCATGCACGACGCCGGCGAGCGGGCTGCGCGCGCCATTGCGGATGTTTGCGGCGGTTCGCGCGATCGCGCCTGTCGCGGCAATGCCGCCGAAGAGCGGCGTCACCAGATTCGCAATACCCTGCCCGATCAGCTCCTGGTTGGAGTCGTGCCGCGTGTCGGTCATGCCATCGGCCACGGTGGCGGATAGCAGGCTCTCGATGGCGCCAAGCGCCGCGATGGTCGCCGCGACCCCGACCAGCTCGCGAAAGCGATCCAATGAGAATTCCGGAAAATGCCAGCCGGGAAGCGTCGAGGGGATTCCTCCGAACTTTGTGCCGATCGTCTCGACCGGCCATCCCAGCCACGAGACAGCGACCGACGTTGCCACGACCGCAACGATGGGTGCCGGCACCTTTCGCGTGATTTTTGGCCAGAGCTGAACGATCGCGATGGTCGCAGCGGTGATAACGATCGCATGCCATTGAATTCTGCCGAGGTTTGCGCTGATGGCATGGATCTGCTGCGGGACGTGCTCGGGCATTTCGATGCCGAGGCCGAACGCGTTGTTGAGCTGCGCGGTGAAGATGATGACCGCAATGCCGCTCGTAAAACCGGCCACCACGGGATACGGCACGAATCGCAACAGCGCGCCCATTTTCATCCATCCCATGAGAAGCAGGAGCGCGCCGGCCATCATCGTCGCCAGCGCGAGGCCGGAATAGCCGTAGGTCGCGACCGCGACAGCGAGCACGGGAACGAACGCCCCGGTCGGACCGCCGATCTGAAAGCGCGAGCCTCCGAAAATCGAGATGAGAAATCCCGCCACGATCGCCGTCCACAAGCCCTGGGCGGGGGTGACGCCCGAGGCAATGCCAAAGCCGATCGCAAGGGGCAGCGCGAGAAGGCCGACGGTGGCGCCCGCCCCGAGATCCTTGAAAAAGTCGGCACGGGTGTAACCGCGCCACGATTCAAAAATGACCGGTCGAAATGAAATCATGCTCCCATGAAACCTGAGTCCCCCCGGAATCCTGCACTCAAAGGAAGAGCAGGACCAGCAACTGTGCACAAACCACGCGCAGCAGCATCGTGAGGGGATAGACCGTCGCGTAGGAAATGGAAGGCGCGTCGGAACCGCTCACGGTGTTGGCGAAGGCAAGCGCCGGTGGATCGGTCATGCTGCCGGCGAGCAATCCGCAAAGCGAGACGTAATTGGTCTTCAGAAAAATCCGGGCGAAAAAGCCGACGATCAGCAGCGGAAGCAGCGTGATGAGCATCGCCAGGAGCATCCATTTCACGCCATCGCCATGGACGAGGGTGTCCATGAATTTTTCGCCCGAGTGGATGCCCACGCAGGCAAGGAAGAGCACAATGCCGATCTCGCGAATCGCGAAGTTTGCGTTGTTCGGCATATACCAGAGCAGCGGGCCGATGCGGCCGATGCGGCTCAGGAGAATCGCGACGATGAGCGGTCCGCCGGCGAGACCGAGTTTCACGGGCGCCGGAATGCCGGGGAACGCAACGGGGATGCTGCCGACGAGCACGCCGAGTCCGATGCCAACAAAAACGGGAATCAGCTCGGTGTGGTTGAGTTGCCTGACGGAGTTGCCCAGCGATTTTGCGACGGCGTTGATTTCCTCCTCACGCCCGACAATGACGAGCATGTCGCCGAATTGCACGCGCTGGTCCGCCGTCGCGCTGAGCTCCACCTCGGCGCGCGTGAGGCGGGTGACGCGCACCTCGTGTTTCGCGAGAAAGTCGAGCTCGCCGAGCGTTTTGCCGAGGATTGCCTTCTTCGTAACAATCACGCGGCGCATCACGAGACCGCTCTCGAGCTTGCGAAGATCCATCTCGCTCCGCTGGCCGAGAATGAGCTGCAGCTCCTCGAGTTTCTCGGCGGGCCCCACGGCGAGCAGCGTGTCGTTGAGATGAATCACCGAGTCCGCCGAGGCGAGCCGCACTTCGCCCGCGTGATGGATGCGGGAAATGACCACGCCGAGCGACGAAAGTGCGGAGAGGTCGGAGAGCCGGCGATTTTCGAAATTCGGGTTGGTGACAAGGATGTTCAGATGGGAGAGCTTGGACGGCTTCGGGCCGGAGCGATGAAGCAGGTCGGCGGTTTCCTTTTTCAGGTTCACGCGGAAAACGCCACGAAGCAGAAGCATCGAGAGAATGATGCCGCAGATGCCGAAGGGATAAGCCACTGCGTAGCCGAGGCCCGGCATGGCGCCGGCATCGGGCGGCAGATCCGACAGGCTGCGCAGCGCCTCCTGGGCGGCGCCGAGTGAAGGAGTGTTGGTGGTCGCGCCGGAAAACAGGCCGACCGCAGCCGCCATCGGGACGGCGGCGAGTTTCGAGATCGCGAGGGCGATGACGGCGCCGAGGATCACGATCGTCGCCGCCATGATATTGAGCGGCAGACCTTCCTTGCGAAGCGAGGCGAAGAAGCCCGGGCCGACCTGAATGCCGATCGTGTAGACGAACAGAATGAGACCGAACTCTCGCGCGAACTCGAGCACGGGCTCCGAAATCCGGATTCCGAGATGGCCAATCGCGAGCCCGGAAAACAGGACGCCCGCGATGCCAAGGCCGATGCCCTTGATCTTCAGGCTGCCGAGCGCGAGGCCCAGGGCGGCGACGATTGAGAGAATGAAGACGGCGTGCGCGATTCCTTCGCCGGTAAGAAGTTGATTCAACCAGTTCATGTTGTTGCGGGCCGTTGTGCAGGCACACGTCTCCCCTGCAGGGCGGCCCGGGGCCCGATACTACCGGTTTTTGAAGGACTGGCGAGAGGCTTGCAGGTGCGGTGCAAGCCTCTCGACCAGCAATAGCCTACTAGAGGCGCGAGATCAAAAGCTCGCGCTGGAACAGCAACTCCTTCGGCAAATCCGCATGGAGATCGATGAAGAGCTCGTCCTGAAGCAGGACTTCACGCTTCCAGCCCTGCACATCGATGGAGAGCACCGCTTCGAGGTCCTCCCGGCTGTAGCCTTCGATTCCCTCGATGTTGATATCCTCGGGGCGCGGCATCCAGCCGAGCGGGGTTTCCTCCGCGTAGACCGTGCCGTTGCAGCGGTCGAGGATCCATTTCAGCACCCGCATGTTGTCGCCGAAGCCAGGCCAGAGGAACCGGCCGTCCTCCCTCTTCCGGAACCAGTTCACGTGAAAGATCTTCGGCGGGCGGGCGATTTCCTTCCGCATTTCCAGCCAGTGGGCGAAGTATTGGCCCATGTTGTAGCCGCAGAAAGGCAGCATCGCCATCGGATCGCGCCGCACCTGGCCGGTGGCGCCCACCGCCGCGGCGGTCATCTCGGACCCCATCGTGGCGCCGAGGTAGGTGCCGTGCATCCAGTTGAATGCCTGGAAGACGAGCGGCATCGTGGTCGCGCGGCGGCCTCCGAAGATGATCGCGCTGATCGGCACGCCCTCGGGGTCGTCGGCCTTGTCGTCGAGCACGGGGTTGTTCGCCATCGGCGCGGTGAAACGGGCGTTCGGGTGCGCGGCGAGTCGGCCGCAATCCGGGGTCCACTCCTTGCCCGTCCAGTCGATGAGCTTCAGCGGAGGTTCCTTCGTCAGTCCCTCCCACCAGACATCGCCGTCGGGCGTGAGCGCCACATTCGTGAAGATGGTGTCCTTCTCGCAGCACTTGAGCGCATTCGGGTTCGAGTGCGCCGAGGTGCCGGGCGCGACGCCGAAGTAGCCGGCCTCGGGGTTGATCGCGTAGAGGCGCCCGTCCCTGCCCGGCTTGATCCACGCAATGTCGTCGCCAACGGTCGTGACCTTCCACCCCGCGTATTCCTTGGGCGGGATAAGCATCGCAAAGTTCGTCTTGCCGCAGGCGCTCGGGAAGGCGGCGGCAACGTAGTCCTTCTTCCCCTCGGGCGACTCGACACCGACGATCAACATGTGCTCGGCCATCCAGCCCTCGTCGCGCGCCATGCACGACGCGATCCGCAACGCGAAGCACTTCTTGCCGAGTAACGCGTTGCCGCCGTAGCCGCTGCCGTAGGACCAGATCTCACGGGTCTCGGGGAAGTGGACGATGTATTTCGTGGTCGGGTTGCAGGGCCACGGGACGTCCTTTTGCCCGGGCTCGAGCGGAGCGCCCACGCTGTGGACGCACGGCACGAACTTTCCGTCCCTGCCCAACACATCGAGCACGGCGCTGCCCATGCGGGTCATGATCCGCATGCTCACGACCACATAGGGCGAATCGGTGATTTCCACGCCGATGTGCGAAATCGGCGACCCGAGCGGCCCCATGCTGAAGGGAATCACATACATCGTGCGCCCCTTCATGCAGCCGGTAAAAAGCGGCTTGAGCGTCGCGCGCATCTCATCGGGGTCCACCCAGTTGTTGGTGGGGCCGGCGTCGCGCTTGCGCTTGCTGCAAATGAACGTGCGATCCTCGACGCGGGCGACATCGCTCGGGTCGGAGAGGCAGTGGTAGCTGTTCGGGCGTTTCTCGGGATTCAACCGGGTGAACGTGCCGGCCTGCACCATCTGTTCGCACAGGCGGTCGTATTCCTCCTGCGAGCCATCGGCCCAGACCACGCGGTCGGGCTGGCAAAGGGCGCGAATTTCTTCAACCCAATCGATCAGTGCCTGGTTCTGGGTGGGAGGGCTGGATTCGTTGGTGGAGTAGCTCATGTGGCGCAATCCTCCCATGAAGCCGCCCGTGGGGATACGCGTGGATTGTCCGAAACCGAACGCTTCTTGCCAAAAATGCGTCAGGTCACCGCAAGCTGCGCCCGATACTCACTCGGCGAACGCCCGACGATCCGCTTGAACACGCGGTTGAAGTGCGTGAGCGACTGGAAGCCGACCTCGTAGGCGATCTCGCTCACGCGCAGGTTGGGGTTCAACAGCAAATTCTTCGCCTTCTCCACGCGCACGCGCGACAGGTATTCGGTGAAATTCAGCCCCGTCGCCTTCTTGAACATCTTGCAAAAGTAAAACGTGCTCGTGTTCACGGCCTTTGCGACCTGGCCCAGGGAGAGGTCCTCGGCCTGGTTCATTTTGATGTATTCCTTCGCCCGCCGAATCATCGGCGCCTCGGCGTTGTCCTGCTGCACGGCGATCTGATTTGCGATGATCGAGAGGTGCTGGGCGAAGATGTTGAGCAGCTGGACCATCGACTCGTATTGGGCCGGGGTCATCACCTTCGTCTTGAAGTAGCTTTCCTCCAGCTTTGCATCGACGGACATTCCCCAGCTCTCAAGCTTCTGCCGCACGCGCTCGAACTGCGCGGCGGTGGGCTTCCGGCAAAAAACCTGACCGGTCTGGAGAAACCCGATGAGCTCGTCCCCGATCTTCACCGGCACTGCGGTGTCGAGCATCTCGAGCTCGCACTTGATTGTGACCGTGTCCTGGCTTCCGGCGGCCTTCAGTTTCTCCTGGGTGCGCAGGCAGGCGGCGCACGAGCAGCTCGACTCGGCCATCACCCGGCAAAATTCGTTTTGCGTCTTCTTGCCAGTGTGAGGGAGTCGCCAAACCTCGCCACCGTCGAAGGACACGGGCAACCCGGTCGCTTCGCTGAACGCCCGCTCGTAGTCCTTGTATATCCGGGACTCGGCGAGAGTTTTGACCAAATCCGTGCTCACGATGGAATCGTCGACAGGAAATCCTCCTGTCGCAGTTCAATGTAGCGGAGCTGGAGGGAAATACGAGTTTTTAAAACACCTCCACCTCCAGTCCGCTGATCCGGCGAACCGTCCGGGCGATTTTGGACAGGGTTCGCAGCGGAAGATGCCCGCACATCGCATCGATCGCGGGGCGGTGCGCCGAGTAGATCTGGACGAGGGAAATCTGCGCCCCCTCGTCCTTCAACTCACGGAGGCGGTTCGCGTAGGTGACGATCTCCTCTTCGGACGGCCCGACCCCGTTGATTGCGGGGAAAAGACTTTGAATCACCACCGGTCGCCGTCGCGCAAAATCGGCAATGTTCGCCAGAACCCGTTCGAGGGGAATGTCCGCCGCATTCACGAGGTCCATGTAGGCCTGCGTGCCGGCATCCAGCTTTGCCCACACCTCGTCCTCCGGTGCAAACAGCTCCAGCCCGGCGCGCACCTCGGGCAGGGGCAGCCCGGTCGTGTTGGTGATGAGCACCAGTTTGAAGAACGGATAACGATGCCTCGCCCGCAGGTGCACCACCGCCTCGACAACCCGGCGAAACTCGGGGCAAAGCGTGGGTTCTCCGTCCCCGCTGAACGCCACTTCCCGGAACGGCAGCATGTCGGGACTGGGCGGGAAATACCCCAGTTTGTCGAGGCGGCCGGAATGGATCGTCGCAAGCATCGCGTCCAGTTCCTCGACGAGCTGGCTCACTTTCACGGGGTGATGCCGCTCGTGATGCGTGCGGTCGATCTCGCAGTAAACGCAATCGAAGTTGCAGAGCTTGTCCGGGTTCAGGTTGAGCCCCACCGACAGTCCCCTCGCCCGTTCCGAGACCACGCAATAGACATACCGGTTCCCGAAAAACCGCCTGGGCGGCAACGGCCGGCACGCCTGCGCGGACGACGCCGCATCTTCCTGAATCCTCACGGACATGCCGGCACCATGCTGCCAACGCGCCAAAATCGCCCAACCCCGGTTGGCAATTTTTTGTCGGATATTGTGCGCCGGCAAAGTTGCATGCCCTTCCGGAAGCCCCCTAAAAATGGCCATCCGACAGAGTAAAGGACGGGTTGATGCCCGGCAGACTTTCGCCAGCTCATCAGTTGACTTGCGGCTTCTTGCATACGAAGAAGTTACAGATCATCCCGCGGCGCGAACCCAGGGGTGATCCCCCCAATAAGGTCTTTCATGAATCCCCGTTGTGTTCTCTCCTTTTTAGGCATCACCCTTTCGCTGGCTGCCGCCGCCCAGGCCGCCACTCCGGTTGCGTGGTTCAAGGCCGACGGCCTGGCCCTCAACGACGGAAGCCCGGTGACATTGTGGAAGGACTCGAGCAATCACGGCTATCCCGCCCGGGGCAACAACCCACCGACGTATTCCGCGACCGGGATGAACGGCCGTCCCGCGCTCCATTTCGACGCCGACAATGGCCAGTTTCTGGTCTTCCCCCGGCCGGTGCAGGACGACTTTACGATCGTTGTCGTCTTCAAAAGCACCCAGGGCGTCGGCAGCGGGAACGACTTTTATTCTGGCGCCGGCTTGGTGAGCGGCGAAGTCGCCGGCGTGACCGTCGATTTCGGCATCAGCCTGAAGAATTCCGGTCGCGTGCTCGCGGGCACGGGAGCGCCGGATGTGACCGTTGTCTCGGACCGGGGTTTCAACGACGGAGAGCCGCACATTGTCGTCTTCAGTCGCGACGTGGGGTTCGGCTCCAGTGCGCTCTCCCTGTATGTGGACGGGACGCTTCAGGGGAGCGCCAATGGCACCAACCAGTCGCTCGTCGCGCCATCGGAGTTGACCATCGGTGCGCAACCCGGCGCCTATAACTTCCTCGACGGCGACATCGCCGAGATTCTCGTCTACAATGTCCCGTTCACCCAGAGCGACGCGACATCCATCACCAACGCCCTTCGCGGCAAGTATGGACTGAGCTCTGGCGCCGCACCCGCCGCACCGGAAGCCGTGACCGCCCAGGAATCCGTGATTCGCTGGGTCGAATCGATCGGAGCGACGAGCTACGACATCCAACGGGCGACCGCCCAGGCTGGCCCCTACACGACCATCGCCACGTCAGTCACCGGCAACCGCTATCTGGACACGACGGCGGAAGGCGGAAACACCTACTGGTATCGGCTCGTGGCGAAGAATGGGTTCGGTTCCAGCGCGCCATCGGTGAGCATTCCCACCACGATGCCGGTGCTCCCCGAAAACGGCCCGACCGTCATCAACGAGATTCACTACAACGGCCTCAGCAATGTCGTCCGCAGCGATTTCATCGAGCTCTACAACTACAGCTCGTCGCCGCGCGACATCAGCGGATGGCGACTGAGCAGCGGCATCGACTACACGTTCCCGCCAAACACGATCATCCCGGCGGGCGGATATCTCGTGGTCGCCGAGGACCCCGCGACGGTGGAGGCACTGTGGGGCGTGGAGGCGCTTGGACCGTATGATGGCGGGCTCAGCTCCGACGGCGAGCGCATCCGGCTGCGCAACGCCAGCAACAACACCGTGGCCGAGATCAACTACAGCTCGGGCTTCCCGTGGCCCTGCGCGGCAAACGGCGAAGGTGCCTCGGCGGAGCTCATCAACCCGGCTCTCGATCCCGCGCTGGGAAGCTCCTGGCGCGCGTCCATCGCTCCGGAGACCGAATCGTCCTACGAGGTGGCCTCGCCGGGCGCCCGGAACCATCAATATCGGGAGAATCCCCCGCCGAACATCGAGAACGTCACGCACACACCGCAGCAACCCACTTCCAACGACAACATCGTCGTCACGGCGCGCGTCACCGACCCCGACTCGGTCACGAACGTGCAGCTCCGTTATCAGATCGTCACTCCGGGCAATTACATTCCCGCCCACCTGCCGCTTCCCATCATCAACCACAACATCAACGTCGGCCCGTTGCCGCCAAATCCCGCGTTCGAAGATCCCGCCAACTGGACGACGGTTGCCATGCGCGACGACGGCATCAACGGCGACCAGACCGCAGGGGACGGCATTTACACGGGCACGATCCCGAAACAGGACCATCGCACGCTCGTCCGCTACCGGATCGTCGCTACGGACGGGCAGGGCGTGAGCGACCGCGCTCCCTTTGCCGACGACAAATCCAGGAACTTCGCCTGCTTCGTTTACAACGGCGTTCCCGATTACCAGGGCGTTTCCTCGGCCACGCTGCAAAGCCTGCCGGTCTACCATTTCCTCACCCGGAAGCAGGACTACGACCAGTGCGTGGCCTACGATTCACAAAACCAGCTCACCGGCGGCACGCCGGCCTGGACGTTTGAAAACTGGGAGGCCGCGCTGGTCTTCGACGGCGTCGTTTACGACCACATCCGCTACCGCCTCCACGGCGGCAACGGCCGGTATTATCACCGCAGCAAACGCGCGTTCCGCTTCTTCTTCAACGAAGGCTACGACTTCCAGAATCGCGACAACGACGGAAATCCCTACCCAACGAAATGGAACAGTCTCACCACCGAGAACGGCTGGGAAAACCGCGGCACCCTCACCTACTCGCTCAACGAGGTCATCAACTTCTACCTGTTCAACCTCATCGGTGTGCCGGCACCGTATGGCAATTGGGGACACTTCCGCATCATCGACACCGCGGAGGAGCAGCCCGATCCGTGGCACGGCGATTTCTGGGGCTTGATCTACATCCACGAGGATTACGACCGCCGCTTCCTCGACTCGCACAATCTCGAGAAGGGAAATCTCTACAAACTCACCCGCGACGGCACCGACGGCCCGAGCCAGCAGCGCTATCAAGCGCCCGGCAGCGTCTCCGACGGCTCAGACCACTACAACATCTACCACAACCTCCAGGCCACGAGCAGCACGGAGTTCATAAACGCCTACGTGAACGTGAAGCAGTGGTCGACCTACCACGCGCTTTGCCACGCGATCCGGCACTACGATTACTGGCCGACCGGCGACAACAACGCCGCCTACTACTTCGAGCCGAATTTCGAGGAGCAGGAGTTTCCCTACGGCAGATTGTGGACGCTGCCCAATGACGTCGACGCGACGTGGGGTCCGACATGGAACGAGGGCAAGGATATCGTGTGGCGCGCGATCTTCGACCCGCCGGCCAATCCGGAGTTCTATCCCACGTATTTCAACGCCGTGCGCGAGATCCGCGACCTGCTGTGGCAGCCGGATCAGATCAACCCGCTCATTGATCAATTCGCCGCGGTTATCGCGCCGTTCGTCGTCGCCGACAACATCCGCTGGAAGAACGCACCCGACGATGCCGGCAATTACAACGGCCTCGGCGGCGCCGGCGCCACGTCGCTTGCAGCCTTGGTGGAAGACATGAAGAAATTCGCCTGGGTTGGCGGCTCGTGGCCGGGGGGTGATGTAGACCCCGGAGGAACCGCGGCGCTCCTCGACAACCTTCAGCGAGGCGTGTCGAACAGCGAAGCATCGACGATTCCAAACAGGCCGACCCTCACGTATTCGGGCCCGGCGGGCTACCCGACCAGCGAACTCCGGTTTACCGCGAGTCCGTTCAGCGATCCTCAGGGCAGTGGAACGTTTGCCGCGGCGCAGTGGCGCGTGGCGGAAGTCACCAACCCCGATGCCCCCGCCTACGATCCGGAAGCCAAGCTGCTGCTGGAGTGGAACGCCACCTTCGACACCGGACCCATCGCGTCTTCCGCGACGACATTCACCTTCCCCGCCACGGCGTGCAAATCCGGCCACGCCTACCGGGCACGGGTGCGCTACATGGACAACACGGGCCGGTGGAGCCGCTGGTCGGAGCCGGTCGAGTTCATCGCCGGTGACGGATCGGCCATCTCCGCGCCGCTGGTCATCAGCGAGTTTCTCTACAAACCGGACAACCCCACGCCGACCGAGGTTGCGAATGGCTTCAACGACCAGGAGATGTTCGAATACGTCGAGGTCCTCAACGTGAGCGACTCCGCCGTCAACCTCCAGGGATACAAGCTGGCCGGCGGCATCGACTTCACGTTCCCGGCAAACACGATCCTTCAGCCCGGCGCACGCCTGCTGGTGGTCTCCGACGCGGCCGCCTTTGCCTTCCGCTACGGCGCGGGCAAGCCGGTCGTCGGACAGTATTCCGGCCACCTCAAGAACTCCGGTGAGCAGATCCTGCTCACCGATGCCAATGGCACCCCGCTGGTCGATTTCACCTACAGCGACTCTCCGCCATGGCCTACGGAGGCCGACACGGGCGGCTACAGCCTTGTTTTGAAGAAGCCCTTCAGCCGGCCCGATCCAAACGTCGCCACAAACTGGCGCGCGAGCCGGGTTCCGGGCGGAGCCCCCGGAGAAGCGGATGGGTCGAGCTATGCTTCATGGGCGGCTGAGAAGGGAATCAGCGCCGACCCGAATGCGGACGATGACGGCGACGGCATCTCCAACCAGCTCGAATACGCCCTTGCGCTGAACGCAAATGGCGCCGATCGCCTGCCCATTGCCGAACCGCAACCGCTCTTCCTGAACGGAGCGATGAACAACTACCTCGTGCTGACCTTCACCCGCCGGCTCGACGCCGACGACGCGGAGTATCACGTCGAGTTTTCGAACACGCTCTCGAACTGGGTGGAGAGCCCGACGCTGCTCAAGTCCATCGACAATGGCGACGGCACCGCCACGCAGACGTGGCGCAGTGCTCAGCCGATCTCCGGCGGGGCTGGATTCATGCGGGTGCGCATCTCCGGAGTTGGAGAGTAACCATGACGTTTCAACGGACAGAAAAGCTCGACCTGAAAACCCAATTGGCCATGATTTCGGCCAAGGCCCAAACCCCTGCAAAGCGCTCCAATGGAGCGAAATCCCCTGGAATCATGAAAAAACTCCTCACCGCTCTCACCGTTGCCGGCAGTTTTGCGCTCAGCGCGCATGCCTCCATCTTCATCACCGAGTTCTCCTACCAAGGCTACCCCTTTGGAGAGATCGAGCCTGAGTATATCGAGCTGACCAACTTGGGCGACACCCCCATCGACGTGACGGGGTGGAACTTCACCGACAGCGGCGGCATCCTCTTCAGTCTGTCGCCGCTTGGTGTCATCGCGCCATTGGAATCGGTCATCATCACCGACATCTCCGAAGCGGATTTCCGCTCGATCTGGACGGGCTTGGGAGCCGGAGTGCGGATTCTGGAAAACAAGGTCGACCCCGGCCTCGGGCGAAACGATTCGATCATCATCCTCGACGCCTCCAGCAATATCGTCGACCGCCTCGACTACGGCGATGAGACATTCCCCGAATCCGGTCGCTTCCGCCGAATTTCAGGCGTCACTCTGCCCGGCAATCTCGGTCAGAACGACATCTACGGCTGGGGCTTCTCCGACAATGCCGCCATGTGGCAGGGCGTCACGATGAACAACCTGGTTTCGATCAACGGTGACATTGGCAACCCGGGCTACCTCAACTTCGTCCCGGTGCCCGAGCCAGGGGTGACGTTGCTGGTCACCGCCGGCCTCGTCACGTTCGTCGTGCGTTCCCGATTCCGCCGCAGGGCCTCCTAGGGCGCCCTGCCGGCTCAGCAGTCGGCCACGCAGCGAAAGCCGAGATGCCCCGTCGAGGTGTCGGGCGTGTTTGAAGACCGCGCAGAGCAACGATAGCGGTTGCAGTAGCTCGCGTGGCAGAGATACGAACCGCCACGCATCGCCCTCCGCTTGCCGTCACCCGGTCCCTTCGGATTCTCGCGCGGGGCGGTTCGTCCGTAATTCGGGCTGAACCAATCGGCGACCCACTCCCACACGTTTCCGGTCATGTTGTAGAGGCCATAGCCATTCGGCGGGAAGGATCGCGCAGGCGCGGTGCCGCGATAGCCGTCCTCCCCCGTATCGAGTTCGGGAAATTTTCCCTGCCAGATGTTGCAACGATGCTCTCCCCCCGGCGTGAGATCGTCGCCCCACGGATACCGCTTCTGCACGAGTCCGCCGCGCGCCGCAAACTCCCACTCCGCCTCGGTCGGCAGACGTTTGCCCGCCCATTGCGCGTAGGTGGCCGCGTCGTTCCAGCTTACATGCACGACCGGATGTTCCTCCCGCCCGAGCTCGACGTAAGTGCGCCCGTCGCCAAAGGGGTGCCGCCAGTCGGCATTCGGAATGCCGAACCACCATTCGAGCCCGGCCACCCGGCGTGCGGCATGTTCGAGCCGCTGTTCCTCGGACAACTGACTCGCGTGCACGAACGACCAGCCGAACCGCTCGGCCTCGGTTACGTATCCCGTTGCCTCCACGAATGCGGCAAACGCGGCATTGGTCACCGTGGTGGCATCGATCCAGAACGGGGAAACGACCGTTTCCCGCACGGGCCCCTCACCGTCGGCAAACCACACCCCCTCCCCTTGGGCTCCCATCAGAAATGCGCCGCCATCGAGCCGCACCATTCCTTCACGGGACGGCGCAGCCGCAGAAACGGCGACTGTGACGCCGGGGGAAGACGTCTCGCGAGGCTCGGGATCAGGATTGCAGCACGGTTTCACGAAGCAACGATCAGGAAGAAAGAAGCCGCCGCAGTCGTATCGACGCGGTGCGCCCGAGAATCAGCTCTCCCGCGTCGCGCGTCAACTCGACCTGAGCCTGGTTGCGCGAAATGACGTGGACCTTTTTGACATTGAGCAAATTGATCATCCACGAGCGGTCCACCCTCGCAAACGGTGGGTTCGGAAGCATCCGTTCCCATTCGGTGATCGAGCGCAGAATCATCATCGGAGTCTGATTCCGGATCAGGATTCGCGTGTAGGCACCCTCGGCGCCGATCGCCGCGACGTCCGCCACCGCGACCATGCGAAAGACGTTCTGTTCCCGCAACGTCAGCAGATCTTCGAGCGTCAGGGCTCCGGAAACGGGCGTGGGAGGGGGCTGCGCGGGAGGCAGTCCAAGTCGCCGAATGCTTTCCGCGAGTCGCGTCGGATTCACGGGTTTGAGCAGGTAATCGAGGGCGCTGGAATCGAAGGCACGCAGGGCATACTCGTCGTGCGCCGTTACGAAAATGATGCGCGGTTGGTTCTCCAGTCCCGCGAGAAGGTCGAAGCCGGTGCGCGGCGGCATCTGGACATCCAGAAAGATCACGTCCGGCTGCAGGCGATTCGCGAGCTCGATTCCGGCGCCGACCTCCCCGGCTTCGCCGACGATCTCGACCTCGTGATGGGCAAGGAGCAACTCGCGCAGCCATCGACGCGCCGGCGGCTCGTCGTCGACAATGAGGGCGCGCAACGAGTTCTTCATGACGGGCTGGAGTCCGCGGGCAGTTTTACCACGACCTGCACTTCCGCCGGCCGCTTCTCGATCGTGAGCGAGGTGCGATCTCCGTAAAGGAGCGCGAGGCGCCGCCGCAGATTCGCGAGGCCCGTCCGGGTAGGACTCTTCTCCTCGCACCATTCTCCGGAGTTCGCCACCGCGACGGTAAGGACGCCATTTTCGACTCCGGCCCGGATCGATACCCGCAATGGCCGGATCGACGAGCGCTGCCCGAACTTGATCGCGTTCTCCAGTAAAGGCTGAACCAGCGCGACCGGCGCGGTCGTCTGCGGCGCGGCGGTATCGGTGTGGATGTAGTAGTCGAAGTCGTCCTCGAAACGAAACTTCTCCACCTGCAGGTAGTTCTCGAGGGCAGCGAGCTCGACGCCGAGTTTTGCGACATCCTTCTTTTGCTGGAGTGAGAAGCGCAGATACTCCGCGAGGGCAAGCGTGATCCGGCGCACCGACTCCGGCCGGCCCGACTCGGCGAGGATCGAGTTGAGCGCGTTGAAGAGGAAATGCGGATTCACCTGTGCCCTCAACGTCTGCAACTCACTGGCCCGCGCCTCGGCCTCGGCACGGGCCAGGCGCAGCTCGCGCTCGCGGGCCTCGATCCAGTAGCGCACGCCAAAATAGAGAAGACTCCAGAAACCATAGAGGATTCCGCGAAGCACCGCACTCGCGGCAAGGAACGGCCGCACCACCGGCTTGTCGAGATCGACGGGCAACACCTGCGCGAACCGGGTCGCAACCTCGGTGTCCAGATACCCGAGCAGTCCGCAGGCAACGACGACCAGCAGCAGGGACAGCACGAGGGATCGCTTTTCGCGCGTCCACAAATGGCGAAGCAATGGCCGCAGAAGGAACGCGGTGGCAACCAGGCCAAACACGCTGCGAAACACGCCGAGCCAGATCGCTTCGCTCAGCGGCGAGTAGATGAATCCGCCGATCCCGATCGTGAGGATCATCGCGCCTCCCCACCCGAGGCACTGCAACTGCCAGAACAGCCGGTTTCGACTGCCGGATTGCATCTCGACCACACTCATTCGCCGCGATGATAGCGGTCGTCGGATTCGCGGAGAAAGCCGCTTGTCGGCGTTCGGAGCCGGATTCGGCAAGTATTCCGCCGGATTCGTGAAGGATCACGTGCAACTGGTCTTGATCCCTGTCAAAGGTAAGCTTCCATCCACCTGTCCATATGAGCAACTCCTCTCCCCTCCCGGACGGCATCAGCCGTCGTGGCTTCCTGAAAACTGTGGGCGGCGCCGCTGCGGTGGCTGCGGCATATGGGTTTGTCACGGTTCCGGTCGGCCGCGCCCAGACCGCCAATTCCAAGCGCAACCTCATCCTGTTCCTCACCGACCAGGAGCGCGCCATTCAATGGTTTCCCCCGGCGTGGGCCGAAGTTCACCTGCCCAACTACACGAAGCTCAAAAACACGGGCATTTTCTTCGACCATTGCTTCACGAACACGGCGATGTGCTCGCCGGCGCGGAACACGATCTTCACCGGCCTTTTCCCGGCGCAACATCAGACGTTCGATACGCTTACCGAGGGGTTTGTGCAGTCCGACTCGGAGCACCAGCTCGACCCCACGCTCCCGAACCTCGCGACATGCCTGAAGGCCGCGGGATACGAGGTCGTTTACAAAGGCAAGTGGCACCTCAGCAAGGGCGTCGAAGGCTGCAGCGGCGAATACATCGACGACGACATTCTGCGCTACGGCTTCGACCAATGGGACCCGCCGGACGCCGGCCAGGACACCAAGATTGAACACTACGGCGGCGGCACCGCGAACAACGACCAGCGCTTCGTCAACGACGCGATCGCCTATCTGCAGGAGAAGGTCGCCAATCCCGGCAACAAGCCGTTCTGCCTCGTCATCTCGCTGGTCAATCCGCACGACGTGCTCGGCTATCCCGGCAACCAGGGCACCGGCGGCTACACGGCGGCCGACCTGCTCGGCGACCTCGACCTGCCGCCGACGGTTCACGAGAACCTTCTCGAGAACTTCAAGCCCACCTGCCAGGAGGCGCTCCTGCTGAAGCTTGTCGGCCTCGGGCCGCTGCCCACCGACCAGACCAAGCGCAACTACGTCAACTTCTACGGAAACCTCCTCAAGCGCGTGGATGCCCAGCTCGGGCAGATCCTCTCCGTCTTCGAGTCGCCCGCTGGTCAGCAACTCCGCAACAACACGTGGATCGTGAGGACCTCCGACCACGGCGAAATGGGCATGTGCCACGGCGGCATGCGCCAGAAGTCGTTCAATTGCTACGAGGAAACGATTCGCGTTCCGCTTATCTGGTCGAACCCCGTCGACTTCCCGACGGGCCGCACCTGCTCGGAACTCGTCTCGCACGTCGATTTGCTGCCGACGATCTGCTCCATGCTCGGCGTCGAAGGCTGGGAGGGCTACAACTTCTCCGGCGTCGACTACAGCAGCCTCATCAAGGATGCTGCAGCTCCGCCGGTGCAGGATTACATCCTCTTCACGTGGGACGACATCTGGGCCGGCCAGAACGCCCAGGGCAACCCGCAGGGCATCGTCCCTCCGCCCAACCGGATTCAAATGATCCGGGAGAAGTATTTCAAATACGCCCGCTACTACGACGGCGAGGGCATCCAGCCCGATCAGGGCGAGTTCTACGACCTCCGTCCCCAGGCGCTCGGCGGCACGGACGTCGATGAGAATACCGGCCTGCCGGTCGAAATGGTGAACCTCTCGGCGTGGGCCGAAGGGTTGCGAGTGCTCGTCGGCGAGCCCACACGCGCCACTCCGGAGCAGGTTCTCAAGCGCCAGGAAATGGCGAGCGCACTGCCGCAGGTCATCGCCGCGCGTCTGCAGCCAAGGCCGCCCGGATCCGCCGTTCCGCCGCAGAACTTCAAGACCCGCACGGTCACCTGGACCGACGACAACGGCGTGCAGCAGTCCGCGGTCGAGATTACCTGGGTCTCGCGTTCCACCACCCAATACCAGCTTCAGAAATCGAAGGACGGAAAGGCATGGCAGAACGTCGGCAGTCCCATCATCGGCAACAACGGCCCGCAGATTCTCTGCGAACCGGTGAGTTCCGAGACGACCTACTACCGCCTTGCATGGACCGCCGTTGGCGCCGCCCAGCCGCAGCCCGAGGCGTTCCTGGAAATTCGCGGTGGCGGAAAATACAAGACGAAGAACGCGCGCATCACGCTGCACGGCCGCACGAACGCCCCCGGCAATCGCATCGAATACAAGGTGCGCGGCCAGGGCGGTCGCATTCGAGGCAAGACGACCACGAAGAACAACTGGTCGCTGCCCATCAAGGGCCTGCCCCGTGGAAAATCCATCGTCTACGTTCGCGCCCGGAATGCCGCCGGCACTCCCTCGAAGTGGCAGCGCATCGTGGTCGAGCGACTCTAAGCGTGTGGCAACAGCTCCCCGGTCATGGAGCCGTCCGCCCCGAAAGGGAGTCGGCGGCTTTTGACCGGGAGGCGAAACGAACCCGGTAATGCCGGGTCCATACGATGATTCCGATGGTGCCCACGAGCGTGGGCACCAGCCACGGGATCATTCGCGGAAGAAAACTGAGATTGACGACCGCGAATGCCGTGAAGGTCGCGATGTAGGCGGCGAGCATTCGAACCATATGCTCGAACCACCACGCCATCGGGTCGCCGGATTGGCGAAGGAACCGCGTGACGTCCTGAACGGCGAAGAACCCGCCAATGCCGCCAAATGTCCACGCCACCGGCCGGAATCCCGGCGACGCACCCACCAGCGCCCATATCACCAGCCCGACCGAGGCGAGCAGCATCAGCACCGCCGCGATCCAGTCAGGCGCCGCCGCCTGCTTTTGCGGCAGCTTGTTGCGCACCGCTCGAAGTCCCGTGAATGCCAGGTAGAAACTGAAAATTCCGACCAGCAGGAGGAACCACCCCGAACGCATCACGGAGAGAACGATCGCGGTGATTGCGACCACCGCCATTGCCCAAAAGTAAATGAGACCCGCCCGTCGATGGCCGCGGCTGCCCTTGCCGACGATCATCGCAACCGGCCCCGCCACCAGCGCGAGCGTTCCCGCAACGATGTGAGTGGCCAGTGCAATCGAAAACGGAAAGGCAGGAGAATCGCTCATCAGCTCGTTGGGTGATACGCATCCACCGCAGCCCGTGGCGAGCATTATGCGGACCCTTCCCTCGGAGGCCGTGTTGCGGTTGCCGCGCTCCGCGGAATTGACAATTCCCGCCAATCACAAAGCCTTGCCGCGTGCGCTTCCGTCGTAACCCCCTCCCTCTCCCGCTAAAAAAACTCCTGCCGCTGGTCGTCGTCCTCGTCCACCTCGTCACGGGCTTCGCCTACGCGGAAGCTCCGCGGCAGCTGCGAGTAATGACCTTCAACTCGTGGCACGAATGGACGCACATCGACGGGGGATTTTCGAAAGCAAGGAAGGCAATCCTCGCTGCGGACGTTGATATCATCGGCCTTCAGGAGTCGTCGCCCGCAGTCGCACAGCGAATGGCCGACGAGCTTGGCTGGCATCGCGCCGAGGCCGGCACGGGTTCCGTGCAAATCCTCAGCCGATATCCGATCGAGGAAACCTTCACGAGCGACGGCCTCACCAGCGACCGCTTCATCGCGGCGCGAATCCAGGTGAGCCAGGAACCGCCGCTGGATGTCCTCTTCTGCGACACGCACCTCGATTACGAATACTACGGTCCATACGCCGCATACGTTTCAGGCGCTTCGCCCGAGGACGTGCTTGCCGAGAACGCAAAATCCCAGCGTGTGCCTCAAATCCGCGCCGTGCTCGAAACCATGAAGCCGTGGATCGAAACCAGCGACACGACGCCCGTCATCCTCACCGGCGACTTCAATGTGCCGTCGCACCTCGACTGGACCGCCGCAACTGCGACGTCGCACGGAGGCGTCGGCCCCGTGCCCTGGCCCGAGAGTCTACTCGTCGAACGGGCGGGGCTGCGGGATTCCTTCCGGGTCGCCCATCCCGATCCCGCAGCGACTCCCGGCAACACGTGGTCCACGATTCACAAGGAGGACGAGCCGCAGGACCGCATCGATTTCATCTACTTTGCGGGAAACCGGCTGAACGTCGTCGACTCCCGGCTCTACGCAACGGACGTCGAAGTCACGATCGGCAAGTGGGGAACTGACGAAACCCCCGTCCGGGCAAACTCGTGGCCTTCGGACCACTTTGCCGTCATCACGACCTTCGAGCTCCGCTGACTCCGGTCTTCCGCACCGTTCGCGGGATGCGGAAAACCAATGCCCTTTCCCGTCCGTGAAACATCTGGCATAGTGCCTGCGGAGGACGCCGGAGACCCGGCTCCTCCTTCGTTCATGCGCCCGTAGCTCAGTGGATAGAGCACCGGTCTTCTAAACCGATGGTCGCTGGTTCGATCCCAGCCGGGCGCGCTTCTCCGCACCCCGACTTTCGGCAAGACAATTTCCCAACTTCGCACTACGTTTTCCGCGTGTCGCACGGTGCCTCCAGACTGTTGCCCATCCTACTGGCTGCGGTCGTGTCGACACCCACGCTGCCTGCCGTGGATCCCGCCGCGCTCGAAGCATTGAGGGCGGGCGATTACGAAAAGGCAGCTCAGCTCAGCGCCGGCGAAGCAAACCAGGATGCGCGGGCCATGGAAATCACCCTGCGCACCATGCTGGCAACGGGCCGATACGAGGAGGCCGCGCAATTGGCCCGCCAGGCGATCCGGCGTTTTCCTTCCGACTCCGAACTGCTCGTCGCCTGCGCCGACGCCCTGCTTTCCGTGGGCGACGGAGCCCTTGCCGTGAACGCGCTGATGATGGCCGCCCGAACCCAGGAGGGCGGCTACAATCCCGATGCCGAAACGCCCGCCGCCGCTGCGGCGCGCGCGTTTGCCTTGCAGCAGCTCGGCGCAGACCCGCGCCTCGTCGTGGAGCGCATTCTCACGGAAGCCACAAAGCAATCGCCCGATGCGATCGAGCCGTATCTCACGCTCGCCGAGATCGCACTGTCGAAGCGCGACAACCTGTTCGCCTCGGAAACCCTTCGCGAAGCGATGCGGCGCTTCCCCGAAAATGCCGACGTGCGGTTCGGCATGGCACGCGCCCTCGCCGACCCGAAGCTGGTCGCAAAATATCTCGACGAGACGCTGGAACGAAATCCCCGTCACGTTCCAGCGCTCGTCTTCAAGGCCGAGTGGCTCACCGACCTTGACGACTTCGTCGGCGCGCAGGAGGCGCTGAATTCCGCGCTTGCGATCAACCCTTCGAGTCCCGCCGCCTGGGCGCAGCAGGCCCTGCTCTGCCGCCTTCATGGGAACGAGGCCGGCGCGGAAAAGGCCCGCGCTCGCGCGCTCCAGCCGTGGCCGCAAAATCCCGAAGTCGACTACCGCATCGGCACCGGCCTTGGCCGAAACTACCGATTCGCCGAGGCGATCGAGTCCCTTCGCACGGCGATCGCGATGGATCCGATGCACCTTCCGAGCCATTTCGAGCTGGGATCGAACCTTCTTCGATTCGGCGAGGAAAAGACCGGGTGGAATCACATCGAGCGTGTCCATCTGCGCGACCCGTATCACGTCGCGGCGTTCAACTTGATGACGCTGAAAGCCACCATGCAGTCCATGACGACGCTGAGTCGCGGCGGCGTGAACGTGCGCATGCCGCGGCTCGATCGCGAGGTTTACGGGCAGCGCGCCCTCGACCTCGCCGCGAAGGCCCGCAAGACATTCATCGAAAAATACGACGCAAAGCTGCCGTTCTCGGTGACCGTTGACGTGCTCCCCACCGAAAACGACTTCGCGGTGCGGACGTTTTCCCTTCCGGTCGGCGAAGGTTTTCTCGCGGTCTGCTTCGGCCCCTTGATCACGACCTGCAGCCCGCGCGGGCGAACCGGACAGGCAAACTGGGAGGCTGTCCTCTGGCACGAGATGGCACACACGATCACGCTCACCGCGACCCGGCATCGCATTCCGCGCTGGCTCAGCGAAGGCATCAGCGTGCACGAGGAGAATCTCGTTGACAACGGCTGGGGCATGCACATGGACTCGAAGCGGCGGCGGGCCATTCTCGACGGCAGGGTCCCGCCGATGCTCCAGCTCGATGAGCTATTCCGCCGCAACACCGATCTCGCGTATTTCTCCTCGGCGCTTGCCGTGGAATTCCTCGAGGACAAGGTCGGCGTCGACGGCATGCGCAAAATCCTGAATCACCTCGCCGGGGACATGCCGGTTGGCAAGGCCATCGCATCCGTGGCCGGCCCGATGGACACGATCGAAAAGGACTTCGCCGAGTATTTGCGCGAAAAGGCGGAGGCCTACTGCCCGGGCATCGATTGGGCGCTGCTGTCGGATGAGGAATTCCAGTCGCTCCGCGCGAATCCCGATGCCTTCCTTGCCGCCCAGCCGAACCGCTACTTCGCCGTGATGGACCGCGCCAACCAGCTCGCACGCTCGGGAAACTGGCAGGGCGTGCGCGAACTGTTGTCCCCCCTGATCGCCCAGGCGCCGGACATCCGTGAATCCGAAGGGCCTTATGCCTTGCTCGCGCAGGCCCAACGTCGTCTCGGCGATCACGCCGCCGAACGCGCCCTGCTCGAAAAGTGGCTCGCGCTCGACGCCGGTGTGCAACCTGCCGCGGAGCGGCTCGTGGAACTTGCGCGCGATTCCGGCGACCCGGCGTTCACCGAGCGCGCGGCGAATGCACTGCTGGCAATCAATCCGTTCGATCAAAATGCCCTGCTCGCGCTTGGTCGCAGTCAGTTGCGCGAAGGACGCACCGCCGACGCCATCGCGAGCTACGAGGCATTGCTTTCGATGAAGCCGATCCGCAGCTCACGGCTTCGCTACGAGCTCGCGGAGGGGTTGCGCAAGCATCACCACTCGGACGCACGGCGCCAAGTGCTGCTGGCATTGGAGGAAAATCCACGATTCGAGGAAGCCCTCGATCTGCTGCAGGAAATCAACGGAGTCTCGCGATGATTCGATTCCTCGTCCTGCTCCTGTTCATCAGCGTTTCGGCATGGAGCCAGCAAGTGACACCCGACGGCGCGATCAATGAGTCATGGACGATTCCTCCGCAGTTCAAGCACGATACGTTCACGTTCGTCCGTCTTCGTCCGCAGGATCATCCGGAGTGGTGGACCGACTACCCGGACAGCGATTTGAATTTTCCCTTCCGCCTCCAGCAACTCACCTCGCTGAAGGTGAATCCGGAAAGCCGCGTCCTCGACATCGAGAACCCTGAGCTGAAGAACTACCCGTTCACCTACATCGTCGAGCCCGGTTTCATGCGGCTGACCGATCGCGAAGCGAAGATCCTGCGCGAGTATCTGCTCAACGGCGGCTTCCTGATGCTCGACGATTTCTGGGGCGAGCTCGAGTGGCGGAACGTCTACGAGAACGTGAAGCGCATCTTTCCGGATCGCGAGCCGATCGAGCTCGAGCTCGACCATCCGATTTTCCACACGATCTTCGACCTCGACGAAAAGCCGCAATGCCCATCGATCGAAGTCGCGATGAGTGGCCGCAGCACCGGCGTCTTCTGGGAAAAAGGCGGCAAGGGCGCCCACTACTACGGCGTGTTCGACGACAACGACCGCATGGTGATGATCATTTGCCGCAACACCGATCTCGGCGACAGCTGGGAACGTGAGGGCGAGAACCAGTGGTTCTTCGAGGAGTTCTCCCAAAAGCGCGGCTACCCCATGGGGCTGAACATTGTCTTTTACATGATGACCCACTGAACTCATGAGCGCACCACCACCCCTCCCCGCCGACGAAAAGGATGTCGTTCTTCGCCTCGCCGAAGCCCGAGGCAGAATCGACCACGAACTTCGCAAAATCATCGTCGGCCAAAAGGACGTGGTCGACGAATTGCTCATCGGCATGCTCGCCGGCGGACATTGCCTGATCACCGGCGCCCCCGGCCTCGCGAAGACGCTGCTCGTCAAGTCGGTCGCGCAGCTGTTCCACCTTTCGTTTCAGCGCATCCAGTTTACGCCCGACCTCATGCCGGCGGACATCACCGGCACGGAAATCCTGTCGGAAACGTCTGCCGGCCGGCAGCTGACCTTTGTGAAAGGGCCGATCTTCGCGAACATCATTCTTGCGGACGAAATCAACCGCACGCCGCCGAAAACCCAGGCCGCGCTCCTCGAAGCGATGCAGGAGCACCAGGTCACGGCCGCCGGCAAGCGCTACCAGCTCGACGAACCGTTCTTTGTGCTCGCGACGAAGAACCCGATCGAGATGGAGGGCACCTACCCGTTGCCCGAGGCCCAGCTTGACCGCTTCATGTTCGACATCCTGATCGACTACCTCCCGGAGGCGGACGAAGTCGCCGTGATCACACGCACGACATCAACGGCCCCGGAACCGATTCAACCGCTTTTCACCGGGGACGACCTCCTCGCGTTCCAAAACGTCGTGCGGCGCACTCCAATCGCGACCGAGGTCGCGCAATACGCCGTCCGACTCGCCGCAGCGTCACGCCCCCATCGCACGGGCACGCCCGAATTCATCAACAACTGGGTGAACTGGGGCGCCGGCCTCCGCGCGGCCCAGTGCCTCGTGCTGGGAGGGAAAGCCCGCGCACTGCTCGACGGCCGCAGTCATGTGGACATCGATGACATCAAGGCACTCGCGCCGCCCGTGCTGCGGCATCGCATTCTTCCGAACTACCGGGCCGAGGCCGAGGGCATCTCGGTCGACGAAATCATTCGTCGTCTCCTCTCCTCCGTTCCCGCCCTGTAAATGAACGCGCCGGCGAACCCTTACTCCGCAATGGGCGGATCGAGTTTCATCGATCCCGCGGCATTGATGCGCATCCGCAGTCTGGAGCTGCGGGCGCGCACGGTGGTCGAAGGGTTCTGGCGCGGCCTGCATCGCAGCCCGTTTCACGGCTTCTCGTCGGAGTTCGCGGAATACCGCCCCTACGTTCCCGGCGACGATCCCCGCCATCTCGACTGGAAGCTCCTCGCGCGCAGCGACCGCGCATGCACCCGGGTGTTCGAGGCAGAGACCAATGTTCACTGTCACGTGCTGTTCGATGTCAGCGCCTCGATGCACTACGGGTCCGCGTCGTTCTCAAAATTCGAATACGCGCGCACCCTCGTCGCCTCGCTGGCGCTCTTCCTGCACGAACAGGGCGACGCGGTCGGGCTGATGACGTTCGCGGACCGCGTGCTCGACTACATTCCGGCTCAACGGCACTCGCGCACGCGCCACGAGATCTTTGCCGCGCTGGAAAAGCTCCCGGCTTCACGCCGCACGTCACTCGACGTTCCGATCGAGCAGTTGCTGCGCACGCAACGCCGCCGTGGCATCGTCCTTCTCGTCTCCGACCTTCTCGAACCGATCGAATCGTGGGGACCCAAGCTCACCGCGCTCGCAGCATGCGGGCACGACATCTCGCTGCTGCAAATACTCGATCGCGCCGAGCTGGATTTTCCCTTCGAGCAGGCGGCGCTTTTCGAGGATGTCGAGTCAGGCGACCAGCGTCATGTCGAGCCGGCAGCCATGCGCACACGGTATCTGGAACGGTTCCACACGCATCAGGAGAGGCTGCTCGATGTCTGCAGTGCGCGGGGAGTTCTCCACCATTTGTTTCCCACCGACGAGTTCCTCGAGAAGGCACTTTTCGATCACCTCACCGATCGTGCGCGACGCCGCAGAGGCGTGCAGCGCGCCCGCCAACTCCGCTGAGTCGCATGCAATTCCTGGCTCCGCTCTTCCTCGTGGCTCTCACGGCGCTGGCGTTGCCGATTCTTTTGCACGTGCGGCGGCAGAAGCCGAAGGAACGCGTGCGATTCAGCGCCGTGCACTTCCTCGACAGCGCGGCCCCAAGAACCCGTCGTCGACTGCGCATCGAGGACCTGCTCCTCCTCGTCCTGCGCTGCCTTGGCCTCGCGCTTCTCGTTCTCGCTTTCGCGCGTCCGTTCTTCATGAACGAAACCCTCTTCGCCTCGACAGTATCGACGCACCGCCTGTTGCTCGTCGACACCAGCGCAAGCATGCGGGACGGGCGTCTCGACCGGGCGCGCAACGAGGCAATCCGGCTGCTCGATCAACTTCCATCCGACGACCTGATCGCGGTCGCTTCCTTCGATGCCACGCTCACCGTGCATCTTTCCTTCGACGCATTGCAGGCAATGTCCTCCGGCGAACGCCGCACCGCAGCGCGACAGGCGCTGGAATCGTTGCAGTCCGGCTGGCATGCCACAAACCTCGACACGGCTTTGATCACCGCCGCAGACATCGTCGATCGCGCGCGCGACTCCGGCACGGGTCCGGCGACGATTCATGTGGTGAGTGATTTCCAGCGCGGCGCACAGACCGACTCGCTATCCGATTACGACTGGCCGGAACGGATCACGGTTCAACCCGTGCGCATCGCCGATGAAGAGTGGACGAACGCGGGCATTCATCCCGTCACAGCGACCGCCGTTTCATTCACGAGTCCCCGGGCCACCATCAGCAATTCCTCCGGATCCATGAACGACGCGTTCTCGGTCGAAAGGAAGGGAGGCGACAGCGCTGCGGTAACGGTCGCCCCTGGGATGAGCGAAACGATCGTCCTCGACGGACTCCAACCGCCCGGCGAGGTCACGCTGACCGGCGACCCGTTCGAATTCGACAACCGGGCATGGTTCGCGCCGCTGGCCCGACGCACGCTTGCGGTGAACTATTTCGGCAATGCAGATCCCGACGATCCAAAGGACACTCTCTTTTTCCTGATCCGCGCCCTTCAGCCGACGGCGGAATACGAAATCGATCTGCGGGTGCGTCCGGAAACCATCCGCGACGCGGATCTCACCATTCTCGATGGATCGCTCGATGCCGCGCAATGGAATGCGCTGCGTCAGCAACTCGCCACCGGGCAAAACGCTCTGCTGGTCCTTCGCGACGCAGGCGACGCGGCCCTGCTGGGTGCGCTGGCGGGGGTGGACGCCCGCGCCGAGGAGATCGCGCCGGAAGACCCCGCGATCTTCGGACAGATCAACTTCGACCACCCGGTCCTGGAGCCGTTTGCCGACCCCGCCTACTCGAACTTCAGTCGCATCCATACGTGGCGATACCGGCAGTTGAACGCAGCCGCGCTTTCTCGCCTCGACCCCATCATCCGATTCGCGTCCGGCGACCCCGCACTGCTTCACCTGCCCGTGGAAAAGGGCAACCTCTTCGTCCTGACGACCTCGTGGACTCCGGCGGACAGCCAGCTTGCGCTCTCTTCGAAGTTCGTCCCGCTGCTTCATTCCCTGCTGGCCCAATCGAGCACCGCGGACGCCGTGCAAACCCAGGCGCAAATCGGCGAGCCCGTCCGCATTCCGCCCGGAGTCGCGACGTCGGTGCGAGTGCCCGGCGGCGAAATCGTGGAGGCCGAGGCCGGCGTCTTCCGCGCCACCGACGCGCCCGGCATTTACCGAACCACGGATGACGCCTTTGTTTTTGCCGTGAATCCCTCCCCATTTGAGAGCGAGCTCACACCTCTCACTGACGTGCAACTCGCCGCACTTCACATTCCGATCGGCTCCACCGACGAGGCGATCGCCTCGGAAGCGCAACGCCAGACCCTCGCCCGTGAGGAACTCGAGCGGCGTCAAAAGTGGTGGTGGTGGTTGATTCTTTTCGCAATTGCGGCTTTCGTAGCAGAAACCCTGCTCGCCGGGCGCGCGACACGCCTGCGAGTTCCGCAAGCGACGCCATGATCGAGACCCTGCGATATGAGCTCGAACGGATTGCCGAGCGGCAGGCCACCCGGCGTCGGCACGGCGCTTTGGCAATTTTCTGGACCGCGCTGTTCCTCGTCACGGCGGCATTGATCGGGCTTCATTTCGCGGGCCTCGACGTGATGTGGCCGGCGGTCGGCGTGCTCGCCGCGGCCGGATTGGGCTGGGGCGCGATTCGAATTTTCGGAACCCGCCCGGCGGACCTTCGCGAGGTCGCCCGCTCCGTCGAGGCCGCGCATCCGGAGCTTCGCACCGCGTTGCTGGCCGCGATCGATCAGAAGCCGGGCGAGACCGGATACAGCTATCTTCAATCACGCGTCATCGAGAAGGCGCTCAATTCCGCGCAGTTGAATCCCTGGGATGACGTGACCCCGGCGCGCTCCGTTCGCTGGCGCGGATGGCTGCAGCGTGTCCTCGGCGGGCTGACGGCGCTCCTGCTTCTTTCCCTTCTCACCCTCGAGATCACCGATCGGCTCGCCGCCGCCCGCGTCGCGCACATGCTGAGGGTCACGCCGGGCAATGCAGAGATCGAGCGTGGAGAGCCGGTGACATTTACCGCCGAGTTCGATGGAGAACCGCCGGCCTCCGCGACATTGAGCCTCCGCGAGGAGAACGGAAAGACTCGCGAGATTCCCCTCGAGCGGACACTGGACGATCCCTTGTTCGCCGCATCGCTGCCGGCCGTCACCTCGAACCTGCGTTACCGCGTCGTGTTCGATCATGCGGAAAGCGAGGAATACCAGCTCACGGTTTACGATCCGCCGCGCGTGGAGCGACTCGACGCGACCCTCGATTTTCCCGATTACACCGGTCGCCCCGACGAAGCCGTCGAAGACACGCGGCGCGTGACCGCGATTGAGCAAACCGAGGTGACGGTGGCGGTCCGCACCAACAAGCCGATGCAACGCGTCGAGCTCCGCTCCGAGGACGGCTCAACCATGGAATTGAAGCCCGACGCGAACGACGACCGTCTTCACACCGCCACCATCACCGCTGCGAAAAGCGGAAAGTTTGCCGTCGCGCTTGCCGACCCCGAAGGCCACGAGGCGGTCCTTCCAAACCGGCTCGAACTCACCGTGCGCGAGAACAAGCCCCCGGTCGTCACAGCGAAGCTCCCCACCGAGGGCGACCGCGTGACTCCGCTGCAGGAGGTGAAGGTTGAGGCAAAGGTGCAGGACGATTTCGGACTCAAGGCCTCGGGCATTTCCATTCAGGTGCCGGGTGGAAAGTCCTTCGAAATCGCAGGTCCTGGCGGAGGCCCGGAAGTTCGCGACGCAATGCTTCAACAGCTTGTGAAGCTCGAGGAAGTCGGAGCAACACCGAACGACCTCATCGTGTGGAACGCGTGGGCCGAGGATATCGGCCCGGATGGCAAGGTGCGCCGCACCAATGGCGATCTTCACCTCGTGCCGGTGCGGCACTTCGACGAGATCAAACGTCAGGAAGAGGGCGTGGAATCACAGGCCGGCGAGTCGCGGTGCTTGCAGTGCATCCGAATCCAGACCGAAATCATGAACGGCACGTGGGCGACCCAGCGCGAGAGTGCGCCCGACAAACCGGCCCTGGACGAAATCAAGACGCTGCGGGAATCCCAGCAGGTGAATCTGGAACTCGCTCAAACGCTGAGAGAGGACTTCCAGGATCCGGCGGCCCGTCAACACCTCGTCAGTGCCGAGAAGGAGATGGAGGCCGCGATCGGTCACCTGCAGGAGGAGTCGATCGATCTTTCCTCGGCGGTTTCCGCGGAGCAACGCGCGCTGGCACATCTCTACCGGCTTCTTTCGGCAGAGCAGATTTTGGCGCTCGGCAGGCAGAGCATGCCCATGGCAGGCAGTCCGCCAATCGACGACCTCGAACTGAAGGATCTCAAGCCGCGTTATCAAAACGAGACATGGGGACAGGACGAACTCGACGAGAAGGCACGCGCGATCCGCGAAACCCTGGCCCGACTCACCGATCTCGCGAAGCGGCAGACCGATCTCAACGAGGAGATCAATCGTATGATCCAGGGGCTTCGCGTCGTGAAAAACGATGAGGAGCGCGCGGAGCTCGAGCGACGATTGCAGCGGCTTCGCGATCAGCAGCGGGAGCTGCTCGATGACATGGATCGTGCGCGACAGCGGATGGGCGAGACCGCACGGGAGACACAGACCGGGGGTCGTGAAGAGGAGATGCTGGAGAAGGCACGGGAATCCGCGCGACGGACGGCGGAAAAGCTCGACGCCGGAAAGCTCGGCGAAGCGCTGGCCGAGGGCACACGAACCCAGCGGGAACTCGATCGCGCCCACGAGGAATTCCAGCGCAGCTCCGCAGGCGCGCTCAGCGAGCAGTTGCGGGAGCTTCGCCAGCAGGCTCGCGAGCTCGCGGAGAATCAGGCGAACCTCGAGAAGCAGCTCGCAGACACGAGGGGACCGCTGACCAAACGCTCGTTGCGCGAGGACGACACTTCGCTGGCGGCAAAGGCCCGGCAGCAGGCCGAAGCTCTCGAAAAGCTGATGCAATCGATCGAAGCCACCGCCACCCTCGCCGAGGAGTCGGAGCCGCTGGTTGCTCGCCGGCTCGAAGCAGCGGGACGCGAGGCAAAGCCGGGCGCAATTCAGAACGCGCTGGAAAATCTGGAAGCCGCCGTCACCGTCGATGCACGGGCGGAAGCCCTCGCGGCGAATGAAATGGCCCGCCGGGGCATCGACAATCTCCGCGAGCGCATCGAAAAAGCGACCGCCCAGGTCCTCGGCTCGGAGACGGAGGCATTGGAATACGCCCAGGCCGAGGTCGACGCTCTCCGGCAATCGCTGATGTCATGGTCGAATCAGCAATCGTCGCAAAACGCGTCCGCCGAGCCGCAATCTCCGAGTTCGCAGAACGAACTCACCAGCGACTCCGACGACCGGCAATCCCGGGAATCGCAGGAACAGCAACCCGGAAGCGGGGCGGGCAGATCGCCCAACTCACAACCGGGGTCACAACCCGCTCAAGTGTCAGGCCCCCAGTCCGGCCAGGGGCAGGGACAGCAGCAGGCGGAGCAGGGACCCGGATCCGCCAGGACAGCCACCGTTGCTGATACCTCCGCCGGAGGATTGGGATCCATCGGCGGGGGCAGCACGACCGAAGGTCCAACCGTCATCGAGTCCAACGATTATCAAAAATGGGCGGACCGCCTTCAGGACCTCGAGGCCGTGGTGGACGTTCCCGAGGTTCGCGACGCACTCGCGCGCGCCCGCAGCGCCGCCCGTGAGGCGCGCATGAACTGGAAGCGCCACAGTGAGCGGCCCGGCGCCGAGTTTGTGCACGAAAAAATTCTCCGCCCGCTCCTCGAAGCAAGCGCGGGCATCAAGCAGGCACTAAACGAGCGGGATCGGCGCGAACCGCTCGCTCCGGTCGAACGCGATCCCGTTCCGGAAGCCTACGCCGAGGTCGTCCAGAAATATTACGAGTCGTTGAGTCAATGAGGATCGTCTGGTCCGACGACCAATGGATTTGGCCGGCGATCGGCGTTTTCGTGATCCTGGCGCTGCTGGTGACCTGGAGCTATCTGCGCACCCCGGCGATTCCCCGGTGGGTGCGGATCGCCGCCGCAGGCCTGAAGCTGCTCGGCTTTCTCGCATTGATCCTCTTTCTGCTCGGGCCCGAGATCGTGCAGTCCGTCGCGAAGCCCGGCACAAACTGGCTCGCCGTTCTCGCGGACACGAGCGAGAGCATGAGCATTGCGGACCAGACCGGCGGAGCGACTCGCGGGCAGGCCATGCAGGAGCTGCTCGCCAATCCCGCAACGCTCGAGCCGCTCAAAGCCCGGTATCAGCTTCGCAACTTTACGTTCGACACACACCTGCGCCGGACCGATGCGTTCGACGGTCTGACCTTCACGGGACCATCGTCCGGACTCATCGCCGCGCTCGGCCGCATTGCGAGCCAGTTCCAAGGCCAGCCTCTGGCGGGAATTGTCGTCGTCACCGACGGCATGGCGACGGACTTCGCCACTGACCTTCCGGAGAATCTCCCGCCTGTCTTTCCGGTCGTCATTTCCTCCGGGCGGACGCCCGTGGATGCAGCAATCGACGACATTTCCATTCGTGAGACGGTTTTCGAAAACGCGCCGATCACCATCGACGCCACGGCTCATGTTCGCGGAATGCAGGGGCGCCGGATCAGCGCCCGGCTTCTGGATGACACCGGCAGGGTCGTGGAGGAACAACCCCGCAACGCGACATCGGACAGTGATCTTCTAAACTTTCGCTTTCTCGTAACGCCGTCGAAAAGCGGATCGGTGACCTATCGCATCGAGTTGATCGCGGATGGCGACGAGATTCCCGCAAACAACGCCGCCTCCCTCGTGGCCAATCGAACGACCGGCCCGTTTCGCATCCTCTACGTGAGTGGCGCGCCAAATTGGGAACACAAGTTTCTCCAGCGCGCGCTGGAAAATGATCCGGAGATTCGGCTCGTGAGTCTCATCCGCGTCGCGCGCGGCGAGACGAAGGCCAACTGGCGCGAAGGCTCGAGCGGCGGGCGCAGCCATCCTTTTTATCAGGGGCAGGTCGATGACGACGAGGCCGAGCGCTACGACGAGCCTGTGCTCATGCGGATCGGCACGCGGGACGAGACAGAACTCCGCGGCGGCTTTCCGCGCGAGGCTGCGGAGCTTTTCGAATACGACGCCGTCGTGCTCGACAACATCGAAGCTCCGTTCTTCTCGCATGAGCAAATGTCCTTGATCCGCCGGTTCGTGGCCGAGCGCGGCGGAAGCCTGCTCATGCTCGGCGGCATCGACTCGCTCGACGCCGGAGATTACGCGGATACTGCCGTCGCCGACACGCTACCCGTTTACTTGAAATCCAGCGATGCCGCCGCTCCTTCCCCGCCACTCAAGATCGAACTGACTGAGGCGGGCATGCTCGAACCCTTTGTGCGTCTGCGACGGACTGCCACCGAAGAAGCGAAGCGTGTGGAGGCGATGCCGCCGCTCCTGGTTGGCCATCAACTGCCCTCGCTCAAACCCGGGGCGCAGGCTCAGGCATTGTTTCGCGATGCCGCCGGCACCACCGCACCTGCGATTGCGACGCAGCGCTTTGGCAAGGGGCGCACGATGGTCACGACCGTCGGCGACTGGTGGCGATGGGGCATGGAAAGCCCCAGGCACCGAAAGGACATGGAGACCTTCTGGCGGCAGTTCTTCCGCGAAGCGCTCTCGGACGTTCCGCGCCGGGCTTCCATTGCGGTGAGTGGCCTGGCTAACGGCCAGGCCACCGTGACCGTCACCGCACTCGACGAGACGTTTCGCCCATCGCCAAATGTCGCGATCAATGCCCGCGTGCTGAATCCGCATGGCGAATGGTCACGCCTCGAGATGAGGCCCGATCCCGGAAAACCCGGAACCTTCACTGCGCAGGTCGCCGCGAAGGAGGCAGGCGCGTGGCAGGTCGAGGCAATCGTCACCGACCCGTCCGACAATCAGGTCACGAAAGTGCAGACTGGCTGGGCGGAGAATCCCGCGACGAGGGAGCTGCGGGCGAGTCCGACGGAAAACACCGAACTCGCTCGCATCGCGGCGGCCACCGGCGGCCGGGTGCTCCGTCCCGAAGAGCTCGGAAGCATCGTCGATCAGCTAAAGAGCAAACCCCAGCCTGTGATGGAAACCCGCACCTCACCACTGTGGCATCATGGGGCGTGGCTCGCACTGGCACTCGGATGCTTCATTGGCGAGTGGGCGCTTCGTCGTTGGAAAGGACTGGCATGAAACGGCTCGCGTCCCTTGTTGCGTTCTTCGTCGCAAGCGCACTCGCCGGCGCACAAACCGAATGGGTCATCGTCCCCGGCGCCGGCGGAGATCCGCAGTATCAGGCCGAATTCGACGAACAGGTGAAGCGATGGACCGATGTCGCGAATGCCGCCGGAGTGGACAGCCGTGTGATCCCCGCCACGGAGGAATCCCGCGGGGCGCTTCGCCGAATGCTCGAGCAGCTTCCAAAGGACGGCGATGATTTGTGGCTCGTGCTCATCGGCCACGGGACGTTCGACGGACGGGATGCCAAGTTCAACCTCGTCGGTGACGACATCACTGCGAAGGAGTTCGGCGAGTGGCTGAAGCCGTTTCACCGGCGCGTGGTGGTGCTCGGCTTTTTCTCGGCGAGTGGCGCGTTTTTCCCTGAGATTGCCGGCCCGAATCGAGTCGTGCTCACGTCCACCAAGAGCGGCGGCGAGCGAAACTACTCGCGATTCGGATCGCATTTCGCAGCAAGCCTGCAGGACCCGGATGCCGATCTCGACGGTGACGGGATCACTTCACTGTTGGACCTCGCAAGGTTTGCCAACGACCAGATGGTCGCCAGCTACGAGAAGGACAAGCGCATCGTGCTCGAACACGCGCTGCTCGATGACAATGGCGATGCCGTCGGCACGGAAATCCGCGCCATCAAGCATTCCCATCCGCCAGAGGTGGACCATGAAGGCCGGGCGGTTGACGGCGCCGTGGCCGCCGAGCTGACGCTGAGCCGCGAGACGCGGAAGATTCCGCCGGAGTTTCGCGAACGGCGGGCCGCGATCGAGGAGCGACTTCGCGAATTACGCGCACACAGGAACGAGATGAACGAGAGGCGGTATTTCAACGAGCTGGAGGCCCTGCTGCTCGAAATGGCCGCGCTTTACGACACGCTGGAGCCTCAGGCCGAATAGACAGCGCCGTCGTCGAAGACCTTTTCCTCGCGCACGGGCAGCGGTTTGCCCTCCCGGTCAAGCTCCTGGAAGAAGCAGCTCCGGTAGCCGGTGTGGCAGGCCCCGCCCTGTTGCTCGACCTCGAAGAGCAGCACGTCGCGGTCGCAATCGTGAAACCACCGCACGATGCGCTGGGTATGGCCGCTGGTCTCGCCTTTCAGCCACAGCTTCTGGCGTGAGCGGCTCCAGTAATGCATGAGGCCGGTTTCCATGCATTTCTGCAGCGCCTCCCGGTTGATCCATGCGAACATCAGCACACGCCCGGTCGGCGGGCCGTCTTTGGCACCCGGAACCGACTCCTGCACGATGGCGGGAATCAATCCATCCGCGGTAAACTTGAAGTCAAAATCCACGCGCCAACATCCCGTCGGGTGTCCCGGTCGTTCAAGCGCGAAATCGAGAGGCATTGCATCACCTCACGAATCTGCGAAGATACACGACCCATGACTGCCCAGCCGGACGCCCCTAAAACTGCGACGCCGAAGTATCGTCATTACGTCGTGCCGCCAGCCGCCGTCCGGCTCACCGTGGATGATCTTACGACTCTGCTGCCGGAGGGCGCTTGGATCGGCAGCGAGGCCGACAAGAAGCGCGAGCTCGCGCTGCCGACTGCCGAGATTCTCGAGACGAATTACCCGCGCATTCGCTTCTCCCGCCTGTGCGATCTGCTGCCTGGCTGCGTTCGTTACATGTCAGAGGCGCCGGAATGGATCGCTCTGCCCACCGATCGCGTGGTGCTTGCCTACAAGCCGGAGACGCGTCGCGAGTTGATCGAAGAGCCGGCTCCCGAGAAACCTGAGCCGAAGGCTCAGGAAAAGCCCGCCATCGAGACTCCCGCGGAGCCTGCCACGGATTCCGAGAAGAAGCCGGAAGGCACCGAGGCTGCGAAGGAGGCTCCGAAAGCCAGCGGCTGGCGCCGGCTTCTCAAACCCATTCTCGCCGGAGCCCCGGCACAGCCCCGGGAGGAGAAGGCCGCATCCGAAGGGTCGAAGGAGAACACTCCGGTCGAGGCCGAAGAGAAGGCGGAAACTCCGGTCGCCGAGAAAATCGAAAAGGCCGACGCTCCGCCGCCTGCTCCAGCGGCCCCCGCACCCGAGAAGGCAAGTGTGCCCATTCCGCTGACCCGGCTGCCCGCCGAGCTGGAGTCGAAGCTCCAGGAGGTGTTCATGGTGGAGGACGCCCTCACCGTGCAGCGGCTCGTGGACCTTTCCAGCGAGCTGCCGGGCATTCAGGGCTGCGTGCTGAGCCGTGGAACGGTGAGCGTGAGTTCCCCCGGCGTGCCGCCCGGACTCGACATTCGCGCGCTCAGCAGCGGAGCGGTGGATCTGCTTCAAAAAATGGGTGCCAGTTCCGGCCTCAAGCTCACACCGGCACTCACGCTCTACTCCGACGCCGGTCCGCTCTCGTTTCTCCAGCACGGGGATCTTCACCTGCTTGTCGTCCATCGGCAGCGAGGGTTTCTGCCGGGGGTTCGTGAGAAGCTGGAGACCGTGCTTCACACGATCAGCGGCGCATTGCCGGCTCCGGAAAAGAAGCCTTAACGGATTCGGTATTTTCCGTCGCCGACGCTGATTACCTCGACCTTCACGCGGGCGAGGCCCTTTTTGTAAAAGCCGAGTTTCTTCGCCACCGGCGCCGTGACGTCGATGACACGCCCGCGAATGAACGGTCCGCGATCATTCAGCCGAATCACGGTGCTGCGGCCATTGCTGAGATTCGTCACGCGCACCCGGCAGGGCAGCGGCAATGTTTTGTGCGCGCCGCCCTTGCTCCAGGCGTAGATGTTTTCGCCGAGCGCCGTTTTCCCCGGGAAGATGAACCACCCGTGGGAATAATAGGAGGCGATGCCGACTTCCTCGTAGCCCAGCGCCTCGCGCGGCGACATCGGGTAATAGCGCACGCCCTTCACCGTGTAGGGCTTGTATTTGTATCCGCGGTAATTGCCACCGCTGGCGCAGGCGGAAAGCAGCAAGGCGCACAGAATCGCGTGGAAAAATCCGGCGGGCCGCACGGCAACTCTCTGCCATACCAGCCCGCCCGCGTCGAGATTCAAGAGCGCATTTGCAGTGACGATGCCTTCGCGAACGTGCAACCTCGCGTCGTGAGCGCCCCCTACATTGCAGCCCCGGATCGCTACTCCAAAATGCCCTACCGCCGCTGTGGACGGAGTGGTCTGAAACTTCCCGCGCTTTCCCTCGGTCTGTGGCACAACTTCGGCGGCACCGCCTCGTTCGACAACGCGCGCGCGATGCTGCGGAAGGCGTTCGACCTCGGCATCACGCACTTCGATGCGGCGAACAACTATGGTCCGCCTCCCGGCTCCGCGGAAATCACGCTCGGCCGCCTGCTTGCCAGCGACTTCGCCAGCCACCGCGACGAGCTCATCATTTCCACCAAGGCCGGCTACACGATGTGGGAAGGCCCCTACGGCGACTGGGGATCGCGGAAATACCTACTGGCAAGTCTCGACCAGAGTCTCCGGCGGCTGGGCCTCGAGTATGTCGACATTTTCTATCACCATCGCCCGGACCCGAACACGCCCATCGAGGAGAGCCTGACCGCCGTGGCCGACGCCGTCCGCGCCGGAAAGGCGCTCTATGCCGGCGTGTCGAACTACGATGCCGGGCAGGCGCAGCGCGCGGCGGAGTTCCTTCGCTCGCTCAATGTGCCCCTCGTCATTCACCAGCCGCGCTACAACATGGTCCAACGCGTGCCGGAAACAGGCGGCCTCCTCGACACGCTCGAGCGCGAGGGCGTCGGCTGCATTGCCTTCTGCCCGCTCGCGCAGGGCCTGCTCACCAACCGCTACCTGGACGGCGTGCCCACGGATTCCCGGGCCGCCACCCCGGGCACGTTCCTGCAATCCGGACACGTGACCGAAACCCGGGTGGAAATCGCCCGCGCACTCAACAAGATCGCCTCGGAACGCGGCCAGTCGCTTGCACAGATGGCCATTTCCTGGGTGTTGCGCAAACCCGTGGTGACCTCCGCGCTGATCGGCGCCAGCCGTCCCTCGCAAATCGAGGAAAACGTCGCCGCAGCCACGAATCTCGAGTTCAGCGACGAGCACATCGCCGCCATCGACGGGATTTGTCAGCGCTTCGAGTAAGCTCGGCGAAGCAATTCAAACATTGCCTCGCCGACGATCGACCTTGCCTGGCGCCTCGGCGTAAAGCGCTGAGACGCCTTCGCGTCAGCCTTCGGTCACGTCGTCCTCGTTCTGTTCGCTGACCACAGGCGCCACGGCCTGAAGCTTTTCGCCGGAGGAGAAGTTCATCAACTTCACGCCCATCGTGTTGCGTCCGGTCTCGCGAATTTCCGACACGCGCGTGCGCACCATCTGTCCACGGCTCGTGATGAGCATGATCTCATCCTTCTCCGTAACGGTGAGCGCACCGGCGACTTTGCCGGTCTTCTCGGCGGTCTTCATGGTGATGATGCCTTTGCCGCCACGAGACTGTTTGCGGTATTCGTCGAACGGCGTGCGCTTGCCGATGCCGTTCTCGCCGACGACCAGCAGTTGCGCATTCGGTTGAACGAGCGCGCTGCCGATGACGTAGTCGCCCTTCGCCGGGCGAATGCCCCACACACCCACGGTGTTGCGGCCCTGATCCCGCAGCTCCTCCTCGCTGAAGCGGATGCTCATGCCTTCACGCGTCACGAGCACGACTTCGTCGCTGCCGCTCGTGAGTTTTGCGGAGATGAGCTCATCGCCTTCCTCGATCTGGATGGCAATGATGCCGCCCTTCCGAATGTTGGAAAAATCGGAGAGGTTCGACTTCTTCACGATGCCGCTGCGCGTGGCGAAGAGAATATGGAACTTGCTGTCCCAGGTGTCGTCCCGGGTGGCCGCGCCGGTGCCGGAGCTTTTTGCAGTGATGCGGAGCGTCGCGGCAATCTGCTCGCCGGGCTGGAAATTCAGGAGGTTCGCGATGGAGCGGCCCTTCGAGGCGCGCCCCATTTCGGGAATCTCGTAAACCTTCTCGACATACACGCGGCCGTTCTTGGTGAAGAACATCAGGTAGTCGTGCGTGCTCGCGGTGAAGAGATGCTCGACGAAGTCGTTTTCCTCTCCCTCGACCTGCGCCTCACGCGTGGTCATGCCGATCACGCCCTTGCCGCCGCGCCGCTGTGCACGATATGCGCTCACCGCCGTGCGCTTGATGAAGCCGCGGTGCGTGACCGTGATGATGCAACCCTCGTTGGCGATGAGATCCTCCATGTTGATCTCGCCTTCGTCGGGCACGAGCTGCGTGAGCCGCGGAGAGCCGTGCTTCGCTTTGATCACCTGGAGTTCCTCCTTGATGATCGCAAGCACCCGCGACTCCTTCGCCAGAATGTCGAGGAGGTCCTTGATCGTCTCGAGCAGCGCGTCGTATTCGCCCTTGATCTTGTCCCGCTCCATCCCGGTGAGGCGGTAGAGCTGGAGGTCGAGCACGGCATCGGCCTGGCGTTCGCTAAGCGAAACGATGCCATCGGTCACCCGCGCTTCGTCGCGGATCATGATGCCGAGTTTCTCGATCACCTTCCGCGACCACTCGAAGGCGAGCAACTTGATCTTCGCCTCCTCGCGGCTGCTCGATTCGCGGATGACGCGGATGAAGTCGTCGAGGTTTGCCAGCGCAATGAGGTAGCCCTCGAGAAGCTCCGCGCGATTCTCCGCCTGCGCGAGAAGGTAGCGGGTGCGACGCAACACGACCTCGCGGCGATGCTCGATGAAGGAACTGATCGCGTCCTTCAACGAGAGCAGCTTCGGCCTGCCATGTTCGATGGCGAGCATGGTGACGCCGAACGACGTCTGGAGCTGCGTGTGTTTGTAAAGGTTCGACAGGACGACCTCGGGATGCGCGTCGCGCTTGAGCTCGACGACCACGCGCGTGCGTTCGTCGGATTGATCACCGACGTAGCTGATGCCCTGAATCGTCTTGTCGTTGACGAGTTCCGCGATGCGCGAAACGAGCGCCGCGCGGTTCACGTTGTAGGGGATCTCGGTAATGACGATCTGCTCTCTGCCGCCCTTGAGTTCTTCGGTGACCGCCCTGCCGCGAATCTTCAGCGAGCCACGGCCTGTTTCGAAATACTGCTTGATGCCCGAGAGACCACACAGCATGCAGCCCGTGGGAAAATCCGGGCCCTTGATGTGCTGCATCAGGCCCTCGATCGTGATGTCGGGGTCGTCGATCTGCGCGCAAATGCCGTCGATGACCTCGCTGAGATTGTGCGGCGGAATGTTGGTCGCCATGCCGACGGCAATGCCGGTTCCGCCATTGACGAGCAGATTCGGAAACGCCGCGGGGAAGACGGTCGGCTCGGTCGTCGTCTCGTCGTAGTTCGGGACAAAGTCGACCGTGTCCTTGTCCATGTCGTCCATCAGCGCCGCACCGAGGGGCGTGAGCCGGGCCTCGGTGTAACGCATGGCGGCGGGCGGGTCGCCTTCGATGGAGCCGAAGTTGCCCTGGCCGTCGACGAGCGGTTCCCGCATCGCCCATGGCTGCGCCATGTGGACCAGCGTCGGATAAATGACCGCCTCGCCGTGCGGGTGGAAGTTACCGGAGGTGTCACCGGCGATCTTCGCGCATTTACGATGCTGGCGGTTCGGCATCACGCCGAGTTGCTGCATCGCGTAGAGAATGCGTCGCTGTGAAGGTTTCAGGCCGTCGCGCGCATCGGGCAGCGCGCGGGAAACGATGACCGACATCGAGTAGTCGAGAAACGACTTCGACATCTCATGGGCCACATTGACCTTCTCGACTTTTTCGTTTTGCGTATACATCAGGCGCTAAATCAGACGTCCAGGCGGGCGTTCAGGGCGTTGTCTTCAATGAACTGGCGGCGCGGCTCGACGACGTCGCCCATGAGGATGGTGAACATCTGGTCCGCCTCGACGGCGTTGTCCTCGTTCAGTTCGACCTTCAGGAGCTTGCGCTTCTCCGGGTTCATCGTGGTTTCGAAAAGTTCCTTCGCGTTCATTTCGCCGAGACCCTTGAAGCGCTGAATCGTCATGCCGCGGCGTCCCAGCTCGAGCACGCGATGGAGAATTTCCGGCACGGCGTAGATTTGATGCACCTTGCCGCCGTCGCGCTCGGTGAGCTCGAAGAGCGGTTTGTCCGACGCGGAGTAGTGCTCGACCTTCAGGCCCTTTTGATCGAGCTCCGTGATCAATTTCCTGACCGTCGTGGACTCGTGCAGCTCGACAAGTCGGGCGCGGCGGCGCGGGCCGGGGGTTTTCCGGGTCGACTGTGCCGGCTCGCTGTCTCCGTTTTCTTCGCCGGGGTTTTCGTCCTCGAAGAGATTCAGGTCGCGGTTTTCCTCGTGGAACTTCCGCAGCGCCTCCTCGTTCGCGAAATAATGCACCGTCTCGACGTTGCCCTCGCGCACCTTCACGAGATACTCGGGCAGCGCGCCGGTCCCGGGATCGCGATGGCTGAGGTAGTCCTCGAAATCGCCGCCATGACGCCGGATCGCGTCGCTGAACTTCGCGAGACGCTCGAGCAACGCGAGGATTTCCTTCAACTGCGCCGGCGAAACCTCGCGGCCGTCCGAAAGGTTTTTCAACGTCACTTCGTCGGCGCCCAGACCGATGAGGATGCGATTGAGCTGCGCGTCGTCCTCGACGTATTCCTCGCGCTTCTTGCGCTTGATTTTGTAGAGCGGCGGCTGGGCAATGTAAACGTAGCCGCCCTTCACGAGCTGCGGCATCTGCCGGTAGAAGAACGTGAGCAGCAGCGTGCGAATGTGGGAGCCGTCAACGTCGGCATCGGTCATGATGATGATCCTGCCGTAGCGGAGCTTCTCGATGTTAAACGCTCCCTCCTGCTCGCCATCGCCAATGCCCGTGCCGATGGCGGTGATCATCGTCTGGATTTCCGTGTTCTGCAGAACCTTGTCCAGTCGCGCCTTCTCGACGTTGATAAGCTTTCCGCGAATGGGCAGAATGGCCTGATATCGCCGGTCGCGGCCCTGCTTGGCGGAACCACCCGCCGAGTCACCCTCGACGATGTAAAGCTCGGTAAGCGAAGTGTCGCGCTCGGAGCAATCGGCCAGTTTTCCGGGCAGGCCGCCGCCGGTGAGCGCGCTCTTGCGCACCGTCTCGCGCGCCTTGCGGGCCGCCTCGCGCGCGCGTGCGGCCGTGAGGCCCTTGTCGACGATCTTTTTCGCGACCGCGGGGTTCTGGTCGAAATACGTCATCAACCCCTCGTAGGTGATGGAGCTGACGATGCCCTCGATCTCGGGCACGACGAGTTTTGCCTTCGTCTGCGACTCGAAACTCGGGTTCGGGTGCTTCACCGCGAGCACGGCGATGAGACCCTCGCGCACGTCGTCGCCGCTGATTGTCGGGTCCTTGTCCTTCAGCAGGCTGTTCTGCTTCGCGTATTGGTTGATCGCGCGGGTGAGCGCCGTGCGGAAACCCGTGAGATGCGTGCCTCCATCCGGGTTCGCGATCGCGTTGGTGAAGCAGAGAATGTTGTCGTTGTAGGAGTCGTTATATTGGATGACGACATCGACATACATGTCGTCGGTGATCTCGGTCTGGTCCTTGTTCTTGAAGGACACCTGCCGCTTCCCGGCGAGCACGATCGGCTTCGGATGGATGAGCTGCTTGTTCTCGCCGAGCTGCTTGACGAACTCCTCGATGCCCGCCTTGTAGAAGAACGTCTCCTTCCTGACCGGATCGGCGCGCTCGTCGGTGAGCACGATCTCGAGGCCGGGATTCAAGAATGCGAGTTCGCGCAAACGCACCGCCAGCTTCGCGTATTGGAACTCGGTCGTGATCGTGAAAATCGTCGGGTCCGGCAGGAACGTGATCAGCGTGCCGGTGTGTTTCTTGTTCTTGACCTCGCCAATGACGCTGAGCTTTTGCGTCGTGACGCCGCGCTCGAAGGCCATGTGATAGACCTTTCCGTCGCGCGTGACCTCGACCTTGAACCAATCGGAAAGCGCGTTGACGCACTTCGCACCGACACCGTGGAGACCGCCGGAATATTTGTAGGCGCCCTGTCCGAATTTGCCGCCGGCGTGGAGATTCGTCAGAACCAGCTCGATCGCCGGAATCTTGAATTTCGGGTGAATGTCGACCGGAATGCCGCGGCCGTTGTCGCGGATCGAACACGAACCATCGACGTGGATGGTGACTTCGATCTTCGTGCAAAAGCCGGCAAGGTGCTCGTCGATCGAGTTGTCGAGCACCTCGAACACGCAGTGGTGCAAACCGCGCTCGTCCGTCGGGCCGATATACATGCCAGGCCGCTGCCGGACGCCCGCGAGTCCCTCCAGCTTATCGATTTTTGATGCATCGTAGGCCTGCGGGGAGCTGCTATTGGAATCGGACATTCGTGGGCAAAAAGGGGATAAAACCTAGGTGCGAAGTCTAGACCGTGCGACGAAGCCGCGACAACGGTTTTTTCCGCATTCCGGCACGCAAGACCGCAGCATCTGCGTCGCGACGCGCCTGCCATCTCAATATCTTGTGATTCCGCGGTTTCGCCGAACGCCGCCGCAGGTTCTGAAATCGCACACGATGCGGCACGCGAAATGGCTCCGTCAGGCAGATTGGCAGCACCGAGAACACCCGCCCGGCAAAGACATACGTCTTGAAGGTTTAATTGCATGCCTTATAAACAGGCGGCGCGCCGATCTCTGTTTTACGCAAATGCCGCTTCCCAAATGGTAGGAGTGTCTTCCTATTGCCGATTTTCAGAGAGATCGATTCAATCCAGTAGCGTCAGATTCCCTCCGACGGTGCAGGCTGTGGGAACTGATGGAAGTTCAAACTGCAGCGAATAGAGGGGAAATCTTTGCGCCAGGAGATCCTCAGATACCATACCTAATAATGAGCAATCCGATAGACGAAGAAGGTCGGCCACGCGCCGCGAAAATCAGCATCAGCATGCCCGAATCGATGGTTCAATTCATCGACGAGCAGTGCCGCTTGTTCCGCGTAGGTCGGAGCACGTATCTCCAAATGCTTCTTGAGGCCGAACAGGCTGCACCCCGCGAGGAATTCACCAAGCGGGCCCAGCGTCCGTCCTGAAGCAACCGGAAAAGCGCTGCAATGCGCGCACCCGACAGGGCGGCGCGTTGCAGCGCTTTCTGCTGCCCGGGTCCCGGGACCGGGCAAAGGATCCTCTTCCACCGGCGTCTCCCCCGACGACAGGTAAAGCCGGGGCAAATCTCGGCCCTTGCCGCCCGGCATGGGCGGTTTCAAGATGACGCGCCCCATGCGCTGGCTCCTGCTGCTTTTGTTCTCCGCGTTGATGGCGGCAACGACGTCCGCCAATTTCAACCGGGTCTTCACCGAGGCCGGCGTCCAGTTTGTCGATGCGGATTGCTACTCGCGCATGACTCGCGTGCAGCGGGTCGTTGAAGCGCCATTCTCCCGCATCAGCCATCACGACTTCGAAAATTTCCCGCAGGGCACCAATCCACACACGACCGCACCGATGGATTGGGCCATCGCCCTGCTGGCCGCGATTCTTTCGCCATTTTCCGATAACGCTCTCGATTTCGCCGGGGCGTGGATCTCTCCGCTGCTGGGGGTTCTCACCATCGTCGCGCTCTGGGCATGGGGCGAAAGGGAACGCATCCCGTTTCGCGGGGCGATGCTCCTCCTCGTTTCCATTTCCCCCATCGTCGTTCAGGGCTTCAAACTCGGCCGCCCGGATCACCAGTCGCTTCTGCTCTTCCTGCTGGCCTGCGCGGTCGGGTTGGAACACTGCCTCTGGCAGAAACCAACCATCCGTCGCGCCATGCTGTGGGGAGTCGCCTGGGGACTCGCGCTCTGGACGAGCCTCTACGAGCCGCTGATCGTCTTCGCGCTCTTGTTTGTCGTGCGCGCGGCGATGCTACGCGGGACCCTGCTCTCCCGGCCGTGGAGCGTCGCGTTCCTTACGGCGCTGGCGGTGTTCGGGCTCGGCGTGCTTTTCGATGGCTGGCGCGTGGCGGCGCAGGATCCGCTGGTTGCGGAATACTTTTCGCGATGGGCGAAATCCATCGGTGAACTGGCGCACCTCGCGCCATGGTCCCCGCAATTCCTCGGGTGGATCGGCTGGCTCGCACCGGCCCTCCCCGTGCTGCTCGGAATCTCCTGGCTTCGCAAGCGATCCTCCTTTGCCGGACTCCTCTTCGTGCTGGTGCTTGTGACCTACGGTCTCACCTGCTGGCAACTCCGCTGGGGATCGTTCTTCGTGCTGTTCACCGCAATCGCCTTTCCGTTTGCGCTTGCGGCAATTCCAAAGCCCGCCGTGGCGTGGACCGCGTATGGCATTGGCCTGCTGCCCCTCTCCTCCCAATGGGACACCCTCCTCTTTCCCGATACGAACACCCGCGCGCTTCACGAGGAAATGCGCACCGACTACGCGCTGCTCCACGAGGTCGCGGAAAAACTCGCCTCGGAGGAACCTGCGCCGATCCTCGCGCCATGGTGGCTCTCGCCGCCTCTTGCCTACTGGTCCGGCCAACCCTGCGTCGCGGGCAGTTCGCACCAAAGCCTTCCGGGAACCGTCGACACGGCCGTCTTCTACACCACCACGGACCCCGCAGTCGCGGAGGACATCCTCGCAAAACGAAACGTCCGCTACGTGATCGCCTACGAACCCAGTCGCGTCCTCTCAACCTCCGCCTCGATTCTCGGCGAACCCCCTCCCGCAAGATCGCTCGGCGCGACGCTCTACCATGCGCCGCAGCGCGCGCCGGAGTTCCTGAAGATCGTCTTCGCGAACGCGTTTTTCCGCGTTTACGAATACACGGGCTTCAAGCCTACGGCTGCGGATTCGCCTTGATAAATTTCGAGAACCACTGACCGGAGGGTTCCAGCACAAGTTCCTTCGTTTTCGGATCCAGGCTCGTAAGCCCGAAATTGGCCGCGTAGCCCTCGGCCCACTCGTAATTGTCGACGAGCGTCCACGGCATGTAGCCGCGCACATCCACCCCATCCTCCAGCGCACGGCGCATCTGGTTCACATGCTCGCGGAAATACCGGATCTTCTTCTGCTCGCTCTGCGTGCCGATGCCGTTCTCGGAAATCACGATCGGCTTCCCGTAGCGCGCGTGAACCTCCTTCAGCACCGCGTAGAGCCCCTCGGGATCGATCTCCCAGCCATTCTGCGTGTAATTCGAGTTCTGCTCGCCAACGGGGCGCCAGATGAACCGCGCCGCCGACGCGTCCTGCGAGTAGTAGTAGTTCACCCCGATGACATCCATCGTGTCGACTACCGCGTCGAGATGGTCGAAATTCTGGTGCATCATCATGTTGTAAACGAACTGCGTGGGGTCCTGCAGGCGGTTCCGCCGCCAGTTGGGAATTGAGTAAATGCCCATCACGATCGCGTCCTTCCGCTTCGCGTGAATGATCGCCGACGCTTCGCGGAACATCGACACCGCGACCTTGTTCGCCTTTTTCAACGCACCGGGCGTGAGCAGCAATCCCGGCGGCCAGTGCCCGCCGAAGTAGCCGATGTAGAGCGCGCCGTTCGGCTCGTTTTGCGGCACGTAAATGCGGACATACGGCGAGAGCGCGTCGACCATCCGCGTCACGTATTCGCGCCACGCCGGCTCGACATCCGGATTCAGGAAATTCGAGTGCGCCTTGTCCTTCGAGTTGTAGAGCCAGTCGGGGAACGTGAAGTGCCAGAGCGTGACGATCGGCTCGATACCCGCCGCCTTCAGCTTGCGCGCCATCGAGACATACTGCGCGATCGCCTTTTCGTTGAACTTCCCGGGCTCGGGCTCCACGCGCGCCCACTCGATGCCGAAGCGATAATGCGTCACGCCGATCCGTTTCAGCATCGCGACGTCACGATCGAACTTCGTCCACGAAAACGTCGCGTCCTCGCCGCGCGGCGGGATGTGCCCTTCCTCCGCAAAGACATCCCAGTCCGTCTTGAAATATCCCGGCTCGCCCGGCTTCACGCCGCGGTCCTCATTCTGGAAGCTCGCCGTCGAAGTGCCCCACCAGAACTTTCCCGTCTTCGCCGGCTTGGTCGTGGCCGCCGGTTTGTTGTAAGGTTTGGGCGGCATGACGCAGCCACTGAGCAGTTGACCGCAGAGGACGATGCCAAGGAGGAAACGGAGATTCATATTTCTATCGCATCGGGCGAGGAAGCTGGGTTACGGACTGAAGGCCGATTCTTCAATCATGAAGTTCCTCTCCGCGCTCCTTGTCCTTGTCGCAATTTCCACGCTTCGCGCCGGCGACGACTCCCACCGCGAACCCGACACGGTCATCCTGAAAGACGGCACAAAGCTCCGTGGTCTCATCGTGAAGAACACCGCATCCGAGGTCATCCTGCAGCACGAGTTTCACGAGCGCATCATTCCGAAGAGCGACATCCTGCGTATCGATGACCACCCGGACATCCTCTACACCGACGTGCCGCGGCGCGGCGACCTGCCGTCGTGGCGCGTGATTGCGAACGACCTTCGCACCCACGACAACATCAAGTCCGTGCTCGAGATTCCCGCCACGATGATCGACACGGGCGTCTTCCAGCGTGTGCCCTACAAGTCGTTTCGGGTGAATCGCGACATCGAGCTGAACATCTACGGCGATCCGAACGACCCCGCCGGCGTGGAGCTCGGAATCTACGGCCCGAAGTCCCGCGACCAGAAACTTCGCAAGATGCTTCGCGGCTATCTCGCCGGATTCCTTACGAGTCGCGATGAGGTTGGTGCGCTTTACTCGCTCGATCTCGACGGCGGCCTGGCCCGCGTCGGGGAACTCACGCTGGAAATCACTCCGGCAAACGCGCCCGACGCCTACGGCGCGTGGTGGATATCGCTTTATCGCGAGAAGGCCCTCGACGCCGTGAGACTGGACGACAAGGAATACGCGCGTCTGACGAAGCCGCTCGACGAAGTCGTCGACAAACAGGGGCGCCTGCTCACCCGGTGGACACCACAGGAAGCCGCGCTTTCCGAGCGAATTGATGACGCCCCCGATACACCGGTGCTCCTGCGCGGCTTCTACCGCGACAAGAACGGCGAATTCCGGTTGATTGACGAGACATCCTCCGCACCCGCGCGCTGATCAATGACGCACGCGGGCGCCTCATCCGTCGCCCTCTCCCGCCCGCGCCCCTCGTGCCTTCTCATGAGCCTGAATGGTGTCGGGCATTGCGGGGCGTGAGATGCGGCGCATACATTCATGCATGGATTACGATTTCGTGATCGTTGGCGGCGGCAGCGCCGGATATGCCGCCGCGCGCACTGCGGCGAGCCTTGGATTGAAAACCGCCGTGGTCGAGGGCGGAGAGCAGGTCGGCGGACTGTGCATTCTCCGCGGCTGCATGCCGAGCAAGACGCTCATCGAATCGGCGAATCGCAACCTGACACTGCGTCGCGCCTCCGAGTTTGGCCTCCGTGCCTCGGGGCTCGAAGTGCATCCCGACGAGATCATCGCCCGCAAGCAGCGACTCATCGGCGAGTTCGCGGATTACCGCCGCGGGCAGCTCGAGAGCGGAAAATTCGACTTCGTCCGCGGCTTCGCGCGCTTCATCGATCCGCTCACCATCGAGGTCGAGTGGCCGGACACGCCCGCCCGCAAAATCTCCGCACGCAGCTTCCTCGTCGCAACCGGGTCCGTCGTCAACATCCCCGACATTCCGGGCCTCTCCGGCTGCGGCGCACTCACGAGCGACGAAGCGTTGAACCTCACGGAATTTCCGCCGTCCCTCATCGTTCTCGGCGCCGGTCCGGTCGCGCTGGAAATGGCGCATTATTTCTCCGCGCTCGGGGTGAATGTCACCGTCATCCAGCGCGGGAATCAACTGCTCACCGGCTCCGATCCCGACGTGGCGAACGCCCTCGAGCAGGCGTTGCGCAGGCGCGGCATCGAGATTTTCACCGGGACGTCGATCCAATCCATCGAGCGCACGAACACGGGCTGCCGGGTCGTCTTTGATCACGAGGGCTCCACGCAAAGTATTGTAGCGGCGCAAATCCTGAACGCGCTCGGCCGTCGCCCGCATACCCGCGGTATCGGACTCGAGGACATCGGCGTGTCGTTTCTCTCGGATCGCGTCGCGACGAATCGTCACCAACAATCGAGCGTCCCCCACATCTTCGCGGCAGGCGACTGCTCCGGACCGCACGAGATCGTCCACATCGCGGTCCAACAGGGCGAGATCGCCGCACGCAATGCCGCGCGGGTCATCGCCGGCGATCCCTCGCTCGAGGCGATCGATTACCGGCTCAAGCTTTTTGTCGTCTTCACCGAACCCGAAGTAGCCATGGTCGGCATGAGCGAAACGGAGGCGCGCACGGCCGGAGTCGAGTTTCGCGTCGCGACCTACCCCTTCGACGACCACGGCAAATCCCTGGTCATGGGCGAGACCGAAGGCTTCGTGAAACTTCTCGCCCACGCCCGGACTGGGGAGATCCTCGGCGGTTCCGTCGTCGGTCCGCACGCCGCGGATCTCATTCACGAAATCGTGGTTGCCATGAGCTTCCACGCGACCGCGGCGCAACTCGCCGCCGTGCCGCATTACCACCCAACCTTGAGCGAGATCTGGACCTATCCCGCCGAGGAACTGGCCGACTCGGCGCCTGCAACTGCAAGTCAAGGTTAAGATTTATTGACAGCCCATAGGCCGGGGCTAGGTTGCGCGAAAGCACATGAACCTCAACAATCTGACCTCCAGCCTTATGCCCGAGCCCACCCCAGGCGGCGCCGCCAAAAATGTTCTCGCCAACGATGTCGTCATCGAGGGCACCATCAAATTCGGAAATGAGCTGATTTTCGACGGGAAGATCGAAGGAGAGATTCAGTCGGAAGGCGTGCTTGTCATCGGAAAAAATGCCGAGGTTCGCGGCGAGGTGAAGACGAAATCGGTCACGGTTCACGGCACCGTTTTCGGCAACATCACGGTCACCGAGAAGGCCGAGCTCAAGTCGAGTTCGCAGCTCACCGGCGATCTGAAGGCCACGCGCATCATCATCGAGGAAGGTGCGACCTTCATCGGCAAATCCGAGGTCACGCCGAACAAGTCGGCCATCAAGTCCGCCGACCGTCCGAGCGCCCCATCCTCCTCCCAGGAACCGCGCAAGCAACCCGTCGCGGCGTAATACCCGCAGCCGCCACCGATGTTTGGCGGAATCAGAAAAGTCCCGACCAGTTGTCCGCACTGCGGCTTCACACAACTCGAGCCGGCCGGACTGATTTCGACGTATTGCCGCGGCTGCGGTGACCACTACAAGGTCACGCGGGACGCGGCCCCAGCGCCTGCGCGGAAGCCGGCGAAATCGTCCCTCATTCGGCGGCTCGTGCCGCGTTACCGGCGGCGGGTCGTCTGCCGCGACTGCGGCGCCGTGCACGGCGTCGCACTGGAGCTTGAGATCACGCAGTGCCCCGGCTGCGGCACCTCCATCGACCTGCGCGACATCGAAATCGCCCGCACCAGCACGCGCGAGATCATCACGCAGGGCTCCGTGCATGTCGCGAAGAACGCCTTTCTCAACTCCACGCGCATCATTTGCGGAAACCTGCATGTCGAAGGGCGCGTCTCCGGCCACATCGAGTGCTCCGGCACGGTGCGACTGCGCGGCCGGGGAATCTGCCGCACGAAAATTCGCTCGAAGAATCTGATCATCGATCGGGATTCCCACCTTCGCTTTCCCTACACGATCCACGTCGAAAACGCGCTCATTCGCGGCGTCATCGAGGCGGACATTGTCTGCTCCGGCACGCTGCACATCGGGCGCCACGGCGGCCTTGATGGAAACGTTCAGGCCCGCGCGATGACGGTCGACAAGGGCGCGTCGTTTTACGGAGCGGTCGAAGTCGCAAGCAACCGCCTCGAGCCCAAGGAAGCTCCACGGCAGAACGAAGAAATCCGGGTGCTGCCCGACTGGACCCACGGTCTCGCCTTCGGCGCAAGCTGACGGAACGGCGCTCCACCCGGAGCGTAAATTTTGCGTGAGTTCGGCGCCTGAAAGTCGCTTTATATCGGGCGGCGATGATTTGGCGCTCATTTTCTCCCTCGCAGCGTCCGCGATGGCTGCCGTCGAGATCGACTTTGTGGATGGCCGGAAGGAAACGTTCCAGTCGGTTGCCGTCCGGAGCGGAAAGTTGCGCTGTCAATCCGCACACGGTGTCATTGAAATCCCTCCCGCAGTTCTTGGACCGAAGGCAAAGGCCAAATTCTTTCCGCAGCTCGTGGAGCCTGCCGCCGCGGAGCCCAATCCACCGCCCATGCAGGAGGAAAAGGCGCCGCCACCGCCTGCGACACCCGAACCACCTTCCGAGACTCCGTCACAGCCGTCCGAAGCGGAAGAACCCGCAGCCGCTCCGGCAGCCGGCAAATCCGAATTCGTCAGATTCGAGGGGCGCATCCCAAGACCTCGCAACGCCCAGTTTGCATTGCCCTATCCGCTCGAGGACGCCGAATTCTTCGTGCATATCCCCGCGACGTATGACGGCAGCGAGCCATGGGGCTTGATTTCCTTCATTCATGCGGACGATCGCATGGAATTGCCACCCGGCTGGGGAGAAGTGCTTGCCCGGCACAAGCTCCTTTTCGTGGCACCGCAGAAGGCCGGGAATACACAACCCCACCGGGGCAACCTTGGGATCGCCGGCGCCCTCGCGATGATGCGTGATTACAAGATCGACCCGACACGCGTGTATGTGTCGGGCTTCTCGGGTGGCGCCCGCTGGGCGACACATCTTGGGTATCAGGCTTCGGACCTTTTCACAGGAGTGATCGCAATCTGCGGTGCGGACTTTCACAAAATGGTGCCGCGGAAAGAAGCCACCAAGTCCGACGAATACGGCTACGTGAGCGTCTCAACGAAAGAGCAGCGGGACGCAAAAAGGGCCGTGCGTTTTGCCATCATCACGGGCGAAAGCGACTGGCGTCGCGGGAACATCCTCGACGTCTTTCACGGCGGTTACGAGGCCGAGAAGTTCCAGGCACGGCTCTGGGATGTCCCCGGCATGAGACACGAAATCTGCGGCCCCCAGCCGCTCGAGGAAGCCATCGCGTTCCTCGAGAGCAAGGACTGATCGCACGAATTTATTGCTCGGAGCCAGGCTCGGCAGGTGCCTCGGCTTCAGGCGCGGCCTGCTCGAGGGCCGCGGCGTTCGGCGGCGACTTGCGCTCCGAAATCGGCCGCGACATGGCATCGAGCGCGTCGTATTGCGGGGCGGACGCCTGCGCGGAAACGGAGCCGGGATACGCCGTAAACAGCTGGCGATATGTGCGCAGGGCTTCGTTGCGATTCCAGGTCGCGAGCTGCAACTCCGCCTCGAGCATCAGCGCAAACGGCGCGGCGAAGGACTGCGAATCGACATCCGCCACGCTCTGCAGTTCCTGCTCAGCCTGCTTGAGATCATCCGCCTTTGCCTTGTTTTCGGCGATCGCGATCTTCGCGAGCGGCGCAAAGGCGCTCTTGGGCTGGGAGTCCACGAACTTCTGGAGCACGGCATTCGCCTCGTCGAGTTTGCCTTCCTGGCGAAGCGAGCCCGCCAGCAACAACGCGGCATTTCCGGCGACCGGGGACTTCGGGTATTGCTCGATGATTCCGCGATACGCCGCGGGATCGGTGGCTTCGGCAAAGGCGGCAGCGGCCTTCGCGCGATTGGCGTTGTCGATCGTGATCCACGCGAAAACACCCGCAATGATGGCCACGATCGCCACCGCTCCACCGATGATCGCAAACTTGTATTTCGCCCAGATCAGCTCAAACGAATCGATCTCGTAGACCGGCTCGTCGGAAGCGATGGGTTGATAGTCCCCGTGTCGTGCCATGGGAGGAAGTCAGGCTCCGACCTGCGCGCGAGCCTCCTCGGCCAGCGCAGTGCTGAGGTAACGCTCACCCGTCGAGCAGCCAACGGTCACGATAAGCTTGCCGGCGTTCTCGGGACGCTGCGCGACCTGAATCGCCGCGTGCACATTCGCACCCGTGCTGATGCCGACCAGCAGGCCTTCCTCCCTCGCGAGGCGGCGCGCCATGGCAAAGGAATCCTCGTTGCTCACGGTGATCACCTCGTCGACCTGGTCGAGGTGCAGGTTGTTCGGCACGAAACCCGCGCCGGTGCCCTGAATCTTGTGGGGACCGGGCTTGATCGGCTCGCCGTTGCGGGTCTGCGTGATGACCGGGGAATCCTTCGGCTCGACGGCGATCGCCTTGAAATCCGGCTTCCGGCTCTTGATGACCTCGGAGACTCCGGTGATCGTTCCGCCCGTGCCGACCGCGGCGACCAGAATGTCGACCTTGCCATCCGTGTCGGCCCAGATTTCCTCGGCGGTCGTCTTGCGATGAATCGCGGGGTTCGCCGGGTTGTTGAACTGCTGCGGCATCCACGCGTTCGGCGTTTCGGCGACGAGCTGCTCGGCCTTGGCGATTGCGCCCTTCATTCCCTCGGCACCCGGCGTGAGAACGAGCTGCGCGCCAAGCATCGCGAGCAGGGTCCGGCGCTCGAGACTCATCGTCTCGGGCATGGTGAGGATGAGCTTGTAGCCTTTCGCCGCCGCGACAAAGGCGAGCGCGATGCCCGTGTTGCCGCTGGTCGGTTCGACGATCACGGTGTCCTTGTTGAGAATGCCCCGCGCCTCGGCGTCTTCGATCATTGCCATGCCGATGCGGTCCTTCACGCTCCCGAGCGGATTGAAAAATTCACATTTCAAGGCCACCGTCGCGGGCAGCCCTTCGGTGACCCGGTTGAGTTTGACGAGCGGAGTGCGACCGATGGTCTCGACGACGTTGTTGTAAAGTTTGCCCATAAATTTCGGGGTGGTTCGGGAGTTGGAGAGGCTACACAAGGCGCCTTGCCGCGGCAAAGGGTTTCTTCTAGCGTCGGAGCGTGATGCCCGCTCCCCCGGGACCTCCCCTGCTTGAAGTCTGCGTCGACTCGGTGGACGACGTCGTCGTCGCACAATCGGCGGGCGCCGACCGCATCGAACTTTGCGCCGCGCTCGCGGAAGGCGGGCTCACCCCAAGCCCGGGAATCGTGCAGGAGGCGCTCGCCCGGGCAACGGTGCCCCTCCACGCAATGGTCCGGCCGCGAGGCGGGGATTTCCTCTACAGCGCGGCGGAGTTCGGCGCGATGCTCGCGGATGTCGCCGCCCTCGCGAAACTCGGCGTCGCCGGAATCGTCTTCGGCTGTCTCACGAACGACGGCGACGTGGACATCGAGCGAAATTCCGCGCTCGTCGCCGCGGCGGACGGTGCCAGCACGACGTTTCACCGCGCGTTCGACATGGCGCGCGATCCGTTCGAAGCGCTCGAAGCGGCGATCGCCTGCGGATTCGATCGCATTCTCACAAGCGGGCAGGCGCCGACCGCGATGGACGGCGCCATGCGGCTTCGCGAGCTCCGCGAGGCGGCCGGCGAACGCATCGGCGTGATTGGCTGCGGAAGCGTGCGCGCCGACTCCATCGGCCCCCTGATCCGGCTCACCGGCCTCCGTGAGTTTCACCTCGGCCCACGGTGTGCAACCCGGAGCGCCATGCAATTTCACAATCCCCACGTGAGCATCGGAGTGCGGGGCACGGATTTTTCCCATCCGCGACTCGACGAGGCCGCGCTGCGGAAGGCCATCCTCGCCGTTCGTGAATCCGCAAGATTCCCGGTTGCCGCAGGCGGCGAATGACCTACGTTGCTCTTCATGAGCAGCTGCCTTTCCGATGCAAAGATCGAGCAGGCGCTCGCAGCCGTCCCGCTTTGGAGACGTGAGGACCGGGAGATCGTCCGCACGTTTCAGTTCGCGAATTTCGTGGAATCCGTCGAGTTCGTGAACGAAGTCACCGAGCTTGCCGAGGAAGCCGACCACCACCCCGATGTCGACATCCGGTGGAACAAGGTTACGCTTCATCTCACGACCCACAGCAAGGGTGGGTTGACGGCAAAAGACTTTGAGCTGGCTCAACGGATCGACGCGCTGGTCTGAGGGCGATCTTGACGAGCACGGGGCCCGTGGCCTTTACTTTGGGCAGCGGGTGATCCCGCCATTGATCTTTTCGACCAATCCTTCGGCCTAGGGAAGCGGGGTGCAATTCCCCCACTGTCGCGCAACGGTAAAAGTCCGATTTACGAACCGGAGGAGAAAACCGCACCGCCCTGAGATGGGCAAGGACGTCGCGCAAGCGTCTGTGCCGGGGGTAGTCCTTTCGCCACGGGAGAAAGGCTGGCTCTCGCAAAGCCCAATCCCGTGTCCAGAAAGAACATGAAAAGACCCTCTCTCATCCGTTGGATCGCGAGCGCAATCACTGCCGTCGCCGCTTCCGTTTCCCTTCACGCCGCCACCATTGTGGGTTCCGGCCCCCACTCGTCATTCCTCGTCATCGAGGCGGGGGATTTCGGCGCGCCGATCGTTTACGAGTTTCGATACACGTTCAGCTCGATCCAGCCGCTCGACACCTACGACATGCTCGAAGCCATCGACCTGGCCGACCCGGACATTTCCTTCACCTACCTCAACTACGGCACGCCTGGATCGCCGAACTATTTTCTCGAGGCGGTTACCTACAACGGAGTCACGATCACAAACACCCCGGCCCCCGACTTCGAGCCCTATTGGGTGCAATCGGTGAGTGGCGGCAAGGCCGGCTACATCTCGCTGGAGCCGGTTCCGGAAGGGGCGTGGTTCGAAGGCTCCGGCATCTCCTACCCGTATCGGGAACTCGAGCCAGGGTCCTGGGACGGCTTTTATTACGGCATCTTTGGCGACACCCCGACCATCGCGCCCGTGCCTGAGCCCGCCACGTGGCTGCTGCTTGGCCTTGGCGGCGTGGTGGCCGTTCTTTATCGTGGAAGACGGCATGCGTGAGGACGGTTACACGGTGCTCGAGATGCTGGCCTGCGTCTTCGTGCTGGCCTTGTTCATCCTCTTTGGAGCGCCCGCCGCGTGGGAGGTCTACAAGCGGTCCTCCCTCGCATCCTCGGCAAACAACATCCGCCAGCTCACCGCGGGCGCAGCAAGCTACCTTGCCGACAACGACCATCGGTTCTGGAGCTTCTGCGAGAACAAGGTCACCACGATGGACAATTACGGCAACAAGGTCACCGGCGCGCGCTGGTGGTTTGGGTTCGAGTCCGACGGCAGCAAGGGGCGCGGCGAAGGAAAGCGGAGCTTCGACGCCAGCGAAAGCCCGCTCGCCGGTTACGTGCCGGCCGGCATCCGGCCCGATCCGAGCTTTGCGTTCACCGGCGCGGCGTTTAAGCCGAAATACCGCTGCGGTTACATCGGCGTCGCCTACAACGTCGAACTCGCCGGCGGCTGGGTGGCCTCGAAGCGTTTCCAACCCCTCTCCTACTGGGAACTCAGCGACCCTTCGCAGGTCGTCGTTTTCGCCACCAGCGCCCAGGTCAATACCTTCCAATCGCCCGCCTCGCCGGACCACCCGATGCTCGAGGAGTTTTACGGAATTGATCACCGTGAAACAACGGTCCACTTTCGCCACGGCGGGCTTGCCATGGTCGGCTTCGCGAATGGATCCTGCGGTTTGCTACCCATGGAAGAATCGACTCGCGATCCCCGCATGCCCGAGGCTAATGTGGGGCGGTTCGCACCGGTCGGCAGTTTCAAATACCTGAAATGAACACTACAACCCGTCTCACGCGCGGCCCCGCCCTGTGGCTGGCCCTTTTTCTTCTCCTGTTGGCGGTTGGATTCCGACTCCTCCGAGCGACCCTCCTGCCTGAACTGCCGAACTTCTCGCCCGTCATGGCGATCGCGCTCTGCGGAGCTCTCGTGCTCCCGCGTTCGCTGGCGACGATCGTGCCGCTCGCCGCGCTCATCGTCACGGACCTCCTTCTGAACGCCGCCTACGGCTGGCCGCTCTTCGGACCGGAGGAATTGCTGCGCTACGCGTGCTACGGCCTCGCGGTCGCCTCGGGCCTGAGCCTGCATCGGCTGCACGCGGGCACCGCTGCCGTCTTTGGAGGCGTTACCGCAAACACACTCCTCTTTTACATCGTCACCAATACGGGTTCGTGGCTCGCCAACCCCGCCTACGCAAAGACCCCCGCCGGGTGGTTCCAGGCACTCACGGTCGGCATGCCGGGCTTCCCGCCCACCGTGCTGTTCCTCGGCTACTCCCTCGTCAGCAACCTGCTCTTCACGGCGGTCTTTCTGGCCGCGATCCGCGCCTGCGCAACCGCGCAAGCACGGCCGGCCCACGCCTAGTCGTGGCCTGAAAATTTTTCGCGAGTTCTTCTCGCATCCTGTTGCGGTGCATCGGCAAACTCCGCGCCGATGCACGGCAATCTGGACCTGATTCTGACGTTCACGGGCGGGCTCGCCGCCGCGCTCGTCTTCGGTTTCATCACGACCCGCATCGGACTTTCCCCCATCGTCGGCTACCTCCTGGCGGGCATCGCAGTCAGTCCACACACCCCGGGATTCGTGGCCGACGAGGGACTGGCCTCGCAGATGGCCGAGATCGGGGTGATCCTCCTCATGTTTGGCGTCGGCCTGCAGTTCCACATCAAGGAATTGCTCGCAGTGCGCAGCATCGCGGTGCCGGGAGCCCTCGCGCAAATTGCCGCCGCCACGACACTGGGCGCCCTCATTGCGCACTCGTTCGGCTGGGACTGGAATGCGTCCATCGTTTTTGGCCTCGCGATTTCCGTGGCCAGCACGGTGGTCCTCGTGCGCGTGCTGTCGGACCACGGCGCACTCCATACCCGCACGGGTCACATCGCGGTCGGATGGCTCGTCGTCGAGGACATCTTCACGATCATCGCGCTCGTCATGCTGCCCGCGTTCGCGAATGGCACGGAAGGCGCGAGCATCGCGAGTTCGCTTGGCATTGCACTGGTGCGGCTGGCCCTCCTCGTGGCGCTCACGTTCCTGCTCGGCAGTTACGTCATCCCGAAAATCCTCGGCTACGTTGCCCGCACCGGCTCCCGCGAGCTGTTCATGCTCACGATTCTCGTGCTCGCGCTAGGGGTCGCCGTCGGCTCCGCCAAGCTCTTCGGAGCATCGATGGCGCTCGGCGCCTTCCTGGCCGGCATGGTCGTCGGGCAATCCGAGTTCAGCAACCGCGCCGCCAGCGAGGCGCTGCCCTTCCGCGACGCCTTCGCCGTGCTGTTCTTCGTATCGGTCGGCATGCTGTTCGACTACTCGCACCTGCTCGAGGACTGGCCGCTCATTCTCGCCATCACGGCCGTTGTCATCTTTGGAAAATCCCTCGCCGCGCTCATCGTGGTGCGCCTGCTGAAGTATCCCTTCCATGTCGCCATCGGCGTGGCCGCTGCTCTCGCGCAGATCGGTGAATTCTCCTTCATCCTCGCCACGCTCGGTCGCAGCCTCGACATCCTTCCCGGAAGCGCCCTCAACGTCCTTGTGAGCACGTCGGTGATCTCGATCACCCTCAACCCGCTCCTTTACAAGGCAACTCCGGCACTCTCCCGCTGGGTCCGCCACCGTCCGTTGCTCGATAAATGGCTCAATCCACCCGAGCCCCTTCCCGATCAGCCTCACGAGCCGGACCACGCGCTCGAACACCACGCCATCGTCGTCGGCTATGGTCCGGTCGGCCGCACCGTCAAACGCATCCTTAGCCGCAACGGAATCCAGCCCGTCATCATCGAAATGAATGTCGACACCGTGCGCTCCCTGCGCAAAAGCGGCATCCCGGCCTATTACGGCGAAGCCTCCCGCCGCGAGACCCTCGTCTCTGCGGCAGTCGAGACGGCCGAGGCCCTCATTTTCACGGCGTCCAGCGTCAACCATGTCGATGAAGCCATTCGCATCGCCCGCGAACTCAACCCCGACATCCGGATTCTCGCCCGCGCCAATTACCTCAACGAAACTCCCACGCTCGACCGCGCCGGCGCCCATCGTGTCGTCACCGCCGAAGGCGAGGTCGCGCTCACCATGACCGAGTTCGTCCTCCGTTCCCTCGGCGCCACCTTTGACCACATCAACCGGGAGCGCGAACTCGTTCGACGCGAGCTCTTCGGCGACGAGTAAGCGAACCTTGCAATCGCAACGCATCAATATATTGTGATTCGTTGTTGTGTTTAAGATGAATTCCTCTGACGCCCTTCGCGAGCTTCTGTCCCAGCGCATTCTCATCATCGACGGCGCGATGGGCACCATGGTGCAGCGTTACAAGCTGCAGGAGGCGGACTACCGCGGCGAGCGCTTCGCCGACTGGCCGCGCGACGTGAAGGGCAACAACGACTTGCTTTGCATCACGAAGCCGGAGGTCATTCGCGAGATTCACGCGAAATATATCGAGGCCGGCGCCGACATCATCGAGACGAACACGTTCTCCGCGACGCGCATCGCAATGGCCGACTACGGCATGGAGGATTTCGTGCCAGAACTGAACCGCGCCGCCGTGAAGTGCGCGAAGGACGCCGCCGCGCAGTTCCCCGACCGCCGCGTTTTCGTCGCCGGAGCCATTGGACCGCTCAACCGCACGCTGAGCATTTCGCGGGACGTCAACGACCCGGGAGCGCGCGACGTGACGTGGGACCAGGTTGTCGCCTCCTACCGCGAGCAGATCGAAAACCTCGTCGAGGCCGGAGCGGACATCCTCCTCGTCGAAACGATCTTCGACACGCTCAACGCCAAGGCGGCACTCTTCGCGATCGCCGATTATTTCGCCGCAACCGGGAGGGAACTCCCCGTCATGGTCAGCGGCACGATCACCGACCTCAGCGGCCGCACGCTCACCGGCCAGACCGTCGAGGCGTTCCTGAATTCCGTCAGCCACTTCCCGCTCCTTTCCATCGGACTGAACTGCGCGCTCGGCCCGAAGGAGATGCGCCCCTACATCGAGGAACTGGCCACGAAGGCGCCGTTTTACGTCAGCACCTATCCGAACGCCGGACTGCCCGACCCGCTCTCGCCCACAGGCTTCCCCGAAACGCCCGAGACGCTTGCCCCGCAACTTCGCGAATGGGCCGAGCAGGGCTGGCTGAACATCATCGGCGGCTGCTGCGGCACCACGCCAGATCACATCCGCGAAATCGCGAAAGCGGTCAAAGGTTACGCGCCGCGTAAAATTCCCACCGACCGTCCGCGCACCCTGCGTCTGTGCGGACTCGAGCCGTTCACCGCGCGGCCGGAGATTCCCTTCATCAACATCGGCGAGCGCACGAACGTCACCGGTTCGCCGCGTTTCGCGAAATTGATCCTCGCCGGCGATTTCGACGCCGCCCTCGCCGTCGCCCGCCAGCAGGTCGAGGCCGGCGCGCAGGTCATCGACGTGAACATGGACGAAGGCATGCTCGACGGCGTCGCGTCGATGCGGAAATTCCTCAACCTCATCGCGAGCGAGCCCGATATCTCGCGCGTGCCGATCATGATCGACTCCTCGAAGTGGGAGGTCATCGAGGCCGGCCTGCAATGCCTCCAGGGCAAGGGCATCGTGAACTCGATCTCGCTCAAGGTCGGCGTGGAGGAATTCAAGCGTCAGGCCACGCTCATCCGCCGCTACGGCGCCGCGACGGTCGTGATGGCCTTCGACGAGCAGGGCCAGGCCGACAACTACGAGCGTCGCATCGAGATTTGCGAGCGCGCCTATCGCATCCTCGTGGACGAGGTCGGCTTCCCGCCCGAGGACATCATTTTCGACCCGAACGTCCTCACCGTCGCCACCGGCATCGAGGAACACGCGAATTACGCGAAGGACTTCATCGAGGCCACGCGCTGGATCAAACAAAACCTCCCGTTCGCACGCGTCAGCGGCGGCATCAGCAACGTCTCGTTCTCGTTCCGCGGCAACAATCCCGTGCGCGAGGCCATGCACGCGTGCTTCCTTTACCACGCGATTCAGGCCGGCCTCGACATGGGCATCGTTAACGCCGGCCAGCTCGAGGTTTACGAGAACGTCGATCCCGAGCTCCGCGAGCTCATCGAGGACGTGCTACTCAACCGTCGCCCCGACGCCACCGAGCGGCTCGTCACCTTTGCCGAGGAACTCAAGGCGAAGAACTCCGGCGAAAAGAAGGCCTCCACCGCCGATCTCAGCTGGCGTGAAGGCACCGTCGAGGAGCGCCTCAAGCACGCGCTCATCAAGGGCATCACCGATTTCGTCGATCAGGACACCGAGGAGGCGCTTGCAAAATACGGCCGCCCGCTCTCCGTCATCGAAGGCCCGCTCATGGACGGCATGAGCGTCGTCGGCGATCTCTTCGGCGCCGGCAAGATGTTCCTCCCGCAGGTCGTCAAAAGCGCCCGCGTGATGAAGAAGGCCGTCGCGTGGCTCACGCCGCTCATGGAGGCGGAGCGCGCCGCGAACCCGAACGCCCAGTCGCAGGGTCGTGTCCTCATGGCCACCGTGAAGGGCGACGTCCACGACATCGGCAAGAACATCGTCGGCGTCGTGCTCGCGTGTAACAACTACGAGGTCGTCGACCTCGGCGTGATGGTCCCGTGCGAAAAAATCCTCGCCACCGCCCGCGAGAAAAACTGTGACATCATCGGCCTCAGCGGTCTCATCACGCCCTCGCTCGACGAGATGATTCACGTCGCGAAGGAAATGGCGCGCGAGGGCTTCACCATTCCGCTCCTCATCGGCGGCGCGACCACGAGCAAGGCGCACACCGCCGTGAAGATCGCCCAGCACTATCCGCACGGCGTCATTCACGTGCTCGACGCCTCGCGCGCGGTGAACGTCGTCAGCTCGCTCCTCAGCCCCGAGCAAAAGCCCGCCTACCTCGCCCAGATCAACGCCGAATATCAGACCCTGCGCGAAGAACACGCAGGCCGCACGCGGGAAAAGGCAATGCTGACGTTCGAGGACGCCAAAGCGAACGCCTTCCAGATTGATTGGGCGACCGCCGACATCGCCGTTCCGGAAAAATACGGCATCCAGGTCTTCGACGACTTCCCGCTCGACGAGCTCGTCACCTACTTCGACTGGTCGCCGTTCTTCCACGCCTGGCAGCTCCGCGGCCGCTACCCCGCGATCTTCGACGACGAAACAGTCGGGGCCGAGGCGAAGAAGCTCTACGACGACGCGCGTCGCCTGCTCGACCGCATCATTGGCGAAAAGCTCTTCCGCGCCCGCGGCGTGCTCGGCTTCTGGCCGGCAAACCGCAACGGCGAGGACATCGAACTCTACGACCCCGCCGATCCCGCCGCGCGCAAGCTCGTCGGCCATTTCCACTGCCTGCGCCAGCAGATGAAAAAGCCCGCCGGCCAGCCCAACTGGTCGCTCGCCGACTTCGTCGCGCCAAAATCCTCCGGCCGCCTCGACAGCGTCGGCGGCTTCGCCGTCACCGCCGGCCCCGAGGTTCACGAGCTCTCCGAGAAATTCAAACACGAGCACGACGACTACAGCTCACTGCTCGTCAGCGCGCTCGGCGACCGCTTCGCCGAGGCCTTCGCCGAGTGCCTGCACAAAAAGGCGCGCGACATCTGGGGCTTTGGAAAGAGCGAGAACCTCTCCAACGAAGAACTCATCCGTGAGAAATACCGCGGCATCCGCCCGGCGCCCGGCTATCCCTCACAGCCCGATCACACCGAGAAATGGGAGCTCTTCCGCCTCCTCGACGCGACGAAGCACACCGGCATCACGCTCACCGAATCCCTCGCCATGCACCCCGGCAGCAGCGTGAGCGGCCTGTATTTCGCGAACGAGCAGGCAAAATATTTCGCCGTCGGCAAACTCGAGCGCGACCAGGTCGCCGACTACGCCACGCGCAAGAACATGCCCGTCGCCGAGGTCGAAAAATGGCTCGGCCCGTGGCTCAACTACGAGCCGGGTCAGTAAGTCCGAAACGCGATCCCGTCCATCGGGACCCCGTTGCGAGCTAGCCCGCACGCTCTGATTCGGAATTTACCTTTCCGGAATCATGCCGGTTCCCGGCACCGCCACACGCTGCTTCACGACGTTGCCCTTGTTCGCTCCGATCCCTGCACGGCGGGCAGGAATCTCTCGAACCCCGCGCGCGCCGTGTGGTGGAACGTGCTGCCGGAGTTGAAATTCGACCGCGTGCACCGTTCGTGGATCGTGGGCGGGCGGCACGTGCTGCGTCCGCGACGCGCTCCGCACGCCCGAGCCTTCCGCGTGAGCGGGAACCTTGGCGCTGACGCTACCTACCACCCGGGCGGGAGCTGTGGAATCGCCACCGCGGGCGTCCGCATCCGGGATGAGACTAGAAATCGGGTGCGATAAAAATTCGGTCGCCGCAACGAGGCAAAGCTCACCACGGGCCTGCGGTGCGGTTCGGCAAAAAACTGACGCACCGCGTTGAAGGCGGGTCCCCGGGTGGCACCGGTGCTGTGACCGCTACGCGGCACGCTGATGACAAAAGCGTTCCGCAGGCCCAGCAGACGCGCGGCATCCGTGCCGCCACGAGACGGCGTCTGCGCATCCATGTCCCCCTGGAGCAGAAGCGTCGGGATGGCGCTTCCGAACGGCGGCTTCAGTCCGGTCGGATCGTAGCGCACCGGCCAGCGATTGATCGCCCGGGCGAGTCGGGAAACGGTGACGCGTGTCATCTCCTTGAACGCACTGTCCGGCAGCGCATCAACGGCGGCACGCGCTTTTGCCGCAGACCCGGGCGGGAAAAAATCGCGCGACATCACCGAAAGATACATGCCGAAGGCAAAACTCCGATCTTTCACCGGAGAGAGGTCGTCCGGAATAAAGCGACCGATCTCCTCGTAACGTCCTTTCCACGTGGTCTGAATGAAAAGCGGCACCACGCAAATGGTGTTGGGCGCCTGCATGAGCCCAAGCAGGGCCATCTGGAAGGAAAAGGCATCCAGTCGCACGAGGCGTCCGAATCTCGGCACCATCACCGGCTTTTCGAGCAGCCTCGCCACCACCTCTTCGTAATGTCGCGCGAGATTCGGAAACGCCGCGCGCGCCCTTCGAGTGCGACGCACATCGCGAAACAGTGCCCGCAATGCATCGCGCTGAGCGAGCTGGTTCCCCGGCACGAAATCCCATCCGCGCAACGGCACCACCCCGCTGAGAACCACCGAACGCAGGTTCGCCGGAAAGTCGCTCATCATCTGCTGCGCGAGCACCGAGCCATACGAGTGCCCGAGGAGATTGATCGCGCCGTAACCCAGCGCCACGCGGACGGCCTCGATATCGGCGGCATTCTCCGCCGTGTTGAAGCATTCCAGCGGAATGCCGGTGGAGCGAAATCGCGCCAGCGCCTTCTTGATCGGGGGATAGGGCACGGTGACGTCGTTGGAATTCGCGCCAAGAAACGGCCGCGAAAATCCGCATCCGCGCTGATCCACGAACACGATATCCCGATCCTGCGCCAGGATCGAAAACGTCGGCGAGAGCGGCAGGTAGCTCGCCGTCCCTCCCGGACCACCTTCGAGAAAGAAAATAGGATCCGGTCGCTTCGGCGATTGAGTCGCAGGCAGAATGGTGACCGCAACCTGAATCATCCGCCCATTGTCCGATCCCCTGTTCTCGGGAACCGCCACGTAGCCGAAGCGCACCGTGTCTGGAAGACCCGCCCTTCTCAACAACGCCGGAAGCGGAGCAGGCACGAAGGTCTGCGCAAGAGCCGGACCCGCCCCGACGAGAAATGCCGCGAAGACACGCAGCGAAAGAAGGTGTCGGAGCATGCGTGCCTTTAATCCAGTCCGCCCACTTTGACAACGCCGCCACCACTCTCCGCCAGTCGTCGCCCTCGCCGGGGTGAAGATCGACCGGGAGTTGGGTGGATGTCCTTTCCGTGCAATCTCAAGGCAACGAGGCCACGGGAACCACCGGGCGCATCGCCTTCGTGCGGGAGCGCTGCGGGAATCTCGTGAGGTAGAAGTGCCGTTTCCGAAGCGGGGCCAGATTGACGATCGGTCGCCGATTCGGCGTGTCAAAAAACTGACGAATGGCGTCGCACGCCGGCCCTTCGGAAAGACCGGTCGCGTGGCCACTGCGGGGGAACGACATCACAAACGCATTCTTCAAACCAAGCAGCCGCGCGGCGTCCGTTCCGCCCTTCGGCGGTGTCTGCGCATCCATGTCTCCCTGCACGAGCAAAGTTGGCACCGCACTGCCAAACGGCGGCCGGATCGCGCCCGGATCGTAGGCCACCGGCCAGCGGTCGAGCGCCTTGGTGAGGCGGTCGACGGTGTAACGGGTCATCGTCTTGAAGGGACCATTGGGCAGTCGATCGACTTGTGCCAGCGCATGGCGATGGGTTCCCGGCGCCCGGAAATCGTGAGACACGACGGAAAGAAACATCCCGAATGCGAGACCGCGGTCGCCCGGCCGCATCGGCGGGTAAAGATACGGCCCCACCTGCTCGTAGCGTCCTTCCCACGCGGCCTCGATGAGCAACGGAACATAGCGGACCGTTTGCGGTGTCTGCAGGAGCACGATCAGCGCATTTTGAAACGAAAACGCATCGAGCCGGATCTTCTGTCTGCGATGACGGAGGATGACCGGCCGCTCCAGAAGCCGCGCAATCACCTCATTATACCGCGAGGAGAGGGCCGGAAACGAACGCCGATCGCGCCGCGTGCGTCGCACGTCGCGAAACAGGCCGCGCAGGCCATCCATCTGCACAAGTTGATTGCCGGGCACAAGGTCCCAGCCACGCAGCGGCACCACTCCGCTCAGCACGACCGACCGGAGTCTGTGTGGAAAATCACTCATCACCTGCTGTGCGAGCACCGTCCCGTAGGAGCTGCCCAACAGGTTGATTTGACCATAGCCGAGCGCCTTCCGGACCGCCTCGACGTCCGCTGCATTCTCCGGCGTATTGAAGCTCGCAAGAGGAATTCCACGCTCGCGGAAGCGGGCCCTGGCACGAGCGATCGGACGGAATGGAACGGTCACATCATTGGAAGCCGCACCCAGAAACGGTCGCGAGAACCCACACCCCCGCTGGTCAATGAAGACGACATCGCGATCCCTGGAGAGCAGGGAATACACGGGATCGCCAGCCACCAAGGTGGCGGCCCCTCCCGGCCCGCCCTGCAGAAAGAAGATCGGGTCCGGCTTCTTCGGCGATTCCCTCGCGGGAAGGATCGCCACCGCGATCTGGATCTTCTGTCCATTAATCATCGCCCGGTTCGCGGGGACAGTGACGTAACCGAAGCGCACCGTGGGAGGAAGGCCCGCCTTCCTCAACAAAGCCGGCATCGGAGCAGGCACAAAGGTTTGCGCAGAAGACGGCGCCGCCCCGGCGAAAAGCAGAGCGGAAAGGTGCAGCAGGAAAAAAGGGCGGCGCATGCGGTTGCGTTTAATCAAGTCCGCATGCTTTGACAACGCCCTCCGCCATTCATTGCGCGTCGTTCACCGGTGCGATGACGCAACGATCATGGCTCCGGAATGTGCCCGCCGAATGCCGCGCAGAAATGCCGCACACAACCTTAGCTCCAGGCCTGTAGCTCCGACGTCCGGGAGTCGTGCCCCGCCGGGGCGCCCTGCGGGATCAAATGCCACCAGCGCCCTGTGCCTGGGCAGCAATCTTCTTCAGGATCGGACCAAACTCCGCCGACCACACGCCGGACATGCGAGTGCTGTCCTCGAATCCCGCCTGCCCTGCATCCGTCACATGGGAAACCCGCGTGCTCAAGCGGAAGTCGTTCGTGCCCGGAAGCTGCGTGGTCACGAGCGTCACGCGAAAGGTCGTCGTCTCGTCGAAGCCGCCATACATCAGCTCACCGAAGGCACCCGCCGGTTTGTCGAACGAAATGGATTCCGGGTAGACAATCGGTCCGGGCTGGTAACCGTATTCGGCAAACACGGCCTGCGCGGCGGCGTTGATCGCATCGACATTCGTGTCGCGCACGGTCGTCGCACCAAGACCACCGGAACTGGATTCCGGCGCCACGAGGCAGCTTGCGAGGAGCATCGAAACGACGCCGGTGAGAAGGGGGAGCAGGAATTTCACGCGCGGAGTGTCGCAGATTTCACCCGGACGCACAATTCCCACGGAAGGCGACTCGCGCTTGGCCGAGATCAACATTCCCGCTCGCCGCACCTCTTAAAGTAAGGCGATGACCGTGGCGCCGATCGACAAATACGATGCGCCACTTGCCGCCGCGCGCCTGGGCGGAAATCGCTTCCACCTCATGGCGAAGCCGGGCGGCAGCACGTGCAATCTCCGATGCGACTATTGTTTCTATCTCGCGAAGCCGCGTTTGCCGGGCGGACCGAGGCCGACGCGAATGTCGGACGAAACGCTGGAGGCCTTCATCCAAAAGCAGCTCGCGGCTTTCGACACCGGTCCCGTTGTATTCTCGTGGCAGGGTGGCGAGCCGTCGCTTCGCGGCATTCCGTTTTTCCGGCGGGTTCTTGAGTTTCAGCGCCGGCATGCACGTCCCGGCCAGCGCGTCGAAAACGACCTCCAGACCAACGGCACACTGCTCGACGACGAGTGGTGCGAGTTTCTTGCGGAGAATCGCTTTCTCGTTGGGCTGAGCATGGATGGTCCGCCGGAGATTCACGATGCGCATCGCGTGACGAACTGTGGCGGGCCGACATCGCGCGCGGTCATCGAGACCGCGAAGCGACTGCACCGGCATCGGGTGCCTTTCAACACGCTGACGTGCGTCCATCGCGACAACGCCCGTCGTCCGCTCGACGTGTATCGTTTCCTTCGAAACGACATCGGCTCCCGGCGGATGCAGTTCATTCCGATCGTCGAGCACCGGGATTTCGAACGCGTCGCCCCGGGGAGATGGAATCCCACGGAACTCCCACGCGCCGGAGCGCCCGACTCCCGCTCGATCGTCACGCCGTGGAGCGTGGACCCGGACGACTGGGGATACTTCCTCATTCGAATCTTCGATCGCTGGATCACCAACGACGCGGGCAGAATCTTCGTCAGCATTTTCGAGGATCTCGTCGCGCAGCGGGCGGGCCTGCCTGCGCAGAACTGCACGTCCGCCGAACTCTGCGGAAAATGCCTCGCGATCGAGGCCGACGGCGGCGTCTACGCCTGCGATCACTTTGTTTACCCGGAATTTTATCGCGGAAACATCCTCTCCGATGATCTCGTCGATCTCGTGTTCTCACGGGAGCAGGTGAAGTTCGCCTACGCGAAATCGGAGACGCTTCCACGTGCCTGCCGCCGGTGCGAATACCTCCGTGTCTGCTGGGGCGAGTGTCCAAAGAACCGCCTGCTTCGGACCGCCGATGGCGAGCCCGGCCTCAACTGGCTGTGCGCCGGCTACCGCGCGTTCTACGAGCACGCCATGCCCGCGATCGACCGGCTTGCGGCCGACGTGAAGCGGCGACTGGAGATCGAATAAATGCGCCCGCGGCGGTCGATCACTCGACGCCCTCCGGATCGGCCGTCCCGCGTCCTCGCGTGAGGAAATACAGCACGGTGATGACAAGCAGCACCGCACCGGCGATCACCGGTGCGCGAAGGTCGCCATTCGACAGCCGGCTGCCGATCAATCCCACGCAAACGAGCGCGCCCAGCGCAGGGACGATCCACGGAATCTCGAACGCTCCCTTCGGCTCACCCGGCCTTCGCTGCAGGATGATGAGCGAGAGATTTACGATGAGGAACGACGTCAGCAGCAACAGACTCGTTGCGGACGCGAGTTCCGCGATGTTGCCGCTGAGGATAAGAATCGCGATGACGACGAACAGCACGCCGATCGCGACGTGTGGCGTCCGGCGCCGTGCATGCACGCGACCGAGAACCGACGGCAGCAATCCCTGCCGCGCCATTCCATAGATCAACCGCGAGCCCATGATGTTGTTCATGAGTCCCGTGTTCGCCACGGCAAAGAGGGTGATCACCGTGAAAATCCCCGGAGGAACCCATGGTGCCGCCCGCGCAATGATTTGCTCGGTCGGTGCGCCCTTGCTCACGTCGGCCAGTTCGCGAAATGGCACCACCGACACCGCCGTAACGCTGACCGCAATGTAGAGCGCCGCCACCGCGACCAGCGCGAGCACGATGCCGAGCGGCATGTTTCGCGTGGGATTCTTCGTCTCCTCGGCGAGATTCAACAGATCCTCGAATCCCACGAATGCGTAGAACGTGAGCACCGCTCCCGAAAGCACGAGCACGACGGAAAGCCCCTCTCCATCGATCGCTCCCGGCGTTTCGAAATAGTTCACCGAGCCCCAGAACTTCGCACCCACGGCAATGATGAACAGCAGCCCGCCGACCTCGACGACCGTGCAGACAACGTTCATCACGAGGCTCTCCTTGATTCCCCGGAAATTCACCAGGCTCAGCAGCAACAGGTAACCCACCGCGAGCGAGACAACCGGCAATCCGCCCGCCCACGGCTGCACGAAGCCCGCAAACACCCGGCTGCCCGTCGCGATGGACGTGAGCCCCGACGCCACGACCGCCAGCCCCACGACATACGAAAGATACGGCACGCGAAATGCCCGGTGCACGACGTAGGCCGCACCCGCCGCACGTGGATATCGCGAGGAAATCGACGCGTAGGAAAGTCCGGTAAGCATCGCGGCGATCATGGAGCCGACGAACGCCAGCCAGACGGCGTTTCCCATGACCCCTGCCGCCACGCCGGTGGTCCCGTAAATTCCGGCGCCAACCATGTCGCCGATTCCATAGACGACCACCCCGGCGAGGCCGATTGTGCGGGCAAGCTTTGGGGATCCGGTATTTTTTTCCGCCGCCATCGCGGGGGATTGAAGCATGGGATGCGACTTTCACGAAACGAAAAGCCGGGTTGCAAGGCGGCGAAGGGTGCCTAGGGTGTCGTTGCCGGCCATGCATCGCCTCGTCACCGTCTTTCTTTGCGCCTTTCTCGTCGACGGCGTTCTGTCCGTCTCCGTGGACTGGCAGCCGGTTTCCCTCGTGCAGCCCGTGGTCGCGCTGGCGGTCTTTGGATTTGCGCTCGTCCTCTACGCCATCATGGCCTTCGACCGGCGGCTCCCCAAGCGACTGCTGCTTCCGCCGATTCTCTTTCTGATCTGGGCCTCCATCTGCGGCGGATTTCCCCTCGCCTTCCTGGAAGTGCCGCATGTTCACGTCGTGATATCGTGGATGCAACTCGCGCTCGGCCTTCTGCTTTTCGGCATTCATCTCAAAAGGCCTCCGATTTCCGATGCCACCCCATCACCTGCGTTCACGTGGCGAAATTTCGCGCTCACTCTCGTCGCCACGATGGTCCTCGTGCCCCTGACGCTCGTCACCGGTGCGGTCAACGCGATCGGCGTTGCTCTCGAAACGACCACCGACGGCTATCTGAAGATTCGGCCGAAGGGTCTCCTGCTCGAGGAACGGGAATTTCAAAAGGGAAACAAACGCGTCCGGCTCGTGAGCATGATGCACATCGGCAACCGCGAGTTTTACGAGAGCGTTCGCGATTCCTTTTCGCTGCAACTGCCCGCGGTCGTCCTGATGGAAGGCGTGCGCGACGACAGGGGCACGTTCGATGGCGACTTCTCGTATGCGCCTCTCGCGGAGAAGCTCGGGCTGCAGGCCCAGGAGGCGGACATATTGATGAAACCGCCGGCGAAGCAAGAGCCGACCGGCGATGTCACGCAGCCGGACTTCCGCCATTCCGATGTCGATGTCTCGTCGTTTCATCCGCGAACCCTCGAAATGATGAGGGCGATTGGGCATTTCCTCGCGAACCCCACGCTCGAAACGGCGCTGCAGACCTTCGGAGCGGAGGACTCCCCGTTTCAGGGAGCGGATGTCGAGGACATCGTGATGACCGACATTCTCACGAACCGCAACGCCCACCTCGCGAATGAAATCCGCTCCGCGCTGGACGACTACGACGTCGTCATCGTGCCCTGGGGCGCCCTGCACATGCCCGAGATCGAGGACACTCTCGAATCGTGGGGCTTCCAGAAAACCCGCGAGATCGACCGGCCGGTCGTGAAATTTGGCAAGTCCGCCAAACGCTGAACCACGCGAGAAGGGCCGCAGCTCCGTTTAACCAGTGGAGATTTGCGAAAGAAGGGATATTTTTCCGGAAAGCGATGGCCATTGGTCAAAAGGGTTGCTCGCTTCGCGCGCTGGCAATGCTGTCAGCGTGCCTGATCCCGCTTTTTTCCGAAGCGACGGAGGAGGAACCCCCGCCGCCCACGCCCGAACCCACCTCGCAAGCGGATCTCCTCTCAGTGCGCCTGTTCACCGCCATTGCGGACTTCGATAAAGAGGCCCTCCGGCTGGCGTTGAATGAAGGTGCCGATCCCAATGGAGGCCTTCCCGACGTGCCCGAAGCAGCGGCGTTGCGAGCGCGATATCCCGACGGCGACCTTTATTACTATCTGCACAAGGAGCCGGGTTACACGCCGCTCATGTTCGCCGCCGCGCTCGGCAACGAGATGGCCGCGAAGTTCCTGCTGCTGGCCGGCGCCGATCCCCAGCGCCTCTCGAAAAAGAGCAAGACCTTCGCGCTCTGGCAGGCCGCCCGCCGCGGACACATCGGCATGATGCGCCTGTTGATGGGCATCACTCCCGACTCCGAGCCTGCGAGATACCGCGTCACCGTCGATCTCAAGCTGCAGCAGGCGGTTCTTTGGAAGGACAATGAGATCCTGCTTCTTTCCCCGATTTCCTCCGGCAAACCCACCACCCCCACGCGCACCGGCACGTTCCTCGTGACCGACAAATACCGGCATTGGAAGTCCACGATCTACGACGCGAAGATGCCCTACTTCCTGCGGCTCTCGTGCGGTGACTTTGGATTGCACGCCGGGCATGTTCCCGGTTATCCAGCCTCCCACGGCTGCGTCCGCCTCCCGGAGGAAAACGCCAGGCAGCTTTTCTCGATGGTGCCCATCGGCACCCTGGTCGAGATCAAGTAACGGTCACTCCTGCGGCAAAACGTTGTTGACTGTTCAGTCAAATTCCCCGATGGTGCTCCCATGCCACCGATCAGCACGGCAAAAGAACGCCTGACCGATGCTGCTCTCCAGATCATGTGGGAGAACAGCTACGGTTCGACGTCGGTGGATGCGATTTGCGAGCGGGCGAACGTCAAGAAGGGCAGCTTCTACTATTTCTTCAAATCCAAGTCGGCCCTCGCCTCGGCGGCCTTGGAAGCCGATTGGGAAAAGCATCGCAAGGATCTCGACCGGGATTTTTCGCCCTCGCTGCCTCCGCTCGAACGCTTCCGCGTTCATTACGAACACAGCTATGAGTTCATCAAGGAGTCCGTGAAAAAGCACGGCGCCGTGCTCGGATGCCCCATTTTTTCCCTGGGTTGCGAGATTTCCACGCTCGACGAGGAGCTCCGGACCACGATCCACTCCATCCTCGAGCGAAAGCTCCGCTACTACGAGAGCGCCATTCGCGACGCCCACGCCGAGGGCCTCGTCGACGCTCCCGATCCGAAGGCAAAAGCCCGTGCCCTTCTGGCCTTCATCGAAGGCACCCTTTCCCAGGCCCGCATCGAGAACAACGTCGAGGTTCTGCGCCAGATGTATCCCGGCACCCTCGCCCTCCTCGGCGCCAAACAGCCCGTCGCAGCCTGATTTTTTTTGCCCAGTCACTAGACGACCAGTCAAATACCAACCACACGCACGCATGAAAATCCTGCCTGTCGCGTTCATCCTCACCTGCCTTGTCGTTTCCGGGTGCGGCAAAAACAAATCCGAGTCCACGGCACCGCCGGCGCCTGTCGTAACGGTCGCCCCGGTGGTCGAGAAGGAGCTCATCGAATGGACCGAGTTCACTGGTCAGACGGAGGCCGTGGAGGCCGTGGAGGTGCGCCCGCGCGTCTCCGGTTACATCCAGGAGGTGCGGTTCCAATCCGGGCAGCTCGTCAAAAAGGGCGATGTCCTGTTCGTCATTGATCCGCGCCCCTACCAGGCCGAGGTCGAGCAACGCGAAGCCGAGCTCGAGCAGGCGAAGGCACGCCACGCCAACGCCGGCCGCATGGCCCACCGCGCCGACCAGTTGCTGAAAAGCAGCGCGATCTCGAGCGAGGAGGCCGACACGAGCATTTCGGATTTCCACCAGGCGCGTGCGGCGGTCCTCGCCGCCGAGGCCGCGTTGAAATCCGCCCGGCTCGACCTGGAATTTACCGAGGTCCGCGCGCCGATCGATGGCCGTGTGAGCCGGGCGTTGCTGACCACCGGAAACTACGTGAGCGGCAACGCCGGCGGCGCGTCGCTCCTCACGACGATCGTTTCCGTGGATCCGATCTACGTTTACGCCGACGTCGACGAGCGCTCGCTGCTCCAGCTTCAGGCGCTCATGACGAAGCAGGAAGGCCTGCGCATTCCCGTGGAAATGCAGCTTGCCGATGAGGAGGGCTATCCGCACCGCGGCTTCATCGAGTCGCTCGACAACCGCGTCGATCGAAACACGGGCACGATCGTCCTGCGCGCGCAGATTCCGAATCCCGATGGCCGGATCATTCCCGGATTGTTCGTCCGCCTTCGCGTCCCGCTGAGCGAGGAGCGACCGACCTTGCTCGTGGACGAGACCGCCATTGGCACGGATCAGGCACAGAAGTTCGTCTTCTCGATCGGGAAGGACAATACGGTCGAATACCGCAAGGTCACACTCGGCCCCGTCGCCGACGGCAAGCGCATCGTGCGCTCCGGCCTGAACGCCGGCGACATGATCATCGTAAACGGCGTCCAGCGCGCGCGGCCGGGAGCTCCCGTGAATCCGCAGCCGCAGGTCGCACAGGATTCCGCCTCGTCCGCCGGTCCGAACACCGCCGCCCGCTGAGTCATGAACTTCGCGATCTACTTCATTCGGCGGCCGGTTTTCGCGGCCGTGCTGTCGATCATCATTCTGCTGCTCGGCCTCATCGCCATGGTGCGACTGCCCATCAGCGAATATCCGGAGGTCGTGCCGCCGACGGTCGTCGTGCAGGCGACGTATCCCGGCGCAAATCCGAAAACGATCGCCGAAACGGTCGCCGCGCCGCTCGAGCAGGCGATCAACGGTGTGGAAAACATGCTCTACATGTTTTCCCAGTCCACGCCCGACGGCGTGATGTCGCTCACGATCACGTTCGCCCTCGGCACCGACGTGGACAAGGCCCAGGTGCAGGTGCAAAACCGCGTCTCGCAGGCGCTGCCAAAGCTCCCCGAGGAAGTGCGCGCCCTCGGCGTCACGACCACGAAGCAATCGCCCGACCTCACGCTCGTCGTCCACCTCACGTCCCCGACCGGACGCTACGACGAGATTTACCTGCGCAACTATGCGACGCTCCAGGTGCGCGATGTTCTCGCGCGCATTCCCGGTGCGGGATCGGTGCAGCTTTTCGGTTCCGGCGACTACGCGATGCGCGTGTGGATCGATCCCGACAAGGCGGCGTCCCGAAGCCTTACCGCCAGCGACATCGTGGCGGCGATCCGCGAGCAAAACGTGCAGGTCGCGGCCGGCAGCGTGGGCAAGCCGCCGGAGGATGCGCCCGTTCCCTTTGAACTTCAGATCAACGCAAAGGGCCGTCTGCTCGATGAAGAGGAATTCGGCAACATCGTCGTGAAGACCGGCGAGCACGGCGAGAAGACCTATCTCCGCGATGTCGCGCGTATCGAGATGGGCGCCTCGTCCTACGCATTGAAGTCGCTGCTCGACAACCACCCCGCCGTCGCACTCCCGATTTTCCAACTTCCCGGAGCGAACGCCCTGCAGCTCTCTCGCGACATCCGCGCGAAAATGGAGGAGCTGAAGAAGGACTTTCCCGACGGCATCGACTACTCCGTCGTCTACGACCCGACGGTCTTCGTGCAGCATTCGATCGACGCCGTGGTCCACACGCTTTTCGAGGCTCTGATTCTCGTCGTCCTTGTCGTCGTGATCTTCCTGCAAACGTGGCGCGCCGCGATCATTCCCATCGCCGCGGTGCCGGTTTCGTTGATCGGAACCTTCGCCGTGATGCTGGCGTTCGGATTCAGCATCAACGCCCTCTCGCTTTTCGGACTCGTGCTCGCGATCGGCATTGTGGTCGATGACGCCATCGTCGTCGTCGAAAACGTCGAGCGAAACATCGCACTCGGCCTCTCACCGGTCGAGGCCACCGAGCGTGCGATGCGCGAGGTCACCGGTCCCATCATCGCAACGGCGCTCGTGCTCTGCGCGGTGTTCATTCCGACCGCGTTCATCAGCGGACTCACCGGCCAGTTCTACAAGCAGTTCGCCATCACGATCGCGATCTCGACCGTCATCTCCGCATTCAACTCGCTCACACTTTCGCCGGCACTCTGCGCGCTGCTCCTCAAGGATCACCACGCTCCGAAGGACGCGATCGCCCGGCTCATGGATCGCTCGCTCGGCTGGTTCTTCCGGCCCTTCAACCGCTTCTTCGACTGGACCGGCCGCGTGTATTCCGCCGGTGTCCGCAGCATCATTCGCAAGAGCGTGATCGTCCTGCTTCTCTACGGCGGACTCGTGGCACTCACCGGATGGAGCTTCCAGAAGGTGCCCACCGGCTTCGTGCCCACGCAGGACAAGCAATACCTCATCTCCTTCGCGCAGCTTCCCGACGGAGCCTCGCTCGCGCGCACGGAGGAAGTGATCAAGCGGATGACCGAGATCGGCCTGAAGCAACCAGGCGTCGAGAGCGCGGTGGCCTTTCCCGGATTGAGCATCAGCGGGTTCAGCGTCGCGTCGAATTCCGGCATCGTCTTTTTCTGCCTCGATCCGTTCGAGGAACGCAGCACGCCCGACCTGAGCGGGCCGGCGATCATGCAGGCGCTCAACCAGAAGTTCGCCGAGATTCAGGACGCCTTCATCCTCACTGTGCCGCCACCGCCCGTGTCGGGCCTCGGCACGATCGGCGGATTCAAGGCCTACATCGAGGATCGCGCCGACCTCGGCTACGACGCGCTCTACGCGAATCTGCAAAACCTCATGGGCGGGAGCATGCAGGTGCCGCAGCTCGGCGGCGTGTTCTCGACGTTCACGGTGAATGTCCCGCAGCTCGATGCGGACATCGACCGCGTGAAGGCGAAGGCGCAGGGCGTGCCGCTGCAGAATCTCTTCGAGACGATGCAGGTCTATCTCGGCTCGCTCTACGTGAATGACTTCAACCGCTTCGGCCGCACCTTCCAGGTCATCGCGCAGGCCGATTCGGAATTCCGCCAGAGGCCCGAGGACATCGCCCGGCTCAAGACGCGCAATGCCGCCGGCCAGATGATCCCGCTCGGCGCGCTCGTCAAAATCAACGAGACGCACGGTCCCGATCGCGCAATGCGCTACAACGGCTACCCCGCCGCCGAGATCAATGGCGCGCCTGCACCCGGTTTCAGCTCCGGCCAGGCCGAAGCCGCGATGAGCAAACTCGCGGAGGAGCAGCTCCCGCCGGGCATGACGATGGAATGGACCGACCTCACCTACCAGCGCATCCTCGCGGGCAACACGGCGGTTTACGTCTATCCTCTCTGCATTCTGCTCGTGTTCCTCGTGCTTGCGGCGCTCTACGAGAGCTTCCGCATGCCGCTCGCAATCATCCTCATCGTGCCGATGTGCCTGCTTTCCGCGATGACGGGCGTCTGGCTGCGCGACGGGGACAACAATGTTTTCACCCAGATCGGGCTCATCGTGCTCGTCGGCCTCGCCTGCAAGAACGCAATCCTCATCGTCGAATTCGCGAAACAAAAGCAGGACGAAGGCCTGCCGCTTGCCGACGCGACGCTGGAGGCGTGCCGGCTGCGTCTCCGCCCGATTCTCATGACGTCGATCGCGTTCATCGCCGGCGTGTTTCCGCTGGTGGTTTCAAAGGGCGCCGGCTCCGAAATGCGCCAGGCCATGGGCACCGCCGTGTTTGCCGGCATGATTGGCGTCACGCTCTTTGGGCTGTTCCTCACGCCGGTGTTCTATGCCGTGATCATGAAGCTCGGCGCGCGCAGAGCACCCGCGACCCAACCTTCTTTGCAACCAGCGTCTGCTTGAAGCCATGAAGACCAACACCCTCACGCACTCATCCGTCTGGAGCGACATCCGCATCGCCGCCTTTGCCGGCACGGGCAGCTACGTCCCGCCACAGGTCCTCACCAACGCGCAGCTCTCCGAGCGCGTGGACACGAGCGATGAATGGATCACCACGCGCACGGGGATCAAGGAACGCCGCATCGCCACTGCGGCGGAAACGACCACTCACATGGCCACCGAGGCCGCCCGGCGCGCGATGGCCAGCGCGGGTGTCGAACCCGGCGAGATCGACCTCATCGTCGTCGCCACGATCACCGCGGACAAAACCTGCCCGTCCGCTGCGTGCGAAGTGCAGAAGCAGCTCGGCGCGCTCAATGCCGTGTGCTTCGACGTTGCCGCCGCTTGCTCCGGCTTTCTCTTCGCCGTGGAGAACGCCCGGCAGTGGATCGCGAGCGGACGCTACGACAACGCGCTCGTGATCGCCGCCGACCGGCTCAGCGACGTGATTGACTGGACGGATCGCAACACCTGCGTCCTCTTCGGCGACGGCGCGGGCGCGGTCGTCCTCACCGCGAGTCCACATGGCCGCGGCATCGTGAGCACCTCGCTCGGCAGCGATGGACGCTTTGGCAGTCATCTCGAAATTGGCGCACCAGATTCAAACGGCTTCCTGCGCATGAACGGCCGCGAGACTTTCAAGCTGGCGATCCAGTGCATGGCGCAGTCGATCGACAACGTCCTGTTCGCCTCGGGCCTTCGCCCCGAAGACATCGCGTGCGTCGTTCCGCACCAGGCCAACATCCGCATCCTGCAGGCCCTCGCCGAAAAACTGGAGATGCCCTTCTCGCGGTTTTTCACAAACCTCGACCGCTACGGAAACACCTCCGGCGCATCCTGCGCGATCGCGCTCGACGAGGCGTATCGGGAAGGCCGTTTCAAGGAAGGCGACCACATCCTGCTCGCAGCCTTCGGCGGTGGCCTCACCTACGGCGCCACGCTCGTTCAGTGGTGATCCGGCTTTTGCCGCGTCGCTGAGTCGCTAACCTCGCGGGATGGCCCTGGATTTCCGGCTTCTCGCGGACGTGCCTCACCTCGCGCCGACTCTGGCCGCGTGGTATGACGCCGAGTGGCCGTATCTGTTCCGTCCCGGGTTCACCGCCCTGGACGAGGCGGAATCCTGCGCCCGCAATCGCGACCGCCCCGACTGCACGGTCGTCCTGCTCGAAAACGACGAACCCGTCGCCGCGGCGTCGCTCCTCGTGGACGACGTGCTGCCCTATCCGGAGTTCAGCCCGTGGCTCGGCTCCGTCATCGTGCGCGCCGACCGTCGCGGTGCCGGGCTCGGCACACAGATCGTCCGCGAAACCATGCGTCGCGCCGGAGCCATGGGCATCCGCACGCTGCATCTGTGGACCCCCGACCATCGGCATTTCTACGAACGGTTGGGCTGGAATCTGGTCCGGGAGGAAAATTTCCAGGGCAAACGTGTCACAATTCTGCGCCTTTCGCTCCCGTAAAATCCTGCTAAGTCTCGTGCTTTGTTCCTTCTGAAACCGTGGAAACCATCGTCATCGGCCACAAGAACCCCGACATGGACGCGATCGTGTCTGCGATCGCCTATGCCGAATTCAAGCGACTGAGCGGCATGGAAAATGTCGTGGCCGGCCGCTGCGGCAACACGAATGCCCGCATCGATTTCGTGCTCGAAAAATTCGGCGTGGAGCCGCCGGCATTTTACCCCGACGTGCGACCGCGCGTTGCCGACGTGATGGAGCGCAACGTGGTCACGGCACATGTTGGCGCGCCGGTTTACGAGGCGATGCTTCAGATCGGCGAGAATCGCTTCCGCGGTCTGCCCGTCATCGACGACGATCGCCGCTGCATCGGCCTGATCTCGGGCTTCAAGATCGGCCGGCACCTCTTTCCACCTCCCGAGGCGATCTCCGAGACACGCGAAGTGGATGCGTCGCTCTCGAACATCTGCGCCACCATTCACGGCAAAGTGCTCTGCGGCACGCTTTGCACGGAAGCCATGCGGCATCGCCTGATGGTCGCCGCGATGCACACGAGCTCGTTCCAAAGCCGCATCGCCTCGCAGGACATGTCGCGCACGGTGCTCATCGTCGGCGACCGGTTCAACATCCAGCACATATCCATCGAGGCCGGCGTGAAGGCGCTCGTCGTCACGGGCGGGCTCCAGGTCGGCGAAGACGTGCTGGAAGCCGCGAGAAAGAAGGGCACCGTCGTCATCAGCTGCCCCTACGACAGCGCGACGACCGTGCTGCTCGCGCGAAGCGCCGTGACCGCCGAGCGAATGCTCTACGCGGACTTCGAATCCCTCGAAATCGACATGCCGCTTTCCGAGGCGCGCCGCGAAGTCGCGATGTCGTCCCAATTTGCCTTCCCCGTCCTCGGCGAGGAGGGCCGGCTGGAGGGCATTCTCTCGAAGAGCGATTTTCTCAAGCCGATTCCCCGTCAGCTCATCCTCGTGGATCACAACGAGCTCGCGCAGGCCGTGAGCGGCGCGGATTCGATCCCGATCATCGAAATCCTCGACCATCACCGCCTCGGCACCATTTCGACGGAGTCGCCCATTCTTTTCCTCAATCGTCCCGTGGGCTCGACGAGCACGATTGTCGCGACCTGCTACCAGCAGAGCGGCATCCCGATTCCCAGGCCGATCGCGGGCATTCTCATGGCCGGGCTCATCTCGGATACGCTGAATCTCACCTCGCCGACCACCACCGATGTCGATCGCGGTGTGATGCGCGACCTCGCGGCGATCGCAGGCATCGACCCCGGCGACCTCGCCCGCGAGATTTTTGCCGTCGGCTCCCCTCTGCTCACCATGACGAGCAAAGAAGCCATCACGGCGGACTGCAAGGAGTTCACCGAAGCGGGTATTCGTTTCAGCGCCGCGCAGATCGAGGAACTCAGTTTCTCGAATTTCCCGGAAAAAAAAGCCGATCTCCTGCAGGCGCTCGAGGAATACCGCGCCGCGCACGATCTCACGTTTTCCGCACTCCTCATCACCGACATCAACACGCAGAACTCGCTCCTCATGGTCGCGGGGCCGCCGAGTTTCACGCGCCATATCGATTATCCGCACCTCGAGCCCCATCTGTGGCGCCTCGACGGCGTGGTCTCGCGCAAAAAACAGCTCCTTCCTTACTTGACCAATCTGCTCGCGCGGATGACTTAACTGTCCTCTCCCTTTTTGTTTTATGATCCGAAACCTCCCCTTGCTCGCCGGTCTCATGCTCGCGGCAGGCGCTCTCAGCGCCCACGCTCGCGACTACGTCCAATATGTAAACGTCCTCCAGGGCACCGATTCGACTCACGACGTCTCGACCGGCAACACGATCCCGATGGTCGCGCGGCCGTTCGCCATGACCGACTGGACGATGCAGACCAGGGAGGAACGCTGGTTCTTCGATCCGAAGAGCAGCTCGATCCAGGGCATCCGCTCCACGCACCAGCCGAGCCCGTGGATGGGCGACTACGGCGTGTTCAACATTCTCGCCGCCGCCGGCGACGGCAAGGCCATGGGCGACGACGTCACGTCGAAGAATCGCGAGTCGCGCTTCGAGGCGCTCCGCCTCTCGCCGAATGAAATGTCGCTCACGCTCAAGCCCGATGACGTGAAGGTGCGCATGACGCCCACGGACCGCGCGGCGATCTTCGAGTTCACCTTCCCTCCGGGCAAACCCGGCCGCGTGATGCTCGAAGCCCTGTCGAAATCGCAGGTCGAGCTCTCGGACGACGGCCAGCAGTTCAGCGGGTTCACCCGTTCGAACTCCGGCGGCGTGCCTGAAAACTACGCGTTCTACTTCTCCGCCGTCTTCGACAAGCCGGTCGCCAAGGCCCAGATCTCCGAGCTCGGGCACATCAAGAAGGACGCCAAGGCCAAGCTCGAGGGCGACAACATCGGCGCCGTGATCGACTTCGCGCCGAGCACCGACGGCAAGCCGCTCGTCGTCACCATGCGCATCGGCACGTCGTTCATCAGCACCGAGCAGGCTGCATTCAACGCGCAGAGCGAGATCGGCGACCGCGACTTCGACACCGTGAGCGCCGAAGGCCGCGAGATCTGGAACAAGGCGCTCGGCAAGATCGACATCGAGGCCACCCCGCGCGAGACGCGCACGTTCTACAGCTGCCTCTACCGCGCGCAGCTCTTCCCGCGTGAATTCTTCGAGTTCAACAAGGAAGGGAAGCCGATCCACTACAGCCCCTACACCGGCAAGGTCGAGCCCGGCATTCTCTATTCCGACAACGGATTCTGGGACACCTACCGCACCTACTACTCGTTCCTCTCCATCGTCGATCCCGAGCGTTACGGCCAGATCATGGACGGCTGGATGACCGCTCTGCGCGAGGGCGGCTGGTTCCCGCAGTGGCCCGCGCCCGGCTATCGCGCGTGCATGATCGGCTCGCACAGCGATGCGGTTGTCGCCGACGCGGTGGTGAAGGGCATCGGAAACTTCGACGTCCGCGAGGCGTTCGAGGGCATGCTCAAGCACGCCGACACGATCGTTCCCGGTGACGACGGTTTCGGCCGCCCCGGCCTCTCCGGCTACCTCGAGCGCGGCTACGTTTACGACGGCGAGGCGCATGCCTCCGCCAGCGCGGCGCTCGACTACGCCTACGACGACTTCTGCATCGCGCAGGTCGCCCGCGTCCTCGGCGAGGACGAGCTGGTCGAGAAGTTCGAGAAGCGCGCGCTCAACTACCAGAACAACTTCGACAAGGAGACCAACTTCATGCGCGGCCGGCTCAAGGAGGGCGGCTTCAAGGAGCCCTTCGACGAATTTGCATGGGGCGGCCCCTACGTCGAAGGCGGCCCCTGGCAGAGCACGTGGTCCGTTCAGCACGACCCGGCCGGCCTCATCAACCTCATGGGCGGCCCGAAGAACTTCGTGGACAAGCTTGACGAAATGTTCGCCAAGCCCGGCACCTACCACACCGGCCCCGACGGCTACAACAGCGTGATCCACGAGATGGTGGAAATGGCGCGCCTCCCCTTCGGCCAATACGCGCACAGCAACCAGACCGTGCACCACGTGCCCTACCTCTACGTGGCGGCCGGCTATCCGTGGAAGACCCAGTATTGGGTGCGCCGCGTGATGGACGAGGCCTACAGCCCCGAGGGATTCGGCGGCGACGAGGACAACGGCGAGATGTCCGCCTGGTATATCCTCAGCGCGATCGGCCTCTACCCGCTGTGCCCGGGCCGCGACGAATTCGTCATCGGCTCGCCAATGGTCCGCAAGGCCGTCATCCAGCTCCCCGGCGGAAAGCACCTCACGATCAATGCGCCCGACAACGCGCCGGGCAAGGTGTTCGTCGAGTCGCTCACGGTGAACGGCAAGCCCTACGACAAGCTCGCGATTCCCTACAAGACGCTCATGGAAGGCGCCACGCTCGACTTCACGATGAGCCGCGAGCCGGCGATCCGCACCGAACCGTGGCGGCCCGACCAGCTGCCGCAGTCGCTCTCGGAATACGTGGATCTCACGATCGACCCCGAAACGGCGAAGATCAAAGACCCGGCCTTCCCGCAGGAATAAGCCGGATTCCTCTTCCGAAAGGGCCTCGCGCAAGCGGGGCCTTTTTTTTTCGCAGGCGGAAAAAGTGCCCGATGCTGTCCGGAACGCCACCGCCCATTCGTCGGGTCTATGAGAAACGAATTCCCGATATGAGAAATCCCGCTCCCAAAAATACGATTTGCCTGTGGTTCGAAAACAACGACGCCGAGGAAGCGGCGCGCTTCTACGCCTCGGTCTTTCCGGACAGCGAGGTCGGCGCCGTGCACCGCGCTCCCGCGGCCTACCCGTCGGGCGAGGAGGGTGATCCGCTGGTCGTCGAGTTCACCGTGTGCGGAATCCCCTGCATCGGGCTGAACGGCGGCCCCGGCGTCTCGCACAGCATTGCCTTCTCCTTCCAGATCGCGACCGACACACAGGAGGAAACGGACCGCTACTGGAACGCGATCGTCGGCAACGGCGGCGAAGCCAGCGAATGCGGCTGGTGCCAGGACCGCTGGGGCATCTCGTGGCAGATCACCCCTCGCACGCTCACCGAGGCGATGGCCGCAGGCGGCGCGGAGGCGAAGCGAGCCTTCGAGGCGATGCTGACAATGGGCAAGATTGACGTCGCGAAAATCGACGCTGCGCGACGCGGGGATTGATCGCGAGGTCGCCCGTCGTTGCGATCCGCAGGAATTGGCCGCCGCGCGGCAGATCCCTCTTTGGGCTGGCTGGAAGAGGCCGTTCCTGCGAGAGTGCCGCCATGCGGACACGCGGATTCCTTGCGGTGCTGGCGGTGGGAGTAATCGGCGGAACGTCAGCACGAGCGGAGTCGCCGTCCGACTGGCTGGCGGATACGCAGTGGTATGTGCCCGCGGCCAATCTGCTCGCCTACCTCGCACCGGGCACGGATCTCTCGTCGCCGATTCCGATCGGCGACCAGACGCTGTGGAACATCACCTCCGCCTCGGACGGGACGTTCATCGGCGAGAGTTCGGCGACGTTGACGATTCTCGGCGAGGATACCGTGTCGACCGCCTCGATGAGCGGCATCGTCACTCCGGAGGGACAGGTGCGCATTATCTTCACTCCTAACGGAGAGTCGGCGGGCGGACCGGTGACCGTGGGCATCGGGCAGGTGCGAACCGTGGAGGGGCTGAAGTTCATGGAAATGCAAATGATGACGGGGATCGGGGCCGCCTACGTGACGCATTGGGCCTACATGGCGCAGGTGCCGGACGGGCCGTTCACTCCGCCGACGGACTGGGACGAAGGGACGCTGCTCTCGACGGAATGGGCATGGATGGACGGCACGACATGGAATCTGGCGGCGCCGGGAGTTTTCGGAACCGCGGACCCCGCGCAGTTTTCCGTGATCGGTTATCGCAACGGCTATTTCTGGGGCACCGGCCTCGCAGCGGATGGCGATGCGTTCACGCACATCGGGTCCGTGACGCCGGAGGGCAACGTGCTTTTCAATGTGCTCGTCGACGGCGTGCTCACGAACCTCACCGGCCAGATCGTCGGCGACGCCACGACGGGAACGATGGCCCTGCGCGGCTACGTGGGCACGGAGGATTTCGGCGATGCTGCGATCGCCTCGGTGGTGCCGGAGCCGGAAACCGTGGCGCTGCTGGCGGCGGCCGGTGTGCTGGCCATGGGCGCCGCGCGCAGGAGACGTCCTGCGACGGCCCGCAACGCGTGAGCTAGATCCGGGTGATACGCGCCCTCTTGCGCTTGCTGACGTTGCCGTTGCCATCCACGGCACGCAGGCGGACGACATGGGCGCCGGGTTCACGCAGTGCGAGGCGCAGCACCCAGCGTTTTTCCTCCGGCCCCTTGCCGCGCAGCTTCGCCTTTCGCCATTTCGTGGTTCCGGCTCCGGGTCGTTTCAGGCGGTATTCCACCCGCCCGGCGTAGAGATCGTCCGTTACACGGCCTTTGAGCCGGATCCGGAGGGCATCGGTCGCCCGCCGCTTCTTCACTCCGCGCAGCCGGGGTCTCGTGGTATCGAGGGAGGCCCGATAGAGTTCGCTGCCGGTGGCGGGCGTAATCGCCTCGAAGAGGAGCGATCCATCCGGCGCGACGTGGGAGACAACCGTTCCAATGCTGCTAACGGACCCGGGATTGATATCCTTCACGAGGCGGGTGCCGGCGACGGTTCCGTCCGTGGCCCAGATCTCGTAGCCGTGCGGGTCATCGGCGGCGGCGAAAAGAAGTTCGTTTCCGATGACACCGAGAGCCCGGGGGGACGATCCCGGCGGGCCCGGGCGGATCTCCACGAACAATGATGTGCCCGCCGGTGTGCCATCGGTGCGCCAGAGTTCCGTTCCCTGAGCCGGCGTGAATGCGGAAAACAGAACCATCCCATTCAGCCCGACGAAGAAAGCCGGGAAGGAATCTCCCCCGGGATTAAGATCGCCGAGCATCACCGTTCCCGCGGGCGTGCCGTCACTGCACCAGGGCTCCCGACCGGTGGCGGGGATGGCCGCGGAGAAGAACAGCCGGTTCCCGATGCCGACAAAATTGGAGGGGGAGGATCCCGCCGCCCCGGGATTGATGTCCAGCGTGAGCGTGGTTCCCGCGAAGGTCCCATCGCTCACCCAGACTTCGGTGCCCGTCGCTCCATCGGTGGCGGAAAAAAACACCCGATCGCCCACGGGCGTCATCAACGTAATGTTGGAGGAATTGACCCCCGGGCCGGATATCTCTCACGAGAGTCGTCGTGAGGAAAGTGCCCAGCGTGCGCCAAAGCTCCCGCCCCTCGGCAGGCCGTTCCGCGGAAAAGAACACGGCATTGCCCGCCCGCTGGAAGGACGCAGGCGCAGAACCGGACGCCCCCGGCCAGATGTCCATCACCAGTGCGGTCCCCGCTGCCGTGCCATCGGTGCGATAAAGTTCCGCGCCGGTCGCGGGGACTTCGGCATCGAACATGAGCGCCCCGTCGATCTCCACGAGCCCGAAAGGGTTCGAACCGCTGGCGCCGGGATTCAAATCGAGAATCTGAACCGTATTGGCGGACAGGCCTTCCGAACGCCAGAGCTCGGCCCCGCCATTGTCCTCATACGCCCGGAAAACCAGCAGTCCATTCAGGGAGCCGAAACTGTTCGGCCCCGGGAACGCCGACGACGGGCCGGGCCGGATGTCTACAACCGGCATCGTGCCCCCGGGCGGGCCGTTGGTGCGCCACAACTCCCGGCCGGTCACACCATCTTCCGCCGTGAAATAGACGATTCCGCCCGCAGTTTGGAAATTCCTCGGGGACGATCCGTCGCTCCCCGGCGCGATATCCCGCACGAGTTCGACCTTCCAGCGCTTCTCCTGCGCCGTCACTTCCGGCAACCCGACAGAAAAGCCGACGACAAGGGCCCAATGAAAAGACACGTAACTGGACAGGCGCCGGATATTCATGAGGCAACCGTCGCAACGGATTTGCAAAAGTCAACCACATCACGGCCCCGGCACGAAAGCAGAGCGCGCGTTCGGGGCATGGTAACGACGGTTCCAGCCGGGGGCCCCGCAAGGATCAGGCGCGCCGCCTCAGGATTCCACGGATGCGGGCATCCACCGATCGAGTGCCGCCCGCAGCTCGTCGATGCGCAGCGGTTTCGACAGGTAGTCGTCCATGCCGGCGGCAAGGCACTTCTCGCGATCCCCAGGCATGGCATGCGCGGTGAGAGCGATGATGCGAATCGACGGCGGGAAATTCTCGCGAATGCATTTCGCGGTTTCGTAACCATCGAGCTCGGGCATCTGGCAATCGAGCAGCACAAGGTCGTAGTGGGCCCGGCGCAGTGCCTCGAGCACCTCCCTGCCATCCCCAACGACATCGGCTTCGTAGCCAAGCCGGCGAAGCTGACCCAGCACGACCTTTTGGTTCACCCGATTGTCCTCCGCGAGCAGGATGCGAATGTCGCTCCTTGTCCCGACACTTCGAACCGGCCGGCCGCGGTCGGCCTCCTCCTCGCGGCTGTCGTCACCGGGCGCGGGAACGGTGAAGCGTGCCGTGAACCAGAACGTCGCGCCGTTGTTGGGCTCGCTTTCGACACCGATCTCGCCACCCATGAGCTCGACCAGCTTTTTCGCGATCGCGAGCCCGAGTCCGGTGCCGCCGTATTCGCGCGTCGTGGAGCTGTCAGCCTGCGTGAACGCATCGAACAAATGCTCGCGACCCGCGTAATCGAGACCGATCCCCGTATCCTCGACCTCGAACCGCAGCCGCACGCCGTCCGCCACCTCTCCATCACGGGCGACCCGCACAGTCACGCCGCCTTCCTTCGTGAACTTGATCGCGTTGTTCACGAGATTCGTCAGCACCTGCCGGAGCCGCGCCGGATCTCCACACACCTTCTCGTCGACATCGGGGGCAATTTCCGTCTTGAGCGACAACCCCTTTGCCAGCGCCGAACTGCGAAGAAGCGCCACCGCTTCGTGGACCGTCTCGTGCAAGTCGAACTCGATGCATTCGAAGTTCAGCTTGCCCGCCTCGATCTTGGAAAAGTCGAGGATGTCGTTGATCAACGTCAGCAGCACCTCTCCCGAGTGGCTGATCGTTTTCACATACTCGCGCTGCTCGTTGTCGAGCTTCGTGTGCTCAAGCAGGTCCACGGTGCCGATCACGCCATTCATCGGCGTGCGGATCTCGTGGCTCATGTTCGCGAGGAATTCCGCCTTCAGCCGCGCGGACTCCACGGCCTGATCCCGCGCCTGCGCGAGCTCCTTGAGGGTGCGATTCAACTCGCTCGTGCGCCGTCGCACCTGCACGCGCAACAGGCCGGCCCAGGAGAGCGAAACCATCAGGACTGCGCCAAGACCCGACAGCGTCCACCATGTGTAGCGGGACGTCCACCACGGAGGCCGGCGCAGCACCGCGATGTCGCGAGTGGAGTTGAGGTAAATCTCGAAGGAGGTGACGACCTGCCCGAAGTCGGGAACGTTGTCGAGGCGCGCCTTGAAGACCCCTTCGAGCCGAATGACGCTCCCGATGGGGATCATCTCCAGAATATCCGGCTGCGGAGGCAGGTAGGCGTAGAACACCTCGTCGACCTCCTCATTCCGCAGTTCAAGGATCTGCACATTCTCGTTGAAGCTCCGCCCCATCAACGTCGCATCCACGGTCACCCGGATTCCATCGCTCCCGATGCGCGTCACCGCGGAATCCATCATGCGCAACTCGATCGGCCGCGCCTCCGGCAAACGCCCCTCGCCAACCCGCCGCACGTAAGCCTGCGCAAACTTCGGCGCCAGCCCGTCGGGCTCGGCAAGACCCGCCACCTCCACGAGGTCGCCCGGTTGAAGGTCCACGCGATCCTTTGGGATGACCCGCATCGCGTCCGTGCCGTCCTGAATGAAAATGTGGCGGCTGTCCGCATGCGTAACGACGCCCGAGGTGTGGACGAGGCGGGTGGGCGGGGCATTGCGCCCTTCCGTCGTCATGATGCGCGAGAGTGGCGTCTGCGGAAGCTGGAAGGGATCCTCCGGGCGGGCCTGCAGCACTTCGACAAAGGCGGCCGAGGGCACCAGCAACCGCACGCCGATCCGGTGGCCGCGCTCGTTTCGCACGGTCAGGCAAACGCCGCTCACGCGCACGTAGCTTCCCAGCAGGCGCTCCTGGGTGTCGCGATCCATTTCGTTCACCCACGCGATCAGCTCACCGCCATTCACCCGCACCGTGAGGCGGTGACGCTCGGCGGCCGTCACGATGCCATCGACCTGCACCCATTTGCCGTCGTCGTTCCCGGTCATCATGTGATCCCAGGAGTGCCGGAGCGGTTTCGGCATGCGGCCGCGGCCGAGGATCTTCACGAAATCGGTCGGCACGACTCCCGAGTTTGGATTTTCCACAATGCCTTCCAGCTCGACGTAAAGGCCCTCCTGCTGCAGGGCCGGACTCAGCCCCGCGCCGACCTGATGCTGCACGATGATGCTGTCCTCATCGTCCTGCAGATGCCACCGATACAGGCCCAGATCGACGTAGGTAATAACACCCCGCACCTTCACATGCACCGGCTCGCCGGGGTTTCTCTCGAGCATCTCGTGAATCTCGCTCACGGTCCTCGCCACTCGCGGCTCTGCCTGTTCCGGAGCTTCGGGCGACGGGGCGCTGGCAACCGGCCGCACCTGGCAACGGGTCAGCTCATACCCATCGCCGTCGCGTGAGAGAAATCCCGCCGCTTCCACGAGGGTATCCTCCGGCAGATTTCCAATCCAGTCGGCAAACTCCAGCGGCGAACTCCCGATCTCGACGCCATATCGATCGCCGCGCATCGACTTCAATGCACCGCGCACCCGCACGAACCGCCCCAAAGGCGCCCGGCGGCTCGATGCGGTAAACTCGCGCAGGGAATTCCATTCTTCGTCGGTGAGCGGGAGCACCTCCACGTCCTCCGGGCTCGCCACCCACACGATGCCGTAGGTCCGGCGGCCGTCGGGTTCGAACGTCGCCTCGGCCACACCCTTCACGCGCAGCCGCAGGTCGGTGAAATTCGGCAGACCGCGCGCGTTCGAATTCAGAATCCGGATCTGCACATTCGACTCCTCGTCGCCCCGTTCGAGCTGTAGCGTTGCGTATTGCCGTCCCGCCGATGCCGACATCGCGCGCCCTTCAATGGCGATTCGTGCAAAGTCATGCGCGGCGGGCACCAGCCCGGTCCCGGGAATTTTCGCGACCTCAGGAAGCTCCCCGGCATTCGTCACGGCCGATTCCGCCACCTTTGGAAGAGTCCCGTCGAATCGCAGCCGCCCGGAAATCCGCACTCGGTCCCCCGGCACAACACCGGTCACCCCTCCCTCAACCTCGATCCTCTGGAAGCCTGTCTCGTCGATGAGCATCACGCGGTCGCCCTGGACTCCGATCAACACGCCTTCGAGATCCAATGTCAGTCTCGGCACCCACGGCTGCACCCAGGCATCCGTATCGGCCCGCACGACAGGCCGCTTCTCTCCGGTGATTGAAGACCACTCCACCCACGCACTCCCGGAGCCGTCGGCCAGCCACGACGTTCCGGAGTCTCTATCGAACGCCATCTCCACGGCATGGTTCGGCGCGTTTTCCCGCTCCGCCGAGACGGCGGTGGAATACTGCACGACGTCATTGTCGGATTGATAGAGCGGCTCAATCTCCGCAAGCGCGATCCCCTCCGCGCCGTCTCTGGGCTCGATTTCGAGCCGGTAAAGAGAAAATCGCGCCGGCCGGACCAGATCAAAAACACTTCCCTGCGTGTCCTTCAGCGTCTCGTTCTTCCGGCTGTCGAGCTCCTGCCAGGTCTTTCCGTCGTCGTTCGATCCCAGCAATCTCCACGAGGTCGGCGGTGGCGCTTCCCGACCGGCCATCAGGCGATAGCCCGTAAGCTCGCGAGGCGCTCTCCGGATCGTCTGCAACTCGGGAATTCCGCGTCCCAGTCGAGCGAGCGGACGCAGGTTGATGAGCGGCAGGCCCGGCACCTCCGGCAGCGATTGCCACTGGATCCAGCACGCGTTTCTTCCCACCTCGGAAAACGACAGCCACTTCGACCGCGGGTCGCCGTCGAAGGCCATCTCGGCGGTTTCCATGGGCGGATTCTCGGAATCGCTGGAAATCACCAGCGACCGGCGCTGCGTGGCGTCCTCATACAACGGCTCCACCTCGCCAATCTGCGCCGCGTAGGACTCCGAGGGCTCGGCAACCGAATCGATCTGCAGACGGTAGAGCGCGAACCGGGCAGGCTCGGGCAGCATGAAGACGCGGCGCTTGAATCGTGTGGGAAAAATCTCGTTCCGGCGCTCATCGACGGTTTCCCAGGTGGCGCCGTTGTCGTTGGAGCCGAGCAGACGCCAGTCGCGCGGGTCGCGGGCGGGCTCGTCGTTGGCGGAGGTCAACGCATAGCCTTCGAGCGGCGGCGGCGGGAGCTTCCGCGACTCCTCCAGCCGCTGCAGCACCTCCGGCGCCTTCTCCGCAAGCAGGGCACGCCGGCCCATCAACCGGCTCACCACGTTCAATTGCCGGATGTCGCGCACGCGCATCTCGGCGTCGCGCACGTATTCGCACTGGATCCAGCATCCGCCGTTCGCATGCGGCGCGAAATCCATCCACTGGCTCGAGAGATCTCCGTCGAATGCGTTCCAGGCCGAACCCACCAGCGGGTTGTCCTGCGAGGATGTGATGATCGCCTGCAGGTCCGCCGCGTCCTCCACGCCGACCACCGGCCCGGCAAATTCCACCTCCGCAAGCCCCACACCGCGGTCCGCGCCGGTGTTGGTTTCGTGAACCTCCAGTCGAAGAATGCGGAAGGGCTCGCGATTCTCGACCGGGAAAACGAGGTGCTGCCCCATCTCGAACTTCTGGTCCCGCCGCTCGTCGAGCACCGTCCATTTCTTCCCGTCGTTCGATCCCAGCAGCCGCCAGCTCGCCGGATCCCGCCCCACATGATCCTGCCCCGTGGTCAGCGCATACGAGGTGACCACTCTGGCCGGCTCCTCCGAACGACCGCACAAAGGCGCCACCAGAAGGAGCAAGCCAGGGAGGAACGGGAATATCTTCATACGTCAGGTTTGGGAACCGCTCCTGACCATTTCTGGTGCACCCGGGGGGGCCGGATGCACAAAAAGCATGTCACATCCCGAAAACGATCGCCAGCCTGATCGTCGGCCGCAATTGCGTTAGTGGCTTGTCGCCTTTTCGGCGCCGAGGCCCGTATTTGCCCGAACCTCGAGTTCCGTGAACTTCGCTTCGGCGGAGGGCTCGCGCGTCATCAACGCTCCGATCACCGCGGAAATGAAGCCGAGCGGGATGCTGACAATCGCCGGATTCTTCAACGGGAAGATCGGGTCCTCCTTCATGAAATCCGGGCTGATCAAAATCAACGCGATACTCGACACGAGGCCGACCGCGAGGCCGGCCACCGCGCCAACGGTATTGAAGCGCTTCCAGAAGATCGACAGCACGATCACCGGAAGATTCGCGCTCGCCGCCACGGCAAAAGCGAGGCCGACGAGAAACGCGACATTCACCGAGGGGCCGAGAAAGATCGCGAGCCCGATCGAGAACGCTCCCACGACAAACGCGGTGATTCGCGCCACGAGCACTTCCTCACCGGGGCGATGCTCGCGTCCGTGGTGAATGACGTTCGTGAAGAAATCATGCGCGAAGCTCGTGCTCGCGCTGATCGTCAGTCCCGCCACCACCGCGAGAATCGTCGCAAACGCCACCGCGCTGATGAACGCGAAGAAGAGCTCTCCGCCGAGTGCCTGCGCCAGCAGCGGAGCGGACATGTTGTTGCCGCCATTTGCCTTGATGAAATCCGGTCCCAGCACCGACGCCGCACCGAAGCCGAAGAACGTCGTCATGATGTAGAAGAGGCCGATAATGATCATCGCCCACACCACGCTCGCGCGTGCCGTCTTCGCGTCGGGCACCGTGTAAAAACGGATCAGGATGTGCGGCAGGCCCGCCGTTCCCAGCACGAGCGCGAGCCCAAGCGAGATCTGATCCCACGGATTCGTGAGCACGAGACCGGGCGTCAAAAAGTTCCGCACCACTTCCTCACCGTCCGGCCCCGTCGAGCGAATCTGGGTGAGCGAGCTGAAAAACTCCGCGAAGCTGAAGTTGAACTTCGCCATCACGAGCACGCTCAAAAACAGGCTGCCGCTCATCAGCAGGATGGCTTTCACGATCTGCACCCACGTCGTTGCCAGCATGCCGCCAAAGACCACGTAAACGACCATCAGGATACCCACGCCGACGACGGCGACTTCGTAGGACACGCCCGGGAGCAGCTGCCGCACGAGCGTTCCCGCACCGACCATCTGCGCAATCATGTAAAAAATCGAGACGGTGAGCGTGCTCAACGAGGCCATCGCGCGCACCGGCCGCGGCTTCAAGCGATAGGCCAGCACGTCGGCCATCGTGTATTTGCCGGAGTTCCGAAGCGGCTCGGCGACGATGAAAAGCACCGTGAGATACGCCACGAGAAACCCGACGGAATACATGAAGCCGTCGTAGCCGTTCATCGCGATCATCCCCGCAATGCCGAGGAAGCTCGCCGCACTCATGTAGTCGCCGGCCACCGCCAGCCCGTTCTGCCAGCCCGTGATCCGGCGGCCCGCGGCGAAATACGCGCTCGAGCCCGAGGATTTCCGCGCGCTGAAATACGTGATCACCAACGTCGCCGCAACGAAGGCGAGAAACATCCACAGGGCCGTGTTTCCCTGCGCCGCCAGAGCAAAAAGGACCGCCATGACGCTATCGGCGATTGAATTTCTCGAGCACCTGCTCTGCTTCGCGATCCCAGCGACGCGCGACCCTCACGTAGAGGCCGGCCAGAATCCACGCCATGAAAAACTGCGAGAGCGCAAAGGCGTAGGCGAGGTTCACCTCTCCGATAACCTTCCGGCTCATGAATTCCGGAGCAAAGCCCACCAGCACCGGCAGCGCAAAGTAGTAGATGACGAAAAATGCCGTCGCGGGAACGAGGAACTTCGCCTTGTCGATGAGGAGCCGGCGAAAATCGCGGTCATGCGCGATTTCATCCCAGTTGACCGGCTCGGGCGCGGAAGGATTCGGAGGGTTGTCGTGGGGAGACATGGCGGGACTCTTAAGGCACCCCGCCCGCCGCGAAAAGCCTCAAATGGTCGCAATGTCGCAAAAGAGAACGGGGCATATTCGCTTTGCATTCGCCCGCCGAAGTGCTCTAAGTGGCGCTTCGAACATAGCCTCTTCCGGCGCGGTAGATTTGCTTGGGGATGCCAGCGCGAATGGCGCTGATGATCCGTGGCGACTCGAAATTCGGCCAACGAATGCCACGACAGACGGGCTCAACGATTCACTACATGCCCAACAAACTCTACATCGGAAATCTGTCCTTCGGCACCACCGAGCAGGACCTTCGTGAGGCCTTTGCCAGCGCCGGCACCGTCACCGACGCCGTCGTGATCACGGACAAAATGACCGGCCGCTCCCGCGGTTTCGGTTTCGTTACCATGACCACCGACGACGAGGCGCAGGAGGCCATTCGCAAATTCAACGGTCAGCAGTTCGACGGCCGCAGCATCACGGTCAACGAAGCCCGGCCCAAGGAGGGCGGCGCGCCATCGGGACCGCGTCGCGGCGGTGGCGATCACCGGCGCGATGACCGCCGGCCGCGTTACTGACCGGCTCCGGTCTCTCCGCCTCACGCGCAGACGATCGACAACGGACTTGCCTCGGCGGTGGTTCGCCGCCGACAGTCCGGGTCGATGGAATCGCGTTTTCCATTCTCGCTGCAACTCATCACCGTCGCAGTGCTCGCCTTCGGGGCGATGTGGTTCTCGGCCCTGCACCCTCGCGGCTACTACAACTACACGCAGGTGATTGCCGGGTGTTTGCTCGAAGGTTCGGTCGGAACCACCGAGCAGCCGCCGGGGTGGCTTAACGAGATGGTCCCGCACGAGGGACGCTACTACAGCGTCTTTCCGCTGGGCGCCGTTTTGAGCGTGCTGCCGTTCGAGTGGCTCCGGGCGCGGCAGTTCGTAAGCGAGTTCCCGCTCCGGTTTCTCATTTCCGCGATCGCCGCAGGAATCACCGTCTTCGGCTTCGCACTGGCGGCGCGTTATTCCCTCCCTGTCTGGAAGCAATGCTTCCTTGCCGCCGCGCCGCTTTTCGGGACGTGCCTCTGGCCCAACCTCGCCTTCGGAGGCGCGTGGCAGGTTGCTCTGGGGTTCGCCGTGCTCGGGACCATGGGCGCAATCTGCTTTGCGACCGGGACACCGCGCCCCTTTCTCGCCGGCGCGTTCTTCGCACTTGGGTTTGGCAATCGCACCGAAGTTCTGCTCACCGCGCCCGTGTTCTACTTTCTGCTGGGGCGAAGCCGCCCGAAATCGCTGGTCGCCGCATTCGTCACGTTCTCGATCGTCCCCACGATTCTCGGCATCTCCACACTTGCCTACAACGCCGCGCGCTTCGGCTCGCCATTTGATTTCGGCTACGCGCGAATCCCGGGGGTGCTCGACGAGCCCTGGTATAAGGACGGCATTTTCGCGCTCTCCGCCATTCCGCGAAATGCTTATGCGATGCTCATTGAACCATGGAAACGCCTGCCCGGGTTTCCCTGGCTGGTCCCGGACGGATGGGGCGGCTCCTTGTTCCTTTTCTCACCCTTTCTTTTCCTCCTCGCGCGCTTCGGTCGCGGCGACCTCGCCGTCCGCCTCGCGGGCTGGGCGGCGATCGCCGTGCTGACCTTCCTCCTCTGGATCCACGGCAACCCCGGCGGCTGGCAGGTTTCCTATCGCTACGCGAGCGTCCTCTTCCCCTGGGCGCTGCTCATTTTGCTCGAAACCGAGCCACGCCAGAAAATCGGCTGGTTCCCCGCACTCGCGGCACTCTCGATCGCCATCAACGCCTACGCGACCTGGATCTTCTGCGAGACAAAATACATGGTGCCCTGACGGGCGCCTATTTCCCCTGGATCCCCGCCGAGACGGTCTGGCCGATGCGCAGCGGGATCGGCGGCTCCCCGGTCACGCGAATGCGCACGGGAAAACGTTGCGGCAGCCGCACCCAGTCGATCGTCTGGCTCACGATCGGCAGCAGGTCCTCCGACGAGGTCGAACCGTCCGCGAGAAAAATGCCCCACGAGATGCTCTCCACCACGCCTTCGAACCGCTGGTTGTCGTGCCCCATCAAGGTCAGCCACACGCGGTCGCCTTCGTTGATGTGCTTGAGCTGCGTCTCCTTGAAATACGCGGCGATCCAGAACGAGCTTGAATCCACCAGCGCCAGCAACTGCTCGCCCTCGTTCACGTAGGTGCCCGGGCTGGTGTTCACGTTGGTGAGGTAGCCATCGACCGGTGCGAAAACCTTCGTGTAGTCGAGGTTTAGCTGCGCCGTTTCGAGGTCCGCCTGCGCCGCGGCGACGTTCGCGTCCGCCGCTGCGTAATCATCCTGCGCATCCTGATACGTCCGCTGGTCGACGACCTGTGTCTTGTAGAGTTCCGTGAACCGCTGCAGGTCCTGCTCGGCTTTCAGCCTCGCAGCCTCCGCCTGCTTCAACTTCGCGGCGGCGTTGTCGACCGCAGCCTTGAACGTGGACGGATCGATCTCGAAAAGCAGATCGCCTTTCTTCACCGTTTGATTGTCCTTGATCGGGATCTGAATGATGGGCCCGGCGACACGAGGCGCAATGCCCACCACATTCGCCCGCACCTGCGCATCACGGGTCCACGGCCGCGTCGTGTAGCGGTCATACATCAGCAATGCGGAAACGATCGCGAGCACGATCACGACCGCCGTAACGAGAAATTTCCGAACCTCCGGCTTCATGGCGCAAACACCAACCCGAGCACACAACCGAAGAAAACCGCCAGCGCGACGAAGAACAGCGGCAGGTTCCAGATTTGCCGGGTCCAGCACAGCCGTTCCGCCAATCCCACCACGAACCAGGCGAGCAGGAATCCGATCGTGCTGATCACCATTCCCCACGGAACCAAAAACTCTCCCAGCCGGATCTCGGGCGTCCGAAGCTGATCGAGGAACCACATGGCGCCAGTTTCCATTTCCGCCCCGCCAAGGCAAGTCTGGGCACGGCGCGGATTTTCTTGCGGCCGCACCAACCGGCGGGCTTGCATACCCCCATGTCGCGCGCGATCGAGGCGGTCCGAAAATTCCTTGCCGCGGGCGACATCCGTTACGGCATCAAGTTCGGTCTCGCCGGCATGCTGGCCGTCTTTCTCTCGCTCGTCGTGCGGCTCCAGGAGCCGACCTGGGCGCTGTTTACAGTCTACGTGCTCATGATCGCGCAATACGTCGGCGCGATCGCCGAGAAATCGATCTTCCGCATCATCGGCACCACCGTGGGCGGCGTGCTCGGTTATCTCGTGACCGCGAGCCTCGAGCAGACTCCGATGATTTTCCTGCCACTCATCGGCATCATCGTCGGCACGGCCACCGCGATGTTCGGCCAGAGCCGCTATCCCTACGCCTTTCTGCTCTGCGCGCTCACGATGGTGGTCGTCGTGAGCAACGGCCTCAACAACCCGGAGTTCTCGTGGTGGTTCATGCTGCTGCGCATCGAAGAGGTCAGCGTCGGCATTCTGTCGGTGATTCTCGTGCACGCGCTGTTCTGGCCGCGATTTGCGCGAATCGAATTCGGCGAGAAGTCGCGGGCGGCCTTTGCGGACCTTCGCGACTGCTTCACCGAGAGCGCGAAAGTCTTTCTCGATGGCGGCAACGCCGGGGCGCTTCGCCGCGCCGAGCAATTCCCCGCTCGCATCACCGAACTCCGTGGTCTGCTGGACTTCGGCGCCCGTGAAAGCGCTTATTTCCGGCATCGCCTGCCGACGTATTCGGCGATCGCCACCTGCCTCTCACGCATCGCATCCGCCATCGTCACGCTCGGCAACACCCTGCCAACCCGGGCGATTTATCGCACCGCCGTCGCCGACGAGTTGCGAGCGGTGCACAATGCGATTTCGAGCGCCCTCGACGGATTAAGCGACAGGGACGGCACACCGGAAATTCGGCGGGAACACCGCGGGCAAATGCAGGCTGCCATCGACGCGTTGAATCGCCGTCTGGACGAGCTGCGAAACGACCCTCACCTGCTCGAGATCGATCCGGAAATCGCGATGGCGATGGGCATTCACATGCTGGCGCTGATGGAGATTCGCGAACACATTCACCGTGCCCACGAGCTGCTCGACTCGCTGCCCGCGGATCCCACGGAACACTCGCGGGAGATGGAAGCGTTTACCTCGCCCGCGCCCCCACCATTCTGGATGCGCACCGGCATCAAGGCGGGCATCGCCACCATGGTCGCGCTATTGATCGCCAACTGGGTCCATCCCCCCGGCGCGACCATGTTCATTCTCGGCGCTTGGGTCTTCACGGCGCTCGACGCCACGAGCCCCGGGGGCCAGGGCGATCGCCGCTCGTTTCATTACGTCATCTACAACGTCATCGCCATGATCGCGCTCGCGCTCATCATCCTTGCAGCCCGGCCGATGCTGTCGAGCTACGCGGTGATGAACATCATCCTGTTCACGTGGCTCTTCGTCTGGGGCTTCCTTTCGTATTCCGTGCGCGGCATGACGATCCCGATGCAGCTCGGTATGCTCGCCTCCGTGGGCATCCTGAGCTTGAACGGACAGGAACCCATCCCCTTCCAGGCCGTGGTCGATTTCTGCCTCGGCCTCGTTCTTTCGCAGATCCTCGCCGCCGTGATTCAGCGGGTGCTCTGGCCTTCGCTGCCTCAATGGGAGCTCCGCGATCGCTTCATCGAGTATTTGCAAAACTGCCGGCTGATTCTCGAGAAGGGGCCCGACCAGCTCGAATTCTGGAAGAAAGTGCGACTGGCGTTGATCCCCGGCGAGGCGTTGCAACGCATCGGTGTCCTGCGGGAACCGATTTGCCCGGCCGGCGAGCCGGCGGAGCTGGCATCGTATCTCGGCGCCCTGCAACGCATCGGCAACCACCTCGTGGTCACCGTAGGCAAACTCGCTCCACTCCTGCCCGCCGAACATTCCGCGGAAGGCCTCGCGCTCATTCGCGAGATGGAGCAGGCATTCGATCGCGAAATCACCACCCACCTCGCCGCGCTGCGCAAGGGATCGACGTTCCCGCTGGACACGACTGCGATCCAGCAACTGCTCACGCGCTGGAGCGAATGGGTCGGCTCGCTTCGGCGCTGGATGCTTGGGCAGAAATTTCCCCCGATCGACATCCTGCGCATCGTCGGCCTCTCCGGGCGTTACGAGCAGGCGGGACGCGATCTCGTCAATGCTGCGGAGCAGGCTGCGCGGCTGCGCATGCCGCTCTACATGGGCGACTACGCACTCTGACCATTGACCCACATGGCCGCAGGCGGCGTGCGATTTTCCACCACGGCCTCGATCGCATCTGCAGGACTGCCCTCAAAGGAAATCGCGATGAAATCCGCGCGACAGCCCGGCGCGAGCCGCCCGAGCTTCGCGCCAATGGCCGCGGCGGGATTCCGCGTGACCATGTCCAGAATCTCCCCGGGCGGAACGCCCGGAAAATTCCGACGGAACGTCTGCATCTCGTCGAAGAGATTCAGCCCGCGATTGCTCGCGCAGCTGTCGGTTCCAAGACTTACGCGGAAACCGAGCCGTCGCCAGGTTTCGAACGGGAACGGCGCGCGATCGAAATACTTGTGGCAGTTCGGGCAATGGACGATTGGAAACTCCCCGCTTTTCGCCGCCAGCAGTTCCTCGTCACCGGGACCGAGTTGATTCATGTGCGCAAGGATTGCGCCTCGCGGCAGCGCCTCCGCCTCAAGCAGGTGGCGGATGGGCGTCTTGCGCCCACAATCGCGCATGTCACGCCCGAGTGATTTGAGAAAATCGAACAACGGCCCCGCGCCTTCGGCGAACATGCGCATCTCCTCGTCCGACTCGGCGAGGTGCGTGGTGAATGGCATGCCGTATTTCTCCGAGCAGAAGCGAATGAGCCGATAGAGCTCGATCGAGGTTGTGTAGGGCGCATGCGGCGAGAGGCCAAAGCCGCCGTGCCACGACGGTCGTTGCTCGAAGAAAGTCAGCGCCCCCGCCACGACATCCTCGGTGTGGATGCGATTTCGAATGTCGAGCAGCTCGTAGAACCACCATGTGCGAATCGGCGGCGGCGGCATGTGCACCATCAACTCCGGCAGTGATTCGATGTTCAGCACCGTCGTGGTGCCCCATTTTTTCAGCTCCTGCAGGCCGAGAGTGATCGAGGCGAGGTAGTCCTCGTCGGACAGCGTCCGCTTGATCTCGTTGATGCGGCGCACCCACGCGGAAAAACTGCCGGTGTGGAAAATGGCACCCCGCATCACGGTGTAATCGAGATGGCAGTGGGCATTGATCAAGCCGGGCAGCAGAATCGACCCCCCGTGATCAACGATCTCGACGTTCGGATGGTCGGCCCGAATCTCCTCGAACCGGCCCACGGCAACGATATCGGGAGCCTGCACGAGCACGGCGCCATTCTCGACCGGCGGAGAGCTCAGGGGTAAAACGATGCGCGCGCGATGGAGAGTCACGTGTATTGGCTCGCGAAGAGGCGCCGCGCTGTCAATCCGCCTTTGGCAGATTCTGTTTCGCCACGGGACGGCAATCGGCCACGAGCAGATTGCACGCTTCTACGCAGAGGATCGGGATCGATCCCTTTCCACGTTCGATGACCGCCTCCGTGAACGGGCTGTTCATCGTGGGGGAAATTTTCCAAAGCTGCCGCCGCAGGCATCCCGCCTTGCGATCGCATCGCCGGCGGATCACTTCCGCCGCCTGATCGTCGGTGATTCGATGCGTCACCCGATACATGCCGGTCTGGCGACTCAGCGTATCCCGCAGATCGACCGGCGTGATTTCGCCGCGCTCGTAGGCGATCCAGGTTCCAATCGCGGCGGGATAAAGAAGATCCAGCGCCAGCCGGACTTCAGCGACGGACGTCAATCGAAGCCGCCAGCCGTGGCGAAGGTTGGGCGCGGTCTTCAGCGGACGATACACACCCGCGTCGTCGTATTTCGCGATCTCGCGCGCATCCTCGGGCCGAAAGAAGCATTCCTCCGGCTCCGCGTCGTCAATGTGCTGGAGCTGGAATTCCGGAGAGACGCAAACCTGCCCGATCGAGAATCCGCCGGCGCGCAGTTGCGCCGCCAACCAATCGACGATCATTGCCCGACTATCGGACTCCGACCGCGACTCGACAACTGCGATCAGACCGCGCGGCGGCGCTTGACCTTCAGCTGGGCGAGCGACTTTTGCAGCATGGCCTGCAGCGCCGCGTATTGCTCGTCGCTGATGTGCTCATCCCTGAGCGCCTCCTCGGCCCGCTTCACCGCCGCCTCCGCAGCCGATTCGTCGATCTCGCTTTCATTGATCGCCATGTCGGTAAGCACGGAGACGGAAGTCTGCGTGATCTCGACAAACCCCTCGCCCACCGCAAGGCGAATCTCCTCGCCACCCTTGCTGACGCGCAGCTCACCGGGCGCGAGCTTTGTCATCAACGGAACGTGTTGCGGCAGGACGCCCATTTCGCCTTCGATGCCGGGAATGACGACGGAATCGACATCGTCGGAATACGTCTTGGCTTCGGGAGTGACGATTTCGAGTTTGAGAGTGGCCATGATGCGCGTTGAGGGGTTGAGAGTTGAGGGTTGAGAGGAAACGCCTCCCAACTCTCATCCGGAAACTCTCAACTATTCTTTGATCTGGTCGATGCTGCCCTTCATGTAGAAGTTCACCTCGGGCACGTCGTCGTGCTTGCCCTCGAGGATTTCCTCGAAGCCGCGGATGGTCTCCTCGATGGAAACATACTGGCCGGGCGTGCCGGTGAAGACTTCCGCAACGTGGAACGGCTGCGAGAGGAAGCGCTGGATCTTGCGGGCGCGGAAGACGGTGAGTTTGTCCTCCGGCGAAAGCTCGTCCATGCCGAGAATCGCGATGATGTCCTGCAGGTCCTTGTAGCGCTGGAGCACACTCTGCACGCCGCGCGCGACCTTGTAGTGCCGCTCGCCGACGATTTCCGGCGCGAGCGCCTTCGACGTGGATGCAAGCGGATCGACCGCGGGATAGATGCCAAGCTCCGCAATGGAACGCTCGAGAACGATCGTCGAATCGAGGTGCGCGAACGTGTTCGCCGGCGCGGGGTCGGTAAGGTCGTCCGCAGGAACGTAGACCGCCTGGAACGAGGTGACCGAGCCCTTCGTGGTCGAGGTGATGCGCTCCTGCAGGCTGCCCATTTCCGCGGCGAGCGTCGGCTGGTAACCGACCGCCGACGGCGTGCGGCCCAGCAGCGCGGACACCTCGGAACCGGCCTGCGAGAAACGGAAGATGTTGTCGATGAAGAGAAGCACGTCCTGGTTCTTCTCGTCGCGGAAGTATTCCGCCATCGAGAGCGCCGTGAGTGCGACGCGGAGACGGGCTCCGGGCGGTTCGTTCATCTGGCCGTAAACGAGCGCGACCTTCGACTCCTCGATCTTGTCGAGCTTGATGACACCGGCCTCGGCCATTTCGTGGTAGAGGTCGTTTCCTTCACGCGTGCGCTCACCGACACCGGCGAACACGGAGTAGCCGCCGTGCCCCTTCGCGATGTTGTTGATGAGCTCCATGATGACGACCGTCTTGCCGACGCCCGCACCACCGAACGCACCGACCTTGCCGCCCTTCGTGAACGGACAGATGAGGTCAATGACCTTGATGCCCGTCTCGAGAATCTGCGCCTTCGTGTCCTGGTCGACCAGCGCCGGAGCCGGGCGGTGAATCGGATATTTCTTCGTCGCGTTCACCGGACCGCGCTCGTCGGTCGGCTCGCCGATGACGTTGAAGATGCGCCCAAGCACCGCTTCGCCGACCGGCACGGAAATCGGAGCTCCTGTCGCGATCACTTCCTTGCCGCGGGTGAGGCCTTCGGTCGACGACATGGCCACGGAGCGGACCCAGTTTTCACCGAGGTGCTGCTGCACTTCGAGCACGAGCTTGACCGGAACGCCGTCAACGACGTGATCGACTTCCAACGCGTCGTAGATGGCGGGCAGTTTGCCGTCGGCCGGATTGAACTCGACGTCCACGACGGGGCCGATGACCTGAACGATTTTGCCTTTTTGACTCATGATGGGAATGCGGGTTGGAGGATTCTGTTAGCCGAGCGCCAGCTGGGCCGTGGTGATCTCGAGCAGTTCGTTCGTGATGCTGGCCTGGCGGATCTTGTTGTATTCGAGGGTGAGGTCGTTCACCAAATTCTTCGCGTTGTCGGTCGCGCTCTTCATCGCGACCATGCGCGCGCTGTGCTCGGACGCGCGGGCGTCGAGGAGCGTCTGGTAAATCGAAAAGTGGATGTAATACGGAAGGATCGCGTCGAGGACGTCGTAGGCCGACGGCTCGAACATGAAGGAGGATCCCTCCTCGGGAAGCTCCATCTTCTCGTTGATCGGCAGCGCGGCGATCGGCAGGACCGTCATCGCGGTCGGCGCCTGGGTGAGCGTGTTGACGAAGCGCGGGTAGAGCACCGTCACCTTGTCCACCTCACCGGAAAGGAACTTGTCGACGCAGAATTTCGAAACCTGCTTCACTTCGAGGAAGCTCGGGTGGTCGCCAATCTCGAAGTCGGCGATGAGGTTCCGCTTCGTGCGGGCGAGGAACTGCTTGCCCTTGCGGCCGATGTTCACGAAGTCGGTCGTCGCAACGTCGAATTTCGACGCCTCGCGGAAGAGGTTCGTGTTGAGACCGCCGCAGAGACCCTTGTCCGTGCTGATCAGCAGCACGAGCTCGCGCTTCACCTCACGGACCTCGAGCAGCGGGTGCAGGCTGTGATCAACGCGGTCCTTGAGCGCGACGAGCACGCGGTTCAGCAACTGCGCGTAGGGATGGCCCGCAAGCGCGGCGTTCTGGGCCTTGCGCATCTTCGACGCGGCGACCATCTGCATCGCCTTCGTGATCTGCGCGGTGTTCTTGACGGACTTGATGCGCCGCCGGATGTCGCGAGTAGAGGGCACGGCCTAGCTGGAAGTTGAGGTTTGAGGTTTGAGAGGGTTCAACGAACGGGCTAGTTCCAGGTCTTCTTGAATTCGTCGAGCGCGGCGATCGTCTCGACCTCGAGGTCCTTGTCGAACGCCTTCTTCTCGAGAATCTTCGCGAGGAGATCCGCCTTGCGCGTGGTGAGGTATTCCTGAAGCTTGTTCTGGAACTCCTTCACGCGATCGACCGGCACCTCATCGATGTAGCCGCGCTGCATCGCAAAGAGGACCGCAGCCTGAAGCTCGACGGGCATCGGGCTGTATTGCTGCTGCTTGAAGAGTTCGACGATGCGCTGACCGCGATCGAGCGTCGCCTTCGTGCGGGCGTCGAGATCGGAGCCGAACTGCGCGAAGGCCGCGAGCTCGCGATACTGGGCAAGGTCGCCCTTGATCTTGCCGGCGACCTGCTTCATCGCCTTGATCTGCGCGGCGGAACCGACACGCGACACCGAGAGACCAACGGACACCGCCGGACGGATGCCCTGATAGAAGAGGTCGGTTTCGAGGTAGATCTGGCCGTCGGTGATCGAAATGACGTTCGTCGGAATGTAGGCCGACACGTCGCCCGCCTGCGTCTCGATGATCGGAAGCGCGGTGAGCGAGCCGTTGCCGTGATGCTCGTTGAGACGCGCGGAGCGCTCGAGCAGGCGGCTGTGGAGGTAGAACACGTCGCCGGGATACGCCTCACGGCCGGACGGGCGCTTGAGGAGCAGCGAGACCTGGCGGTAAGCCACCGCGTGCTTCGAGAGATCGTCGAACACGATGAGCGCATCCATGCCGTTTTCCATGAACCACTCGCCCATCGCCGCGCCGGCGAACGGCGCGATGTATTGGTTCGTGGCGCTGTCGGAGGCCGGAGCGGAAATGATGATCGTGTATTTGAGGGCGTCGTGGTCCTCGAGCGTCTTCACGACGCGGGCGATGTTCGCGTTCTTCTGACCGACCGCGACGTAGATCGAATACATCGGGCGGAAATCCTTGTCGCCCGAGGCTTCGGCGGCCTTGTTGGCCTGCGCCTGGTTGATGATCGTGTCGATCGCGATCGTCGTCTTGCCGGTCGCGCGGTCACCGATGATGAGCTCGCGCTGACCGCGACCGATCGGAATCATCGCATCGATCGCCATGATACCGGTCTGCACCGGCTGGCTGACGGATTTGCGCTTGATGATGCCCGGAGCGATTTTTTCGACCGGACGGAATTCCTTCGCATCGATCGGGCCCTTGCCGTCGATCGGCTGGCCGAGCGCATCCACCACACGGCCGAGCAACTCCTTGCCGACCGGCGCCTGGAGCAGTTTGCCGGTCGTCTTGACCTCGTCGCCTTCGCGGACGTGCGTGTAGTCGCCCAGCACGACCGCGCCGACCTCGGTTTCCTCGAGATTCAGGGCGATGCCGTAGAGGCCGCCCGGAAATTCGATCATTTCGTTGAGCATCGCGCCGCTGAGGCCTTCGATGCGGGCAACGCCGTCGCCGATCTCACGCACGACACCGACGTTCGTGCGGGTCGTGGCGGCGGATTGAATGCCCTGAATCTTGGATTCGAGTTCCTGAAGGATGCTGCTCATGGCGTGATTAGAGTTGCTGTTTCAAAGTTTGGAGCCGGTTGAAGACCGAGCCGTCCCAGACATCGCTGCCAACCTGCACTCGCAGGCCGCCGAGCAGGCCGGGATTGGTATTGAATTCAATGGTGAGGTCGGAGCCGAAGCGGCTGCGAAGTTCGTTTTCGATTTTCGAAGCCTCGGAGGCGTCGAGCGGCGCGGCGCTTTGCACCACGGCGTGGCGGCGCTGGAGTTCGAGGCGGATGAGTCGCGCGAACTCCTTGAGGATTTGAACGTAGCCGCGCGGCTTCTCTGCGATCAGCCGGTCGGAATAATCGGCCACTTTCTTCGGGTCGATCCGTCCGTCGGTCAGCGAGAGCACGAAGAGCTCTCGGGCGATGCGGCGGGATTCCTTGCTGATCTTCATCGGTAAAAACTAGACCGCGAGCTGCGCGGTGGTTTCCTCGTTGAGGCGTTTCTGGTCCTCGGGGGTGAGCACCTTGCCGGTGACCTTTGCGGTGGTGTCGACGACGAGGCCGACCATTTCCTTCTTCACCTCGGCGACCATCTTCCTGCGCTCGTTTTCGATGTCGGCGCGGGCCTTGGCGATGATCTCCTCGGCCTGGCGGATGGCATTCTGCGCCTCCCGCTGGCTGAGGGCCTCGGCGCTCTTGCGCGTCTCCTCGATGAGGGCGGCGGCCTCGGCGTTCGCCTTCTGGAGAATCTCGGCGTAGTTCTTCTCAGCCTCAGCGAGCTGCTGCTTGATTTTCTCGGCGTTGGTTTGCCCTTCCTCAATGCGGCGGCGGCGCTCCTCGAGCACCTTGATGATGGGGCCGAACGCGTATTTGCTCAGAATAAAGTAAACGATGAGAAACAGAATGACCTGCGCGATGAACTTCGGCCAGGTCACCCCAAAGGTGGTCAGAAGCTGATTAATGGCGTCCATGTGTTAGAAAAATGCCGCTGGGGAGAAGTGCCACGGCCGCCCCGCGAGCGGGACGGCCGCGACAGAGGGTTACGCTCCGGCGAATGCGCGGATCAGCGCGTAAATCGCGATCGCTTCCGCGAGCGCCATTCCGATGATGCCGATCGTGAGCACCTTTCCGAACGAGCCCGGATTGCGGCCGACGGCCTCAGCGGCCTTCGCACCGATCAACCCGATGCCGATGCCGGCGCCGGCGCCTGCCATACCGAGCGTGAAGCTGCCGGTGATGCCGGCCGCCGCCGCGCCGTGCGTGGCAGCGTCAACTGTAGCTGCGAGGAGTGGGAGCATGATGTTGGTCTTTCTATGTTGGTTTTATCGCCGCCGCCCGCGGTTCGCCCACGGTCCCGACGGTGAAATTTGTCAGTGGTGTTCTTCCTCGTCGTGTGTGGTGGAGAGCTGGATGTAAACGGCGCAGAGCAGTGTGAACACCAGCGCCTGCAGCACGCCGACAAGCAGCTCGAGGAAATAAAAGGGAATCGGCACGATGACGCTCGACAGGTAGGCGACGATCGGCGGCAGGCCGAGGTCCTTGCCGAGCAGGATCATGGTGGTGAGGAGGTTCTCACCGGCAAAAACGTTTCCGAAGAGTCGCAGCGAGAGCGACACGGGGCGGAAGGCGATCGAGATGACTTCGATGATTCCGACGAAGAAGAAAATCGGCGCGAGCGCCAGCGCCATGACGCCTTTCAGGCCGCCTTTGACTCCGAAGATGTGCTTCGCCGTGCCGACCACGCCCATTTCGCGGAACGTCCACCAGATCCACATGATCATGAAGACGGTCGCCATGCCGAGGGTGGTGTTCAGGTCCGCCGTGGCGGGACGCAGCAGCGGATACTCGACATGATCGAGCGACAGGAACGGACCCGGCTTTTCCTCCGCCGTGCCCCAGCCGATCGAGCCGACGCCGGGCAGCAGGCCAAACCAGTTCGAGATCAAGATGTAGATGAACAGCGAGGCGAGCAGCGAAAACGTTTTCGCGATCATGTGCTTGCCCACGATGCCCTCCATGAGGTCGTAGATGCCGCTGATGATCGCCTCGAGGAGGTTCTGCGAGCCGACCGGCACAAGCTGGATGTTTCGGGTGGCCGCGCGGGTCATCCACAGGATGACGAACACCACGATGGCCGCGACCACGATGGAGTTCGTGATCCATTCCAGGAATGGCTCGTTGTGGAACTCTTCGAAGACCGACTGTGCTTGAAGCGGGATCGCCGCGGCCAGCATTGCGTCAAATTTCATTCATCAAAATCGGGTTGGGGCCTCCCCCGAGACAAAAACGAGCCCCGGTTCGCAACCCGAGGGCAGCGAAGGGCGAACGCGAGAATACGGGAGAACGCGCCGGCAACAGGCATAGCCGGCGTTTGATGGTTGACAAGCCTATTTGTGAAATTTTTCACAAGGTCACGGGGGGAGGGTCTTTTCCGGTCCGGGGGGCGGAATATTGACGACGGCTTAACGCATCGAATTCGCGGATGCAACCCTCCAGCGTCCCGATTTGCGGTTCGGCTTCCGGCGTCACTTCCCCCCGATGCCGCAACCCGTTTCTCCTTCTCATCCGTGTGGGCGGAGGGTTATTCACCTTCTGCTCAATGCTGTCCGTCATCATTCCGATCTACAACGAGCGGGAAACCATCCGTCCGCTTTTCGAAAAGACTGCCGAGGTCATGCGCCGGATCGGGCAACCGTGGGAGATTCTTTTCATCAACGACGGCAGTCTCGACGGAAGCGAGGAATTGCTCGACGAGCTCGCGCAGTCGCATCCGGAGGTGAAGGTGCTCCATTTCCGCCGAAACTTCGGCCAGACCGCGGCCATGATGGCCGGTTTCGATTACGCCAAAGGCGACATTATCATCCCGATGGATGGTGACTATCAGAACGACCCCGAAGATATCCCGAAGCTGCTCGCGAAACTGGACGAGGGCTACGACGTCGTCTCGGGCTGGCGGCGCGACCGGCAGGACAACGCCATCAAGCGGAACATTCCGAGCATCATGGCCAACAAACTTATCTCGTTCGTCTCCGGCGTGCGGCTGCAGGACTTCGGCTGTTCGCTGAAGGCGTATCGCCGCGACGTGATCGAAGGCGTGCGGCTCTACGGCGAGATGCATCGTTTCCTGCCCGTTTACACGAGCTGGCACGGGGCAAAGATCACCGAGGTCGTGGTCGGGCACTTCAAGCGCCGCGCGGGCAAGTCGAAATACGGCCTCGAACGCGTGCTGAAGGTGCTGCTGGACCTCATGGTGGTGAAGTTTCTCGACCGCCACGCGCAGAAGCCGATGTATGTCTTCGGCCTCGTCGGCTTCATCATGATCGCCATTTCCGGAGCCTTCGGCCTCTGGGCGGTGCTGCTCAACATTTTCGACAACAAGCCGTTCATCACGACACCGCTGCCCCTGATGACCGTCTTCACGCTCATGACCGGCATTCTCTGCATCCTGATGGGATTGCTCGCGGAAATGATCACCCGCACGTTTTACGAGTCGCAGGGCAAGCGCATCTATCTGGTGCGCGAAAGCCGGAACCTCGAAACGTCGGATGGGTGAAACTCGTGAATTCGGGAATGCCGCCCGGGTGCGGGCCTTCCTGAGTTCGGAATTCCTTCTTTCATGTGCGGGATAGCCGGCTTCGTGGGTCGCGGGGAGCGCGAAGATCTCCTTCGCATGACCTCCGCCATTTCCCATCGCGGGCCCGATGCCGCCGGGGAGTGGGTCGATGAAGCAGACGCCGTTTATCTGGGCCACCGCCGGCTTTCCATCGTGGACCTCGCGGGCGGCGGGCAGCCCATGTGGACCGCCGACGGTCAGATCGGGGTCGTCTTCAACGGTGAGATTTACAATCACGAGGACCTGCGTGCCGCGCTGAAAGCGCGCGGGTGCGAATTCCAAACCGACCACTCCGACACCGAGGTGCTGCTGCACGGCTATCGCGAGTGGGGCGATGAATTCGTCTCGCGGCTCAATGGCATGTGGGCGTTCGCGTTGTTCGACCGCTCGCGGCATCGGCTCCTCCTCAGCCGCGATCGCTTCGGGAAAAAGCCGCTTTACTGTTTTCTGGAAGGCGAAACGTTTGCATTCGCCTCGGAGCTCACCGCGTTGCTCGCCCACCCGGCCTGCCCGCGATCGGTTTCGCCCACGGCGCTGCAAAAATTTTTCGCCTACGCGCTGATCCCCGCACCCCACACGATTCTCGATCGCGTTCAAAAACTGCCAGCCGGTCACAATCTCGTCTACGACCTCCGAGAGCGTTCCGCGAACGTCGTCAAATACTGGGATTTCGTGCTCGAGCCCGTGGAGTCGGCGAAATCGGAGGACGATCTCGCCGAGGAATTGCTGCATCTCATCGACGGCGCGGTGCAACGGCGGCTGATGTCGGACGTTCCGCTTGGCGTGTTTCTCAGCGGCGGCATTGACTCGTCGCTCGTCACCGCGCTGGCGACGAAACATGTCACCGCCGGCTCGCTGCGGACGTTCAGCATCGGATTCACCGAGGCGTCGTTCGACGAGTTGTCCTGGGCCAATCAAGTCGCCGGTCTGCTCGGCACGAATCACCAAACCGAAGTCCTCGACCTCGATCGCGCGCTGGAAGTGCTGCCGGAAATTTTCGACAAACTCGACGAACCGCAGGGCGACGGCTCCCTGCTTCCCACGTGGCTGTTGAGTCGCTTCACGCGCCGGCACGTCACGGTTGCGTTGGGCGGCGACGGCGGCGACGAACTCTTTGCGGGTTACGATCCCTTTCTCGCGCTGCGGAGGGCCGAGGCCTACGCGAAGCTCGTTCCGAAGCCCGTCCATCTCGCGATCCGTCTCCTCGCGGACCGGCTGCCCGTCTCGCACGAGAACATCAGCCTCGATTTCAAGATCAAGCGCACGCTCCGTGGCCTCAGTCACCCGGCGAAGCTCTGGAATCCCGTGTGGCTCGGGGCACTGGAGGCGGCGGACATCCGGGATTTCCTCGGCGATGCGGCGGACCTCGAGTCGCTTTACAGCGAGGCGATCGAGGCCTGGGACTCCTGCCCGCAACGCGATGTCGTCGACCGCACGCTCCAGTTCTACACGAAGATCTATCTGCAGGACGGCATCCTTGCGAAGGTCGATCGCGCGAGCATGATGAACAGTCTCGAGGCCCGCGCGCCGTTGCTCGACATCGAGGTTGCGGACTTCGCGCGCCGCCTTCCGCATCATTTCAAGCTCCGGGGAAACACGACGAAATACCTGCTCAAGCGCGCGGCGGCGCGGGTGCTGCCCGCTGAAATCGTCAACCGCCGGAAGAAGGGCTTCGGCTCGCCCATCGGACCGTGGTTTCGCTCGGGCAGGCTCCGCGTGGAGAGCGATGATCCGTTCGTGCGCCGCCGTTACGAATCCCATCGGCAAGGAAAGATCGACGACCGCCTGTTCCTGTGGTGCCAGCTCGTCTTCGAGCAATGGAAACGCCGGCGACTGCCATGAGCGAGCCGATGCGCATTCTCTGCCTGAACTACGAGTATCCGCCCGTCGGCGGGGGTGGCGGTCGCGTCGCACACCGCATCAATGCGGAGCTCGTGAAGCGCGGCCACTCGGTGCTCGTCCACACCGCGGGATTGAAACACCTGCCCGCCCGGGAGGTCGTCGACGGCGTCGACGTGCGTCGCACGCCCTCGTTCCGAAAACGCGAGGACACCTGCACGGTGCCGGAGATGGCGCTCTACATCGCGACGAATCTCCTGCCGACGATCCGCCTGATCCGCGCGTGGAAACCGGATGTCCTCCACGTTCATTTCGCGGTCCCGGCCGGCGTCGTCGCATGGCTGGCCTCACGATTCACCCGCGTGCCCTATGTGCTCACCGCGCACCTCGGAGATGTGCCCGGCGGCGTGCCCGAGCAGACCGCGGCCTTGTTCCGATTCGTCGAGCCGTTCACACGACCGATCTGGAAACACGCCGCCGCGGTGACCACCGTCAGCACATTCGTCGCCAACCTTGCGGAAAAGGCGTATCGCCGCCGCCCGGAGATCATTCTCAATGGCATCACGCTCGGGCCGCGCCCCACGATCGAAATACGATCGCCCGCGCGCCTCGTCATGGTCGGCCGGCTCAGCGTGCAGAAAAATCCGCTGCTGGCGATTCGTGCGCTGGCCCTTGTTCAGGATCTGCCGTGGGAGTTTCACGTGATCGGCGACGGCCCCTTGCGGTTGGAGATGGAAGCCGAGGCACGCAGCCTCGGGATTTCTTCGCGAATCCAGTTTCACGGCTGGCTGGATGGCCTCGCGGTCGCGGAGCGAATGGCAACTGCGGAGATCTTCCTGCTTTCCTCGACCAGCGAGGGGCTGCCCATGGCCGCAATCGAAGCCCTCGACAAGGGGCTCGCCATCGTTTCGAGTCGGATCGACGGAATGGCCGACGTCGTCGAGGATGGCGTCAACGGACGCCTCTGCGAATTGACGCCCGAATCCTTCGCCGCGGCCGTCCGCGAGTTGCTTTCCAATCCGGACCGGCTTCAAAATTGCCGTCAGGCGTCGAGCGAGCTGGCGCAAAAGTTCGATCTGAACCGGAGCATCGACGCCTACGAGGCCACGCTCCGAAAACACGCCAGCCGGGGCCATTCGCAGACCCCGGCCGGCAGCAAGGGCGCCTGACAACTCAGGCGCGCGCCCGACTATTTGCTCCTTCCTTTCACGCGAAGATTATATGCGAATGTCCCCGTCCCGAACGACTGGATCAGCGATTCGCTGACCTTCAACCGCGACTTCGTCCGGCGAATGTTGCCGACAATGTTCGCGGTCTCGCTTCCGCCCAACCCAATGAGAACGTTGTAGGAGATACGACCGTTCTTCTTGATCCTCGCGGACCCGTTCGCGCTCACCGCCATGCCACTGACCGCAAGGGTGTAATTCACCCGGCGCTTGTTGAACCGGTAGGTGGCGTCCACCGGAGCCAGACTTCCTCCAGTGCTGAAAATGGATTTCAGGGCCAGCTTTCCTTTCTCCTTGTTCGATGAGGTGGTGAACTTCCCCTGGCAGGTCCCAAACACAACTTCAGGAAACTGACTCAGGGTTACGTTGCCTTTATATTTTCCCTCGAATTGAGAGATTCTTGATTTCGAGTCCTTTGCTGCAAAAGCAGCGGACCCGACAATGAATGCGACTCCGACAATACACGCACCAATTGTTTGTTTCATAGGACTTGCAATATGGCACCATGCAACCATTCTGCAAGTGGCTAGCAAGGAGGCACGGTATCAGGGCGTGAAGCGCCCGTTCGGAACCTTGATCAGCCCCTGGAACGCCGGATGAGAATCAAATTCCGCGCGTAGATGAAGAGGCCGGTCCCCTGCCCGAGAATTCCCACGATGTCGCGGCGCCAAATGAAGTAAATGACGAGCATCACCGCGCCACCAAGACTCATCCACCAGAACGCAACCGGGATCACCGAACGCCCCGTGCGTTCGCTGGCGATCCATTGCACGAGCATGCGCCCGGTAAAGATCAACTGCCCGAGCAAGCCGAGCGAAACCCAGAGGATGCCGGCCGGGCTCGTGATGTTGAAAATCGCTTCCAGCCAGCTTGCCCGCGTCTTGCTGCGATAAACCAGCGCAGCAAACTCGTCGGGAGTAAGCACACGGTCCGTCCCCGCGCCAACGCGCTCGACGAGATAGGCCATGTCGCCGTTTTCGAGGCGCACGATGCGCACATGATCCTTTGCGCCCGGCAGGTCGATCTTGATGCGCGCTTCCGGTCCCTCGAAACGGACTTCCGCCGCGGGCCGGCCCACTTCATCCAGCGTGTCGGATTGCGACCCGCCGCACCCGACCAATGCCAGCGCGGCCGCCAGCCCCAAACTCCACTTCACGACTCTGCGCATCAGGCCGGCGCTTATCGCACCGCATGCGTCGTTTCGCAAGGCTCCGTGGGGTCCGGCAGCTCGGAACCCGTGATCGGCTCCGGCTCATCGGGTTCGATTTTTTGATTTCCGCCGTCGTCCCCGCCATCGCGCCGGTGCGGGTCAAACAAATGGTCGAGCGCGATGAAATACGCCTTCGAGTGCCGGGCGAACAGGAAGTTGAAAAGGACCACCGGCGTCAGCACCGCGATGAGCATCATCTTCAGGGACGGGTGATGGAAAATTTCCAGAATCAGGTAGATCAGAATGCCGAGCAGGCTGCCGCATCCGTAGTTGATCGCCCAGATCGCCATCAAAAAATACCCCGGCTCGCGCTCGAAGGCGTAGCCGCAACGCGGGCAGCCATCGAGGGGCGTGAACCAATCGGAGAGCCGCCGCACGCGATGCACAGGCGGGAAAATCGGCGTTTTGCCACACACAGGGCATCTCAAGATCGTCGCCCTCCAGAGGTAGGCGGCTGCCTTCCGGATCATCCCCGCGTGTTTCACTAGGGGAGATCATGCGGCGCCCCTGGACCCGCGTCAAATCGCTTCGCTTTCTTCTTGTCACTCTCAGACAAACCCCCGACCCTGCTCAATTCCGGACAGCGACACGCGCTGCATCCGGCTTTTTTGTGAAAATTTCGACAGAAGACGTATGGCCAACACAATCCTGATCGGTGCCCAGTGGGGTGACGAAGGCAAGGGCAAGATCATCGATTATCTTACCGATGACGCTGACATCGTGGTCCGCAGCCAGGGCGGCAACAATGCAGGCCATACCATCGTGCTTGGCGGCGAAAAGTATGTGCTCCACTTGATCCCGTCGGGGATTTTGCGCCGCGGCAAAACCTGCGTGATCGGCAACGGCGTGGTCGTGGACCCTGTCGGGCTGGTCGGCGAGATCGAGGGCCTTCGCAGTCGCGGCATCAAGATCGCAAAGAATTTCCTGCTCAGCGGCAGTGCGCATCTCGTGATGCCCTACCATCGCGCACTCGACGAGCAGCGCGAGGTGCTCAAAGGGAAGAACAAGATCGGCACCACGAAACGCGGCATCGGTCCCGCCTACGGCGACAAGGCGGCCCGCACCGGCATTCGCGTGGAGGATCTCATGAATCCCGACATCTTCATCGCGAAGCTCAAGCTCCGCATGAAGGAAAACAACGCCGTGCTGAAGAGCCTCGGCGCAAAGCCGCTGAACGCGAAAAAGGTCCAGGAGGATTACCTCGCGGCAGCCGAGGTGCTGCGCCCGTTTGTCACGAACACCGTGGTTTACCTCCACGAGGCGATGGCGAAGGGCAAGCGAATCCTCTTCGAGGGCGCCCAGGGCACCTTCCTCGACATCGATCACGGCACCTATCCCTTCGTCACGAGTTCGAACACCACGGCCGGCGGCGCCTGCACCGGCTCGGGCGTGCCGCCGCATCGCATGGATCTCGTGATGGGCGTCGTGAAGGCCTACACGACCCGCGTGGGCGAAGGCCCGTTCCCCACGGAAAACGATGAGCTGGGTGACATCCTGCATGGCATGGGCCGCGAATTTGGCGCCACGACCGGCCGGGCGCGCCGCTGCGGCTGGTTTGACGCGGTCGCCGTCCGCTACGCAAACATGGTCAACGGCATCGACGAGCTCGCGATCACGAATCTCGACGGCCTCGATGGCGTGGAGACGATCCGGGTTTGCACCGCCTACCGGCTCAACGGCAGGAAGATCAATGTGCTCCCGACCCTGCGTGAGGATGTCGAGAAATGCGAACCGATCTACCAGGAATTCCCGGGTTGGATGACGTCCACCGAAAAGGCGACCAGCTGGAAGAAACTCCCGAAAAAGGCCCGCGACTACGTGATGGCCATCGCGGATCTCGTCGGCGCGAAGCCGACCATCGTCAGCGTCGGTCCGGCGCGGGCGCAAACCATCCGACTTTGAATTCCCTCGTCCCCCAGCCCATGAAAGCCGACGAAGCCGCGTCCAAGATTCCGCGGCACATCGCCGTCATCATGGATGGCAACGGCCGCTGGGCGCAAAGCCGTGGTCTGCCGCGGCTCAAGGGGCACGAGCAGGGCAGCCAGGCCGTCGGCCAGTGCGTGGAGGGCTGTCGCGACGCCGGCGTGAAATACCTCACGCTCTACGCCTTCTCCTCGGAAAACTGGAAACGCCCGGCCTCCGAAGTCGAGGGTCTCATGCTGCTCCTCGAGAAGTTCCTCGATCAGAAAACCGACGAAATGGTCGAAAAAGGCGTGCAGCTCCGCGCCATCGGTCGTTTGCACGAGCTGCCAAAACCGTGCTTTGAGCGGTTGAACCGCGCCATCGCCGCCACCGCTCAGAACGACAAGCTCATCCTCACTCTCGCGCTCAGCTACAGCGGCCGCGTCGAGATCGTCGACGCCGTCCGCGCGCTCGTTCGCGAGGCTCGCAACGGGGAGATCACCGAGGAGGACGTCACCCCGGAGCTCATCAGCGCGCACCTTTACACCTGCGACACGCCCGACCCCGACCTGCTCATCCGCACCTCCGGCGAGATGCGCCTCTCGAATTTCCTCCTCTGGCAGCTCAGTTACACGGAAATCCACGTAACCCCGAAGTATTGGCCCGACTTCACAAAGGCGGATTTACTCGCCGCCATCACTGACTACACTAACCGCCATCGCCGCTACGGCGGCCTCTAGCATCTGGAATGACGAAGCCTGTTCATAAAATTCTGATCGTTGATCGGGAAACCGACTTCCTCGAGTGGGCTCGCAATCAGCTCGAGACGCCTTCGGTAAAGGTGCTCACCGAAACGGCCTCCGACACCGCCTTCAAGACGTTCTGCATGGAGAAGCCGGATCTCGTGCTGGCCGAGATGCATCTGCATCCCTCGAGCGGGCTCGAGCTCCTTGCGCGGATCCGTAAGCAGACGCCGAACGCGATGGTCATCATCACGAGCACCTACGGCAGCAACCAGGGCGTCATCGAGTCGATGAAGCTCGGCGCGTTCGACTTCGTGCGGAAGGAACAGCTGCCGTTCAACCTCAAGATGGTGGTCGATTCCGCGCTCAAGGAACTCGCGGAAATGCAGGCCGCCTCGCCGTTCAAGCCGGTGCTCACCGTCGACGAGCACAAGGACGAGATCGTCGGCAAGAGCGAGGCCATGCAGCAGGTTTTCAAGATGATCGGCCGCGTCTCCGCCAGCGAGGCGCCGGTGATGATCACGGGTGAAAGCGGCTCGGGCAAGGAACTCGTCGCCCGCGCGCTGCATCACTACAGCCAGCGCAGCGACCGGCCGTTTCTCGCGATCAATTGCGCGGCCATTCCCGAAAATCTTCTCGAAAGCGAGCTCTTCGGCCACGAGCGCGGCGCCTTCACCGGCGCGCACAGCCAGCGCATCGGCCGCTTCGAGCAATGCGACAAGGGCACGCTCTTTCTCGATGAAGTCGGCGAGATGCCGCTCGCGACCCAGAGCAAGCTCCTGCGCGTGCTGCAGGAAGGCGAGTTTTCCCGCGTCGGCGGCAACGAAACGATTCGCACCGACGTGCGCATCATCTGCGCGACCAACAAGAACCTCGAGGAGGAGGTCTCCAACCGCACATTCCGCGAAGACCTGTTCTATCGGCTGAATGTCGTGCGCATCCATCTCCCGCCGCTTCGCGCGCGCAAGGAGGACATCCAGCTTCTCGCCGAATACTTCCTGCAAAAGATCGCCAGCCAGCGGCATCGCCCGCTGCTGCAGCTCTCGGAGGAAGCCGTGCGCGCGCTCGAGAACTATCCGTGGCCCGGCAACGTGCGCGAACTCGAAAACACGATGCACCGCGCGGCGGTGCTCGCACAAAGCGACGTGCTGCTGCCGAAGGACATTCCGCTCGGCCAGGTCGGTCCCGTGGACCGCTCGGTCACGGCCGCCGTGCCCGCGGCGGTGCCCACGGATCAGCCGCCGCCCGCCGCGTTTCCCAAGACGATTGACGCAGCGATCGATCTGCTTTTCGAAACCGCCGCGACCGACGACGCGATCCAGCTCCTGCCGTGGCTCGAGCGGGAGTTCACGCTCAAGGCGATGGAGCGCACCGGCAACAACCAGGTGCAGGCCGCCCGTCTGCTAGGCATCACGCGCGCGACGTTGCGGAAACGTCTCGAGCGAAACGGCCAGCTTGGAAATTCGGACGACGACTAGGTCCGGCGCGGAACCCTGCGCAAGCGCCGGACCGGGTTGAAAGCCCCGTGACCGGCCGGAGCGGCGCCGACAAATTCCAAATTCGAGGCACGCATTCCCGGCCGGGAGACGAAATGAAAGCGATGACTTGCACATTCATTCTCGGCCCAAAAGGTTTCGACAGGGAGGCGAGTCTACCGCTCACGGACCGCGGATTTCGTTACGGCATGTCGATCTTCGAGACGATTGCCATCCGCGATTCGCGCCCGATCCTCGCGGACGAGCACCTGGAGAAGCTCGCCGGAATTTCCGACCATGTGAACTTCGCACCACCGGCCGGCTGGCTCGAAGCCACCCGGGCCATGCTCGCGGACACGCCGATCGTCGAGGGCGTGTGCCGCGTCTATCTCACGGGCGGCGATGGCGGCATGGAGCTCACGGTTCGCGAGTCGCGGGTTGCGTTGATCTTCGAGGAAACGCCCATCCCCGCACCCGAAAAAGTCGCGGCGACCACCGCGATCTCGACTCCGTTCATCCCGATGCTCCCGCCGGGAAAAACCGGCAACTACTGGGGCCACCTCATCGCAAACGCGCAAAGCGGCGACCAGCAGACCATCCTGTTCACTCCGGACGGCACACTCCTTGGCGGCGCGACATCCAATCTTTTCCTCGTCAAGGCAGGTCGCATCGTGACACCCGCATTGAACGGAGAAATCCGGCGCGGCGCCGTTCATGACTGGGTGGTCAGCGAGTTTCCGGTGAGCCGCGAGACGCTCACGCTTCAGGACATCGACGAGGCCGGGGACGCATTCCTCACCAACAGCCGGATGGGAGTTCAACGCCTCTCGAAGCTGGACGACCGCGCGCTGCCGGGCCACCCTTTGGTTGAAGAAATCTGGCAACGTTATCGCTCGCAAGTCCTCCAAATCCCAAGTTCGTGAGGCGCTTCTCGCCCGCCTCGAAGGTGCCATCGGAGGCGCGGACATTCTCGAAGCGAAAAAATGCTTCGACTCCATCACGGCCTCCGCGCACTCCGCCGTCGCCGCCTTGCTCGCGCGCCCGGCCCGCCACAACACGTGGATCTTCTGCGCGGACGTCCGCCGGCAGGAGGAGCTCGCCGCCGATCTGGCAACCTGGGGAATAACCGCCAGCGTTTTCCCGCCCCTCGAGGCAACGCCGGATGGCGATTTCGTCCCCGATCCCGAGACGCTCTCCGAGCGGCTGGAAATTCTCACCCGACTCGCAGGCGGCGCGACGGGGCAGACTGTTGTCCTCGTCGAAACCGAGTTGAACGGCCAGGTGCCGGCGCCGGAAGCCTTCCGCCGCAACGCGCTCGTCTTTCGCAAGGGCGATCGTGTCGATTTGCCGGCGATCGCGGAAAAATTGACCGCAGCCGGCTACGAGGAGGTGCCGAAGATCTTCGGCCGCGGCCAGTTCGCCCGGCGCGGGGGAATTCTCGATGTCTATTCGTGGCAGCATCCGCTGCCGGTGCGCATCGAGCTGTTCGACGACGAGATCGAATCGATTCGCGAGTTCCGGCTCGACAGCCAGATTTCCGTTGGCGTGATCGACCGTTGCGAAGTGCTCACGGGTGATCCGGAGCGGGGTCATGTGCCAATCACGGATTACTTTCACGCCGACGATCGCGTGGTGGCGGTCGCGTGCGAGGCGGAACCGGCGGCGATCACGATTCGCGAAGGCGGCGACGACCCGGTGGCGGCATTTCATCCGCCGGGCATCGACTTTTTCGCGGCGGGCGATTTCGTGCTCAACGAGGCGAAGCGTGCGCGCTTCGTTTCGCAGATTCGCGAATGGAATGCGGACGGCTGGCAGATCACGCTCGTCTGCAACAACGAAGGCGAGTGGGAGCGTTTTTGCGAACTTGCGCGCGACAACGGCCTCGACCCCTCGATGCTCGATTTCCTGCCAGGCAATCTCACTGCGGGCTTCACCTGTCCGGCCGCAAAGGTCGCCGTGCTCTCCGACGCAGAGCTCTTCGGACGCTCGTCGAGCCAGCTCGCGCGGCGCTCGATTGTCCGCCGCGAACGCGCCATGGCAGCGAGGGCGGCGATGGATTTCACGGAGTTCGAACCCGGCGATCTTGTGGTGCATCTCGACCACGGCATCGGACGCTACCTCGGGATGGAGAAATCCCCGGAGGAGGGTGACCAGCTCGCGATCGAATTCGCCAACGACGCGCGGCTTTACGTGCCGCTCGAGCAGGCGTGGCAGGTGTCGCGCTACGTCGGGCTCGGACGAAAGAATCCTCCGCTCAGCACGCTCGGCGACGGGAAATGGCAGCGCGCACTGAAGAAGGCCGAGCGGTCGATCTTCGAATACGCCGCGACGATGCTCCGCCTGCAGGCCGAGCGCGAGACGAGCGCGGGTTACGCCTTTCCACCGGACACGCACTGGCAGCAGGAGTTCGAGAAGAGTTTCGTCTTCGAGCCGACCGCGGACCAGGCCCGCGCCATCGCGGAAACGAAGGCCGACATGGAGAGCACGCGGCCGACGGACCGATTGATCTGCGGGGATGTCGGGTTCGGCAAGACGGAGGTCGCGATTCGCGCGGCGTTCAAGGCGGTGATGGGCGGCAAGCAGGTCGCGTTTCTCGCGCCGACCACCGTGCTCGCGCAACAGCATGCGCAGACATTGCGCGAGCGAATGAGTGATTACCCGGTGCGGATCGAGTCACTCCATCGCTTCCGCACGCGATCCGAACAAAACGCCGCCATTCGCGGCCTTGCCGACGGCAGCGTGGACATCGTCGTGGGCACGCACCGGTTGCTCTCGAGCGACGTGACGTTCAAGGACCTTGGCCTGGTGATCGTGGACGAAGAGCAGCGCTTCGGCGTGAAGCACAAGGACCTGCTCAAGGAACGCTTTCGCCTCGTGGACGTGCTCACCCTTTCGGCGACGCCGATCCCGCGCACGCTGTATCTGGCGCTGATGGGCGCCCGCGACATGTCGCTCATCGAGACTCCGCCGCCCAACCGCCAGCCGGTGGAGACGGTCATTTGCGCCTACGACGAACGCGTGATGCGCGATGCCATCCAGCGCGAACTCCAGCGCGGTGGACAGGTCTATCTGCTGCACAACCGCGTGAAGTCCATCGAACGTCTCGCAAACCGCATCCGTGAACTTTGCCCCGATGCGAAGGTGGTCGTCGGTCACGGCCAGATGCACGAGCACGAGCTGGAAAGCGTGATGGCCCAGTTCGTCGCAGGGAAGGTCGACGTGCTTGTCTCCACGACGATCATCGAAAGCGGCCTCGATATCCCGAATGCCAACACGATCATCATCGACCGCGCCGACCGCTTTGGCCTCGCCGACCTTTACCAGCTCCGCGGCCGCGTCGGGCGCTCACATCACAAGTCCTACGCCTACCTGATGCTCCCCCGCGAGTTGATGACCACCGGCGACGCGCGCAAGCGGGTGCAGGCGATCCGGCAGTATTCGGAGCTTGGTGCCGGCTTCAAGATTGCCATGCGCGACCTCGAGATTCGCGGTGCGGGCAACATCCTCGGCACCGCGCAAAGCGGGCACATCCTCGCCGTCGGCTTCGACCTTTACTGCAGGCTTCTGAAACGCTCCGTGGCGACTCTCAAGGGCGAGGCCGCGCGGTCGGGATCCGCAGCCATGGTGCGGCTGGATTTCGTCAGCTTGAACGAGGCGGAGTTCGCCGCTGCCGGCGAGGATGTCGCACCGGCATTTCTGCCGGCTCATTACATCACCGACGCCGGGGAACGGATCGAAGGATATCGCCGGCTCGCCGACGCGCCGGATCAAGAGGCCCTCGATCGTCTCCGCGACGAGTGGCGCGACCGCTATGGCAAACTTCCTCCGGCCGCCGAGAACCTTCTCACCCTTCAGGCGATTCGTCTCCTTGCCGCGGAAAAACGCCTCACGAGCGTCGAGGCCCGCGAGGGCAAATTGATGCTCAAACGGCGCAACGATTTCATCCAGTTCGGCGGAAAGTTCCCCCGCTTGACTTCACCTGACCCCCAAATAAGGTTGCGCGAAGTCCTGACGTTCCTGCAAAAACGTCCTTTGCTTTGATGAAACGCCTTTTCGGTATCACTTGTGCGCTTGCCCTGCTCACCAGCGGGATTGTTCGCGCCCAAAGTGAGGTCATCGACGGTATCGCTGCCGTCGTGAATGGCGATGTCATCACCTACTCCCAGGTCCGGGAGCTCATCGCCGGCCGCGAACGCGCCCTCCGCGCCGCGTATCAGGGCGAGGAACTCGAGAACAAGATCAAGGAGATGCGGCTTTCCGCGCTCAAGGACCTGATCGACCGTCAGCTCATCCTGCAGGAATTCCGGAAGAAGGAACTCACGATTCCGGCGTATCTCATCGACGATCGCGTGCAGCAGATCATCCGCGAAGAGTTTGGCGGCGACCGCGGCGCGTTCGTTCGCACGCTCAAGAGCCAGGGTTACACGGTCACCAAGTTCAAACAGATCGAGCACGACAAGCTGGTCGTGGCCGCGATGCGTCAAAATTACGTGAAGGAGGATTTCGTGATCTCGCCCACGCGCATCCAGGAATACTACGACCGCCACAAGTCCGAATACACGACCCCGGAGCAGGTGAAGCTGCGCATGATCGTGCTTCGTGAGGACGCGGATGCCGATCTGGGTCTGCCGGGCGGCAAGCGCGCGATGGCCGAGGAAATTCGCGCGAAACTCGTCTCCGGCGCGGAGTTTGGCCGCATGGCGCAGATGTATTCCGAGGATCCCAGCACGCAGGAGGCCGAGGGAGACTGGGGCTGGATCGATCGCAATACGCTCAGCGAGCCGCTCACCGAGGTTGCCTTTTCGCTGCGTGCCGGCGAAATCAGCGACGTCATCGAGATCGGCAACTCGTATTACATCATGATGGTGGAAGCGCGGAAGAACGCCTCCACGAAGTCGATCAGCGAAGTGCGCGACGAGATCGAGCAGAACCTCATCCAGCAGGAAAGAAACAAGGAACTGCAGCGCTGGATCGACACCCTCCGCGAGCAGGCCTACATCAAGATTTACTCGTAGGGGTCCCCGCCGTGGCTCGCATTGCCATCACCCTGGGTGACCCGTCCGGCATCGGCCCGGAGGTGGTGAATGGCGCCCTCGCCGATCCGCGCATCGCGGGCTTGGCGGAATTCACGATCCTCGGGAGCACCGACGGATTCGAGCCGGGACGCCCCACTCCAGCCTCCGCGCGCGCCGCTTTCGCGGCTCTGGAGGAAGCTGTGGCCGGAGCAAAGTCGGGAAAATTCGACGGCGTTGTTACCGGACCGATTTCCAAGCAGCCCATGCACGCCATCGGCTTCGATTTTCCCGGCCAGACCGAGTTTTTCGCGGCACGCACGGGCACGACGAATCACGCGATGTGTCTCACCGGCGGTCCGCTCACCGTGGGATTGGTGACCGCGCACGTCCCGCTGAAGAACGTGCCCGAGATGCTGACCATCTCCGAGATCTGCCGCGTCTCGAAACTGCTCGCCACCTTTGTGCATCGCCGCGGCGTGCAGACCCCGCGCATCGCCGTTGCAGGGCTGAATCCCCACGCCGGCGAGGGCGGAGATCTCGGGAACGAGGAGCTGGACATCATCGCTCCGGCCGTGCGCCGGCTTCAGGCGGAGGACACGACGACCACGTTTACCGGTCCCCTGCCACCCGACACCGTGTTTTTCCGCGCTGCGGCCGGTGAGTTCGACGCGATCGTGTGCATGTATCACGATCAGGGTCTCATCCCGCTGAAGCTTCTTGCTTTCGATTGCGGGGTGAACGTCACGCTCGGGCTTCCCTTTCCGCGCACCAGCCCGGACCACGGCACCGCTTTCGAGATCGCCGGAAAAGGCGTGGCACGGCCCGACAGCATGATCGCCGCGATCCAACTCTGCGTGGAGCTGGCACAGCGCCGCGCCTAGGCGCTCGGGGCGATCCCCGAACGCGCGCTCAGGGAAAGCGCAAAGGTGAAATCACGCGCGATTTTCCGGCATGGACGCGTTGGAATTACTCGGCATCGCGCTGGCGAGCGTGGCGGGGATTCTGGTTGCGACGGCGACGACGGTTGCCTGCGTGTCCCAATACGCCCGGCGGCGGCGCGATCAGCAACTCATCGCCACCTACATCAGTCATCCCGAGCGCGTGGAGGAGTGGCTCGTGAATGGCGCCATTCATTACCTGGAAAAGGCGGGCACGGCCCGCTCCGGGTGAGCAAGGTCACATCTCTTCACGCTCCCCGGGCTCCAGCACGTGGCTGCGGATGATCCCTGCTTCCACCTCGATGTTTTTCAACGAGAGGCGCGTGGCGTGAAAGAGATTGTGCGTGCCGACGAGCAGCCCGCCCACACCCGCCGCGCCGAGAAGCAGGCCGATCGTGGTGAGCGTCTCAAACCAGATCTCAAGATGAGCCTGCTCGATGAGCGCGGCGATCAGCGTGATCAATGTCGCCGCCGCGAAGCCACCCAGCGCAACGTAAATCGCCCGCAGAGCCCGCAGCAGCAGTTTTCCCTGCCGCTCCACCCGCTTCACCTGATCCAGAAAGTATTTCTTCTCGGGCATCGCCCTGCCCTCCGCCATCGCGGCCTGGTAGAGCTGGGACATTCGTTCGCGGGCTCGGAGAAAACGATTGATCGTGCTCATCGCGAGCACGCTAGAGGCATTCGTCAACATCGCCGGCGCCACGATGAACGTCACGATGGCGAACGGACTCTGACTCACCGAGAAGGCATCCATTCCGCCGGATCCTACAGGGTCACCCCACGCTCCGCGAGCGGAAGCTCAGGGCCGAAACCGCGGCGGCTGTCATTGCGCAAAACCCGCCAATCCACAATGCTGCAGCCATGCGATGGGTCGCGATACTTCTGCTTGCCTCGGTGATTGGTCAGCATGCGTTCGCCGCCGTCGATGACCGGATCATGAAAGCCGCCGGCCCGAATGCCCCCGAAATTCGCAGATTTCTCGAGTCCGCCGCGGAGCGTCACGGCGGGTTCGGCGCGCGCGCGGCGGAGTTTCTCGTCACGAACATGCCGGAGCCGGACTTGCAGTCGTTGAGCGCGGACTTCCTGAACGAGAACCTTGATCTGGCCATCAAGGCGCGCGAAACGTTCCCGTGGGCGAAGGAGGTTCCCGAGGAAATCTTTTTCAACGACGTGCTCCCCTATGCCGTCTTCGACGAGCCGCGTGATCCCTGGCGGGCGGACTTTTTCGAGAAATGCAGCACGCTCGTGAAGACGTGCAAAACCGCAACGGAAGCGGCCCAGACGCTGAACCGCGAGTTCTTCAACCTGGTCAACGTCCACTACAACCTCCAACGGTCGTTCACCAACCAGAGCCCGAAGGAAGCGATCGCCGATGGCGCGGCGACCTGCACCGGCCTGACGATCCTGCTCGTCGATGCCTGCCGGAGTGTCGGAGTGCCCGCCCGCGCCGCCGGCATTCCGAAGTGGCCCCACAAGGACGGCAACCATACCTGGGCGGAGATCTGGGATGGCGAGTGGATGTTCACGGGCTCCGATGAATACGATCCCGCAGGCCTGAATCGCGGGTGGTTCAATGGCGACGCGAACCTCGCGATCGAAGACGAGCCGGAGCATGCGATCCACGCGACGAGCTGGAAGCAAACGGGCGCGTATTTCCCGATGGCGTGGAATCCGCGCAAGGAAGGCCGCAACGCAACCGGCGAGCGGGTGAAGGTCCCGTCCGTAAACGTGACAAGCCGGTATAAACAAACCGGGACGGCGGAGCCTGAGAAGACGGAGATCAGCGTGCGGCTGCACGATGGGTCCGCGCCGGGTCCGGACAAACGCGTGGTGGCCGATGTCACGTTGATCGACGCCGACGGAAAGATCGTCGCTCGCGACCAGACCCGGGCGGGCCGGGCGGACCTCAACGACATGCCCAGGTTCGAGGTCGACCCCGGAACCACCTGCCTCCTCCGGTTCACCCGCGACGGCGAGAGTCGCGAGGCGTCTGTTGAGATCAAGGACCCCACGCGGCAGACGCTCGACCTGCATTGGGACAAGCTGCCGCCGTCATCCGCAGCCGTAATGGCGGTCGAAAACTGGCTCGCGAAACCTGCGGGCGAGCGGGGTGCGGCGCCGGATGCCCCGCTGACGAAGGCCGAAGCCGAACGCATTCGCGAAATGCTCTGGGCCGATCGCGCGGCGACGTTGCAAATCGAACGGGGAGACGACCTGCGCGCGAAGAAAATCCCTCATGGCGACTTTGAACTTCGCCTGCTCGAGAAAACCTTCGGCGAGGAGCCCGAGGGAGGTCACAGCCTCTGGATTTCCCTCCACGGTGGCGGCGGCACGACGCGGGAGGTCAACGACCAGCAATGGCACAACCAGATCCAGATCTACACGATCGACGAAGGCTATTACGTCGCTCCGCGATCCCCCACCGACACGTGGAACATGTGGCACCAGGATCACATCGATCCTCTGTTCGACCGGCTCATCGAGGACTACATCGTCCTTCGCGGGGTGAATCCCAACAAGGTCTATCTCCTCGGCTACTCCGCAGGGGGCGACGGCGTTTACCACCTTGGCCCCCGGCTGGCCGACCGGCTCGCCGCCGCGAGCATGATGGCCGGTCACCCCAACGACTCCTCGCCCCTCTCGCTCCGCAATCTTCCGTTTGCGATTCTCATGGGCGCCGACGACTCGGCCTACAACCGCAACACCGTCGCCGCCGAATGGGGCGCAGCCCTCGACGAGCTCGAGAAAAAGGACGGCAGGGGCGGCTACCCGCACTTTGTGCGCATCTTCCCAAACACCGGCCACGGCATGCGCCAGCAGGACGCCATTGCCCTCCCGTGGATGGCGAAATTCGAGCGCAATCCCTGGCCGAAGCGGATCGTCTGGGAGCAGGGCAATGTGCCGGCCACCCGCTTCTACTGGCTGAGCCTGCCGGGACAGCAGCCGCAAAAGGGCAATCGCATCGACGCCGAGGTGGATGGGCAGACCATTCGCCTCACCTCGAGCGACTATTCGGCCGCGACGCTGCGCCTGTCGGATGAGTTGCTGGACCTCGACCAGCCGGTCACCGTCTTCGCCAATGGCCGGGAGGTCTTCTCCGGGAAGGTTTCCCGCAATGCCGCCGCCATTGCCCGCTCACTCGAGGAACGCGCCGACCCCGCCTCCGTGGCGTTCGTCGAGCTCCCCGTCGAATGGACTACGGCCGGCCCGGCGTCGAGCGACGTTCCCCCGGTGGAAATTTCCAACACCTCTTCTTAGTCTTCTCCGCATGAAACTCTGGATGCGCGTGGTCGCCGCCCTTGCGGTGGTCTGGATTCTGGCCGCCGGCATCGCATGGATGGCGCGCTCCGCCAAGCCGACCCCGGAGTCGCTTGCCATCTACATCGTGGAGCATCCGCTGGAGAACGCCTCGCCCGCCGAGCGCGCGAAAACGATCGAACGGGTCGCGGAGCAGTTGAACCGGCTGGAATACAAGGACCGCCGAAAGTTCCGCCGCGACGACGCGCTCGATGTCTTTTTCAAATCCCTCACCGAAGAGGAACGCACGCGGTTCCTGAACCTCACGCTTCCCGAGGGTTTCCGGCAAATCATGCTCGCGCTGAACAAAATGACACCGGAGGAGCGCAAGCGCATCGTTGACCGCGCGCTTTCGGATCTCGAGGAGGATTCGCCACTGGAGCGCGACGAGGATCCGCTCACGGAGAGCCAGCGGGCGACATTCATCGAGCATGGCATGAGCGCCTTTTACGAGGAGGCCAGCGCGGAGGTGAAACTGGACTTCGCACCGGTCATCGAGCAAATCCAACGCCGCCTGCAGCACCGCGAATGACCCGCGCCTTCACATTGATCGAAATGCTGGTGGCCGTCGCCATCGTCGGCGTGCTGCTGGCCATTGCGGTCCCGACCGTCTCCGGAATGCGCGCCCGGGCCCACGCGACGCAGTGCCTGAGCAACCTCAAGCATCTCGGCGTGGCCCTGCAGGCCTATCTCGCGGAGCACAACCAGCAAATGCCCGTGCTGGAGGCCGGCCGGACCTCCTCCGGCGAAAACGTCGCGACGATCGACAACACCCTCGATGGCTACGTGGACGATCCCGCGGTCTTTGCGTGCCCGGCCGACCCGGAACTCGCGAAACTCACCGGCACCAGCTACTACTGGAACGTGGCGATGAACGGCCAGTCGACCACGAGCCTCAACTTCCTGAAAATCTTCGGCGCGAAAAGCAGCATTCCCGTGATGAGCGACAAGGAAGGCTGGCACAAACACCGCGACCGCAAGGTGAACATCCTTTACGCCGACGGCCACGCGACGAAGGAACTCCAGCTTTTCGCGAGCCCGTGAGCACCGCGATCCGGATCGCCGGCATTACCAAGACCTTTCGCAAGCGCGTCGCCCTGCACCCCCTGGAGCTGGAGGTCGATCACGGCGAGCTCTTCGGCCTGCTCGGCCACAATGGCGCGGGCAAGAGCACGACATTCGGCATCCTGCTGGGGCAGGTGCATCCCGACGGCGGGGAAGCCTTCATCGACGGCATCTCCGTGCAAACCAATCGCGCGCAGGCCCTCGCGCATGTCGGCGCAATTTTCGAAGCCCCCGCATTTTACGAGTATCTCAGCGGCTGGCAGAACCTGAAGATCCTCACGGCCTGCACGGCGATTCCGCGGAAACCGGCACTGGAGGAAGTCGTGGAACTCGTGGGGCTCGCTTCGCGGATTCACGATCCCGTCCGCACCTACAGCCACGGCATGCGCCAGCGTCTCGGCCTCGCCCAGGCCCTGCTGCCGAACCCGAAGGTGATCCTGCTCGATGAACCGACCGAGGGTCTCGACCCGGAGGGGATTCGTGAAATGCGCCTCCTCATCCAGCGACTGCGTGCCGAGCGCGGGCTCACGGTGTTGCTGGCCTCGCACCTCCTCGCCGAGGTCGAACAGCTCTGCGACCGCGTGGCGATTTTGAATCAGGGCCGCCTCGTGTTTTGCGGCCCGTGGAAGGAACCCGCAAACCTGCGCGTGCGACTGGATGTGGACGATCGCGAGGCCGCCGCACGCGTGCTGCGGGGGCTCGGTGCCACGCTGGAGGAGGGATCGATTGCCAGCATCCCGGCGGGCACGGACCCGGCGAATGTCGTCGCCGCGCTGGTGGCCGCAGATGTGCGCGTGCGGGCCTTCGAGCCGGTGCGGCGATCCCTGGAGGACTTCTACCTGGAGCAGATCGGACAATGAACCTGCTCGCGCTCCAGATCCGTGGCGAGCTCCTCAAGCTCTTCGCCCGCAAGAGAACCTACATCGGCTTCGGTGCGTTTTTCGCCATCGAACTCATCCTGCTTTTCCTGCTCCGGCTCGACCGGGTCGAACGCTCCATTCGCCAGGCGATCGAGCGCACCGGCTACGCGGCGGATGAATACCTCTCCGGCCTCACCCTCGCCCTGCTCATCCTGTTGTGGTCGGTCTTTCTCCTTGGCTCGCTCTACCTTGCGCTGATCTCCGGCGATCTCGTGAGCAAGGAGGTCGAGGACGGCACGATGCGCATGCTGCTGTGCCGGCCGATTTCGCGATTCCGCCTTCTCGCGATCAAGGCATTCTCCGCATTCGTTTACACCGTGTGCCTCGTGCTCTTCATCGGGGTCACCGCGCTGGCCACGGGCATGATCTACGGGGGTGCCGGCGGCATGTTTGTCTTCGCGCCACTGGAGGGAATCTTTGCGCTCTACGACTTCGGGACCGGCCTCTCGCGGTATGTGCTGGCCATGCCCCTGCTCGCCGCGAGCCTGTTCACGGTTTCGGCGCTGGGCTTCTGCTTCTCGTGCCTGAACATGAAGCCCGCCGCCGCCACGATCCTCACCCTCTCGGTGTTCTTCGTGGACATGATCGTGAAGAACATCCCGTATTTCGAATCCATCCGGGAATGGTTCCTCACCGCGCGCATGGGGGCGTGGATTCACGTTTTCGAGCCGCGCGTCCCTTGGGAATCGATGGTCGAAAGCTACGCCTGGCTGTTCGCCCTCGACGTCACGCTGCTGGCCCTTGGCTGGCTGGCTTTCGAACGGCGCGACCTGAAATCCTGATTGCAGAGGCGCCTCTTGGGGCGATCCCGGCGATTTATGCGCAAGTGGTTCCCGCGCAAGGGCCTTTTGCGTGCAAAGAGGGCCGCTTGGGTTTTCAAGCAGGGGTCTTTGCACGCAAAGGGGGCTGCCTGACTTCCCAGGCAGGGGTCTTTGCACGCAAACGGGGAGCAGGCTGGTTGGGCGGCGCGAAATTCCGGGTTTGGAACGTTTGTGCGACAATCTCGGAGCGTTGGACCCGAAAGAGTTTGACGATTCCACCTCCAGAGCGAATGAGTTAGCGGTTTGGGACCGCAGGGCAGGACAGTGGTGTAATGGCAGATTTCAATCCGAAAAGAATCCCTGATGAGGAGCGCTGGTATTGCATTCGCGTCCGGCCCAAACAGGAAGCTGTCACGGCAAGAATGTTGCGCCACGAGGCACGGGTGGAGGTCTTTTGCCCGTTCATCCGCTTCAAGCGTGCCCGGCGCGGCGGCACGATGTGGGTCACCGAGGGAATGTTCCCGGGCTACCTCTTCAGCCGGTTTCGCTTCGCGGAGCGCCACCGCCATATCGCGGCAATCTCGGGGGTGATGACCATTGTGCGGTTTGGCGACGCTCCGGCGATCGTGCCGGAGGCGGTCATCAGCGAGCTTCGCTCCCATATTTCCGGGGACGAAACGGTGATCATCCCGCAGGAGATCGAGCCCGGAGCGGAGGTGCGCATCGTCGAGGGCCCGCTGGCGGGGGTGCGCGCCGTCGTCTCGCGGGTGATGCCGGCGAGGCAGCGCGTCGCGGTGCTGCTCGAGGTGCTCGGGATGGAACGGGAGGTCGAGATCTCGACCGACGCCCTGCTGCCGGACGCCTCCCACCCCCTCGCGCCGAAATAGCCGCCCCCAAATCGCCGCTGATTTCCGATTTACATTCCTTCGGATCGGCCTTTGATTCTTCGTTCCGCCCATTGCCTTTGGCGGAAGCCGGTCATGATTAATTGGATTTTAAAGCTGTTCCTGGGTTCGAAGAATCAGCGCGAGCTGCGCCGCATGCAGCCGACGGTGCGCCGAATCAATGAACTCGAGAACGAATACCGCTCGCTCAGCGACGACGCGCTCCGCGAAAAGACAGCCGCCTGGAAACAGGAGTTGTCGCAGATCGAAGACAACGCCGCCCTGCAGGCCCGCCTCGACGAGATCCTTCCCGAGGCATTTGCAGTGGTAAAGAGCGCCGCCCGCCGTCTCACCGAGCGGCAGCACAGCTTCACGGTGTGTGACCAGCCCGTGGTCTGGAACATGGTGCACTTCGATGTGCAGCTCATCGGCGGCATGGTGTTGCACAAGGGCCGCATCGCGGAAATGGCCACCGGCGAAGGCAAGACGCTCGTCGCGACGCTCGCGGTCTACTTGAACGCGCTCACGGGCCGCGGCGTGCACGTCGTCACGGTCAACGACTACCTCGCCCGCCGCGACGCCGAGTGGATGGGGCAGCTCTACGAGTTTCTCGGCCTCACCACCGGCATCATCCAGGAGGATCAGGACCCGTCGACCCGGCGCGCGCAATACGCCGCCGACATCACCTACGGCACGAATGCGCAGTTCGGCTTCGATTACCTTCGCGACAACGGCATGGCGACCAGCCGCGAGCAGCAGGTGCAGCGCGGCCATTACTTCGCGATTGTGGACGAGGTGGACTCGATCCTCATCGACGAGGCGCGCACGCCGCTCATCATCAGCGGCCCCGCGACGGTATCCACGCACCAATACGACCGCTTCAAGCCGCTCGTGGATCAGCTGGTCCGCCGCCAGACGATGCTGTGCGGCCGCCTCGTCAGCGAGGCCAAGGAGCTTTTGGAAAAAGGCGAGAAGGACGCCGCCGGGCGGGCATTGCTCAAGGTGAAGCTCGGGCAGCCGCGCAACAAGGCGCTCCTCCGCCTGCTCGAGGACCCCGAGATCCGCCGCCTCCTCGACAAGTCGGAGCTGTATTTCTACCAGGACAACAAGACGAAGGAGGAGCTCATCCAGCTCAAGGAGGAGCTCTTCTTCACGATCGACGAACGCCAGCACGAGGCCGACCTCACGCAGAAGGGCCGCGATTTTCTCAACCCCGACGATCCCGATGCATTCGTGCTGCCGGACCTCCTCACGGAGTTTGCCGACATCGACAACGATGCGTCGTTGACGCCCCAGCAGAAGGCCGAGGCCAAGGCGAAACGGCAGAATTTCTGCGATCAGCAGAGCGAGCGCATCCACAACATCACGCAGCTCCTCAAGGCCTACTGCCTCTACGAGCGCGACGTGGAATACGTCGTCGAGGACAACAAGGTCATCATCGTCGACACGTTCACCGGCCGAAAGATGCCCGGGCGCCGTTGGAGCGATGGATTGCACCAGGCCGTCGAAGCCAAGGAGGGCGTGCAGATCGATCGCGAAACCCAGACGCTCGCGACGATCACGATTCAGAACTATTTCCGCCTCTACCAGAAACTCGCCGGCATGACCGGCACGGCGGAGACGGAGATCAACGAGTTCCACGACATTTACGGGCTCGACGTCACGATCATCCCGACCAACCGCCCCGTTCAGCGGATCGACATGAACGACCGCATCTACAAGACGCGGCGCGAGAAATACAACGCGGTCATCGAGGAAATCAAAAAAGCGCACGCCAAGGGCCAGCCCGTGCTGGTGGGCACGGCGAGCGTCGAGGCATCCGAACTCGTCAGCCGCATGCTCAAGCGCGAGAAGGTGCCGCACACGGTCCTCAACGCGAAGTATCACATGCAGGAGGCCGAGATCGTCCAGCGCGCCGGTCTCAAGGGCGCGGTCACGATTTCCACGAACATGGCCGGCCGCGGCACCGACATCAAACTCGGTGAAGGCGTCAAGGAACTGGGCGGACTTTACGTCATCGGCACGGAGCGTCACGAAAGCCGGCGCATCGACCGCCAGCTGCGCGGACGCTGCGCCCGCCAGGGCGACCCGGGCATGTCGCGGTTCTACGTGAGTTTCGAGGACGACCTCATGCGCAACTTCGGCGCCTCCGAGCGCATGACGAAGATCATGGAGACCTTCGGCATGAAGGAGGGCGAGGAGCTCGAGCATCCATGGCTCAACAAGAGCGTGGAAACCGCGCAGAAGCGCGTCGAGCAGCGCAACTATATGATCCGCCGCCGCACGCTGGAGTTCGACGACGTGATGAACCAGCAGCGCGAGGTCATCTACGGCTATCGCAACGAGGTGATGGATACCGACAATCCTCGCGCGATGATTTACGAGGTCATCGACGAGGTGGTTCCGAAGAAGGTTGCCGAATACCTCGAGCCGAATGAGAACGGCGAGGTCGACAGCCAGGGTCTCCTGAACTGGTTGAACACCACCTTCCCGCTTGGCCTCTCCGCCGAGCGCGCCGAGCTTGACAAGCGCACGCCCGAGGAAAACGGCGCCTACATCGTCGAGATCATCAAGAACGCCTACGAGCAAAAGGCCGCCATCGAAGAGCAAGCGGCCCTCAGCGGCCTCGAGCGCTACATCATTCTCAACGCGATCGACCGCCTCTGGCAGGAACACCTCTACGCGATGGATGGACTGCGCGAGGCCGTTTCGTTGCGCGCCTTCGGCCAGAAGGATCCGCTGGTCGAATACAAGAACGACGGCTACGCGATGTTTGTCGAGCTGATGGACAACATCAAAATGGAGATTCTCAACAATCTCTTCCGCAGCACGACGAATCTCCAGGCCTTCGAGAAGCTCCTCGGCTCGCTCCCGCAGAATCTTCTGCACGAGATGCTCAACAGTGGCATCACCCTTGCCGGGTCCGCCGCGGCCCAGGTTCCCGACGACGAAGAGGACGACTCACCGGTCGAAATCTCGCTGCCCGAGAAACCGACAATGGAATTGCCGCTCGGCCGCAAGCCACTCCCGCGGGTCGGGCGCAACGATCCGTGCCCCTGCGGCAGCGGCAAGAAGTTCAAGAACTGCTGCGGGCGCAACGCCTGACCCCGATTGCCCAAACGCCGCGGCCCTCAACGGACCGCGGCGCTTCCCCTCCCGAAACTGCGCGCGTCTCAGCGATAGCCGCCGGCGACCTTGATGAGTTCGCCGGAAATCCAGGCGGAATCATCCGACGCCAGAAACGTCACGACTGAGGAAACATCCTGCGGCTGTCCCGTGCGTCCGAGCGGAGTCTGCTCGACCACGAGCCGTTCAAAATCGGATCCCACAAACCCGGCGGAGCGGGTGCCTTCGGTGTTCACAATCCCCGGATTCACCGAGTTCACGCGAATCTTGCGCGGACCGAACTCCCGCGACAGCGCGCCGGTAATCGCATCCACAGCCCCCTTCGTGCCCGAGTAGACGGACGTGGTTGGCGGCGTCGACCAGCTCGCGACGGAGCCGATGTTGATGATGCTCGCTCCCTCCTTGAGATGGGGCAGCGCGGCCTGGGTCACGAGCAGAAGCCCGAGAACATTGACGTCGAACAGCCGGCGGTAGTGCGCTTCATCCACCTGCTCGAGCGGACGAAATTCGTAGACGCCCGAGTTGTTCACCACCACATCGAGACGCCCGTAATTGGAAACCGCCGCCTCCACGATCGCTTTCGCCTCCGCAGCCTTCGAAACGTCGCCCTGCACGGCGACCGCCCTCCCGCCATCGGCGACAATCGAGTTCACGACCTCGTCGGCTCCGGCCCGCTCGACGCGTAGTTGACAACCACCGCCGCGCCCTCCGCGGCAAGGGATCTGGCAATGGCGGCTCCGATTCCCTTGGAAGCTCCGGTGACGATGGCGACTTTGCTGGCTAGCTTTTTCATAATGGTCCTTTGTTCGGAACTTATGAACTATTGAACCAAGGTCAAGGCGATTGTAGAGTGTGCAGGTGAGGCCGTTGGTGCATCCCAAGATCGAGGACGTAACCGTCGAAGGAATCCTCCATGCCCTGTCCGATCCGGTGCGCGCGGCCATCTTCGTCGAGATCGCGCAGGGGGACTGCGCCAAGAAGTGCTCCGAATTCCTGAGCATTCACGAGCGGCAGATTCCAAAATCCACGCTTTCCCAGCACTTCAAGATCCTGCGCGAGGCGGGATTGATCCACAGCGAGCGCAATGGCGTCGAGATGCGCAATCGCACGCGCTGCAAAGAACTGCAGAAACGCTTCCCGGGGCTCGTGAAGGCCATCCTGAACGCCCATCGCATTCAGCAGGAAGGCCGTTAAGCGGATCAAACCGCCGGCGAACTCGACTTGGAGGAACCGCCATCCCGTCCTAGGATGCAAGGCATGAAAGTCACCTACTACGGTCACTCGTGCTTCGCTGTCGAAACCGCCGGGAAGACGCTGCTTTTCGACCCGTTCGTCACGCCGAACGAGCTTGCCGCCTCGGTGGACGTGAATTCCATTCCTGCGGATTTCATTCTCATCACGCACGGGCACTTCGACCACATCGCCGACGCGGTGGCCATCGCGAAGCGCACCGGCGCGAGGGTCATCTCAAACTTCGAAATCTTCCAGTGGCTCGGCAAACAGGGCGTGCAGAACGTGCACCCGATGAACCACGGCGGGAGCTTCCGGTTCGAGTTCGGCTCCGTGAAGTATGTGAATGCCATTCACAGCAGCAGTTTTCCGGATGGCAGCTATGCGGGAAATCCCGGCGGCTTCGTCGTATCCACCGACTCGGAGGGCACCTTCTACTACTCGGGCGACACGGCGCTGACGATGGACATGCAGCTCGTCGGTGAGTCGTTCGATCTTCGCTTCGCTGTGCTGCCGGTCGGCGACAATTTCACGATGGGCGTCGCCGATGCGATTCGCGCTGCGAAAATGATTCGCTGCGATGACATCATCGGCGTGCACTACGACACGTTTCCGCCGATCAAACTCGATCACGAGGCCGCGAAGGCCGCATTCCAGGAGGCGGGGAAACGCCTGCACCTGCTGAAAATCGGCGCTTCGGAAAGTTTTTAATCTGCCAATTTCGCGGTTTCGCTGGCAGAGTGCCCGGGATGTTCCCGGTGAAAATTGTCGAGCAACTCGCCTTGTTTCTGGCCAACGAGCCGGGCACTCTCGCCGCCGTTTGCGACGCCCTTGCCGAGGCGAAGATCAACATCTACGCGCTCAGCATGAACGACACGGTGGACCACGCGGTCGTCCGCATGGTCGTCAGCGACCCGCGACGGGCCATCCACATTTTCGAGGCGCACGGCGTGCTCGTGGTCGAAAACGATGTTCTCATGATCGAGAACGACAACCGGCCCGGCAGTCTTTCCCGCATCGCCAAGCTTCTTGCCGCAAACAAGGTCAACATCGAATACGCCTACCTCGCCACGCAGCCGACCGCCCGCCGGGGACTGCTCATCCTGCGTGTGAACGACGCGAAGAAAGCGCTCCGCACGCTTCAAAAGCACCCCGCCCCCGGCGCCTAGGTGGCGGCAACGGGAAGTTGATTCCCGGAAAGTTTGTGTCGAGGCCGTGTTGACATCGGCTCCACCCAAGGAATGATCTCTCTATGGCCAGCAAGGCAGTTTCGGTTTTTCACCACGGCCCGTTTTCCGCGGACGCAGCAAAGAATGCCGCGCTCCGCATCCGGCAGGAGCTCTCGGAGCCGACGACGATTGCGCTCGCATTCGTCTCGCCGGACTACCAGGCCGATCTCGAGGAGTTCGTGGACATCATTCGCGTCGACGGCCACGTCTCCGAGGTCGTGGGCTGCACCGGCACCGGGCTGGTCTTTGACGAACGGGAAAACGAAGGGATTTCCGGATTTTCGATTCTCGCGCTTCACGCCGAAAACACATCGATAACCATTCACGAACTCACCACGGAGGTTGTCGAGGCTTCCGGATCTCCGGAGTATTGGAAGCAGCACCTGCCCCAGGCCTCGGGCTGGATCGTTCTGGCGAACCCGTTCGGCTTTGCCGTCGACGAGTGGCTCGTCGACTGGAATCGCGCGTTCCCGGGAGTTCCCATGGTCGGCGGTCTCGCCAGCGGAGGCCGCGAGGCGGAGAGCATCGCGGTCTTTCACAACGCGAAAACGGTCCACGGCGCCGTCGCGGTTGCGCTCAATGGCCAGTTGCGGCTGGTGCCCGTCATCAGCCAGGGTTGCCGGCCGATCGGAGAACCGCTGCCGGTGACCAGCGCGGATGAAAACGTCATTTTCTCGCTTGGCTCGCGCCCGGCTTATCAGGCGCTCGAATCCGCCTTCCAGTCGCTCACCGAGGCGGAGAAATCCCACGCGCAGGGCAACCTGTTCGCGGGACTCGCGGGCGATGAATACGTCGAGGAATTTCGCCCCGGCGATTTTGTGATCCGCAACATCATCGGCGCCGACCCACAATCCGGCGCCGTCGTAATTGCCGGCATCCCGCGCCTTGGCCAGACGATGCAATACCAGCTCCGCGACCGTGACGCGGCGGACGCCGATCTCCAGCGGGTGCTCAACCACGTCGCCCCATTGGTCCGCAAGCCGATCGGATCGCTCCTTTTTTGCTGCACGGGTCGCGGCACCGAGTTTTTCAACGAGCCGCATCACGATGCGGGTATGATCTCGCGCGTGCTCGGCCGGCACAGCTCGGCAGGATTTTTCTGCAACGGAGAGATCGGCCCGGTGGCCGGGCGGAATTGCGTGCATGGCTACTCGGCTGCGTGCGCGATTCTGGTCGACGCGAAATCCTAGCAACGTCCTTCCCGCCCCGGGGTTACTTCTGAGCCGCGGCGGTTGACACTGCTCCGCGCTCGGCGAAACTCTGGATGCTTCCACGCATGGCGGCGAAACGAAATCGAGTCCTACCCATTCTGGTCATCACGCTCCTGCTGCTAAGCGGCGCAGGGGTGTGGTTCCTCATGTCGGGACAGGAACTCCTGAGGAAGGAGGAGGGAATTTCGCCGCAGCTGATCAGCCAGGCGCAGCGTCGGGACATCGAGTCCAACCTCTTGCTTTCCGGTGAGGTGATTCCCGCCTTTCAGGTCGAAGTAAAGCCGGAGGTCGGCGGGAAGATTCAAGCCATCCACGTCGAGACCGGCCAGCAGGTGAAAAAAGGCGATCTACTCGTCACGATCGACGACACCGATCTGCTCACCGAAAAGGCTGCCGCGGAAACGGAGATCGAAGGCGCCCGCATCGCCGTCGAAAAGGACCGCGGCAACTACATCCGGGCGAAAGCACTCTACGAGGAGAAGCTCATCAGCAAGGAGGTTTACGCAAACCTCGAGGCGGATCTTCGCATTTCCGAGAACACACTCGAGAAGGCGCAAAGCCGCCTGCGCTCCGTCGAGGACCGGCTCGCCAAGACGCGCATTGTCGCGCCTGCGGACGGCACCGTTCTAGACATCCCGGTCGATGAGGGTCTCGTCGTCACCGCCGCCGCCAGCGTCAACTCCGGCTCCGTGCTCATGACTTTCGCCGACCTGTCGCGCTTGCTCATCGACACGCATGTCAACCAGATGGACATTTCCAAGGTCCACAAGGGACAGCCGGTGATCGTGGAGATGCAGGGTGAGGAAGCGGAACCCGTGCACGCGGAAATCGAGTTCGTCGCACCGCTCGCGACCGTCAAAAACAACATCAAAGGTTTCCAGGTCCAGGCCGTCATCAAGGACAACAACGGCCGTCTCAAACCCGGCATGTCGGTCAGCATGAAGCTGCCGATCGGTCATGTGCAGAACGCCATCAGCGTTCCCGTGGCGGCCGTGTTTCAGGAGAACGACGAGCACGTGGTTTACGTGCACACTCCCAATGCGAAGGTTCCCATTCGTCGGAAGGTCGAGGTCGGCCTCTCGAATCTTTCGTTTGCCGAAATCAAGTCCGGCCTGAACGAAGGCGAGGAGATCCTGCTTGTGGATCCGAAGCTCATTCAAAACCGGTCGTGACGACGTGCCGCTGGTCCTCCTCGAGAACGTCAAAAAATATTACACGCTTGGCGGACAGGAAATCCGCGCACTGGACGGCGTTTCGCTGACGATCGAAGAGGGCGAATTTGTCGCCATCATCGGCCCGAGCGGCAGCGGCAAGTCGACGCTCATGCATTTGCTCGGCTGCCTCGACACCCCGACCGATGGAAAGATGACCATCTGCGGTCACGACGTCGCCAACGCAACGCCCAACGAGCTCGCAGCCATCCGCAATCGCGAGATCGGATTCGTCTTTCAGTCGTTCAACCTCCTGCCTCGACTCAATGTCGTCGAAAACGTCGCCGTGCCGATGATCTACACCGGCGCGGGAATGCGGGAGCGCCGCAAGCGCGCCATGGAGCTTGTCGAAAAGGTCGGCCTCAAGGACCGGATGAACAACCGCCCCACGCAGCTGAGCGGTGGCCAGTGCCAGCGCGTCGCGATTGCCCGCGCCCTGGTGAACGACCCGAAAATCATCTTTGGCGACGAGCCGACCGGCAACCTCGACAGCCACACCGGCGAGCTCATTCTGCACATGTTCACCGAGCTGAACCAGGCCGGGCGCACCGTCGTGCTCGTCACACACGATCCGGACGTCGCCGCGGTGACGCATCGTGTCATTGAAATCCGGGACGGACGCATCCGTCGCGAATACGATCCGCGCAAGTCGTGAACCTGCTCGTCACCTTCGAGACCGGTCTTCGCGAGGTCGCCTCGCACAAGTTCCGCAGCTTCCTTTCGATGCTCGGCATCACGCTTGGCGTGAGCAGCCTCGTTGCCACACTCGCGCTCACGAACGGCATCGAGCGCGGCACCCGCCAGTTCATGGCTCAAATGGGCGGCCTCGAAATGGTGAAGGTGGTCGACAAGGACATCTCGTCCGAGATGCTGGATTTCTGGAACCTCTCTCCTGGTCGCACGATCCAGGATGCCCGCGCGATTCAGGAATCCGCACCTCTGGTCACCTACGTTGCACCGGAATTCGACGAAGGCATGCCCGTCTCCGCCGGTGGGCAGACCATGCGGGTGCGCGTGCGCGGCGTATGGCCGGAATACGGCCCCGCGACTGACAGCGTGATCGAAGCCGGTAGGTCGATTGTCGATCTCGATGTCGACCGAGGCACGCGCGCCGTCGCCATCGGGGCAAGCGTCGCCAGCACGTTGTGGCCAACGCTGACGCCGCAGGAAGTGCTCGGCAAGACGCTCTTCATCCGGCAGGTGCCATTCGAGGTTGTCGGCGTTTTTCAACTCTACGAACGCGAGAGCGACCGCAAGGAACGCGAGCGTCAGAAGAATCAGAAGCGAACACCCCACACCACGCAGCGCCGCTGGGACCCCTTCCGCTGGAAAAACGAAACCGTCATCATTCCTCTCTCCACGATGTTTTACGAATTTCAGTCGGGACTGTTCCCCGACGACTCGCTGGAAACCGTGCGACTCCGCGACTTCACCTTCCGGGTCGGAGACCTCGACCATTTTCAGGCGGCACTTGCGCAGGTGCGGACAACCCTCATGGGAACGCATCGGAACGTCGACGACTTCGAGTTCGAAACGCGGGAGGAATGGTTCGACAACATGAACGCCAGCATCCGTGCCACCCGCACGAGTGGCGGTTTGATCGCGGCCATCAGCCTCATCGTGGGCGGCATCGGCATTGCCAACATCATGCTGGCGAGCATCACCGAGCGGGTTCGCGAGATCGGCATCCGGCTTGCCGTTGGTGCGCGCGCCCGCGACATTTTTCTTCAGATCATCATCGAGAGCGTGACGATCGCGATCATCGGCGGATTGCTCGGCGTGTTTGCCGGTCTCGGGCTCATCTGGCTGCTGAACATCGTGGCGCCGAGCGATAACACACCCTTCGTCACGGCGGGCAACATCATGCTGAGCGTCGGCTTTGCCGCGCTGGCGGGAATGCTTTCGGGAATCTATCCGGCCTTCCAGGCCTCGCGCCTCGATCCGATCCAGGCTCTGCGCTACGAATAGCTCAATCGAGCCGGATGCGATGCCGGTCCAGCGTGGTGCCGGTCACGCGCGCGTAGTTCGCGATCGCCTTTTGGTAGTCGGTCAATGCGCGCACCTCGGCGATTTCGGCCTCCGCAAGGTCGCGCTGGAATTGCAGCACTTCAAACGTCGTCGCCGTGCCGGCCGCCAATCGCGCCTGGCCCGCCTCCAGCGTCCGCTCGGCAAAGATTCGCGCCGCCCGACTCGCGTCGATGCGCTTGCGCGTCGTCTCGATTTGACCCGCGGCGTTGTCCACCTGGATGAACACGCTCTGCTCGAGCTGCTTCAACGCCACGATCTGGCGCGCAACCTCCAGCTTCGAGATTTCCAGTTCGCCGGTCGCTGTCCGATTTGGAATCGGCAGGCTGAAATTCACCCCGGCGCTCGCGTCGAAACTGCTCGGCACCTTCAACTGCGAGGCGCTGCCGCCAAGCGTGGTATCGAGTCCGTTGAGACCGAGACTCGCAACGAGATCGAGCTGCGGCAGCGCCTGATTGCGCGTAAAGACGACGTTGATGTTGCGCTTCTGGAGATCGAGCAGCGCCTGCTGGTAATCCGGCCGAATCTCGAACGCCCGCTTCAGGTCGGCTTCCTTGTCCACCTTGAGATCCAGATCAAACGGCGGCGGCGCGATGGACACGCGCATCTTGAGGACGTTGGCGACGTCATCGGTCACCAGTTGCTTGAGGAAATTCTCGGTATCGGCGACTTCTCGTTCCGCCACGAGCACCCGGCCCTCGCGGTCCGCGACATCCGCCTGTGCCTGCACGATGTCGAGCGGGGACATCACGCCAATCTCCGCCCGACGCTGATTGTCCTGCAACGTCTGCCGTGCCAGCGCGAGCGAGCGCTGCTCGACGTCGAGGTTTTGAATCGCGAAATAAAGGTCGTTGTAAACGGTGATCGTGTCCGTCACGACGTCGATGATCGTCTGGCGCAGAGTCCACGCGGAAATCGAGCGGTCCGCACGGGCAATGCGAATCTGCGCGAGGTTCACGTCCGTGCCGAAGTTGCGCAGCAATGGCTGAACGATCGTGCCGCCGATGAACGTTTGGTAACGCTCGTCGATCGAGCTGCGGGAATCCGTGTCGCGGGTCACCGACGTGCCGAAGTCGTAGTTCAGACCCCACGGCGTGAGTCCCGAAACAGTGGCATCGAACTCCGTTCCGCTCGTGCGCGCAAAGCGGTCGCTATTCGGGCTGTCCGGCGCCGCGGAATCGAAGGTCGGATCCAGCGATCGCAGGTCGCGGCGATTCTCATCGTAGGTGTAGGAAAGATCGACCGTGGGATCGAACCGGCCCGATTCGCTGAGCTGGCGCGCCTTCGCGATCTTCGGATTGAACTCCTCGACCTTGATTTGAAAGTTCTTCGCCAGCGCACGCTCGATGGCGCTGCGATATGTCAACTCCAGCACCTCGGGCTCCGCGGCCCGCGCAACCATGCAAAAGGACACTGCGCCCGCGAGCGCGACTGCTATCCTTGCTTTTGTATCCACTTGTAACTTCCGTCGGGTTGTTTGACCTCGATCCACTCGCCGGTGAATGAGCGATTCACCCATAATTCCGCCTGGCGCCGCTGCACTTCCTCCAGCGACACCTTTTCCTTTTCGGCAATCTCCTTCATCTCCGCCATCCGGTCCGAATTTTCGCGCGTCACCGTCTGCCGGACGAAATCCCCCTTCTCGCCCTCCAGCTCCACCAGCACCACGAGCAATCCATCGCGGCCTTCGCCCACGAGTCGCGAGTTCTTGAGCGTCTGAATGTCCGCCTCGCGATCCTTGCGACGCTCGGATGGCGTGCGGTCGGAGTTGCGCACCGGCGCCGGCGTGGCCGTTGGCGAAGGCCCCTCGCCATCCGCCTTGTGCTGGTAAACATCGAGTCGCATTGCGATGTCGACCTTGATCGGCTCGTTCGTGGCGAGGTTGATCGCCGGAATCTTGCATCCCGACAAAAGGAGCGGGCCCGCCACGAGGGCGACTACTGTTTGCCGAGTTTTCCTTGCTGCCATGGGTTGTTGGTATCCGGGCCGTCGTGGAGGACGACCTCGAAGATGCGCGAGCCATTCGGTCCGCTCAAGTCGAGGTTTAGAATGCCCTGCGATTCCACGAACCAGAACCGCCCGTTCGCGTCCGTGTAATCGAAGTCCCGCAGGGTCTCGAGCGCGATGCGCGTGCTGTCCTGCTTGAGGCTCGTCCATGTATCGGGGATTCGCGCAATGAGATCGTCCAGCTTCCCGATTTTGAAATGCCCCGGCTCCGTGATCTTGAAGTCGCCCTGCACGCGATCGATGTCCTTTCGAAACGCATCGAGCTGAATTTGGAAATCGATCGGCCCGGTCATTTGGAAGTTTTGCGGCGAAAGGACGTTCGTCACCGCATGGGTGTCCAAACCCGTGCCGGCAACCCAGCCAATCCACGGCGAGTCCTGCTGAAAGAAAAAGCTGAAGCCGCCGTTCAGATAGCCGGAATAGGCCGCCGCGCCGAACTCCCCGTTGATTCCCTTCACATCGAACGTCACCGCGATCCACGCGTCCTTTGACTCGAACTGCCGCCAGCGCACCTCGGCGAGATCCAGTTTCTGCACGAGGTTTTTTTCCCCCTTCTCCGGCGGATATGCGAAGCGCAGGTCGCCCTGCACATCCTTAAGCTCGAGCTGATAATCCGGAAAACTCCGGCTCTGTTTCGGAACGCGCAATGCGACCTGGAGATTCAGATCCGCCAGATTGTTCAGCGCCACATTCTGCGCCTGCGTTTCGAATTCGATGGGTAACCCGACATCCGAGCGCTCACCGCTGCCGATGACCAGTTTGCCAAATTTCACATCGAGCTTCTCCACCGACCATCCGGACAATCCGCCCTCGGACGACGAGTCTTCAGCGCCTTCCTCCGCAGCGGTCGCACGCTCCATGTAAACAAACAGATCCTGACTCAGATAAATCGTCGGCCGAAGAATCACCACCTCCCGCAGGTGCTGCTCCGCCAGATCGCCGAGCGTGAATCGCACGAACACGCTTCGCAGCGAAAGCACCTTCCGCGAGCGATCAAGCGGCGAGCGCAGGACAACATCGGCAAACTCGACCGTCTGCACCTCGTTGACCAGCTGACTGGACAGCCCCGACGCAGTCACGTCGTGAAGCACGGTGTTGAGGGTGAAAAAGACATCCGTCACCTCGGGGCGCTCGTCATCGATCCGCGTGCGCACATTTGAGATGTCGATCTCGCCAATGGTCCAACCGCCATTCTCGTCCGGAGTCTTCGCGGCATCTGGTGTCTTTCCGTTTTGTGCGAGCAGCTTTTGCAGCGCGCCGCCCACACGGAGCCGGCCGCCATCGATCTTGATGGAGGCGATGTGCCGATCGCGAAGCAGCTGCACCGGAGAAAACTCGACGCGCACGAGATCGAGCGTCACGAAGGGCTCCGGTGCATCGACGAGTCCTTCAATGCCCCAGAGCGTAAGCGCGTGCACGGTTTCGGCGGCTTCACCGGTAATGCCGAATTTTTCAAAGTCGAACGCGAAATGCGCGCTCGTTTCCAGGTCGCCATCACGCAGACCGCGCAACCGCAACGTGCCGTAACGACACCTGGCACTCTCGACGATCCAGTCCAACGAGGGCCCGGCAGGTGCGGGTGTCGTTTGTCCTGGAGACCCGGAGAGCGACGAAACATCCAGGTCGAGCGTCGGGTTCTCGAGATCGAGCGACGCGATCCGGTGCGAAGCAAGGCCGTCCATCGTGAAAGCAACACGCGCCGAAGTCGCCGTGAACATCGGTCGCTCAGGTTCCACTTCGGTGAAAACCTGCAGGTCGGAAACAACGACGGACTGCCCGGCTCCGTCTGTCCCGGTTTCCGTCGAGCCAATGTCACGCAATGACGCCTGAATCCGAAAATTCACGCGTCCCAACATGCCGGGTGCGTCCGGGATGGTAACGTCCATGCCATCGAGCTCCAAAGAGCCAACGCGCCATCCCGCCTTTCGTTCGCCTTCCGGCTCGGCGGACGGTTTGTTAAAAAATTCGATCAACTCGGGGGTAACGACGAGCTGCCCCTCGCCGATTCGAGCTGCCTCGATTTGCTTGTGCGAGAAAAGTCCTTCCGTCGTGAACGCGACATCGATCCCGGCAATCTCGAGCATCGGGTCGGAATCCCCGTCTTTGGCAACGATCTTCTCGATGCGGGCTTGATGAACGATCGTGCCGAGTTCTCCGCCAACCCCGAAGTTGGGAAGCTCCGCCGATACGAACATCTCCACCACCGGCGAGTCCTGCCAGAGCCGCGCAATGCGCACGCGGCCTTCGTCGATCACGAGCCTCCCGATCGACCACGCAAACGGATCGCCATCTTCCGCAGCATCCGCTGCTCGTGGCTCAACACCCAGCGCCTCTCCAAGGTCGGGCGAGACAATCAAATCGGGATTCTCCAACCGCAGCTCTTCAATGCGCGCACCGAAAAGATCCGTGAGATGAAATACCGCGCGTCCCCCGCGAAGCATCAGCAACGTCTCATTCGACGCTGTCGATTTCAGCTCGAGATCCCGCACCTCCAGCACGCCCGGAAGTCGAACGCTCATTGCGGACATCTCCGCCCGCACGCCGGGAAACACCCGGTGGATGGTCCATCGTGCAATCCAGTCGAGATGCGTGACGGCAAAGAGGATCGATGCGACTGCCCCGACCGCGATCAGTGCGAGCACGATCAGGATGCGCCGAATCCAGCGGCGGCGCGGTTTGGGAGGCGGTGCGTCAGGCAAGGCGATCAATCAGGATCGACGCGACGAAGACCACGCCGATCCACGCGTTGGAGTGGAAGAACGCCTCGTTGATCGCGCGAACATCCCGCGACTGCGCGATCCGATGTTCGTAGAAAAGAATGCCGAGAACGATGACGAGCCCGACTCCGTAGGCGACGCCCAATCCGGCGACCCATCCAAAGGCGACGAGACCGATCCAGGTCAGCGCGTGGAGCACTTGCGCCACCCTCAGGGCACGCGGCACTCCGAGCCACACGACCATGGATTTCAAGCGCTCGCGCCGATCCACCTCGTAGTCCTGCGTCGCGTAGATCATGTCGAATCCCGCCACCCAGCACACGACCGCCAAGGCGAGCACCAGCGGCGGCCATGCAAAACCGCCGGTGACCGCAAGCCAGGCCCCCACCGGAGCGACCGACAATGCAAGCCCAAGAAAAAACTGCGCGGCATGGGTGAACCGCTTGGTGAGCGAGTAGAAGAACACGATCGCCAGCGCCACGGGCGACAGGGCGAAGCAAAGCGGATTGAGCAGCCACGAGGCGACGATGAATAGCAGCGCCGAAATCACGCATCCGGTGCTCGCAGCAGCCCGCGAGACAAGGCGATGCCGTCCCATCGTGCGCGGATTGCGTTTGTCGATCTCCCAGTCGGCGAGGCGGTTGAACGTCATGGCCGCCGTGCGGGCGAAAACCATTGCGAGAACAATGAGCAGAATCACCCTGCCCGTGGGCAACCCGTCCGCGGCCACGATCATCGCGCCCAGCGCAAACGGCATTGCGAAGATCGTGTGCGAAAACCGCACGAACTTCAGAAAGTTCGTGAAGGAAGTCACCGAGGTCACTCTTTCGACTCGTCGAACCAGGTCGCCAGCGCGTCGTCGACCCGCAGGTCGATGAGGCGCCAACGGTCACCCGCATTGTAAAAGTAGAACCGCCAACGCAGCGGCAGCGATTCCCCCTGCAACAGGTAGGTCCGCCGCATCAGGTTGCTGCCGAGCTTTTCATCGAGGATCAACTCGTAGCCGCGCACCGGGCCGTATGCGTCGAGCGCCTTCTGCGTCTGGTCACGCATCCGCTGTGCTTCATTGCCCGGCTCGGCCACCGCGAAATCGGCATCGAGTTCGTCGTAGGCGGCGTTCACGCGATCGGCTTTCAAGTTCTCGAAAAACTTCGCGACCACCTCGTCGGGCGTGCGAACAGCGGGCGTCGGCGTCGGCTTTGCCGGCAGCGAGTCGGGCAGCTTCCTGGGCGGATTTTCGGCAACCGGCTTCTCGGCCGGCGCGGATTCAATCTGGGCCACCACCGCGGCACACGGCAAAACGATGCAAGCCACGGCGACGGTCCACGGGCGGCTGGGAAATCTGATCATGCGTAGCTATTCTCGGCGCGTTCGGGATTCCCGTCTAGCACATCGGACGGCGCAAACGACTCGACCAGCGAGATGAATTTGTCGCGCACGATCGGCTTCGACACATACCCGTCCATCCCGGCCTCAAGGCAAATCCGCTCGGCATCCCGCATCGCATCCGCGGTTTGCGCAATGATGGGAATTCGCCGTCCGTTCTGCTCCTGACGCCGAATCTCTCTCGCGGCAGCATCGCCATCCATTCCCGGCATGTGCATGTCCATCAGGATGAGATCGAAATCTCCATCGCGCCAGGCCGCCACCGCCTGTTCGCCATTGCCGGCCACCGACACGGAATGCCCGCGCCGCTCGAGCAATCGACGGGTCACCATGGCGCTGACGCGATTGTCCTCGGCGAGCAAAATGCGCATCGGCCGCGCCGCCCGCCCGATGGGGCGCAGTTGGTGCCGCTGAACGACCTGTTTGTTGATTGTCGCATGAACCGCCCGAAGCAGTTCGTTGCGCGTTACGGGCTTCGTCAGAAACAGGTTCAACCCAAACTCCGATAGATCGAGGTCATCAGCTCGAAATGCGGACGACAACATGATCAACGCCGCTCCGGGGCATAGCTTCCCTTCCCGGATGCGATGCGTGAGCTCGAATCCGTCCATCCCGGGCATGACCGCATCGAGGACGACAAAATCGAACGGATGTTTCCTCACGTCCTCGCTTTGCAGGATTTCAAGCGCCTCGGGACCACTCGAAGCGGAAACCGTGTCGACGCCCCACGCGTCGAAGCTCTCCAGCAGAATCTCCAGATTCAGCGCGTTGTCGTCCACGAGCAAAGCGCGCTTTCCGACGAGCATCGATGAATCGAGCGAGCTCTGCCGGGGCACCGGCTGGCCGGCCAGCGGCAGTTTCAGGGCGACGTGAAAGACGCTGCCTTCCCCAACCCTGCTCTCGACCCAGATTCTTCCGCCCATTTGCGAGACAAGTCGTGAGCTGATCGCGAGTCCGAGCCCCGTGCCGCCGTAGAGCCGCGCGGTGGAATTGTCCGCCTGGCGAAAGGATTCGAAGATCACATCGAGCTTTTCCTCCGGGATGCCGATGCCGGTATCCTTGACGGAAAGGTGAAGCGGGCATCCCGCCGCATCCGGTTCGCCATCGAGTTCGACGCGAACAACGATCATGCCCTCGGGCGTGAACTTCACCGCGTTGCCCACGAGGTTGTTGAGAATCTGGCGCAACCGGCCCGGGTCACCGGTCAACGCATCGGGCACATTCGGGCGGACATCGTAGATGAGCTCGAGCTCCCGCTCCGCGGCCTGAATCGCCAGCGCGCGGATCGCTTCGTCGAACGTATCGCGCAGCGAAAACGGAATGTCCTCAAGATGCAGCTTGCCGGACTCGATCTTCGAAAAGTCGAGAATGTCGTTGATGACCGTGAGCAGCGAGAAGGTCGATGCCTTGATGAGGTTGACGTATTCGAGCTGCTGACTCGTGAGCTGGGTATCGAGCGCGAGTTCCGCCATGCCGAGAATTCCATTCATCGGCGTCCGGATCTCGTGACTCATGTTCGCGAGAAACTCGCTTTTCACCCGGGCGGCCCGCTCGGCGGCTTCGCGCGCCTCATCCGCACGCGCCTTTTCGCGCGTGAGTTCGTCGTTTCGTCGCTCGAGCTCGGCGGCGCGATCCGCCAATTGGCGGTTCAGGCGCGCATTGAGCAGCAGGCTCTCAAATGCCTGCGAAAAACGCTCCGCATCCTCCACACGGGCCTCGTGAAATCCCATTTCGAGCACCACCCTTTCACCGCTTGGAAGCAAAATGCCCCGCCGCAGGATTGCCACCGAGGAAAACTCCGGATGGAAAAGCAACGAGTCCCCGCCCGCGCCCGCAAGGCCGGAGTCGGGTCGCCGGCGGACGTCCTCCAGATTCAACGCGAAGCGCACCCCGCCTTTGTCGAAATGGCGCCCGTCGAACTGAATTTGCCGAATACCGAGCGCCTTTCGAATTCCATCGGCCACCGAGACGACATCCGCAAAGGTCGTGATCGAGGCGAGGTTCTTGTGCCAGCCGGAGAGCGCGTTGTTGATGCGGGCGAGCATCGCGCTGTGAAAATCGCGATAGTGCCAGATGAATGCCTCGGCAATCACTTCGGCGACGCCTTCCTCGGCCATGCGGCGTCGCGTCGCTTCGTCCTCCGCATACGTCGTAATGCCACTTAGAAAGGCCTGGAATCGCCGCCAGAGGTAGAAGCCGAACACATCGTTCAATCCGCTGTGAATCACCTGCCGGATCGACTCGTTCAGCGACCGTTCGGAAAGGTCCCCGTCGAGCGCGTGGTAAAGGACCGCCTCGGCAAGCTCGGTGACGGCGAGGTCGGCAGGATTGCGCCCGGCGAGCGTGCGGCGCATCGGGGCATGGATGCAATAGTCATCGACCGCCGGCGAATCCTCACCCGGCGCCTCCAGTGACCGCACCGACTCGCGAAACACCAGCGCCGGTGGAATCAGCGTTTCCATCGCGCCACTGCCGCCTTCGATCTCCTCTCTCAACCGGAGCAGTGCCCGGTAGCCGATCTCGAATCCGGGATACGCCAGCGTCGTCAGCGGCGGATCCGACAGCGCGGGATCGAAGCTGTCGCGCAACGCGAAGTTGTCGAACCCGGTGACGGATACGTCCTCCGGCACGCGCAGCCCTCCCCGGCGCAATCCCATGACCGCGCCCTGCGCGATCTGGTCATTCGCGCAGACCAGCGCATCGATACCACCGCAGTGCCGCGCAATATGTTCGCCCCACTCAAATGCGCTGCGTATGTCCCAACTGCCGGTGTGGAACACCCGCCGATCCGGAAGATCGAGGCCCGTGCCGCGCAATGCATCCCGAACTCCCTCGAGTCGCAGTTTGTTTTCCCAGTAATCGGGCTCGCCGCCGAGGAAGGCGATTTTTCGATGGCCGCGCCTGAGCAGCGCCTCGGTCAGTCGCCGGCAACCGAGGCGGTTGTCGACAAAGATGGCCGGCAGATCGCCACCTCCGTTGCCGCCCACCAGCACCTGGGGAATCCCGCGAGCCCGCATCTTTTGCATGAGCTCGCGGCTGTCGCTGCCCATGTCGAAAATGATGAGCCCGCGCAGCGGAAAATCATCGAACGCGTCCGCCTGCTCCGACACCGCAAGGCGCCATCCCGCCTCCTTCGCGCCAAGAAAAGCACCCGTCGCCATTGCGAATCCGACATTCCGGTTTCTCTCGGGGTTGATGTAGAACCCGATGGCAGCTGGGGGGCGCATGAATCTCTTTGAGGCAGCGAACTCGGTGTAGCGCGTTAGCGTTACGTTTCACCGCAGGCTACAACGATTCCCAGTCATTTACCAAGGAATCTCAGGAGGCGGTTTCCAGCTCCTTTGCCGACCGGCTCCAACGAAAACCTCCGGGATAATCGATCCAGCCGTGGCCCCAGTCGTAAGCCTCGAGACCGGCAAAGCGCAGCTTGTAGTCGTAAACCGAGGGCACCGTATAGGCGTAGCCGAGATACAGATGCTCACATCCCCTCTCGCGTGCGTATTCCAGCTCGACGAGAAGTGAGAAGTTCCCAGGACCGCGCTCCGAGAATTCCGGGTCGAAACACGCATACACGCTGGATGCACTGGCAGACCCGATGTCCAGGAAGCTCACGGCAACGAGACGTCCGGCCAGCCGGAACTCCGAAGCCACAGCGGTGCAGGGAACGTGATCCGGTGACGGCGAAAGAAAGTCGCGCAGCGAGTCCGGGACATTGTCGACGAAGCGCGTCCGATGCCGCTCAAACAACTCGTCGTATTCCGCACAATGTTTCGCCGGGACATGCCGGACATCCACGTCCGCATTGCGACGAACAAGCCGGCGCTGACTCTTCGAGAGCGAGAATCGATCCAGCCGGATGCGCAGGGGAAGCACGCCGCAAAGAACGCCATCGTGAAAAGCGAAGTTGTAGCGAAAGAAGCGCGTGCCGAAATGGCGCCAGCCCTCGGCGAGTCGATGGTCGAGTTCGATGGGCTCGATCGATTCCATCTCGATGTCCTCGAAAACGGGCACGGGCAGGCCGGTCTCGGGGAAGCACCTCATGCGCGTCACCATGCTGCAAGGCTAGTTGCACCCCCGACCGACACCAGCGGGATTTGCCTCGAATCCTCCATCCCGCTAGCCTCGGAGGGATGCGCGTTCCGGATCCCGTCTTTCTCGACTGGACCATCCCCACCGCCGAGGCGGCTGCAGAGTGGCTCGTGCGCCGCGCCGCACCCGGCGATTGCGTCGACCTTTCCGGATTCCTCGTCCTCGTCTCGACACGACGCGCCGGGCGATTGCTTCGGGAGGCCATCGCCTGCCACGCGGCACCTCGTGGCGTTCTCTCGCCGACAATTCAAACCGTCGCTCAATGGCTGATGCCGCGAAATCCCGCGACGGCAGGCCCCATGGAGAGCACGCTGGCGGCCATCCAGGCTCTCAGAAAGTTGGCTCGACACGAGTTTCCGACGCTGCTTCCGCGCGGCATGCCTTTCGAGTCGTTTGATGAACAACGCCTCTTCGCACGCGAGTTTCTGTCATTGCGCGCCATGCTGGCGGAGGCAGGTCACTCCATCGAAAGCGCCACGGAACGGCTCCCCGGTCACGGGGACGCCGAACGCCTTCGTGAACTCGCGACAATCGAGCAGGCCTATCTTGAGGAGCTTTCCCGTCTCGGCCGCGTCGATCGCGCATTGCAACAGCTCGACACGACTCATCCTCCCGAGCTGCCCACAGCTCTTCGCGAAATCGTTCTTGTCGCCATCGCGGACCTCTCCCCGCTCGCGCGCAACACACTTGCCCGCATTCCCGAAGAAGTCGCCCTCCACTCGCTGATTCCAGCGCCCGCGGAATCGGAGGAGTTGTTCGATACTTGGGGGCATCCGGTTCCATCGGCCTGGGAGGACCGCGCTCCTGGCTGGAATTCCTTCGACACGGAGGTTCGCCTCACCGCCCGCGCGTCGGACGTCGCCACCGATCTCCTTGCGTCCATTCCGCCCGACGAACCTCCGAGTCGCGCGATTCTCGAGATCGGACTGCTCGACCGCGATCTTTTCGCTCCGCTGCGAACCGTATTGCGATCGAGAGGCGGCGAGCTTCACAACCCGGAAGGCGAACCCATCGCAAAGCACTGGCTTCCAGCTCTCCTTCCGGAGATCGCGACGTTCCTGACGGAGCGGGACTTGAAATCCGCGACCGACCTTTTTCGAAATGGCGCGGTGGCGAGCTGGCTCCGCTCGACTTCCCGCCAGTTCGACTTCGATGCCTGTCTGATCGACGCCGACGAGATTCAGGCAAATCATTTCCCCGCCACGGCGGCGGAGGCACTCCGCTGGTGTGACGAGCGGCCGCATTTGCATCACGCCCTCTCCACGCTTCTCGATCTCGAAAAGCAGCTTCGCTCGAAAAACTGGCTTTCGGCGCTGCGCGAGTTTCTTAATGCGGTCGTTCGCGCATTCCATTCGACGTTGAGCGCGCAGGATCTCGATGCGCTCGAGACCGCCGCGGATGCCACGCTTTCCACGCTCGACGCGGCGGAAGCGCTTTCGGAATCTCAGCCCCGCATCTCCTGTCCCGACTGGCTGAAACTCATGCACGCCTCGCTGGAGACCGCGCGGCACTATCCCGAACCTCCGGAGAATTCCGTCGATGCGTCCGGCTGGCTCGAACTTCAATGGAGCGCAGCGCCACACCTCGTCCTCAGTGGATTCAATCAGGGGTTCGTGCCCGAGGTGATTCCGCGAAGCCCCTTTATAGGAGCCGGTGCGCGCAAACTGCTCGGTCTCCCGACGGATGAGGAGCGCGCGGCACGGGACGCTTATTTCCTGGCACGGCTGCTCGCCATGCGGCGTCCGGGCAGAGGCCGGGTCGACGTGCAGGTGCTTCAAGTCGCCACAGACGACTCCCCGCGACACCCCTCCCCGTTGCTCTTTGCCGGAGCCGGCGACGAGCTTCCCGAGCGGGTGCGACGACTGTTTGCGGAACCACGTTCCGCCCGGGCGGAGCCACCATGGCACGTGGGATGGACCTACGAACTGCCGGCGCTCGAGATTCCCCGACGAATTCGCGTCACGGGATTCGCGCGGTATCTTGATTGTCCTTTCGAGTTCTATCTGCGGTTCGGGCTCGGGATGGAACCGTTCGATCCGACGGCCAGCGAAATGGACGCGAGAATCTTCGGATCGCTGGTGCACCATGCGCTGGAGTCATTCGGCCGCGATGCCTCGGCTCGTGACCTCACCGATCCCGCGGCGATTCGCAGCGCTTTGTCGGCCTTTCTCGACACTTATGTGGCGGCGTCGTTCAGCAAGCCGCTTTCGCTGCCCCTGACCATGCAGGTCGAGTCGGCACGCCGGAGGCTGGCGGCATTCGCCACGGCACAAGCGGAGATTCGTCGTGCGGGCTGGCGGATCCAGCAGGTCGAGGTGGACTTCGCGGACCTGCTGGGTGCTCCGTGGCAGATCGATGGCTGGGAAATCCGCGGTCGCATTGACCGCATCGATGTGCACGAGGACACGGAGGCGTTGCGGATCCTCGATTACAAGACAAGCGATCACGCGGCGCCTCCCGCCACGATGCACATGGCAAAAGTGCGTTCCGACTGGCCTCCCGCCTACGCGCTCATCGGCGACACCGCGCCCGACAAGCATTGGACCAATCTCCAGCTTCCTCTCTACCACCAGCTCCTCGTGACAACCGGCCGTGATCCCGGGAAACTGAGTTGCGGATATTTCAATCTCCCCAAGGCACTTCACCAGACCCAGCTCGCAATCTGGGAGGACTTCGACGAGACGCTCGCGAGTTCCGCGATGCGATGCGCGAGGGGAGTTTTGAACGACATCGCGCAGGGACGGTTCTGGCCTCCGCATTCGAAAGTCCGGCACCCCGAGTTCGCCGAATGGTTCGAGCCGTCCGCCGAGGAGACCATCGCGGCAGATGCGGCAATCCGCTCGTTCGGAACATGAGCACGATTTGCAACGAGATCATCCGCGCTTCCGCCGGCACGGGAAAGACCTTCGCGCTGTCCGACCGGATCGTTCGCCTTCTGCTTCTGGGTGCGGAACCCGACAGCATCGTTGCACTGACCTTTACGCGAAAGGCCGCCACGGAGTTTGTCTCGAGCGTCTTTCGCAAGCTTGCGGACGCGGCGGAAGACGGCACGCATGCACGGGAACTCGCACGGCGCCTGTCGATCGAGGTGAGTCCCGCGGCCTGCGCCTCGACCCTCGCGAGAATGATCCGCTGCATGGATCGTCTCCAGTTCGGCACGCTGGACGCCTTCTTCCAGCGCATCGTCAACTCGATCCCGTTCGAGTTGGGACTCGCCGGCCCGGTCCAGTTGCTCGAAGAGCGAACCGCAGACGCCACCCGCGAGCAGGAACTCGAGCGTCTTGTCCGTGGCGACATGGCGGACGATGAGTCGCGCGAGGCGATGCTCGAGGCGTTTCGTCAGGCCACGTGGGGAGCCGAGGAAAAGCAGCTTCTGCCGAGATTGCTTCGGTTCATCGATCGTTGCCGTGAGCTTTATTTGCAGGCGCCGGATGCCGATCAGTGGGGAAAAGCCGAGTTCATCTGGCCGGAAGGATGTCCCTGTCTTCCGCCACCTGCCGACATCGCCGGGCCGCTTTCCACGCTTCAGGAGTGGACCGAATCGCTCGACGGAAGATTCGGAGATGCTCTGCGAAAATTCGTGGAGAGCATTGCCGAATGGCAACCGGGAATGAGTCTCCCCACCGACACGATTGCCAAACAGCTTTTTTCCAAGCTCAGCGAGTCGTCCTGCGCCGGACCACTGACCCTCACCTATTACAAAAAGTCCTACGACCTACCCGTTCACGCGGCCACCGCTTTGCGGGATGTGGTGCGTTACGTTCTCGGGCGCTGCCTCTCCGTCGCGCTGGATGTCGCAGCGGGAATGCATCACTTGCTGAAGGTTCACGACCGGCTGCACCGCGCACGGTTCCTTCGCACGGCACGGCTGAGTTTTTCCGATGTCACCGAGCTTCTTCGTTCGGCTGACACGATCCTCTGGCAGGAGCGCCTCGACAGCCGGCTGGATCACTGGCTCTTCGACGAGTTTCAGGACACGAGCGTGGCCCAATGGTCCGTCCTCGCAAACCTCGTCGAGGAAGTGCTGCAGGATCCCTCCGGCTCTCGAAGTGTCTTCTTCGTCGGTGATGCAAAGCAATCCATCTACCGCTGGCGCGGCGGCGAGCATCGACTGCTCAATGCTCTCGAGGACGGATTCGAAAAGGCGTTCAAGATTCGCTCACTGGATCACTCGTTCCGCTCCGCGCCGCCAATTATCGAACTCGTCAACCGATTCGGCGAAGCGGCGAAACAGTCGGCAGGAAGACTTCCCGAGACAACCATCACTGATTGGGCGCGCGTCTGGCATCCCCACACGTCCGCCGTCGAGTCCGCGCGCGGTCACGCCAGCGTGCGAATCGTTCCTGACCTGCCGTCAATGGCGGATGAGATGCTGCAGATTCTTAAAACCGTGCGCCCTCTCGAACGCGGGCTCACCTGCGCGATCCTCACCCGTGACAACGCGGAAGCGACGGCCATCGCCAGACTGCTTCGCGAGCGCGGATTCCTCGACATCGCGGCGGAGACGGACGTGTCCGTGGCGACGGACCATCCGTTCGGACGCACGTTTCTCGCGTTGATTTCCGCCATCGCGCATCCGGCCGACATCGTATCGCGTCGCATTGTGGAAATGACTCCTCTCTTCGAAGTGGTGACGAGCCACGGGGGATGGCGTGGAATCCGGCGACTGGTGCTTGCGCTGTTGGCTCAACGCGGCTGGGAAGGCACCTTGGAGGAAATTATCACGCAAACCCCGCGACTCCCCGAGGGCGAGTTCGCACACCTTCGTCGGGAGCAACTGTTCGAAATCGCGCGAAAGCTGGATGCGGATGGATCGAGAAATCCCGATGACTTTTTACGCACCGCGCGCGACACGACCCGACGGGACGCCGCCTCTGCAGGCCGTGTGCAGGTGATGACGATCCACAAGGCGAAAGGGCTGGGATTCGACCTTGTCCTGCTCTCCATCTCCGACAAGACCCGCATGGATGCGACGGACAATTCACCCTTGCTGGTCGCACGCGCTTCGAACCGCCTTCCCCGCTGGCTGATTGGGCGTCCGCCTTCCATCGTGCAGGAATCCGATGCGACATTGTGCAAGGCGCAACAGGAGGATCGGGCCGATGCCGCTTATGAATCTCTCTGCGTTTATTATGTGGCGCTAACCCGCGCCAAATATGGGCTTCATGTCTTTCTGCCGGAGACGAAGGAGAAGTCCAACTCCTCGCACTCGCCGGTCTCATTGCTGCATGCCGCTGTATCGGACGGGGATCCGGGGCCCACATCGATCGTATGGCAAACGGGCGACCCGGAATGGTTCACCACACACGATCCATCGGAAGCCACCCCACCCGCCGAGGCCCCACCGCCGGCGGACTGGTCGCAGTTTCCAATCCGCAAGCAGCCAACGCTGATGAATCCCTCCCGGCACACGACCCCGGGGCGGACGCCGATTTTTCTTCGGGAGCCTTCCGCACGATCCCTGGGAACGGAGGTGCATCAAGCTTTCGCAGCGATTGAATGGCTGGACGATCCGACGTCGGCGAAAACACTGGAGCAAGATTCGGAAGCAATGGAAGTGGTGCGCTCGTGTCTTCGCGACGACTCCATCGCGCGGCTGTTTCAGCAGCCGGAGGGCCTTATCGGACTCTGGCGAGAACGCGCCTTCGACGTGCTCGTGGGCGAGCGCTGGATCAGCGGCGTGTTCGACCGCGTCATTCTCTCCGAGAGGGAAACCGTGTTGATCGATTTCAAGACGGACAACGACTCGCCCGAAAACGTCCGCACGCGACATGCCGCACAAATGGACGCTTATTTGGAGGCGTTGACGGCACTGGGGGTGAAGCACCCGGTTCGCGCCGTCATCGTGCACACGCCGACGCGCAGCGTCCTCGATTTCGCTCAAAAATAGAACGGCAGATCGCGCTTCCGAAATTCCTCCATTTGCTCGCGGAGGTATTTTTCTCCGAGTCGCTGGAACCCGCCGGATGAGCGAAAGGCTTCGATGAATGCATTGACCGAGTCCACCAGCTCGGGATTCCCCTTCCGCACACCAATTGCCCATTGCTCCGTTTGGAACGGCTCGAGCAACGCGCGGGTTTTCTCCGGATGCTCCGTCCAGTTTTTCCAGATCGACATCTGGTCGTAGACAAATGCGTCGGCTCCACCCTGCATCACTTCAAGCACCGCGGCCGACTCCCTTTCCACCGCCAGAATCTTTGCGTGCGCCAGCGCTCGACGCGCCCACGCCTCACCGGTGGTGCCCTGGCGGACCACCACGACGCGGCCCGGCTGATCGACGTCCGTGACGGATTGAACCGGTGAATCCTTCCCCACCAGCATTGCCAGGCCGATCGTCAAATAAGGGGCGGAGAAATCTATGGATCGCCGCCGCTCCGGTGTGTCCGTCATCGACGAGATCACCACATCCACCCGTCCCGACTGCAACGCAGGAATCAAACCGACGAAGGGAATATTCTCGATGACCACCGGCCGACCGAGAAACTCTCCCAGCGCTTCGGCCATCTCCACGCTGATCCCCGCAGGCTTTCCGGCTTCGTCGATCGTTTCGAACGGCGGGTAGCTGAGGTCCATCCCCACCGCGAGAGGCTTCCCGCCGCGCGGTCCTCCACAGGCGACAAGCAACAATGAGAGCATCAGGCACAGCAGCGCTTTCATCACCTGAGAAGCAGGGTTGCGACGCCGAAATACCAGCCAAGCGTGCAAATGTCAGCGAGAGCGAGAGTGAGAGGCCCGGAGGCGATTTTTGGATCGAGCTTCGCAGCACGCAAGGCCGTGGGGACCATCAAACCCAGCAGGCTCGCGGTGATCATCGCTCCGCAAATGCTCATCCCCACCGCACCTGCCGCAGGAAAATCGCGCTGCCAGCCTGCGACGATTGCCGCGACCACCACCGCGCAGGTCACCCCAAGGAGAGCCGCGGTAAGAAACTCCTTTCCGAAGGATTTGAGCAACCAACCCCAGCTTGGCCGCATCGAGTGAAGCGCCTGCAAAGTCACAGCCATGGACTGCGCAGACACGCTCTCGCCGAGACCGAGCACGAGCGTCAGAAAAAACGCGAGAACGATTCGCTGCTCGAGTGTTTCCGCGAAAAATCCCGTGATGAGCGCACACAGCGTGCCGCTGGCAATGGTTGCCATGAGCCACGGAATTCGAAAGCGAAACGCCTTGGTGGGATTCGCATTTCGAAGCGCCTCGACGTGGAAACCGAGGGATTGAAAGATGTCGTCGCCTTCGTCCTTTTCCTCGACGTTCAGCACTTCCTCGGTGAACAAGCTCACGTCGATCACGCCCTTGATGCGCCGCTGCGAGTCCACCACCGGCAGCGCATAGAACTTGTAGAGGACAAAGAAATCACACGCGTCGAGAAGAGTCGCGGTTTCCGGAATGGCGATTACCCGCGCGATCATGATTTCACGAATCGGGCGGTCGAGGGGCTCAGTAAGGAGCCGCCTGGTCGGCAGGACGCCCTTCAGCGCCCCATGATCATCGACGACATAAAAATAAATGATGCGATCGCCCAGACCTCGGGCGCGGATTTCATCGAGTGCCTTCTGAACCGTCCAGTCCGCCTCAACCGTTGCAAAGTCGGCGCGGAGAAACTCGCCGACCGGGCGCTGAAAATTCGTCTGAAACTGCCGTGTTCCGAGCATGCACCAAAGCCCAAAAGGTTTCCTTCACGGTGCAGGGCGATGCCGGGTTTGAGAAGGCGAAACTGGCCCGTCCCGACAGAGGATCCGGGTCGCAGACCCCGGAAAACAAAAACGCCTCTCCGTGTCTGACACGGAGAGGCGTTGTTAAATCGACGACGGATTAGTTCAGATACTCGTAGTTGTATCGGATATCTCCGTTATCCTGCGGGAAGATGTTGGTGCTGTTGGCATCCTGCACGCGCTTGTAGATACCCCCGCTGCCACCCTTCGCGAACATCACGAAGCCCTTCTTTCCATAGGGGCTGTCGGTGGTCAAAGCGCGGCCCGACCAGTTCTGAGTGACGACAAACGGCTGATCCGCCGGGGACGACTCTTCGACCCAGAAGATCCGGAACGCAATGTTACCGGCGCCGAAGCTGTTGCCCGTGGGCTGCTTGCCCGGGGCGCTCATCAGCTTCCGCAAATCGGTCTGGGTGAGGTAGTTGTTATTGGTGAGAGCATCGAAATACTCCGAAAGGCTCGCTTTCTGAATATCTCCATTCTCGCTAACGGTCGACGTCCACTGAAGGCCATCACCACCGGCGTTGAAGGTATCCAGCGACATCATTTGCGTGGCGAGATGCAACTGACGGGCGTTGTTGAGGGTCTGGGTCATCTGCCCCTGCACGAGGGCATTGTTCACCGCCGGAACGGCCAATGTCGCGAGGATGCCGATGATCGAGATCACGACAAGGAGCTCGATGAGGGTGAAGGCGGAGGGTTTGCGAGTGAGTTTCATAGTCTGGAATGGGACTGAGATACTAACGCACCGCCTGTGAGGCCCGTCAAGCCCTTCCCTGCTGGAAAGGGGCGCGAACAAGCCCGCGCTCAGCCGATGTGTTTGAAGGCGCTGACCGACAACGGCGGCAGGTCGATCAACAGCGAAAATGGGCGGCCCTGCCACCCGATGGGCTCCGCACCCCGTCCGCCCCAATTTCCCACATTGCTGCCTCCGTAGGTCTCGGCATCCGTGTTAAGCACTTCCTGATACCAGCCGGGGTCGTCGACGCCGACTCGATAGCCGCTCCGCACCACCGGAGTGGCATTCACCACGAAGACAATCGTGGCTCCATTTCGCGGCTTTCTCATGAACGACCACACCGAGTTGTCGGCGTCGTGGAAATCGATCCAGTCGAAGCCTTCGTAGGAGTCGTCCTGTTCGTAGAAGGCGGGCTCGTTTTGATAGATCCAGTTCAGGTGCTGCACGAGCCGGCGCATGCCGTCGTGCGGCGCATACTGGGTGAGATGCCAGTCGAGGCTGTGGGCGTGTTTCCACTCAGACCATTGGGCAAACTCGATGCCCTGGAAAATGAGCTTCTTGCCGGGGTGGGCCCACATCCATGCGAGGAACATGCGGAGGTTGGCAAACTTCTGCCAGTCATCGCCCGGCATCTTCGTCATCATCGAGCCCTTTCCGTGCACGACCTCGTCGTGGCTGAGCACGAGGATGAAGTGCTCGGTGAAGGCATAGAGCATCGAGAAGGTGATGTCGCCCTGGTGGTGCCGGCGATAAATCGGGTCACGCGCGATGTAGCGCAGCGAGTCGTTCATCCAGCCCATGTTCCACTTGAAGCCGAATCCCAGCCCGCCGACATACGTCGGCCGTGAAACGCCGGGCCACGACGTCGATTCCTCGGCGATCGTGACAATCCCCGGGTGGCGCGTGTAGCAGACCTCGTTGAATTTCTTGAGGAAATCGATCGCCTCGAGGTTTTCGCGTCCGCCGTAACGATTGGGCACCCATTCGCCCGGCTTGCGCGAGTAGTCGAGGTATAGCATGGATGCGACCGCATCCACGCGCAGGCCGTCGATGTGATACTCGTCGAGCCAGAAGAGGGCGTTGCCGATGAGGAAATTTCGCACCTCGTTCCGGCCGTAGTTGAAAATCAACGTCCCCCAGTCCATGTGCTCGCCGAGCCGCGGATCTTCGTGCTCGTAGAGGCACGTGCCGTCGTAGCGGGCGAGGCCATGCGCGTCCTTCGGGAAATGGCCGGGAACCCAATCGAGGATCACGCCAATCCCCGCCTGATGACACCGATCCACGAACGCGCGAAAATCATCCGGATTTCCGAACCGGCTGGTGGGCGCGTAGTAATTGACGACCTGGTAGCCCCACGAGCCGTCGAACGGATGCTCCATCACGGGCATGAGCTCGATGTGGGTGAAACCGAGCTCCTTCACGTAGGGGATCAGGCGATCCGCGAGTTCCCCATAGCTGAGCGAGCGGTTGCCTTCTTCGACCACGCGCTGCCATGACCCTAGGTGAACCTCGTAGATGCTCATCGGCGAGTTGTAGATGTCCCGCTGGGAACGAGTCCGCATCCACTCCCCGTCGCCCCACGTGTAGCGGTTGAGGTCGAAGACCATGCAGCCGGTCTGCGTGCCATGCTGCGCATAGAACGCCATCGGATCCGTCTTCAGAAACACATCCCCGTGCGGACCACGAATCTCGACCTTGTAGTGATCCCCCTCCGCGACCTCCGGGATGAAAATCTCCCAGATGCCGGAGGGCACGAGCTTGCGCATCGGATGCACGCGTCCGTCCCAGTGATTGAAATCGCCAACGATGCTGACCCGCTGCGCATTCGGAGCCCACACGGCAAAATGAACGCCGCGCACTCCGTTGATCTCCATCAGGTGAGCACCGAGCTTTTTGTAAATGTCGTAATGGGTGCCTTCGTTGAAGAGATGGATGTCCATCTCCCCGAGCACCGGTGGAAAGGCATACGGATCGAGCTGCGACCACTTTTCTCCATTGTGCCCCTCAAAGTCGCAGCGATAGCCGATCGGCGCGTCGCCCTCGAGTTCGGCTTCGAAAAGTCCGACATCGTCCTTTTTCTCCAGCTCGAAGCGGCGGTTCAGCCCGCCCTCCTCGACAATCGTCACCCGGTTCGCATCCGGCCGAAACACCCGCGCCACGGTGCGCCCACCCTCCTTCCTGATGCCCAGCAACCGAAAGGGATCGCAATGGCGGGCTTCGATCAGCGGGAAATAATCATCGTCAGGAAGGAACGAGGTATTCATGACACCAGCGACGACCCTACTTGCCCCGCGTCACCAATCCCAATCAATTCCATTCCCGAAGGATCGGGGCCGGGCCTGATTGGCCGCATCCCATTTCCCCTGCCCCGGGATTCTTCGATCCAAAACATGCCCGCCCGAGGAATCCAAACGGCGCCCCGCTGCGAGATCCTTCATTGCCATGGGGGGCGTGGCAGTGCATCTTCCGAGCGAACCGGGGCGTAGCTTAGCTTGGTAGAGCGCCTGCTTTGGGAGCAGGAGGCCGTGGGTTCAAATCCCGCCGCCCCGATTTTCGACCGCTTGATCGATCGCCACGCGCCTGCGATACCCGTTACGGTGAATGCGCGGCTCGTCACTCGGATCCTTTCCTCGCTGTATGCGCTGGCCGCACTTCTCATGGTGTATGCCACGGCGGTTCTTTTCGTGCTCCCGGCCAAAGGCGCACAGTTTTCGCTTCCGAGCCTGGTGACGGTCGCCGTGGTGCTGACCGCCATTTACGCGAGCGCGGCATGGACAATGTGGCGTCGCACGGACTGGAAGCTCGCGCTGCTGCTCTGCGGACTCTCCATCTTCGGATGGCCCGTTGGCACGTTACTTGCCGTGATTTCCCTCGTCGTGCTGATGCTCCCGGAAGTCCGGGGGAGCTTTGCACGCTGATCGCCCGCAATTTTGTCATACCGGGATTCTCTTTTGAGTTCCCGGCGGGTGCAGATAGGCTTTCGCGAAATGACTCCGCCGGTCGGCACAATCACGTTTCTCTTCAGCGATATTGAAGGGAGCACACGGCTCTGGGAGCAATACCCGGCGGCCATGCGCGAGGCGTTGCATCGTCACGATGAAATCCTTCGCGCTGCAGCGGAGCAGCACGCCGGTTATGTCTTCAAGACGCTCGGCGACGCGTTTTGCATCGCATTCGACCGCGCGATCGATGCCGTGCGGGCCGCGGCACACGCACAGCACGCGCTGAGCGAAGTGGAATGGGGGGAAACCGGCCCGCTGAAGGTGCGGATGGGCCTGCACGTTGGCTCGGCGGAATTTCGCGACAACGACTATTTCGGCAACAGCCTGAACCGAGTCTCGCGCATCATGACCGCGGCGCACGGAGGTCAGGTCCTGATTTCGCTGCCGGTGGAGGAACTCGTGCGGGATCACCTCGATCCGGGCATCCAGCTCCGCGATCTCGGGGAGCGCCGGTTGCGCGATCTCGCGCGTCCCGAGCATCTCTTCCAGCTCGTCCTTCCGGGGTTGCCCTCGGAATTTCCGCCGCTCCGCTCGCTCGAGATCACGCCCAACAATCTTCCGACGATGCTGAACACCTTCGTCGGCCGGGAAAAGGAGCGCGCCGCGGTGAAGCGTCAGCTACAGTCCACCCGCCTGCTCACGCTCACCGGCACGGGCGGCACGGGAAAGACCCGCCTCGCCGTGCAGGTGGCGGAGGATTTGCTCGGCGATTTCTCCGACGGCGTGTGGCTGGTCGAGCTGGCCACGATCAGCGATCCGGACCGCATTCTGGAAATCACCGCGGCAACCGTCGGTCTGCGCGAGGAACCCGGCGAGCCGCTGCTTGAGACGCTGGTGCAATTCCTCTGCGGTCGCAGCACCCTGCTTGTGCTCGACAATTGCGAGCATCTCCTCGACGGCTGCGCGACCTTCGCAAACCAGCTGCTGCAGGGCTGCAACACGCTGAAGATTCTTGCGACCAGCCGCCACGCGCTCGGCATCGCCGGCGAGCGGACCTGGCCGGTGCCGCCGCTCGCAGTGCTGGATCCCGACCGCGACCTCTTCCAGGAATCCGACATCGTCACGAAGGTCTCGCAATACGAAGCCGTGAAGCTGTTCATCGATCGCGCTTCCGCTGCAAAGCCGGGGTTCGAAATCAACCGGCAGAACGCCGCCGCGATCGCCCAGATCTGCTGGCGGCTGGATGGCATTCCGCTCGCGATCGAGCTTGCGGCCGCGCGGTCGCGCGTCCTCACGCCGGAGCAAATCGCGCACCGCCTCGATGATCGATTCCGCCTGCTCACGGGCGGCGGGCGGTCCGTGCTTCCGCACCAGCAGACCCTGCGCACGCTCATCGACTGGAGCTACGATCTGCTGAGCGAGAGCGAACGTGTGCTGTTCCGCCGCCTCGGCGTGTTCGGCGGAGGCCGCACGCTCGACGCCATCGAAGCCGTCTGCACCGGCGACGGCGTGGACGACTACGACGTCATCGACCTCCTCCAGCTTCTCATCGACAAATCCCTCCTGAGCGCGGAGACCGATTCCACAGAGACGACGCGATACACCATGATCGAGTCGATCTGGCAGTATGCCCGGCAGCGCCTGGAGGAATCGGGCGAGTTCGACCGGCTTCGCGACCGGCATCTCGATTATTTCCTGAAGCTTGCCGAGGAGGCGCATCCGAAGCTGCAAAGCCGCGATATGGCAGCGTGGCTCGATCGCGTCGATGCCGACGTTTACAATTTCCGCCTCGCCCTCCAGTGGGCGGCAAAATCGCCCGAGGGGGTGCAGAAGGGTCTCCGCATCCTGTGGGCGCTGGCGCGCTACGCCGAGATTCGCGGCAATTTCGCAGAGGCGCACGACGCCTTCGTGGAGCTGCTTACCGCGCCGGGCGCCGAAGAACCCACGCTCGCCCGCGCCTATGCGCTCGCCGGCGCGAGCCGCATCGCGTGGTGTCGCGACGATTCACAGCTGGGTCTCGAATACGGACGCGAGGCGGTGAAATTGCTCGAGCAGTTCGGGCGCGACCGGGATGCGATTCTCCAGCGCGCATTCATGGGGTTCATGGCGCGGAACGTCGGCATGCGCGACGGCATCGAAGAGCAATTCCAGCGCACCTACGACGAAGGCGTTGCCCGTGGAGACTGCGTGCTGCAATCGATCGGGTTGAGCGGGCTGGGGACCTTTGCCTCCGATCGCGGCGAGACCGCCAAAGCCCGCGAACTCCGCGAACGAAGTCTGGAAATTCACCGTCGCACGGGAGACCAATGGACCGCCGGCTACATCCTGTGGGGCATCGCCCGCACGTGCATTGCCGATGGCGATCCGGCCAGCGCGCGTCACGCGCTCGAGGAATGGACCGCCATTGCCCGCCGGCTCGGCAACCGCTGGGTCACGCCCTACATTCTTCAGCTCTACGCGTCCATTCTGCTTCTGGAGGAATCGCCGACGGAGGCCACGCGTGTGCTGGCTGCGGCGGAGGCGGGACGCGAGGCTCTCGGCATCACTCTGGATGACACCGATCGCGTGGAATGGGAGGCCGCCGCGGCGAAACTGGAAACCGCCCTCGATTCCCCCACGCGGCTCCGTGTGTGGAACGAAGGCCTCGAACTTGGCGTCTGGGAGGCAATCGACCTTGCCGCCCGCACGCGACCGAAAGCTGCCGCCGCCGCATGAGCGACGCGCGCTTCTCAAGTCTCGCGCGCCTCTTCGGCAATGAAGCTCTCGATCGATTGAGCCGCGCGCATGTAGCCGTGATCGGCGTCGGCGGTGTGGGATCGTGGACCGTCGAAGCGCTCGCCCGCTCGGGTGTCGGGGCGCTGACGCTCGTCGACATGGACGACGTCTGCGTCACGAACATCAACCGCCAGCTTCCCGCGCTCGTGCCCACAGTGGGGCAGCCGAAGATTCGCGTGCTCGCGGAGCGTATCGCCGCGATCAATGAAAACTGCACCGTTCACGAGCATTGCGAATTCCTCACCCCATCCAATGCCCGGCGTCTGCTCGACGGAGGGTTTGATTTCGTCGTCGACGCCACCGATCGCATGTCGGTAAAGGCCGCAATCCTCGCCACCTGCCGCGAACTCGAAACCCGCTGTGTCACGATCGGGAGCGCCGGCGGAAAAACGGATCCAACGCTCGTGCGTTGTGTCGATCTCGGTCGCGTGGGCCACGACGAATTGCTTCGCCAGGTTCGCCGGAAGCTTCGCCGCGAATATGGCTGGGAAGGCGGCGAGGGAAATCTTTACGGCGTGCCGGTGGTCGTCTCGCAGGAACCTCAGCGCTTCCCCTGGAGCGACGGTCGCGTGTGTGCGCAACCGGAACCCGGCTCGAATCTGCGGATGGATTGTGCGACGGGATTCGGCGCGGCGTGTTTCACAACCGGGACCTTTGGCTTCGTCGCCGCCAGCGAGGTCGTGCGAAGACTCGCGGAAGGCTAGCCGAAAAAGCGAAGGAAGTTCTCTTCGACGGCGTCGGCGAGCGTTTCCGGCGCCATGCCACGCAGATGCGCGAGGCCTTCGTAAGCGACGCCGAGATTCGCCGGATGCGCGAAATGTTCGTCCTGCCCGGGGAGCGAATAGCGCTCGAACTCGCGCGGAATCGGCATCGCGGGTGCGTCCGTTTCGACGAGCAGACGATCAAGGGGGATTTTCCGAAACGGCTCGAGCTTCCGTTCACGACCGGGCGCGACGAACGATCCGGAGAACGAGAAATACGCACCCATTTCCGCGAACTCCGCGGCCATTTCGACCGACCCACCGTAGGCATGGAGCAGGAACCCGCGATCCGGCAATCGTCCTTTTCGAAGCTCCTCCGCCAGCGCACCCCAGGCACGCAGGCAGTGAATGGTCACGGGAAGATTTCGCTCCGCCGCGTGCGCGAGTTGGAAACGAAAGACCTCCAGTTGCAGCTCGAAGTTTTCCGACGTCTTCCAACGATCCAGCCCGATCTCGCCGACACACCCGCCGGCGTCGATCCGCTCGACGAATCGCTCGCGCCAGTCGGTCGAGATTTCATCAACATTCCACGGATGCACGCCAAAGCTCGGCCGCACGATGGGATGCCGCACCGTCAGCGCGGCGACAGCCTCCCAATCGTCCTCGCACGTGCCGTTCACGATCATTGCCGCGATTCCCTCGCGCTCGCAGGCGGTGAGAATCCGATCCAGCTCGCCCCCGAGAACCGGGTCCTGCAGATGGTTGTGCGCGTCGTAGAGTTTCATCGCCGGGCGAGTTCGCGGATGCGGCGACACACCTGCGTGAGACCGTTGAGCCGGGTCGGCGTCAGCATACGGGTAATGCCAAGCTCATCCAGAATGGTCGGCTCGAAGTTCGCGGCATCCGCCGGATTCGAGCCATCGAACAGTTCACCGAGAAACATCACCAGACCGCGCACCACGTGGGCATCCGCATCGGCCTGAAGTCGAAACCGGCCGCCGTCGATGCTGCCGCGAATCCACACCTTCGACACGCATCCCGGCACCAGCAGCTCGTCGCAGCGTTCCTCGGGCGGGAGTGTTGCGATGCGCGGCCGGCGATTCACGATTCCCGCGAGGCGTTCCTGCGGATCGGGAAGAATGGCAAATTGCTCGAGCAGCCTGCGCTGCCTGGCGGCGGGATTCATGGCACCAATCTATCACGCCGCGGAAGTGCGCTCGGGCCTTGCGAGGCGCGCAAAAGTCCGCTTGCTTGATGAACAATGAAAACGGTCCCCGGCGCCCTCTTTCGAAGCGTGCTCGCCGCGATCGGGATGGCGGGCCTTGTGCAGGGCGCCGTCGCCGCAGGATCGGTGGACGCCGAGCTGGCGGTGCCGGCCGGTTACACGAAAACGGCCGATGAGGCGAAGGTGCGCATCGACGCGTTGCGGGACCTCGCGAAGGAGCATCCCGAACGCGAGCTGGAGATCAACGCCTACCTCATCCCGCTTGAACGACTCGTGGAGGCGGGGCGGGCCGAGAAACCGCCCGAAGCGAACGAAGCGAAAGAGGCGGTCCCGCCGCCTCAGCCGAAGATTCTCGCTCTCGTCCGCATCGGCCCCGGTGAAACAAAGGCCGTCCCTGCAAAATCGGTCGAGGAGAACGGGCCAATGGTCATCATCACCGGCGAGGATGGCACACGCTCCGTGGTGCAGCCGCGAAACGTCGTCGGCAGGTTGCCCCGCTACACCGATGAGGAATTGCGCAGCGGCGCCGTCGATCTCGAGGGCCTCGCGAAGCAATACGAAGCGCTCTCGCGGTCGCAGAGTTCGATTCGCAATTTTCTCGCCGGTGAGGCGGCCCGTATGCGCACCATTCATCAGGCCATCACCGCGAAGCAGATCGAGACCAAGCCGGCGGACTCCGGCGTGGTGGACCGGATCATTTCCCAAACCTACGACCCGGAGACGGACTACTCGACCAAGGAGCTCGCCGGCCTGTTGCTCGAGGCCGAGAAGGCGCGGAAGGAATTTCCCGACTCGGCGGAGAAGCTGGATGAATGGGCCGCGCCGTTTCGCACGCATTTCGAGCAACGCCTCGCAGGACGCCAGCGGTTCGATGGAAAGTGGCTGTCCCCGGCCGAAATCATCGTGCGCAAACGCGAGATTGCCGAGGACGCGTTCCAGCGGACCTTTTCCGCTCCGCTCGACGCCGTGGCCTTGACCAATGGCGAGATGAAAACGCTCGTGGTCCTCTCCGGTGGCGGCGCTGCGCTGCTCATCCTCGTCGGGATCGCCCTGCTCTTCGTTCGCAGCCGTCCCGGTCTGCGCCTCCTCGGCGTGGGACTTTCCCTTGGAACAATCATCCTCGCCGGCGCGCTGTTCCTGCTCGCTTCGAGCGATCCGAAGGACGTGCCTCCCATTACCGCAGACACCACCACCGCGCCCCTGATGAGCGCTTTGTTCGCGGCATCAAAACAGCCCATCGACATTATGGCGCATCCGCAGAGTGTCAGCGATGCCTCGATCAACACCCTTCTCGCCCAACGCGCCGCACCAATCCGCCCCTCCGAGCGGGACCCGTGGATTGCACGGCGCGAGGCGCTCGCCGTGCAGCTTGCGGGCAATCGCGCGGTTTTCTTCGAACTCATCCGCGCGTTCGATCGCGACTGGGTGGTGCGATATCAGGTCGTGCTCGGAGCCGAGCCGAAATTGAACGGAGCGTGGATTGGTCGCGTGAAGTGTCCGCCCCCGCTCAACGGGTGGCTGTGGGACAGCCTCCGACGGCAGCTCGAGCGCACGCTTGCGAACACCGCGATCCTCGCCACCTACGACGCCCGCATCGACGAAGACGGCATGGTTTACCTGCAACCGAAGGCGGCGGCGAATCGCTAGGAAGACGGCAGTGGCGTTTCCACACGTCCAGCAAGGTTCGGCATCCGATATTCGAGCACACGCCCACGATGATTCTCGACGCCTATTGCACCCTCACGCTCGAAGCCAGCACACCCCTCCCCGCGGTCCTGATGCTGCGCCCGCGCAGCGGCTGGGGACAATGGGTGATGCGCGAGGAGTTTGTCACCAATCCTCATCTGCCGATGATCGAATACACCGACGACTTCGGAAACCTGTGCCAGCGCGCAGTGCTGCCGGCCGGGCCGCTGTCGGTGCGGGCAAGCTGCACGGTCGACACCTCCGATACCATCGATGTGTGTCGCGAGGCGGAGTTCATCCCCGTTGAGACGCTGCCCGATCCCATTCTCAAATACCTGCTGCCGAGCCGGTATTGTCAGTCGGACAAGTTCGCGGACCGGGCACGGAAGATCGTTGGAAAGGCCAAGCCCGGCTACCCGCAGGTCGAGACAATCACGCGGTGGATTCACGAGAACATCGAATACCAATACGGCGCCAGCAATGCCTCGACCTCGGCCCTCGAGACCCTCGAGTCGGGAAAGGGCGTCTGCCGCGACATGGCGCACCTCGGCATCGCGTTTTGCCGGGCGCTGAACATCCCGGCACGTTTCGTCACCGGCTTTCTTTATCAGCTCGACCCGATGGACTTGCACGCATGGTTCGAAGCCTACGTCGGCACCCGCTGGTATACCTTCGACGCCACGCAGGCCGAGGCGAAGGGCAACCGCATCGCCATCGCCTATGGCCGCGACGCCGCGGATGTCGCGCTCCTCACGAGCTTCGGCCCGCTCGCCCTCAATGAGATGAAGGTGGACGTCTCCCGAAGTCCGCTGGCGGACGCTTGATTCCGAATCAATCTTGCGTTTGCACGGGCCTGGGCGCACCCTGAAGGACGATGTCCTCCGATGATCCCCACCTCAGCGAACGGTCGCAAAAGGCTGCGCGAATCATCGCCAATCCGGGGAACTTCAAAGTTTGCGAGAGCTGCGATTCGATCGTCACGCGCCGCGTGGCCCTGTGCCCCAACTGCAATGGCTATCGATTTGACGAGTCTCCCGAAACGGTGGCGATGCAGGCCCGGGCGCTTGCCGCGCGCGCCCAAACGACCGTCACCCACGAAGATTTGCAATGACCGCGCAGCGGTTTGACGTGGTGGTGGTGGGCGCGGGCCCGTGCGGCCTGCTCACCGCGTTGTTGCTGGCGCGCCACCGCTTGCGCGTTGCCGTTTACGATCGCAAACGCGAGCTGGTGGATCACCCGAAGGCCATGGGCATCTCGCGGCGCTCCGCGGAGATTTTGCAGCAACTCGGCCTGCGCGAGCAGATGAAGGCCAGCGACCTGCTCCCGCCGGAGTATTCGCTTTCGCGATGGACGGAATCGCTTGTCGGCGAGGAATACGGCCGCGTGCCGCTTCAGCCTCCGGTTCCCGACATCGCGCCCTATCCGGCCTTCCATTGTCCCCAACCGGTGACGGAGCGTGTGCTTCTCGACGCTCTCGAGCGGGAAATGGACGCGAGCATTTTCTTCGACCACGACGTCACCTCGCTCACCGATTGCGACGGCGTGGTGAAACTCTCGGTCCACCGCGCGCGATGGGATCAGACGATCGAGGTGGAGGCGCGCTTTGTGGTTGCGGCGGATGGCGCAAGCAGCCCGGTGAGGCATTGGCTCGGCATCGAGGGCGTGGGCCCGGGAGACCTCGGCCATTTTCTGAACACCTACTTTCGCGCGCCCTACGGCGAGCATCTCAAAGGCCGACGCGCGGTGCTGCAGAACATCCTTCGACGCGACCTTTTCGAGATTTTCGTGGCCGTGAATGGCGACGACCTCTGGCTCATGCACCACTTCCTCGACGAGGGAGAGAAGCCGGCGGATTTCCCAAAGGAGCGGCTGGCGGAAATCATTCGCTCGGCATCCGGACTTCCCGATGTGCCGGTCGAGGTGCTCAGCGTGACGCAGTGGGTGATGAGCCCAAAAATCGCGACGCAGTTCCGCAAGGGCAACGTGTTCCTCACAGGCGATGCTTCGGCGCGGCTCTCGCCCGCGGCGGGCCTCGGCATGAACACCGGGCTGCAGTCCGCCCACAACCTCGCGTGGAAGCTCGCCGCGGTCGTTCGAGGCGCCCCCGAAGCGCTGCTCGACACCTACGACTCCGAGCGCCGTGGGCACGTGATGCGGACGTTCGAAATGTCGAACGATTTCGGCTCCGAGGTCTGGGAAACGGTGACTGCAGGCCTCGCAGGCGATACGGCTCGTGTGCGGGAGCTCGTTGCCCAAAGTCGCCGCGCCGGTTCAGGGCTCGGCATCGACCTTGGCTGGAAATACGAGAAAGGCGCCTTCGTGCCGGAGGCCACCGCTTCTCCCGCTCCCATGGATCTCGACACTTACACGCCTAGCGCCGAGCCGGGCCGCCGCGCGCCACACGTCTGGATCGAGCGCGAGGGCACCCGGCTCTCGACACTCGACTTCTTCGGACGGGGCTTTGTGCTGCTGGTGGCCGGCGATCCCTCGCCGTGGAAAGGCGCGACGACTTTGCCGGCAAAGAGTGGAGGATTCCCGCTCGAGCTTTTCTCCATCGGCGGGTCGGAGGGCTACGCCGACGTGGACGGGCGATTCCTTGGCGAATACGGGCTTCAGCCGGGTGGGGCCGTGCTGGTGCGGCCCGATGGTGTCGTCGCCTGGCGAACCGTCACGCCGCCCCAGGATCCCGCTGCCGCCGTCTCTTCCGCACTCGAGCGCACGCTCAGTGGAGTGTCCGCCTGACCGTTTTCTCGTTTACGAAGCTGCCATCGGCTGCTTCTCAAGCGTCGGGGTTCAGATGGGAGAAATCGTGTTCGAGAAGCTGCCCGATGCGATCGATCGTGATGTCGGCGGGCGGGTATTTTTCCAGCAACCCGGGCTCGTGCGCGTAGTGGCCCTGCCTGACGAAAACCGTCGTCAGCTTGTCGCCCCAGATTTTCTTCATCGCCGTGAGGATGCGCAGCTTGTCATCCACCATCACATAGTGGTGCGCCGGGTGAATGCGCTCCACGTGGTCGAGTTCGTTCTCCTTGTGAATGTAAATGAGCACATTCCGCTGCACGGCCTGAAAAAGCCCCGATCGCTCGGCCTTGCGCGGCTGGAAGACGGCATCGCCATCCGACAGGATCGCCACCGTGCCCCAGCGCTGGCAGTGCTTGATTACGTCCAGCGACTCGGGAAACAGCCGGTTCGCAAACGGGTAGTCCACGAGATACGAGGACATCCGCAGCATACGCGCGTCGTGCTGCGCGGTGAGGCGGTAGCGCTGCAGCGCGCCGAGATAATCCGCGTAGCCCAGTTCCTGACGCAGATCCTCGAAGATCTCCCAATACCGGAGGCACATCTTGTTGCCGAAATTCGAGGACAGGTAATGGCGGATGTCCTCGGTGACGCCGTCGTTGTTGAGAAGGGTGTTGTCGATGTCGAAGAGAAAGACGACGGGCTCGGGAGGCTTGCTCATGGCGCCTTCAGACTACGGGGCGAACCCGGACGAGGCAAACCCCGATCAATCCTTCGTCGCGACTGATTTCTTCGACTGCCGCAATGCAATCTCGCGGTCGATCAACGCCGCCTTCGACGGATCAAGTCGCTTCATCGCTGCGCGAACGACCTCCCAGTATTCGCGATACGCGGCATCGAGCATTTCCCGCGCGGCTTTCACGTCGGGCTCGGCATATGCCTTGAGCCGCAGCGGCTTCAATTCCCTGCCAATGGCCTCCAATTCCTCCGCCTTCGATTTCTCCTCAGCCGTCGCCGCGGCGGAGAATCCCAGCAGAATCCCTGCGCATACAACCCACCGAGTGGAATGCATGACGCTGTGTTAAAGGGCAAATCGTCAAGCGTCCAACCAAAATACATCTTATTACGAAAAGTCACTCTGCAACCCCGCACAAAATTCGAAGTATTGGACCGTATTTATCCCACACCATGTTGTGAAATGGACGCATGGTTTGTTCTTCTTATTCTCGCGCACAAATTCACCCCCCCATGAGGTTCATCCCAAGAATGCACTTGTGATTATGCGCATAATAGTTTCATGTAAAACCCTCCATAAAAGAGGCTCCCAATACAATGGTTTGTCACTGTATTCGAGTATCGCGGACCTACTTTGAAGGCACCTGCTCAGGGGCCATACGGATCTGAAGAATATTCCTTTCAGCCAAATGACTAGTTTCAGCGACTTCTTCCTTAAAGCCACGAGCCATCATCCATATGGCTATCAGTGCCGCCTCGCCTGTGGCCCGGAAGCCACCAAGGAAAAGCAGGAAACCCTGCAACACGGCACCTGTTGCCAATCCCAGCTCATCAACATCCCCACCGGCCTCGGCAAAACCGCCGCCGTCGTGATGGCATGGCTCTGGAATCGCGTCGCGCGTGATGACGAGAGATGGCCCCGCCGCCTCGTTTACTGCCTGCCCATGCGCACGCTCGTTGAGCAGACGCGGGACGAAACGCGCAAATGGATCAACAAACTCGTTGATGCCGGCCTTATTCCCACCGACCGCAAGCCGCGCGTCGTTGTCCTGATGGGCGGCGAAAGTTTAGAGGACGAAGACAAGGACTGGGACATCTATCCCGAGGCCAACACGATCCTCATCGGCACCCAGGACATGCTCCTCTCCCGCGCCCTCAACCGCGGCTACGGCATGGCACGCGCCCGCTGGCCGATGCACTTCGGCCTCCTTAACAACGACGCCCTGTGGGGGCTCGACGAGACCCAATTGATGGGCGCGGGACTATGGACTTCTGCCCAGCTCGACTGGCTTCGGCAAGACCGTTTCAAGTCTGCGAAGAGCTGTGTGACTTGGTGGATGAGTGCCACGATTGGCACCTCATTTCTCGAAACCAGAGACTGCAAAGACTCAAAACTACCCGCACCGGAAAAAATCGAGATTACCGCCGATGAAGCTGCGGAGCTCGACATTCTCAAGGCCGTCCGCCCTGTCGCCTATTGGCAGCCGAAAAAGACCAAAGACCGTAAAGACCGAAGTGCTTTTATTGCAGCTCTGGCGGCCGCAATCCACGCTCAACACACGAAATCGACGCTCTCACTCGTTGTCTGTAACACCGTAGCTGCCGCCCAAGACCTACATAAAGCACTCACGGACGCCAACCCCAACGGAACCGAAGTAGTTCTTATTACTTCACGCTTCCGCCGTGCTGACCGCAAAGAACGCATCGCCAAGCTGCTCGCATTTGAAAACGCTCGCAAAGCAGCCGTCAGAAACGGTAATTCCACACCTGGTCACGATGGTCTGATTTGCATAAGCACCCAAGTTATCGAAGCGGGTGTGGATATTTCCGCACGTCGCCTTTGGACGGAACACTCGCCTTGGACTTCCACGCTGCAACGCCTCGGCCGCCTCAATCGCGACGGTAAACTTAACGCCGAAGCCGCCGCATTTATCTTTGAGATTCCTGCCGACAAAAACGGCACAAACGTAAGCCCCTACGAACCGAATGATCTGAAAGCGGCAAAAAAGATCGTCGATGCGCTCGTCCAAGCGAGCGCGGCCCGCCCGTCCACGCCGATCCGCGAAATTATCTCGGAGCTATCTGATAGCCGCAGTTCCGTGTGCGCTGCAATTGCTGCCGCGCTTCAACCCAAGCCTGCGCCGTTCCCACGCGCGTTCGATATTCACGGTCTATTCTCCACCGAACCAGACGTTTTTGGTGGCTTCACGGACGTCAGCCCCTGGGTGCGTGGTGGCGACAAGAATGCAGATGTCACCCTTTTCTGGCGCGATTGGGACGTAGCGAAAAAATCATCTCCCAATCCCGCTAGCGGCGATGATTTCGACGGTCCCACATTCCAGCGTGATGAAGGTTGTCCAGTAGCTGTCCATCGCGTCCGGGAATTCGTGAAACGTGCCAAAACTGCCTTCATTTGGGATGATCGCACAAGAAAATGGGAATCAATCAGCCACGACAAAATCTGCCCCGGAATGGTCGTGATGTTGCCCGCTCTCTCCGGTGGTTACGATGTGGAGAAAGGCTGGACGGGAAACAAAACCGACAAGCCCGCGAACACACCGCCGCCTGGCCCGTTTGACGCGGAGAGCGAAGACGACGACACGCAGACAGTCGCCAAACTTCAGTGGGTTAAACTCGATGCCCATCTTGCCGCCGTTGCTGCCGAAGCGGAAAAGGTTGCCGATGCGCTCGCACTACTGCCCGAGCTGAAAAAAGCGCTCGTTCGCGCAGCCGCGTTGCATGACATCGGCAAGAGCTTCCCTCAATGGCAGAACGCCCTTCTGACGCCGAGCTCAGATAAAACGACACTTTGGGCGAAAGCGCCGTCATTCACAAAATTCCCTGGAATGCGCCATGAAGCTGCCTCCGCGCTCGCTGCGTGGCGACGCTACTACCGTGATCGCGCGGCCGATTTCCCCGCCCTCTCCATTTACCTTATCGCCACCCATCACGGACTTGTCCGCACAGTTCTAAATTCCCGCCCTGCGGTGAAACAGCCCAACATCGCCGGCATCCCAATTACCGAGCCACCGCCACCGTTGCCGTGGCATGAAAAGCCGGGTGACAACTGGCAGCTCGACTTCACGCCAGCTTCCGACGGCACCGACGGCACATTCACCGAAAACGACGCTGGCGAACTCGTTTTCATACCGTCCACTCCCGGTTGGTCCGCACTCGTCGCCGATCTCCTCGGTGGTTGGGAGGCAGAAGCCCCCCCTGCCTCCGCCGGTGCAGTTCCTGCGAATGAGCCACATTCGCTAAATCCGTTTCACCTCGCCTTCCTCGAAACACTTCTTCGCGCCGCCGACTGCCGTGTGTCGGCAACTGAAAAAGGAATCCCCGCCACGGAGGCCAAATCATGACACCGATTTCGGCTAACTCTCACGTGCTTCCCGTCGTTCCACTTCCAGGACTGCACCTCGACACGCTCGGACACTATTTCGCCGCGCTCGGTTTGCTTCGTCTCACTGCCCGTCAATGGCCATCCGTCAAAGGTTGCTGGCGCGATGGTATTTTTCACCTCGTTGGCGGCCCGAAAGATTTCTCTCAGCTTGAGACATACCTAATTGATGTCGGAGCAAATGCGAAATGGACGCGCTATGAATACAAATGGGACTCCGCTAACAAAAGGGCTTCGGACATAATTACAAAAAGCGCGTCAAAGAAGCCGGAGTTAAAAGCAGAAGCAATAAAGGAGGCTGCCCTGATACTTCAACTTTGGCAAAACAGTGCGGACGAAACGGACATCCCGTTGTTCTTGTCGCACATCGTTGCTGCCGAACGGCGCAGCATTAACCCATTGTTCCGCAATCCCGGGGGGAAACGGAATTATCCAGCGGGATGGTCATCCGCTCGGGACGCCGTCAAAGCCGTTCTTCCGAGATCAAGAAAACCCAAACCAGATTCTCCCTCCATTACTGAAAGCGCTGTGACGCCAGAAGGCGCTCGTAAGGACCTCACCGCTTTCCTCAAAGGAAAGGTCTGCTCCTTACTCGGTGCTTATAATGCAGGCAGTTGGTTCAGCGACGCTAACAAGAAATACAATTTTTCTCCGGATCGTCCATACCGCAACGGTCAGATTACACCATGGGCGATGCTTTTGGCGTGTGAGGCTTTTCCGCTTCTAGTCGGCGCGACTTCACGCCAGCTTGGATCCGCTCGCGAAGGTGTTGGAGCGTTTCCCTTCGTCACCAACGGGCCAGCACCAGAAGCCGAAGGCGAAGTGGGGCTTTCTGTCGGCGAGTTTTGGGCACCGATTTGGAATAAGCCCTTCTCCGTCGCCGAGGTTTCAGCGCTCTTCAAGCGAGGACGTGCCGAGGTCAACGGGCGTGGTGCTATCACCTCAGCCGCATTCGCTGCTGCAATTATGAAGCATGGCACTGATGCCGGCCTTGTTGAATTCCGTCGCTTTGCTCTCTTTCCGACCACCAATCCAAAGACATTCGAATCACGCTTGGCGTCCGTTCATCCACTCGGAGCGACACAAGCAGACGACTCTGCGCAAGCCGACGCAGTTTCCCGCGTTATTCGCTTCCGCGACGTTCTCCCGCGCGAATTCAAGAAGGGCCAATCATGGGTGTATCGCGGATTGCAGGGCCCAATAGACACCGCGCTCGTGCGCCTCTCCGCCTCCGGCAGCAACGATGAACTTCGCCGTGAAAACTCATGGGCTTTGCTCGATGCCGTTTTCTCTTCGCTCGAAAGAACCTCGAAAAACAAAACCTACCGAGAATACGAACCTCAGCTCGAGTTGCTGCCTGCCTCGTGGGCGATTTCGCTGCTACAAAAAGAACACACTCTCACCCCGGAAATCCGTATTGCGCTGGCCCTCGCCACTCTTCACCCCAGGAGCAAAAAAAAGGACTCAGATCACGACGATGTCAGCGAACGAAACCTGCCCGCTCCCCTCATCGCTTACCGGGTCGGCGTCGTCCCCGCATGGAAAAACAAGTGGAGCCGCGTCAAGATCGCCAAGGGCACGCCACTACGAACCGAATGGAGCGAACGCCCGCTTATCGACAACTTGGTCTCCATCGTTCGCCGCCGCGCCGCCAGCGAAGCAGATACGCACAGCGAACCACCATTTAACACGCAACTGACTCTGCCGGTTGGCGATGTCTTTGCTTTCCTGAACCAAGAAACCGACGATACCGTAGTAACCCGCTGGCTCGATCGCTTCCTCCTCTTCGATTGGTCATTTCTTAATGACTCCGAGCGACAGGCGCTTTCCGCGTTTTTGCGTCCCGCTGCTAACAGTTCCACTCGGAGGCTTCGCGCCACCGATGCGTTGATTTGCTTCCTCCGTCCACTCTTTCACGCCCACACGTTCACCCAGATTCAATCTGAACCTGAAACGACCACGGCCCCCACGAGTGGGATGCTCCGCCCGATCATCGCTCACCTAGAACGAGGTGATACCACCTCGGCGTTCCACGCCGCACAGAGCCGTTACAGAAGCCTGCTGATTGAGACCGTTGATTTCGGGGAGAGCAATTTTGCCGTCCCAGACACACGCCGCCTACTTGCTGCACTGCTTCTGCCCGCATCACCGTCGGCCATCGCCCGATATTTCTCACGTTTCCAACTCACTAAATCATCCAACAACCGATAAACACCATGGCTACACAACCGCTCGATATCGCCGCGATTCTCGGCGGAAACCAAAACCGTCTCGTCATCCAAGCGACGCTCAAACCGGTCGCGGGGAAAACCCGATTCCAACCTGCCGGATTTCCCGAAATCGGACACGTCATCTACGACGCACCCGATGGACGCAAAGTCTGCATCGTTGATAGCGCCGCAAGCATGGCAAACCATCTTGAAAGCGTTTGTGTCAACCCCTTCGACCAAACGCTCGTGGATGAACTCAACGGGCTTCCCTACGTCCAATGTGTTACCGATGACAACAAAGACGAACTTGTCGTTACTTCACTTTCCGAAGGCCATCGCCTCGCCTCATCGTATTTCTTAGAAGGGAAGCGTCTCTACACTGAAGATAACGAGACAAAAGTAGCAGAAAAAGAGTTCGGTGCGGAACTGCGCGACGATCCCGACATGTTTGGTTTGCGCGATCTTGGGAATAAAACCCACCCACTTCCGGCACAATGGTGGAATATTTTCCGCACAATTTTCCGCTATGACCCAAACTCGCTCGTTCACGGCATCTTATTTCCCTCCCTTGGCATCAAACTGCCGCGTGTTCTTACCGCTACACTCGACGCTTACGGCGCGGCCCGGGTCGGCACTTCCGGCGTAAAGTTTGACAAACTTGGAAAGACAAATTCCGGTCAGCCGATTTTCGCAAAGGACGAGGAAACTGCCTCCGAAATCCGAGCTACCTTTGTCATCGATTTGTCGCTCATTCGCTCCTTCGGGCGGGACCCAGACAAAGGTCTCAACGCTGCGCAAAAACAACTCCTTCTCGGCCTTGCGCTGTGGAAGATCGGTAAACTCCTTAGCTCCTCGTTCCGCTTCCGCTCCGAATGCGACCTGGAACTCGACGGTCTAAAGATCGACGAGAAAGAACAGCTCATTGAAGACCGAAAGGTGGATGTTTCTGCGCTCAGCATCGACATTGGTAGCCTCATCACCAACGCGGGTTTTCAAGACCCGGCTCCGCGCATCACCAAGGTTTATTGGCCGGACAGCGAACTCTTCAAAGCCGCAAAGGATAAGGACGCTGGTTCTCAGGAGGGCCAGACCGATGGCGATGAGGATGAAGGTGCCGGCGAAGATGAATAATCTGCCATGCTCATTGTTCTAAAACAAAGTTTCCCGCTCGGACGCTATCACGCCAATCCGTGGCGCGCCTTCGCATTCGACGATCCACATGGTGAATGGCCTCCTTCGCCATGGCGTCTCCTTCGCGCCATTCTGGCCCGCAGCTTTCAACTTTCTCGCGAACGAGAAAACATCGATGACGATGCCTTACGGAGGCTACTAGTCCGAGCGTTTTGCGAAAGCAAAATATCCTTTCAGCTTCCCGCCCAATCGTGGCGAGGCCCCGGCTTGCAACAATACCAACCATCGGAATTCAAAAAAATCCCGGCAGCCGCCGCCAAGCCAGGTGAGAAGACCTATAACACCACCAAAAACAAAGATAACTTCTGGCTCGTTTCATCTGAAACCGCCGCGCTGTTTTGGATTTTGGAGAGCGAGAACTGGACGACGGAATTGCTCTCACATCTCGACGAATGCCTCGCTCGCATGACCTATTTCGGGCGCGCCGAATCGATCACCCAAATTGAGCGGTCGAAAGGCGAAGCCGACGGCATCCAAGCCAACTGCGAGCTGAAAGATAAACGCACCTCCACCTCGGTTCCTGTCTTGTGTCCTAAACCCGACGCCACGCTGGAACAAGTCGCCTGCCAAACCCACGAGGATGCAGTCGCCAATTCGACAACGCCTCCCGGCGCGATTTGGAAATACGCCGAACGCCCCGCTCGTGCAAAACCCGCACCACAAGCGTCGGCTCGCAAAGCCCTTCCACCCGTCCAAATCGTTCAATTCGCCATCGGCGGACGTGTTTTCCCACCCCTCAGATATTGGCTCCGCATCACTGAAAAATTTCGTGGCATTGCCCTGCGTCAACTCGCGCAACAAGTGAGCGGAGATCGTGACGCGAGGTTTGCCGAACTACCGTCCGAGATCCGCGCCAAGTTTTCGTTGTTCACCGGAAAAGGTTCCGACGACACCGCGCTTGCTGGACATCAACACGCCGCATTTTTCCTCATCCCCGATTCGCAAGGGAAGCCCTCGCGCCTGATCTGCTGGCGCAAAGTTCCATTTTCCGACGAAGAGCAAACCGCTCTTCTCGCCGCCGCTGAAGCACCGCTCGCGTGGCACTTCGGCAGCGATGATTGGAAACTTCGACTCGTTCCGCTTCCCGCCGAAACGCCACTGCCACCCAATAAGAACATTTTCGGCCAAAGCACCGTTTGGGAGACATTCACTCCATTCGTCCCGCCGCTTCATTTTTTGGGGCGAAATGGAAAGCCGAAGCGCGGGTGTGAGATAGAAACCCAAGTTGGGAACTCCCTTGCCGACTGCGGACTGCCACCGGCAACTGTAACCGTTCTTTCAGCCGGCGAGAGGGCTAGCCAATGGGTAAAAGTTCACCGCCCTCGTCGCTCCCGCACTGAACAAACCAATGACGATAAGCGGGCCTTCAATATCAGACTGCAGTTTGAAGCTCCTGTTCAAGGTCCCCTCTTTATTGGCCACTCCTGCCACTTCGGCCTCGGCCTTTTTGCTCCCGTGGAGTGATTGTTTGCCCTCATGGATCCCCGCACTGAAGAGGAGGAAAAAATGCTGCCATCAGGCATGCCTGCCTCGGTGGGATTTGATTCCCATTTTGGGAGAAGATGGTCTATCCTGCGGCATCCGGAGCCGGTGCCATGGCTGCGCCCCCAGACCAGATGGAACTGGATTTCTCCGCGCCGCTCGCGCGTCGCGAACAGCCGGCTTCCTCTTCTTCTCCCACCGGCACCACACGGGATCCGCCTCCTGCCGTCGAGCCCCAACCCGCCGCGCTTGGCGAACCGCTCGGCGTCCGCATGATCAACGAATACGTCTACTGCCCCCGGCTGTTTTATTACGAAACGGTTGAGGGGCTCTTCGCCCACAACGCGGATACCCTCGAAGGCGCGGAGGCTCACCGACGCGTGGATGCCGCCCGTCCCGGCAAACTGGATTCGAAGTCGTCAAAGACGGAATCCGAGAATGAGCCCAGGGAAACCGACGAACCCGAGACGATCCACGCGCGCAGTGTCTCGCTGTATTCGCCCACGCTGCATGTCACGGCCAAGCTTGACCTTGTGGAAGGCGCCCGAGAGGGCGCGGCGGAATCGATGCTCTACACCCCGGTCGAATACAAGAAGGGCCGGCCACGTGAAGGCGAGGACGCTCGCGAGCTGTGGGATGCCGACCGGGTGCAGTTGACGCTCCAGATTCTCCTCCTCCGGGAAAACGGATTCCCCAGCGAGGAAGGCATCGTTTACTACCGGGAGACGCACCAGCGGGTGACCTTTCGCCCGACCGATGATGACGAGGCCTGGGCCCGTCGCATGGTGGAAGAGGCGCGCGAGTGCCAGCGCGGCGCGATTCCCGCACCGCTCGACCATTCGCCAAAGTGCCCGCGCTGCTCGCTGGTGAGCATCTGCCTGCCCGACGAAACGCGGTTGCTCGCCGACGAGACGCCGGCGGCGCTCCATCCGAACAACCAGCCGGAGCTCCCGCTGCCTCTGCCGTCCGCCGTTGCCGCGCATTACCCGCGTCCGCATATCGCCCTCATCGACTACATCAATCGCGTGCCAATACCCGGCATTCGCCGCGTGAAACCCGATCCGGAAATGCGCCGGCTCATCGCGCCGAATCCGGATACACGCACACTCTACCTCAACACCGCCGGCACATGGGTCGGACGCAAAGGCGGAACCCTCACCGTCAAGGAAGACGGCAACCTGATCGGCGAGTTCCGCCTCAAGGATCTCCATCACGTCGCACTCTTCGGTCCGGTGCAGATCAGCACGGCCGCGGTCCAGACCCTATGCGAGGAGGAGATCCCGCTTACGTATTTCTCGACCGGCGGCTGGTTCTACGGCCTGACGCGCGGCCACACGCTCAAGAACGTTTTCACGCGCATCGAGCAGTTCCGCCTCGCCGCGGACCCCACGGGCGCCCTCGCGATTGCGCGTCAGTTCATCTACGGAAAGATCGTCAACCAGCGCACGCTGCTCATGCGCAATCACGTCGAGCCTCCGCGCGAGGTGCTGCGGGCCTTGAAATACTTCGCAAACGCCGCGCTCACGGCCACACACCTCAACCACCTCCTCGGTGTCGAGGGAAACGCCGCGGCATTCTACTTTGGGGCATTCGGCGGCATGCTCAAACCGCGCACCCAGCCGGCAAATGGTGGGGAGAACCTGGACGACACCAAACAGCCAATGACGGAGCCTCGAGAGGCCACGTTTCCCTTTTACCCCGACGCCCGCAACCGCCGGCCGCCGCGCGATCCCGTCAACGCTTTGCTCTCGCTCACGTATTCCCTGCTCACAAAGGAGTGCACACTGGCCTGCTACGCCGTGGGACTCGACCCCTACGTGGGTTTTCTCCATCAGCCCCGGCACGGCCGTCCCGCTCTGGCACTCGATCTCATGGAGAAATTCCGCCCGCTGGTCGCCGACAGCACCGTGCTCACGCTCGTCAACAACGGCATGCTCGGGGAAAACGATTTCATCCTTTCCTCCCACTCGGCCGCGCTCCAGCCCGCATCGCGCAAGACGGTCTTCCAAGCCTGGGAACGCCGGCTCGCCGAGGGCGTCACCCATCCGCTCTTCGGTTACAAGGTCAGCTACCGCCGCGCGATCGAGCTCCAGGCCCGCCTGCTCGCCAAGTTCCTCACCGGCGAGATCCAGGAATACATCCCCTTCATGACCCGCTGAGGCTCCATGCGCATCAACTACATCGTCACCTACGACATCCGCAGCGAAAAGCGCCTGCGGCGGGTCTTCCGCATCTGCAAGGACTTCGGCGTGCACCTCCAGTATTCCGTCTTCGAATGCGACCTCACTCCCGCAGAGCGCGTGCGCATGGAGGCGCGGCTCAGCGAAGTCATTCATCACACCGAAGACCAGGTCCTTTTCATCGAACTCGGCCCATCCTCCCAACGTGGCGAACGAACCGTCACCGCGCTCGGGCAAACCTACGCGAAGTGGATGCAGCCGTGTTTTGTGGCATGAGCCCCGGCAAAAGCCGGTGGGAATGATCTTTGACAGTTGAAAATCGGAAGATTCCGCGGCGTGCGAGCGGCAGGGTGGCCCTCCTTTTTACCATCCCCTCTCGCGCATTGATTCTCAATGCGTTGCGAGGAAAACGACGGTGAGAGGCGGCCGCGCCAAACGTCTGGCGCGGCACCTCTCGCATCGACAACAGCAAATCTTTGTCGTTCAATAGCCCCTGAAGGGCACGGTTTCCGCGCTGAACACAGCGCGGCTCCGTTGAAGCGAGGGTCTTGGACGCTGTATCTGCTGGTGCTTGCGGAAGTTTCCGCGCTGAACACAGCGCGGCTCCGTTGAAGCGACGACACGCTGCTCGATGTGCGCGCGGAGATCCGCGTTTCCGCGCTGAACACAGCGCGGCTCCGTTGAAGCGGCGCTGACGATTATTTGAGTGTCGCGGATGATGACGTTTCCGCGCTGAACACAGCGCGGCTCCGTTGAAGCCCAGGCTCGGGCGTGTCTTCGCCCTTGGCGTTCTTCGTTTCCGCGCTGAACACAGCGCGGCTCCGTTGAAGCAAGGAATGGCGGATTGCCTGCCTCTTTGGCCTCTATGTTTCCGCGCTGAACACAGCGCGGCTCCGTTGAAGCCGAAAAGTGAGAAACTCGCCCGAAATATACGTTCGCGTTTCCGCGCTGAACACAGCGCGGCTCCGTTGAAGCAGGGCGGGCTGCTGGCGCGGGACCTGATTCTGGTGACTCGTTTCCGCGCTGAACACAGCGCGGCTCCGTTGAAGCAAATGCTTACGGACGAGACCACGGAAAATCCGCACCGTTTCCGCGCTGAACACAGCGCGGCTCCGTTGAAGCTTTCTGACGAGGTGATCGATAAGGCAGCGGCTTCGGCGTTTCCGCGCTGAACACAGCGCGGCTCCGTTGAAGCCTACAACTTCCGCACCGGCTCGCGGGCGGACGACGCGTTTCCGCGCTGAACACAGCGCGGCTCCGTTGAAGCCCTCGTCGTCCTTGCCGAGCCACCACACGAGCAGCGGTTTCCGCGCTGAACACAGCGCGGCTCCGTTGAAGCTGAATGGCCTTCTTTGTTGCGGCAACATCCCATCCAAGTTTCCGCGCTGAACACAGCGCGGCTCCGTTGAAGCACATTCGTTGGTTCAGTGCCTCGCGAACTTTGTGAGTTTCCGCGCTGAACACAGCGCGGCTCCGTTGAAGCGGGGTGTGGGAGTTGTTCTACCCGAATCACCCAAAGTTTCCGCGCTGAACACAGCGCGGCTCCGTTGAAGCCGGGTGCGGGGTGACCACTCACTCTCCTCGAGCCAGGTTTCCGCGCTGAACACAGCGCGGCTCCGTTGAAGCCCGAACGGCCACGAGCCAATGCTTCTCGTCCTCGTCGTTTCCGCGCTGAACACAGCGCGGCTCCGTTGAAGCCCGGGCGATCATCGCGCTTTCCGCCGCCGGCTACTCGTTTCCGCGCTGAACACAGCGCGGCTCCGTTGAAGCGACTTGATCTCGAGGCAGATCACTCGCTTGTTGCCGGTTTCCGCGCTGAACACAGCGCGGCTCCGTTGAAGCTTGGGGCTGGTTTCCAATGCTGTTCCTGCTGAACAGGTTTCCGCGCTGAACACAGCGCGGCTCCGTTGAAGCACCCCACCGCCGAGAAACCGCTCCGTCTCGCGGCGCGTTTCCGCGCTGAACACAGCGCGGCTCCGTTGAAGCTCGTAGCGATAGGTTACTCCTTCCCGGCGCATGGAGTTTCCGCGCTGAACACAGCGCGGCTCCGTTGAAGCGGGGCAGCTACTCGCGCCTGCTCTCTCGCTCGCGCGTTTCCGCGCTGAACACAGCGCGGCTCCGTTGAAGCGATGCAATGAATTTCAGCAGTGATGGTTTTCCCCGTGTTTCCGCGCTGAACACAGCGCGGCTCCGTTGAAGCTTGATGCACCCCGCCCCACGCCACGAGTCGCACGCGATGTTTCCGCGCTGAACACAGCGCGGCTCCGTTGAAGCCGGTTGACCGCTGCGTCCCGGCACCAATGTCAGCCCGGTTTCCGCGCTGAACACAGCGCGGCTCCGTTGAAGCCATCTCTCTCGGCTCGCAATGCCTCAAGCTCATCAGTTTCCGCGCTGAACACAGCGCGGCTCCGTTGAAGCCGCGACCGCGCGACCGCGATCGACTTCATCGGCAGCGTTTCCGCGCTGAACACAGCGCGGCTCCGTTGAAGCAAGGAGAAAGGTTCTCATGGTGGCGTTCATAGTGTGCGTTTCCGCGCTGAACACAGCGCGGCTCCGTTGAAGCCAGAGTATCGCCAGCTTGATGATATGATCTTCCGCGTTTCCGCGCTGAACACAGCGCGGCTCCGTTGAAGCAAGAACAACGACCTTGGGATCAACTATGCCCGCGCCGTTTCCGCGCTGAACACAGCGCGGCTCCGTTGAAGCTTGAGGTGAAGGCAAAACTTCCGTCGAGTAAGTCGTTTCCGCGCTGAACACAGCGCGGCTCCGTTGAAGCACTTCGCTGTGGCGATGATTAGATTCATCATCGGAACGTTTCCGCGCTGAACACAGCGCGGCTCCGTTGAAGCGCGAGCTGGTCACGATCGGCGCGCGGTGGATCGACCCGTTTCCGCGCTGAACACAGCGCGGCTCCGTTGAAGCCTCGGCACCATGATGCTGCTCGACAACAGCCTCGCTGTTTCCGCGCTGAACACAGCGCGGCTCCGTTGAAGCAGTGTGGTTGTTTTCATCATGACGGCGACAGTTATAGTTTCCGCGCTGAACACAGCGCGGCTCCGTTGAAGCCGGGCCGTCCATGACCGTGCCGCCGAACTCCTGCGTCCGTTTCCGCGCTGAACACAGCGCGGCTCCGTTGAAGCACGAAGGCGTTGGGAATCT